>LSQX01007843.1_pt1 | contig 130256 bp, 122 predicted proteins | sample 654561 | NCBI WGS metagenome assembly LSQX01 (sample SAMN04489861, study PRJNA283612) | anaerobic digester metagenome | isolation source: 4 biogas reactors fed with cattle manure at either 37C or 55C with and... | place: Denmark: Kongens Lyngby | collected 2014
GTAGCACCACCAACACGACGAGGGCGAACCTCAACTAGTGGCTTTACGTTTTCCATTGCCTTCTGAAACACTTCGAAGGGCTCTGCATTCAAACGCTCCCCAGCGATCTCAAGAGCCTGATAAAAGGCATTTTCGGCAACACTTCTTTTTCCGCCCTTCATTAGGCTGCTTACAAACTTTGAAACCGCAACGCTTCCAAACCGGCTGTCAGGCAACCCCTGACGCTTTTTAACATGCCCCTTTCGCGGCATGGTGACAATCCCTCCTCACGTACTACTTCTTACTTGGGCTTTCTTGCTCCGTACTTAGAGCGCCCTCTCTTTCGATTTTCAACGCCACCACAGTCAAGGGTCCCTCGGACGATATGATATCGCACACCTGGCAAGTCCTTTACTCGGCCTCCGCGAACGAGAACTACGGAGTGCTCCTGAAGGTTATGCCCAATACCCGGAATATAGGATGTTACCTCTATCCCATTCGTAAGGCGCACACGAGCAACCTTTCTCAAAGCAGAGTTCGGTTTCTTAGGCGTTACTGTATATACGCGGGTACAAACTCCCCGTCTCGCTGGATTACCCTGCAGAGCTGGCGAGTCGCTGTTCTGTCTTTTATCTTTACGTCCAAGACGAACAAGCTGATTTATAGTTGGCACGAAACTCCCTCCTTCCAGATTTTATTTACTACCGACACCCTCCGAAAAGGAAGTGGCATCAGTAATCCCAGCAACTAAAGCGCTTCTACTAATAGCACAGGCTCGTCCTAACCTAACCTTGTCGTCTGCCCATTCAACAGAAATACCCTGTCTCTCAGCTTCTGACATCACATCTTTTATTCTTTCAAGTTCCCCATCCCGTGCTACAAACAATTTTTTTAACCGCTTCGCTCGGAGAGCCCTCCGAACCTCCCTTTCTCCAACAACTCGCAACGGAGAGGCTAACTCATTTAAAGGCATAATAAACCCTCCAGTGCAGAAAGCACCAAGGAATAATAACAAAGAGCCCGGAGTCATGTCAAGAAAAAACATTACCGGGCCCTTCTTTACTCCAGAGAAAATGTTTTATTAATCAAGTAATAGAAGTCCTATTGTTTTTCCGTTGTTTCTTCAGTATCTGGCAGATTCGCTTCTTCAGAAGTTGTTTCACTCTTATCACTTCTGCCAGCACGAAGAACTTCTACATCCTTAAACCATTCTACTCCAGTCCCAGCAGGAATTAAGTGTCCTATTATAACATTTTCTTTCAACCCCTGCAGCGGGTCCATTTCACCTTTTACTGCCGCTCCAGCAAGAACCTGAGCTGTCTGCTGAAAAGACGCCGCGCTTAGGAAGCTCTCAGTTGCAAGAGCTGCCTTGGTAATCCCATGGACAAATGGCCTGCATTTTGGACCCTCGCGAAGTTTCCGCACGAAAGTAACATCCCAGATCAGCGTTTTCTCATCGTGGCGGGCTGAAAGAGGACGAACAACAAATTCTCCAGCTTGGGAACGAACAAGCAGATCGATCATTGCCTTATTGATCTCCTGTCCACTGTCTACAAGTATTTGTCCCTTTTCGTCAAAGACAGGCTCGAGAAGAACCTTGCCATAGACAAGAGCATTTAACAGCTCGATAAGGGCTTTCTCCCGCGTCAGAATTTCCCCTTCAAGGTCCACTGCTGAAATTTCATCATCAACAAGTCCCCGTATAATACGGGCGTCCACCATCTGGGAAACATCTGTCAGCCCATTGCCCTCCCCATCTATCGCCTGAGTTAGGTGACGGCCCCAAATATTGTTCATGAGGCGTTCCTGAAGAGCATCGAGCACGGAAATTCGCTCCACCGAGTGCCAGATCTTAACTGCTTGTATGTTATGTTCAAAACAAATAGCTGCCATGGCCTGGGTGAAGATGTGATCCTTCTCCGCCATAACTTCATTATCAACTACGATATCCTCTGCAAGGTATGAACTGTCCACAAGTTTTTCTATGGCTTCATGATCCCTCACACAAATGGAAACTGGATCGCCAGATGTAACAATCCCAAGCTGCCCTGGCGTTAGAATAGTCCCAGCTGCTATTTCCTTGCCGTCTTCTGACTTAAAGGTCTCAATGAGCTCAAGACCTTCCATTCTTTTTCTAAAAGCTGCCTCGCCAATGACAAGAATGAGATCTGAACCTTCATCCCCCTCCAACACCATCTGGGAGATAAGGTAGCCTGGACGCAGAAGGGTGCGGATAGCCTCTTCCGTCAAGGGCGTATTCTGGTACTGCAATATGGTATCTGTCAAACGGCTCGCCGCTATACTCTTAACGACACGGCCAGAGAAGATTCGAGTGGCCTCCATGATGTTCTTCTCATTTTCACTCCGGATAGCCTTATTCTCATCCTCTATCTCATCTGTCCAGACCAAATCGCCGGCAACAAAGGAAGTATCCCCCTCTTCCACGACGCGAATCCTGTTCACAGGGGCCACCTTTCGAAGGATAACCTCTATGTGTTTATTATTGATAGAAACGCCCTGAGACCTATAAACTCCCTGAATTTCGTCAACCAGGCTGCGCTGGACCGCTTCTATGCCTTCCACTTCAAGAAGCTGCTGGGGATCCACATTACCTTCCGTAAGGCGATCGCTTTTAGCAACCTGCTGTCCCTCTTCCACAAGCAGGTGTTGTGATGAAGGGATGCTGTAGTTGACTTTTTCTTCTTTTCCCGGCTCATCAGAGGCAATGATAACCTTTCGTTTACCTTCCATTTCCCGTATCTCAATAACTCGTCCGTCTATTCCTGCAAGGTAGGATACCTTCTTTGGTCGGCGAACTTCAAAAAGCTGCTCAATCCTGGGAAGACCCTGAGTAATGTCCTCCCCTGTCATACGAACTCCACCAGTGTGGAATGTCCGCATAGTAAGCTGGGTCCCCGGTTCTCCTATGGATTGGGCGGCTACAACGCCCACTGATTCGCCAATAGCAACCTCAGTTCGAGTAGCAAGGTCCATGCCATAGCACTTCTGGCAAACACCCTGTTTTAGCGTACAGGTCAAAGGACTGCGAACCCAGACAGAAGAGAACCCGAGCTTGTCTATTGTTTCAGCAAGTCTCGTCGTTATCAGCTCTCCCGACTCTAGGAGCAACTCTCCTGTTTCAGGATGGTAGAGATCGTACAACACCGTTCTCCCCGCAATGCGCTCGGCGAGAGAGATCATGACCTTGCCATCCTGAAGAAGCGGCCGGATCTCCACACCCCTATCAGTACCACAGTCATGATGGGTGACAATAATATCCTGAGCTACGTCCACAAGACGTCTTGTGAGGTATCCTGATTTCGCCGTACGAAGAGCTGTATCCGCAAGACCCTTTCGCGCTCCGTGGGTTGAAATGAAGTACTCCAACATGTTCATGCCTTCACGGAAGTTGGCTGTAATGGGATAGTCGATGATTCGACCCGACGGATCTGACATCAATCCTCGGATACCAGCCATCTGCCCCATCTGGCTCTTGCTTCCTCGCGCTCCTGAATCCACCATCATTCGGATGGGGTTATCACGCTCCATATGGACAAGGATATTCTCAGAAATCTTGCGTGAAGCCTCTGACCAGAGCATTTCTTTTCTGTAAAGATATTCATCCTGGGTCAGAATGCCCATTTCGTACTCTGACTTCAAATCTTCATCATCATCAATCGTTTCCGCCGTTATCTCATCTTTCTCCGGTGGAATAATGATCGATTGGACTCCAAAACTAATGCCACTGACTGTGGACCAATGATACCCCAGAGTTTTAATATCATCGAGAATCCGAACGATCTCGCTTCGGCTGATGACATCATAAGCATCATCAATAAGCTTACCAATGGCCTTCTTTCCAAACTGCTTATTGATAAACCGCAGTTTCTCAGGAAGTATGCTATTGAAGAGCACTCTGCCGGGAGATGTTTCGAACCACTTCTCATCATCACTTTCTATATTCCATTCCGGCTGCTTCTTTAGCCGGATACGGGCGTTTAAATGGACAACCTTATGATCAAGGGCTATAAGCACATCCTCGATACCTGAGAAATAATTGCCTTCGCCCATCAACCCATCCCGCACATCCGTCAGATAATAGACGCCAAGGATGATATCCTGCGTTGGTGTCACTATAGGTCTTCCACTTGCAGGAGAAAGCAGGTTGTTCGCAGAGAGCATGAGAAGTCTGGCCTCTGCCTGGGCTTCAAGGGACAATGGCACGTGAACTGCCATTTGGTCTCCGTCAAAGTCCGCATTGAAAGCAGTGCAGACGAGGGGGTGGAGACGGATGGCCTTCCCTTCCATTAAGACAGGCTCAAAGGCCTGAATTCCTAATCTATGCAATGTGGGAGCCCGGTTCAGAAGAACTGGATGATCTTTGATGATCTCTTCCAGAATGCCCCAGATCTCTTCCCGCCCACGCTCTATAAGACGCTTTGCGCTCTTCACGTTAGGAGCCAGCCCCCGCTCCACGAGTTGCCGAATAACAAAGGGTTTGAAAAGTTCAAGAGCCATCTGCTTCGGCAAACCACACTGATATATCTTCAGTTGAGGACCGATAACGATAACCGAACGGCCGGAATAGTCAACACGCTTACCCAGCAGGTTCTGACGGAACCGTCCCTTTTTTCCTCTCAATAGATCCGTTAAGCTCTTCAAGGGGCGATTCCCCGCACCAAGGACAGCCTTGCCCATACGCCCATTATCTATGAGGGCGTCCACTGACTCCTGCAACATCCTCTTCTCATTGCGGATAATGATCTCGGGAGCCCTTAGCTCCTGCAGTTTACGAAGCCGATTGTTACGGTTGATAACCCGTCGGTACAGGTCGTTTAGGTCTGACGTGGCAAAACGTCCTCCATCGAGCTGGACCATGGGGCGCAAATCCGGTGGAATTACCGGCAGTACTTCAAGCACCATAGACTCTACGCTGGAGAAGCTTCTTCTGAAGTCCTCCGCCACCTGAAGCCGTTTAATGAGTTTTCTCTTCTTTTGTCCGGTACTCTCCGATACTTCCTCACGAAGGGCTGCGCAGAGAAGATCCATATCCATTTTTTCCAAGAGGGTCCGTACTCCCTCCGCTCCAATGCCCGCACTGAATTTTTTATCGTAGGCGGCGCACAGATACTGTTCCCTCTCCATAATAATGTCTGAGGAGTTAAAGGGAGAGGCGCCTTTTTCTATGACAATATAGCAAGGATCCTCTATGGTTATGGTTTCCGGTTGGGCCATAAACCTCCCAGGATATTTCTCATAAAACATCTGAAATTCCGTTTTGGAAACAACATCCCCCTTGACAAAGGGCAGCTTCGCCGCCGCGGTAACAATGAAAGCTTCCTGATTATTGACTATGGCTCGCTTGACATCAAACTGGAGATCCAGCTTTTGCAAGCGCTCCACTTCCGATACCGAAATAACGTCTCCAGATTTATAATCAAGATTTTCAGGATCTGAAACAAACTCAAAAGCCGGTTCCACCTTGAAAAGGCTATCACCATACTCTGTCTTATATCGAGAGACCTGTTGGGCAGTAAGGATATCCCCCTCGCTAACGGGAATTTCGTCTACACTAATGATCCTATAAGCTTCTTCAGTTTTTATCTTTGAGTCATAATGAGAGTGGATCCGCACTTCGCTCTCGGCTATAACATCACCACGTCGTGCCAGATCTGGACGGCGCCCTTCCATGACAACCTTGAACGCCGCTTCTCGTTTCCGTGTAGGCGCAAAATACACAACCTTTTCAAGGTCTTTTGTGCTTGTTCCGAGAAGAAGGCTTAAACGGCTGGGTATGCCCCTAAGGTACCAAATATGCACCACTGGCGCTGCCAGCTCGATGTGCCCCATCCGCTCTCTCCGAACACGATTGTCCGTAACCTCTACACCGCAACGATCACAAATAACCCCCTTGAATTTCGGACCGCTCCGCTTGTACTTGCCACAGGCACATTCGTAACTCTTTGTTGGGCCAAAGATACGTTCACAGAAAAGCCCGTCCTTTTCTGGACGAAGGGTTCTGTAATTTATGGTTTCAGGCTTCTTAACTTCACCGCTGGACAGTTCCCTGATCCGTTCCGGGCTGGCCAGCTTAATGCGTACTCCGACTATTTCTCTCTGGCTCATCTATTCTTCAGCCCCCTCCGGGTCATCTTTACGTTCCTCAAACACGTCTTCAAAAAGCATGTTCTCGGCTGCCAACTCCTTTTCATCGACAACAATTTCCATTTCTTCTGGAACTTCTTCTGTTTCTTCTATCTTTTGCTCTTGTTCCTTTTCTTTTACGCCTAGCCCTTCCGTAGTTCTACGCCGGCTTGCGCCTTCCTCATCTTCTTCGTCCATAATGAGTTCTCCTACCGTACCGTCGCTATATTTGATTTCAACATCGAGAACCAATCCCTGCAGTTCTTTTACAAGAACTCGGAAACTTTCAGGTACACCAGGCTTAGCAAGGTTTTGCCCTTTTACTATTTTCTCATAGGTTTTTAAGCGTCCTCTGATATCATCAGACTTCACCGTCAGCATCTCCTGAAGAATGTGAGCTGCGCCATATCCTTCAAGGGCCCAGACTTCCATTTCCCCAAACCGCTGGCCTCCGAACTGTGCTTTTCCGCCGAGAGGCTGCTGTGTAATCAAACTGTAAGGGCCAATGGAGCGGGCATGAATTTTGTCGTCTACAAGGTGGATTAATTTAAGCATATACATATATCCCACTGTGACCTTTTTCTCCATGGGTTCCCCTGTTCTGCCATCGAAAAGAGTTATCATGCCATCTGCCGTCAAATCAGGGTAATCTTCTTTACGAAGCTCTGCGAGGTTCTCAAAGATTTCTTTTTCCTGGGCGCCTTCAAAGACTGGCGTGGCAACCTTCCAGCCATTATGGACAGCTACAAAGCCCATGATCGTTTCAAGCACCTGTCCAAGGTTCATACGGCTCGGCACACCTAATGGGTTAAGTACTATATCGCAGGGAGTGCCATCTGGCAGATAAGGCATATCCTCCACCGGGAGAATCTTCGAAACAACACCCTTATTGCCATGGCGTCCTGCCATCTTGTCTCCTACTGTTATTTTTCTAAGCTGAGCCACGTAAATCTTCACAACTTCATTTACGCCAGGACTCAGGGCATCGGGATTGTTCTCCCGTGTCATGCGTTTTACGGCCACGATCTTTCCTCGGGCACCATGAGGAACCTTCAGGGATGTGTCCCTGACTTCTCTCGCTTTTTCTCCGAATATGGCTCGTAGTAATTTTTCCTCAGGAGACTGATCAGACTCTCCCTTAGGGGTAACCTTTCCTACCAGAATGTCACCGGCATTGACCTCGGCTCCCACCCTAACAATGCCGTCCTCGTCGAGGTTCTTAAGCATGTCTTCACCGACATTGGGAATATCACGGGTAATCTCTTCTGGCCCAAGTTTTGTGTCCCGTGCTTCAATTTCATATTCTTCTATATGTATTGAGGTGTAAAAATCTTCTTTTACAAGACGTTCGCTAAGCAAGATCGCATCTTCGTAGTTAAAACCTTCCCAGGGAAGAAAAGCTACGAGAACATTTCGCCCAAGAGCAAGTTCTCCGTCATCTACAGACTGCCCATCAGCAATTATGTCTCCTTTTTTAACTAATTCGCCTTTTTCAACAGAGGGGCGCTGGTGAATAATCGTCCCCTGGTTCGAACGGCGAAATTTCACGAGAGGATAAGCGCGAATACCACGCTTTGACCTGATCTCTATGCGATCCGCATCAACATAAACGACCTCTCCATCATCCGTAGCAACCACACATGAACCGGAGTCTTTCGCTATCCTATATTCAATTCCCGTCCCGACTACAGGAGCCTCAGGCTGAATAAGAGGAACGGCCTGACGCTGCATGTTTGAACCCATAAGAGCACGGTTAGCGTCATCGTGCTCAAGGAAGGGGATCAAAGCAGTAGAAACAGAAACTATCTGCTTAGGGGAGACGTCAAGATAATCCACTTCTTCGCGGGGAATGTACTCTATGTCACCACGATATCTTGTATGGCACTCTTTTTCCAGGTAGCCATTCTCATCAATAGGGGTATTAGCTCTGGCTATATAAAGATCGTCTTCCTCATCTGCTGAAAGGTAGACAATTTCGTTAAGAACCCTTCCATTTTCTACTTTACGACGAGGAGTCATCAGAAAGCCATATTCATTTACCCTTGAATAGGTGGCAAGAGACGTGACCAACCCGATATTTGGCCCCTCCGGAGTTTCAATAGGACAAATACGGCCATAGTGGGTATGATGGACGTCACGGGCTTCAAAACCCGCACGTTCACGGCTGAGACCTCCAGGGCCCAAAGCAGAGAGGCGCCGGCGGTGCGTTACTTCCGCCAGGGGGTTCGTCTGATCCATAAATTGAGAGAGCTGCCCGGAACCAAAAAACTCGCGAATAGCCGCAGCGATAGGACGGACATTGATAAGGTCCCTCGCCATAGCTGCCTCAAGGTCAGGAATGGTTGTCATCCGTTCTTTCGCTATTCGCTCCATTCGAAGCAAGCCAATACGAATCTGGTTCTGTAGAAGTTCTCCTACAGAACGGACACGACGGTTTCCCAGATGATCTATATCGTCACCTTCAGATTCTGGATTCCTAAGGTCAATTACTCCCTGAATAATCTTGCAAATATCTTCGAGAGTAAGCAGCCTGTTGTGTTCTGTAATATTCTCTGGAACAGGAATACCAAGGCGCCTGTTCATTTTATAGCGGCCCACACGCCCTAAATTGTATCGTCGGGTATCAAAGAAAAGGCTATAAACATATTCTCTGGCATTTTCAACCCGCGCAGGCTCATTGGGTCGAAGACGCCGGAACATTTCAAGGACAGCATCATCACTGCCCGTTGTGTTGTCTCTCTCTAAAGTGGCCGCAATAGCTGGGTCAACATCCCACACATGTAGTTTCGTCCGCCCCTTACTCCACAAAATTTCAAGATTATCTTTGGTCAACCTGCCGTTTCTTGGAACTATTTCGTTGCCTTCATCGTCAACAACAGATTCTGCCACAAGGCGGCCCCTTACTTCTTCTTCTGTCAAATCAATTTCGATAGGTTTGGCGCCAAACATGTCAAGGATCTCTTCGTTGCTTGACACGCCAAATGCCTTCAATAAAACTGTTGCTGGGAGCTTTTTTCTGTTATCGATATTTACAGAAAGCACATCTCCAGGGCTCAGGCTAAACTCCAGCCAAGCTCCACGGTCAGGAATTATTTTTGCAGAATAGGCTTCCTGACCAGGGATCTGCTCTTCCTTGTGAAAATACACACCGGCTGAACGGGCAAGTTGATTCACTACAACTCGTTCCGTCCCATTGATAATAAAAGTGCCCCTATCTGTCATTATAGGAAAATCGCCAAGAAAAATTTCTTCTTCTTTGATTTCTTTGGTTTTTCTATTGACAAGTCGAATGGTAGCACGTATAGGTTGAGACCATGTAAGGTCCCTCTGTCGGGCTTCCTCTTCGTCCCCCGAGGGATTATCCACAAAGAAATGGACAAACTCGAGGGCGAACGCCCCATCATAACTCTCTATAGGAAAAACTTCATGAAGAAGTTCTTCCAGCCCTTGCAACTTCCTTGAGTCCGGGTCGCAATCCTTCTGATAAAACCAATCATAGGAATTACGCTGGACTTCTATCATGTCAGGAATTTCTACAAGATCCCTGGCACGTCCGAAAGTCAACCTCTGCCGCTTTCTGCCCACGGGAACAAACTCGGCCATGCGCGTTATGACCTCCCTGTAAAAGATATGGGGGAAATTATTATTGACGAAGAATAAAGATAACAAAAAGGGCGCGTTATGTCAACAACACAACGCAGCCCCTTATTATACTTTGTATAAGGCACATTTTGCAAGTATAAATTGTATGGTGCCGAGGCGGGGACTCGAACCCCGACAGGCTATTGCCCACTAGAACCTGAATCTAGCGCGTCTACCAATTCCGCCACCCCGGCTTTTCTTATCACGACGGTAATTGTAGCAAGGCCTGAACGCTTTGGCAAGTTCTTTTTAAAGCTCTTCCCCCGCAGCCCTACTTAGCCGGTCTCTTAATGCGAGGCCTATCCCTTTACTATTTGGCCACTCTGCTACTATAACCTCTACCCCTTTCTTTTCAAAGGTGCGGAAAGCCAGAAAGAGACCCTGGGCATAATTTTCAGGAGTTTTAAAAAGAATTTTTTCCTCCACGGGGAACGGGGGCTCATTTATACCTATATAGCCAACCCTCTTCCCCATCACGAAAGGACTATGCCGCAAAACGCCATTTTCCCATAATAATAGGGGGATTAAAGGAGCGTAATGGCGATACCGCGTTCCTGGCGACCTTTTTTTCTTAGCTTCATCCGGAACCAGCTTCACCTCTTCAATCACTTCTTCCAACCGCTCCACTGGCATGCCGCCAGCTCGTAGAAGCACAACAGAAGGTCCAGTTACATCTATGACTGTGGATTCAAGCCCCACATCAGTGGCTCCGCCGTCTAAAATTATATCTACGTCATCTCCAATGTCAGCAAGCACGGATGCAGCCTCCGTTGGACTAGGCCGCCCGCTTCTATTGGCACTTGGAGCAGCTATAGGGACACCAGCAGCTTTAATAAGGGCCATCGCTACAGGGTGGGAAGGCATGCGAACCGCTACTGTTCCCAATCCGGCAGTAACCGAGTTTGGAACTACAGATTTTGCCGGGAGGACAAGAGTAAGAGGCCCTGGCCAAAAAGAGTCCATAAGCAATTTGGCTCTTTCATTCACGTAAGCGACCTGTTCCACATCTTCCGGTGATGCAAAATGAAGGATAAGAGGATTGTCACCGGGACGGCCTTTAGCAGCAAAAATTTTACGCACAGCCCCATCATCCAGGCCATTTGCTCCGAGGCCATAAACAGTTTCTGTAGGAAATGCGACCAATTTGCCTGATCGTATTGCATAAGCAGCTTCAGCAATTATGTGAGGTTCAGGATTCCAGCACTCGACCTTATAGACTTTCGTTTTCAACGCTGTCACCTTCTCCGTGAAATACCTCAATAAAATTCTTTCTGAAAGCAGGGAAAGTTCCGTTTAAAATAGACTCTCTAACACCTTCCATGAGCTTAATAAGAAAATGAAGATTATGCCAGCTGCATAAACGAGCAGCCAAAATCTCCCCCGCTTTATAAAGATGCCGTATATAGGCTTTTGTAAAATGGCGGCATACATAACAGTCACAAGACGAATCAAGGGGGGTAAAATCACGAGCATACACCTGATTTTTAATGTTTATCCTCCCTGTAGAAACAAAAACAGTACCTGTCCTTCCATTCCTTGTTGGCAACACGCAGTCAAACATATCCACCCCCCGGGCCACACCTTCCACAAGATTGGAGGGATGGCCAACTCCCATAAGATATCTAGGCTTATCAAAAGGCATGACGTGTTGAAGCACATCAAGCATTTCATACATAATATGATGAGGTTCCCCCACAGAAAGACCGCCAATTCCATAGCCTGGAAATCCAATAGATGTAATGTCTTCTGCCGAGCGCCTCCGTAAATCTTCGTATACAGACCCCTGAATGATGCCAAACAATGCCTGGTCCTCTCTTGTATGAGCATTCTTAGATCGGCGGGCCCACCGAGTTGTACGGGCTAAAGCAGCTTCCGCTTCCTCTTTGGTGGTTGGATAGTGAAGACACTGGTCAAAGCACATGGCGATATCGCTTCCCAGCTTCTGTTGCACTTCCATTGACCATTCAGGATCCATCATGTGGCGGCTTCCGTCTATATGGGATTGACACTCGACTCCCTCATCAGTTACTCGATTAAGGGTAGCGAGAGAAAAGACCTGAAATCCGCCGCTATCAGTAAGAATGGGATGATGCCAATCCATAAAAGAGTGGAGTCCTCCAGCCTCCTCCACTATATCGGCACCAGGGCGCAGATAGAGATGGTATGTGTTGGAAAGAATGATCTGGGCCCCTATTTCCTCTAGTTCAAAGGGAGCCATTGCTTTCACTGTTGCCTGCGTTCCCACCGGCATAAAAACGGGGGTCTTTATAACTCCATGAGGAGTCACGAATTCTCCAGCTCTAGCCCCCGTTACAGGACATTGTGCCTGTAAACGAAATTCAAACATTACAGTTCCTCCCATCTGAAAAGCGAACAGGCATTATTCCAGAGCGCTTCTTTGAGTTCTTCTCTATCTGTGAGCCTGACATCAGCAACCATATCATACACTTCTGTCACATAGGCCGGCTCATTCCGCTTCCCCCGATAACGCTTGGGGGCCAGCCATGGGGCATCTGTTTCACATAACAGCCTGTTGAGAGGCATAGAAGCCACTATATCTCTCAGCTCCTGATTCTTTTTATAGGTAACTAGACCTGCAAATGAAAGATAGAAGCCCAGTTCTAGAGCACATTTTGCATGGTATGAATTACCTGAAAAACAATGAATGACGCCATGATACTGCCTTTTATCGTTCTCCTTGAGAATATCAAAAAGATCATCGAAGGCATCTCTTATGTGAAGAACCAAGGGTTTCTTGGCCTTTTCAGCAAGTTCAATATGCCACAGAAGAGATTGTTTCTGAATCTCTCGAGGGGAATGGTCATAATAATAGTCAAGGCCACTTTCTCCTATAGCCAGGACTCTGGGATGTTGGGCAAGAAGAAACAATTCTTCAGGAATACCATCTATTATAGTAGAAGCCTCATGGGGATGAACGCCTACTGTAGCATAAATACCATATGAAGCGTATTTTTCCGCAAGTTCTACCGCTTGACGGCTATTAGGCACATCCGCAGCCACTACAAGCATACGAGCTAATCCTTGAGATTTCGCCCTTTCTATAACTTCATCAAGATCTTCGTTATAGTCTTCCGAATTTAAATGACAGTGCGTATCGACAAAATAGGACACTTTAAACACCTTGCCTCTTTATAAAAAAATCGGGTTTCCCAGCCAGGAGAAACCCGATTAATATCCCCTGCTTCTTTTCCTAACTCACCCGTGATCCCAAAGGAATATCTTTATCTGGGGTAAGAAGGGCAAGTGTCGATTTATCAGCTGGTCCAGTGGCCAGAAGCATCCCTCTGCTTTCAACGCCACAAAGTTTTACCGGCTTGAGATTAACGACGACAACAATTCTCTTTCCTAGAAGTTCCTCTACAGAAAAATGCTCTTTTATTCCAGAAACTATCGTTCGCTTTTCGTATCCAAGATCCACGTGCAACTTATAGAGTTTTTTTGCCTTTGTAATTTCCTCAACTGCAATAATTTGTCCAACCCTAAGCTCCACTTTGGCAAAATCTTCAATCATTATTTGTTCTTCGTGATTTCCAGGGTCAGGCATCGACCCTTTTCGCGCCTCTCGTTCAGCTCTTTCTTTCTTCCAGTTCTCAACATCGATGCGGGGAAAAAGGACATCCCCTTTAATTGTTTGTGTTCCTGCTGGGAAACCGCCAAAAGAGAAGGCCGGTATCCCATGTTTTTCAGGCGTTCCAGGAAGCCCTAGTTGCCCCCAGAGCTTTTCCGCTGTCAATGGCATGAAGGGAGCGATAAGAAGTCCTGTTCCACGGAGCATTTCAGCTAAGACAAAGAGGACTGTGTCAAGACGCTCCTGAGGTCCTTCTTTTCCCAGTTTCCAGGGCATGGTTTCATCAATATATTTGTTTCCTCTCCGAATAAGGGCCCAAATGGTTTTCAACGCTTCTTCGTAAGCGAAACACGACATGCTCTCTTCAACCTGCGAGAAAGTGGATTGAAGAAGGTTTTCAATCTCCTTGTCCAGGTTTTCAAAGTTTGTCGGGGCAGGAACAATGCCATCCCTGAAGTTTTTTACCATCTGAAGGGTTCTGTTGAGCAAGTTCCCCAGATCGTTGGCCAAATCAGAGTTGATTCGCAAAACCATAGCTTGCTCTGAAAAATCTCCATCCAATCCAAAGGGTACTTCCCTAAGCACAAAGTATCGAAAAGGGTCGACGCCATATACGTCCGCCATCTCAAAAGGATCAACGACGTTACCCTTTGACTTTGACATTTTTTCTCCTTCCACAGTCCACCACCCATGGGCAAAAACTGTCACTGGCGGGTTAAGCCCAAGGGCAATGAGCATTATGGGCCAAATCACACAGTGAAACCGGATAATATCCTTACCTACCAGATGATGGACACTTGGCCAGAATGTGTTGAGTTTTTCTGAATCAGACATGTAGCCGCAGGCGGTAAGATAGTTAATCAATGCGTCAAACCAGACGTACACTACGTGTTTTTCATCTCCAGGGACTGGAATTCCCCATTTGATGCTTGTTCGTGATACTGACTGGTCTCTCAGTCCGCTACGGACAAAACTCACAATTTCATTATATCGGCTCCTGGGCATAATGGCCTTTAGATTTTTTTCGTAATAGTCAAGAAGTTGGTCACTATATTTGGAAGCCCGGAAAAAATAGCTTTCTTCTTCCATCTTTTGAAGGGGCCGTCCACAGTCAGGACAAGTCTTATCTTCTTTCATACTGCTTTCAGGAACGTAAGTTTCACAAGGGATACAGTACCAACCTTCATAAGTACCTTTATAAATATCTCCCTGATCCATGAGTTTTTTGAATATTCCCTGAACTACCTTGCCATGGCGTTCTTCTGTTGTTCGGATAAAATCATCATTCGAGATGTTAAGGACTTCCCATAATTTGCGAAAATTTTCCATAGTCCTATCTGCCAGTTCTTTAGCTGTCATTCCTTTAGCATCCGCGCTTTGCTGTATCTTTTGTCCATGCTCATCAGTTCCCGTACAAAAGAAAACCTTATCGCCCATCATGCGATGGTAACGAGCCATTACATCTGCAGCTATTGTCGTGTAGGCGTGTCCTATATGAGGGATGTCATTGACATAATAAATAGGCGTTGTAATATAAAAACTTTTTTCAGACATCATTGTTCCTCCTTATCGATCTTATCGATCTATTTTCTGTCTCACCTGAATCAGCCAATCCTTGACTGCATTTTTCGCTACAGGATAACGTTGAATTATAAATTTTACAACTTCTTTTTGACTAATGCCATTGGTTACCATCTGTTCTGCTTCTTTTTTCCATTGATCATCATCAAGTACCTGTTGAGGCGGTTTATCCACAACAAGAACGAGTTCCCCACGTACTCCCTCTGCTTCAACCTGAGATAAAATGACGCCAAGGTTAGCCCGCCTGGCTTCCTGGTATATTTTACTGATCTCTCTCACCAGAGCTGCACGTCTATTTCCTAAAATTTCAAGTATATCAGCCATATGTTTTTGAGCCTTATGGGGAGACAGATAAAATATCAGCGGGAAAGGGTGAAATTGCAAATTCTCAAGAGTCTCCCTACGTTCCCCCTTCTTGTCGGGAAGAAAACCGTAAAAGGTAAAGGGATGAGTTTCAAATCCAGAATGGATCAAAGCGGGAACAAATGCCGTAGCGCCTGGCAGAATATCAATTTCAAAGCCCTCAGAAATAGCCGCCTGGATAAGTATACTCCCAGGATCAGAAATCCCCGGTGTCCCAGCGTCAGAAACGAGGGCAACTTTTTCTCCCCTTCTCAGCCGTTCCAGAAGTTGCTCTGTACGCCTTTGCTCGTTATGGGCATAGTAGGAAACAGTAGGGACATGGATATGATAGCGCTGAAGAAGAATCGCTGTCTTACGAGTATCTTCACAAGCAATTACGTCAACTTTCCTCAGCACATTAATAGCTCTCAACGTTATATCTTCCAAATTCCCTATTGGCGTAGGAACTACAAAAAGAGGCATAATGTCACTCCTTCGACAGGTCGTAGGCCGCAAGAAGTTCAGGAGTAAAGTTCCCTTCCCCATCATAGATATAAAGAGGAGACTCTATGACCACTCCCTTTCCTGCAGACCGTACAGCCTCAACAAGGATCACCGTTGCTTTTTTCCCGGGATAGGGGTGAACCATTTGCAGTCTCTTGGGCTCAAGATTCTCATTGACAAGGGCAGCAACAAGTTCCGCTCCCCTTTGTGCGCGGAAAATCATAAAAAGGTGTCCTTTATTCTTCAAAACAAAGTGAGCAGCCTTCACTACGTCTTTTAACGAACAGTAAAGCCCCTGTCTGGCCGTTGCGTCACTGAAAGAATCCGTCCACCTGCTTCGATGGGGTTCGTCGTAGGGAGGATTGGTAACCACTACATCAAAAGATTGAGAGGCGTATCGGTCTTTTATATTGCGAAGATCGCTAAGAAAAAAAGACACCCTGGCATCAAGACCATTTTCTTGGGCGTTACGTTTTGCAAGGTTGACGAGATCTTCCTGTATGTCAATCCCTTCTATTTTTGTCGCTTCCGGCAAACGCAAAGCCAGCAAAAGAGATATGACTCCAGTAGCGCAGCCAAGCTCAAGTATCCGATCCTTCCCACGAGCCTTAACAAAGGATGCCAGAAGGATAGTATCCACGGTTACGCGAGGCCCATCAACCGGTTGCCAGGCCGTTAACGCTCCATATAGGACATTGTCTTTCGTAACTTTTATTCCGTCCATTCGTCCAGATGTACTCCTATTACTTTTGACAATCCGGGTTCGTCCATTGTTACACCATATAAAACGTCTGCCCGCTCCATGGTGCTCCGTCTATGGGTCATAGCTAATATTTGCATATTCATAGCATAGTCGCTTACAAGGTCGATAAAACGCAAAAGGTTATATTCATCAAGAGAAGCATCTACTTCATCAAGAATAGCGAGAGGAACTTCGGCTACCTCCATAGTTGCAAAAAGTAACGCAATAGCGGTGAGAGATTGCTCCCCTCCCGACAGCTGAGCAAGATTTTGCAGACGTTTCCCTGGTGGCCTCGCAAAGATGTCCACCCCTGCCTCCCAGAGAGAAAGTCCCTCTTCAAGTTCTAGGTGTGCTTCACCACCACCAAAAAGCCTCTGAAAGAGAGAATTGAACCTTTCATCTGTATTTTTTAAGGCTTCTCCAAATAATAAGCCTACTCTCTCATCCGTGCTCTGTATCAGTGACTGAAGTTCACCTATGCCCCCATGGACGTCCTCTATCTGGACTGTCAGAAAGGCAAGGCGATTTTTCAAAGATTCATTTTCCGAAAGAACCCCCAGATCATAATCCCCAAGTTCCCTAACTTTTTTCTCAAGGCGTCGTACATGGGCCAAACTTTCTTCCTCATATTCTTCCAGGGAAATATTTTCCGTTCCTGGATAATGATAGGCATCTTCCCAAAGAGAAATGATCTGATTGAGTTCCAGACGGGCGGAATCGACCTGGCGTTGACTATCTTTAACCTTTTCTTCCTCTATCTGTACCCTTTCATGGGCTTCTGCACAACGCTCACGAAGAAGGGATGTTCTTTCAACAAGACTCTCTGTCTCAGCACTCAGCCTTGCCCTCTCTGAATCAATTTCTTTTATATTTTCCCACAATTCATAGGACTGGACTCCCAGCTCTCTAAGTCGGTCAAGCCCTTCATCCAGGCTCAATTCCGTATTTTCCAGCTCCCCAGAAAGACTGCGCAGTCTTTCTGTGAGTTGAGCTGCCTCTGACTCGATTCGGTTGATCAACACCTCTCCAGATTTTACTTTTTCACAAAGCACAGCTTCTTCTCCCTTTGCAGAGGCCAGTTCTCGCTCAAGTTCTGTCTCGTCTGGGAAATCCCCAAAAGAGGCTATTGCTTCCTCCAGCTCTTTTAAACTATGCTGAGTTCTTTTCAGCAACTTTCCGCTGTCTTCAACATCATTAAGGAAAAAGGATCGTTCTTTTTCCAGTCGCACTATCTCTTCTCGCTGCCGCTCAAAACGTATGGAATGAGATAAAAGTTTTTTTTCCGCCTCTTGTTCCTTCTCTTTCCAAAAAGCTCTTTCTTTCGCTATAACACACTCTAGCTCCTCAGCTTCTTGTAATAGCGAGACAACTCTTTCAAGGCTTCCTCTCTTATCTTTGAGATTTTTTTCAAGATCTTCTATCTGAAGGCGTCTTTCTATAGCACCACCCGTTTTTCTAAATTTTCCTCCGCTGACGCTGCCACCTACTGTAAACACATCGCCCTGGAGTGTAACGATTGGGAATGAAGCACCTGCTCTGGCAAGGTTCATTCCTACATCATACTCTTCAACAATGAGAAGATCTCCCAGCAGGTGGTTCACTGCTGGACTCCATAGCTGTTCTGAAGCAATAAGGTCTGTAGCCCACCCTACTGTCCCCTGACACGGCAAGGGGAAACCATAGTCAGGATTCCTTGGGTGACATTGCTCCAGGGGAAGAAATGTTATACGGCCTGCCCTCTTCTGTTTAACAAGCTCTATCCCTAGCTGAGCCTCTTCAAGGGATTTAACGAAAAGCCAGAACTGCCGCCCTCCGAGGTAAGCTTCCAGTGGGGCTGCAAGCTTTTCCTCACATTTAAAAGCTTCTGCAGCAAGCTTGATCTGGATAGGCAACTTCCCTAATTTTTGTGCCGCCAGAATAACCCGTACAGGTTCTGGATAAAGACGCTGTTCCGTATTTTCAAGAACCGTTTCAAGCTGGTTTTCCAAAACATCCACATTCTTTTTTAACTGAGAAAGAGATGTTGCTAACCGCTGACATTGGACATAGATTTCTCCATGACGCTCTATTATTTTTTTATAACTTAGATGGGTATACTCAAATTCCTTTTTATAAGTTTCTGTCTCTTTCTCCGCAACAAACACTTTGTTTTTTGCTTCTTCCAGTTCTTTTTCGTTTTTATCAAGGGCCTCGCTACGAGCCTGTAAGCGAGAAAGGATTTTGACGCACTCACCCTCTACGCGAGCATATTCATTGCCGTATTCCTGTCGCCGCTGCCGCTCTGCTCGAAGGGAAGAGCGAAGGTTAGAAAGTTTTTGCCATAGGGCAGATACTTCTTCTTTTTTCTTATGAAGATTCTGAGTCAAAGAATAGCTCGTCCCCCTTGCCAAAGTCGCTTCTTCATCAACTTTGGACAAAACTTCTTCCACATGCCTTTTTTCCTCTTTCTGAGCAATGAGCCGTTCGCGAGCAGATTTTACAGTAAGGGCAGTGGCAAAACACTGACGTCTCAATGTTTCTCTTTGGAATCCAAGACTCTCTGTTCTTTCTTCGTGCACTTTTTTCTGCTGTTCATAGGAATTAAAAAGAGACTGATAAAAAGAAAGTCCTTCTTTCCAAATGGTTTCCCACTCTGCCGCCCTATTTTTTCGCCTTTCCAGAGCATGAATGCGACTCTGAAAAGAATAAAGCTCCCTTTCTAAAAAAGCTCTGCGTGAAAAATAGTAGCCTCGCCTCTTCTCGTCAAGTTCATCGAGTAAACGGCGAGCCTTTTCAGCAATGGTAACCATGGCAGCTATTTCATCACGACGGGATGTCAATTCCGAAACAAGCGTTTCCAGGCGTGCAAGCTCTTCCGATGCAAACTTAAGTTTCTGGTTCGCATCCTCTCTCTTTTTTCTGTATTGGTCTATGCCAAAAAGAGCCTCGAGGATAGACCTTCGCTGTTGAGGACGATGATGGATGGCTTCTGCCACTTCTCCCTGGCCTATGAAAGCAAACTGCTCACCTTCCATATGCCATTGCCGCTTTACGTCATCTAAATCCTGCAGACGGATCCTCATCCCATCTACAAAAAGAGATGTTCCTGTTTCAGGAGAAAACTCTCTTTTTATAGTGCATATCTTGGGGTCTTCCCGGATGCAAAGGGATACTTCCGTTTCAGTAGCAGTAGGGAGACTGATGCTTCCCTGAAACAGAAGATCACTCTGCCTCGTTATTCTCAGACAGTTTGGGCTCCCTTCTCCGAGTACCCAGCGCAATCCATCAAGGATGTTGCTTTTCCCACTGCCGTTAGGCCCTACTATCGCTGTAAAGCCGGGAGAAAAGGTCAGTTCGTGGCTTCCGCCGAAACTTTTAAATCCTTTAAGACGAAGCCGTTCGATAAACACGAATCTGTGCCTCCCATTGCTCCATTTGCTCAATACGACGTTCTACTACGTCGATGGGCCCCTGCATATCGAGACGGTACTTATTCCACGCAAATTCAGGCGCTGCCGCTATAAAGATTCGTCTTTGCAACTCTTCTTCCCAAACGGCAAGGTAAGTGTCCGCTATATATTGAGCAATAACAGAGTGGGTTTCAAGGAGCATGGCATCTGCTTTGTTAGAAAGAGAAACTTTTCTCAAAAAACGCTTAATATGCATGGCCACGCTATCTTCCTTCAAAACCCATCCATAGCCCCCGCAAAATGGACATCCACGGGTCATGACCGAACGTACATCAGGTCTCGCCCTTTTTCTTGTAATCTCAACTAGACCTAATTGGGAAACGCCAAATATCCTTGCACGATACCGATCTTTTTGAAACACTTCATCCAGGCGTTGAAGAAGTTTTTGTCTGTCTTCTTCATACTCCATGTCGATAAAGTCAATGACGACAATTCCGCCAATAGCCCTCAGCCTTAGTTGACGTGCTATTTCATCCGCTGCCTCGAGATTAGTGTCAAGGACAGTATGGCGCAGATCCGTATCTCCCACATACTTACCTGTATTCACATCAATAACAGTAAGGGCCTCTGTATGATCAATAATAAGATAGGCTCCTGAACGCAGCCATACCTTGCGATCAAGGGCAGTTTCAAGCTCCCTCTCTATGCCATAAAAATCAAAGATGGGCGAGCTTCCTTCATATAAGCTCACTTCAGGTTCCTGCCCCTCAAGTATGCGATTAAGATAATCCTTGACTTTATGACACTCTTCTTCGCTGTCTATAACTATTTCACTTACATCGCCAGTGAGCTCGTCCCTGAGAACCCTTCCTACAAGCCCAATATCCCTATAAATGAGGCATGGAGCTGCCTGTATCTGGGCATCATGGCGTATCTCTCTCCATAGGTCTACAAGAGTGTGAAGATCATGGGTAAGGGTTTCTTCGTCAACCCCTTCAGCAGCGGTGCGAATGATCACACCGTAACCCTCCCCTTCATCACGCAGTTTTTTAGCCAGGAAACGGAGTCGCTTACGTTCTTCCTCGTCTATTATTCTTTTAGAAACACCTGTTTCCTGTCCATCAGGGACAAGAACTAGGTAGCGCCCCGGCAAAGAAATTCTCGAAGTTACTCTGGCGCCTTTATTTTTTCTGGCTGCCTTCACAACCTGCACTACCACTTCCACGTTCGGCTTCAGGTTTATACCCTTCGCATCATTTAAATATAAAAAGGCATTCCTGCCGTCCCCCAAATTTACAAAAGCGGCGTGGATGCCAGGCAAAACACTATCCACCCTGGCTTTATAGATTTCTCCTGTCTTTTGACGCTCCCACATTCGCTCAACAAAGATATCTACAAGTTTTCCTTTTTCCAATATTGCAACTCGCATCTCTTCAGGATCTAAAGTGTTGGCTATGATTTTACGATCAGTCATGGCGTAACATCCCCTCAGTTTTAAAATTCCGAGGCAAACGGGGAAGTACCCGCTGTGTAACTACTGGTTCCACTTCTGATCCGTTCCAGCATCCTACCGATGTTCTAACAATTTTCACATCAGACCATCCCTTGGTGTACCCAGCTTCTACTAATTTTTTCACTAAAGTTCCCGGGCCGAAGGCAAAAGGCGTTTTGAGAATCAGCTTAATAAAAGTGCCTTCTACTGCGCTAAAGACATGTTTCTCCTGCAAGAAAATCCCCTGTTCCAGGTCATGGGCCAGTTTTTCGAAATATATGGGGGAACGAAACCCTAGTAAATAGCCAGACGCATCACAGCTTTTACTGAGAGAAGGGCCTTCATACACTTCCCCACCTGTAATAGTAAAAGCTTCTGGAATTACGTTGTTCCATCGATCTAAAGTCCCTTCATCCCATTTTTCGATCCAGATATCAGCCGGTTCCGCAAAAGCGACGACTCCAACTGGAAGTTCCGGTCCTAAGCTGACTCGAGGCCGGGGCGTGAAGCCCTCAGACAAAGCAAAGACAAGACCCGCTCTTCGTCCAGATCTGTAAATAAGCTGAGGAATCACGACGTGGGGAATAAAGCATCCACGTCCGCGCTTTGAATAGGTTATCCTTACGCGGATCATAATGAGCATTCCCCCTTTGACCATTGACAACCACTATTCTGCCAACCGCAACCATGACAACTGTTCCATCGACAATCTGGTGTTAGTTCCCCTTTAAATGCCTTCTCCTTTTCCTTCCACAAGAAAGCACGAGAAACTCCTGTATCAATATGATCCCATGGGAAGCCTTCTTCTTTTGATCTACTTCGAGATGTATAAAAAAGCGGATCTATACCGGTCTCATCAAAAGCATCAAGCCAGCGTTGCAAAGAAAAGGTTTCACTCCATCCATCGAATCGGGCTCCCTTTCTCCAGGCACTCTCAATGGCTTTAGCCAGACGCCGGTCGCCACGAGCAAAAATACCTTCAAGGAAAGTTTGCTCCGGATCATGATACTTTAAAGAAATCCTGCGGTTATATATCTGCCTTTTAAGGAACTGTCCCTTTTCACGAAGTTCTTCCACGGTATTTTGAGGTTCCCATTGAAAGGGGGTATGGCCTTTAGGAACAAAACCAGCAACGGAAACAGCAACGTTGACCTTACGCTTATAGGCTTTGCCGAGGGTCAATGTTTGAAGGGCTATATCGATTATGCCCTGAAGATCTTCCTCAGTTTCAGTAGGGAGACCCATCATAAAATAGAGCTTCACACGATCCCATCCATGTTTAAAAGCGGTTTCCAGTGAAATTTTTATGTCTTCCTCTGTTACTCCTTTATTAATTACATTTCTGAGCCGTTGCGTTCCCGCTTCGGGGGCAAAGGTCAAACCTCCTCTACGCATGGCTTGGAGGCTTGCTGCTAAATCTATAGAAAAAGAATCCATCCTTAAACTTGGCAGACTTAACTTGACTCCTTTTTCATCAAGAAAGGGAGTTAGATCATTCAGCAACGGTGTTAGACCTGAATAATCGCATGAAGCCAAAGAGACCAGCCCCACTTCTTCCCATCCAGACGAGAGGACTAATTCCCGCACTATTTTACTTGTTTCCTCAAGTCCACGTTCTCGTACAGGACGATATATTATGCCTGCCTGGCAAAAACGGCACCCTCGCGTACAGCCCCTGAAAATTTCAACTGGGACTCTGTCGTGAACTACACTAGCAGACGGCACAATAAGGTTGTCCGGATAAAAAGCATCTTTGAAATCCTGCACTAGCTGTCGACGCACAGGCAATCTTGAGCTGGAAAAGAACACAGCTCCCCCCTCTCCATATTTCACATCTACGAGGGAGGGGATATATATTCCTTCAATTCCAGCAAGGGAATTGAGACGTTCTTTTCTTGATAAACCTTTTGTTTCATACAGAATGTCAACAATCTGAGGAAGTAAGACTTCACCTTCTCCAAGACAGAAAACATCAATAAATGGAGCTACAGGCTCTGGCGTTAGCGCCCCTGGCCCTCCAGCAAAGACAATGGGGTCACTCTCAATCCTTTCTTCTCCATATAAGGGAATCCCGCCTAGATCAAGCATGGTGAGTATATTGGTAAAACTCAATTCATATTGAAGGGTAAACCCGACCCCATCAAAAGAAGAGAGGGGGCGCCCTGTTTCAATGGAACCAAGATAGAGTTCGTTTTTCCTCAGCAACTCCTCCATGTCTATCCATGGACAATAGGCCCGCTCAACATCGGATTTTGGTAGACGCTTAAGAAGATTATACAAAATCTGAAAACCAACATAACTCATGCCTATTTCATATACATCGGGAAAAGCCAAACAAAACCTAACCAGGGATTGACCTGATTCTTTAGGCTTCACAGGCCCCCATTCACACCCCGCATAGCGCGACGGGTGGGCAACTTGGGCTAATAACGGCCACAAGCCATCATCAAAATCCGGGATCTCCATACAAATCCTCCCTACTAAGATCTATTCATAATCTTTCATCGTTGAAAGATACACACTCATAACAAGGGCAATTGCAACGGACACGGCTAAAAGAGAACTGCCTCCATAACTTAAAAAGGGCAAGGGGAGTCCTGTGATAGGAAGAAGCCCCATACTCATTCCGATAGATTCTACAACCTGAAACCATATCCATGCTGCCAAAGAAGCCACTAAAACTTTCCCTCTTTTATCTTTGCATCGAAGGCCCGCATTGATTATTCTCCAAAAAACAACACAAAAAAGCACTAGAACTATAAGCGATCCCAAAAAACCGAACTCTTCTGCATAAACACTAAAGATAAAATCAGTATGGGGTTCAGGTAAGAAACGAAGTTTACTTTGCAATCCATGTAAAAATCCTTTTCCCAACAATCCCCCTGATCCGACTGCGATTCTTGATTGTATAACGTTATATCCTGCTCCTAAGGGATCTAGGGCAGGATTAATGAAAACAAGGAGTCTTTTTTTCTGATACTCCTTTAAAAATTGCCACCCAACAGGTAAAAGCACGAATGCCAGACCTGTCAAGGTTAACACATATCGTTTTGGGGCTCCCGCGACAACAAGTGCTATTAATATCATGAGACCATAAACTATAGAGCTGCCCAGGTCTGGTTGGATAAAAACTAAAAGAGTCGAAATCCCAGCAAGGATCAATCCACCAATAAAACGAGAAAGATTTTCTGGCGGGTATCTACAGAAATGTTTAGCCATTACCAAGGCTAGGCCTATTTTGCCTGCCTCTGACGGCTGGAAGCGAAGTAGTCCCAAATTTAACCAACTCTGGGCCCCTTTCACAGTCAATCCCGTAAGAAGCACAATTAAAAGCGAGCCGACAGAAAAAACCCAGTAGATAAAGTACGCCCAATTGATCAGTCGACGGTACCCTACCTTAATAACCACGAAAAAAACAACGAGTGAAATAAGACCCCAAACAAGCTGCCTCATGGCAAATCCACTAGCTTTGCGGCCCACTCCCATTTCCGCGCTATATATAGATAATACTCCCAAAACAAAAAGAGCGAGTACCGATATGATCAGTACCTTATCTCCATATGCAAAAATTTCTTTAATAGAGAATCTTTTTTCGCCCATCCTAATTCAAGTTCATTGCTCACTCTGTGATTTTCTCTTAATTCTAACGACCGGGATATTCGCTACAAAAGCCACAGACTTATTAGCCTTGTCAAGCTCCATCTCAATATTGTCCGTATCGATCTCCATATATTTAGAAAGAACTTCAATCATATCTTTTCTAAGTTCTTCCATAAGGCCAGGAGAGATATCAGAACGATCGTGTATCAAAACAATCTGAAGTCTTTCTTTTGCTGTTTTTTTTGTGCCTTCCCGTCCAAAAAGTTTTTGTAGTATTCCTAGCATAATGTCCTCTCCTCCCGGTTTCTAAAAACCCAGCAGCTTCTTGATACCAGAGAAAAACCCTGAGCCTCTCTGGCTATCGAGATTTAAAAAGGCAACTTCTTTCCCAAGCAGTCTGTCCGCTATGTTTGAGAAGGCCATAGATGCAAGGGACGTATCGCCGCTGGTAAGAGGCTCCCCTCTATTTGCTGATTTGACAACACTGTCATCATCGGGAACAATTCCAATAAGCTCAATGGCCAGCACATCGAGTACATCCTGTACGTCAAGCATTTCCCCTTCTTTGACCATACTGGGTTTAACCCGATTAATTACGAGACGAATTGGTTTTTTTTCCATTGATTCCAAAAGGCCAATAATGCGGTCTGCATCTCGAACTGAAGGAATTTCTGGAGTTGTCACAACGAGAGCCTCAGTCGCCCCCGCCGCTGCGTTCTTAAAGCCACCCTCAATACCTGCAGGGCTATCAAGAAGAATAAAATCAAAACCTTCTTTTTTCAGCATTTCGCAGAGTTCCACCATCTGGTCTGGACTTACGGCATCCTTGGTGCGAGTCTGGGCTGCTGGAAGCAGAAAAAGATTGTCGACCCGTTTATCCCGAATAAGAGCCTGGGGAAGGCGACAAGTCCCTTCAATTACATCGATAAAATTGTACACGACGCGATTTTCCAGGCCCATTACCACATCAAGGTTCCTAAGGCCAATATCAGCGTCAATTGCAACCACTTTATAGCCAGCCTTTGCCAAAGCAAAAGAAACGTTGGCCGTAGTGGTCGTTTTTCCAACTCCGCCCTTCCCGGACGTTACAACTATGACTCGAGGCTCCACGAAAATCCCTCCATTCCCAATCTCTGTTATATTTTTAGTTCGCGAACAAAAAGAGAATCATGCTCAAGAGTAATAAGGACTGAGTGTGCCCACCACTCCATAGAGCTATCCAGGTAACTTCCCACCTTACTGCCAAGACGAACTTGTTTTGCCTGAAAATCCCCCACCACTATGCTCTGTTCAGTATTCCCGTCTGAACCAGCATGGGCCAGTCCTTTTAAGCGGCCCCAAATACAAATATTTCCAGAAGCTATCACTTCTGCGCCATCATTGACATGACCGATGATAACAACGTCGCCGCCATGCTCTATGCGCTGCCCAGAGCGAAGGGATCGCATGAGAAAAAGCGTGTCATAGTTTTTGCCCTTACCATGGGGCTTTTCCCGCGCTGGCTCCCCTGTTTTTGCGCCAAATGCCTGAAGCAAGTGCTGACTCTCTGCATCATAAGTGACCCACGATGATACAAAAACACCTTTAGACCATATAAAATCCTTAAGAATACCTATGATAAAGTCTTTGCTTAATATCCGTCCTTGAAAATCAAGTATCACTTTCATCTCTAACAATGCTTTTGCTTGAGATGAAACACGTTCAAGCTCCATAAAAACTTCTTTTTCTTTCAATTCTTCAGGGACGATAAGACGCAGCCCCCCTCCTGTTCCCTTTAGTAGAACTGGAGTTTGAAACGTTTCCATAGACTCCATTCTCCTTCCTCCCTGAGGTTTAAAGAACCTATTTTAGCGAATCATGGCCCACAAGGTAAGCAAGCACTTCTCCTACAATTGGGGCCGCTGCGGAACTTCCGTGCTCTCCAGCCTCTATCACAGCAACAGCTACATAACGAGGTTTATCAGCAGGAGCGTACCCTGCAAAAAGAGCGTGATCAGGTCCATGGGCATTTTGAGCGGTTCCTGTCTTTCCTGCCACTGTGACACCAAAGGTCCCGGCTCTCCACCCGGTTCCTCTTTTAATTACGTTCACGAGCCCTTCATGTATTGTTTTTATGTGATTTTTAGAAAGGTTCAACTTCTGAGGAGGAACCATCTCTCCCCTATAAAGATGAGGGGTTATGAGATTCCCCCCATTAGCGAAAACGGCGTACATTCTGGCTATCTGTATAGGGGTCATGAGCAAGAAACCCTGGCCTATAGAATAGTTTACCGTATCTCCCTGGTACCATACCTCTTTGACAACTTTTTCTTTCCATTCTCGGCCCGCTCTATTGCCTGAAAGTTCCCCCGGTATATCTATACCTGTTAAATTTCCCACCCCTAATTTCTGCCCCCAGCGAGTCAATCTGTCAATGCCAACTTTAATTCCTGTTTGGTAGAAGTATACATCACAAGATTGACTTAAAGCTTCTTTCAATCCGATTGTTCCATGCCCACCGCGCTTCCAGCAGCGAAAAGCCCTTCCCCCCAATTGGAAGGATCCCCCACAGAAGTACGTCGTTTTGGGTGTAATTGCTCCTTCCTCAAGAGCAGAGAGAGCTACCAGAGGCTTAAAAGTAGAAGCTGGCGGATACACCCCTGCAATGCTGCGATCAAGCATTGGACGTTCTGGATCCTTTAAGAGAGATTTCCACTCCCTGGCAGACACACCCCACGCCAAAGGGTTATTGTCATAGGAGGGAGCCGTATAAAGAACAAGCACAGCACCAGTCTCCACATCCAATACTACAACAGATCCTCTATTCTCTTTCATTAGGTCAGCTGACAATCTTTGAGCGCCAAGGTCAAGAGTGAGATAGATATCCTTCCCCTTAACTGGAGATTTAAAGTCTATTTCCTGCACTCGTCTCCCTCTGGCGTCTACCTCTATAGATTCTTCTCCGGGCATGCCCCGCAATAGGGATTCATAGGAAAATTCTATGCCAGCTTTGCCAATAAGGTCTCCCCCCACATAGTCCCCTTCTCTTTTCGACTTCAACTCATCTTCGCTAATCTCAGCCACATATCCCGTTACATTTGCCGTTAAAGCTCCAGATGGGTAGGTGCGGCGCCAGACTGGTACTGGAAAAAGCTGAGGCGGAAACTCCGGGTCAGCTATAAGATCAACCATTTGGGTTAGAGTAAGATTTGACACCACGCGAACAACTCTGTAGGGAGCCCAGTATTGCCGCTTGACCGTATTCTTTATCTCCTCCGATGTCAACGGAATTCCATGTTTATTCAATATTTCAGATGTTTTAGATACAAGCTGTTCTTTCTCCAGATCGAGAGGATATCCCATAATATCAAAAGTACGAATGTTGGTGGCCAGTGGAGCGCCATTTCGATCATAAATATTCCCCCGAGAGGGGGCGAATCGAACAAAACGAAGGCGATTTCCTGTCGCAAGTTTTATATAGCTATCCCCATGAATGATCTGAAAGTAATAAAGAGCCCCTATAAGAAGTCCCATGGAGCATAACATCACAATTCTCCATGTTCTGAGACGTCTATCGATATCGCTTCGGTCGCTAGGCATCGTCTTGTCCCACACTCCAGGCATAAAGAAGGCAAGCTCCAAAAACCATTGGCAAAAGAACCCCCTGCTGCACTAAAAAAACTTTTAGAAGGGTCTGTTCTCTTATTCCCCACATAAGAAGCCTGATAAAAGTTAAAACCAAATGGGCACTCCAGATTAAAAGGCCAAAGGCCGGGACACTTCGTGCTGAAGAAGGGAGGGAAAGCCAAATCCAACGGACAAAGAGAATGGACGCCACGTAAAGAGCTGAAGAAACACCAACCAACCCTGGCCACCTTAAATCCCACAGAATACCGCCAAGAAAACCGCTCCAAAGAATATAAGCACCTTCATCCTCATGCTTCAGAGCCATGTAAAGCAAAACAAGGAGAAAAATTTCAGGCACTAAAAAGTGACCTGAGGAAAAAACACGAAGAAGATCTTGGGCATACCATGCTATGACAAAAGATGTCATGGTTTTGTTCCCTCTGTTAATACCTCTACCTGATAAAGGCGGATAAAATCTGCCCCGGGTTCTATCCTATAAGCAACAAACCCTCCAGAAGAATGGCGAAGCTCTCCAGTTACAGAGCCAACTGGAAGCCCCGGGGGCAAACTTTCACTAACCAGCGCAGTGCTTACAGTCATTCCTTTCTCTATGGATCTGCCTTCCGAAATATACTGCAGCCAGATCTGTCCCTGCCCATCACCTGTCACCACACCAAGATCCCGGGTCTGATCCACAACCACAGGTATAAGGAGAGATGAGGAAGTAATAAGTTCCGCCCATGAATATCCAGCTTCTACTCGGGTAATACGTCCCACTAAAGACCCTTTTTGTAAAACAGGGAATCCAGGTTTTAAATTATTTTCTTCCCCTTGATTTATTCTTATCTCTGTCCACCAATCGTGGGGGGAGCGCAAGGTTATTCGAGCGTATTTTGTAATTTGATTCATTCGTTCCATATAACTTTCGACCTTTTCTTGGCTTATGGCAACTTTCAATATCCAGTTTTCCTGAGACAGCTTTTGGTTCTCTGCAATGAGAGCGGATCGTTCTCTGAACCAAAACGAAGCCTTGCGAAGAGTATTGTTTAATAACACCGCTGGGACCTCAGGATAAAACAAAACTTTCCCTACCCAGTCAGAGGGAGTTCGAAAAAGAAGAATTTGAGGGGCGAGAGCAAGCAACATGAAGCTAGCGGCAAGAGCCACAAGCCCATGGATGACTTCTTTATTGAAATCACCGGAATCTGGTTTACGCATCCCCTATCTCCCGAACATTACTGAGCGCCTTTCTCCACAGAGAGAAGAACTTTTTTCATGTCGTCAAGATTCTCAAGTATTTTCCCTACCCCTTGTGCTACAGAAAAGAGAGGGTCCTCCGCCACTATTACAGGGGTGCTCAAAGCGCGAGAAAACCGCTCAGATAATCCTCTTAGCTGAGAAACCCCGCCCGAAAGAATTATTCCCTGATCTACTATATCTTTTGCAAGTTCAGGTGGGGTCTGCTCCAGGGCGACTTTTACCATATCTTCAATTCGGCGGATTATAGGCTCAAGGGCTTCTCTAACCTCGTACGAGGTCACCATGTCTGCCTTTGGCAACCCATCTGCCAGATCTCGCCCCTTTACGACCATTTCCAGCTCATCTTCCATAGGGAGAGCCGTTCCTATCTGCATTTTTACTTCTTCTGCGGTGGTGTCACCAATAAGGAGAGCATACTTTTGACGGAGCATAGCAATAATAGCCTCGTCCATATCCTTGCCTGCCGTACGAAGGGAGTTCGTAACAACAATGCCACCCAGAGAAAGGACTGCGACCTCGCTTGTCCCGCCGCCAATATCAAGTATCATACTTCCCCGAGGCTCTTTTATTGGAAGACCTACTCCAATGGCAGCGGCAATTGGCTCTTCCACTACATAGGCTTCTCTTGCTCCTGCGCCCAAAGTGGCATCTACAACTGCTTTTCTTTCTACCTCTGTAACCTCGGCAGGCACTGATATGACTACTCGGGGATGGGCAAGTACAGTACTTCCCCCCGCAGCTCTTTTAAGACAATATCGAATTAATTCTTCTGTCATATCGTAATTGGCTATAACGCCATCCTGCAGCGGCCAAATAGTATAAACTCCCGTAGGGGTTTTGCCCGCCATAGCCTTTGCTTCATTTCCGACAGCTATAACTTCTATTTTGCCGCCGCCTTTTATTTTTTTACGGATGGCTACAGCAGAAGGCTCGTTAAAAACTATCCCTTTCCCCTTAATGTATACCACTATATTAGCCGTCCCCAAGTCAATCCCTACGTCAGTACCGAACATCCCAGAAATAAATCTGAACACTTGTACACTCCCCACCTTCATGCGGTATATCCTGGAGGAATTTGCACCCATTCCCCCCTAGCTGCAATAAAGTGCCCGACAAAACTTATGTCAAGCACGCTAAGACTGCGCTCAACAAACTCGGTTAGCATTATATCTTCCCGGCTTGGTCTTAATGTGCCGTTGGGATGGTTGTGGATCAAGACCATTCCTCTAGCATCAAGACGTACGGCCTTTCGAAATAAATATTTTACATCAAGGAATGCTCCTTCAATACCTCCATATGATACTCTTTCCTTCGAAATCACGCCTCCTTTTCCGTCAAGGAAAAGAGAAACTATGATTTCTCGCTCTTCTTCTGAAAGGAGTCGACACAGATAGCTTAAAGTTTTCCTCCATTCGTCTCTTTCACTTTCTATATTTGTATCACATGCCATCAATCTTTTGCCTAGTTCAAGAGCCGCAACCAGCACTGCCACTTTAGCCTTCCCCATCCCTTTCACCTGAAGTATCTCTGAAATTGAAGCCTTTGAGATGCCCTTCAACCCCCCGAAAAGATGGAGCAACTCCCCGGACAATCCTAGAACATCCTTGTTTTCGCTACCCGTTCGAAGAAGGATAGCAATAAGCTCCGCAAGAGAAAGCGCCGTCGCCCCTTCCCTGAAAAGCCTTTCCCGCGGTCGTTCTGAAAGAGGCAGTTGTTTCAATTTCACTTCACTTGTGACTCCCTGTCAGGCCAAAAAGGATTCCATTCTCTCTCTTGGCCTATTGTGGTTTCAGGGCCGTGACCGGGGAGCACTGCCATCGTATCAGGCAAAACTGTTAATTTGCGAAGGGAAAGAGCGAGGATTTTACTATCTCCGCCTGGTAGATCCGTCCTTCCCACACTTCTGGCAAAAAGAGTATCTCCCGATAAAAGAAGAGATTCATTATGCCTTTTCACCACATAGCAAATGCTGCCAGGGGTGTGCCCTGGGGTAGCTATGACAGAAATCGTATATTCACCTATCTGGATCTGGTCTGAATCCGCAAGCAACAAAGAAGCATTCCAGCCTTCAAAATCCAGCCCTATCCACTGGGAAAGATTCAGATTTGGATTGTTCAGTAGCTTTTCATCTTCTGTCGCAACAGCAACTCCTTTAGATGCATAAGGAGCAAGCATGGGAATTCCCCCAATATGGTCAATATGCCCATGGGTTAAAAGAATCCATTCAAGATGAATCTTCTGTTCCTCTAAGAAAGCGATGACATCGCTGGCCTCTCCGCCTGGATCAACAAAAAAACCCCTCTTGTGACTATCCCAAAAGAGGTATCCATTTGTCCACAAAGCCCCCAGGGGGAAACGTTTATAATCCATTAGGCTCCCTCCGGCGTATCAATAATAAGGGTGACCGGCCCATCGTTAACAAGCTCAACCATCATATGCGCCTGGAAAACCCCTGTTTGAACTGGTATATTCCGTTCTTTTGCCTTTGTTACAAAAACGTTATAAAGGGCGTCGGCTACTTCTGGTGGCGCTGCCTCAACAAAAGAAGGACGCCGCCCCTTTCGACAGTTGCCATACAAAGTAAACTGAGAAACCACAAGCAACTTCCCTCCCACATCTAAAAGAGAGCGGTTTAGCTTCCTTTCCTCGTCTTCAAACACTCTCAAGTTTACTATTTTTTCCACAAGCCATTCTGCATCTGCCGCTGTATCTTTTCCTGAAACCCCCAACAAAACAAGAAGACCCTGATCTATGGAACCTACTCTTTCTCCTTCTACACAAACAGAAGCAGATGAAACTCTTTGTACAACAGCTCGCATACATCTTCACCCCCGGGTTACTTCTATAACGTTCTTAACCGCATTAAGTTTTGCAACAATAGCATATAGATGTTCTATATCCCGTACTCTGATCTCTATTTTCATCCGGGCAAGTGTGCCGCCAACTACGTTCGCCTTTATACCCACAATGTTTCCATCACTTGCCATTATAGCTTGAGCCACGTCTGTAAAAAGACCAGACCTATCCATTGCTTCAAGCTTCAGCCTCGTAGTATATCTGTTCCCCCGTGTCCCTGGCCCCCATGAAATCTGTATAAGCCTTGTTTCTCCTGCCTCTTCCACATTCGGACAACCTGATCTATGAACAGTTATCCCGCGGCTACGAGTCGAATATCCTACGATCTCATCCCCTGGAACAGGAAGACAGCAATTTGCGATAACCACCTGAACGCCTTCGGCCCCTTCTACTATAATATCGGAATCTGTCTTCTTTATGCCAGCGGGAGGTATCTCTTCCGGAATCTCTGGTAAAGCGGGAACTTGCGTTCTACCAATAAGTTTTTGTATAAGCGTCGATGGGCTTAAAGTGTTGTTGCCTATGGCGACCAAAATATCCTCACCATTGGCATGTCCTATATCCCGGGCTATCCTGTTGAGAAGGGGGATCAGGTCTTCATATTCGGCACTGAGATCTTCTATGTCCCTTCTTTTAATTTCCCTTTCAAGAAGTTCATGCCCGCGCTCGATCTTTTCTTGCCTTTCTGCTTTTTCCTGCTGTCGAAAGAAGGAGCGAATCTTGCCTTTAGCCTTGCTGCTGCGGGCCATCTTAAGCCAGTCCCGGGAGGGGGTCCCTTGAGGTGAAGTAATAATTTTAACAATATCGCCATTTTTTACTTCATAGGTCAGAGACACAATCCGGTTGTTGACCATAGCTCCCACACAGCGGTTTCCAACCTGGGTATGAATGGCATAGGCAAAGTCTATAGGTGTCGACCCCTTGGGCAAAGACACCACTTTCCCCTGGGGGGTAAATACGAAGACATCAGATGTGAGAACATCTTCTTTTAGGCGTTCAAGGAACTCTGTTGGTCCCCCTTCATGATCTCCTTCGAGGGCCTGGCGAATCCATGTAAGGCGGGCATCCAGATCATCGAGGACATTGCCACCCTCTTTATATCTCCAGTGGGCGGCGATCCCATATTCCGCAAGACGGTTCATTTCAGCAGATCGTATTTGAACTTCCAGGGGTTCTCCCGTAGGACCAACGACAGTGGTATGAAGCGATTGGTACATATTTGTCTTTGGATTAGCTATGTAGTCATCAAATTGACCTGGGATAGGTTTCCAAATAGTATGGACGATACCCAAAACAGTGTAACAGGCAGCCACATCATCCACTACAACGCGCAAGGCTAGGAGATCATAAAGTTGCTCTACGGGAAGTTTTTTGCGATTCATCTTTTCATAGATGCTATAAAAATGTTTGGCCCGCCCTTTCACTTTAAAATGAATGGATTCCTGTTTTAAACGATCTTGAAGGATTTCTATAGCTTTTTTAATGATAGCTTCCCGCTCAGGCAATTTCTTTCGCACTCTGCGCCGTATCTCGTAATACATATCGGGGTCGGAGTATTTAAATGCGAGGTCCTCTAATCCTCTCTTTACCTGGTAGATTCCAAGTCGGTGAGCGAGGGGTGCGTATATTTCCAGCGTTTCTTTAGCAATGCGCAGTTGCTTATCCCTGCGAAGAGCTCCTAGGGTTCTCATATTATGAAGTCTGTCTGCCAACTTAATAAGAACAACGCGGATATCCTTAGCCATGACAACAAACATTTTACGAAGATTTTCTGCCTGATAGTCTTCGAAAGATTTAAAGGGAAGCTTGCCTAATTTCGTTACGCCATCTACAAGAGTAATAACATCATCGCCAAATGCTGATTTGACCTTCTCTGCGGAAAGGGCGGTATCCTCTAAAACATCGTGAAGGAGAGCCGCTATAAGAGTAACTAAATCGAGTTGCATGTCTGCAAGTATTGAGGCTACATTTATGCTGTGTACAACATATGGGTCTCCACTTGAGCGTTTTTGTTCACCATGAGCATCCGCTGCCATAACAAAGGCTTCGCCAAGTTTCTTCAGTTCTTCTTTGGTCAAATAATATGTCACTTTCGACCATAGCTCATGCCAAGCGAACTTAACAGAAATAGTTCGTTCTGTCTCTGGTATCCGTCCAATATAGCTATCTCGCAACTTCCCCAGAGACTTCTTATCGAGCCCAAGACTTTTAAGGTGGCGCTCCTGCTCTCTTGGATCTATTGGGTCTATTTCATATTCTAGGGAATCTGTGTGAATTTCTACCATGGCTCGATCACCCTTTAAATCAAGAATCTAACACTATATAATCGAGCATAAATTGAAGACGGGGCTGACCACGCCAAAAATCAACTCGAGGGTGGTATACCCAGCCTGTAATGTGCGACGAGGAAAGGGTTTTCAGAATTTCGACACTATTGAAAGCCACCAGATATTCTGAACCCAATTGTATCTTTAAATGAAGCCCCGTTTTCCCAAGGGGTAAGAACTGCTCATTTCCATAACTTTCGCAATACAATAAGGGACAAGGATTTCCCATACCAAAAGGACCGAGATCCAGAGCTGACTTCCAGTCCTGCAAGGTAATTTGAGACGGATGGAGAGCCAGGGCTGAAATTTCCGGATCCTCATATTCCACACTGGCAAGGATGTGTTCTAAATCACCTCTGAGCTTTTCCCAATTATCTTTTGACACAGAAAATCCCGCTGCCTGCTTGTGCCCTCCCCAAGCTTCAAGTTGATCTGAAAGGTGATCAAGAACCTGTACGGCATTGCCTCCTTCGGGCATACGCAATGTTCCTCTAATCCAATCCTGAACAGGGGCAGCTAAAACTACAGGGGCATTCTTTTCAGAACAAAGACGGCTCGCCACTCCGCTTAGAACTCCTACTGGCCACGATTCCTCGAAGAGAACGTGCTTAGATCGTTCCTCTACCACCTTTACCGCCTCTTTAGTGATACGGGTTGAAAGGTTTTGCCTCTTCCTGTTTAAGGAAATAAGCTCTTCCACATGGTTTTCAACTGGCTCTTCCCCTGTCAGCACTTTTACTGCAAGGTCCGCAAAGGCAAGACGGCCTGCTGCGTTTAAGCAAGGAATGACCTTCATAGCAAGTTGTTCTTCATTTACAAAACGATGAAACAGACCAAGGCGTTTTATAAGTAGTTCCAGCCCAGGTCGGGCGGTATAACGAATTCTTTCAAGTCCTTCCTTAACCAACGCTCTATTAAGGCTGCCTAATGTCATGCAATCAGCAATAGTCGCAAGGGCCACCAGGTCGAGATGTTCTGCAAGCCATTCCATAGGCATTATTTTAAATTGATAGGCCCACAGCCAAAGAACCGCGGTAGCACAAAGAAGCTTCCCTTCCTTATCACCGTCTATCTGCGGATTAACTATGAAAGAGGCTGGCAACTCCCCTTTCTCCGGGAGGTGGTGATCAAAAACAAAGACATTCATTCCAGTCTGTTGCGCTTCCTTTAAAATATCCCCATCCTTTGTGCCACAGTCCACGATGATCAATGTATCACAACCTGCGACAAGAAGTTGTTGTACAACCTGGCGATGGAGCCCATATCCTTCCATATGTCGATGAGGAATATAGTAGCGTACCCCTGCTGCCCTCTCTTTACATAATTCCATAGCGAGAGTGGTAGATGAAACGCCGTCAACATCGTAATCTCCATAAACAACTACATTCCCAAGGGATGATAGCCTCTGCCATCTCTCGGCCACCGCTCTTGCGCCTTCTCCAAGAAAACATGAGGCTGCAAAGAAATCAAGGCTCGGACTAAGCCAGGCCCGAGCCTTATCGATATCATGGAGAGAAACTCTTCCCTGCATTTCTAATATAGCTGCTACAAAGGGTGGACAGCTTAATTCTCTAGCAATTCTGTGGCAAGAATCCTCAAGAGTGGTCACATTTAATTTAGATCGCAAACAAAAAGATGTCACTGTTGTTCATTTTCCTCTCTTGGTGTAGTTTCAAACTCTTCTTTCACTGTTTCCAAAGGCTCCGAAGGAAGAACAATACAATTCTCTTTGCCTTCCTCAACACAGGAAGTTGCATTATGGGAAGTTACATTTGATGTGGCATTTAAAGCATTCAGCAAAGAAGTGCGTTCTTCTTCCAGTTTTTTCATTTTACCATCGAGCTCTCGAATCTGTTTCTTATACTTCCCACGAGATTCAAGGGCTGCTGACATGGAAACCAACCACATGAGAACGCAGCCTCCTGCAAAAACAGCCACTTCCCAGATACCTTGAGGAACCTGCCGTGTCCAAATTAAAAAATTGACAGTAATTTCTCCTGTATTTTGAAAGGCGAATACAGCCGATATGAGCATAGCAAGTCCTACTGCCAAAGCATAACTTCTCATGTGACTCCCTCCTAAGGATCCAGCCATATTATTTTTCTTCAGAACCAGTGGGTAAAGTCATCCTTTCAAGCCATTCTTTCTTATCTTCTTTCTCAAGGCTCTTCAGATATTTTCCCTTTTCCCTTTTTTCCCATAAGGGATCGTAAATTTGCTTTATCTCTCGCGCATATTCATCAAGGGCACGGGGAATCTCTCCTGAGAGAAGATTGCCCAAACCCCCGTGACATGGTCTAGCTCCAAATTTAGTTACCACTTCCCTAAGTACATCTGGATGATCCAGAATCATACATGGACGAAGAAGATTATCTTCTCCGTCGTAGGGGAGCTGATTACGAATATACGTGAAGAAAGGACTTCGTGCAATGTCAACAAGGGATTTTTGGCGAATATTATCCACGGCAAAAGGCACAAAAACACATGGTTCTACGCTTCCATCTGAAATTATATGCCAATATCGCTCTCCTGCCGCCATACATCCGTCAACATAGGGACCATCGTTCCAAAAATCACCGATAAAAATAGGACAATCATCTCTATGGCGCCATTCCTCTACTTTTTCGTGAAGTCTTGCCCTTTGATGGGGCGTTGCCATATAACTTAAATCTGGATTTTCACCTACAGGAACATATTGGAAAAACCAGCCAACTTTACAGCCCCGCTGAATCATGGTCTGAATAAACTCATCACTGGCCATATAATCTGCGGCAGAACGAGTGTAAGTGGCACTGAAACCAAACATGACCCCTGCCTCGTTTAATCTTTGATAAGCAGCTATCACTTTATCATAAACGCCGGCACCACGACGAAAATCCGTTTGTTCTCGACTCCCTTCAACTGAGATCATAGGCATTACGTTGCCAAGTTTAACAAGTCGATCCACCATTTTGTCATCAAGAAGGGTTCCGTTTGTGTATACCTGGAAATAACAATCATTATGTTTTTCCCATAAGTCTAAAAGATCGTTGCGGAAGAAGGCCTCTCCCCCCGAAAAAGTGAAAAAATACATCCCGAGATCCTTAGCATCTTTTAAGAGATTGTCCAGCTCATAAAAGGTGAGCTCCCTGCTCGTATCATACTCTGCAGCATAGCAGCCCTTGCAGTGAAGATTGCATTTCATCGTGGGGCTGATCACCATAAAATTAGGAAGGTGAACGTTATATTCTTTCTCTTTTTGATCCCTGATACCCCGACCAAGAACCATAAAGTTAACAACTAGGTTGTGAATGAACTTGGAAAGGCAATGGGGGTTAAGTTCCAGAGCAATTCTTTTAACGAAACCTACAAAAGGATCATTCTTTTCTACCATGTCAGCGAGCTGTTTAAATGTTTCTCTATGATAACGTGCCGGCGCGATGCCGGCTATTCCCCTAAAAAGAGTTGTTAAGTTTTTCTCATCTCCTTTTTTGAGCATTGAGGCTGCCTTTTCAATAGCTTTTTGAGAAAGAATTCCCTTTGCTCTATCAATCATAGTAATGGCCACTTTCATCATCTCCTTTAAGTGATTTTAATTTTGACCATTTACTTTGCAAAAAGGTAGATTTTATTCATTTTAATGGAGTATTTATATTTAGTAAAGCAACGCTAAAGCCTGTTCACTTTATAAGAAACAAGGGGGCCCTAAAAGCCCCCTTGTTGTCATACCATAAAAAGTTGGATCGTCACTGCTACTTCTTACTCTCGGGATATCTCAAATACCATTCAGCCAGAAGGGAACTCGCAATACAGACTGAACTATACGTTCCAACCAGAATGCCTAAAAGAAGAGCGAAGGAGAAGTTGGCTATTACAGCGCCACCCCATATGAAAAGGGCTAAAACTGGAAAAAAGGTTGTTAAGGACGTATTGATAGTTCTAGAGAGTGTCTGGTTTATTGACATGTCTAGTACTTCAAGAAGTCCCTCTTGCCTCAGATACTTCCAATTTTCCCTCACTCTGTCGAACACTACTATTGTATCATTAAGAGAGTAACCCACAATAGTTAAAATGGCAGCTATGAAGGGCAATGATATCTCGCGTCCCAGCAAGCTGAAGATCCCTAAGGTTATAATAGTGTCATGCATAAGGGCAATAACACTGACAACCGCAAAGCGAAATTTAAAGCGGACCGTGATATAAGCCAATATTCCAAGAAGAGCTAAACTTACAGCCAGAAAGGCTTCTCTTCGTAATTTTTCGCCTACTACAGGGCCTACCTTTTCAAATCGCAGTACTTCCATGCCTGGATACTTATCTTTCAATGTTTGAATCACTTCTTTGCGTGATTCCTCAGTGTCTACATTCACTCGGATAATGACGCCATTATCGCTATATCCCTGAATGACAGCCTGTTTCTGGCCAATTTCCGCCAAAACATCCCTGACGTCGCCAACAGGAACTTGTGAGGCAAACTCTACCTGAATAAGATTCCCCCCTGTGAAATCAATACCGAGGTTAAGCCCCTTGGTAAAAAGAAGCACTAGACTCACTACAATAAGACCCAGGCTTAGAAGGATCGCTTGTCTTCGATGTTTCATAAATTTAAATGAGAAATCTCTTCTGAACATGTCGCAAACCTCCCTCGCCTATGAACGGTTCACTAAAAATGGGGACTTAGAACCGCCCATAAGAACCTGCAGAAGTACACGCGTAACAACAATTGCACTGAAAACACTCGCCAAAATACCAATGCTTAACGTTACAGCAAAACCCCGTATTGGCCCGCTTCCAAAGTAGTAAAGCACTCCGGCTGCTATTAGCGTAGTAATATTGGCATCAAGAATGGTGGTTAAGGCTTTTTTGAATCCCGCATCAATCGCAGCAGTGGGTGTTTTCCCCAATTTTGCTTCTTCGATTATCCGCTCGTAAATTAATATATTCCCATCAACAGCCATACCTATAGTTAAAATGATACCAGCAATACCAGGTAGGGTCAGAGTTGCCTTTAAGCTGATAAGGCCAGCAAAAACCAGCAAGAGACAGACAGTAAGGGCTACATCGGCGGCTATGCCAAGAGTTCTGTAATAAAGCAACATAAAGCCCAGAACCAACAGGGTCCCGATAAGACCAGCCTTAAGCCCAGCGTTGATAGAGTCAGCCCCCAGACTTGGGCCAACTGATCTATTCTCAAGAACGTCTACAGGTACGGGCAGTGCACCTGCACGAAGCATTATAGCCAGTCTCTGAGCTTCTGCAGTAGAAAAACGTCCTGAGATCTGTGCATTTCCACCACTTATCCGCTCTTGAACTACTGGGGCTGAAACCACATTCCCATCAAGTACGATAGAGATCTGTTTCCCTACATTTTCCGCAGTGGCCTGTTCGAAGAGTTTTGCCCCCTCAGAGTTAAATTCAAGGGTAACAACAGCACGGCCAAGATTGTCAAATTGTGTTTTGGCATCTACAAGGTGTTTACCGCTTACAAGAGATGGGCCCAGCAAAAAGTATCGGCCTTCTTCATCCTTGGCAACAATATCGCCACCTGCAATCCCCACCTGCTTCTCTAGCTCACTTTTATATGTTTCTATTTCAACTTTTGCATCATTCCACCGCTTCTGAGCAGCCTGAAATTCATCATCACTGGCATAATTCTGGCGCTCTGGACCAGGAGGCATTGCTGGAGTCGCACCAAGCACTTTCCTAAACTCAAGCAACGCGGTCTTGCCTATTAACTCAAGGGCCGCCTCCGGATCTTCCACCCCTGGCAAGTCTACAATGACACGATCGCGTCCTTCCCTTTGAATAACGGGCTCCGCTACTCCATATTGATCAATACGATTCCTTAGAACTGCGAGAAGACGCTCTATGCTATCATCTGTCAGCGCACTTCCAGAAGTAGGCTTCGCCTGGAGAACAATATGAGCTCCACCTTTCAAATCAAGACCTAAATTTATCTTCCCATCAAGAGGAAAGACTGATAAAAGGGCGGCCACAACAACAACAATAACTATAGCAAGCCGCCAGCGGTCTTTTTTCAACATGACTTTACCCTCCCTAAACCTCAAGTTCCGCGTTTTTTCACAATTGATAAAACCAAAGCAAATGGAGTGGACACTACGAATGCCCTCTCCATTTGCAAATAAATTTATTTTGTTACCTTATTTTTTCTCGTTTTCTTCGGTTGTCTTTTCTTCTATTTTGTGTTCCTCAGAAACTTCTTTAGGTTCTTCAGTAACTTTTTCTTTCCCTTGCTCAGCCACAGATGATCTCTTGTTGACAATTGAAGACTTAAGAATGCGCACCTTTACGCCGTCAGCAATTTCAAGGATGATGCTATCATCTTTAACTTCGCGGATAATACCAAAAAAACCACCCGCTGTTATAACCTGATCGCCCCGGGTCAAGGCCGCCAACAGATCATCATGCTGTTTCTGACGTTTCTTCTGGGGACGAATAATGAAGAAATAAAAAATAAGCACAAATATAACAAGGGGGAAAAGCATTCCCAAAAGACCACCTTGTGCTCCTCCTGCTCCAGTTGTCTGACCGCATTGTTGATTCAAAGAAAACGCCTCCTCTACTTAATTCATCCTTTGAGTTTTAACAGTGATATTCTAACAGAATATCGTAAGCATGAAAGGGGCTTTTTAGCGCTCTTCACGATGTTTGAGGTAAAAAAGCAACTTTTCCAGTTCTACTGAGATATCAACGCTATAAATAAGCACACTATCAGGTGCCACTATTGACAAGGGAGAAAAGTTCAAAATTCCTTTGACTGTTCCTGCCTGTACTATTTTGTCCACACATTCCTGGGCTACAGAAGAAGGCACCGTGAGTATCACGACTTCTATGCCATTTTTTCTCATAACATCACTGATGTCATCCACGTGGTAGCAAGATATGCCTGCTATTTTTCTCCCGACTTTTTCTGGGTTCACATCAAAGAGCGCCTTTATATCAAATTTTGGACTTTTAAAGGCTTTATGTCCGAGAAGAGCTTCGCCCAGGCGGCCTACCCCTATAAGCGCTATAGGCCACTTGCGAGGTGAGGCCAGGATTCCGTCGATATGCCTGTATAGCTTTTCTACGTGATACCCAACCCCCCGCTTTCCTATTTCCCCAAAATAAGAAAGATCTTTTCTTACCTGACTCGCTTTAAAGGCCAGCATTTCCCCTATTTCCTGGGAAGACACTACTTTTTGCCCCTCATTATAAAGCTGTTCTAACAATCGGTGATATTGAACAAGTCTTTCAACCGTAGGTTCTGCTATTTTCATAATTTCACGTCCTTAGTTTTTCTAAAAAATATGAAAAACCCCTTATTACCTGCAAATATTAAAACGAGTCAAACCTGCATACTCTGTGCCCAGCCCGCTGCTTATTTCTTCTTCTATACGTAAAAGCTGGTTATATTTTGCCACACGATCCGTACGCGCAGGGGCTCCACTTTTAATTTGACCAGCTCCTATTGCGACCGCCAGGTCGCTGATAAAAGTATCATCTGTCTCTCCTGACCGATGGGATATAACTGTACTATATCCCTGTCGTATAGCCATATCAATAACTTTCATGGTTTCTGTCACAGTTCCGATCTGATTTAATTTAATCAAAATGGAGTTAGCAACCCCTTGACAAATTCCCCGCTCGAGACGTTCAGGGTTGGTTACAAAAAGGTCATCTCCCACTAACTGCATACTTTTGCCCAAGTTTTTCGTCAAAACAGACCAGCCGTCCCAGTCATCTTCAGCCATGCCATCTTCAATAGAAACTATAGGATAGGCTTTGCATAGATCACCATAATAAGATACTATTTCTTCTCTTGTTAAGATCTTGCCTTCTCCTTCAAAATTATAGCAGCCGTCTTTATAGAGCTCGGAAGCAGCTACATCAAGTGCCAGGCTAATTTGATCACCAGGAGTGTAACCGGCACTTTCTACTGCCTCTAAAATCAAATCAAGAGCTTGCCTATTGCTTTGTAGGTTAGGAGCAAAACCGCCTTCGTCACCAATCCCAGTGCTGTAGCCGCGATTTATAAGAGTTTTTTTTAGGGCGTGGTACGTTTCCACTGCCATTCGAAGGGCCTCTGTAAAAGAACCTGCACCATGGGGAACAATCATAAACTCCTGGATATCCAGATTATTATCAGCATGGGCGCCACCATTAATTACATTCATCATAGGGGTTGGCAACAGATTGGGTCCTATGCCCCCCAAATAGGCCCATAGAGGAAGACCGTGGTCCTCTGCCGCAGCCCTGGCCACCGCCATGGAGACACCAAGCATGGCATTAGCGCCGAGGTTGGACTTATTCTGAGTTCCATCCAGTTGAACCATTGCCATATCAATGAACACCTGCTCAGAAGGATCTGACCCTATTAATTCTGGCCCTATTTTATCATTTACATTTCCTACTGCTGTCAGTACCCCCTTGCCCATATAGCGATCTCCACCATCTCTTAATTCAAGAGCTTCATGGGTTCCTGTGGATGCCCCCGATGGAACAGCAGCTGTTCCAATAATGCCATTATCAAGCCAGACTTCCACTTCAACAGTAGGATTTCCCCGAGAATCGAGGATTTCTCTACCATATACACCCGCTATTACTCCCATGCCTATCATCTCCATTTTTAATTTTTATGAGTGATGCTACCATGGCTTTTCGTCGCTATTCACTCTTCGTTCTTCCTGCAGCACATAAGGTATAGACTGTTTCTTTCTGAGTTCTTTTTCATCATCGACTAAGACTGTAACTTTAAGAACCCGTGTCATATATGCAATTTCAACAGTATCACCTACGCAGACTTGAGCAGAAGAACGGCACTGACGACCATTGAGCCGCACCGCACCGATACCTATCATTTCTTGCGCCACGACCCTTCTCTTTACAAGACGGGACTCTTTAAGAAATTTATCTAGCCTCACACATTGTTCCTCCATACACAAATTCAAATTAAGTATAACAAAGATTCTATGAGCGAGATTTCAATTTTTTTGCAATTTTACTATACTCTTCGAGGTCTTCCTTTGAAGCTTCTCCTCGAAGCATCCTTTCATGAATCTTTTTAAAGACTTCTTCTTCTCTCCTTCTCTCTAAAGCCAACGAGATCGCGTCCCAACAATCCTGATCCTCGCTGAAAGAATCACAGAAAGCACCTCCACCGGCAAGAATGGCAAAGGGTGTTGTTTCATTTAGGGTCCTCCAATGTTCCTCAAGGCTTTCTGGGGAATGGCCTGAGAAAATGGCTGCTAACATGTTTTTTACATCTTCATTTTCAACGAGGCAAAAAACTTCCTCTGGCCGCGCCACTCGCCTCCGGGCTATATCGTTCCAGAGACAGTATACAAGAGCGGCTTCGAGAGGATCAACAACTGAATTTCGAGAAGAATTTTCATTATTATTCATGGTTTTATAACTCTGCTCTGATGAAATTGTTTTTTGTGATTTTTTCGCTGAGCGAATTGATTCCAGCTGCTCTTGCAACTCATAAGGGAGAATCCCCAAGGCGGCACTGACACTTGAAAGAAATGGTGCTATATCAATAGGACTAAGTTGAGATAACCCCTGTAGCAAGTCCTCCGCAGCCGCCCTTCTGGTATCAGGATTTTCCAGCTGCCTTTGCCTGAGAGAGAGATGAAAAAGCACAAGAGGCAAAGCTCTCTCCATTGCTTTTCTAAAAAGCTCTCTCCCTTCTTCGTTAGAAAGAAGGTCATCTGGGTCTTTTCCTGAAAGTAGTTCTACAACGCGAACGTCAAGGCCGCACTGCTGCAAAACATACATGCCGCGCACCGCAGCTTCCTGCCCTGCCGTATCAGAATCGTAACAAATAAAGCAATTGTTAGTAAAACGCTTTAACAACCGCGCTTGATCTTCTGTAAGGGAAGTTCCCAACGAAGCAACTGCCTCTTTATACCCTGTCATGTGCAGACGGATAGCATCCATGTACCCTTCAACAAGAATAACCCTGTTTTTTTCACGTATTTCCTGTTTAGCCATATGAAGCAAATAAAGGTTCTTCCGTTTGCTATATAAGACACCTTCCGGACTATTTATATATTTTGCGCTATCTCCATCAATGATTCTGCCGCCAAAAGCAAGAAGCCGACCAGACACGTCTCTAATAGGGAAGATCACCCTCCCTCGAAACCTGTCATATATGCCTTTCGTCCCTTCAATAACAAGACCGCAATCAAGGGCTTCTTTCAAAGAAACTTTTTCTTTGAAAAGAAGGCGCCATAATGAATCCCAAGTAGGCGGCGCCCAACCTATCTCAAAGAGAGAAGCGCTCTCTATATTCATTCCTCGTGAATTAAGGTATTGTTGTGCCAAACGGCCGCCTTGATTTTTCAATGATGAGCGGTAGAAAAACAAGGAAGTTTCCATTATATCGTAAAGTGATCGTTTCCCTTTTGTTGAAAAATGGCTTGGACTTGTTTCAACTTCAACTCCAGCTCTTTGAGCAAGAAGTTCCAGGGCCTCTCTAAAATTTAATCCTTCTATTTTCATTATGAAAGAAAAAACATCTCCTCCTTCGCCACACCCAAAACAATGAAATGTCTGGCGGTCTGGAGAAACAATAAACGATGGCGTTTTTTCCTGATGAAAGGGGCATAGCCCCTTGAGATTTTTACCAGTTTTGTGCAGGCGAACGTAATCCCCCACAACATCTGCGATGTCAAGCCGATCTTTTATCTGACGGACTACATCATCACCCACTCGATCTCACCTCCATAAAATAATAAAGAGAGGGGAAGGATGGAGGTCCTTCCCCTCTAAATGATACACCCTTTTGAAAAATCCTGTCTTTTTATATAAAGAGAGGAGCAAGAACAAGGGCAACGACAGTCATAAGTTTGATCAAGATGTTCAAACTGGGACCCGCTGTATCTTTAAAGGGGTCTCCTACTGTGTCTCCAACGACAGCTGCGGCATGATTGCTTGTTCCCTTGCCACCAAAGTTGCCTTCTTCAATAAACTTCTTCGCATTGTCCCAGGCTCCACCAGAGTTCGACATGAAAATAGCCATCATGACGCCTGTGACAATAGCTCCACCGAGAAGTCCGCCAAGGGCTGCAGGACCAAGGATATACCCCACAAGAATTGGAGTGATAACAGCCAGCAGGCCGGGAAATACCATTTCTTTAAGAGCTGATCCTGTGGAAATATCTACACAGCGCTCATATTCCGGGCGCCCTGTCCCTTCCATAATCCCTGGGATTTCACGAAACTGTCTTCTCACCTCATCTATCATGGACTGAGCGGCTCGTCCAACTGCCTGAATTGTCAGAGCGCTGAACAGGAAGGGCAACATCCCCCCGACAAAGAGCCCCACCATGACATAAGGATCCTTCAAATCGATAGCATCCAGGTTCACAGCGTGAGCATAGGCAGCAAAAAGAGCCAACGCGGTGAGAGCCGCAGACCCAATAGCTAGTCCTTTGCCCATTGCCGCAGTCGTATTTCCAACAGCATCAAGCTTGTCAGTAATCTCGCGAACTTCATGGGGAAGATGGCTCATTTCCGCGATACCACCCGCATTGTCCGCAATTGGACCGTAGGCATCAACGCTCAATGTCATACCTGTAATGGAAAGCATTCCTACAGCAGCACAGGCTATGCCAAAGAGGCCTCCAAACTTAAACCCTACAAGGGTAGCTACACAGATCAAGATAACAGGGATAACTGTAGACTTCATTCCCACAGCAATACCTGAAAGGATAACCGTAGCCGCCCCAGTTTCAGATGATTTGGCAATCTGCTTAACCGCATCATAGTCTCCTGAGGTGTATATTTCTGTCACATAACCAATAAGTACCCCTACTGCCACCCCGGAGAGAACAGACCAGAACAGGGTAAGATCTCCAAATACCGATTTGGTAATAAAGTAAGAACCGAAGATCATCACACCGCCAGTTACAAAGGTACCAACACGAAGGGCAACCTGAGCGTTTCCACCTTCTTTAACCCTGACAAACATTGTACCAATAATAGCGGAAGCTATGCCAAGTGCAGAAAGTAAAAGAGGATAAAAGACCCCTCTATCTCCAAATATAGTCAGGCCAATGGCCATGGCAGCAATAATGGAGTTGACATAGGACTCAAAGAGGTCTGCGCCCATCCCCGCGATATCACCTACATTGTCTCCAACGTTGTCTGCAATAACAGCTGGGTTCCTGGGGTCATCTTCTGGAATTCCTGCTTCCACTTTTCCCACAAGATCCGCTCCAACGTCTGCGGCTTTTGTATAAATACCTCCACCGACACGGGCAAAAAGAGCGATAGAGCTAGCGCCAAAACCGAATCCTGTTACAATGTTGGGGTCTTTGAAAAGAGCGTAACAGATCATAATTCCAAGAACCCCCAGCCCAACAACAGACATCCCCATGACGCTTCCACCCCGGAAAGCAATCCCCAGAGCCTCGTTCATTCCTAAGGTAGCGGCAAAAGAAGTTTTACCATTAGAACGAGTAGCAACAGTCATACCGATATATCCGGCGACAGCACTAAAAAGAGCCCCTACAAGAAATGAAATAGATGTGCCCATCCCTATTGTAAACCAGAGAAGAGCGCCAACAAGAAGAGCAAAGGGGAACAGCCAGCGATATTCCCTTGAAAGGAAAGCCATCGCTCCTCCATGAATAATTTCTGAAAGTTCATTGACCCTTTCGTTTTCAACTTTAAACCTTTTGACTTTGCCATACGCGAAGAACGCGTAAGCAAGAGCCAGAACTCCAGATCCGACAACGATCCAAAACGCATCCATATAAAGAAACCTCCCTTAATTCAAAAAAGCTTGAAAAAGACAGCCCGCCTCAAGGGCGGGCAACTATGGCCAAAAACTCAATCAATTATAGTAAGGAGAGCTAGCAAAGACAAGTGATAAAACCTATTTATCTTTTTCTTTCTTTATAGATATTGCAATATCTCCATTTAATTTATCAATTTTCTTGAGCGAAGAAAGCATCCCCTTGATTCCCCCCTCTATGAAATCGGAAACAAAGGGTCTTAGAGGAATTTTTTCTCCTTCGATTATTAAAGATAGCCGTTCAGAAGACCTTTCATACAATGCGATGATAAAATCAGCAATAGAAGACTCTTCTCCAAAAGAAAAAAAACGTTTGGTGTCATCTCTCCCCCCTTTTTTTGCTGGTATTGCTTCATAATATGCGACTATGCCAGGAATGTTCCCGGGACATGTATCCGCTTCCCCCAGCCATATTTTATGACAGGGAAAGGATTTCCCACCTTCTAGAAGTAGAATGTCAAAGTTGCTCCCTATTCTGTTTTGAATGTCATAGATCGATATCTCTCCAGGCTTTTCATACCGACACCCATCAACACCCCAATAAAGAGCGGGAATCCCCTGCGACAAGACCTTTCCTGTGTCTGTGTCCATTGGCGATAGAACTTTTTCATGAGAATGCTTTATATACCCAACATGGATCCCTGCCTCTTTCAGATACTTGAGCAATAAAAGGCAAAGTTTCGTTTTGCCGCTATTTTTCATGCCGGAAACAGCAAAGATATAAGCCATTGTTAAGGATCACTCCTCTTTTTTCTTCAGCGATACGGCAGAAGATGGTCTAATCCCATATTCTCTGATGTAGTTTTTCCAAATATTACGGTAGCTGTCAAGAAGAAAAATAAAAAGACTTATGACCAATGGTCCGAGGAAAAGACCGAGGAACCCCCATGATGCCAGACCACCAACAACACCTATAAAAATGATCAGGACATGGGCCTTTCCTCCACCAGAAATAAATATGGGGCGGATAAAATTATCGACCATGCTCACAACTATTAATCCCCAAATGGCGAGAATGAGCGCTTCTTTGATCTGCCCGCTGTAAAAGAGGTATATTGCGCCAGGTCCCCAGACAAGGGGCGTTCCTATAAAGGGGATCATGGCAAGCAAGGCCATTACCGCGCCAAAAACGGCCGGACTGGGAAGTCCTACATACCACCAGCCTAAAGCTCCAAGAAAGCCCTGCACTCCTGCAGTCAGGGTAATGCCGTAAATGACAGCCTGAAGAATTTGTTTCGCTCTGTTAAAAAAAGCCTCTTTCTCTTTTAAAGGGAGGGGAACGATATCATTGACATAGTCAAGAATGATATGGCCGTCCCGGATCATAAAAAAAGAGGCTACAACAATCACTATAAGCTGATAGAGAATGCGAATGGTATCCCCAAGAAAGGATCGCGACAGGGTAGCCAGCGTTGAGGCTATCCACGAACCAACTTGTTCTATTACGTTGACGAGAAAGGGGTATTCAGCCAAAAATGGACGTATTCTCTCTGCCAGGACGTCGGGAAAGAAAACACTCATGATAGTCTTCCCCTGCTCTACATTCACTCTCGAAAGCACTGTAGCAAGATGCCCATATATTCTAATGCCCTCTCTAGCAAGGGTTACTCCTACAAAAATTGACGGAACCACGATCAGAACAATAATCACTGCGGTTGTTAAAGAAGCTGCTATATTAGCATATTTTTTCTTAAGAATTTTTTCATAAATCAGGGTGTAAAAAGGATAAACAAAAAAAGACAAGATCGCAGACCATGCCAGTGGCCGAAGAAGATTAAATGATACCAGATACGCAAGAGCCCCCAAGGCTAAAAACACAACCGTAAAGGGCAGAAAAAAACTTCTAATCCGTTTATAGGGACGCCTGCTCTCATACGCCAAAAGTCTCACCCATTTCAGTTTTTTTACAGAAAAGACGCAGTCATACGGCTGCGCCTTTCCGTGCAAATCTATTACTCTTTATTCCCACTCTATTGTAGAGGGCGGCTTGCTGGTAACATCTAGCACAACTCGATTAATGCCTTTGATAGAATTACAAATACGTCTTGCTGTCCTATCGAGAACATCATACGGAACTCGAACCCAATCAGCCGTCATTCCATCACTTGATTCCACTGCCCTAAGGGCGACAACTTCTGCGTATGTTCTTGAATCTCCCATTACTCCAACGGTCTTTATTGGCAAAAGGACGCAGAAGGACTGCCAAACTGTAAAGTATGTCTCGCTTTTTGAAAATTCCTCCCTGAATATTTCATCTGCCGCCCTTAATGTATCAAGACGGTCCCGAGAAATCTCGCCAAGGCAACGAACAGCTAGACCTGGCCCTGGAAAGGGCTGTCTGTTTACAATTTCTTCCGGAACGCCAAGCAACGCACCTATGGTTCGAACTTCGTCTTTGAATAGATCCCTTAAGGGCTCAAGTACTTTTAATTTCATATCTTCCGGCAAACCACCAACATTATGGTGGCTTTTAATGACTGAGGCCCCTTTCCCTTTGTGCCCGCTTTCTATGACATCAGGATAGAGAGTGCCTTGAAGCAACCATTCTGCATTGTGTATTTTGGCTGCCTCTGCCTCAAACACTCGTATAAATGTTTCACCAATAATCTTTCTCTTTTGTTCTGGATCAATAACTCCTTTTAATGCGTCAAGAAAACGGTTACTGGCATCCACATAGTGTACATTTAGATCAAGCTGTTTGTACTTTTCAAGAACCCGCTCCGCCTCACGATGTCTTAACAATCCATTGTTCACGAAGATACATTCAAGGCGATCGCCAATAGCCTTTGATGTAAGGACAGCTGCAACAGTAGAATCAACACCCCCTGAAAGACCGCATATGACCCTGGCGTTTTCTGTCTTCTGCTGTACATCTTTTACCATCATATCGATCCAGCTTCCAAGATCCCAATCGCCAGTGCAGCCACAAATGTTAAAAAGGAAATTGGACAGGATCGTGATCCCGTTTTGTGTATGTGCTACTTCTGGGTGGAATTGCAGTCCCCAAATGCCCTTTTCTTCTATAGCAAAGGCTGCAGGAACGCCGCCATCTGTTTCTGCCAAAAGCAGTGCTCCATCAGGAAGTTTAGCAATATGGTCTCCATGGCTCATCCACACCTCAAAAGTTCCAGGAGCACTTTTGAAGAGCAAAGAATTTAAATCTTTCAATGAGATGGCGGTCCTGCCATACTCTCGGCTCGAACCAGACTCGATCTGCCCACCGAAAAGTTTCGCAATCAGCTGCATTCCATAGCAAACCCCTAATATGGGGACTCCAAATTCAAAAAGCTCCATAGGAACCGTTGGACTATCTTCGTCCATGACACTCTGGGGCCCGCCAGATATGATAATGCCACGTGGCTTGCGTTGGCGAATATCATCTATGCATACATCCCAAGGGATAATTTCGCTATGTACTTTCAGTTCCCTGATCCTCCTGGCAATCAATTGAGTGAACTGAGAGCCACAGTCCAGAATTATGATATTATCCATTTGCATTCCTCCGAAAAAGAACTAAATTCTCAAGGTAAATACGTTATATGAATTATATTACCAGAAAGGGAAGAAGTGTAAAAGAAAAAGCCCCCACAAAGTGGGGGCTTCCATCTTTATAACAAATTCTAGTACATGCCTTCCATGCCGCCCATTCCGGGGCCGCCAGGCATGGGACTTGCACCCTTGGGTTCCGGCTTATCGGCAACAATAGCTTCAGTAGTCAGAACCATGGCTGCTATGGAGCCAGCATTCTGCAAAGCGCTCCGCGTAACTTTAACGGGGTCTATTATTCCGGCTTCAATCATATCTACATATTCGCCAGTAGACGCATCAAGACCATTCCCAGCTCTTAAGCCGCGGACTTTCTCAACAATGACATCGCCCTGGAATCCTGCGTTTTGGGCGATAAGGTGCAGGGGGGACGAAAGGGAACTCAGAACAATAGTTCCACCTGTTTTTACATCACCATTAAAGTTCTCGAGGAATTTCTCGAGGGAGGCAATGCAGTTGATTATGGCTACGCCGCCACCCGCTACAATACCCTCTTCTACTGCAGCCCTTGTAGCATTAAGTGCATCTTCTATGCGGTGCTTCAGTTCTTTCTGCTCAGTTTCGGTAGCGGACCCCACCTGTATAACGGCCACGCCGCCAACGAGCTTGGCAAGGCGTTCCTGTAGTTTTTCTCTATCGTAATCGGACGTAGAGTCTTCAAGTTCGCGTTTGATCTGGGCTGCCCGTTTGCGGATCTCGTCTGGATTACCAGAACCCTCAACGATGGTCGTCTCTTCTTTGGTAACACGGATTTTCTTTGCTTTACCAAGCATGGAAATGTCAGCGCTATCAAGCTTAATGCCTACATCTTCACTCACAACCTGACCACCAGTTACAATGGCGATATCGCTAAGCATGGCTTTGCGGCGTTCACCAAAACCAGGGGCCTTCACTGCAGCGACCTGCATAACGCCCCTCAGTTTGTTAACTACAAGGGTGGCGAGAGCTTCTCCCTCCACATCCTCAGCAATAATCAGAAGAGGTTTACCAGTCTGCACTACTTTTTCAAGCACTGGGAGAAGGTCTTTTATATTGCTGATCTTTCCATCGTGAATAAGGATATATGCATCATCAAGAGCGACTTCCATTCTCTCAGGATCTGTCACCATGTAAGGGCTGATATAGCCTTTATCGAACTGAAGTCCCTCGACCATTTCAAGAGTTGTTCCAACAGTCTGGCTGTCTTCAACAGTGATAACGCCATCCTGTCCGACTTTTTCCATGGCTTCTGCTATAAGCTGGCCTATGCCGGAATCGTTAGCGGAAATTGCGGCGACCTGGGCAATCTTATCACGGTTCTTAACGGGAATAGCCATTTTTTTCAATTCATCCACCACAAAGTCGATGGCTTTCTCTATGCCCTGTCTCATAAGCATCCCATTGGCACCAGCAGCAACGTTCTTCATGCCTTCGCGAATGATGGCCCTGGCAAGAACTGTAGCGGTAGTAGTTCCGTCTCCAGCAACATCGTTTGTTTTAGAAGCTACTTCTTTAACAAGCTGAGCGCCTGTATTTTCAAAAGAATCTTCAAGATCGATCTCTTTTGCGATGGTAACACCATCATTTGTAATCGTGGGTGAGCCAAACTTCTTCTCAAGGACAACGTTCCGTCCTTTGGGCCCAAGGGTAACCCCCACTGTATCAGCAACTTTATCAATACCACGCAGCATGGCGTGGCGGGCTTCTTCACTAAAAGTTAGGATCTTCGGCATTTTTGTATTCCTCCCTTAAAGATCTAATTCTCGTCTCTTACTTTTCAACAATCGCAAGCACATCGCGTTCGCTGAAGATGATGTATTCGTCTCCGTCAAGCTTCACTTCAGTTCCAGCATATTTGCTGAAAATGATGCGGTCGCCAACCTTAACTTCAAGAGGAAGCTTCTGGCCGTTTTCTAAAACTTTTCCTGTGCCAACTGCTACAACTTCTCCCTCTTGAGGTTTCTCTTTTGCAGTGTCTGGAAGAACAATTCCTCCCCTTGTCTTTTCCTCCTGATTGATGACCTTCACCACGAGACGATCACCAAGCGGTTTTAAATTCATTCGAAAATCCCTCCCTATAATAATATCCTGTCTCGTATATTAGCACTCCTTGTCATTGAGTGCTAACCGAACGGCTTAGATATTAATTGCCCTACTTTTGAATCTCAAGGATAACTAGAAGCGTTTAGCCATGTTTATTCATGATATTATCCTATTAACTCTTAATTTCTATCTTTTTCTTACTTTTTTAATTTTAATAAGCGCTAAACCAGCGGCCATGAAGGATTGGGGGTTAAAAAAAGGTCGGAAATAAGGCCTCTTTTATACCCGTTATATGCAGCAGCTGCTATCATTACCCCATTGTCCGTACACCTTATTGCTGGTGGAATAAACACATTCCAGTCTTTCTTTCTCTGTAAAGCGTTTCGTAATCCTCGATTGGCAGCTACTCCCCCTGATATAGCAACTTTTCGTATGCCCGTCACTTCGACGGCTCGTTCCACTTTCGTCATCAAAGCCTCCACTGCCGCTTTCTGAAAAGAAGCGCAAAGATCAGCGATAGGAAGATCAACACTTTTTTCTTTCAAATCTTTTACCGCCCATAGTACCGCTGTCTTTAAGCCGCTGAAACTAAAGGCAATCTCGTCACTTGATCTTAAAGGAACGGGAAAGGAAAAGGCTTCGCTATTTCCCTTATGGGCAAGAGAATCGATAATAGGGCCTCCAGGATAACCAAGGCCCAATAGTTTGGCTACTTTATCATAAGCTTCTCCAGCAGCATCATCTCGCGTAGCTCCCAAGAGACTGTAGTTCCCAAAATCCTCTGCTAAAATTATTTCTGTATGCCCGCCAGAAACAATAAGACAGATGAAAGGGGGTTCCAGATCAGGAGAAGCAACTACATTCGCAAAAAGGTGCCCTTCAAGATGATTAACGCCCAATATGGGAAGATGCCATGTCTGAGCAAGAGCTTTGGCTGTCATAACCCCTACAAGAAGAGATCCCATAAGCCCTGGCCCGGCAGTTACTCCAATTAGTGACAGCTCCTGGGCAGGATCGCTAACTCCCGCATTTTCCAACGCTCTGTCGACCAAGGGAAGAATCGCCTCAAGATGTTTTCTCGAAGCAAATTCCGGAACTACACCGCCGAAGGGAGCATGATCCTTAATCTGGCTTGATATCAAATCAGCCTTAACATCCCTTTGTCCATCTAGTATTGAAACAGCCGTATCATCGCAGCTGCTCTCTATCCCTAATGTTAAAAATCGTCTTTCCACTCATTGTCACCTCTTTGGAACATTCAGCTCTCCAGAAAAATCACCCAATGAAATAAGAATATTCCGGCCCTTGGGAACATATTTTGCAGGCACGGAAAAAGCCAAGGTCCCCGTACTATCAGGGGGGAGCTCGCCAACGGCCATGAAATCTTTGCTCGTGAGTATATCGTCGTCAGTTACTTTATACTCACCGATTCGAATCATTTCTGGAGAAAAAGACCATCGTTTTATGGCTTTGTATCGCATGATAAAGAGCGCCCTGTTCTTTAGTTTTTTATCTGAATAATGGTTTGAATGCCATTTCAGCCATTCCGGTGCATTGGGATCTGAGGCAACAGCATGGGAAAGGGTGCCATCTACATATACAAATGCCGCCTGGGCACGAGACCCAATAACCATATCTCCCAACGCTGTTCCTTCAATCCATATAACAGTTGTTCGCTCGTCAATCTTCCCTTGCAGAGAGTTAGAAGCCCACCCCAAAGTTCCAGTCAGCCCCATTAACAGGATTGAAACCAGCAAAACCAGTTTCATTTTATTCCTTGTCATTATGTTCTCCTTCCTTAATCTATTCTTTATCCCTTCGCTTAAGAGCACCTCTAAGCCATTGCCACTCATGAAAATGAAAGGCCAGTGTCCCTCCCATATATATCAAAGCCCCCAGAAGCATGACTATGAAGAGCCAGCCGCATCTTAAAAGCAACCCTGCATCTACTGGATAAGGACATAGAGATTTAAACTTCCACACTGTAAAAGCCATAGCGCCTAAAACTATGGAAATACGAAGGGTCCATTTTACGCCTAAAATGTCAAGAGGGTGATTAATGCTTCGGGCAAGAAGATACCCTCCTGCAAATGATGAGAAAGTGAACCCCAGGGAAGTGGCAAGAGCAAGTCCAGCAAAGCCCATAGGTTTGACAAGAAGCAAACAGAATACAACGTTGGATACCACGCTTGAGAGAGTCACGAGCAACGCCGATCTTGGGTTGCTTTGAGCATAGAGCCCCCGAAGAAAAACTGTCGTACAGGCCATTCCCGGGAGCCCCCAGGCATACATGGCCAGAGCTATACCAGTAGCGTGCCATGCCCACGCATTAAAAGCCCCTCGATAAAATAACAGGTTAACTACTTCATCAGAAACCAGCACAAGACCTATTGTCACTGGAAGAATAACAAAAAGGGCAAATCTTACCGCATCTCGCATTGTTTCTCGAAATTCCTTTTCATCTCCAACTGCGCAGCGGGAAAGTTCAGGAAGGACTGCCTGGGAGATGGCAATGACAAAAAGCCCCAGAGGAAGCTGTATCACTCTGTTAGCATAATTCAGCACAGAAATAGCGCCATCCTGGAGAAAAGAACCTAATACGCGGCTGATGACAGGATTAATCTGATTCAATGAGAGACCAGCTGCATAAGGGAAAAAAAGTTTCATCATTTTCCGTAATTCAGGATCTCTTGAATTCGGTTTTTCCGGTAATAGCAGAACTCCATTCCAGGCGCTCCAAACCCATTGAAGCACCATCTGACAGACCCCTCCTGCTAAAACAGCTATAATGAGGGTCCATATTCCTAGCCGCGACGCAGCGAAAAAGAGAATCAGAAGATATACCACATTGCTCAGGGCAGGAGCAATGGCCGGTACAAAGAATGAATCAAGACTATTTAGAACACCCATGGCCAATGCCGCCAAAGACACCAGAATTAAAAAAGGGAACATCCATTGCGTCATGGAAATTGCAAGTGAAGCTTTGACAGAGTCAAAACCTGGCGCCATAATTTTAACAAGAAATGGTGACAGGATAACGCCCGCGAAAACGACAGCTGTTCCAGCTACAAGGAGAATCCATAAAGCCTGTCTTGCCAAGTGAGATGCCTTTTCTTTCCCTCTTTGAACCAGGGATTGAGAAAATACAGGGACAAAAGCCGCGGACAGGGCTCCCTCTGCCAGCATTTGCCGTGAAAGGTTGGCAAGGGTATAGGCAACATAGAAAGCATCAAGCTGGCTTGACGCTCCAAAAAGTGCCGCCGTTACTATTTCTCGGGCTAGTCCTAGAATTCTGCTAGCAAATGTACCAACCATCATGACCAGGGCATGGCGAACCATTCGGGAAACACGAGAGGACATATAATACGCCTCCTGAAATAATAAGAGAAATGAGGTGCTTCTTTGGGTACTATAACACTTTGGGGTATTGGCAACCCACTTTTCGGCGATGATGGCGTGGGACCCTTTATCGCAAAAGAGCTGCATAAAAAAAGGGCTCTACATCCGATCACTGCCATAGACTGCGAAACTATACCTGAAAATTATATTGCCCCATTAAAACGGAACCTCCCAAATCTGCTTTTGATCGTTGACGCTGCAGATATGAATCTTCCGCCGGGATCTGTCCGTCGTATTCCACTCCATATGGTGGAGAACGTTTCTTTTAGTACTCACGGCCTCCCATTAGGGATGCTTCTTGAAGATATCGCTCAGAAAATTACAATTATCTATATTGGCATACAGCCTTTCAGCCAGAACCTGGGTGAATCTTTGTCCCAGAAGGTTAAGGACGCTGCTGAAAAACTGATTCTCATACTTGAAAAACAGCATTTTGAAAAAATTCCTTTGCTTTACCAGGAAAATCTGTCTCCTAAATAAAATTTTCTTGCCACTTCGCTCTGAGCCACCTCATCAGGAGAGCCTTCTATAACAATCTCTCCCTGATGAATCAGATATGTTCGGTCTGTAATGGCCAGAGTATCGCGGACATTATGATCTGTGAGTAATATTCCATATCCCTTTGCCCGAAGGCTCAGAATGATCTGCTGGATGTCGTAGACTGCGATAGGATCAATCCCGCTAAAAGGCTCATCTAACAAGAGGAAATCTGGCATTATAGAAAGGCACCGGGCTATTTCCACCCGCCTTCGCTCGCCGCCGCTGAGCGCATACCCAGGAATAGAAGCAAGAGATGTTAGCCCTAATTCTTCCAGGATATGGGAGACCATGGTTTCTATTTCTTTTTGGGGTTTTCCCAGCTCCTGCAGCACGATCTCAATATTTTCTTTTACTGTGAGGTTCCTGAAGATAGAAGCCTCCTGAGGAAGGTATCCTACTCCTATCCGAGCTCGGCGAAACATAGGAAAGGGGGTAATGTCCTTTGAGTCAATCATTACGCGCCCCGAATCTGGCTTTATAAGCCCGACTATCATATAAAACGTAGTCGTTTTACCAGCGCCATTAGGACCAAGAAGTCCTACGATTTCACCCATATGCACATCAAGATCCACTGATGAAACTACAGTTCTCCCTTTAAAGGCCTTACAAACCTTTCTGGCTTTAAGCGTCTTTGCGCCCATTATTGCTTTTTCCCTTCCTTATCCTGGATCTGAATTGTTATTTGTGGTTTTCCAGAAGCCAATATTTTCCCTGATTGAGGGGAATAAAGTATCTCTTCTGCTCTAAGGGTTCGTTCTGGCTGTACCGCAAGAGCATTCCCCCATACTTTTATATTATCCTGGGCCTTAGAATAAACCGCATTAGAGCCAGTTATACGTGTCTTCTGCCCATCTGTTTCTGTAATAACAATGACCACATCACCTGACGCCTGTATGTCAGTGGTTTCCCCGTTAGAGATGTTCCCTTTAACAGTAGAAGCGGAAAGGAACATTTTTTGTTTCGTGTCTTCAAACTTTTTTACTTTTTTCGCAATGAAACTGCTTTCACTGACTTCCAATTCCTGGGCATCTATTATGCGTGCCCCCAAATATCCAGAAACATTTTCCCGAAGGGAGTATCTGCCTCCATTTGAAAGATGTCCTTCTAAAAAGACACTCGTAAGGTCAACAGGTTCGTTCTCCCATTTTCCAAAGATGTGAACCCCCCCAGATAAAATTACATGTCCCGTCTGGGAATTGCCTTCTCCCATTGGTGCTGTTATCTCTAACTCCATCCTCTGAATTCGCACATTGCCTTCGGCTGTAAAATCCCCCGTTCTGGAGTGATACACCATGGTATCAGCTGTTACATGAGCTTCTATTCCCCATAGGGCTCCTGCATAGATAAAAAGAAAGGCAATAACAGCACAAGCTCTCACATGCCTCAGGCCTTTTTTCATTAAGCTACACCACCCATAAAAAAATATGGTGTTAAAAACACCGTCGCTATTCTACCTTATATCAGTCACTGGAAGAAGACCTCTGTCTGGTGCTCTTCTCTTCTTTAAACTCCCACTCCAGCGCCTCTACTGCGTCATCCACATAAGATGCTGCTACCACGCAGGTTACAAAACACTCAGTCGCCAAAATCATATCGATATTGATTTCTCTGTGAGCTAGAGCTGAAAAAACCCTTGATGGAACTTTAGGGTCAAAATCCTGTGGGAAAACCGATACTTTGGCTATTTCAGTGTCAAAGGTCACACCTTGAGCGCCAATTTCCATAGAAACGGCACGACAAACTCGTATTGCCCCTTCAATTCCACTTTTCTGCACAAGGAAGGCTATATCGTTCACCTGCCCCCTCATTACGCTCTGTACAATCATTTCAACCTTAATATCCGCATCAGCAAGGGCTGCAAAAAGGGAAGCAGCTATGCCAGGGATGTCTGGTACTCCAAGCAAAGCGACCTTAGCCACATCCAAATTTTTCACAACTTGCCTGTTTGGCTTGTTCTCGTCTCTCTTCGTCATCTTAAAAATACCCTCCCTTCATTGTCAACAGCCTAAAAGATGCTCAAGCCTTCGCGATCTTCCCTCAATACGAAAAAGCGCGACCGGATACCATGTCGAGAAAAAATCGAACACATAAGTTTGGCAATATCTCCTGCCAATCCCCTGGCAAAAGCAATCATACTCGGGCCAGAACCGCTAATAGCCACTCCCGAACAATTTGGTGCATTTGAAAGCTCCCTTAATATTTCTTCTCCCCCAGGAAAAAGGCGGGCCCTAAAGGGCTGATGGAGGCGATCACCCATAGCCCAGGGAAGATTGCTCCAGTTTCCTGTACTCCATGAAGCCGCAAGAAGAGCAGCTCGGCTTATATTATAAACAGCATCTTTCAAAAAAACTTTCGTCGGGAGTGCTTCTCGTGCACTCTGAGTACTCACCCGAACTTCAGGCACTGCGACAACAGCCACCATGTCCTCAGGTAAAGGCGGCATTTTTACAAAGCGGATAATTCCTCCATCCACTCCACTGACAACCATCCCTCCCATACAGCACGGAACAACATTATCAGGGTGCCCCTCTAACTCTACCATAAGAGATAAAAGTTCATCCTTTTGAAGGGAATTTTCCCGTAATGTGTTTGCTATGGCAACACCTGCCACAATGGCCGTGGAGGAACTGCCAAGCCCCCGAGCCATAGGAATGGCGTTAAGAGAACACAAATCCAGACCCGGGGGATCAATCCCCCATTTGTTGCAGGCAAATTCATAACTCTGGATAAGAGCGTTGTTCTCTCTACCGAGTTCACCGCTCCCTTCTCCTATTATTTCAAGAACATAGGACCCCTTTTTTAAAAAAGCTCGCACATCAAAAAAGTTATACAGGGACAATCCCAGTCCCAACGTATCAAAACCTGATCCCAGATTAGCGCTGGAAGCCGGCACCTTCACCCTAAAGAGCCTCATAATCCTAAAACTCCTTTCAGAGCTTCCAACGTTCCCTCTGCTGAAATTGGCCCTGGTAAACCCTGAAGAGGGCTGTCAGGATCTTTCAATCCATTCCCTGTCAGAATAAGGACAATTCGCAATCCTTCAGATAATTTGCCAGCCCTCTTCTGTTTCAAGAGAAAGGCAAGAGGGGCACAAGAAGCAGGTTCTGCAAATACTCCATCCTGAGATGCCAATTCTCTTTGTGCCTCAAGAATCTCTGTGTCTGTTACAGCATCAAACTTCCCATTACTCATTTCTATTGCCCGAACGGCCTTCTCAGCATTCACTGGGTTTCCAATGCGAATCGCAGTTGCAACTGTTTCTGGTTTTTCTACTATCCGTCCAAGCACAAGGGGAGCGGCCCCCTCAGCCTGAACACCCATAAGGCGCGGCATCGAGTCAATCTTTCCTATTTCTTTGTAGTATTCCAGTCCTGCTGCATATGCACTAATATTTCCCGCATTCCCCACTGGCAACACAATCCAGTCAGGAGCTTTTTGCAACTCATCACAAATTTCCCATGCAGCAGATCTCTGCCCCCAGAGGCGATAGGGATTTATAGAGTTTACAAGAGTTATTTTTTTCGAAAGAGCTGCTTCTCGGGCCAGCTGTAATGCCTCATCAAAATTTCCCTTGACGGCGACAACCTTTGCCCCATAAATCAAGGCCTGTGTTAATTTTCCTAAAGCAACTTTTCCTGCGGGGAGTAAAACAAAGCAGGCCAAACCAGCAGAAGCAGCATAAGCAGCTGCAGAGGCAGATGTATTACCAGTAGAAGCGCATATAACCGCCGTTGTTTTTTCTTCAAGGGCTTTTGCGACAGCCATGACCATACCCCTGTCTTTAAAAGATCCCGTTGGGTTTAAGCCGTCAAACTTGGCCCAAAGTTCCACTTTTAATTCACGACTTAGATTTTTTAAGTGAATAAGAGGAGTGTCACCTTCCATGAGCGTTATACGGGGTGTCGCCCTTGTTAAGGGCAAATCTTTTTCGTATCGATGCAATATACCCTGCCTTGCCATTTCCTTACCTCCCAAAAATAAAAAGGCCCACATCTCTCCTTAATTTGGAGACGATGTGGGCTCACTCGCGGTTCCACTCCATTTCCGGACATGCCGGCTCTCTTTCCGCTATAGGGGCGGCTTCCCTGTGCCTTATCCCTCTGGCTTCGACACCTGCTCCGAGGTGGTCTTCATCCTGTCTTTCCGTGAAAAGCTCTCAGCCCGTGGCTTTTCTTCTCTGTTTCGGACGGGGACAAAACTACTCTCCTCTTCATCGCTTGCTACAAATCATTCGTATTTGAGGCAACTTTATATAATTACTTTACATGTCTGTCAAGAGCTGCACAGAATTTAATCTGAATAGTCTCCCCCATCCTTTAGAGAATGTCCCGGAGCTCGATCTTCTGTATAATCTGATCTTTTTCCCAAAATAGCCTGCTCGGGGGCGCCATTATGATCAGAGCGTTTTGCAATAACCTCGAGCACCCTGTCTGCTGAGTCCACAGCGTTAAAGGCTTTGATAAAGCGGCTGGCCCATTCCTCTGTTTCGTCGATAATACGGCCAATGATTTCAGGGGATTCCTCTAAGATCACGTTTCCTAGCGGAAGATTCGCTTTTTTATAGTTCCCATCTTTTCTGCTGTAGCTCTGACTGTCACACCACTCTACAATTTTCTGCCATGTCTTTTCTGAAACGCCGCGATGGGGTTCTTTAACATATGAACCGTTCTCTGCTATGGCATTTCCCGTATCAGAATCCATTTTTATCCCAAAGACAATATTCTGAAAAAGGGTTGCGACGTTCCCCTTATTGATTCCAAAATTAGCGAATTTAGCCACCTTCTCAATGGGAGTTCCTGAAATACCGTGCTGGGCTATAGAAACACCAAAGGGGCGAATAACATGAGCAATGTCCTGGGTACGCTGAAGATCAATTCCTTCCTGCTGTCCTGTATCGTACGTTCCATGAAGGCTTCCATTGGAAATAGCTAGAAGGTCAGGGAATATTCCCCATGAATTAAGTCCACCAATGAAGAATTGAGCCTCTTCAACTGTGGTTAATTCCCCTGGTCCCTTTATCTCGCCCACTTCTACTTCCAGTCCCAGATAGGGAGGAATGTGCATGGCTATGTCCCGAGTGAAGCAGAGGTTTTCCCAATCCGGCATATGGGAAGCATCTATAGCTACAGACGTCCAGCCTTTTTGAATCACAGATGGAAGATGCCCCACCGCTTTAAATAGATCCTTTTCAGACTTAATGGCATAATGGTCGACGTGAAGGCCAAAAACGATACCATGCCCTAATTCAGCGGAAGTTTTCACCGCATACTCGGGAAGATTATCAAAATTACCAGCGCAGTATGTTGATTCCGACTTTGCGATCTCAATAAATACAGCGGCATTTAATTTTTGAGCTGCTTTGAATACCCCTTTTATAGTTAGCGGATTTCTTGCATTAACTGCAAGGATGATAGCATTAGCTTCCCGAAAAGCCCTGACAATGTCCCGTCCGCTTACTAAGCCTACTTCTTCATTTTCCCATAAAGCCTGAACATTCAGGGGACGTTTCTTCAGCATCTCTTTATATGAGGCGCTGTTTTTTCTCATTTATTGTCACGCTCCTTGTATAATTTCATTTATCTTTTAATCTGGAATAAAGGAATCTACAGATGACATGCAATATAATACACTATACCATAAGGTTTCCAGCTAAAAAAAGAGAGGACATCTTAATAAGATGTCCTCTCTACAGACAAGTAGAACCTTTAACGAAGACCGCTCCACATAATCATGACGATAGCGATAGGAGCTAAAAAACGCAGTATTAAAAGCCATGGCGACATTAGCGCAAAATTGAGTCTGCCCTTATTAGAGATATCATCTTTAATTCTATCTGTTACAACCCACCCTACAAAAAGGCAAATCAGAAGACCGCCTGTAGTTAAAAGGATATTGTTGCACATCCAATCCATGGCATCGAGAAAACTTTTACCAAAGAGATTGATAGGGTAAGCCCCCTGGGACAGGGCTGATGGAACCCCAAAAAGAAAAATAGCCGTCCCCATAAGGAGTGAACTCTTCCCTCTGCTCCAGCCCAGTTCATCTTTACAGTAAGAAACAACAACCTCAAAAAGTGATACTGACGAGGTAAGGGCAGCTATAAAGAGAAGTACAAAAAAGAGCGCCGACCAAACCATGCCGCCCCACATCTTCGAAAAAACGGCTGGTAAGGTAATAAAAGTGAGGCCTGGCCCTGCTCCTGCATCGATACCAAAAGCAAAAACAGTAGGGAAGATTATTAATCCCGCAAGAAAAGCAACAAGGGTATCAAGAAAAGTAACTGTGACAACTGACTTTGGGATATTTTCATTCTTCCCAATATAGCTGCCAAACGTGATGAGGATTCCCATACCAAGTGAGAGAGAGTAAAAAGCCTGTCCAAGAGCATCTATAATAGTGCTTCCGGTGACTTTCGAAAAGTCTGGTTTAAGATAAAAAGCAATGCCTTTTGATGCTCCAGGAAGTGTCAAAGCCCTGGTAACAAGAACAAGCAGGACAATAAAAAGCCCAGGCATTAGAATTTTACTGGCACGCTCAATACCTTGCCCAACTCCTTTATACACTACAAGAACAACCATAAGCATAAAAACAAAAAAAGCCAGGAGAACTTGAGTGGGATTGGCGATAAAGCCTAAAAAGGAATCCTGAGCAGCTGATGTATCATGAAGCGACATGAGACCTGTGAAAGACTTAAAAATATAAGCAAAGGTCCACCCTCCGATGACAGCATAATAAGAGAGGATAATAAAAGCCACAGCCAGCCCCATCCAACCAACGAGAGGCCATACTCCACCTTTGAGCTCCCTGAAAGCCCCTACTGCATTCTTTTTTGCCGCGCGCCCGATGGCAAACTCTGCCAACATTACCGATGCCCCAATAGTAAATGCCAAAGCGATATATATCACTAGAAAGGCAGCCCCACCATTTTTCCCCGTAATGTAGGGAAAGCGCCAAATATTACCAAGACCAATTGCCGACCCCGCTGAAGCGAGTAGAAAGCCAATTCGACTTCCCCACTGCTCCCTTTCCATTTTTTCCTGTTTCATATAAAAATCCCTCCCTGAATATTGTTTGTATGTTCAAAACAAAAAACTCTACACGAAAATTCCCTTTACTTCTTTAAATGTTTAACTTTTTAAAAAATTAGTGTGATTGAATGGATGTATAAAAAAAGGGGTCGAACCCTGAAAGGGCCGACCCCCGAAAAGTCTGCTGGCTAAAAATCAAACGCCAGTAGGCACTCCGGAAGAGGACCCGCAGCTAATAATGACTAGAAGTATAATTATTATGTTAATTAATATATTTAGATTGACATTCACTGCTTTCCCCTCCTTGCCTCTGGTGTATTCTGTATCCTTAAAAGTGACGACATTCTACATATTATTTTTAAACTTGTCAAATTTTATTTTATTAAATATTTCAGAATTCTATCCCAAAAAGTATTTCTGAAAGAAGTCTTGACTTTCAAATTGATCATCTCGCCGCCCTGAAAAGGAAAGGGGGTTGCAGTTTCATAAAGACCATGATAATATACCCTTCGCTGCGTAAGATGCAGATGATATTGGGGAATGGTGCAACGGCAGCACGCCTGACTCTGGATCAGGTAATCCTGGTTCGAATCCAGGTTCCCCAGCCAGAAAACAAGGCCCCATCGACTAGCGGCCGAGGTCATCACCCTCTCAAGGTGGAGACACGGGTTCGAATCCCGTTGGGGCTGCCATAATAAATGCAAGAGGCCAGGTTCTACCTGGCCTCTTTTGTATTTACTCCATCCTAAAAAGTAACACGAGAAGAAAAAATCATCTACTCTACTTCTTCTTTCAGCCTCTCTTCCCAGGTAATAAACGAGTGGTAATAAATTTCGTCGCCATCATCAATACCACGGGTAATTTCTGTTATATGGGTATGGGCGGCACCAACCTGTTCAAGCACATATTTCACAGCAACCTCAGGCATGCTGTGCTCACCACAAGTATATATGTCAAGAGCCATATATTGTGCTTCAGGCCACGTATGAACAGATAGATGCGATTCGCTGATAACCACAACGCCGCTCACTCCATAGGGAGGGAATCGATGAAAGGACACGGACCAGACTTGGGTATTCGCTCTCTTCGCTGCTTCCACTAGGATTTCCTGCAAACGTTCAACTTGTCCGATAACGCCCCCACACCCTGAAGCCTCAACAATAAAGTGGTAACCCTTCGGTGACATTTACCCTCCTCCTCTTTATACAAACAAAATAGCCATTGGGCCAAGTGGAACAAGTATAGTACAAAAGAACATCAAAACACAAAAAAGAAAATATAAAAATATTGGAAACTTCAAACAGGCCTTAAAAGGAAAAAAGCAGCTGCGCAGTGCAGCTGCTTTAAATATTCTGGTGGAGCTAAGGGGGCTCGAACCCCTGACCTCTTGACTGCCAGTCAANNCTCTCCCAGCTGAGCTATAGCCCCTCATTGCGAAACGTGAGTATTATAAGTAGCAGTGACAGTTCTGTCAACCTCCGAAATGGCCATTCTCTGCTTTCTATACAAAAAGAGTCCTAAGCACGATTGCCCTCCTGTAGAAGGGATGAGAGAATAATTATATATCACGTTGAAAAGGAGTTCTGACTATGGCACGTAAAAAGACAACAACAGCCTTATGGTGTATCTCCTCTATCATATTCCTATTGATATTTCAGGCTATTCCCGCTGAAGCCATAAGCAGGGGAATAATGGCCGAAGCAATCATCGAATCTCTGGCTATCCCAAGATGGACAGGAGAAGAACATTTCTCAGATGTGCCAGAAAACCACCCTGCATTCCCAGCTGTAGAAACAGCACGGGCATATGGCATTATCTTCCCAGGAGAACGATTCCATCCAGATCTAGAAGCGACTCGCATGGAAGCATTGCTTTTCGCCTTCAAAGCCATGGGTTGGTCTCACGAGGCAAGACTCATTAACTTTCTTGTCCCTAAGAATAATCCGCAGATACCTGAGTATATGATCCCATACCTAACTTTGGGAAAAGCATGTACTCCTTGTGCTCCTGAAGTTTTTCTATCTGATCCCCTGGAAAATCTAAACCCCCAGGATCTTCAAGAGCTAAAAGACTGGCTTATACAATGTCGACGTTCTATTAGTTGGGATCAGACTTTTCATGGAGAATACGCTTCCCTACGGGTCTGCCGTGAGAAAATTGGCACTCCGCCAAGTTCCTGGGCTATATTCATAAAGGAGTTCCAGGATAAAGAAAATGCCCTGTCCCTCCAAAAGAATTTATCAGAACAGGGTTTGTCGGCTTTTATGGCAAATACTGAATGTGCTTATGCTGTTTATGTTGGACCATACACAAATTATGTTAAAGCATGGGAAGTTCTCGCTAGAATACCCGCTGATCTGGCTGGACAAGTTGTTCCCTATAGCGAACAGGGAGGCAACGCGCTCTTCTGGGCTGCCATACAGATAAAGGACGAGCAATCTCCTTTTATTGTTACCGCCCATTCTTTAGGAAAATATATTCTCCCCCTAAGTCAAATGAATAAAGAGTTAAAAGCTGAAGGAGCTATAAATGGAGGTTTTTTTACAAAAGGGAAACCAATAGGAACGCTATTAATCAATGGCATTCCCCTCTTTCCTTCATATGAAAGGCGTTCCGCTGTGGGCTGGACTGCCAAGGGTAAAGCTCTCTTCGGAAGTGGCGAGTTTCGAGCCGTACTACGAAAAAATGACCGTATTGCGCCTATCGGCTCTTTAAACACTTTTCCGTCACAAAACGGTTTGGCTCTTTTCTCCCCGGAAGCTGGCGCCCTTCCCCGTCCTTTGCAATCTGACGCCGAGGCATTCTTACTTCAGCAAGGGGCCGTGAAAAAATTAAATCGAGGGGACAAAGCTCGGCGAATCGTGCCGGAAGGACATGTTCTTCTTGCTGCAAGGGGATATGGCATACAGATAGTTAATTCTCTGCTGGAACATGGGAATCCCCTCTCAATAGAAGTACAATGGAGAGATTCAGCAATGCGGGAAGCCATATTTGCCCTGCAGGGCGGCCCTATGCTTTTATTGGATGGACAACTTCAAACTAAAAATGAAGGGTTTTCAAAAGGTTTCCGAGAACGTAGACATCCTCGAACCCTTGTTGGCACTGATGGGAAGGCGCTCTGGTGGATTGTAGTAGATGGCCGAGACCCCTGGCACAGCAATGGAGTTACCCTTATGGAGGCAAGCCAGCTTGCACATAACCTAGGTCTCTCGACAGTACTAAATCTTGATGGTGGCGGTTCCTCCCAACTCCTGTGGAAAGGAGAAATCGTCAATGCCATTCCTGGAGGGAAGGAACGCCCTCTCCCTTACGGAATTTTCTTTGGCTCCAGAGAATGAAGCCTTACTTCTGTTTGTGGTATGGCCATAGGGATATTTGCCTCATCAAAAGCCTCTTTCACCCTCAGGCGATATTCCCTGGATAATGCCCACTGATCTCCTGGTGTCGTATCAAAAAGTGTTCTCAAAACCATGGAGCTGTCAAGAAAATCAAGAATACCCTGAACTGTGGGAGAGCCTATAAAAAGAGAGGAGTTTTCCCGCTGAAGTGTATGTGCTGTCTCTTCCATTATTTTCATTGCTTTCCGTACATCTGAATCGAAAGGAACTCGGATCTTGATCGCGGCGCGAGACCAGTTTTTAGTATAATTTGTAACGCCATTGATGCTTCCATTAGGAATAATAATGAGATTTCCATCAATATCGCGTAAATGGGTGGTGCGAAGAGTCAGTTTTTCTACTGTCCCACCTCCCATAGATGTATTTATCCAATCTCCCACTCCGTAATGGTCTTCTAAAACAACAAAAATACCATTTAAGAAATCACGAATAATATTCTGTGCAGCCATGGATATTCCCAAGCCCGCCAAGCCGACACCGGTCAAGATCGGAGTTATGTTGACACCAAAACTGCCAATGAGACTCAACACAAAAATAACGGCAATAAGCCACTTCACCACATTTAGAGTTATTCCTTTCAGTGTTTCGATCCGCTGTAGCGCCGCTGGCCTGCTTCCGTTTTTTCCGTTTTTCACCAGCCGCTTATGGAGCAGGTCAAAACCACGTGAGGTTGTCAAAGAAACTACTTTATTTACAATAATCCAGACAATAACAATCCCAATGGCAATGGCGATTTGATGAGCGAAGGGGAATGCCATTTTTAACTTATCCATCTTTTACTCTCCCGTAAGCCTGTTAAACTTTTGTTTTATCTTCAATGGTAAGGTCTGGTCGGTATTTGTTTACAATACACTGAAAGATCTCCCATTGATCACTTCGGAAGGGAATTTGCCATCCTTTCCCATCCTCTTTAAAAAAACGCGCATAGAATAAATTTTTTTTGCGGAGAATTGCGACAGACTGAACAGTTTCCCAAGGTAATACTTCTTGCCTTTTCTTCCCCCAGACTGTCCGGGCGTAAATTACCCCTTCTGAAGAAATACTCATCGAATTGTTGATCCCACCCATGGAAAGGCAAACTATCCCCACCAGAACATAGGGGAACATAAGCATAAGCCCCTTTATTTTCATAGAAAAAAGTTTGGCCATGCCTATAGCTAAAATAAGAAATCCCACAACGAAGGTTATCCCGCGCATCCATTTGGGAAAGGCGAAGCCAGATGTCAAGATGCTGGTTTCTTCAAGGGGAGGTTCGTTATTGAAACAAGAAGTCTTACTCAAACATTGAGGCGCTTTGTCAAACATTTTCACCATATCTCCCGCCTTGCGTCTAAACTATTTTAATCTGGGGCTGACGGATAAGGAATAGGAACATACTGTACAGATGGCCTTCCTATCCCCGACTGAGGATAGAGTTTCATAATATTGCAAACTTGAGAAGATAGATCTGTATTCACGGGCAAGCCGAGGGCTTGGGCTTCCTCTGCCGTAATCGGATAATCATGGGTCCATCGGCCTTCGGTCAGCACTAAAGCCAATTCTGTTGCTTTTTCATCACCCATTCGGTCTTTTAACAGATTGAACACAAAAGAGCGGGTCTGCTTTACAGCCTTCCGGCTCACGTCAGCAAGGATGAGAGTCGTATCCTCCACCTCTGATACAGGTTTCTCTTCTACGGCTCTGAGAATAGAGGCTGCCGGATATTGCCCTATCTGCGGATCTACAGGGCCAAGCACTGCATGTTTATCCATAAGAATTTCGTCTGCGGCAAGGGCTATGAGAGTGCCGCCAGACATAGCGTAATGGGGAACAACCACTGTAACCTTTGCTGGATGCTTCTTCAATGCATAAGCTATCTGCTCCGCAGCGAGGAGCAATCCCCCCGGGGTGTGTATAATAAGATCGATAGGGGTTCCTTCAGAGGTAAGGCGAATGGCCCTCAATACTTCCTCAGAATCTTCAATGTTGATGAAGTTGCGTGAGAACATCCCAAAAAAACCAACGCTCTCCTGACGATGGATAAGGGTTATGATCCTCGTCTTTCTGCGTTTTTCGCAGGCCCTTAGCGCGGTAATTCTTCGCCAATGTAAGATCTGCTGCCTCAATTGGGGGTAAATAAAAAAGAAGATGAACAATAAAAACCACGAATTAGAACTTCCCATGGGACACCTCCTTCATTATTTTAAGAAGAACCGTGCATGTTATTGTACAGGGGATGAAACGCTCTGTCAGCAGGAGAAAAAACAAAGGGGTTATTTTTTATGAAAGAAGGCGGCTCTAAACCGCCGCCTTCTTTTCTTTTTTCCTTTTTTGAGGTTTTGTACACTCAAAAGTCATTTCACCTTTGTCCTCATCAATAGAGACGAGACTTCCCTTCTTGATCTTGCCTTCAAGCAGCATGTCTGCCATCCGGTCTTCTATAAGCTGCTGAATTTTTCGCCGCAAGGGTCTGGCACCATATCTTGGGTTATAACCCTTTTCGAGAATAAACGCTTTTGCCTCTTCGCTAACCTTAATATCTATATCTTGATAACGCAACCGTTCCCTTACGTCGGATAACATGATATCAACGATAACAAGCATTTCCTTTTTGCTCAGAGGCCTGAAAACCACCATCTCATCTACTCGATTAATAAATTCAGGGCGAAATGTTTTTTGCACCGCATCCAAAATATCAGATTTAGTTTTATCCCAATCGAAATAACCATCCGCTTCTCCTGATATTGAGAATCCAAGGGATGTCCCTTTGACCCAATCTTTGGCCCCAATATTGCTGGTCATAATAATAACAGCATTCCTGAAGTCAACTGTATGACCCTGACCATCTGTAAGCCGACCATCTTCCAGAATTTGAAGCAAGATATTGAAAACGTCCTCATGGGCCTTTTCTATTTCATCAAACAACACTACTGAATAAGGACGTCGACGAATGGCCTCCGTAAGCTTTCCACCTTCATCGTACCCCACATACCCAGGAGGGGCCCCTATCAGTTTTCCTACTTCATGGCGTTCCATAAACTCGCTCATGTCAAGACGGATCATGGCGTCTTCGCTGCCAAAGAGAAAATCTGCCAATCTTCTGGCTAACTCAGTTTTACCGACGCCTGTGGGTCCTAAGAAAAGAAAACTGCCCACGGGACGACGGGGGTCTTTCATGCCGCTCCTCGCTCTACGTATAGCTCTGGCAACGGCACTAACCGCCTCTTCCTGGCCAATAAGCCGGCAATGTATCTCTTCCTCCATCCTAAGCAGTCGCTGGGTTTCTTCTTCTGTCAACTGAGTTACTGGAATATTCGTCCACTCGCTCACTATAGTGGCAATATCATCAAAAGAAACGAGAGGTTTCTCTTGATATCGCCTGGACTGCCAATCTTTTTTCTTCTCTTCGAGTTCCTCCGATATCTTCCGTTCAGTATCTCGTAAACGAGCAGCTTTTTCAAATTCCTGAGAGGTTACGGCAGCCTCTTTTTCTTTTCGAACCTCTTCAAGATCATGTTCTATATCTTTAAGATTTGCGGGAATCTCCATGGTTTTCAAGCGAGCTCGGGCAGCTGCTTCATCGATCAGGTCAATCGCCTTATCGGGAAGAAAACGCTCTGTAATATATCTTGATGAAAGGCGAGCGGCAGCGACAAGGGCATCGTCTGATATCTTTACCCTGTGATGGGACTCATATCGATCTCTGAGTCCCTCAAGTATGCTAATCGTATCGTCTACCGAGGGTTCCTCAACCATTACTGGCTGAAAGCGCCGTTCAAGGGCTGCGTCTTTTTCTATATATTTACGATATTCATCTAATGTAGTAGCGCCAATGACCTGAAACTCACCTCGCGATAAACTTGGCTTGAGTATATTGGCAGCATCCACAGCTCCCTCTGCGCCACCGGCACCGATTATGGAGTGAATCTCATCGATAAAGATGATAACATCCCCTGTTTCTCGAAGTTCTTTTAAGAGCTTTCTCATCCTCTCTTCGAATTCGCCGCGGTATTTTGTTCCGGCTACGAGATTTCCTATGTTCAGCTGAACTATTTTTTTCCCTCTCAAAATTTCAGCAATATTACCATCTTGAATCTTCTGTGCCAGTCCTTCCACTATTGCAGTTTTCCCTACTCCAGGATCCCCAAGAAGGACCGGGTTGTTTTTGGTTCGTCTGGCAAGAATTTGTATCACTCGCTGAATTTCTTTGTCTCGGCCTATAACGGGGTCAAGTTCGTCTTTTCGACTCTTTTCTGAAAGATCTATACCTAGCTGATCGAGAGTAGGGGTCTTGGAGTGCAGGCTCCTTTGCCCTTCGCCGGATAGATCTGGCTGTACCCCCCTATCTGCTTCGTTATTTGCTATGAAACGGCTTATTTCCCGCTGAACAATAACAGTATCTACACCTGAAGACAGAAGGATCTGAGCTGCCACACCTTCCCCTTCGGCCAAGAGACCGAGAAGCACATGCTCTGTGCCTACATAGTTAACTCCCATATTCCGAGCTTCTTTAATGGCAAGATCAAGCACTCGTTTTGCTCGTGGGCTCAACGGAAGATCAATAGGCTTTAATATAGGCTGTCCCTTTCCTACGAGTTCTTCTGTTTGCCGACGGACTTCCTGAAAGTTCACGCCAAGTGAATTGAGAACCTGAGCAGCGACACCCTCTCCTTCTACGAGAAGGCCAAGAAGGATATGCTCTGTTCCGATTACGTCGTGCCCCATCCGAAGAGCCTCTCTATGGGCAAGCTGAACTACTTTTTTGCCCCGTTCCGTAAAAAACTGCCACATGGTTTTCCACCCTTTCAAATAATGCTCTTATGCAAGGGCCAGACCTCGAAGCATTCGTTTTAAGATCTCGGCCTGCAAAGCATTTCGCTTGTAAGGAGATACATCGAAATCAGAGCTGGCCACTTCATCTAAAAACCTCATCGCCACTTCTATCACGAGACGTTCTCTCGCAGAAAGAAGCTCTCTGTCCTGAAGGGCAGCTAAAAGACGTTTTGCATCCTGTTCACTTACAGCATTACCCACTATATCTTCAATATGACTTATCTTTTCTTCCGGCACATCGTAACAGATACGAACTATGCGGATATAACCATGTCCCCCACGCTGGCTTTCTACTATATATCCTCTTTCAGGAGTGAAACGGCTTCTTAAAACGTAGTTGATCTGACTCGGGACACAACCGAAGAATTCCGCAAGGTCTTTACGTCGTAAAGAAATAGCTTCTTCTTCCATTTCTTCTTGAAAAAGCTTATTAATATAATCTTCAATAACCTCAGTCAGGCTCGACATAACACAAACCTCCTACCCTGAATCGTTGGTGTTCTTATTGTAGAGAATTGGTCAATATTAGTCAAGGTTGTTTCAGAATTAGGGGGGATAGATTATTTTTTGCCTACTTGGTTCTCTTCTCCGCTGCGTATACGTTTTATGTTCTCTTTGTGGCGGACAAGAGCCAGAAAAGCCATGGAGAGAACTGCCAAAACATGAGAAGAATCCATTTTAAGGGTTATGAAAATAAGGGGAAGGCTGAAAAGAGATGCTATTGAAGCCACAGACACATACCTTGAAATTTTCAAGGTTCCATACCATATTATGCCAGCTGCCAAAGCAGCATAGGAGCTATAGGGAGGTATCATAAAGAAAACCACACCAAAGGTCGTCGCCACACCCTTGCCGCCTTTGCCTTTAAGCCATATGGGGAAATTATGCCCGCATACACTAGCAAATGCCATTAGAGCGAGAAGCGAGGAGCCTTCCACTTTCATAGATCTTGCTAAAACAAGCACCATTCCGCCTTTAATCATATCTATAATCGTCACGATAATTGCCCATTTTTTCCCCATCCGACGTCCAACATTAGTGGCGCCTATGTTCCCAGAACCAAATGTGCGGATATCTTCACCACAAAATAATTTAACAAAGACATATCCTGTGGGGAAAGATCCTGCTAAATATGCAATTAGAATCCACATCCAGTTTGTCATTGTTACCTCCTTAGAACAAATGCATCCACAACAACAGCACCCTTTTTCTTTACAAAAACAGGGTTTATTTCCAATTGAACAAGCCTAGTTTCAGTACACGCCAATCTTGAAAGGCTGGCCACCATTTTAGCAAATGCCGCCACATCATAACCAGGGCGCCCCCAAACCCCGCGTAAAAGAGAGTATCCCTTCAATTCTCTAATCATCGCCATAGCACTTTCTTCGTCCACAGGAGCAACTCTCATGACAAAATCCCGAACGGCACTCGCGTATATACCTCCGAGGCCAACAGATAGTACCGCTCCAAAGACAGTATCCCGTTTGATCGCAACAGTACACTCTATACCGTCCTCGAGCATCTCCTGAACAAGTACCCCCCTGATATCCGCTGCTGGGTTAGCCAGTCTGGCTTTTTCCAAGGTGCGGCCATAGGCATTTCTAAGTTCCTCTTCCCCTCTCAAATTTAATGCTATTATTCGGGCTTCACTTTTATGGACGATATTCGGAGACATCACCTTGAGGGCAACTGGATAGCCAATAGTTTCTGCTGTTTCAATAGCTTCTTCCAATGAGTGGCACAAATATTCTTTGGTAATATCTATATTGTGAAAAGCAAGAAGTCGTTTCGCATCATATTCTGTCATGCTTTGGGGGAGGTCAGGGAGTCCTTCTTTCTCTTCCGCCACAGCACACTCCTCACAACTTACAGGCATTGATGCTTCAAGAGAAGGGATGCCGACACTCAAGCCCGCTAAGGCTCGAGCACATCGTCTTGGGCTGGTAAAAAAGGGAATACCTTCTTCCTTTAACATTTCCCTCACTTCTTCTTCCTCTATGCCTCCCATAGAACAACACACCACCGGGTGCTTTCTATCCCTGACCACATCAAGCAACGCTGCCATAATATTTCGCACTTCTTCTCCCCGGCTTTCTGTTAAAACAGCAGCTATTATGTCCAAATTGGGAGAGTTCATCAGACGTCGGAGCAGGTAGGTTACATATTCTGCCCCCTCCATTCCAAGGGAAGCCAAATCGATAGGGTTATTTACATAAACATCAGAAGGGAGGCTTTTTTTCAGCTCTCTTTGAAGATCTTCGGGAACTGATGGCACCTTCAGCCCCTCTTCAAAACAATTATCAGAAAAGGCAATGCCTGCTCCTCGGGAAGGAGAAACAATGATAGTTTTTCGCCCAGCAGGGGGGAGGAAGGAATTATAGACACAGGCCAGGTCTATTATTTCATCTGTGTCACGCAGGGGAAGAATTCCAAACTGCTTAAATGCAGCACTCCAAATTGCCGCATTCCCTGCACCAGCCGATACATGACTTGAAATAGCCTGGCGAGATGAAACATTCTGCCCGGCTTTAAGAACTCCAAGGCGTACTCCCCTCAGATTGGCTTCACGAGCCATTCTTAAAAAAGCTACTCCGTCACGCAATCCCTCCAGACAGAAAAGCATTAACTTTACACAAGGATCATTTAGAATCCATGTTCCAACCTCAGCCAAATCTATATCTGATGTCCCACCTGTTGTTATCACATATCGAAAGCCTGTCCCTGCTAATCGAGCAGCAGAAGCAACAGCAAAGCCCAAATCCCCACTTTGCGAAATAAGCGCTACTTTCTCGTATTGATCTTTGCTGAAGCACCCTTGAAAAGGAGAAATAACAATCTTATCTTTTAAATTGATAAATCCCATGGAATCCGGACCTATAATGCGTAATGCGCTTTTCGAAAGTATTCGACTGACTGTCTCTTTATCTTTTTGACTCCACACTCCACTTTGTTCCGATGCAAGGAGCATGGCATAAGGAATATTTTCTTCTCCGCATCTGCCAAGCCAGTAAGGCAAACGACATGTCGCCACGTCTAAAATGGCTAAATCCACCTGTTGAAAAGTGGCTTCTTCATTTTTAATCTCAATAACGGGGCCATTAAAAGAAGACTCCTGAAGGGTCTTCTCAGCTCTTGCAGCCGCTCCGCTCCATGCAAGCCCCTCTCCTATTAACGCAATGGAGCGGGGATTAAACAATCTGTCAAATTTTGCCTCAGACATTGTGATGATCAATCCTTCCTCTTTTCACTACTGTGGTTTTATATTAAAACATGTTATCAGAAGTATAATCATCCTCTGCTTTCAACTGCTGAGATTTCTCCAGCATAACCAGAATTCTCTCTTTTATCCTCTGCTTATGAGATCCTGACCAATAGACCTTTCCGCACTTTGGACATTCGGTAAACTCATTATAGAACAACCGCGTAAGAGGCTCCAGGCGATCAAGAACATCTTCCTTTTGGACGGGGCGAAGAGTCTCGTTACAAAAACTGCATCTGCTAAAAGGAAAAAGCCACGATTTTAGATTATAAAACTTTATAACCTCAAATAGCTGGGCCCAGGGCCTTTCCTCGCGAATAAGCCGTCCATAGGTTATTATTTTTCGCTTTAACAAGGAACGGTCTCTCGTTATTACAATTCTCCCTTCATCTTTAGAAATAGCAGCAATATCCTTATCACGCCATGCATGGTTGTAAACAGTATCAAGCCCCATCAATCGAAGAAGGGATCCTAGTCTGGCTACATTAATGTCAACTACAAAAGAAGGCCGCTCAAGAGGTACTGGCCTTAAAAGTGTCGCTTTAGTAACATCAACTGGCGGGGAAAACGGCAATATACATGCCTTGTCTCTATCCTTCAAAAGATAATTAAAATCAACAGAAATTCCGTTAACCAGAATCTCCCCCACCTCAGTGTGAGGCACACCCAAAGCCTCCACACCGTCTTTTACGGAGGTAAGCCTTTGCAAGGGAAAATTAAGAGGCGTCATTTCTTCTTTTGAAGGATAAAAAAAATACGAGAAACTTGGCGAGAAAGCTATTTGTGCCTTCATTGGTGCAGCCCCCCATCTTTCACGCTTTTTAAATTCTTTTCCCACTAATATTTTTATATTATAATCGTTTCATGAGATGTATACTGGTTGTTCTCGATGGATTGGGAGATAAAGGAATAGCCCCCCTGGAAGGGAAGACACCCCTTCAGGCAGCTCGAACTGTCAATCTGGATCGTATTGCGGCATCAGGCACATGCGGCCTCTATCATAGTTGCCTGCAAGGTCAGGCTTTGCCAAGTGAAATGGCCCACTTTATAATGTTTGGCTATGATCTCGCCTTCTTCCCCGGGAGAGGGTACATCGAAGCCAGGGCAGAGGGGGTTCCTGTAAGAGATGGCGACGTGTCCTTGCTTTCTCGCACTTTCTCAGTAGACAAAAAAGAAAACCTCTTTATCTTGAAGATTGAAAAGATGAATCCTGATCCTTCCGTATTAAAACCACTTCATGACGCTATCAGGTTCTATAGAAAGGACAACATAGAGATCGAATTTATTCCCACCACTGGTATCGCCGGGCTCTCCATCATGCGGGGACCTGGGCTTTCCTCGGAGGTAACAGACTCCAATCCTATCTATGAAGAACGGCCTATTATGCAAGTTCTCCCCAGAGAAGACACAAAGAATTTCAAAAAAGCACATTACACCGCTGAAATTCTTAATGACTACATGAGGTGGTCCTATGAGATTTTGTCTTCCCATCCTATAAACAGCAAAAGAGAGAGGGACAACGAACCTCCAATAAATTTTATAGGTCTTCAGCGAGCTGGGCAATACCGCCCTCTTATACCTTTCCACCAGAAATGGGGGCTTCGGGCACTCTGCATAGCTTCCGGTGCCATCTATCATGGCTTGTGTTCTATTCTTGGCATGGATATCCTTCGTGTAAGTGACACAGATGCCCCTGAGAAAGACCTTGAAGAACGGCTTCGCACAGCCTATGAAGCGACAGATTATGATTTTATCTATGTTCATACTAAGGCAACAGATGAAGCGGCTCACAAAAGAAGCTATCAAAAGAAAATAGATGTGATAGAGGCCCTGGACAAGGCTTTTAAATTCGCTTATGAGGTAATAGTTCCTGATGACGAGGTACTGTTTATCGTAACCTCTGACCATTCTACCGCCAGTGTAGGAAACATGATTCACTCTGGAGAAACTGTGCCCATCATTATGAGTGGACGTTATACTCGAAAAGACTCCGTACAAGTCTTTGATGAAATAAGTTGTGCCGCAGGCGGATTGGGATTGTTGCGAGGGCATGAGCTCATGTATATGACCCTAAACCTTCTAGATAGAGGGAAGCTCGCAGGACTCATGGATTCACCAGTAGACCAACCGTATTATCCCGGCCCATACATCCCATTGAGAGGGTGAGAATCATGGAAGAACGACTCAAAGCTATTCTGCTGAGAAAACCGGAGCTCATTGCAGATTTTCCGCCATGGATGCTGCCACGAGATGACATAAAGAGGATAAGGGCTACGGAGGATGTTGTCATCATTGAGGTCGCGGGACGAGATAGTTTCGCTGCTCTTTTTAAATACATGGAAAACCACTCTGTTAAAGGGGTTGTTCCCACCATCGCTTACACCGCGACAGAATATGGCGACTGGATAAGTTTATACGATAACCTTGATTATATGAAAGATCACCTTCGCTCATTATCGGTCCATATTTATTCTCCTGTATTTATGGGTTCACCAGCCCTTTGGAAAAGAGTTTGCGGCTCTATCACGGCTATATCCTTGGCTAAATTTGGTTTTTATACACCCTGTATAGGCTGCCACCTATATCTTCATGGGATCCGTATCCCCCTGGCCCTTCAGCTTGGAATAAAAACTGTTATAGCCGGAGAAAGAGAATCCCATGACAGTGCTATAAAAATAAATCAGATCAGTGTATCCCTTGATGGGTACATAGCTCTCTTTAAGCTTTTTGGTCTCTCCCTGGAGATGCCCCTCCGCCATATTAGTAAAGGCAGTGAGATCGAAAGCCTCCTTGGGATATCATGGGAGGGGGGACGACGTCAGCTAGATTGTGTACTTAGCGGAAATTATGTGGGAGAAAACGGATGCGTTGCCTACTCAGAAGAATCAATTCAAAAATATCTTAATGATTTCGCTGTTCCCCTTATGGAAGAATATATTCGAAAAGCTATAGCCTCACCGTTTTGAACGCGGAAAATCAAAGAACGTTCATAACGAGGTAATCCGAAAACGGCGCGCACTAAAAAAGGGAAACATCGTACGATGTTTCCCTTTCAAACCCAATATGGTGCGGAGGGGGAGACTCGAACTCCCACAGCCCAGAGGCCACAAGGTCCTTAGCCTTGCGCGTCTACCCGTTCCGCCACCCCCGCAGAACGACGGTTATTATAATGGGGCTTGCCCATTAAGTCAATACATAGAGATGCTAAAAACTTAGAATTCTCTTCTTTCTTTAATACGAGCAGCCTTACCACTGAGCTTTCTCAGATAGTACAGTTTAGCTCTACGTACCTTCCCAAGGCGTTTTACTTCGATCTTATCGATTGAAGGACAGTGGATTGGAAAAACTCTTTCAACGCCAACGCCATTTGAAATCTTTCTGACGGTAAAAGTTTCATTGACTCCGCCATGTTTCCTCGCTATTACAACACCTTCAAAAACCTGAATACGCTCACGAGCCCCTTCAGTAACTTTCACATGGACACGAACAGTGTCTCCTGAACGAAATTCTGGCACTTCGTTTTTCATATATTTCTTTTCAACCAGTTTAATGGCATCCATTGCTAACCCTCCTTACTCCATTACAAAAATCGTTTATCTCCACCCGAAAAACCTATCGAGAATCACTCCTACCGCAGTTCGAACAGAGAGATGGTTATAATCTTCCTTTCCCCCAGAAAGAGGCTGCAAAAGAACAGAACATCGTTCAGTGACTTCTTTGTGCAACCCGGAAGCCGTACCAAACACAAAAAGCACTGGTTTCTGGCTCTCCAGAAGAGTCCTTTTCATTTCCAGCCAGTGAATTGCCCCGGAACAAGCTCTAGCTGTGGTTCCAACAACTAGAGGCTCTTCGTGTTCTTTGCTTTTTATCCACTCAATAGCCTTATCAAGAGTTGGAACCGTTTTCATTGTCTTAAATGCTTCCGCTCTGCTCGGATTGAAAGATGCTCCATAGCCCTTCACCCAATGAGCGGCCATGGTTTTTGCGAGTTCCCGCTGACTTTTCAGAGGAGTAACCACTAAAAATTTACGTAGCCCATAAGTACGACAAGAACGACTAATATCCGAAAGATCAAGACCAGTGAGAGCCGCTGTCGTTTTTTGCCCATAATGGTCCATAACAGGATGGTGGACCAAAGCCAGATACACTCCTTTTTCAAGGTACGATGCTATGTTAGCTCGACTTAATAAATCAGGTCGCCTTCGCAATGTTCTCTGTACAGACTGCTGCTTACGCCATTTATCGATCTCTTTCTCGTTCCCTGAAATGAGTACGGGCGGTACCTGATCTCCTTCCCACAGTGCTGGTCTTGTATAGTGAGGAAAATCCAGCATACCCCTGAAAAAGGAATCTTCTTCTACTGCCCCGCCCCTTCCTACTACATTTGGGACAAGACGAGCCATAGCATCAATAATGGCCATCGCTGGTATTTCTCCCCCAGTTAACACATAGTCTCCAATGGAAACCTCAAGATCCACACACTTCCCTGCAAAGCGTTCATCGATGCCTTCATAATGGCCGCATATGATAATAACATGCTCCCTGCTCGCAAGGGACTCCACCATTTCTTGGGTAAGCATAGCCCCCTGAGGACTGGGATAGACTACAGTATCTACCCCCTGATGACCCTCTCGAGCCTTTTCCAGCGCCTTTGAAAGAGGTTCGGCCATGAGCACCATGCCATCGCCGCCGAAAGAATAATCATCGATCTGTCGATAATTTCCGAAGCCATACTCCCGGAGGTTAATCAAATTTACGTTGATCAAACCTGTTTCCACAGCCCGGCCAATGATGCTTGTAGAAAGAAAATCACGAAAAAACTCAGGAAATGCGGTAATTATAGTAACGCGCATTACTCCCACAATCCTTCGATCATCTCAACTTCCATAACGCGATTATCAATGTCCACCTTTTTTATAAACTCTGATACTGCGGGAATAAAATGCTCTTTTCCGTCATCTGAAATCACGGTGTAGATATCATTTTCCCCGGCAAAGAAAACGTTATGCACCATCCCTAGATAGCGGCCGCTCCCCTTTTCAAACACCTTCATACCGATTAAATCATCAATCCAGTATTCCCCTTCTTCCAAAGAATACCGTTCTTCAGATGTAATTTTGATCAAGCAGTCTTTCAGGCTTTCAGCACTTTTAGGCGTTTGAAGTTCACGGGTTTCGGCAACGATAATTCCTTTGCCATCCAGAAATTTCATATCTTGAACGGTGAGTACAGCCAGAGGTTTTTCATCTTCGCCATAAACCGCAAGGTTTTTCATCGTAAAAAAGCGCTGGGGAAAATCAGTGAGAGGAAAAATTTTAATACCCCCACGCAAACCATGCACTCCTACGATACGCCCAATTGTAACAAGGTTACGGTTTTCCATGGACCGTCACACCTCAATCTGCTTCAATATCCACTTCCACTCGTTCATTTTCTTTCACAGCAGCAGCTTTTGCCACTAAACGGATGGCATTGATCGTGGCGCCGCGTTTTCCAATCACCCGTCCCACATCTTCAGAAGCTACTTTGATCAAAACCATCACTATTCCCCGGTCATTCACTTCTGTGGTAATTTCTACCTGGTCTGGGATAGTAACAAGGTGATCGACAATGTATTTTACAAGTTCTTGGTAATTAGCCATCATTACTCAGCAGAGTTTTTCTCTGCAGCGAATTTCTCCCACACACCAGCCATCTTAAGGATGCCCCGAGCCGTGTCAGAGGGAGAAGCTCCATTTTTCAGCCAATAGAGAGCCTTTTCCTCGTCGATCTTAATGTCCGCGGGATCCACCATGGGATTATAGGTTCCCAGAAGCTCAATGAACCGTCCATCACGTGGTGATCTCGAATCGGCTACTACAAGCCGATAAAAAGGAGTTTTTTTGCGCCCGAACCGGGCTAAACGAATACGTACCGCCATTGAATGTGACACCTCCTGCTTTAATAAAAAATAGATCAATCTTTTATTTTCTTTCCTTGTTTAGATTAGAAAGGAAACCCTCCGCCTCCGAAAAGTCCTTTCGGAAGGCGAAAACCTTTTTTACCTTTGCCCATATACTTCCAAAGTTGTTTCATCTGGTCATACTGCTTGAGAAGCTGATTAACCATTTGCACAGTAGTTCCAGATCCTTCTGCAATACGCCGCCTTCGGCTCCCTTTGATAATTTGAGGATTGCGGCGTTCTTCCAGAGTCATAGATTGTATGATTGCTTTTGATTGTTTTAGCCGTTTCGGATCAAGTTCAGCATTTTTTAATTCTTTCATTTTTCCCATGCCGGGAAGCATGTCAATAACCTTATCAAGAGGCCCGAGCTTTTCTATCTGCTCGAATTGCAATAAAAGATCCTCCATGGTGAGTTTGTCTTTTTTAAGACTTTTCGTAATTTTCGCGACATCTTCCTGAGATGTCACTTGCTGAACTTTTTCAGCAAGTCCCATCACATCTCCCATGCCAATAATTCGCTGAGCCATCCGCTTGGCATCAAACAATTCAATGGCATCAATACCTTCTCCAACACCTGCAAACTTTATGGGAACCTGCGTTGTAGCTCTAATTGCCAATGCAGCTCCGCCTCGGGCATCACCATCTAATTTGCTTAAAACAACACCTGTTAAAGAAAGCTTTTCATGAAAACTTGTTGCCACTTTGACTGCTTCCTGCCCTGTCATAGCATCTACTACTAACAAGATCTCATGAGGATTTACAAGGTCTTTAAGCCTAGAAAGTTCCTCCATCAAATCTTCGTCCACATGAAGCCGTCCCGCAGTGTCAAAAATAATAACGTCATTCAAATGATCCTCTGCATAGGCAAGGGCTTCCTTAGCTACTTTGATAACATCCTGGGTTCCCCCTGAGGGGCCATAAAAAGCAACTTTACTCTGCTGTGCAAGTACTTTCAGCTGCTCTATGGCTGCAGGCCGACGAAGGTCGCAAGCTACGACCAACGGATTATGGGCATTTTGAATGCGCTTTGCTATTTTTACAGCTGATGTGGTTTTACCGCTTCCTTGCAAACCTACCATCATGCAAAGCGTGGGAGGCTTAGAAGAAATGATAAAGGGGACAACATCCTCCCCCATCAAACTTACAAGTTCCTCGTACACAATGGCGACAACCTGCTGACCCGGAGTAATAGAATCAAGAACTTCCTGGCCAATACAACGTCCCCGAATAGAGTCTACCAGTGACTTCACTACTTTGTAGTCTACATCAGCCTCGAGTAGGGCCCGGCGGACTTCTCTCAAAGCGGCATTAACATCTTCTTCTGATAGTTTACCTTTACCTTTTAGAGTATTAAAAACAGATTCTAGACGCTCTTTCAACGCTTCAAACATATACGAATCCCTCCTAGGAAAGGGGGTACTATTTATCCTGGCAACGCTCTTCCAAATCTTCTATTCGCTTTTCAAGATTCTTTATCCGTTCGTGCAGTTTAAGAAGAGCTTCAAGTTCTTCCAGCCTGCTTTTCGCCCTGGATATAAGGTCAAAAGCAGCTTGCCTTGTAGTATCTAAACGTTCAGCGGTTTCTGTAATGGAAAGATCTGAAAACTCATGATGTTCATAAGCATTACGCTGTTTCTCTGTCAAAAGAGCTCCGTATAGATCATAAAGCTGGTTTAGATAAATTCGATCTTCAAGAAGATCTTCTTCTCTCATGGCAGAATCAAACCTCCTCTTAAAGCAGAGTGATTATACGCTCCTTCAAAAAGAGTGTCAAGGACAAAACCTTTACATCATGTCTGGACAATTTCCATCTTTCTTGTAATGATAGACACGTTTATCATAGCCCCTATAGGGCATAACAAGGAGGCAAAAATATGACGAATAAAAAAGATCCATTTGCTGCAGCACAGACTGCCAGCAATCGACAACTAGGTGTCAATGTCGTTAAAAACCTCACGTCCAAGGGATTTGAAGCTATTTATGTAGACACGGGAGAACAGGCTTTAGAAGAAGTATTAAAACTTATACCCCAAAATGCTACCGTGGGTATTCCCGGCAGTGTAACCATCCGACAAATTGGAGCTATCGAAAAACTCCAAGAACGTGGTTGCACTATTGCTCAGCATTGGGACCCCACTTTAAGTCCAGAGCAAAAAAAAGAAGTTCTGAAAAAAGAATTCCTTTCAGATTATTTTCTTACAAGCTCAAATGCATTAACGGAAGAAGGCATGCTTGTTAATATTGATGGCACTGGTAATCGTGTCAGCGCTATGGCATGGGGAACTAATATACTGATCTTTGTCGTTGGAATTAACAAGATTGCGCGGGATGTTGACAGCGCCCTTGCCCGCATTCGAGATAAGGCGACACCTCCGAACGCCATCCGCCTGAATATTGATACTCCATGTTCCCATGTCGGCCACTGTGTGGATTGCAACAGCGCCACTCGAGTTTGCAGGGCAATTCTTATTCTTGAACGCCCCACCACGGGACGCGAAACCCACGTAATCGTTGTAGGAGAAAATCTTGGATACTAAATCATCGCCAATGCACTCTTCCCATTTCTCGTATAAGTCTGTCAGTTTTAAGGAGGAGATGATCTAATGCCCAAAAGAGGGAAGATTGCTCTGGTAATTGCTGGAGGGCAAATAGGGTTGAAGACAGAAGAGGACTCTGGACACCAGCCCTTCTTAAGTGGCGAAACCATGCTTTCGTGGCTTCCAGAGGACATGTCGCAAGATGTTTTCCTTGTAGATTGGAGCCATCAGCCAAGTAGCCACTACTCTATTCGTATGACAACTGACCTTATTCAAATATTGAATAAGCTAATAATAGAAGGTGTGGACGGCATTGTTGTTTCAAGCGGCACTGACACCCTTGAAGAAATGGCCTATTTAACAGATCTATTCTGGGCCTACCCCCAACCTGTCATCTTCACGGCAGCAACACTTCCTTTTGATGTCCCGGGTACGGATGCTATTATTAACTTAACCCAGGCTATGTATGCTGCCTCATCCCAAAAATGCTGGGGGTTAGGTGTTCTAGTGTGCTTACAGGACCAGTTGTTTGCAGCCTCTGAAATAACGGAGGAAACAAACCATCGCAGAAGCGCTTTTGTATCACCTGACAGAGGCCCGCTTGGCGAGATAATTGGTCAAGACATACAGATATTAAGAATTCACAAACGCAGCAAAGTGCTTGAAGGAGATCATGTTCCTGCCAGAAATGTGGAGTTGATATACGCTAATCTTGGAGGAGGAGAGCTTCTTATCAAACTCTTATCAGAAGCAAAAGATAGAGATCTCGATGGACTCGTTATCGCAGGTTTCGGAGATGGTACTATTTCTCCATCATGGATCCCCTTTTTAAGGAAGATCATCAGGGACGGCATCCCGGTTGTCATTTCCTCTCGCTGTTTTATGGGACGTACACGGCGGTTTTTTAACTTTGAAGGGAGCCTCAACAAACTTCTTGAGCTAGGGGTGTACGACGGAGGGAATCTAAGACCCCTTCAAGCGAGGTTAAAACTTTCCGCTGGCCTCGGAGCAGGCCTTAAAGGCTCAGAGCTTCAAAAATTTCTCTACTCGCAATAAACTAGAAGAGCTGGGCAGCTCTTCTAGTAATACAGCCCAGCTCTTCTTGATACTTTTTATATCGTATTGAAGAACGTCATATGTCATTTTCACAGCACTTGCAAAATGAATTGCTTCTCTAGGATTGAGAACCCTATCTCTGCCTGCATTAGCCAAACTCATGCCAAGAAAAACCCAAAAAGGCAACATTAACATACTACTGCTACCGCCTTTTGCTGCAACATTAAGAAAACCTGCAACAACACCTGCTAATAACACAAGAAATATGTTAAACCATATTATATGAAACCCTCATGTTGTAATACGAAAAATAATATTTTAAAAATATCGACTTTTCGTGATACAATATTTCAAAAGATCATTTCCCACCGGGAGGTGTAGAAATGAAGTATGCAGCCACTGACGAAATGATTGTTTTACGGCTCACCCATGGGGAAGACATCCATAATTCCATCAGTTTCGTCTGCAAAGAACGGGATGTTGACTCTGCAGTTGTTGTTTCAGCAGCAGGCATGGTAACAAATGTTACTTTTGGATGGTTCAATGGCAAAGAATATGAGAAAGCCACCTATAACAACGTTATGGAACTCTTGGCCCTTAACGGTAACGTAAGTTACAAACACGAAGGGATCTACCCCCATTTACACGCTGTTTTCAGCCGCCCCGACCACACATGCCTAGGTGGACATATTCTTCAGGCTCTCGTCCATCACAATGTAGAAATATGCATCATTCCGCTCAAAACAATTTATTTGAACCGTGAATTTGACGAGTGGTTCGAGGCTTTAGCTCCCGAAACAAGGCTATAACCTATCGTTCTTTTTTAATGTCGGCCTTTCGCCCTTCCGTAAGAATTTGAAGTCTTTCAGGGGATATGGGAAAAAAGGCGTGGTCAGTTCCAGCTGCAGCCCAAACTGTTTCATACCGGAAAAGGTCCTCATCAAGAACTGCGGGGATCTTTTCCGGATATCCTACAGGGGGGACCCCTCCAATTTTATAGCCCGAATAGCCATAGACAAAATCAGGTGAAGCCATTTTTGTCTTTTTAGCTCCAAAAACCTGCTTTACCTTTTTTAAGTCTACTCTGTTAGGGCCTGACATGAGGGCTAGGACGGGTTTTTCATCTACAAGAAGGAGAAGGGTCTTTAGTATATGTTCAGCAGGAGCCCCTACAGCAAGAGCTGCGTCATCCACTGTGAAAATAGTCTGGCAGCTTATGGTAATATTTACATCATATCCATTTTCACGAAGAAAAGCCGTTACGTTAGCTACAGGATCAAAAACCAACTCAGTCGACACGAGTTACACCTCCAATTATTTGTAGCACCCTTTCGCGCAAAAAATCTATCAGCACTTTCATGGCACGGGTGGAAACTGTCCCATAAGTAATGTAAAAAAATCGTTTTAATGCCGGGGAAAATGGAATTGTAACAAGGTGTGTGTTTTTGCCCACCGCCAGTCTGGAAACAATGCCACCTTCCCCTCCAGATTCTACAGCATTTACAACAGCAGAAACATGGCCAAAGCTCAAGCCGACCTCCTTCTCCACCCCAAAATGCTCTTTATAGGCATCTTCCCATATCCTGCGAGTGGCGGAACCGGGAACTCGGCCAATGAGATCAAGATCTTCCACATCTTTCATGGTCACTGCTCTGCGATTGGCCAGTGGATGGTCAGGAGAAACGATAAGAACAAGTTCATCTTCACAGAGGGGGTAAGATTCAAGACCAGAGGTATTGCGGCTAAAACCCGTCACCGCAATATCTGTATCTTTGGTTACCAGTCTTTCCAAGGCTTCTCTGGAATCTGAAATATAGACCTCCACATTTACGTAAGGGTATTGACGGCGAAAATCTACGAGTATTGACGGCAAAACGAAATCGCCAGGTATTGAACTCGCACTTATGGTCACCGTACCGGCCACCTCAGAAGAAACATTGGTCACTTCTCGTTTTATATCATTGAGAGAAGAAACAACTTTTTTGGCGAAATCATAAAGAATTTCCCCTTCTACAGTAAGCTTAGAGCACTTCTGACCCCGCACAAAAATCTTTATGCCCATTTCTTCTTCAAGACGGGCAATATGCTTGCTTACGGCAGGTTGAGAAATACCAAGGGATGCTGCAGCTCCAGAAATGCTTCCTTTTTCGAGTACTTCCACCAGACTTTCGAGCTGTCGAAAATCCACGTCTGTAATCCCCTTTCCATTGTCTTAATTCTATAACAAATCACTTTACATCTTTATTTTTACCCTTCCTGTAGTATCATTCAGCAGGTAGAATCAGTCAAGAGAGGGTTTCTCTTACATGATGTACGATTTGTAATCATTCTTTTTATGATATAAATTATACGACAATGATTCTGAATGGAGGTTTCTATTTTATGAGTTTAGGGATACGTATCAAAACATTGCGGAAAGCCGCACGTTTAACCCAACAGGCCCTTGCGGATAAAACCGATGTAAGCCGGATTTACATTCAAGCCCTTGAAAGTAACAGGAGGCTTCCTTCTATGAAGCTTCTTTCAAAATTAGCGCAAGCCCTTGATGTGGAAATTACAGATTTGGTAAAAGGAACTCCTTCAGATGAATCTGGGCGAATCCACCTCGAAGAACTCCTCGAAAATCATGGGGGTGGGGGAATTTGGTATAAGAGCCATTGTTTTTCAAAAAATGAACTTTGCTTTCTTCTGCAGCTTATAGAAACAACCGTTTCTTTTTGGCAAAATGAAAACAAAGAGAATTTAGACAAGTAGTGATAAAGAAAAGATGAAAAGGCGAGCCGTCTTCCTCCCTATGAGAAACTGCCCTCATCGGTGTATCTATTGTGATCAGAGGGCTATTACTGGAGAATATCAACCACCTTCGCCTCACGAGGTGGTAACTATGCTATCCACACTTTTGGAACCAGTAGAGCTCTGTTATTTTGGGGGAAGTTTTACGTGCCAGCCAGAAAGGCTGCAGGAAGAATATCTAGCAGCAATAGTTGCTGCGCCTTCAGGAAGTTCTGTTCGCTTCTCGACTCACCCTCTCTGTATTTCTAGAGATACTGTAGAAAGGCTAAAGAAATTTCCTATCTCTATGGTAGAGCTTGGAATTTCATCCCTTGACGACCATGTGCTATCACTTTGTAACAGAGGGTATAGTGAAAAAGATGGATTAAAAGCCCTTAAACTCCTCCTTGATCAGGGGTTTTCCGTCGCCGCCCAAATGATGGTCGGACTCCCTACGCAAAACTTGAAGAGCAGTCTTGAAGATCTTTTTAAGCTTGCGGAACTAAAGGGACCGCGTAGTATAACCTTGCGTTTCTACCCATGTCTAGTCTTAAGAAATACTATGCTGGAAAACTTGTTACTAAGTGGTCAATACACTCCCCTCTCAGTTTCTGAAGCAGCCCATTGGGTCGGAACCCTTCTCTATTATGCCAAAAATCTGGGGTTCTCTGTGCAACGAGTTGGCCTGCAACAAACGGAAAGCTTAGAAAGATCAGTTTCGGCAGGACCGCATCATCCTTCATTTGGCGAATTGGCCAAAAGTGTAGCCTTTGTTTTAAGGCTTACTGGCATAAGCTCTAAAGGCCCATGGATTATATTTCAGAAAGATGTTTCCTTACTTACTGGACATAACTGTTGGGGACTTTCTTTTTTATCTGAAATGACAGGACAATCACCTGAAAAACTAAAAGCTCAAATCGTAATTTGGGAAAACACCAACTAACTTTTGTTTATTATTGACGTTAGTTGCATCTTGAAATAAACTTAAGTACACTAACTATGTAAAGAGTATTACGTTTTGATGGAGGTGTTTGATCATGTCTGATCAGGAATTCCTTGATCTCTTAAGACATAAGATGGAGGGAATGCCTAATAAGGCGAGACGGGTTGTAGAATATATTCTTGCCAATTCTAGAGAAGCAGCCTTTTTATCCATCGGAGAAGTAGCAGAAAAGCTTGACGTATCAAAAGCGCAGCTTGTTCGTGTAGCAAGAATGCTTGGATTCGATGGGTATGCTGCATTGAAAGACACTCTTAAAAAAACTGTTTTGCAGCAAGTCAATCCCTCTGCCATGCTTTCAAAAATTATGAAAGACCACAAAAATCTTCCAGAAGAAATATATCGCCTGGAGCATGCGAACATCGATGACACCTGGAACCAGATTCAGGCTGACAACGCCGCAGTTTTTTGCGCCATGCTGCAGAAAGCAAAAACCATTTTCTGCATAGGCTGGGGAATATCTGCCCTCGTAGCTGAATCTCTTTACACTCGCCTGCTGGAACTAGGTTTGAAGGGCGTACTTCTGAAAAGAGGTTCTCTAGCTCTCATCGAACAAGCTCGAGCCATAGAAAAAGGTGATCTTGTTATAGTTTGCGAATTGCCAAGCTACGTTATAGAGGTTACAAATTCGATCAAACTAGCAGCAGAACGGGGGGCCAACATCATCACTATTACAGATAGTCCAGCTGCTCCAATCTGCAAGTTCGCTGATCTCTCGTTCTTTGTGAGCGATATGAGCCCTACCTTTGGGAGTTCTCTTATTGGCCCCCTTTTCCTTATACACATTCTCTCGTCTATCCTGGCTGTCAATATGGGAGAAGAGGCAAAAAAAGCACTAGAAAAACAAGCACAGGGACTTCATGACGAAAAGGTTTACCATCCTACCTACGATCTGCGGTATTAAAGAAACTAGAGTCAGGGTTTGATAAGAAGCTCGTCCCCCGGCTGAAGAATTCGAACTTCCGTATCGCCAGTAATGAGAGGTGCAAGTTCTTCAGGATTTGCTTTAATAAGGTCAAAAGTGTTGTAATGCATAGGGACAACGAGAGAGGGTTGAATAATATTTGCAGCTTTCGCAGCATCTTTAACGTTCATTACAAAATTCCCTCCAATAGGCAGAAGAGCCACATGGATATGTTCGTCTTTTAAAAGTTGCATTTCCACAGACAGCCCTGTGTCCCCTGCATGATAGATTTTACAGCCTTGAATTTCGATGAGAAAGCCACAGGGACTCCCTCCGGGTATAACATTTCCATTTTCGTCTGTTATGCCAGATCCGTGAAGAGCCGGAGTCATTTTCACCTGGCCAAAGGGAAATGCGAAAGAACCGCCAATATGCATGGCATGGCACGCAACGCCTTTATTACCAAGATACTGAGAAATTTCAAAATTTGTAATCACTGTAGCCTTTGTGCGCTTGTGAATTTCTACAGTATCCCCCAGATGATCTCCATGACCGTGGGTAACAAAAATGTAATCTACGTTAGTGAAGGCATCTATTGTGTCAACGGCAAGAGGGTTCCCCGTTATAAAAGGGTCAATTAAAAGCTGGAACTCTTCTGTCTTGATGAGAAATGCGGCATGCCCTACGTAATGAATACGAACCATAGTTTTCATCTCCTTTCTTTGTTTAAAAAGGCCGGATCGCTCCGGCCTTTTAGTATGCTATTCCTGGTCTTCTTCGGCCAGACTATCGATATGGAGTTCGTCCAGCTGCTCCTGACTTACAAAAGAAGGAGCTCCAGACATTAAGCACTGGGCCTTCTGGGTTTTGGGAAATGCCATTACATCGCGAATAGATGAGGCTCCGCAAAGAAGCATTACAAGGCGGTCCACACCAAAGGCAATGCCGCCATGAGGCGGCGTACCTGAGCTCAAGGCATCGAGAAGGAAACCAAAACGTTTTCTGGCTTCTTCTCTGCTAAATGCCAGGCATTGAAACACCTTTTCCTGTATTTCAGGATCATGTATTCTGATAGACCCTCCTCCTATTTCATTCCCGTTAAGAACACAGTCGTAGGCTCGTGACCTGACCTTTTGAGGCTCGCTATCAAGAAAAGGAAGGTCTTCAATTACAGGAGACGTAAATGGGTGATGCACTGCAACCCATCTATTTTCTTCTTCATCTCTCTCGAAAAGAGGAAAATGTACAACCCAAAGGAATTCCCATTTATCCCTATCCATAAGATTATGTTCTTTTGCGAGATCCAGGCGAAGCTGTCCCAGTATTTGGCTTGCTACAGATCGGTTCAGGTCGCCTAATACAAAAAATGCATCACCCTCATGCAACGCGGCCTTCTCTACAAGGCGCTGCCGCTGTTCCTCTGAAAGAAACTTTACAAGAGGGCCTTTCAGACAACCCTCTTTAAACTGGAAGCACGCAAGTCCGCTTGCGCCAAGTTTTTTTGCCTTTTCCTCAACAAGTGAAACTTCCTTCCGAGAAAGGGATGCGCCACCGGGCAAGGGCAAGCCCCTTACGTACCCGCCTTTGGCTAAAAGATCCTTAAATGGTGCAAAGTCACTTTCTTTAAAGATATAAGCGACATCATGTATTTCAAAAGGGATGCGCAAATCTGGTTTGTCACTGCCAAAACGATCCATAGCTTCCCAATAGTCCATTTTTCTAAAAGGAGTAGGAATGTCAACTTGAGCTATCTCCCTAAAGAGACCAGCCATAAACTCCTCAACCAGGGCATAAATATCTTCCTCTGTGATAAAGCTCATTTCCATATCAATCTGAGTAAATTCCGGCTGCCTGTCAGCACGGAGGTCTTCATCTCTAAAGCATTTCACTATCTGGTAATACCGATCAAAACCACTGACCATCAGAATTTGTTTAAAGATTTGCGGCGACTGAGGCAAAGCGTAGAAAGTGCCAGGGTTTACACGGCTCGGAACAAGATAGTCTCTGGCTCCTTCCGGTGTAGATTTTGTCAACATGGGGGTCTCTATATCGACAAAATCGTAACGGGCAAGAAAATCACGGGTAAATCTGATTATCTGGTTACGAATTCGGAGATTGCGCTGCATTTTATCCCGTCTCAAATCGAGATAACGATAGCGCAACCTTAAATTTTCATCCACTTTATTGGTAGCATCGGAAACTTCAAAAGGCAAAGGAGCTGCTGGGGAAAGCAACATAAAGTCCTCAGCTACAACTTCTATTTCGCCTGTCTTCATAGAGAGATTTACTGTTCCTTCTGGTCGTTTCCGAACCTTACCGTGAACCGAAATAACAAATTCGCTCCGCAAAGACTTCGCTCGTTCATGCACTTCGGGAACAAGCTCAGGATTGATCACAACTTGTGTAACTCCTGTATAATCCCAAAGCTCTATGAAGATAAGTCCTCCGAGGTCTCTGCGACGGCGAACCCATCCATTCAAAACAACTTTATTGTCTTCTTGATCAAGAGAAAGTTCTCCACACCGTACAGTACGTTTCCAGGATACATCAAAATGTTCCGACCTGCTCATTCTATAACCTCCACAACAGATGGCAAACTCGCTTTATTATTATAAATTGCTTTTTATGTAGTTAAGGACGGCTGTTCTTTCAACCTCTACTTGTTCGCCAGTCTTGAGGTTCTTAACGTTGACCACACCATTAGCCAACTCGTTCCCACCAAGAATACAGGCAAAAACCGCTCCCGAAGCATCGGCTGATTTAAATTGAGCTTTCATCCCTCGCTCCATATAATCCATGTCTGTTGAAATATTTGCCTGCCTAAGCTCTGCCACCAGCTTCTGCAATTCCTCGCGAGAAGCTTCGTCCAGGCCAATGGCATATACATCCAAATCTGGGCTAGGTCCAAAAGAACAGTTTTGCTCTTCCATAACGAGCACTATCCGCTCAAGACCAGTGGCAAAACCAACGCTTGGAGTGAAAGGACCGCCAATTGTCTCTGCTAAATTGTCGTAACGACCGCCGCCACACACGGCATTCTGAGCGCCAAGAGCTCCAGACAAAACCTCATAAGCCGTTTTTGTGTAATAATCAAGACCGCGAACAAGGCGTTTGTCTATATGATAATGAGCCCCAATTCTGCTTAATCCCTCTTGTACCTTATCGAAATGGCAACGGCAATCATCGCAAAGGCTCGTGTAGATATCCGGGGCCCCATCCGTAATTTCTTTACACTCAGGATTCTTGCAATCGAGAATTCGGAGAGGATTCCTTTCAAAGCGACTCTGACATGTTTTACAAAGCTCTTCATACCGTGGCTTAAAATACTCTTTGAGCTTCTCTTTATACGCTGGCCGACACTCAGGACACCCCACAGAATTGATCACCACTTCAAGATTCTGAAGGCCAAGACGCCGATATAGTTCAAGAGAAAGAGCAATAACCTCCACATCTACCATGGGATTCTTTGTCCCAAGGCTCTCAAAATCCAGCTGCCAAAATTGACGATATCGCCCCTTCTGGGGACGCTCGTAGCGGAACATGGGGCCTGCGCACCACAATTTCACCGGTTGCGCATGGCTGTTCAGCTTGTTCTCTAAATAACAGCGAACCATTGATGCTGTCGCTTCTGGCCGAAGGGTGAGACTGCGACCACCTCGATCTTCAAAAGTATACATCTCTTTTTCCACAACATCCGTTGTTTCACCGATACCGCGAGAGAAAAGCTCTGTGTGCTCAAAAACAGGCAAATGGACCTCGGAATAGCCAAAGTTTTTTGCCACTTCCGCTGCAATTTTCAGCACATAGGACCATTTCCAGGATTCTTCAGGGAGAATATCCCTCACACCTCGCGGTGCCTTAATATCTGCCATAAAACTCCCTCCCATTGATATGAGGAACAATTTACGAGAAACATAACACATATATAGATGCCTATAACAAGCATTCTATCTTTTTATACATTATGCAGGTAAGTATAAACATTTGCGACGAAATTCTCCAGTGGGAAATTGAGAGGACATAAAAGAAAAGCGCAACGGTGAAAATACCGTTACGCCTGCCTGTTCCCTTACGGCAAAAACGTCTAATTTCTAACGAGACTCAAGCTGAAACTTGATAGCCGTTCTTTCTTCGTCATCAATCTCGATCTTGGCAAAAGCAGGAATACACACAAGATCAATTCCATTGGGAGCCACATATCCCCGTGCTATGGCAATTGACTTCACGGACTGGTTTACAGCACCAGCCCCAACTGCCTGGACCTCAACTGCCCCTTTTTCCCGAAGAACTGCTGCGATAGCTCCAGCGACGGATTTGGGTTGCGACTTTGCAGAGACTTTGAGCACTTCCATGAAATTCGACCTCCCTTGAATAGCGCCGCAAGTAATAAAAAACAGGAACTTTTATAGATCAATGTGTTTCGCTCTCTGAAACAAGTTAAGTATAGTAGGTTCATTAGTCATTTGACAAGTGTTTTGCAAAGCAAACTTCAAAAATAACACTTTTAATTCGTTAAAGTTGACCCTATAACCCAAACTTTCTCTTCAAAAGCCTGTTTTGATCTACAAATCGCGGATAGGACAGTGGGTGAATGGTCCCATTATCTGGATCAATAAGATGCATCGAAAGCAACCCATTTAAATATACTTCTCCGCCACCTTGCTCTGGCATGAATTGATTATGTCCAAATAAATTCAGCGCCCCCGGCGAGATAGGAAGCCCTTCAAAATGATGACTCACGTTTAACGAAACGCCACACACATTAAAAGAGCCGCTCTTGTTTACAATAAGACTCTTATGAAACACCTGCCTTGCCGCGTCTTCATTGTCATGATTCCCTATTATAACAATTACGTCTCTTTTTCTTCCTCCTTCCAGTATCTGGGCAAGAGGTCGAAGCCTTTTAATGTAATGTTGCAACCTATTAGGCTGGATAGCAAGCTTTATTTCATCAACAAGGTCACCTGTATGAATCACTGCTAAAGGCTCAAGCAGGTTAATCAATTTCTTAAGACACGGATAAAAGGAAGACGGCGTATCCGATATATGCAAAACAGCACGCCCTCTCATCTCAATTAAGCTGTCAGGTATATAAAGCATGTCCAATGTCTTATAGATTAATTCTTTCCAAGATTCCATAACGAATCACCTCTAAATTATTTTCAATTTTACCATTTTTTCATCAAATGCGTAAACAAAAAAACATGGTACTATACTTAAGAGTGAAAGATTAACCTAGGAGGGTTCATAGTACATGGTTCAGCAGAAGCTCAACCTCGTTTTAGCTATTTCTACAGAAATGAAAATTTCCTCCGCCCAAATTGAGGCCGTATTCTCCCTTCTTGATGAAGGATGCACAATACCATTTATTGCCAGATATCGAAAAGAGGCCACAGGCAGCCTTGACGAAGTTTCTATTGCCCGCATTCGAGACAGGCGGGAAGAGCTTTTAGAGCTGGAGAAGCGCAGACTGGCCATTTTAAAATCTTTGGAAGATCGGGAAATTCTTACCGATGAACTTGCACAAGCAATAAATGGGGCAGCAAATCTTACAACTTTAGAAGATACATACCTTCCCTATCGCCCTAAAAGGAAGACAAGGGCGAGCATGGCTCTGGAAAAGGGTCTCGCCCTCTTAGCGGAAAACATTATGGCCCAGGACGGCTGTAATCCTCGCCATGAGGCTAAAGCCTTCATCGATGTTGAGAAAGGGGTAGAGAGCATAGAAGAAGCTCTTAAAGGCGCATTGGATATTATTGCCGAGAGGGTAAGTGAAAACAGTGAGGCTCGCAATGTATGCCGCAGGATATTTGCAAGACATAGCTATATTACGTCTGCTCTTGTTTCTGAAAAGGAGAATGAGGCGGCAAAATATAAAGACTACTTCAGTTGGAAAGAGCGAGCGATAGAGGCCCCGTCCCATCGAATTTTAGCTCTTTTCAGAGGAGAAAATGAGGGCATGCTTTCTCTTAAAATCCAGCCAGACGAAATGTTGTGTCTCTCAGCTCTAAAAAAGCTTTTTATAAAGACAAAGGGAGAAGAAGCCGATCTCTTTGAAGAAGCTATTACTGACGGTTATAAGCGACTTCTTTCCCCATCCATGGAAACAGAATTAAGAAACGCATTGAAAAAAAGAGCAGATGAAGAAGCTATCTCTGTCTTTGCCCAAAACATCCGCGAAATCCTTATGACACCGCCACTTGGATATAAAAACATACTTGCTGTTGATCCAGGTTTTAGAACAGGATGTAAAGTTGTCTGCCTAAACAGACAAGGAAGCCTTATATTTACAGACACTATTTACCCTCACCCACCTATAAACAGACAGGAAGAGTCAGCTAAAAAGATTCGCGAGACAGTAAATAAGTTTTCTATAGAAGCGATTGCTATAGGAAATGGAACGGCGGGAAGGGAAACAGAAACCTTTATAAAAACACTTAACCTCCCTCAGAATATAATTACCACTATGGTCAACGAAAGCGGAGCTTCTGTCTATTCAGCATCAGAAATAGCGCGCAAAGAATTTCCTGACCATGACGTGACTGTACGGGGAGCTGTTTCTATAGGACGCCGCCTTATGGATCCTCTGGCAGAGCTTATTAAAATAGATCCCAGATCTCTTGGTGTGGGGCAATATCAGCACGATGTTGACCAAAAAGCCTTGAAACGCGCCCTTGATGATGCAGTGATGAGTTGTGTTAATGCTGTAGGGGTTGATATTAATACTGCCAGCCGAGAGTTGTTAACTTTTGTATCAGGAGTTGGTCCCCAACTTGCAGCCAATATAGTAAAATACAGAGAAGAGAACGGTCTTTTTAATACTCGCAACGATCTTAAAAAGGTCCCCCGCCTGGGGCCCAAATCTTTTCAGCAATGCGCTGGTTTTTTACGCATTCAAGGAGGAGTTAACCCACTGGACAGCAGCGCCGTTCACCCGGAAAACTATGCTCTGGTAAAAAACATGGCGTCAGATCTGAACACTACCGTTAAAGAACTTATGGGAAAAGCCGAAATACGCCAGCGCATTGACATTACTCGATACGTTAAAGGAGAGATAGGCCTTCCCACATTAAAGGACATAATGGAAGAACTAGAAAAACCGGGACGGGATCCACGCTGTATTTTCGAAGAATTTTCTTTTGTTGATGGGATTACAGATATATCTCACTTAAAAAAAGGGATGGTGCTTCCTGGAATTATTACTAATGTCACAGCCTTTGGAGCTTTTGTTGACATTGGAGTACATCAGGACGGGCTCGTACATATCAGCGCTCTTTCAGATAAATATATTTCATCTCCTCATGCTGTGGTTTCGCCAGGACAACAAGTAAAAGTAATAGTGATGGACATAGACATGGATAGGAAAAGGATCTCTCTTTCAATGAAAACAAGCGATCTGGAAGAAAAATAGCAAACCGGGGGATGCCATGGGAACGAGAAGGCGCATCATACTAAAAATATTTTTATTTATTATAGCGGGGTTGCTTATACTCCGCCCCAAAGATGTGTTTTCTTACGAACCTAAAGTTCCCCTTCTTATTCTTTTTTCCTACGACGAAAATAATAAGAGAACAGAATCTATTTCTCAGGGTATTTTATCCTCTTTGCAAAAAGCTGACGTGCGGACTGAGCCCTTCATAGAATACCTAGATGTTCAACGTCTACCCGATCACACAATAAATAGATCGTTACAAGAACTTTATTTTATGAAATATTTTCCCTCACATCTCAGGGTCATTATTTGTGAGGGAGATCATGCCTTCCGTTTTTTAGTTCGTCAGGGGGCAACTGTTTTTCCCACCGTTCCTGTTGTTTTCACTGGAGTTAGCGATGTCTCCATATTGCCCAACTCGCTGCGAAAACGTTTTACAGGTACAGTGCAGGCCGCTCCTTATAAAAAAATGGTTGAAATGATGACACGCCTCCATCCAGCTCTTCAGAAAATAGTCGTCATAGGAGACACGTCCCTGACAGGAATCCAAAACATCAGCCAACTCTTGAACATAGCAAAAGAAAGAAAAGACTACGTAGAGATAATCTTGCTAACCTCTTTCCCCCAGCAAGAAGTTAGCTCGTTTTTAGAATTGCAGGAACCTAGAAATACAGTTATACTCCTTACCTCCGCTCTATCTACCTCTGATGGATATTATCTAAGTCTCCCAGACACTATAAAAAGCATTCATCGTTCTGGAGATTTTGCCATATATACCAATGTTGCAGAGGCAGTGGAACTCGATGGCATAATCGGAGGGGCAATCTATGCTGGAGAGCGACTTGGAAACATTGCTGCTGAAATAGCATTAGACATAATAAAGGGAACACCACCTGAAAAGATCCCTTTTAACGAAAACGAACCTGTCCAATGGGTGTTTAATTATCACGAACTCAAAAAACACGGCATTTTAATGGAAAGACTACCTGCTGGAAGCCGCGTTATGGAAGACCCTTACAAAGATGTGAGGGAGAATTTTCGTTTTATTATAACAAACGTTGCGGTGATCACAGTTCTTTTAGCATTAAGTATTTTGCTTCTGATTAAACTATACCGACGCCGCCAGATAAACAACGCTCTAAAGAGGGAGCAGAATTATCTCGGAGGTCTTATGGAAGGAGCCCCTGAAGGAATAATAGCGCTAGATGAGATGGGCCGCATTTTACGAGCTAATAACGAGTTCTGCCGCATGTTTGGTTATTCTAAGCACGAAGTGAAAGGTGCGGATCTCAATAAGATCATTTGCCTATCGAAAGGCCAATGTGAAGATGGCAAGTCTCTTTTGAAAAAAGCCCTGTCCTATCCCATAAAAGATATTTCTCGATATCGCAACAAAAGCGACGGCACATCTTTAGCCGTGTCTATCAGCGGCTTCCCTGTTATGTTCACAGGAAAGAAAAAGGAAGCTTTTCTTCTTTTCAGGGATATAACCCGTCAAAAAGCCCAACAAAATGCCTTAGCCCAAAGATTTCATTTTGAAGCCCTGCTCTCCGCTGTGTCATCACGTCTTGTTTTCTCCGGCCCTTTTGAAAACACCTTAAAGGATGTTCTCCATGAAATTGGGACAAGGCTTGGACTTCTTGGGTGCGCCCTATATACCTCTCAAAAGGACAATCCCGAATTTAACTTGAAAAGCATGTGGCAATCTACAGACTTCGAATCAATTGAATTGCTAAAAGAGTCTCTCTCATTTTCCACCGAATTATTGCAACAAGATCTTTTAGTGAACCTTGAGCCTTTGACCATAGAAAAGGGCAATAATGCTGATGAAAAAATAAAGGTGACTTTCTTGCCTTTCTCTGCAGGATTTAATAAGCCCGGGGTTCTTCTTCTGGCCCAAAGGAAGTCTTCTACCCCACAGCAACTTATTAATGATGCCAGCCTCAAGATACTGGCAGAAACAATAGGACGAGCCTTTGAACGCAAGCAACAGCAAGAAGATCTTTTAAGAACCATTCAACAATTAGAACAAACATTTCATTCCACTATTTCAACAATTGGGCGGGTTATAGAGATGAAGGACCATTCAACTTACGGCCATCAGAACAGGGTCGCTCAGCTTTGTCTAGCTATAGCAAAAAAAATGAAGCTCTCAGACTCAGCAAGAGAAGCCGTATACAATACAGCCCTCGTTCACGATCTGGGAAAGCTCTATATTCCTTCAGAGATACTAATTAAACCACAGTCTCTTTCGGCCATAGAATACAACATCGTCAAGCAACATTCTCGTTTTGGATATGAAGTTCTGCGAAATGTGCATTTCCCATGGCCTGTGGCAGAAATAGTGTTACAACATCATGAACGCATTGATGGGACTGGTTATCCCAAGGGGTTAAAAAGCAGGGAAATTTTACAGGAAGCCAAAATCTTAGCTGTTGCGGATGTGGTGGAAGCAATGGTTTCTCCGCGACCTTACCGACCTGCGTATTCTATTGAAGAAGCCCTGGAAGAAATAAAAAAAGGGGCCGGCACTGCTTTTGACCCCTCTATCGTCACGTGTTGTGTTCATCTTTTCGAAAAAAATGAGTTTACTTTTCGTATTGACTAAAAATAATTAAAGTTTATTATAGGCTGCTTTCGCTTTGAAGGGGATGGATTTTTCTATAATTTCCATCCACTGCATATCGTGAAAGTTTACGCCAGCGGAAAAAATTTCGTGCCCGCCCATATCGTAATGCCGGGCAGCATATATGGCATAGGTATTATCTGTGCTATGAAATACATAGTCATATTCAGTGAAATAGAGTCTTTCGGCCTTGGCTTCATCAACTTCTGCCTCTGAGACAAGAGCTTGGGCCATCTTTTTTTTCTCCTGGGCTACTGCATAATAAACACGCAATGTAACCACGGGCATCCCCTCTACCTCATCAACCTTGACCATGTACCACCTAAGCTTGTTTTCGTCCGCTCCAAGGTCAACCCGAACATCTCTCGCCTCCGCCAAAAGAGGCTGAGCCATGAAAAGAATGCTGCCAACAAAGAGTATCCCTAGTAAAAAGAACCTTTTTTTAAATAGCGACACTTTCACCCCTCCTTTCTTTTACTCAATGCCGTTTAAGTTTATAATCTTGAAATGTTAAGGGAAACAAAGCAACAGTATTTATTATGTTGTAAGCCAGCTTTTTATTCTTATCTTTATATATTACTCATCAATAAAGCTAAATTCATTCTCTCTAAAAAGCTTCACGCAAGAATCTACCACAGTTTCATCTAGAGCAACACCCTTCAGTTTCTCTATCTCATCAAGAGCTGCATCGATGCCTAAAGCTGGACGATATGGACGATGGGAAGTCATGGCTTCAACGATGTCCGCCACACTAATGATCTTGGCAGGCAGTAAAATTTTGTCACCCTTCAAACCTCTGGGATATCCCGACCCATCAATGCGTTCATGATGCTGATGCACAATTTCAGCCAAAGGCCATGGGAGATCGATACGGCTCAAAATGGCGAAACCAATTTCTGAATGGGTCTGTACAAGTTCAAACTCTGCATCTGTCAGGGGACCTGGTTTACTTAAGAGTTCCGATGGTATTTCCACCCTTCCAATATCATGGACAAGGGCCGCTTTTTCCAGGTTGTGAACCTCTTCTTTTTTTAGACCAAGTTTCACTGCTATGGCACAAGATAAAGAGGCCACCCTTTTCTGATGTCCCACTGCAAAAGGGTCTTTCATTTCAGTAGTAATAGCCATAACCTCAATAGTTTGATCCCATGCCCGACTCATTTTGTGATAATTCAGGGACAGAGCTATTTCAGCTTCTTTGCGAGCTGTAACATTTTTTACAGCGCACTGGTAGTAAAGGGCTCGCCCATAGTCGTCTCTCAATACAGATGCCATTTCATTTACCCAGATAATATCGCCTTTACCAGTTAGAATTCGATATTCAAGTTCGTACTCTTCACGTCCGGCTTCTTCATAAAATCGAACCTGACGAATTATTTTTTCCCTGTCTTCCTCATAAATAATGCCAAGATAAGAATTCTCATTTCTTACCAATAATTCTGAGGTATAGCCCCATCGACTAACATTCTCTGAAGCATAAATAATAGGCCAGCCCTCATCAGCCTTCAAACGGAAAAAAACTACTGGGCTTTCTTTTACCACAGCAGAAGCATAAAGAAGCTGTTTTTCTCTCTCATTCTTCTGAGTTAAATCATAAAAAACAACATATATGCTTGCAACCTTTGAATTAAACAGAATGGGGAAAACAACTACACGACAAGGGAAAGTCGTTTCATCTTTCCTCATACACTGAACTTCAGAAAGCTCTATTTTTTCTCCTTTTTGAAGTTCTAAAATTGCCTGTTTCGCCCTATTTCGGGAATGGGGGGGAAATGCTATATCTATGATAGATTTTCCTATAATCTCTTCTTCTTTTAAAGCGAATAACCTTTCAAAATAGGAATTGACCCTACACACATTTCCTGAAGGATCGACCAACACGGCCACATCTAGCGCATTATCGAATAAATACTGTAAATGCACCTTGTCTAAATCTTGTTTTATTTCCATTATTTTACTTCTTTCTCTAAATACCTTGCTGTCCATGACCAAGTTACGGTGGGATTCATTTTTATCTCCTTCTCTCGTGTATATTTAGGAGCGCCATCAAATATGCGTCAATCAGAAGAGCAAATTCTTGAGCATAGACTTTTTATTTATTTTTTTAAGTATACCATCACCCAAAAACAATAACTAGGAAATTCAACGAATTTTCATTTAGAAAGCCTTGTGAACTAGAGTTTATGAGGCTTTTATATCAAAATATGCTAACATCCAGCCAACCAATAATGGGCACTCATCTGGGCAAAAAAAGAGGGGTGCAAATGAGAAAACAAATAGCAAGATCGACAATAGAAAACACCCCGCCGCCATTCACGCTTACTAGAGAAGTAAAAAATGACAGCGAAATAAAAGGGACAGGCTATAATTGTTCTGATTCAGAAAAAGAAAGAGGTCAAACCTATGAAAAAGCTTCCTATCGGTTGTAATGAAAAATGCAGAGCTTGTGCCCATCGATGGATGACCCATGAAGAAAGCGAGAAACAAAAAGAAGCCTGGTTAAAACAAAGCCTTCATCAATGGAGTCATCTTATTAACCCCATTCTTTCTCCTGCCCCAGAACAGCGCTGGGGATATCGAAATAAAGTGAGTCTTGCAGCTCAATGGAATTCTTCAGACTGGGTCTTCGGAATGAAGGTAAAAGACGAGATCATCTCGTTGAAGGAGTGTCCTATTCATTCTGAAAGGGTTCGCCTGACTCTCTCGTGGCTTGAGCAATACTTGCCCCCCCTCCCTCTTTTCCCACTTTCAATCTACGTACAGGCTGGCAGGCAAGGAACCCTTATTCTAAAAACTCACGAAACACCTGACCTCAACTGGTTAAAATACAAACAGGAGGCACTGGCTCAAACAGGACTGGAAGGATTGTGGCTCCATATGCATCCAAGTGCAGGGCGAAGGCTCTTCGGACGTGGACCCTGGCAGCTGCTTTGGGGAAAACCTCGTTCATATAATGAACTGGGGCTTATATACGGGCCAACGGCCTTCCAACAACTTATTCCAGATCTATACGCCCGTTCTCTTGACGAGGCTGAAGCTTTTCTTTCTCCAAAAGAAAAAGAGGGGGTCATAGACCTTTATTGCGGCAGTGGGGCAAGTCTCAAACGATGGATTGGCAAGGGATGTCACACAGTTGGAGTCGAAACATCTGCAGAGGCCATTGAAAGCGCTGGTAGCAACGCTCCGGGAGCTCTCCTTTTGCGAGGAACATGCAGCCAACGAATACCTCAACTGGCTCAATGGATCGAAACCATAGAGGGCTATGAAAGGCTAGCCTACCTCAACCCACCTCGAACAGGTATAGAATCTGACGTTCGACAATGGCTCGCCTTAAACGCGCGCCCTTCACGTATAGCCTATCTCTCATGCAGCGCAGGAACATTAGGCCGTGACCTTCTGTATATGGAAAAAGAAGGGTATAAAATAAAGCATATTACCCCTTACGACTTCTTTCCAAACACATACCATGTAGAAACTTTGGCATGTCTTTCTTTAAAATAAAAAACACTCCTCTGGCAGAACCCTCCAAATCCACAAACTAACCTGTATTTTCCGTTACGTTGACCGAAACAGTCAGGGGATAGTGTCTGGTCGTAGAACTTTGCCGTCAGACTTCCCCATTTGAAAAATCTATCCGTCATGAATAACAACAACATGGGTCGTCGCTAAGGTTCGGACATCTTCTATATCGTGAGTTACATGCAAAACTGTTATCCCCAGTTTTTTCTCAGGCTCATCATGCAGTTGCGCATTCTTTCCCCCCCTTTCATATCAAGAGCACAGAACGGCTCATCTAAATGTAAAATTTGCGGCTCAATGACAAGGACTCGCGCTAAATTTGACTTCCCTCTCCCATCGTGATATAAGTATTGCAAAATTTGGACAGCTTGGAGGCTATTAGGATGTTCTTAGATGTTATCGCTTCTTCCAACTGTTTCTTTGAGTATTATTACGCCAGCGAGGGACCCCACTGGAGGGCCAGCGCTTAGGCGTCTGTGGCCTTTACAGGGCCGGGTTCCCCTTCTTAGGGAGCCCGGCCCTTTTTTTATTTTTTATTCCCTAAAACTAGAAAGGTGGAGATTGTTATGGGTTCTCATGAACAGGCAACACTCTTAAGACTTCAAAATATGGTACATCGTGTCTGGAATGCACAAGGCTCTTACAGACAAAAAATGGAAGTGGCTGGGATTTCTCCAGATGACATTCAATCTATTGATGATTTTAAAAAACTGCCTTTTACTACAAAACAAGACCTCAGGGATTCTTATCCCTTAGGCATGCTCGCATGTCCACGCGAACAGGTAGTTCGACTTCATGCATCCTCAGGTACAACAGGCAAACCTACCTTCGTTCCCTATACACAAAAAGATATTGATATCTGGAAAGAGTGTATGGCAGAATGTCTCGCCACAGCAGGAGTTGCCCCCAATGACGTATTTCAAATTATCCTCGGCTACGGTCTATTTACTGGAGCATTGGGGTTCCATTATGGGGCTGAAAAGCTGGGAGCTATGGTTATCCCATCGGGAGGAGGTTTCACAGATAGACAGCTTATGCTGATGGAAGACGCACATACAACAGTCTTTACAAGCACTCCATCTTATGCCCTCTACCTTGCAGAAAGAGTGGCAAAGGAAAGCTTAAAATCCCGCCTTCATCTTCGTCTCGCTATCTTGGGTGGGGAAGCATGGACAGAAGATATGGGAAGTCAGATAGAAGAAATGCTCGGCGTTACTGTAATCAACTCATATGGCCTTTCTGAGATTTTAGGCCCGGGAGTTGCCATGGAATGTGGAGCGAAGCGAGGCATGCACTTTAATGAAACCCATTTTTTCGCTGAAACTGTTAATGCTGAGAATGGTAAAGCCCTTCTTGATGGTGAGTTCGGAGAACTTGTCATCACTACCATGACAAAAGAAGCCTTTCCTTTAATCCGATACAGAACTCGCGACTTAACCTCTCTCATATCTGAGCCATGTCCTTGTGGCCGACACGGAAAAAGAATAGCCAGAGTGACTGGTCGTAATGATGACATGCTAATTATTCGCGGAGTAAATATTTTTCCTTCACAAGTAGAAGCGGCGTTGGCCTACGTTAAAGGCATTTCTCTTCATTACCGATTAGATGTGGATCACAAACAAGGCATGCCCGATTTAACTGTAGTATGCGAATCTGTCTCTCTTCTTTCAGCATCTGAGATGGAAAAGCTGAGAACAAGAACATCCCATTGCTTAAAAGAACATTTAGGAATTCGAGTGGACGTGCGCATAGAAGCCCCTGAAGCTCTCGGCAGAAACGAAGGCAAGGCTCTTCGAGTACTTCATGTAGCCTGATAAAAAATACAAGGAGGAACAAAACATGCTAAAAGAGGCAAGTACTGAAAAGAACATCCGTACAAGAAAGAACGTTTATGATCCTCAAGAAAATGAATTTGATCTTGAGGGCCTCCCCTTTGCTTATGAAGATGCGTTGAACAATGAACGACGATAGCGGTTACTCCTATCGTTGGCCGCCCGATAAGCTGCCTTTAGCTTTTCGAGCGGCCTTTCTTGTTTTCAGCTCTAGCCCACCTACAATAACTACTTATTGCCCTCTTGACAAAAACACCTTCCAATTGGTATGGTTCACTCATGAAAAAATATGATGATAATCTCACCGGCTTAAATTTAACGGGTATGTTCTGGTGGTGGCGCAGCTAGCGCCGCCGCAGGTTTGACCTGACCTTTCAGGGGCTGCGGGGCCTAAAACCCCCAGCCCCTTTTTCTTTACCTAGTTCAGTTACACTATTAACGAAAAGAAAAAGTGGGCTTCTCTCAACGTTGAGAGAAGCCCACTTTTTATAAACAGACCCATAAAACATACAGTTTAAGGAGGAATTACTCATGATACAGAAAAACAGAAAAGGATATTTTGGAGAGTACGGCGGCAGTTTCGTTCCGGAAGCACTTCAAGTACGCCTTGATGAGCTTGAGGAAGCATATGAAGAGGCAAAAAAAGATCCTTCGTTCAGCAATGAATTCATTACTGTTCTAAAGGAGTATGTGGGGAGGCCATCGGCCTTAACAGAGTGTAAGAATATCTCCCGTCACTTTGGAGGAGGCCGTCTGTTTCTTAAACGTGAAGATCTAAATCATACAGGGGCCCATAAAATCAACAATGCCTTAGGACAGGCTCTTCTAGCTCGCCGCATGGGTAAAAATGAACTCATAGCAGAAACAGGGGCTGGAATGCATGGCACCGCCAGTGCCACAGTGGCAGCCCTTATGGGAATGAAATGCACAGTCTATATGGGAGCCGTCGATGTAGCAAGACAGGCACCAAATGTGGCACGAATGAAAGTTCTCGGAACTGAAATAGTTGCCGTGCAGGATGGACAAAAGACTCTGAAAGAAGCAGTAGACGCTGCATTAAAAGCCTTTGCAGAACAGCCTGATACTTTTTATCTACTCGGTTCGGCAGTGGGACCCCATCCCTACCCCACTATGGTCCGTGATTTTCAAAGTATCATAGGCAAAGAAGCTCGCTCTCAATTCTTAGAGCGGGAACAAAAACTCCCGGATTACGCCATTGCCTGTGTTGGCGGAGGAAGCAACGCCATCGGGCTTTTCAGTGGATTCCTGGATGACTCTGAAGTTAAAATTATAGGAGTGGAACCTGCTGGAAAAGGCCTTGCTACTGGAGAACATGCCGCAACTCTTTCTGTTGGTCAGCCAAACATTATCCATGGTTTCAAAAGTTACGTCCTTTCAAAAGAAAACGGAGAATCAGCCGAAGTTTATTCCATATCGGCGGGCCTTGATTATCCAGGGGTCGGACCGGAGCATGCCTATCTTAAGGATATTGGACGGGTAGACTATAAATCTGTGACAGATGAAGAAGCTATCGATGCTTTCAAACTCCTCAGCAATAAGGAAGGAATTATTCCTGCCCTAGAAAGCTCTCATGCCCTTGCCTATGCATTTAAACTTCTTCCTGCATTGGCGAAAGACCAGACCGTGCTTGTAAACCTTTCTGGACGGGGAGATAAAGATATGGATACTGTACTACCTCTTTTAGTGTGAAAGAAACAGAAGCGGCGCCTTTTTTCCCTTCTATAAAAGGCGCCGCTTTTTCCTTACTTTACGGAGGCAAAAGAAAAGAGCCATTTCATCATATAGTTAAATAACCTGCTTCTATGTTCTTCAGGCAGCGAAATTATTCTGAACCACCGAGAAATCTCTATATCTGTTGGGATTTCAACAAGACTCCCCTCTCGCAATTCCTGTTCAACTGCCAAACGGGAAAGGCAGCTCATCCCCATACCAGCTTCCACCACTCGCTTAATGGCTTCGGTATGCCCAATCTCCTGCACATAGGGGAAACGCAAGTTTTTACTGGCAAGAAGTGCTTCGAAAGAGCTAAGCGTCCCAGACCCACGCTCTCTCAATACCCATTGCTCCTCTATCATTTCTGCCATTGGAACCATGGAGCGACAAGCAAAAGGATGTTCTGGAGATGCTATAACTACCAACACATCCTTAACCCACTCTTTTTCATCAAGATTCCTTTCTTCTACAATCCCTTCGACGAGACCGATATCAAGAATTCCTTCTCGCACAAGCTTGGCAATCTCTCGCGTGTTGCCTACATTTAATGTAATTCTTACCTGCGGATGTTCATCGCAGAATAATTTTAAGCGTGTGGGGAAAAAATAATTTCCTATAGTCGTACTGCACCCGATCATAAGTTCTCCCATAAGAGCTTTTTCCGTATTGTGAGCCATATCCACTAAATCTTTTACCGATGCTAAAATATTTTTTGCCTTTGGCAAGAGAGCACGCCCACGATCGTTGAGGATCAACCCTCTTCCCACTCTATGAAAAACAGATCCCCCGAGCGTTTTCTCTAGCTCTTTCAGTGACATACTCACAGCAGATTGTGTTAAAAAAAGCTTTTTGGATGCCGCTGTCATATTCTCAAACTGAGCAATATAAACAAATATTTCAAGCTGCCTCAACGTTACTGATTCCATTAAAGGCCTCCACCGTTATCAATTTTATTGATTGAAATTATCATAATAATAAGCTGGAATCAACAACCAATCATGGTTATAGTATTACACTGCATTGCAACAAATTTAAACAAAGGAGTTCATGATGGTCCTTCAGTCACCATTTTTCTGGATTGCAACCGGCCTCATTCTCACTTTTACTTTCAACTCTCCTGCCCTAGCCCTCTGCGTAGGCAGCATTATTGCTCTCATTTGGGGAAACCCTTTGAAGAATATAACGGGAAAACTTTCAAAATACTTACTTCAGCTCGCCGTCATCCTTTTGGGATTTGGGCTGCAACTCAATGTTATTCTAAAAGTAGGTTATACTTCCCTGGGAATCACATTTTTTAGTATTTCTACGACCATGTTGCTTGGATGGCTTCTTGGAAAACTCTACAAGGTAGAACATAATGTTTCTTTACTTATTAATAGTGGAACTGCCATATGCGGCGGAAGCGCAATCGCAGCCATGTCTCCCGCAATTGGCGCTTCTCAGGCCCAGACTGCCGTGGCTATGGCTGTTGTCTTTTTACTGAATGGAATTGCGTTACTGATCTTTCCCTATGCGGGACACTTTATGGAATTAAGCCAGACCGACTTTGGTATTTGGGCCGCCCTTGCTATCCACGATACAAGCAGTGTGGTTGGAGCTTCCGCCATCTATGGAACCGAAGCCCTGGTCATTGGAACAACGGTAAAACTTACTCGCGCTCTTTGGATTCTTCCCCTTTCATTTTTGGGAGCCAAACTCAACAAAAACCAGAGTAAGGCTACAATACCCTGGTTTCTTTTTGGTTTTCTGCTCACAGCACTTATTCGTTCTCTCATGCCAGAAGCAGATGGATGCTGGAATATGCTGGCACTAGGAGGGAAAAAACTCATGGTGGGAACCCTTTTTTTTGTAGGCGCCGGATTAACAAAAGAAGACCTAAAAAAGATAGGTAAAGGTGCTTTGTTGAAAGCTGTTACTCTCTGGGTTCTCGTCTCGTTACTTTCTCTTACAGTAATAAAATTAGGTTTTATCCATCTTGGTCTCTAATTTCCAAATACATAAAAAGCCGGGCCAATCTGCCCGGCTTATTTTTTACATTTTCTCTGGATGTCCAAGAGCCAGTCCTAAAAAAAGCATTACCATGAAACTCGTAACCACAATGACTAATGACATAAAAACACCTCTTATACCCTATAAAATTACTACACTTAACACTTTACAAAGTATATCCGTTCTTGTCAATACTTTTCTTTAAAAATGTTACTTTTTCCATACAATTTCTTGATGACTCCTCTTTGCGGTCTCTATTCAAATTTTAACAAACACTGCCCACATCGCCTTTTGACAGATTTTGCAATACATGCCAGGGCTATATAAACGTAAAAAAATTTTATAAAATGGGGGTACTTTTTAGCATAAAGGAGGAATGCACAATGAGACCTGTCCGTTTACATGCTCCAGATGCACCTGCACCAAAAGGTTTTTATTCTCCAGCTGTTCGTATTGGCAACCTCATTTTCACAGCAGGGCAGCTTCCTTTAGACCCTAAAACAGGAGAATGCCTCAGAGGCTCTGTGGAAGAACAAACAGATTTAGTTATTCGCAACATAAAGGCCCTTCTCGAAACGAATGGCTCCTCCCTTGAGCATGTAGTGAAATCCACTATTTTCATACGCAGCACCGATCAATGGGACGCTGTAAACAAAGTATATTCTCGCTATTTTGAAAACACCACTCCACCAGCACGGGGTATTTACTGCGGCTTAGACATTAAGTATGGGCTTGATATTGAAATGGAAGTCGTAGCGGCCATAGCGGAGCCAGAAGAATAAAAACCAATAAAAAGGGATAGGTCTTGGAAAAGATTCTCTGAGACCTATCTTTTTTCAATGCGATTTTTCAAAATGATGAGGAGTGCCCCTAAAAGAACAAGGCCCCCTCCTATGCCCTGCATAAGGGACAGTCGATCTTGAAAAAATATCACTGAAAGAAGCACAGTCACAAGGGGTTCGACCATGCTAAGAATAGAAGCAACAGTAGGAGTAGTAAGCTTAACTCCTATGAAGAAAGTAATAAATCCACAAACAGAAATGAAAGACACAAGAAAAACATAAAACCAGGCAGAAAAAGTACGTGGCAAAACCACATTCTGTGCCAATAATCCACCAATGCCATAAAAAATAGTGGCACACAGGTAAACATAAGCTACTGTTATATGAAAAGGAGTTACCTTCATTACTGAATGACCATAAATTACATAGGCAGCATAAAACACAGAGGCGCATACTGCTAAAAGAAGTCCCTTTATATTCGCGGATGCCAAGCCAGGCCCCGAAACAAAGTACAGCCCGAAAAAAGACAGGAAAATAGACATTACAACAATGCGAGTAATTCTTTCCTTGTTGATAAAAGAGGAAACTATCGCAACTAACGTTGGATATGTATAAAAAATGAGGACAGCTAAGGACGCTGGGATGTACTGAATAGATGAAAAATAACTAAAACAGAAAAAGGCGTAAAATACTCCGCCTAAAAGGAAAAGACGTAAAAATTGTTTTCTTTCAACACAAACACATTGATAACCCTTTTTACAAATTGAGAAGAGAAATAAAAAAAGCGTGGAAAGAGAAAAACGAAGCAACAACATGGTCATCACATTTACATTTTCCTTGTAGGCAAATAAGGCTAAAATAGCAACTGATCCTAAAAGAGATGCGGAAGCAAGCACTGAGAAAGAGCCTTTATAGTAGGTAATGGATGTTGGGGATGGTATTTCCGGATTCCTTTTCATGAGATCTCCTCTGATTCGATGTTAAGAATGAAGAATATTCCTTCGATGATCACAATATACACTATCATGGAGAATCATCAACAGAAAGGTATAAAAAAAGAAGGGGCTTAAAGCCCCTTCTTTTCACTCCACTGAAAAAATAAAAGAACTCCTAATAGAAATACCGTAATTACAATCCAATGGTTAATACCTATAACTTCTGGAACGGTAATTTTCCCAAGGTTACCCCATGTCAAAAGCGTCTGCTCCATATAGGGGTAGGCTTCGGCATAAAGGGCAGCGCCTGCTACCATCCCTAAAATACCCCATAGAGCATCAAAACGCCCCTCCCCCAAAGCTCCTAAAGATGTTCCCGGACAATATCCCAACAACCCCCAGCCTATGCCAAACAGAATACCGCCAGGGATGACTCCTCCTAAAATTGTTGGTTTTATTGAAAGCTTTACAACCCCTAAATCTCTAAGGAAATATGTCCCAATCATGGCTACAATAATCGTAGAAAGCATGAACTTAAGAATAGTGAAATCGAGGAGGCGAAGAGCACCAAGCTGCCTGTCATAGCGAATAGTTTCAGATCGCTGAAGCAAAATACCAAATATGATACCTGTAACAAGCCCAAAAATTAGATCCAGCTCCATGAATTTTCACTCCCTTCCGTACAGGATGCGGGCCACAAGCATTCCTGCGCCAAAAAAGAGAACCAGAGCAATAAATCCGCTTACCGCCAGCTGAAGCGAACCGCTTAGCCCGTGCCCACTCGGTCACCCATCAGCCAGTCGGGCCCCAAACATAGCGACAATACCTCCAAAGAAAGCTATTATAGCCCGGGGGAAAATGCGTTTCCCGAAGCGATCTTCCCAGGAATCTGGAACCCATTGAAATCGAAAGGTACCCGAAACTAAAGAACTCACAAGGGCTCCCAAAAAGATACCTGCCACAAACATCAGCTGCCAGTCAATCTTAGGAGCATTTTTAACTAAATAGCCAACTGTAGAAAAGTGTTCTGATGCAAGTGTCTTCTCCACAAAACCAGCAGATCGGACAAAGGACGTTGAAGCCCCAAAGTACTTCCCAGATAACCACGTAGAAGCTACTGAAAGAAGGCCTGCCAGACTTCCTGCAACATAAGGATTCATAGGTCTCATTTTGCGCTGCATTTAATTTACCCCCTTCTCTATTCTACTCTTGCAATGTATTTTAATATAATCTCCTAAATAATCAAAAGAAAATTGTATGTATTTGTGTTAATCTTAAAGTACTTTTTCCCAAGGAGGTTTAAAATGCGCATTGCCCTTATTGGTTTTGGAGGAGTAGGAAAAGCTTTTATAGAGCTCTTACACGATAAGCATGAAATATTAAAGAGCATGGGCCTTACACTTATCCTTAAGTCTGTAATGAACAGCAAGGGGGGTATCTATAATCCTATGGGAATTGACCCCCTGCGTCTTATTGAACACGTCCACCAAGGAGGAGAGCTTTGTGAGTTTCCCGATGAAGGTATTCGTAAAGAAACCTTTCAGAACCTTATTATGCGGCGAGATGTGGATTTATTAATAGAAACGACACCCACAAACAATAAAACGGGAGAGCCTGGACTGACCCATATCAGCAAAGCATTGGAAAGAGGTTTTCATGTAGTAACGGCCAACAAGGGACCCGTTCTTTTAGCTTATAAACAATTATGCACCCTTGCCGCCAAAAGCCACGTGCAATTAGGGATAGGCTGTACAACAGGTGGAGCTTTGCCCACTATTAACGCAGGACGTTTTGATCTTGCAGGAGCCCAAATTCTTTCCATTGAAGGAATTCTTAACGGAACAAGTAATTATATCCTCAGCGAAATGGAAGAACGAGATTGCAGCTATGAAGAGGCATTGAAACAGGCCCAACAAATGGGCATAGCAGAAACAGACCCTTCACTGGATGTGGAAGGCTGGGATACTGCAACAAAACTTCTCATACTTACCAACATTCTTATGGAAGAAGAACATAAACTAAGAGAAATTCGCGTTGAGGGAATAACCCGTCTTTCACCCCAACATATTCAGGAAGCGAAAAAAGAAGGAAAACGTCTTAAATTAATAGGAAAGGCTGAAAAAGGAAATAACCGAACAGCGCTTACAGTGGGAATTGAAGCTTTAAGCCAGGATCACCCCCTCTTTAACGTGAATAGTACTAATAAGGCCGTACGTTATATAACCGACACTCTTGGAGACCTTACGGTTATAGGAGGAGCATCGGGAACTAAGCCCGCAGCTGCTTCTATTTTACGAGATATTATTAATATTTATAAAGGATACCCGTTTGTTTAAAACTAAGAGAAAGAAAGTGGAGGGAAACAATACGTTTCCCTCCTTCGTAAGAGGAGTGTTTCACTGGGCTATTCAAGACGGAGTATGGCTTTTTCTATTCTATCGAGGCCTTCTTTAATGGTGTCGAGAGACTTCGCAAAAACAAAACGCACATACCCTTCGTAACCAAAGGCTACCCCTGGCACTACCGCCACATGAGCGACATTGAGAAAGAATTTTGCCACATCTTTATCGTTCTTGATTCTTTCCCTCCCAAAGGTTTTGCCTATCAGTTTTTTTACATTGGCAAAAATATAAAAAGCACCGTCTGGGTCGATACATGAGAGTCCATTGATAGAATTAATTCTATTAACTATATAATCTTTACGCTGCGCATATTCCCCTACCATAAGAACAATATCTTCCTGAGGGCCAGAAAGAGCCTCTACCACTGCCTTTTGGGCAATAGAGTTCACATTTCCTGTTACATGGCCCTGAAGAGCATTCATTCCCTTGATAATTTCTTTTGGCCCAGCCGCATACCCTACTCGCCAACCAGTCATTGCATAAGTTTTAGAAACACTATTAACAAGAACGCACCATGGTTTATACCGTATATCCAAGGCCGCAGGGCTAGTATGCTTCGCTCCGTTATAAAGTAAATACTCATATACTTCATCTGTAACTACAAAAGTTTCTTTTTCCACGAGAAAATCCATTATTTTTCTCATCTCTTCTTCTTCAAACACAGCACCTGTGGGATTACAAGGCGAGTTCAAAACAAAAACTTTAACCTTCGGGTTCCAAATCTTTTGTACTTCTTCTAAGCGAGGGCGAAACTTATTCTCTTCCTGAGTAGGCATAAAAACAGCGTTGGCCCCTGTTAAACGTATTTGATCTACATAGCTCACATAACAAGGTGTAGGTATAACCACTTCATCCCCTGGATCGCACAATGTAGCAAAAACTTCGTAAAGAAGCTGTTTCCCACCATTACCTATAAGAACTTCTAAAACATCATAATCAAGATTATTCTGACGTTTTAGTTTTTGCACCACAGCCTCTCTAAGTTCAAGAATCCCTGGAACATCAGTATATTTGGTGAATCCCTCTTGAACAGCTTCTATAGCGGCATTCTTAATATAATCGGGGGTATCAAAATCTGGCTCTCCCTGAGCAAAGCTGATAACATCAACACCCTGGCGTTTTAAGCTATTCGCCAGAAAAGACGTTTCTTCGGTGGGAGATGGTTCTATGCCAGCGACAAGATCCGATAAAACTTTTCTACTCATTATTCTACCCCTCCATCTATTCTTCAATATATAGAGCCAGGTCGGGACATGTCTTCTCACATATTCTGCATTTGACGCACTTCTCAGCATTAACAGCCGTTACAACAGCAAAGCCTTTACGGTTTGTTTCGCCAGTAATTGCATAAACATTCGTCGGGCAGGCCTCTACACAAAGTCCGCAACCCTTACATAAATCTTTATCGATATGTATGGTCATAAGCTTCACCTCAATTTGCGAATAATCTCAATAACTTCTCTTGGATTTTGTGCCACATATACGCCAGACTTTGCAAGAGCTTTCATTTTTGAAGCAGCTGTTCCTTTATTGCCTCTGATGATAGCCCCCGCGTGGCCTAAAGATTTCCCTTCTGGAGCCGATCTTCCCACAATAAGAGAAACAACCGGTTTCGTTACGTGTTCAGCAATATATTCCGCTGCTTTAATCTCCGTAGCCCCGCCAATTTCTCCTAGAAGCAAAATAATTTCTGTTTCAGGATCCTTTTCAAAAAGCTCAACTATTTCTTTTTGAGTTGTTCCCCAGATAGGGCCACCACCAAGAGCAACCACTGTAGACTGTCCTATTCCCGCTTCTGTCAACGTTTTCCCCATTTCATACGAAAGGGCGCCACTCTTAGAAACAACTCCTACATGTCCTTCTTTAAACATTCGCGCAGGATGAGCGCCAAGCTTACACTTCCCTGGAGCGATCAACCCGGCAGCTCCAGGGCCTATAATCCGTGTATTATGGGCTGATGCATAACTGATAATTGCAAGCACATCTTTTTGAGGAATACCTTCCATCGTAAGAACAAGCAAAGGGATAGCGCTGTCAATAATTTCAAAAGCAGCATCTTTGGCAAGAGCAGGCGGGACAAAACTAATAGCTGCGTCGGCACCATACCTTGAAACTGCTTCACTGACAAAATCAAAAACAGGTATATCGTGTACTATCATTCCACCTTTACCTGGCGTAACTCCTGCCACAATGCGGGTCCCATATTCAATAAGAGTTTGAGTTTGAAGGGCTCCTGAGCGACCTGTTATTCCCTGAACGAGCACTTTAGTATCTGCATTAATAAGAACGGACATGGCTATTCACCCTCCGCTGCCATAACAGCTTTTTCAACAGCTTCTTCAAGGTCATCAAACACTGGAAGGCCTGAGTCTATCATCATTTTCTTACCCTCTGTCTCCATAGTTCCACATAACCTCACAAAAAGAGGCACTGAAAGACCATGATCATTTTTGTAGCGAATAATGCCTTCTGCCATTTCATCCATTCTGTTAAATCCACCGATGAGTATAACCAGCAAACTTTTTAGCTCTTTCGTAGCCCTGTTAAACACTGTTTCCATAGCCTGATACATCACATCAGGGCTAGTCAAGCCTCCCATTTCGCAAAAATCAGCGGCTTCCCCGCCAAAATCACGAATAAGGTCAAGAGAAAGCATCCCCGTACCAGCTCCGTCTGAAATCATACCGATATTCCCATCAAGAGGAACATAGGTAATGGTACCCTCATCTTTCGCTTTTGCGTTGTTTTGTTGGATTACATTTTGCTGTTCCTGAAACTCTTGGAAAATTTCTTTTTGACGAAATTCAGCATCGTCATCTAGATTGATCTTTGAGTCGAGGGCAATAAGTCCTGCGGAGGTTTTCACTAATGGATTAATCTCAATTAAACTTGCATCATACTGATTGAACAGGGCATACATGGCTCGTAAGACTTTACGCAAATCCTTGAGTTCGTTACGAAGACTCAGGAAATCTGCAATTCTTCTGAAATGATAATCAGAAGGCCCCGCAAGAGGGTCAAAAGACAATTTCAAAATTTTTTCTGGCTCTTCTTCAGCTACCTTCTCTATTTCCATGCCTCCAGTGGCACTGGCAATGATCAGTGGTTTCTTAAGTTCTCCATCTATAACGAATGAAAGGTAGTATTCTTGTAAAATGTCTACCTTTTCCTCCGCAAGAAGAGCTAATACTCTCTCTCCCTTGAGGCTTGATCCTATTAATCTTTTCCCTTCCTGGACAAGAGAAGCAATGTCATCACATACTACCACTCCACCAGCTTTTCCTCGTCCTCCAGAAAGAACCTGAGATTTTAATACGAGAGGAGCGTCAAGGGTTTCTAGATCTTCGAAAGATCGCACGAGCCTTCTTTTAGGAACAGGGATGCCACAACGGGCAAAAAGCTCTTTTCCCTGAAATTCATAGAGTTTCATCAGCCTTGTCCTCCGGATCTAAAGCAAACTGAACGCCAGCCTCTACGGCTCTTTTGTTAAGATCCCAAAAGCGCGGTTTTACAGTATCTCTCACCACATCTAAAAGGTGCTCTTTCGTGAAAAGATTTGTTTTAGCCTGAAGATAACCAAGCACCACCATATTCGCTGCCATTTTATTACCTAGGCCAATAGCTATCTCAGTAGCGGGGATCTTATAGATAGATACTTCAGAACCAACACCTGAAAGATCTGGTACAAGTTCACTATCTACAATTAGCAAACCATCTTTCTTAAGCCCCGGCACATACAAAGAAAAGCTGTTTGAAAGAGTGCAACAAGAATGTCGTTTTTTTCCTGAATGGGCGTACGAATAGGGGTGTCAGAAATAATTAACTCTGATTGGCATTGTCCCCCTCTCGCCTCAGAACCATAAGATTGGGTCTGGACAGCATAGAGCCCCTGTTTTGTAACCGCCGTTTCTCCAAGAATAATGGCAGAAAGAATAATGCCCTGCCCGCCGTAACCGCATAAACGGATGCTCAAAGGCTTCATGCCTGAACCCCCTCTCGATAAACAGAGCTTCCCTCAAAAACAGGCCGCTGCTTATTTACAAATTCCCCTAAAACAGTTTTTCCTTCCAGCTCTTCTTCACTCATATTTTCTGCCTTTTTGGCCATGACACAAATAGATCGTATCCACTCGAATATTTTTTGAGGCTGACCGGTGTTTAGCGCATAGCGACCAAAGTGGGTAGGACATTGAGATAAGATTTCAAGAACGGCAAATCCTTTATGGGAAAGGGCTGATTTCATTAGACTTTTCATTTGAGGCTGAAATGGGGTTGCAGAACGGGCCACATAGGTTGCCCCGGCGGCCTCCGCTACCTTGCACAAATCAAAGGGTGGCTCTCCGCTTCCATAGGGGGTCGTCATCGTGACAGCTGCTGCTGGAGTCATGGGAGCCACTTGCCCTCCAGTCATGGCAAAATTAAAGTTGTTTACCACAATCATTGTAACGTCAAGGTTTCTACGAGCAGCCTGGATAAAATGATTGCCTCCGATTGCCGCTGCATCGCCATCACCAGCAAAGATAATGACACGAGTCTGAGGTTTGTGTAGTTTAATGCCCGTTGCCCAGGCTAACGTCCTCCCATGAACGCCATGCAGCATATCTGTTTTAATATAAACCGGAATGCGAGCAGTACACCCAACGCCACCTATGGCAACTGTGGAGTCAAGGTCAATCTGCATCTCGTCTACTACCTGCAGAAAAGTATTCAGAACTTGACCACACCCACAGCCTGGACAAAACATATGGGGCAGCTTTTCTTCGCGCAGGTATTTTCTTAAAGGATTTTTCTGCATTATGCCCAGACCTCCTCTATCACGGCTAATATTTCCTGGGGAGAATGAATAAGTCCCCTATTGCGTGTAGCTCTTGCTGTTTTACAAAGACCGCCGCACACTCGCTCTATTTCCTTCGCATATTTACCTATATTCATCTCAACAGAAATAACCGTGCCCACATTTTGGGCAACATCCCGTATCGCTTCTTCCGGAACAGGCCAAACAGCATCAAGTTTAAGAACACCGACCTTTATCCCTTTTTCACGAGCAAGATCCATAGCATCGAGACATGGTCGAACTTCACTTCCGTAAGCGATAAGGGCTACATCAGCATCGCCCATATTAAAGGTCTGAGTTGTAGATATAGAGTGCCTGTTCTCCCAGATTTTTCCAGTGATTCTCTTGTAAAGTCTTTCGAACACATCTGGATCCCAATCGATACTTCCTTTTTCATCATGGGGGTTTAAAGAATAAATGGTATGATAACCTTCTCCCAGCTCGGCGAAATCTGGCACTCCAAAGGGGTCGGCTTTAAATGGCATATATTCTTCTGGGGAAGCAGTTGTTCTCTTTCTATGAACTATGGGAATATCGGACGCTTCAGGGATAGAAAGGCGTTCTCTCATTAAAGCTATGGTTGTTTCTGACATAACAACAACTGGAGTGCGGTACTGTTCTGCTAAATTAAAGGCCCGAACTGTGTAGTCGAAAAGTTCCTGTACTGAAGATGGTGCAAGAACGATCATTTCGTGATCGCCGCTTACACCCCATCTCATCTGCATTACATCTGCCTGTGTTGCAAAATTTTCTCCTCGGCAACGCTGCACATCTACAATAACAATAGGAGCTTCTATAGCTACGGCATACCCAATACCCTCTTGCATATAGTTGTAGCCAGCACTTGCAGTGGCTGTCATGGCCTTCGCGCCCGCTAAAGAGGCTCCTGAAATTGCATATATGGAGCATAATTCATCTTCCCCTTGCAGAAAGTGCCCTCCAACTGCCGGCAAACGCTGTGACATTCTCTCCGAAATCTCATTGGCCGGTGTAATCGGATATCCAGCAAAAAAATCACATCCTGCAGCCAAGGCGCCTTCTACACACGCATAATTGCCTAGCATAAAGTGGACACCTGATAAAACTCTGCTCTGCTTATTTTCATCAGAAGTTCCCATAGACAAAGCTCCTTTCAACTTATATTGGCAAACAATATTTTCCTTTTTTTTAAATAACGTAAAATAAGTAATAACATGCGCAATGCTGAATGTCAAATATATTACATACATTGCAGATAATATTTTAAGCACTTTGCATTTCCTTCCTCCTTACCCTTGACAGCAACTGCAAAAAAGACGAAAGTATATTAAAAGTTCACCTAGTGAAATCATTATGCTATGGAAGGATGGAAAATATGGGTATAAAAGTATTTCAATCCCTTGGAGATCAAGTTTTTGAAACTCTTAAAGAAAAAATCGTCAACAACGAATACAAACCTGGAGAACTTATGCAAATAGACAAACTCGCAAGTGAGCTGGGGGTAAGTACAACCCCTGTGCGAGAAGCTCTACTTCGCTTAGAAAGCATGGGGCTTGTGTGTATCGAAAGAAACAAAGGAGCGGTTGTAACACAAGTCAGTAAAAAACTAGCCCAATATACATGGGAGTTTCGCAGACTTCTTGAAGCCCATACATCTCGAGATGCAGCTATCCATTGCTCAGACGCAGAACTTGAAGCTCTTGAGTCTACCTTGCAAACAGTACTCGCACACCCAAGTGATTTTGAATTATATAAAAAATCAGACCTAGCTATTCATGCGCTTCTTTCGAAATACACAGAAAACTATCTTATTATTAACTCTCTAAATAACCTGAGCATTAACGCAAGGCGAATTCGATATTTCGCAGAAGAGGGGCCCTTCCCAGAAGAAGTTATCGTCCCCGTTACTTATGAACATTTATCGATTGTGGAAGCACTAAAATATCACAATCCTGACCTTGTAGAACAAAGGGTAAAAATGCACCTTGAAAATGCCGAAAAGCGAACTATGAAATCCCCTTTCTTTGACAATGAGTAGCCTATCCAACCTTTTTAATGCAGCAAAATAATAAAGCTCGTACGAGCTTTATTATTTTGCTGTTCCACAACCCGCATACAGAATGTTTGAATTTTAGACAAAGACAAAAAAGATTTTAAAATTATTTACATTAACAAATAAGGCATCCCACAAAACTTACTTCCATAAAATTATTAAAGAAATTATTGCATATATTAAGAACCTTTTTTGTTTCAAGAGTCAAGACTCAATACTGCTGTAAATTTATTTTCGGTTAAATATGGTTTCATACGCCCCGAATCATCGGGGAATCTTTGCCTGTAGCTTGACAACTGTTTCGCTGAGCTTTCTCCAGGAACGGAATGTTCTCCCTGTATTCCCTCGTGTCCAGATACATTCTTCCAGGACTCCATTCCTCGTCTTTTTCAAGGAGCAACGAGCCTATAAGCCTCATAACAGATCCATCGTCAGGGAATATGCGAACAACCTTTTCCCTTCGACGAATCTCCTCGTTGAGCCTTTCTATCATGTTGGTGCTCCTGAATCTTTTCCAGTATTTCTTTGGAAGTACGTAAATGGCAAGAATGTTCTCTCTTCCTTCGTCAAGCATTCTGGTAACGTCAGGAATGTCTTCTTCGTATTTATCCATCACATCTTCTATGATGATTCGCGCATCCTTGCTATTGGAGGCATTGAAGATGCGATCTATGTCTTCCGACACCTCCTTCATCCTTTTAGGCGGAACATGGGCCATGACGTTCCTCCTGAAATGGACCTGGCATCTCTGCCAGCTGCTGGTGGGGAAAGGACCTGTCCGCTGCGGATACCAGTCCTTCGTGTTTATCGGAGATGACGAACTTCACGCCGTTAAGCCCACGCTCCCTCCTCCCTCAGGGATGAGAAGAACTCATACCACGTATCCTCGCTTTCCTTCGCGGCCACGGTGAGTCCAAGGATATGCCTGTAACCTCTTTCATCTATTCCAACGGCTACAAGAAGAGCGCGCTTTATGACCTGATGTCCGAACCTCACCCTTACGTAAACGTAAAGGGCGGCAGCAAGAAGGAAGGGGTAGGCGCTTTCTGAAAGATCCCTCTCGTTCCAGGTCCGCATATCATGGTCCAGTTCCTTGCAGAGCCTGCTTACCATTGTTTTGGATATGTTCTCTCCGCACAGGGGTTCCATTATTTTACGGACCTTGCGAGTGCTTACTCCGTTTATGTACATCTCCATAAGGCACAGGACCAGGGATCTTTCCATCTTGGGCATAAGTTTCAATGACTCCATGTCTATTTCACCACCCCTTAACTGAGGTACCCGTATCTGGATCTTACCAAGCCGTGTGGTTATCCATCTGCTGCGATACCCATTCCTGTAAGCTTTCCGGTCTTCGGTCCTTTCGTATCTGTCAGCGCCGATAAGTTCTTTTGCCTTTTCTTAGAGAGCTGCATTAAGCACTTTGCCAACAAGATTCTCCAGCCCGGATAGATCTCCTGTTAAAAGTGTAAGGGGGCATAGTTTGCTTCTTTATAACGTGATAAAGTGGATGGCGAGAATCCCAGTAGGTATGATTGACCCCCGTCAATTCAAAAAAAGTGAGCTTACTCTGTCCAAGAGCAGTGGCGGAACAGATGCAGCGGCTTTTGAACAGGCTAAAGAGAGCTCGTATATTTTTCTTTCGGTGTTTTCCGTCCATTTCTCTTTCCCCGTGTGATCGTTTCTGATTGTAATATTTTACCCAGTTTTTAGCGGAAGTCATAAAGGTTTTACGAGATGTGATGTATGGGAGCATAGGAATATAAAACTCCTCATCGTCAGTACGATGGCTTCGCTCTACAAAACTCTGGGCTTCCTTCTGCCCTTTAAGGATGGAGAGGAGCTTGATGCCCAAAGGGGCCATGAAGTTTTCTTCCATGATGGCCCTCTTCCTGCTTCCACCCCCGCCTCCGAATTCACTTCCATTGTCTGTCTGGAAAAAGAGTTTGTACCGAACACCTAAAGCGCAAAGCATGACCCCCACGTACATCATGAAGGAAAAGCCGTTGGCGGAGGAGAGTTCGTCAGCAAAGCTCAGGATCCGTGTTCTTGTCCAGATATCGATGGCGGTAAACTGATATTTGGGAAGCCTGTACTTGAAGATGACAGCATAAGCCTCTTCCGGGAGAATTTAGGGTCCTGGCCCATCGCTCGGAAATGCCCATGATGTGGGCAATTTCGCTGTTTGTTTTACCTTTCTCTATGAGATCAGTTACGACTTCCAGTTCGGCCACAGGGTTTCCAGATTGCTGCAAGCGTTGGTATAATGATGTCATGGCGGGTTACCTCCTGTTCCCTTTATTTTGGTTGTGTGAGCAATGCCAGCATAAAGGAGAGGTGCCCGCCTTTTTTAATATCTCTTTCACTTTACCTAAGTAAACAGAATAAAACTCTGGCCCATCTACAACCCCCTGCCTGGTGGCAATTGACAAATTATGGTATGTGGTATACCATGTACCAAACAAATAAAACATTTTTCAAACTTCCCACTTAACTCCCCACTTAACTTTTCAACTTAACTTCCCACTCAAATTCCTATAGTAGAGAGGTAAAGACGCCATGTCACTTTCTATGTTTGAGGAAATAAAAACTCGTACGTTGCAAGAGCAAATTTTAGAAAAGTTAAAAGACCTCATAAAAGATGGATCGCTAAAGGCGGGCCAATTTTTACCTTCTGAGAGAGATTTAGCAAAGACACTTGGAGTGAGCCGAATTCCCCTTAGGGAAGCGCTTAACAAGCTCCAAGTTCTTGGTGTGGTTGAAAGGCAGCATGGGAGAAGAACCTTGATCAAAGGGCTTGGAGGCATTCCCATTACGGAAATTATTGAAATAATTTCTGACAGCGGGGATGAAATTGAAACAGTTAATCAGCTAAAAGAAATAAGACTGATTCTTGAAGTAGAAGCAGCAGGTTTGGCATCTCAAAGAAGGGATAAGGATGATTTAAAGAGGTTGGAAGAGTTGGTTGAACTGATGGATAAGGAATATAAAGAAGTGGAAAAGCTTCAAGTACTATCTCTTCGTTTCCACTTGGCAATTGTCGAAGCAGCTAAGAATAGAATCCTGTCTTTGGTTTATCTTTTTTTTCACGATCTCCAACAACGCAGCCGTAAATATTCAAAGAGAATTCATAGTGACCCAATTGGCATAGTCAAAGACCATAAAGAGATTTTCAAGGCGATTCAAGAAAAGGACCGCAAATTAGCAGAAGAGCTAATGAGGAGTCACCTTGATCAAGTGACATTTATTTTGCCTCAGCAAGAGGAATGACAAAGTATTCCATGATCAGTTTTAAGAACCTATTGTGCAACAGTAAAGGCAAAAGATCTAGGGCAGGTTTTAAAAGTTCGCATTATTGCGTTTTTACATGCAATATACATCGTTAGTTCACCCTTATCACGTGGGGTGCTAGTTGTTCGGGAGGTTAGTTAGAACAAACGAGCTGTATTCGGGGGGAGGGATGTTAATCAACAAGAAGCAATAAGCGAGATGTCAAGGGTGATAAATTGATCGTTCGTTATTATTGCCTGTTGGAAGAGGTCTTATTAATTTATGCAGGTGGCTGATATGGCCAAAAGCATGATGCAGGCCATGCTTGACGACGCGAAAATGGCTGGGGAGAAAGTAAAGCCTTTATGCCAATCTCCAGGATTTCCCACCATATACGTAAGTTTTGGAGACAAATCTTCTCCGAGAGAGGATATTAAAAAAATTTGGGCGGACGCCCTTGTTGAGGGAACCAAGAATCATCTTCTTCGTCCGAGTATGGTTGATACACTCACACGAGAAAACCCGGGGGACAACTCCGGGGTTGGGGTACCAAACTTTGAATTCGACTATTGCCCAGACCAAGAGTATCTCGACATGCTTTTAAGTTTTAAGGGATGTGGTGCAGAGTTGGCCAACGCTATGAAGATCTTTACAGTTGCTCAGCTAGAAAAAGATAAAGACTTCGCAGGTTTGAAGAGATGGGTTCTTGACACAGTAATTAAAGGAGGAGGCAAACCCTGCCCTCCAGGTGCCATAGGCATAGGTTTAGGTGGTCAGATGGACGTTGCTTGCAAACTTGCCAGAAAAGCGGTAAGTACCCGCAGGTGGAACGATGTTCACCCGGACCCCCGGTATGCCGCCCTTGAAAAAGAACTTCTTGAGAACATAAACAGCCTTGGTTTGGGTGCCGCAGGCACAGGTGGAGATACGACCCTTCTCGCGGTGAAGATAGCAGCCGTATCTACTCACACAGCCATAGCCCCCGCAGCCATCTCTTTTCATTGCTGGGCAGCGCGGCGCACCCATGTAAGGCTTTACCCTGATGGCAGAAAAGAAATTCTTTTATAAGGGGGTCTATGTGAAATGGCAGAGAGATTATTGACTGTACCGCTCAAGGAAGAAGAAGTACGAGAGTTAAAGGCAGGGGACGTGGTTTACCTTAAGGGCCCCATCTTCACCTCCAGAGATATGGGACATTTCAATATAAAGCAGCTTCTGGAAAAGAACGAAAAGTTGCCAGTAGACTTTAATGGTTCAGCCATTTTTCACGCAGGACCAGTAGTCAACAAGAAGAAAGACGGCATCTATGAATTAGTAGTTATCGGTCCTACCACTAGTATCCGTATGGAACCCTACTATAAGATGGTTGCCGACCTGGGGGTCAGGGCCATTATTGGCAAGGGAGGGTTAGCTGAAGATAGTTTGAGGCAGTTTGCTGAAACAGGACAGGTATATCTTCAGGCCGCTCCCGGCTGTGCTGTGGTACTTGCCGAGGGAATATCTAAAATTAAAGAAGTGCATTGGCTTGAGCTAGGGGTTCCTGAGGCCTTATGGGTGCTAGACGCACACAAATTTGGTCCTCTTGTTGTTGGGATGGACTCCCATGGCGTAAGTGTCTATAAGGAACTGAGGGAAAAAGCAGAAACGAGAAACAAAGAACTATACGGTTAAGCCCAGTGTTTCTTTATAGGTAAAAATGTTCTAAGGAGGCTGTGTTATGGAATATAGAATTGAGAAAGATTCGATGGGTGAGGTAAAAGTTCCGGTAGATAAATTATATGGGGCTCAATCTCAACGGAGCATTGATAATTTCAAAATAGGCATAGAGAAAATGCCTAAAGAAGTTATCGAGGCCTTTGCGATCCTTAAAAAGGCTGCTGCACTTGCCAATAACAAGCTTGGTGTTCTTGATGATGTGAGAGCTAAGGCTATCGCCCAGGCAGCAGATGAAGTTCTGGAAGGCAAACTCGAAGGCAACTTTGGCCTTGCAGTATGGCAGACTGGAAGTGGAACGCAGTCTAATATGAACGTGAATGAAGTTCTCGCGAATAGAGCAAACCAGATTCTTAATGATCCCGAACATAAGGTTCACCCAAACAACCACGTGAATAAGTCTCAAAGCTCAAATGATACTTTCCCCACAGCTATGCATATAACAGCTGTTTTAACTTTGGAAAATGATCTTCTTCCTTCATTAAAACAATTGAAAGATACACTACATGAAAAATCTGTCCAATATATGGATATCGTTAAGACAGGCCGAACCCATCTTCAGGATGCTACACCTCTGACGTTGGGGCAGGAAATTAGCGGCTGGGTTCGGATGCTTGAGAGAAGTGAAGAAATGATTCTCTCCGGCGTATCTTTCCTTAAGGATCTGGCTCTTGGTGGTACGGCTGTGGGTACAGGTCTGAATGCTGCCGTTGGCTTTGATGTGGAGGTCGCAGCCCAGATAAGTGCCCTTACAGGAAAGGATTTCAAGACAGCTCCCAATAAATTCCATTCACTTACTAGCAAGGATGAGCTTGTCTTTGCTCACGGAGCTTTGAAAGCCTTGGCAGCAGATCTTTTAAAGATAGTGAATGACATCAGGTGGCTTGCTGCCGGGCCACGATGCAGCATTGGAGAGCTTTTAATTCCGGAAAACGAGCCGGGAAGCTCTATAATGCCGGGAAAAGTCAATCCTACCCAGTGTGAAGCAGTTTCCATGGTGGTGGCCCAGGTAATGGGCAATGATGTCACTGTAGGATTTGCGGCTAGTCAGGGGAACTTTGAACTTAATGTCTACATGCCCGTTCTTATCCTTAACTTCTTGCAGTCCTCCCGCCTTCTTGCCGATTGCATGAGATCTTTTAACGATCATTGTGCGTCTGGACTTGAGGCAGACGAGGAAAGGATCAGCCATTTCGTGACCAACTCTCTCATGAACGTTACGGCTCTCAACCCTTACATTGGCTATGACAAATCGGCAGAGATCGCTAAAAAGGCCCATAAAGACGGTTCTACTTTAAAAGAAGCAGCTTTGGCACTAGGGTATCTTTCCGAGGAAGAGTTCGATAAATATATGGACCTCAAAGCCATGTGTGCACCTAAAACAGTGAAGGTAAAAGAGTAAAATAAGCACCTATTCGAATTTTTGACGTGGAAGACATTAAGGAGGCCAAAATTATGCTCAGCAAAGAAGATCTTCTCAAAAAAGCGAAGAAACCAGCAGAAGATGCCATGAAGCTTCACCCCTTCTATAAGGGAAAGATGCAGACATCACTAAAATGCTGCATCAGGAATGTTGACGATTTTGCGATTTGGTACACTCCAGGTGTTGCGGCGCCTTGTAAGGCGATTAAGGAAGACATTGATTTGTCTTATGAATTTACTAACCGGGCAAACACTGTTGCAGTTGTTAGCGACGGCACAAGAGTTCTTGGTCTTGGCGACATAGGTCCTGAGGCAGGAATGCCTGTCATGGAAGGTAAGGCTCTTCTCTTTAAGTATCTTGGCGGAGTAGATGCTGTGGCGATTTGTCTTGATACCAAAGACCCTGACAAGATCATTGAAGCAGTTAGGCTTATAGCTCCAAGTTTTGGCGGCATTAATCTCGAAGACATTGCTCAGCCCAAGTGTTTTTACATTTTGGACGAGCTTCGCAAAGATTGTAAAATACCTGTGTGGCATGATGACCAGCAGGGAACAGCGGCGGTAAACCTCGCTGGTCTATATAGCGCGTTGAAGATTGTAGGGAAAAAGATAGAGGAAGCGAAAGTCCGTTTCTTTGGGGCAGGGGCAGCAAGTGTTGCCACAGCGAGAATATTAATTAGTGCTGGAGTAAAGCCTGAAAATATCATCATGTCAGATAGCAAAGGAACCCTTCACAAGGGGAGGACAGAGCTCAAGGGAGCGTTCGACGCGAAGTGGCACCTTGCCCAGATCACAAATCCCGAAGGGATAGAGGGTGGCCCCGAGGTGTTATTCGAAGGTGCAGATGCGGTTTATTGCTACACTAAACCAGGTCCTGGCATAGTTAAGAAAGAATGGGTTTCCCGCATGGCCAAGGATGCCATTCTTTTCGCATGCGCAAACCCGATCCCCGAGATTTGGCCTTGGGAAGCCAAAGAAGCGGGTGCTAGAATAGTCGCTACGGGAAGATCTGACTTCCCCAACCAGGTAAACAACTCCCTTGGGTTCCCCGGCATATTCCGAGGGACGCTAGATGTCCAGGCGAGAACGATAACAGATGAAATGTGTATTGCCGCAGCTCAGACTCTCTCAAAATGTGCTGAGAAAAAAGGTCTCTCAGAAGAGTACCTGATCCCCACAATGGATGAAGCCTGGGTTTACCCAGAAGTCGCTACAGCAGTGGCGTTGAAGGCAATTGAGCAGGGAATAGCCAGAAAGGTCTTCTCTAGAGAGGAATTGCTGAAGATGGCTACTGAAAAGATTCAGTACGCCCAGAACATGACAAAGTGCCTCACTGAAAATAATTTCATAAAGATGCCCTAAAATAAACTGAGATCGAAACAGAAGTCAGTGGCAAAGAAATTTGCCACCGACTTCTGTTATCTTAATATTATGCAAAAGAGCGGGAGAGATAAATAGAAACAAAGGAGTGTTGGGTATGGCCGGTATTACAAAAGGAATCAGCAGGCAATGTGCTGATTTCGTATCGTTTCTTTCTTTTTCTGATTTGGATCAGAAAACAGTAACTATTGCTAAGAAATGCATTATAGACTGGTTGGGATGCGTTCTTGGGGGTTCCTCTACTCCGGCAGCTTCTATCATTGAAAGTCTTGTGGCAGATATGGGAGGAAAGTCACAAGCCACATTTATAGGGAGTTTCAATAAGGGAACGACCCTCCAAGCAGCTATGGTGAATGCTTATAACTGCCATATTCTTGAAATGGATGACGTTCATAAAAGCTCCATATCCCATCCTGCAGCACCTGTAATTTCCGCCGCTTTTTCTCTTGCGGAGTATTTGGAGAGTTCCGGAAAAGATTTAATAGAAGCCATAGTGGCTGGTTATGATGTAATGATACGGATTGGAGAGGCAGTATCCCCTTCCCATTATGCTATTTGGCATACAACTTCTACCTGTGGTGCATTTGGTGCGGCAGCTGCAACGGCAAAGCTTTTGCATCTGGATGAAGTAGAAACCCTTTATTCTTTGGGCAACGCAGGTACTCAGGCTGCGGGTTTTTGGGAGTTTGCAACCGATAAGGCTATGACAAAGTATCTTCACTGTGGTAAAGCGGCCTATAACGGGCTTATCTCTTCTCTTATGTCAAAAAAAGGTTTTACAGGAGCGACAAGAATACTGGAAGGGGATAGAGGTTTTTTTAGAGCTTGTTCTACTGAGACGAATTTTAGTGAAAGTTTTAAAGATATGGGACAGAATTACAGAATAAATGAGACTGTTTATAAGCCCTATGCTTCTTGCCGTCACACCCACGGTCCGATTAACGCTACGTTGGAGCTTCGTGATCAAAAAGGTTTTTCGTACGAAGATGTTGAAGATATAACTGTAGAAACCTACGATACAGCGTTAAGACTTGTCGGAAACACCGATTTTTCCACGTCACCAGCGGCAAAATTTTGTCTACCTTATTGCCTGGCTAGTGCCTTAGTGTTCGGGAAGGTTGGCGTGACAGAATTTAAAGAAGAAAAACTAAAGGATCCTCGTATTAAGAGAATAGTTCCCGTAGTTAAAATCATGCCCACTGACGAAATGAATTCTTTATACCCTTCGAAGTGGGCTTCGAGGATCACAATTAAAACAATACAAGGTGATTTTTATAGCTTTTTTATCGAATATCCAAAGGGCGATCCTGAAAACACCATGACGGATTTTGAAATAGAAGATAAATATCTCGAGTTGGCGACCCTTAAAGTAGAAAAATCAAAAGCCCTTGAATTATTGCAAAAATGTCGTTCTATTGAAGATTGCGATAATCTAAAGAACTTTTTTGTTTAACTTAGGATAATGATCCGTACTTAATTTTTAAAGGTATTTACAGAAAACATCTGGGCCCCCACCATAAAATGGGATGGGGGTTCCTAGGTGTTTTTTACAACGGTTAATTGAAAAATGACTTTTTATTTTAATTTTATTTTAACTCCTTGCCGAGATCTGATCGTATATAAGGGCAATAAAGAGCTGCCACAGGATTATGACCCAGTTTTCGGTCTTTTGTTACTATTGTTGTGACAGGGGCTTTCGAGTACTTATAAAAAAGAGAGTCGTGACCAACACATAGACCTAAAACTATATTAAACTCTGTGCCTTCGTTGTTAAGTATTCTTGCTTGTTCTATAGGATTACATGAATATTCCCCTATCCGAGGGTTTTTTGCCATTTCAAATTCATCTTTTTTTATGCTCCCTACCTTGCAACATACGGAGTGCACTTCAAATTCTTTTGAAAAAATTTCACCAAGGGTTTTTGCTTCTTTTCTCATGCCGAGGCAAAAGGCAATGCCAATTTTTTTAAAATTCATTCTTCTCGTAAATTCAAGGGTCTCATCTACACGGCATATTTCTTTGTAGAAAAGAGCTTCGATCTCTGCTGCAACTACCAAAAGTTTGCGGTCGAGAGGATCGTCGTAAAGAGAAATGCTATCTGTCTTTTTACAGGGATCACCTATGTAGCATGATTTTTCTTTGCAAAGATGACATTTCATGTCTAGACCTCCCATTATAATTACGAATATTCTAATCCTTAAAAGGGATGGCCACCAATTTGGGGGTTAAAAGTACAACATATACTCCCCAGTCAAGATAACCTTAGATAGTGGCTTTATCCACCTAATGCACAACTATATT
>LSQX01015512.1_pt1 | contig 129839 bp, 130 predicted proteins | sample 654561 | NCBI WGS metagenome assembly LSQX01 (sample SAMN04489861, study PRJNA283612) | anaerobic digester metagenome | isolation source: 4 biogas reactors fed with cattle manure at either 37C or 55C with and... | place: Denmark: Kongens Lyngby | collected 2014
CCAGTGCGCTTGTATGTTGTGCCAAGCTCCGCTATCATAATTGCTTCATCGAGAGTATCTGCTTTCTCAATAAGCTTTTTAAGTAATTCAAAATTTGTTGGCTCAAGGATTTTATCTTGCACTCGTCTTTGAAGATCACCAATCAATTCTTGTTTGCTTGTCTCTTTCAACATCGTTATTCCTCCTCAGAATGGCTAAGCCATTCGGTTTCTATTTTTTCATACGGCAAGTCATTCTTTGAGCAAAAAGATTTAAGTTTTTTCATTGCTGTAAGATTAGGACGTGCCTTGCCTTTTTCCCAACGATTAACAGTCGATGGGGAGACGCCCAATTCTTTAGCAAAATCTTCTTGCGTTATAAGCATTTTTTGACGAAGCATCTTAATACTATTAGATAATTGCATTTCGATTGCATCTCCTTATCATTATATAGTCATCATTCTATCATAAAACTGGCGTTTTTACAATGAGATAACTGAAGTAAAACTTACATGAAAACTTACAGTTCTCTTCCTACCAAAACGATACTCGAGAATATTGTATAGACCTGCTTATTACTCTAAATTGAGTAATGGAAAAGGTGAAACGACTTGCTACTATCTTTTTTTCTACAGTAGTTTTATCAACTCGACATCAACTTGACAGTAATAATATCCACTCACCCCATTTTTGACAGTAATTTTGTCAACTCACAAGGCAGAAAGTAATTCTATCCACTCAACCCTGTATTTTTATGGTTTTGGATATGTTCTTACAATAAAAAATTCCGTGACCCGGAACCCAGGTCGAATATGAGTTCAAAATCACGGAAATCCCTTTATATCAAGCACTTTTACACTCTTATTTCTCAACCCTTGACATCAATACTACCGTCTCAACGTGGCTTGTCTGCGGAAACATATCCACCCCTTTTACCTTTTCAACTTGATATCCTTTCTCCGTTAGAATGCCCAAGTCTCTAGCCAAGGTAGCCGGGTTGCATGAGATATATAACAGCGTCGGACACTGACTTTCGGCGATAGCATCCAATAAAATGGGGTCACAGCCTTTTCTGGGCGGGTCTAAGACCACCACATCGTTTTCGATATCCTTGTCCTTGATGATTGCCGGAAAAACTATTTCAGCTTTACCTAAGATGTATGTGGCATTTTGAACATTGTTGCACCTTGCATTCTCTGCGGCATGTTCCACCGCTTGCGGTACAACCTCGATCCCCACCACTCTTTCGACATTTTCGGATAGAAAAATTCCGATACTGCCCACACCGCAATAACAATCGTATAAGGTGTCGATTTGACGTTCGGCAAGCATATCCCGTGCAATTGTGTAGAGCCTTTCCGTTTGGTTTCTATTGACTTGAAAAAAGGAAGTCGGACCTAAGTGAAAGGTAAAGGGTCCAATTTTATCTGTAAAATCCTTTACGCCCCAAATATGCTCGGATTTATTTCCCAATAGCGCGTTGGATTGACCAGGATTGTAATTGTAATAAGCTGAGGTAATTTCAGGGACGTCGCTCAAGTACCCTTCAATCGCTTTAGAAAACCCTAAGTTTTTTTTACCATTGACGACAAAAATCGCCATCAACTCTCCTCTCCAATTGCTTCGAAAATGAAGCCCTCGAAAATATCCTTGATGCGTTTTTTCATTATAAAAACTGATCTCTTTCGTTCCAAAATGTTTTTGGTAGGATTTTATTAAGTGTTCGGTTTCAAATTCCTGCAAAGGGCATTCTTGAATGCTGACCAATCGGTGTGAATTTTCTGCATAAAAACCAAGGCCCTGTTTACTGACCTTAAATTGCGATTTGTTTCGGTACCGGCTTGGGGTTGCCATGCCCTGCATCGGCATAAAATGTATGCCGTCGGTTTGAATGGTTTTGTGTAGTTCTGCACGAATGCGTTTTTCTTTTAAATGCAATTGGGTGGGATAGTCGATGTGTTGTAATTGGCAACCGCCGCAAGTTCCAAAATATGGGCAAAAGGGTTCGGTTCGATTGACCGAAGGCTCGATTAATTCCTCCATGACGCCCACCATGTATTTCTTTTTCTCTTGGATGATGACGACTTTTGCCAGATCTCCCGGGACGGTTCGGTCGACAAAAACAACTTTGTTGTCGATACGGCCGACACCTTGCCCTCGGGTATTGATATCTGTTATGTGAATAGTGGTATGTTTCATATTTCTTCCGTAAGTAAAAAGCAGCTTTTGCAGCTGCTTGTTCTTTATTTTTGATTATGTTTTGTCATAAATTTTTTCATGTTTTCGAAGGTTTCATCACTGATAACGTGCTCAATGCAACAAGCATCATTTTCAGCAATATCCGGTGATACGTCTAACACCGTCTCCAAAAACTCTTTGATCTTACAATGCTTTTCATAAATTTCTTCAGCCTTGGCGATCCCTATTTCTGTCAGATAAATTTGGCCATACTTTTCGTGATCGACGTAACCCATGGCATTGAGTTTTTTAACTGCATCGTTGGCGCTGGCTTTGCTGACATCCATCGCTAAAGCTAAGTCTGTAATGCGAACACCTCTTTTGTCTTTCATATAGTCCAAGTAAATTTTTTCGATATAATCTTCAATGGATTCAGTTAATTTTCTATTCATTTCTTCTTCCTTCCGCGTTTATTTTTTGGTGATTTCCTTCTGGAATAAGGAGGGATCAATGCATTGACTCCCCTACCGATTAAATCTTCTCTTCCTGCTTTTTTTAATGCTTGCAGGATCGTAGCATAATTTCTGGGATTGTTAAATTGTATACACGCTCTTTGCCATTGTTTTTCTTTACCTTTTGCCACATAGACCGGTTTTAAGGTGTTGGGATCTAAACCAGTGTAGTACATCGCTGTCGCTAAGGTGCCGGGTGTGGGGTAAAAGTCTTGAACCTGCTTCGGAATCATGCGATTCTTTTTCAAATACAAGGATAGAGCTATGGCATCTTCCAGCGTTGAACCGGGGTGACCGGATATAAAATAAGGGATGATGTATTGCTTTTTGCCGGTTTCTTGGTTGATTTGATCAAATTTGTTTTTAAATTGATTGTAAACACCAATCGGTGGTTTACCCATGAGTCGCAAAACACTGTCCGAAACGTGCTCCGGCGCAACATGCAATTGTCCGCTGACGTGATGACGGACTAACCGATTTAAAAAAGTAGGATCTTGATCTAATAGTACATAATCATAACGGATTCCGGAACGGATGAACACTTTCTTTACCTTGGGCAGATCCTCTAAAGCCGACAGTATTTTAAGATAATAGCTGTGATCGACCTTCAGATTGGGACAGGGCTTCGGAAAGAGACATTCCCTATCTCTGCAAACGCCTTGAATCTTCTGTTTTTCGCAAGAAGGCTCCAAGAAGTTTGCTGTCGGTCCGCCGACATCGTGAATATAGCCTTTAAAGTCCTTTTCAGCACACAATAGTTTTGCTTCTTCTACGACGGATTCGACGCTTCTAGATTGTATGTAACGCCCTTGATGTAGAGCAATCGCACAAAAAGAGCAATTGCCGATACACCCGCGATTAATAGTCATACTGAATTTCAGCTCCGGATAGGAGGGTATTTCCTCTCGATAATGGGGCGCCGGTTTAAAACTATAGGGCAAGGCGTAGACCTTATCCAGTTCTGCTTTTGTTAAAGGTAGTTGCGGTGGGTTTTGAACCATCCACCGATGTTGACACTTTTGAATGTAGGGTTTCTCATAAAACGGGTCGTTTGCAGTTTGCAACATTGCTGCCATTTGTGCATACTTGCGTTTGCTTTGAGAGACCTCTTCAAAGGAGGGTAACTCCTCAACGTCCTGATATCCTTCGGCAGATAGATACCCGGTTCCTCGAATATAGGTCAAATCTTTTACGGAAATGCCCGCTTTTAGGGCTTCTGCAATTTCGACGACGGCCTTTTCGCCCATGCCGAAGACGAGAAGATCGCCTCGACAGTCGTATAAAATGGGCCGTCTGATGCTGTCGTCCCAATAGTCGTAGTGGGCAAAACGCCTTAAACTGGTTTCGATACCACCGATAATAATGGGGCTATCGGGGTAATTCTCTTTCACTAACCCGGAATAAACGATGACCGCTCTATCGGGTCGCTTGCCGGTTTTCCCGCCGGGGGTATAATAATCCTTGCGCCGTCTTCTCCGATTGACCGTATAATTTGAGACCATGGAGTCCATATTGCCCGAAGTTATTAGAAATCCCAATTTGGGTTTCCCGTACATGCAGACCGATTGTCTATCGGTCCAATCCGGTTGAGAGATGATGGCCACTGAATAGCCGGCATCATCCAGTACTCTGGATATCACAGCAGCTCCATAGGAGGGATGGTCTATATAACCGTCCCCGGTGATCAATACAAAATCCGGCCTTTTAAGCATTTTTTGATCTTGTTCTGTTTTTGATGAGGGTAATGGTTTGTTTGAACGCCTGTACATTGTTTTATTATACCCTATTTTTTTTAAATGTCTAGAAACTAGCTGCTAATAACAGAAATACGGCTTGCATGAGTTCGATCGTAAAACCGATGACATCGCCGGTCATGCCGCCAATTTTTGCTTTGATGTACCAAGCCGATAATAAACCGATGATGACGGAAATGGTTGTCGGCAGTAATATATTGATTTTAAAATAGAATTGCAAAGATCCGGCTAAGGTCATCAACGCTACCAAATAGATGAGCACATGTTTCATTTCTGTGATCTCGGTGATTCTTTTGCCAAGTCCCCCACCGCCTTGGGCGTAAGGGAGTAAATGACAACTTTGAAGGGCACAGTATCGCCCTACTACCGGCGCCACGACAAGAAAAATCGGCTCCATGCCACTTGCCAAACAAGTCCAAATGGTCATAAACAAAAGGATAAGACCCATGGCGCCAAATGCGCCGAGTCGCGAGTCTTTCATGATCTGCATCATTTTTTCTCGATTTCTCGATGAGAAAATACCGTCGAGGGTATCACAAAAACCATCTATGTGTAACCCTCCGGATAGCCATACATAAAACATTAAGATGAGTATCGCTTTGATGCCTATGGGTGTTCTGAACAGATGAATGAACTCGGCAAAAATAAACAAAAAAGAGCCAATCATTAATCCGACGATTGGCATCAATAACATCGATTCGTAGAACTCGTCATCGCTGACATCGTCCACTTTAAAAGGTATTCTGGTAAAGAAAGAGATTGCTATGAGTAATTTTCGCATGGTTGTCTGTTAATAGCGTAAAGGTATATCTTTTATCCCTTTACGCTTCGCCTCCTAAACCAAAATCGGAGTCTAATAATTCAACGATGGAATTCATCGCTGCTTCTTCATCATCTCCGGATATTTCTAAGAGAATTTCATCTCCTAGGTCTACTGACAGAATAATAACACCCATGATGCTTTTGGCATTGACACGCCTTTGACCCTTGGTGATAAATATTTCAGATTGAAAACGATTAGCTTCGTTCACAAATAAAGAGGCTCTTTTTGAATGTAAGCCTACAGGATTGTCTATCTTTATTTTTTTTGATATCAAATAATAGTACCTCGCTTTGCACCGATTAGTTTTAATTATACATTTCTCATACAAAAATATCAAGTATACACCCCGGGTTTCTGATAAAGCTAATTCTAACACCTTGTCCTTCTCTATTTTTATGTTAATATTGCTATGAAGTGTTGCTTGACGACCACTTTAAAAAAATCAAGGTTCTCGCTATAAACAGGCAGATATCGGAAGGAGTTGGGCTGATTGTTCCCAAAAAAATTTACCCCCAAAATTTTAGCACGTTACGGTCTCATTACCGGTCTGTATGTCGCATTGACTTGGGCATTACCCGAATTCAGTTACGGTGTAGTTCAATTCAGAGTATCGGAAATTTTAAATTTGTTGGCTTTTTACAACCCCATCTATGTGATTCCCATTACTCTGGGTTGTGGGATTGCCAATCTTTTTAGTCCTTTTGGCATCATAGATGTCATCGTCGGATCCGCACACACCTTTGTGTCTCTATACTGTATGACAAAGATTAAAAAAGACATCCTTGCTGCTTTATTCCCTGCATTGTTCAGTTTTATGATCGGCTTGGAAGTGATGTTTTTAAGTGACGCCTCTCTTAACTTTTTCCTGATTACGGGACAGGTGATGCTTTCTGAGTTGGTCATTGTCGGTTTGATTTCCGTACCGTTTTATCGCATATTATCTCGAAATCACGAAGTGATGCGCATTCTTTCCGAGAAATAAAACAAAATCCGACCAAATCGATGGACATATCGATTTGATCGGATTTATTTTTTCTTTTAAGAACATCATAAGGAATTGTTCTTTTATACACAATCTTTTCATGATGATTTCAACTTGCTTTATAAAATTGACCGCTGCCGGTCGTGTCTGGCATCAACCACTCAAAATAAAAACCCGAAAGTTTATTGTGTTACGCCTTCCGTGCTGTTTGTTTTAAGTTGAAATCCTCAGAGGCTCATTTTATTTTTTTCGAACCACTTCAATTTTGTAGCCGTCGGGATCGGTCATAAAGTAATAACTTTTGACATCCTTCTCCAAGCCGCTTAAATTGGCAACATCCAAGCCCAAGCTTTTGTGAAACGCGTGGGAAGCTTCCAGATCTTCTACTTCTATGGCCAGATGACCATAGCCGGTTCCCAATTCGTAGGGTTTTTCCGGATCGTAGTTATAGGTTAGTTCTAGAGTAAAATCGATTGTCTCGTTGCCTAAATAAACTAAAGTAAATTTGCCTTCCGGCTTATCTTTTCTGCGAATTTCTTTAAATCCGAAAGCTTTTTCATAAAACTCGATGGATTTTTCTAAGTCAAAAACGCGTATCATCATATGGGCCATTCTATAAGTTTGCATCGGTATTCTCCTTAAATAATTCTAAATACATCTGATAGGATCGTATTGTTTTATTAAGATAGTCTGATAGGTAAGCATTCATTAAGATAAACGCTTCTTGCATGATTGTTTCATCCACAGGCTCATGCGCCTTTGCCATATTGAGGGGTTCGCGTAAAAACCGGTGGAGAAGTCTTCGTGCCTCTGTTGAAATTTTTCGACTATAGCCCTTTTGGTCACGACAATTATTACAAAAGACCCCTCCGGCTTCATGGGAGAAGTAAAAAATATTCTCTTCGCTTCCGCAATTGGAACAGCCATCGAACTTTGGATGAATTCCGTTTAAGATACTCAGTTTGAGCTGAAGGGATACCAAGATACCCAACAAGTTTCCTTTCTGACATTCATCCAAATAGTATAAGGCGTGAATGATGAGGCGCAACGTTTGGGCATCCCCTTGGTACCATTCATACAACAAATCGACCAATTCCAAGATATAGGAACCCAAAGTCATTTTTTTTAAATCGTCCCTCAATTTATAAAAAGAATGAATGCTGTCTGCGTTGTTGATATTGGCGAAGTTCTTTCCTTTATAGTAGTTGAAGTTGCTATAAGCAAAGAGCTGTGTGGATTCTGCCAATTGGCTACGGACACCTTTGGCATTGTGAGCGATGGCATTAACTTTGCCTTCCTTTTCAGTGAAAATGGTCAGCATCTTCCCTTGTTCGCGATAAGGTCTTTCTCTGATAACCAGCCCCTTTGTTTTAACAAGCGCCATGGTTAGTCATGGTATCCCAGATCTTTTAAATCGTAGGATTTATCTCGCCAATCGGGGCGCACTTTAACCCAAAGTTGCAAATTAACGGGTTGCTTTAAGAAAAACTCCAAATCCTTGCGCGCATCGGTCCCTATTTTTTTAAGCATCCCGCCTTTTTTGCCGATGACAATCCCTTTATGGCTTTTCTTTTCGCAAAAAATGGTCGCTTCGATATCGTACAATTCGCTGTCTTCCCTCACTTTCATTGAAGTGACTTCGACAGCGATGCCGTGGGGAATTTCGTCCCTCAAGGTACGCAACAGCTTTTCTCGGATTAATTCCTGTACGATAAAACGCTCGGATTGATCGATAATCATATCCTCCGGGAAATATTTTGGACCTTGTGGCATCTTTTCTTTCAGGATATCCAGCAAAAGATCGACACCGTCGCCATTGGCTGCAGATATCGGTATAATTTCATCAAAAATATCGTCTTGGCTATAGTTTTCAATGACGGATAAAAGTTGTTCCTTGGGGTATTGATCGATTTTGTTGATGACCAATATTTTAGGTGTATCGATGGTTTTTAGTTTTTCCATGATGTAGCGGTCCCCGGGGCCTATTTTTTCTTCCGGTTCGACCATATAGACAATCCCATCGACTTCTCTTAAGGTATTTTCCGCCGAATTGGACATATAAGTGCCGAGCTTTGTTTTCGGTTTGTGAATACCCGGCGTATCCAAGAATATCAATTGCATTTCGTCATCTGTATAGATGAGACGAATGGTGTTTCGAGTCGTTTGCGGTTTGGAGGAGGTGATCAGAAGTTTTTCTTTTAATATATTGTTGATGAGGGTGGATTTCCCTACATTTGGACGTCCGATTATGGTGACAAAACCGGATTTAAAATTTTGATTAGTGTTCATTCTTCCCTTCTTTATCGTCATCATTGGCAAATGGCGATGTGCTCATGATTGTTTTTTCCATTTGACACATGGGCAATTTATCCTCTTCTCGAAGATGATCGTAACCCAATAGGTGTAAAACAGAGTGTACCGTTAGGTAGTAGAGTTCTCTTTCCAAGGAATGTCCGTATTGACGGGCTTGTTCCCCTGCCCTTTCTAAAGAAAGCACAATATCGCCCAATATGGCGGGTTGCTCTTGTGGCGCATTCTGCAAGGCTTCGATACTTGCATACATGGGAAAGGAAAGCACGTCGGTTTCTTCCGGTATGCCACGATAATCCGCATTCAGCGTTTTGATTTCTTTCGGTTGCACAATGGAAACGGAGACCTCCATGGCCCTCGTCAAGGATAAGGTGTTTAGGGTGTGAGCAACTGCATCTTGAATTATTTGTAAAATGTTCTGATGGATTTGTGTATCCGTACGGTTGTCGATATCTATTTGAAGGTTGTTATTTCTCTTCATGCTCTTTAGCTTTTTCCATCTCTTGGTCTTTCTTTTTTCGAAATTTGTCAAATTTATCGTAGGCATCGATGATCTGTTCTACTAAACGGTGGCGAACCACATCGCTTTTATCAAAGTAGGTAAAGGTAATCCCTTCAATATTTTTGAGTATGCCCATCACTTGCTTGAGCCCGGATTGTTTGCCGTAAGGCAAATCGATTTGGGTAATGTCGCCGGTAACAATCACTTTAGAGCCGCTTCCGAAACGTGTTAAAAACATTTTCATTTGTTCCGGCGTGGTATTTTGAGCTTCATCTAAAATGATATAAGCTCTTTCCAATGTTCGCCCTCTCATATAAGCCAGAGGTGCTACTTCAATTAAGCCTTTGTCCAAATTGCGCTGAAAGGTATCGGATCCCATTATTTCGAACAAGGCATCGTAGAGCGGTCTTAAATAAGGGTCAACCTTGTCTTGTAAGTCTCCGGGTAAAAAGCCCAGCTTTTCGCCGGCTTCCACCGCCGGTCGTGTCAAAATTAAACGATCGACCTCGCCGTTTTTAAAGGCGGTAATGGCCATGGCCATGGCCAAATAAGTTTTGCCCGTCCCTGCGGGACCGATGCCGAAAATCACGTCATTATTTTTGATCGCCTGGATGTATCTTTGTTGCCCGAGTGTTTTGGGTTTGATGGGTTTGCCCTTAACCGTATAACAGATGACTGTGGAATCGAGGGATTGATACCTTTCCTCTTTGCCCTTTTGGCTCAGCGATATGATGTACTCTGTTTTATCTTTTGTAACGACACCCTTCTTGCTGATGATTTTTAGTATTTCTTGGAGCACGTTGAGACTTTTTTCGACGGCTTCTTCCTCTCCTTTAATTGAAAGGAAACCGTCTCCGCTGTCAATTTCAACGCCCAATTGTTGTTCGATGGTCGTAATGTTTTCGTCATATTTTCCATAAATTCTTGCAATATCTTCCGAATGTGTAACTTGAAATTCTTTTGAAATGATTGTCAATGAGCACCTCTTTATTCCTCTGTGTAATCCGGTAAATACAAACGTCTTAAAATACCGTATCCGTCGATGGTGTCCACTTCTGCAATAGAACCCAGCGCGACGTCAAAATGCCATTTTTTATCTAATTCGATGTCTAATAAGTTGGTTAAAAGGCTGTGGATAGCCCCGGCATGGGATACAATGAGAATTCTCGCCTTTTGGCCGGCATGGTTACGATGCAATTCTTTTAAAAAACCGGCTTGGCGTTTGTGGTATTCCATGTAATTGTCCCCCTCCGGGAGGGTTACGTTGTTGGGGTCGTGCATCCAAGACTCCCAAAGCGGTTCATCGATTTGTCTCGCTTCTGCTTCACTCAAGCCGTCAAAAATACCGAAGTGGTATTCTCTGAGGACCTTTTGAGTTTGAACTTGTAAACCCACAGTGGAAGAAAAGGCTTCCGCAATTTTAAACGCTCTGAGAGTGGGGCTTGTGTAAACATGGGTGATGGGACTTTTCTGATGCATATCCACCAACTCATCGATAAGCTGAATTTTCATTCGCTCTCCCCTTGGGGTATATGGGGATTCGGTGTGCCCGTTTAAACGCCTTTCCACATTGCCGTAGGTCTCTACGTGTCTGACTAAAATTATTTTCATTTTGATTTAAAAGAAGACCTCCTCTGTTTATCAAGAAGGTCTTTGTCCTTATGCTTCTTTTATTTCTTCGACCGATTCCATTCTTTCATCGACGATCGGTTTATCTAAGGCATTTCTTTGGACGGATACAATGCGTTCTACCTCTTCCATTCCGGATAGGACGCGACCGAAGGCCGCATATTGACCATCCAAGTGGGGAGCATCTTCTACCATAATAAAGAATTGGCTGCCCGCGGAGTCAGGATCCATTGACCGAGCCATGGACAAAACCCCTTTGGTGTGCTTCAAATTGTTTTCAAAACCATTTTCTTTAAATTCTCCATTGATGCTGTAACCGGGACCACCGCGACCGGTGCATTTCGGGCAACCGCCCTGAATCATAAAACCGGGAATAACACGGTGGAAGATTAAGCCGTCATAAAAGTGATTATTAACCAATTTTAAAAAGTTCTCTACGGTGACTGGAGCGACTTCCGGATATAATTCTACGATAATTTCCGCATCGTTTTCCATGGTTATTTTTACTTTTGGATTATTGGACATATGTAACTCCTTAATATTTTTTTTATTATATCACAAGGTTTTTTAAGTGTATAGGACCCCATTGGGTTCCATCGAAAAAACATGGCGATTTTGGTCGAAGAATACCAACCAAGATCCGCATTGGGCTATTTGATTGAGTTCGCAGACCAAAGCCATGGTCTCGTAGGAAAGAGGTAATACTTTGATCTTCTTAACCAGCTCTTTAGGTTTAAAACCCTCCATGGGTGGTGGCAACACGTTGCCGGCATCGATGCTTTGATGCAACCATTCAAAGAGTTGGTGAGAAACGATCAATTCTTTTTCCAAATAAGCGGGTACTTTGTTCTCACCGCTCTGCAATAGATCCACTGCCAATACTTCTTGCAAAGCTTTTTTCTGGTTTGACGTAAATGGATAGTGGGCTACGAGATACGTGTAAAAAAGTAAAAATAATTCTCTTTTGCCCACGCCTCTGGTATCGTAGTTTTGGTTGACCCACCAATCTCCCAGTTTCTGATAAAAATTATAGAAATCACCCAGTATATTTTCTTGTTTCAAAAAATACAAGGTGGTGGCAAATAATCCGGAATTATAAATGCGTTCCAACACCAATTCCACTCGGCGCAATGCGTTGAGTTCCTGTGCCGTCATGGCACCGTTCGAAATAATTTCGTAGGGCGTAAAGGAGTTGTATACCAATTGGTAATCGTCCCTTTGTTGATACAAAGGCGTTCCGCTCAAAACTTTTAAAAAACCCAATTGCAACATATGGGGTTGCAGGCCCATCGTCCAATTGAATCCGGCAACAAAGGATGCCATGGTTTCTTCGGGAAGTCCGGCAATTAAGTCCAAGTGAATGTGACAATGACCCATGGACACCAATCTTCGTATATGTTTTGCTACTTTTTCTAAATCGTTTTTCCGATGAATGGCTTTTAAGGTCGCCGGATGGATGCTTTGCAACCCTATTTCAAATTGTAAAATGCCCTTGGGTGCGGAGGCGATGATTTCGAACATTTCTTCGTCAAAGTTTTCCGGTGTCATTTCGAAGTGAAAATTGGTGTGACCCTCGCAGTTTAGTATCATTCGGAAAATCTGCTTTGCCCGTGTCATATCGGTATTAAAGGTTCTGTCTACAAGCTTTACCTGAGGAACCCCGGCTTGGATAAAGCCTTCGATATCCTTCTTGACTTCTGTTAAAGGTTTGTAGCGCACCCTTTTGTCAATAGCGGACAAACAATAGGCGCATTGGTAAGGGCAACCCCGACTGCTTTCGTAATAAATAATGCGATTGTGCCATTTTTCCGATTGCCAATTGTCAGCATAAATGTCCGGCACCGACTCGAAATCCGAGTTTTGAACCTGTAGGTTTTCATAAATTCTTGTCTCCGAGTGATAAATTAAACCCGGAATGTTTTGATAAGACGTAAGGTCTCCAAAGGAAAGGAGCAATCTTTCAAAGGATACTTCCCCTTCCCCCGATATGACGAAATCTATATCAGGATTGTTTTTGAGCAAACTTGCTGCGCGGTAGGAGACCTCCGGTCCGCCCAGTAAAATTTTAGCTTGGGGTAAGCTCTTTTTAATGCCTTCGCAACATTTGAGAATCGTCTCGATGTTCCAGATATAACAGCTAAAAGCGTAGAGATCCCCTTGCCTTTCCACCAGTCGCCTCAAGGTCACTGCAAAAATATCGTTGATGGTGGTTTCTATTTTTTCAATATGCCATTTGGTATCGCACTTTTGGGCTACATCATATAAATAATGAAGCGCCAAATTGGAGTGGATATATTTGGCATTCAAACCGACTAATACTAAACGGTTGCGGGTATCCGCTGCCCTACACATTGAAACGAAAATAGGTGACGTCGCCATCTTGCATGACGTAGTCCTTCCCTTCAATGCGGACAATACCCAATTCTTTTGCTTTTTGTTCCGAACCTGCTGCGATCAATTCTTCGTATCCGATGACCTCAGCGCGAATAAAACCGCGTTCCATATCGCTATGTATTTTTCCGGCTGCACCGGGTGCTTTGGTTCCTTCTTTTACCGTCCATGCCCGACATTCTTTAGGGCCTACGGTTAGATAAGAAATCAACCCCAATAAATCATAGGCGGCTCTTGCTACAGTTTCCATGCCGGAATGTTCCAAACCCAGTTCCAAAAGGAAGGCTTCCTTTTCTTCGGGATCTAATTCTGAAATTTCTTCTTCAATTTCTGCGGATATGGTGATGACACGCTGATCCGTATTTTCCCCGACCTTTTCTATTAATTGTTGAACGTAAACATTCTCTTGATTTAAGTCGTCCTCCGAAACATTGGCAACGTAAAGAATGGGCTTGACGGTAATCAAGTTTAAGCTTTTAACGTAGTGCCATTGCTCCTTGGAGAAATCACTTTTCTGTGGATGTTGTTCATCTTCTAATAACACCTTGAGCTTTTCCAAGGTCGATAAATTTTCTTTTTCTATGGGATCGTGTTTCGCCAGTTTTTTTGTTCTTTCAACACGTCGTTCCAGCATTTCCAAGTCGGATAAAAAGAGTTCCGTATTGACGGTTTCCATATCGTCGATTGGATCGATTTTACCTGAAACGTGCACCACATTTTCGTCATCAAAACAACGAATAACATGGGCAATGGCATCTACTTCCCGTATGTTGCCTAAAAACTTGTTCCCTAAACCTTCCCCTTTACTGGCCCCTTTAACCAAACCGGCGATGTCAACAAACTCAATCGTTGTGGGGATTATTTTTTTCGACTGATAGATGTCTGCCACTACCGGTAAGCGCGCATCCGGCACGGTAACCACACCGATATTGGGTTCTATGGTGCAGAAGGGATAATTTGCCATTTCTGCTTTTGCTTTTGTGATCGCATTAAAAAGTGTACTTTTACCCACGTTGGGTAAGCCGACTATACCTATTTTCATTATTACCTCATTTTATTGTTTACTTCTATTATTCAGTGAACATAATATCATAAAACTTTAAAATCCTTCAAGAAGATTTCAATCGTCTCTTAAAACCTCTCTTTATGTTGTTTGATGACTTGTTCGTTAAATTCAAAATACAGCATTGCCCATAACACAACGATAACCCAAGGTGTTCAGGGTCTTGCTTCGCAACGCTCAGCGATACCTTATAACCTTGGGTTGGTATTTTTTTTCGTGAAGTGTCCATCACATAACGATGCAACCTTCACAGAAAAAATATTTGGTTGTATTTGCTATTTTATCCGAATCGGCTGTTACTTCTATCTAAAATTTACGGTTCTACGCTGGGAGCACCGGCGCCACCTTGAAGTTGAGAATAAAATCTTTGCAGGCCCATGGTCATAGCAATGGAGATCGCCATGGATATGAGATGTAAAACGACAACCGGTATGGCAGCCTTTTTATAGGGCATTTCATTGTCAATGGCAAAACCAACAACTAAAAGAAAGAGTTCCCAAATAACAAACAGATTAAAATGGTCTTTGATAATGCTGATAAAAGTTAGAGACTGCTGCACAGCTGTGATATCGATTTTCGGCGGAAAAAAGACCGAGAGTATCATCAAGAAAATGCCTGTTACAGCTGCCGTCCCGGTTATGTATAAGGTCCTTTTAAAGTTACCGTGACCTCCCATTTTTTTCAGAATGACGTTGTAAATTGCAGATTTGATAACCCAAATAATCGCGATACCAATCATACCGGTTACACCGCCAATCACTGCTCCGATTAAAGCCGTTTTGGAATCTATGGCGATGTTCGCACCTTCAACTGCTGGCGTGGTCATGGTCATGGAGGTCCGATAACCGACAAACATCGTCAAGACACCCATGATGACGATGATTATGATTGGCAAGAGTAATTGAACCTCTTCTTTTTCTTTAAAGTCTCTATAGAATTGAAACGGATTGATGATCAAGTTGATTAAATTTTTCATGTTTTTCTCCTAACTATTCCGATCTGATGGCATCCAATGCGCTCAGATTTGCTGCTTTTGCTGCGGGTCTAAAACCTGCCAACATGCCGATAACGGTTGAAAATACGAGGGCAAACAAAGCCAACCCCGGTGTAATCAGGGATATTTTTGCGACCGATGCCTGACCTCCCATCGCCATTCCACCTATCACGTTGATTAAACCCGAGGTGATATAAGAAAATATAATGCCGACCAACCCGCCAATACAGCCGATAATGGTTGATTCAACTATAAACATTTGCTTGATATCGTTAACGGAAGCACCGATTACTTTCATGATTCCGATTTCCCTCGTTCGTTCGTAAATGGACATGGTCATGGTGTTGACGATGCCGATACTGGCTACCAACAAAGCCACACCACCGATACCGCCTAGGATCAATTGCAGAATTTGGAACACTGAATTTAAAGAATTGAGCATGGCTTTGAGAGAAAATACCTGAAAACCCATCTCTTTGATTTGATTGGTTACAGTTTCGACGTTTTCGGTATCGTCAACGATCACTTTTAAGTTATCGTATTCCTTTTTAGCACCCGTAGGTTCTTTTCTCATTTGCCAATTCGTCATTTCTTCTGCTTTGCTTTGACTCATGGTTACTGCGTGGTCTTCCTGGTCCCCTGTTGGACTGAGAACCCCGACGACACGTACTTTGACAGGATAGCTTTCCATTTTAGTCTCGCTCTTAGCAGGATTGCTCTGCTCCGACGAGTCCTTCTTAACAGGAGGTTGCGTCGTTAGGCTTGGTTGAGAAGATACTTCCGGTACCTGTGCCTCGTCGTCCATTGTCGGTGTGATGACATTGGCATCATTTTCTGTGGGTGTCAACCCATCGCTTTCCGTCGGCGTGATGACATGGCCCTCCGCTTCGGGTGGTGTTTCCGTCGATTCACTTTCCTCCAAGGCTTCCGGTGTCTTGTTTTCCGATAGGGTTGGTGGTGTGTTTGCAACTGTTGGAATGGTGGGTTGTCCATTGCTCTCCACCGCTCTTTGAACGACTAAGGTAATGTTTTTGCCAACCAAATCCTTCGGGTTGATATCCCCCTCCACCATGGTTCCAAAACCACTCTCGCCCAAATCAAACTTGGTGAAAACGGAAGGGCCGATCAACACGGCGTTCTCTTCACTGCTGCGGGGCAATCGACCGCTTTCCAATTTATAGTGCATGTTTTCGATTTCTTTATAATCGATCCCCATTGTGGACACGTTGTAATCCTCACGTTTATGTGTCAACACTGCACCGCCGCCGGAAATAACCGGTGTCACTGCAGATACGTGCTCCATATTGGAAATATCCGAAATAGTGGAATCGGTTATTTTCTTTTTCTTTTCGCCGGTGGTGGATATCCCCATCATGGATTCCATTTGTCCGGAAGTGTAGACGGAGATCGTGGTAACGGATGGGGAATTTGTCAATTCCCCGGTAATGCTTTGTTTTGCACCGTTTCCGATGGAAATCATGATGATGATTGCCGCCGTACCGATCACCACACCGATAATTGTCAGGATCGTTCGAAACTTCATGCGCCATAAGTTTTCCCACGACAACATGACAAGTTCTTTTTTATCCATGGCAAACCTACGCTAAGCCGAATAATGCTTTGATCAATTCGATGAATGGGTTGGAACTCGTCGTTTTTTCCGATTTGATTTCAGATACGTTTTCTGCATGAACTTCTATTTCTTTTTCGATTGAACGTTGGTTGTTGTAGGAATCTACGTAATGCAAGGTCGCCTTCACTTTATAGTCTCCGGGTTCCTTGGCATTGATGGACGTCACAAAGGTATCCGTATTATTTTTTTCGTAGGTTCCGTAATATTCTTCGGTGTTGGAAATATCCACCTCGGGGTTGTCGCTGGATAGTTTTAAGTGAACCCCTCGGACAACATTGGAGCCGAAATTTGAAATCTCAATTTTGAGATTATCTTTGACATCTTCTCCTTCAATCATCAATTTATCTAAAGAGATGAGGGACATCGAGTTGCTTTCATTGACGGGAATACCGACGGTTTCAGGGAATTTATATTGTTGGTCGTTGCCATCCGCAGTGCGAATTTCTAAATCCAAGTTGTAGTTTTTAGCTTCGGCATTGGGTGCGACCATCATCGGTATATCGATGACTTCCGTACTGCCGGCATTGATGCGTCCCAGATAGAAGTGGTTACCGGAGCCGGTCATCGAAAACACGCCCAAATCTTGAGCGCCCGACAAGTTCTTCACATCGATCGTCGTATTGTATGCGTTGTACTCTCCGTGATTGACTAATACGACGCTCATGACAAAATTAGATCCGGGAGTAACGGATTCCGTATTGAATCGAACTTCACTGATCAGTAATAATGGGTAGTCTGGTGCCGCTATAACTGGCGTGGACATCAAAATTAATAGAATGACAACCACGATACTTATTGTTTTTTTCATAAATCCTCCATGTGCTCATGATTTTTTAAGATATATTTTCAATGATACCGTCTCGCATATGAATCGTTCTGGAACAATACTCTGCGGCTTCGGGATCATGGGTGACGATGACAAAGGTCTTTGAACTGGTAGCTGAAAGATCCTCGATGATGTTCATAATGTCTGTACTTGTTTTGGTATCCAAATTTCCTGTAGGTTCATCTGCCAGTATCAAATCGGGGTCATTGATCAAAGCTCTTGCAATGCTGACTCTTTGTTGCTGTCCCCCGGACATTTCTTGAGGTTTGTGGTGTATTCTATCGCCTAATCCTACTAATGTTAAGGCGGTTTCTGCCCGCTGTTCCCTCTCTTCTCGCTTGACTCCGGAAAATGTTAAGGTCAACGCGACATTCTCTAAGGCTGTCATGGTTGGAATCAAATTATATGACTGAAAGACAAATCCCAGTTTTTTTCTTCTAAAAAGACACAATTGGTTTTCATTCATCTTGTGAAGAGGTTCCCCACCGATATAAACTTCCCCGGAAGTGACAGGTAAGAGACCTCCCAAAATATTGAGAAAGGTTGACTTACCACAACCGGAAGGGCCGAGTAACGCGATCATTTCGCCTTCTTTTACTTTTAAATCAATACCCTTTAATACCGGAATTTCTGTCTTTCCAAGTTTAAAACTTTTTCTTAGATTTATCGTTTCAATCATTAATTTTGAGTCCATATCTATTCAGGGCGTGCCCCTTCCTTCCATAAGCGTTCTATATTGTAAAATGCTCTTTCCTCTTTGTGGAAAATATGCACAATGATATCGTAGTAATCCAGTAAAATCCATCGGGCGGTTCTTTCGCCTTCTATACCTTTAGGGCGAAGCTCCAGTTTCGAAGCTTCTGCTTGGATATGGTCGGAGATCGCTTTGACCTGTCTTTCATTGTTACCGCTAGCGATGATAAAGATGTCAGCTAATAAGGTTTTGCCTTTGACATCTATCGCTTCGATATCCTCTCCACCTTTTGCATCAATCCACTCGACAATTTGATCTTTTAATTCATTGGTATTCATAGTTATCCTTTTGTTGGTTGTTCTCTTTTCTATTCTTTCTCTTTTGTATTAAATCGTTTCTCGCTATAATTGTATTGGTATGAATCATTTTATGACGATCGATCAAGAAAATGATGGTCTGCTCAAAAGCTAACAGAACGGCCGCGTCTAAATCTTTAAATGCTGCTTTTCGCAGTGCATCAACCCCGGGGAAATCTCTGGATACCTCTATATAGTCTGCTAGGTATACGATTTTCTCCAACCGGCTCATGCCGGCACGTCCCGTCGTGTGGTAGGCAATGGCATTTAAGATATCCCGGTCTTCTATACCGTATTGCTCTTGTGCCACCCTTGCCCCCACCAAGCCGTGGAGTAATTGCGGATCCGATCTGTAGATCGGGTCGATGGTTAGTTGATAGGCTTCCGCTTTTTTTAACATGGTGGCTGCATCGTAGGGTTTTGCTAAATCGTGTAACAAACCCGCTAGGTACGCGCTTTCTTCGTCTGCTCCGTATTTCTTTGCTAATTGTTTTGCCGCATCCGAAACATTTAAAATGTGCTGAAAGCGACGGGGTTTCTGAACCGACCTTAAGTCTTCAATGATTGTTGCGACTTTATTTTTCATGATTGCTACAATACAATTGGTTTTTTCGGATATAGTCTTCTACCTTAGTGGGAAGCAAGTAGTGATTGGTCATCCCTTTTCTAATGCGGTCGCGTATTTCTGAGGACGAAATGTCCAACTCCGGTGTATGAAAAAGATGTATTTTTGCTTGATAGTTTCTGGTTAAGAAATCTATCTGCAATTCAAGTTCTTTGTCTGCATAACCCGGTCTGACCGCTGTGACAATCTCGATGGATTCCATCAACGTTTTGGCTTCCTTCCAAAGGTTGATTTGAAACATTAAATCCGATCCGGTAATAAAATAAAGTTTGTATTCCGGAAATTTTTCCATAAAATAATGAATCGTATCGATGGTGTAAGTGTTGCCACTTTTGTTGATTTCAACATCGGATATATCGAAATAGGGGTTCGACTCTATCCCCAATTGAACCATTTGGTAGCGGTGGTGCCGCTCTTCCTCGGTTTCATGTGTTTTGTAGGGGTTTTTACCGGCGGGGATGTAAATAACCTTTTCTAATTGAAAGGCATCTCTGGTGGATTCTGCTATCCACAAATGGCCGATATGAATCGGATTAAAGCTTCCGCCAAACAATCCTACTTTTTTCATGGTTTCCTCTTTGGGATGACTACTTTGGGATTTTGTGGGTTTCGTTTGTACAAAACAAAAGTATTACCCATGGTGTGGACAATATCTGCTTTAGATTCTTCGCTTAATATCTGTGCAGCTTCTTGTACGCTGATAGGTGCGTTTTGTTGTACCTTTCCCTTAATCAATTCCCTTGCTTTCAATGCGTCCTTCGTTTGTACGATGACTTCATAGTTGACGCCGTCTTTTCCAATATAAACAATACTCGTGAGTGTTTGAGCTAATTTTCTTAAATGGTTTCGTTGATAACTGGTTAACATAATATTTTTTGTACTACTGTATTATCTGACTAATACAATAGTACAACCTTTCTCCTTTGTCAATAGATTTTAATATTCTTCACAAAAATTTAAATAATTTTTTAATTAAATGTCATTTATCGATTAATGAAAATATTCAAATTCAAATTCATTTAAGGAAACGACATCACCATCTTGCACCCCGAGCTTTTCCAACTTCTTGAAAACGCCTTTATCCTTCAGCATACGTTGAAAGTAGCCGACAGAGTCGTAATCGTCAAAATTGACGGATTGTAACAGCCTTTCAATAAATTCGCCGGTTACAAAGTATTTACCATCTTCTTGATACACTTCAATGACTTGTGCTCTGTCTTCTTCAACATCCTGCTCTTCCGGTTCAATGTCAAAGATGGGTTCCACCTCTCCAATCTCTTTCAGCAAGGTAACGGTTTTGGACATTAAGGCTTGCAGTCCCTCTCCTGTTGCTGCGGAAATCGGAAACACGTCGTAACCCTTCTCTTCGAAGTAAGTTTTAAGTTCTTGGACATGGGCTTCGTCGCACAAATCTATTTTATTTAAGGCGACAATTTGAACTCTGGCTGCTAAGCGTTCATTGTAGGCCCGTAACTCTTGGTTGATGGTGTCAAAATCCGCCTTTGGATCTCTTCCTTCCATCCCGGAGGCATCTAATAGATGGATCAACAATTTGGTACGTTCGATATGTCTTAAAAACTGATACCCCAATCCGGCACCCTGGTGTGCCCCTTCAATGATACCCGGTATATCCGCAATGATAAAAGGGTCGTAGTCTTGATAGGCCACCACACCTAAATTCGGTTCGATGGTGGTAAAATGATAGTTGGCAATTTTGGGTTTTGCCGCCGTTGTTCTGGATAAAAGGGTCGATTTTCCAACGTTGGGAAAACCTAAGAGACCGACATCCGCTAAGAGTTTTAATTCTAAAATCAGGGACTTTTCTTGGCCCTTCATGCCGCCTTGAGCAAATCTGGGTGCCTGTCTGGTGGCCGTAGCATAATTCATATTGCCTTGTCCGCCTCTGCCACCTTCGGCAGCCAAGAACTGCTGGCCATCTTCTTTTAGATCAAAGATAATGCGTTCGGTTTTTTCGTTTTTGATGATCGTTCCCACGGGAACTTTGATGATCAAATCTTTCCCGGAGCGACCGGTGCAGCGGCTGCCGGATCCGTTTTGACCGTTTTCCCCTTTGTATTTTCGTTTGTATTTAAAAGCTAATAACGTTCGTAAATCTTTATCGGCTTCTAAGATGATATTGCCTCCCTTGCCGCCATTACCGCCGTCCGGACCGCCATTGGGCACATATTTTTCTCTTCGGAAACTCATGCCACCATGTCCGCCATCCCCGGCTTTTACAAAGATCCTTGCCTGATCGACAAACATAATTTGAACTCCTCCTAACAAAAAAACCTCTTATTTCGGCCGAAATAAGAGGTTGACAATTCATTACGTTGTTAAGCCGTTGCTTCTTCTGGATTGATACAGACTTGTTTTTTATCTCTACCTTTACGCTCGAAAGATACAACACCGTCCACCAAGGCAAACAAGGTGTCGTCTTTACCGCGACCAACGTTTTTTCCGGGATGTATAGATGTTCCCCGTTGTCTTACTAAAATATTACCTGCCAATACAAATTGGCCATCCGCTCTTTTAACGCCAAGGCGTTTAGATTCAGAGTCACGTCCGTTACGTGAGCTACCGACACCCTTTTTATGAGCGAAAATCTGAAGGTCCATTTTAATCATTTTCTTTACCTCCTTATTTCTTTAACACTGACAAATCCTTTGTTGTCCGCTTCCAGATTTTCCAAAGCTAGCACCATGGTTTCTAAGAGCACTTGGACTTGTCCCTCTTTCATTTTATCTTTTATAATAGGTATGTGAACTTGAATCAGTCCATCGCCAACAATGAGATGTTTCTCTCTAATTTTAATACCGATCACTTCGGTGATACCGTTAATGGTGGCAACACTTAAAGCAGAAATCGCTGCACAAACAATGTCGTCCCCCGGTGAAAAGTGTGAATGACCAACACTGCGGAAGGCCACAATACGACCACCGGTATCTCGAATATAGGACACCCTTGTCATTATGCGTTAATGGAAGTAATTTTTACTTTCATATAAGGTTGTCTATGACCTTGTTTTCTGCGATAATCTTTTTTAGCTTTGTATTTAAAGATAACGACTTTTTTACCTTTACCGGATTCAACGATATCCGCTTTGACATTGGCACCTTCAACGAAGGGCGTTCCCAACGTCATGGCACCGTCTTGCTGAATTGCCAAAACCTCATCAAATACAACTTCTTTATCATCGGTTTTTAATTTCTCGATGGTAATTTCGTCATCAACAGCAACGCGGTATTGTTTACCACCTGTTTTAATGATTGCATACATTATTTTTACCTCCTCTTACCAGACTCGCCATCTTAGGTGCTACGCTTAAAACCTAAGCTGTGCGGCTACATGACTAAGGTATGATATCAAAATAAGAGCTAATTGTCAAACACTTTCTACAAAAAACCATAACGTTTAATTTTTTTTTAGATTGAACCTGCGCAAACTATTAATACGAAAATATGTTTTAAGTGCTACAGTATTGTTATCATTTAAATGTGAAAGGATTTTATATGATAATTTCTACGATCGACTACGCCAATCGCAAACACTGGCTTACTTATCCCACACGTACCCCCGCCGAAACAGACATCTTTTATTTTTTACCCACCGGGTACACCGCAGGTCCAGAGGATCCGTTTTTTTGCGATACCCAACACCCTGAAATGCAAAGTAAAGCCAAATCTCATCTGCAGTACAAAGCTTCATTGTTTGAGGATGTCGGTAATTTATATATCCCCTATTACGAGCAAATGAGTATCGACAGCTTACAAAAGACAACGACCGACGATCATATGCAATCGCTTTTTGTTGAGCACACTTATATGTCCATGGTTGCGGCTCTGGAGTATTATTTAAAAACAGAAAACCTCCGGCGACCCTTCATCCTTGCGGCGCATTCCCAAGGTTCCTTGTTATTGTTGATGTTGTTGAGCCAATATATGAAGGATAAACCACAGGTATTGGACCGTATGGTGTGTGCTTACGCCATCGGATTTTCCGTCACAGAGGATTACTTGCAGCAAAACCCTCATTTAAAATTTGCAACCGGGGAAACCGATACCGGCTGCATTATTTCGTACAATACGGAAATGAAAGGTTATGACGGTCCCAATCTAACTGTATTTGAAAATAGTATCGCTATTAACCCCGTTAATTGGCGCTTGGATGACCGCTACGCTTCCAATTCCGAGAGTTTAGGCTCTAGGATTCCTGTGTTTCACCCATCGGGAGAGCTGAAAGAGGTTTTGGAATTACCTCACTATGCCGATGCTCAAATCGATCTGAAAAGAGGAACGGTGCGCTGCTCCACAGCAGACCCTTATCTTTGTTTTCGCAAAGATAGAGAAGCCCACTTTCCCTTGGGGGTGCTGCATTCTATAGATTTAAACCTTTATTATTATGACCTCAAAGAAAATGCCCGGAAAAGAGCAGCTCATTTTTTAAAGCGTTCAAATTAATCAATGCCGATGATGTTTCATGACATTCAACTATTGAAAAGTTCATTGTATTTTAAGTTCTTGTTTTTTAACTTCGGGCATACACAAAATTTTGCATTGATAAAAAGCGGTTTCTTATTTAAATAAGAAACCGCTTTTGCTTTAAAAAATCAATCACAAACTAGAGCGTTTAACCTCTGATTACTTGTCATTAATTGCCGCTTGTGCTGCCGCTAAAGCTGCTAGAGGCACTCTAAAGGGTGAACAAGATACATAAGTTAAGTCGCAATCGTAGAAGAATTGTACGGATGCGGGGTCTCCTCCGTGCTCACCACAAACACCAACTTTTAAGTTCGGTTTGGTTTTTCTGCCTCGTTCCACACCAATTCTTACCAATTGTCCCACGCCTTCTTGGTCAATGCTGGCAAAGGGATCGCTGGTTAAGATTTCTTTTTCGGTATAATCCTCGATGTATTTTGCTGCATCGTCTCTGGAAAATCCATAGGTCATTTGCGTCAAATCGTTGGTACCAAAGGAGAAGAACTCTGCAGTTTCAGCAATTTTATCCGCAACTAAGGTTGCTCTCGGTATTTCGATCATCGTACCAATATGGTAGTTTAATGTCGCTTGCTTTTCTGAAATCACTTTTTCTGCGGTTTCTTTAATGACATTGTAGACATAATCCATTTCAGGTTTCATGGAAATTAATGGAATCATAATTTCCGGTACAATATCGACACCTGTTTTTTTAGTGACTTCAATAGCGGCTTCTATAATAGCCCGGGTTTGCATCACTGCAATTTCCGGATAAGTAACGGCTAAACGGCAACCTCTATGGCCCAGCATCGGGTTGAATTCCTCCAGATCGCGTATATAGGATTCCAATTGATCGATGGTGTAACCCATGTCCGCTGCTAATTGTTCGATATCGCTTGCTTTTGTCGGTAAGAACTCGTGCAATGGCGGGTCTAATAACCGGACAGTAACCGGACGGTGCAACATGATCTCAAAAATCCCGACAAAGTCTTCTCTTTGCATGGGAAGTAGTTCTGCCAAATAGTTTTCTCTTTGCTCCACAGTTTGGGACAAAATCATCCGGCGCATACTGGATATTCTGTCTTCGTCGAAAAACATATGTTCTGTACGACATAACCCGATGCCTTCTGCACCAAATTCTAAAGCCGTGGCAGCGTCATGTGGTGTATCGGCGTTAGCATAAACACCCATGGTTTTGTACTTGACTGCCCATTTCATCAATTCTCCAAAATCTTCAGAAAGTACAGGGTCTTGCGTCTTAATACTGCCTTGGAAGACATCGCCGGTGGTACCGTGAAGGGAAATATCATCGCCTTCTTTGATCACAATGTCTCCAACTTGAAAGTACTTTTTATCTTCGAAAACTTTTGCGTCCTCACAACCGGCAACACAACAAATACCTGCACCTCTGGCTACGACCGCAGCGTGGGAGGTCATGCCACCCGTAGAGGTTAAGATACCTTTAGCTGCATACATCCCCTCGATATCCTCAGGAGATGTTTCTTTACGCACTAATATAACGTCTTCTCCTTTGTCTGCAGCATTTTTCGCATCTTCTGCGTTGAAATAGACGCGTCCTTTTGCTGCCCCCGGAGAAGCAGGTAAGCCGGTAGCCAAGATCTCTTTTTCTTCTAAGGCTTTTGGATCGAAGGTGGGATGCAGCAACTGATCTAAGCTTGTCGGTTCTATTCTGGTCAATGCCTCCTCTTCGGTGATCAAGCCTTCCTTTACCATATCAACTGCAATTTTAATTGCCGCTTCCGCTGTTCGTTTACCACTGCGGGTTTGCAGCATGTACAATTTGTTCTTCTCTATGGTAAATTCCACGTCTTGCATTTCTCGATAGTGTTTTTCTAACAATTCGGACGTCTCGTGGAATTCTTTGTAAACATCGGGCATTTCATCTTTTAATTCTTCGATATCCTTTGGTGTGCGGATACCGGCAACAACGTCTTCACCTTGTGCATTGATTAAAAACTCGCCAAAAAGTTTATTTTCTCCGGTTGCAGGGTTGCGCGTAAATGCAACACCGGTTCCGGAATCGTTGCCCATATTTCCAAATACCATCGCTTGAACGTTTACAGCGGTTCCGATATCGTGGGGAATATTATTCTTTTCACGATAAACTCTTGCGCGGTTGTTGTTCCAAGACTTGAAAACCGCTTCCACAGCCATCAACAATTGTTCGTTGGGATCTTGCGGAAACTCATTTCCGGTTTCTTGCAAATAGATTTCCTTGTAACGCTGAACAACTTCTTTTAGATTTTCTACTGTCAATTGCGTATCATCTTCGTAACCTTCTCGATTTTTAATCTCATCCAATACATCTTCAAATTTTGCATGCTCTATTTCTAAAACAACATCTCCAAACATTTGAATGAATCGACGATAGGCATCTAAAGCGAAACGCTCGTTTTGTGTATTGGCAACGACACCTCGGACGGAAACATCGTTCAAACCTAAGTTTAGAATGGTATCCATCATACCAGGCATCGAAAATTTAGCACCGGATCGTACCGATACCAACAATGGATCTTGAGGGTCACCGAATTTTTTATTGCAGATTTCCTCTAACGTTTTCATGTTTGCATCAATTTGGCTGATCATACCATCAGTTAATTGGGTATCTTTGAGATACTCTATGCATGCTTCGGTCGTCACAGTATAACCTTGAGGTACCGGCAAACCTATTTTAGTCATTTCAGCTAAATTTGATCCTTTACCTCCTAGCAAGTTACGCATGGTGGTGTCGCCCTCGCTAAACATATAAACCCATTTTTTATCCATATCTACCCTCCTTAATGAATATAAATATGAAACATTGATTCATGTCAAGCTGCTACTAAACATCAAGCTATTACAATTTGATGTTTAATACTTTTTTTCAAGATCAATCATACATTATTTTAACATATTTCTAGAATATTTTGTACTTTTTTAATAAAAAATATAATCTTTTAAATTTTCCAACATTTTTTCCCCAATTTTATCGACATTTTTCAGTTGGTCGATTTGTGTAAAGCTTCCATTTTTATTTCGATAGTCGAGGATATTTTGCGCTATGACATCTCCAACACCGGGCAAGGTTTTTAATGTCTCTTTATCTGCAGTGTTGATATTCACTTTTCCAGAAGGGCCACCGGTAACAGGTGATGTCTGAAGAGCTTCTTCCCGAGTCGGTACGTGTATTTTGCTTTCGTCTTTTACTTTCTGAGACAAATTGAGATGATCGGTTACAGCATCTTCCGTAACGCCCCCTGCTGTTTCCAGAACTTCAACTAATCTTTTTTCTTCACTAAATTCATAAACACCGGGATTGTGGACAGCTCCGGTAATATGGACAAAAATTTCCGTTCCCTGTACGGTATCAACTTCTGATTGCACCAACTCCTCTGCTATCGCTTCATATCTCTTTTCTTCTTCTTTGTTTTTCCAAACCCAACCTGAAAAAAGTAACAATAAAATGAGCGCATAGGGTAAATATTTTTGATACATAGAACGGTTCATAAGCACCCCTAAAGTGGCATTTCTATCCATTGATCCTTTTCAAAAACCATGATTTTACGACAGCCATTCAGTTTTAAATAGCGCGCAACTGTATTGTAACCATCGCATATATGGTCGATATCGTGAGAATCACCATTGACGGTAATAGGAATTTTCAGATTGATGACTTCGTTTACAATCCACAATGAAGGATAGAGTCCCGCCATTCCAAATTGATGGATCTTTCCTGTATTGATTTCCAATATGGAGCCACTCCGTTGAATCTCTCTCAGCGTTTCCATGACTAAATCACGATACCAATCGCTCTCTTCATCAAAAAAATGATACTGATGGTTGTGTTTTTTAATGAGATCCAAATGTCCTAAAATATCAGGTTTGATTTTCTGCGCCATTCTCGCATAGCGATGATAATAGTCTTCTACCAGTCTTTTAGGATCCCTTTGGTACAATTCCTCTAAAACGCGTTCGAAATTATCGTAATCGCCATCGTAGTAACCCATTTCAGAAGAATTAGGAAAAAAATCTACGCAATGCAGGGAGCATATGTAGTAATCCAGTCGATGGAGTATGGACTTGCTTTGTTCACTGATGTCATCTAAATATGGAAAGTAGTCAATTTCTAAGCCGGTATAAATTTGGATCTGATCGCCGTATGCTTTTTGAGCATCGGTTATATCTTGCAGGTAGTTTTCTAAATGTTCTTCCCTTATCGTCCAGTCGTTGGGAAAGGGTAAAGTCATATGTCCGGAAAGACCAATTCTTTTTAGACCTGCTCGGATCGCGGACAATACCATTTCTTCTACAGTGTTTTTACCATCACAATACTTTGTATGTGTATGGTAATTACTAAAAATCATATTTTTCTCCTTTTTTCTTTTGCCGGAATATGATCGCTTTCATCTATATTTTATCATAGTAAAGCATTCGTTTCTAGCATCAAATCCGGATGTTTTGTATCATAAACAAAAGCACCCATTTCTTTCATCAAGGGTGCTTTTAATAAAAACTCTCTTTTCAAATTTTAGTTGATTCTATTTAAAAAGTTTTGAGTCCTCTCTTCTTTCGGATTTAGGATGACGTCTTCCGGGGGGCCTTCTTCACAAATGACACCGTCGTCCATAAAAATAACTCTGTCTGCCAAATCTCTGGCGAAACTGATCTCATGGGTGACAATGATCATCGTCATACCTTCTTGAGCTAAAGCTTTAATGGTGTCCAACACCTCTCCCACCAGCTCGGGATCTAACGCCGATGTCGGCTCATCAAACAGCATAATTTGAGGATCCATTGCCAAGGCCCTGGCAATCGCAACACGTTGCTGTTGCCCACCGGATAACCGTATGGGGTATTCGTTGGCTTTGTCTACTAAACCGACCATTTTAAGCAAATTCATCGCTTTTTGATCGATGGCTGTCTTGTCTGCATTCTTTACGACTCGTGGCGCAATGGTTATATTATCCAGAACTGTTAAATGAGGAAATAAATTAAAATTCTGAAAAACCATACCCAAATCGTTGCGCAAATCGCTATTGCCTTTTTCGACATCTTTATTGTTAGCGCGTTTAACCACCAAGGTGTCTTCTATATGTATTTCACCTTCTGTGATTTGCTCTAAATTGTTAATGCAACGCAACATGGTGCTTTTACCTGAACCACTGGGGCCAATCACACAAACCACTTCGCCTTTTTCAATTTCCAGGTCTATTCCCTTTAGCACCTCCAGTGTACCGAAGGATTTTTTGATGTTTACCAATTTAACCATGCTCATTTCTTACCTCTCTTCATAGACGCCGAAACGTACTTCTAATTTATCAAAAACAATTTGGAAGATGGTTGTTAAGAATAAATAGATCACAGCGGCATAAATGTAGTAAACCCAATCTCCAGTAGCGGAGGCCATGGTTTTGACCGTTCGCAACAAATCGAACAGCGCAATTGTCGATACCAAAGAGGTGTCTTTAATCAGCATAATCAACTCGTTGCCGATAGGCGCCATCAATCTTTTATAGGTTTGAGGGATAATAATTCGCGTCATGGCTTGTCTATAATTCATACCCAACGCCTTGGCAGCTTCCATTTGTCCGTGATCGATCGATTCGATAGCGGCACGAATAATTTCTGCCGAATATGCAGCACAGTTCAGCGAAAAAGCTAAGTAAGCACTGAGCATCGGGTTCATCTCAACACCCGAGCCCGTCATTTCGATGCGAATGATGGGATAAGCATAAAAAATAATAAACAATTGTAATAATAAGGGCGTTCCCCTAAAAAACCAAACATAAAACCACGAGAAGCTTTTAATCACTTTGTTTTTTGACATACGACCCAAAGCGATTAAAGTTCCAAAAATCAAACCGAAAAATAATGCGACAAAAGCAACCTTAATCGTCAACACGGATCCGTCGAATATTGCCCTCATCTGTATTTGATTAATCACAATCGACTCCTTTTACTCCATAAACATAAAACTTATATTTATACATTTTATCATTCACTTCTTCTTTTGTCACTATTTATCAGGAGTATTTTATGTCTAGAGAGTATTGCACTTTGATCGCTACAATCAGGTAGTAAAATGAGATCATTTTGTCAATTAGTGTACTTGAGAAGAACACTCTAAAACCGCATTCAATCATTGACTAGAGAGTATAAAAAGCCGTTGCCCGGCAAAGTGCGTGGGCAACGGCTTTTTTAAAAGTGTAGTCAAAAACAAGCTGGATTTAGCCTTGAAATAAATGTAAAACAACGATATTAAAAAGTTGGTCGACCATTTCCGGCGGTAATTCAGGGTGTCTTTTTTTGATCTCTTCATTAAGTTCGCTAATTTTAATGGATTCCATGATTCTCCTCCTAAAATTTTCCATTGATGTGAATATATTCATTGGCTGCCGCTAAATTTTCAATTTTTGCATCTTTTTTGCTAATCAAAGATACATTAGTGGTAAAAATGTATTTGCCACCGGGTGCGTAATCATCCAGACATTTTTTTGCCGCATCGATCGCTTCCTGTTTGGTACCGTGTTTGAGAACTTCCGCCGGCATGCCGCCAACAAAGGTTCCTCTGTTTTTAATTTTTTCACAGATATATTTTAAATCACCTTTTTCAAACATATAGGCATTTTTGCCTTCCGGTAAGTCTTGAAGGATATCCATGTAAGCGGTCCAGTCGCGCTCGCAATAGTATAAAACGCGGTAATCGAGTTTGTTTAACTCTTCGGTGACGCTCTTCATCCATGGGAAATAAAATTTTTCGAAATCCTTCGGTTTTAAATAAGTGGGCAAATGCAGTGGGATAAATACAATTCCGGAGTCATCGGGGTTCGGCCACATCGCTTGAATCGAAGCCGGTATGGTTTGGTTAATGACCTCGCATGCTGCCAAAACATCTTTTGGTTGTCTGCGAATATCCAGTAGTGTCGCCACGAAATACCTTAAAAAGTTAACGATATAATCTGTCGGCAATAAGGTGATGCCTTTCATAATGACGGGCAATCCCAATGTTTCTTCCATATAAGCATCGATCTCTGCACTTTTTTTCAGGAAATCCGCACATTCTAAGATGCCTTTATAAAACAGTTCGGAAAGTTCTTCCACACTTCCGTTTTGTAAAACAGGGTATTTTCTGGGCAATAAAACGTTCGTTGTAAAATCGCTGGGATTCTTCATAAAGTCCGCGTATTCATTCGCTTCCATTAAAGGTTTTTCCCCGCCGCTTTTTCGGAAGCCTTCGTCGTCAAAAATAAATCTGCCTTCTCCAAAAAGTAAAATCAACTCAAAGGGATGACCTAAACCACTGCTCCACTGGGCGTCCATATAAACGCGATCTGTATAAAATTTATAGGCTTCTTTTAAATTGAGAATGTTTTTTACATAAGCCTCTTCAAAAGTAAAACCGGCATTGGTTGCTACCCACCCATCCGCAATCGATAACACCGGTACTTCTTTTGGGTTATCGTCGTTTAAAACTGCATTGAATCGATTTAACCTTTCGTGATACAAGGGGTTGCTAATCGCCATAATTTTCTCCTCCAAATTATTTGATAATTCTATCATTACTATAATTATAACAGTGATGGGGGTTCGAGTCAATATTTATTTGAAGATCTTCATATTTTACGATTTTTTATTCATAGGTCGTAAATAGAACCTAAAAATTTAAAACCACCTTCAATCGTGTTGAAGGTGGTTTGTTCTGAGCCGATAAACGCATTGTTCATACTGACTTATAATTTATTTGTGGGACAGTATTTTTTCGATCAACTTGCTATTGCTTTCCGAGTTGGTAAACACAGTGATCATTTTGTCCATGAGTTCGACAGAACTCTCCAAGGTGTAGGACTTTCTAATTCTGTAGTTGACTTCTCTTTCGGCTTGCGTAAACAACAATTCATCTCTCCTGGTTCCTGATTTCAACAAGTTAATGGCAGGATAAATTCTTCTCTCTGCGAGTTTACTGTCTAAGTGTAGCTCCATGTTACCGGTCCCTTTAAATTCTTCAAAGATCAAATCGTCCATGCGACTGCCGGTATCGATGAGTGCGGTGGCGATGATCGTTAAACTACCGCCTTTCTCGATGTTTCTGGCTGCTCCAAAAAACTTTTTAGGAAAATACAAAGCTTCCGGATCAATCCCCCCGGAAAGCGTTCTGCCCGAAGGCTCGATCACTAAGTTGTTGGCACGGGCTAAACGGGTGAGGCTGTCTACAAGAATCACAACATTTTTGCCTTCCTCAACTAAACGCTTGCCTCGTTCCAAGACCAATTCCGCAACTTTAATGTGATTGTCCGGTGGTAGGTCAAAGGTAGAGAAAACAATTTCCGCATCGATGGAACGGGAGATATCCGTAACTTCCTCGGGACGTTCATCTATGAGCAATACGATCAGTTCGAGGTCGGGGTGGTTGGCCGTTACACCCAAAGCGATTTCTTTGAGAATGGTTGTTTTGCCGACCTTTGGGGATGCGACAATCATCCCCCTTTGTCCCCTGCCCATGGGTGTAAATAAATCGATGATACGTGTGGAGATCGTATCTTTTTTTGTTTCTAAATTAATTTTTTCCTTGGGGAAAATCGGAATCAATTCTTCGAATTTGGGGCGATTGACCGATTTTTCAGGAATATTGTCATTGACTTTTTCTATGTAGAGCAGAGCATCAAATTTTTCACCTTCATTGGACATTCTGATTTTACCGGTAACCCTGTCGCCGGTTCGCAGATTGTAACGTCTGATTTGATTGGCTGCGACATAAATATCGTTGTCCCCTTGGGTATAATTGCTGACACGTAAAAAACCGAAGCCATCGGGATTGATGTCCAAAATACCGGAATGAGATACTTTATAGCGCTCTGATGTATCCCGATCCCCGGATTGCATCAAACTTTTGGTTCGTTTCATGATGTCGACGGTGCTTTCGCCGTTGACGACTTCTAAAAAGAGCAATGCTGCGTATTTTTCGCCGGGTTTCGCTTCACGAACTTTACCGCCGATGATATCCCCGGTAACCAATCTGAACTTTTGTATTTGGGAGCTGGAAACATAAATCGGATCGGACTTGTCGTCTTTTTTGATTAAACCAAAACCTTCGGGCAACACTTCCAAGGGTCCTTCTGTCTCCACGGTGTCTTCGATATTGTCTTTGATCTTTGCATAACGGCTTGGAATTTCTTTGCTTTGAAAGTTTTGTTTTCTTGTTTTGGAAGTTTCTTGTTTCTCACGCTCCGGTGCAGGCCGTTTTTCGTCGCTGTCGTCCATTTGTTCTGAAGTCCCTTGTTGATCTACGATTGCTTGAATCAAATCGCTTTTTTTGTATTTGGTGGGGCTCTTGATGCCCAATTCTTTGGCTAATTCTCTTAATTCTTTTACTGTTTTTTCTTGGAGTTTTTTTATCGTCACAACCCTGTCCCCTTACGAATCTAACTTCAAGACGGCCATAAAAGCTTCTTGCGGTACTTCTACACTGCCGACCTGACGCATTCTTTTCTTACCCTCTTTTTGTTTTTCCAACAATTTTCTTTTACGGGTAATGTCGCCACCGTAACACTTGGCTAGAACGTCTTTGCGCAGGGCACTGATGGTTTCTCGCGCTATGATTTTACTGCCAATTGCAGCTTGTATGGGAATCTCAAACATTTGTCTCGGGATGGACTCTTTTAGTTTTTTTGCAATCGCACGACCCCGTGTGGCTGCTTTCTCTCTGTGTACGATAAAGGACAGGGCATCGACCGCTTCTCCTTTTAACAGGATATCCAGCTTGACTAGATCCGAAGGTCTGTATTCCTTCAGTTCATAATCTAAGGAAGCATACCCTCTGGTTCGGGATTTTAAAGCGTCATAAAAATCATAAATAATTTCATTGAGGGGCAATAAGTAGTGGAGGGAAACGCGGTTGGCTTCGATGTATTCCATGTTGATGTATTCACCGCGTCGTTCTTGACATAATTCCATGACTGCACCTAGATAATCCGAGGGGAGCATTAAGGTAGCCAACACAATGGGTTCTTTCATCTCTTTGATTTCAGTAACATCCGGTAGGTTGGTGGGGTTATCGACCTCCATTTGAGTCCCGTCCACCTTGACGATTTGATAAATAACACTGGGTGCGGTGGTCACCAAATCTAAATTAAATTCTCTCTCTAAACGTTCCTGAACAATTTCCATATGTAAAAGACCTAAAAACCCACAACGAAAGCCGAAGCCTAAGGCAACGGAGGTTTCCTGCTCGTATAAAAGAGCGGCATCGTTGAGTTGCAATTTTGCCAAGGCTTCTTTTAAGTCTTCATAACGGGCACCGTCTGCCGGATAGATACCACAATAAACCATAGGGGTTACTTGTTTATAGCCCGGTAGCGGTTCCGATGCCGGGTTTTCAGAGGAGGTAATCGTATCGCCAACGCGACTGTCCCGTACGTTTTTAATTCCGGCATTGATATAACCGACTTCCCCTGCTCTGAGTTCCTGAGTGGGCATTAAGCCGTGTTCGAAGTGGCCGACTTCGTCGACTTCAAAGTCTTCGCCTACGGACATCATGCGGATGCCCATGCCTGCTTTTACGCTGCCTTCAACAATACGCACCGATGCGATGACCCCTCTGTATTGGTCGTAGTAGGAGTCAAAGATCAGAGCTTTGAGGGGAGCCTTTTCATCTCCCGTCGGAGCGGGAACTTGATGGACAATGGCTTCCAACACATCGACAATGTTGATGTTTTCTTTTGCGGAAATAAGAGGGGCTTCCTGGGCATCGATACCAATGATATTTTCGATTTCTTCTTTAACAGCATCGGGGGATGCACTGGGCAAATCAATTTTGTTGATAACAGGAACAATTTCCAAGTCGTTTTCCAAAGCCAGATAAACATTGGCGATGGTTTGCGCCTCGATACCTTGAGAAGCATCGACCACGAGAATGGCGCCCTCACAAGCAGCTAAGCTTCTGGAAACTTCGTAATTAAAGTCTACATGTCCGGGTGTATCGATCAGATTGAGGATATATTCTTCGCCGTCTTTTGCAACGTAATTGAGTCGCACCGCCTGAAGTTTGATGGTGATGCCTCTCTCTTTCTCTATATCCATGTTGTCCAACATTTGTTCCGTCAGATCCCGCTTGCTGATTAAACCCGTTGTCTCTATCAGACGATCTGCAAGTGTGGATTTACCGTGATCGATATGTGCAATGATAGAGAAGTTTCGAATATTCTCTTTTTTTATCAAAGTTTCCTCCTATATGAAATGATGTTGATAATCTATATAAAACAATTGAGAAGTTAAATACGATTGAAAAGTTATTTTTTACTGTGAACATGCGTATAACTGTACATGATTATTTATTTTACCACAAAAAATATGAATCAACCAACTTAAATTACTTGTTTCTTTATTTTCTTTGTGATAGACTTGATACGTTAAAGAATAAAGGAGGTACTCATGGCTAATCTTAAATCATCTATTAAAAGGGCTAAGACTAACGAAAAGGCACGTTTGCGCAATAAAAAAGTCAAAAGCAATGTCAGAACAAGCATTCGTAACGTACAAGGAGCTATTGAAGCCGGTTCTAAAGACGAAGCGACAGAGCTTTTCAGAATTGCGACAAAACGTATCGATATGGCTGTAACCAAAGGTGTTATACACAAAAATACAGCAGCCCGTAAAAAGAGCTCTTTAGCAAGATCATTGAATTCAATGTCAGAGTAGCCTCATTGTTTATTCCCAAACCCGTGTCTCAAGGGTTCAGCGCACTTCGGTGCGCTTTTTGTTTTTGACTAAGCAATGCAAATACCGAGTTACAACAAAGCGTTGGGAGCTTGCTCACATAAGCTAGTTGTGACGAAGGGATTTGATGGCATTGGTTTGACAAGTTTGCAGCAAGCCTTCTCGCGGCCCTATCGATCTCTTTTCATATTTAAGAGTGCCCATTCGATGCCTTTCTCCGCTTCGATACCTCCGGTTTTCATTTTGATATCCAACTCCTGTACAAAGAAATAATTCTTTAAAAAAAGTGACAACGGACGATCTGCACACGCTCGGCGATTTTTTTCTGCGACAAATTGCGGTACACCGGTGGTTTTAGCGATATTGGCAAGTGTGGCGCCTTCCTTAAGCAATAGCTTCGTCATCAATAATAAACGAATCTGCCGCACGATGAGACCCAACATACCAAAGGGCGATTCTCCCTTAGACATCAACTCTCTGGATATGGCAATTGCTTCTGCAATCCTGCCTTGAAGACTGAAATCAAGCATTTTAAAGATATTTTCTTCAATTCCCATAGGGATGATCGTTTCTACATCTTCAACGGTTATTTCGCCCTCGTCCCCTACGTAGTTGACCAATTGTTGAACTTCGTTGTCCACAGCGGTGATGGTCATTTCTTTGTTTTCCAAGTATCGCAGGTGATGAATCAACTTCTTTAAGGCCACTCTTTGAATAGTTTTGTTTTCTTTTTTGATTCTAGCTGCGATCCAACTCGTTAGGTCCCTTTCGTTTAATTTATCCAATTCCACCAAAACGCTTTTTGAAGCGATGGTTTGATAAATTTTCCTTCTTTTATCCCCTTTAACAAGTGTAAAGATCAGGACTGTACTGGGAGAAGGGTCTTTTAAATATGCGGACAGTTCTTGAATGTCCGCCTCTGCGTGACGCTCAAAAATTCCCACTTCTTCCTTGACCACCACAATGCGTTTCGCACTGCCCAGGGGCATGGTGTTGCAAGTTTGAACAATTTCCTTGGCAGTGATCTCTCGGTCTTTCAGGAGATTGTAATTAAAAACTTCAAATCCCGGCGAAATCATTTTGTCGATCACATTGTCGATTAACAATTCTCCGATAAACATCTCTACACCGTAAAAGAGATAAACCGGAGCAAAATTTTCAGTTTTGATGGTTTTCATAAAGTCTTTGTAGTTCATTGGATATAAGGCCTTACATGATAATGATCGTTGTACATTTCTATGAGGATACAACCGTTTTCGTCCGTTCGATAGGTTTGAACACCTGCTGTTTTGAGTCGTTGAAGTATTTCCGGATTGGGTAACCGATACAGGTTTCCCCTACCCACAGAAATAACTGCAATTTTTGGATCGCAATGTTGTAACATCTCTTCTCCCGTCGATGTTTTGGAACCGTGATGGCCCACTCGCAAAATATCTGTTTCGCCTAGGACCCCCATCAGCGCCGCTTCAGTTTGAACATCGGTGTCCGACATCATCATCAGCGTATGGTTGCCGTAGCGAAGTCGCAAAACCATAGAGTAATGATTTTGTTGGTTATCCCCAAGGGCTTCTACGGGCAGCATTGGCCATATACAGTCGATAGTCAGGCCATCGGGTGTTCGGATCGATTGGCCTGCAGCCAAAGTATGTACTTCAATCAGTTCCATTTGCTGCAAAGATGGGTGATTATTTTTAGTGGAAAGATACACTCTTTGCACTGGAAAGGACAATAACAGCTCTTCAACACCTTGGCTATGGTCTTCATGGTTATGGGTGATCAGGGCCGAATCAACGCGATGCGCCCCTGTGGCATATAGGGCGGGTATCAAAACCGACTCTGAAATGGGTTGAGGTTGGATTTGTTTAAAGGCCAATGTCTTCTGAGGGTAACCGCCACCGTCAATCAGATAGGTATACCCCTTGGGTGTGCGAATGAGCGTTGCATCTCCTTGGCCGACATCTAAAAAGTATATCTTTAAAGCACGCTCTGTCAAGGGCAATGTTCTATAATCGACAAAAGAAATAAGCACCAAGGCTGTCAGAAGGGCGATGGAGACCTTTTTCTTAGGCCGCCAATAACCGGCGCCAAAGAATACGAGAGTCAACAAAAAGAGCGCGAGAACAATGGGTGCACCGGCACCTTTATAACTAAAGCCGGAAACAGCTCCGAGCATCTCAGCAATCCACAAAATAAATTGCCCCAAAAACTCAGCCAATCGAAATAAAAGCGCACCCACTATAGAAGAGATGAACCCGATTGGTAAAAGGATCATGGTGTAGATAAACAAGATACCGATCAACGGGACGACAACAATATTTCCCAAAAACGACAATAAATTCAACCGATGAAAATAAAACAATACGATGGGAAAGGTCGTGGCATATGCGCTTAAGGTTAGGAGCAGACTTTCCACAACATAGGAGGTCCTTCTCAGATGGCGACCAATGCGATAACGCAAGGGTTGGTAAAAGAAGATGATACCCAAAGTTGCCATAAAGGAGAGTTGAAAACTTAGGGAGAATAACTGCATCGGATTGATCATCAACACGATAATAGCCGTCGCCAGAAGCGCTGAAAAGGCATCCTTCACTTGTCTGAAGGCGACCCCACAGTGGTAAATGGACAGCATTAAAACTGCCCGTACAACTGAAACGGGCAACGCAACCAGCAACGCATAAATGAATAAAAACGGGACGGTCAGCAAACGCGCATTTTTTTCAGGAATCTTTAAAATTTTGAAAAACTTTAAGAGTGCAAGGGATAAAAAACCCACATGCATTCCCGATATGGCTAAAATATGGGAAATGCCAAGATTTCTAAAATGCTCTTCTATATGTGTATCCGGAGATTTTTCACCCAAAAGCAAGGTGGATATCAAACCCGTTACTTTCCGATTGTCTGAAAGCGTCTCGAGCCGATCAACCAAAGTACGGCGAATACCCAAAAGTTTAAATGCAAAGCGATCCTGCTGTCCGATGCTGTCCACTTCTTTTGCAGAAAGGACCATTCGACCAACTATTCCCTTGGAGCGATAATAAAGCTTCTCATTAAAACCGCCGGGGTTTCTTTTAGGGGATAATTCCCTCAGGGTACCCTTAAAAGACAGCAGGGTTCCGGGCTGAATATCACTTTCTTTGGGCACATCGTAGGATTGCAAAATGATTTTCCCTTTAAGCGGCCGACCCTCTCCCCTTATCAATTGGAGGGTGCAAGTGCCGCGATCTTTCTGCATCAGGGGTTCGTCCAGTACAAGGGCTTCGTAATGCCTCTCTTCATCGTAAAAAGGTAGCAGCTGTCCCCCAACCAATTGAGACATCCGGAACATCGTCCATAAAAAGATGATAACCAGAGTGATGATCTGACTTGGGTTGTCCAATGGTAAGAAAAAAGGCAGGCACAAGAGCAATGCAAATAGGATGATGATCGTATAATACGGGGCATGAAAATAAAATAAAACAATGCCTGCAATTGAAAAAAGAATTGAGATCAGCAATAGCCTTTTCATAAAAACCCTACCATAACTTTCTGCTTGTGATTTTTATTATAGCACGAATCTTCACTTCATCACAAAAAATGAAGTCTATTTTAATGTTGCTGACCTACAATAACCCAAAGAGGTAAAATATGAATTTTAATCGAAAAATTAACCGTCAACAGACACAGTCCGTTAAATACGATTTCATTGAGACTTTAAACAAACCCGAGGACACCATACCCATGTGGGTTGCCGATATGGATTTTTCTGCCCCACCCCAAGTCATCAAGGCTTTGGTGGAAAGAGCCGAACACGGCGTTTTTGGCTATTCGGAAATAGATGAACGCTACTGTCAAGCTGTCAACAATTGGTTTCAAACGCATTTTAATTGGCAAATTGATCCCGACACCTTGGTGACCACACCGGGCATTGTGTACGCTATCAACACCGCTATCCGAGCTTTGACAAAAAAGGGCGACGCCATTCTCATTCAAGAACCGGTTTACAACCCTTTTAAATGTGCTATTGAAAACAACAAACGCCAAACCATTGTGAACCCCTTGGTTTTTAAGGAAAATCGTTATCACATCGATTTCGACGATTTTGAAAATAAAATTAAATCTGAAAACGTTGTGGCTTTTATTTTATGTACACCCCATAACCCGGTGGGCAGAGTGTGGCAAGAGGAGGAATTAAAGAGAATCAAAGAAATCTGTCAGCGATACGATGTCCTGATCCTCTCTGACGAAATTCATTGTGATTTTGTCTATCCATCCAACGAACACCGGATGTTTGAAACCGTCAATCCGGACTACGCACATCGCACCATCACCATGACGTCTCCATCTAAAACTTTTAATTTAGCCGGCTTACAGGGATCCAATATCATCATCCCCGATCAAGCATTGCGAAGCGCTTTTAAAAAAGAAATGGAAAAGCAAGGGTCGGCCCATTTAAACGCCATGAGCATCACAGCCACCATTGCGGCCTACGAAGAAGGTGCCCCTTGGTTAGAAGATCTTCTCAAATACTTGCAAGAGAATATCGCGTTGACCCAAAGATTTTTAGAAAAAGAGTTGCCGGAAATTCAGCTCATACCACCGGAGGGTACTTATCTGCTCTGGCTCGATTTTAAAGGTTTAGGCCTATCCGATCAGGAAATATCAGAAAGATTGGAAAAGCGTTGTCGCATATGGCTCAATGCCGGTAGTCAATACGGTGTCGGTGGCGAGGGGCATTGGAGGCTGAACGTGGCCACCACTCGTGCCAATTTGAAAGAAGCACTGCGACGACTGAAAAAGATAAGATGAAAGATAACATTAAATTGACCGGTCTATCGGCTATTTTGTTTGTGGTGATTGTCCTTTTAGGTTTAACCGGCAATATCCAAATACCCGTTGCCAATACCCACAACCTCCATTATCCTAAAATAGAGCAGAGCAAACCCGTACATTTGGTAGATGGCGACTATATCGTACAAACCAAGTACTATACACCGGAGGGCTACCGCCCGCGGATGAAAATGTCCGTGCGCAACGGTTTGATTACTCATATTCAATACGAGGAACGCACACCGATGGGCACCGAAATACGAGACAACGATGCGTACATTCAATCTTTAAAGACTACTGTAGAAAAATACAATGAATTCAGGTGGCAGAATATTACCAGCATCATTATGCATCAAAATCCCTACGTGTTGCCACGGGTATCTCAAGAGCCGATGCATGAAAGCCTTTTTAGAAGCTTAGCTATCACCTGTTTTAAAAATGCTGAAATTGGAAAAAAGGAAAACACGGAAATCAATGATTTTGTTTGGACATATCGTGCAAGATCCGACGAACCCAATATTGAAAACCATTTTTTAGAACTCAACGCGACTTTTAATGGCGATACCTTAATCAAACTGCAAACCGCTACCTATGATGCCACTCATCACAAAACCACCAATGGATTCGACTTCGGTCCATTGATCGCCCATCATGTCAGTCAACAGAATCTCGATTACTTGGACCCCGTCCACTTTCCGGATGTGGAACCTGAATTTCTCGCACAATACAACGACGTATTAGTACGCATCAACAATTTAAGAAACGGTATCCCGAACTAAAATACGGTAAAACCTAAAAAACCGGACCGCCAAAAGTTATCAAACCTTTGGCGGTCCGGTTGTGTTTTTCCTTAAATTTGAATGTTCCTTTTATTTGAGGAGAATTCTATTTTCTCCCAACCATAAAGCGGCGTACCGGCTTTGCAACCTTTGCAGCTCTTTGGTATCTCCATCTTCTTGATTCGTAAGAACGATGGGTTTGCCGCTTAAATACCGCAAAAAGCTTTCCAATATCTCCGGTTCTTTACATTGCAATACCACAGCTTTTTTTAAGATGGGCGGTTGTTCATTGAAGACAGTCGTTAATTTTTCCAAGACAGATTGCTCGGTCCCATCCAAATCAAAATAAACGACTTCCTCACCGCTGATCGTTTTTCTAATGGTCTTGTTCATCGTTCGTTGAAAGTTTCCGGGAGTTGATAAAACTCTTTCCGATGTGGGCAGCTCTACAGTAACAGCCGTCAGTTTTTCTTGGTCCTCGAGTACTGAACTCGTAAAATGTGTTCCATAGGTGTCGACTTTTTCCGGCATCTCCCGATTGGGAGAAACCTTTTTTACCAATTCCATCAACATACGGATATGCGCCGGTGTCGTACCGCAACACCCGCCCACAGCGGCTATGTTTAAGTCCAGCAGGCTTTTCATTTCCTCGGCGAAAGCTTGAGGGGTCACATCGTACAGGTTTTCTCCATCTACCAACTTCGGCATGCCGGCATTGGGTTTGACAAAAATCGGCAAAGATGTGGAAGATCGATAATCTTTTACAATAGAAACCATGTTTTCAGGACCTGTGGAACAATTTACCCCGATACCTTGAACACCCAAGCCCTCCAACACCATGGCACAGGCTGTGGGGTCGGAACCGGTCAGGGTTTTGTGTTGGCTATCATAGGTCATGGAAACGACAATAGGCAGTTCCGGGTGGGTGGCTTTTGCTGCCAATACCGCAACCTTTGCTTCGTTTAAATCCGCCATGGTTTCGATGAACAATCCGTCGATCTGTGTCGGATCCAGTTTTTCTAAGATATTGAGATATCCGCGATAGGCCTCCTCGAAGGACAGATCCACACCCAATAATTTTCCTAAGGTGGTCATGTCGTAAAGGACATAAGACGCCCCCGATGCTCGGGCATTTTCGATGGCTTTTGGGATGATCTCCCTTATTTTTTCATCGGTCATACCCTTTTTAAAGGGATTGGTATTGAAAGTATTGGTCAAAACCACATCTGCACCGGCTTCGACATATTCCCGATGAATGGCAACGATGGTTTCCGGATTTGTCAAATTTAAAAAATCCGGTGGTCCGCTGTAACTTTTTAATCGGTTTTGTACTTGAGACCCCATTGCACCGTCTAAACAAAGAACTTTTTCTTTTAAGGCTGTTAAAAATGTCATAGTACACCTACGATTTCACTTGCTGCTGCAAATATGCATTGATGAACGGATCAATATCTCCGTCCATGACAGATTGGATATTACCTATTTCTTCGTTTGTGCGATGATCTTTAACCATGGTGTAAGGGTGAAAAACATAGGATCGTATTTGAGAGCCCCAAGCAATTTGGGAATAATCGCCGACGATATCGTCCAGCTTTTCCTTGTTTTCCTGCTCCATGACTTCGATTAATTTACTTTTCAGCATGTTCATGGCAACGTCCCTGTTTTGATGTTGAGATCGCTCATTTTGACATTGGACAACAATTCCCGTCGGTAGATGGGTAATGCGCACAGCTGAGGATGTCTTGTTGACGTGTTGCCCCCCGGCTCCACTGGCTCGATAGGTGTCGATGCGCAGATCGTCGGGGTTGATGTCAATTTCTACGGTGTCGTCCACTTCCGGAATAACATCCAAGGAAGCAAAGGATGTATGACGCCTGCCGGAAGAATCGAAGGGTGAAATACGCACCAATCGGTGCACACCTCTTTCCGTTTTCAGGTAACCGTAGGCATTGACGCCCTCTACCAAAATGGTCGCACTTTTAACACCGGCGACATCGCCGGGTTGCAAGTCCAAGGTTTTGAGATGGTATCCTTTTTTTTCCGCCCAACGGGTAAACATGCGCAGGAGCATTTCAGCCCAGTCTTGGGATTCGGTACCACCGGCACCGGAATGTATCGCAATAATAGCGTTATTGCCATCGTATTCGCCGGATAACAGGGTTTCCAGCTTGAAACTTTCCAGCTCTTCACGATAAGACCCCAGCTGCTGATCTATATTCCCGACTTCTTCGCCCATTTCCAATAATTCCAACATAATTTTCAAGTCGTCTAAATCATCAACCAGATGATCGTACTGATCGACCTTGTATTTTATTTGTTTTAATCTTTTTAAAATATTTTGGGCTTTATCGCTATCGTTCCAAAAATCCGGTTGTTCCGTTCTCTTCGTATAGGTTTGTATTTCACTTTTTAAATTGGGTAAGTCAAAGTGAATCACCAAGCTTTATCAGTAATTCGTCCATTTGTTCAATATCTTGTTTGATTTCATAAACATCGATCACACAATCACATCCTTTCATATGAAATTTTTAATTTCTGCCACAACATCTCTTATATTTTTTTCCACTACCACAGGGACAGGGCTCGTTTCTTCCAACTTTTTTATCTTTAACGACGGTTTTAGGAGGTGCGTCCCCTTGTATATCTCCACGGTTGGTTTGTACCTGATCAAGATTTTGCTGTGCCTGCATAGTTGTTGGCAATCTTGTAACATCGACATTGTGGATGTACTTGACCGTATCTTCCTGAATGCGGTAAGTCATTTCTTCAAACATATCAAAACCTTCTTTGGTGTATTCATCCACCGGGTTGGTTTGTCCGTAAGCTCGAAGCCCAATACCTTGTTTCAGTTGATCCATATTGTCGATATGCTCCATCCATGCGGCATCTACCGTTGTGAGTAAGATTGCCCGCTCCAAATTTTCTAAATTTTCATCGGACAACACTTCTCGTTTTTCATTATACAACATTTCAAAGGCTTGGAGAATTCGTTCTTCTATTTCTTCGACACTGAGATCGGTATCGGACAAATCCAGTGAGCCCTTGGGTAAAAAACCGCTTTCGAAAAAGTTTACCAAGGAGGGAATGTCCCAATCTTCGTAGTATTCTCCTCGATTCGTGTACATTCGAACGTAGTGTGACACCATATCCGAAGTCATTTTATTGATTTGCTCGTGCATATTTTCGCCATCGAGCACTTGTTGTCTTTGACCGTAGATGATTTCTCTCTGTCGGTTCATGACGTTATCGTATTGGAGAACATTTTTTCTGATGTTAAAATTTCGGCTCTCCACTTTTTTCTGAGCGTTTTCGATTCCTCTGGTTAAGAGTTTGTTTTCTATCGGCGTATCGTCATCTAAACCGGCATTATCTACAAAATCTTTGATGCGATCGGAGCCGAAAATGCGCATCAAATCGTCTTCCAAGGAAATGTAAAATTGTGATGAACCCGGATCTCCTTGCCGCCCGGAACGACCCCTGAGCTGATTGTCGATTCTTCGGCTTTCGTGCCGTTCTGTCCCTAAAATGTGTAGACCGCCCAGTTCTTGAACGCCCTCTCCCAAAACAATGTCCGTACCTCGACCCGCCATATTGGTGGAAATGGTCACAGCATTTTTTTGGCCTGCCATGGAAATGATGTCCGCTTCTTTTTCTAAGTATTTTGCATTCAAAACGTTGTGGGGAATGCCCTCTCTTTTGAGATGTTTACTTAAAAGTTCAGACTTTTCAATGGATATGGTACCGATGAGCACCGGCTGACCGATCCGATGCCGTTCTTTTACATCGGATACAATGGCCTTAAATTTTTTAGCCTCCGTCGGATAAACCAAGTCGTTTAAATCCGTTCTCGGCACCCCGGTTTGGGACATCTCGCTATTGGTCGGAATCGTGATGACATTTAAGTTGTAGAGGGAGACAAATTCCTCTTCCTCTGTTTTAGCCGTACCGGTCATACCGGCCAATTTTTTAAACATCCGGAAGTAATTTTGAAAGGTAACCGTCGCTAAAGTTTTGGATTCTCTGTTGACCGTCACCCCTTCCTTAGCTTCGATCGCTTGGTGTAAACCGTTGGAATAACGACGTCCCGGCATCGGCCTTCCGGTAAACTCGTCGACGATAATCACTTCGCCATCTTTAACCATATAGTCGATATCCTTTGTCATGAGGATATGGGCGTGCAAGGCTTGGTTGATGTTATGGGAAATACCCATATTCTCGACATCCGCCAAATTGTCTAAGCCGAAAAAGCTTTCCGCTTTTTCGATACCCTCTTCCGTCAAAACAACCGTCTTTGCTTCTTCGTCTTTTACGTAGTGTTGAGGTTTTAAAGAACGGATAAAGGTGTTGGCAACCGAATACAGTTTGGTGCTTTCCTCACCGCTTCCGGATATGATGAGAGGTGTTCTGGCTTCGTCGATGAGCACGCTATCGACCTCATCGATGATCGCATAATTCAACATTCGTTGAACTTGTTGGCTTTTGTCGATGACCATGTTGTCTCTTAAGTAGTCGAATCCGAATTCGTTATTGGTACCATAGGTGATATCCGCTTCATAGGCCACTTTTTTCTCTTCATAGGATAATCCATGAACCACCAAACCGACGCTTAAACCTAAAAATTTGTAGATGCTCCCCATCCACTCGGAGTCGCGCTTTGCCAAATAGTCGTTCACAGTAACAATGTAAACACCCCTACCTGTCAAGGCATTGAGATAAGCCGGCAGCGTGGCCACTAAGGTTTTACCTTCGCCTGTTTTCATTTCCGCGATATCCCCTTGGTGCAACACCATACCACCGATTAATTGTACCGGATAATGGGTCATCCCCAATACTCTCGTAGAGACTTCTCGAACGGTTGCGAAAGCTTCTATCAAGATATCGTCTAAGGTTTCCCCTTGGGCCAGCCGTTCTTTAAAAATTTGTGTTTTATTTTTTAATTCTTCGTCTGAATAATTGCGATAAACCTGTTCTAAGTCGAGTATTTTGTCCGCTATTTTATTGAGTTTTTTTATTTGCCTTTTACTATGGTCAAAGAAACTGCTGAAGAATCCCATATATATCTCCTTAATTCATTGTTCTGAAAAATTATCTCATTTTATGATAGGCATTACAAGACGTTTAAGTTTGTAAGGCCTTCTTTTTATGGTAGGACAATCTATCCAATGCGAACGGTGTCGGGTTTTCTCAAATTGCCGATGTGCTTTTTTTGCCATCCACGATCCGTTATTTTACATAAAAAAACACGTGAACCACGTGTTTTTAAATACTCTTGCATCCTTAGATTTTTTTCCAATAAGAAATCTCTTTTCCATCGATGGTAACATGTACTTTTTCGTACCCGGCTCTCTCGCGATTTTCATCATCGGTCGTTGCATGAGCTGTTGTATCTTCTACAACACTGTGCGGTTTGGTAACGGAAAAAGCGCGTTCGTCGATGGTTTGATCCATTAGATCTTGTTTCTGAACATCAGAGATTTTTTCAGAACTGACGGGTTTTGTAAAGAATTTTCTTTCATCCGTACTTTTCGGCGTTTCTTCAATGACGTAACCTCTACCTCTTTGTTTGAGCTTTTGGTTTTCTTTGGCTACATTTTGCCATACGTTACGCATTTCGTCTTCATTAAGACCGGTTTTTTTCTTGGATTGACTCATTTTTCTACTTCTACCTCTGCCACTTCCACTGCCACCAGTAGCAACAATGATGGGTTTTTGTTTGCGAACTGGCGACTCTTCCGTTTTTGCTTCCACTTTAGTTTCAGCCGATTCCGTTTCTTTAAAGAACGAATCTTCCGTGCTGATTCTCTCTTTATTCATCACTTCTAAAATTGAAGGTCCAAGAAAATCTGTATCCGTTGTGGCTTTGCGTGCTGTATCACTCTTATGGTCGATGGCTTCATCTTTTTGGATCTCATCTTCTTCGATATTTTTTTCGAAGAGAGGTTCATCCATTTTTTCCTCAGATGGTTTTGCTCCCGCTTCCTTGTGGATACTCTTTTCTTTTTCAGCATAAAAGTTTTGTGTGAAGAAACCCTGCGGCCTTTCACTTTGCTTCTCTTCTTTTTCTACCACCGGTGTGGTGTAGAGTAAGGTATCCGATGCCGTATCGATAGTTTGTGTTTTTAGGCTATCTTTTTCAGTTTTCAAGGGCATAATTGGCAATTCCGGTTCGGTTTCCAGTTCTTCCAAGCGATCGACTGCATTGCCCTTTTCGAGATTCGCGACTTGAATGGTGTCTTGTGTCACCGGTTGCGGGGTCTCTTCTTGAGCTTTCGGTATTTCAACTGCATCGGTTTCAGATTTGCGAACCATTGCGAATTGTATCCAACCGATGAGGCCAATTAATAACAAAATCGTACCGATGCTGATGCCGGGAACGGCACCGTACATTGGTGAAATATGTTCAAAGAATGGTACTTTGATGTTGATACCTAAAAACCATAACTTTGTGGTTTGTAAATCTATTTGGGTAAAAATACTTAAATTTTCTATTAAACCGCCGGACAAATTGTTCTGTGCGAGAATGGATTGTCCTAATGCTGATTGGTCGATGGATGCTACAATATTGGCAGCTACAGGCATTTTAGCCGCATTCATAAATGTTACGACAAAATTAGCCATGGTTCCGACAACCATCATAACGTTCCAAACCTCATCCAAGTTGAAGGTCAGCATCACCAAGATGAAGACGTAGGAAACCAAGTTGAGTACCGGTATCACCATATCTAAAGAACTCGCCGATGGAACATATACCAAAAAATGCAGCGCAATTTGTACCACAATGCCCACCAACCCCAAAGGTAAGAGGGACAGCGATGTTGCTCTTATATTCGATATAGTTCCTTTTCTTAATGTTCCTATGATGATGCCAATTAAAATGGCGAGTAAAAAAAACATATGTGAGACCTCATTTACAATACTGATAATATCCTTTAAACTTATTGATATATTTTAAATCAATTTAATATTGTTGTCAAACAAAACACCCGTTTTTACAACGGGTGTTTGCTCAAATAATTTAAAATATGGGTTCAATAAGCCCGTAATTTCCGTCTTTTCTCATGTAAACGACATTGACATCATCGGTTTCACCGTTCAAAAACACGAAAAAGTCATGCCCTAACAATTCCATTTGCATCGTCGCTTCGTCAACAGTCATCGGTTTGACTGCAAATTTTTTTGTACGTACGACTTGGGGTCCATCGTCCTCCTCTTCAACACTCTCAATAGCGTCAAAATTGTACTTTAAAGACTCTCCGGCGTATTGTTTCTTAAGCTTTGTTTTGTGTTTCCTCAATTGTCCTTCTAATTTGTCCACAACCGCTTCAATAGAACCGACCATGTCTTCTGTTATTTGTTCTGCACGTAAAATGGTTCTCCCCATTGGTATCGTTACTTCCAAAACATTATGATTCTTTTCTCTGCTAAAGGTAGCGTATACTTCTGTTTCTCTATCAAAGTAACGATCAAATTTTTCAAACTTTTTTCTTAAAGTTTCCTTTAAACCTTCCGATACATGCATGTTTTTCCCATAAATGGTAAACTTCATTACTGCTACTCCTTTCAAGTGTCGTTGATTTCTGCTAAATGAACGGCTTGATGTAACATGATTATAGCATGTTTATTTACAAAAAGCATTATTTTGCCCTGTTGTCATCGACTATTAAGTGAGTCTTCAAACTTCATCGAATCCCAAGAAAGCCCCTGCACCCGATAACAGGATGTTAACATACGCAAAACACCAACGATGTGCAAACGTTCTTAATTAAAAGTAGCCATATTCAACTGCATCAGGGTTGCATATTGAATATGGCTACTCGTCTCCTGACTGACCTGGTCTTTAACCCCACACCCGCCAGCTGGGAATTTAGCTGTACACGAATCTTCCTCTCGACAATGTCGGCTGGACTTACTTCTAAGCCGCACTATGCTCAGCTTGAGTATTTTTTTATAAGCCTTACGTGGATCATTTCGCCTGCGACTAGCATTGACTTTCAACCACAGACCCAGGAGATGTTCAGTATAAACTTTAAAGTTTATACTTGTCAATGTTCTTCACTCTTAATAATTTGAAGAGTCAAAGCGTTTTCGACTCGCTTTTTTTCTATTTCACAGGCGACATCGTAGGGTTTTAAAAGTGTTTGATTAAAATTGTATGCGTTGGCATGGCAGCCGCCACCACAAAAATATTTACACCAACATTTTTGACAATCTTCTTTTTCCAATAGATTGGCTTTTTTAAATGCGACCGACATTTCCTTTTGCTCTAAGCCTGTATCCAAAGTGCCGAGTTTAAATCTCTCTTCCCCCACAAACTGGTGACAAGGGTACAAATCTCCTTCCGGTGTAACCGCTAAGTAGTCGTTCCCCGCACCGCAGCCGGATAAGCGTTTGTAAACACATGGGCCATTGCTCAAATCCAAGAGATAGTGAAAAAAACGGTAGGACCCCTCCGGTTGTTCTCGGTAATCCGCAATCATTTTATCCAATAAAATATCGTATTCTTCTAATATTCTTGGTAAATCTTCTTTTAGGATGGCGTAGTCCTGATCTTTTTTAGCGACGACGGGTTCGATGGATATTTCCCGAATACCTTGTTCTGCCAAAAAGGTGACGTCTTCTGAAAAATCCATATTGTACTTGGTATAAGTCCCACGGACATAGTATTCTTTGTCCCCTCGTTCTTTGACCATCGCAAGAATATTCTCAGAAATGACATCGTAAGATCCTTTGTCATTGAGTGTTTTGCGAACACGGTCATGGACTTCTTTTCGTCCGTCTAAACTCAAAACAACGTTTTGCATGGTGTCGTTGAGGTAATCCCGCTTTTCTTGATCCAATAAAACACCGTTGGTGGTCATGGTAAAATTAAATCGTTTGCCCGTTTCTTTTTCTCGTTTTCGTGCATAGTCTACGATGCCTTTAACCACATCGAAATTCATTAAGGGTTCGCCGCCGAAGAAATCTATCTCAATATTTTTGCGATGTTTGGAAGCCTCGATAACAAAGTCAATTGCTTTTTTTCCCACTTCCAAAGACATCAGCGAGCGTTCGCCTTTAAAATCTCCTTGGGAGGCAAAACAATAATCGCATTTTAAGTTGCAGTCGTGGGCAATATGCAAACATAAAGCTTTGACACCGTCGTGGCCATGATAAAAAGCCGGGTCGTATCGATGGTCTGTAAACAAGAGTTGCTTGTCGATCATGGTCTGTATTTCAACTATGGCATCCTTTACTTGCTGTTCTCCATATCGCGGTGCATATCGAGCGATCAATGCATTTTGATCGAACTGAAGGAAGTCTTCAATGAGATGATAGGTCATTTCGTCTACGGTCATGAGCGTCGACGTGTCCACATCTAAAACGATATAGTGACCTTTTTTATAAAACTGATGAATCACGGTATTCTCCTTCAAACCTTATTGTTAAATAATTTTATTCAGTAAATTAAAAAAGCAGTTGCTCACTGCTTTTTGTATCATTTCATGATCTGTTCTATTTACTTTGTTGGCATTGTTGATTGCCGACCGTACAAGAAGTTTTGCAAGCTGATTGACAAGAGGTTTGACACTCTCCACAACCTTTGTTTTTGATGTCTGAAAGGTTGCCTTGATTGATAATTCTGATATGTTTCATTTGCTTCTCCTTAGTTACTTAAATCTTCGTAATCGGCATCTTCTACGATAGCGTCGTTGTACTCTGTTGTCACCTGATCGTCAGCGTCTTCTACTATGGTGTTTTCTGCTGCCGATTGACCCGGATTGTCACTGACTGTAGCATCGCCTTTAATGTCATCGGAAGTGATGATTTTTGAGATTGCAGCTTTTGAAATCATCAATTTTGTAAAGTCGGGTAACATTTCCAGAACAACATTTTCATCGTCGATTGCGTAGATGATACCGTAAAAACCACTGTAAGTTTGCACCTCGTCCCCTACGGAAAGGGCTGCGTGCATGTCCTCTATTTGTTTTCTTTGTTTGGATTGGGGTCTAATGATAAAAAAGTAAAAGAACAACCCCATCAGTATAATCGGTAAAAAACCCATGATACTATTACCTGATAGATTTCCCATATAACACTCCTTAGTCTTTTTTTATTCCATATTTTTGAAAAAAGTCGACTTTATACTCCGAAAAACGGTTTTCGGCAATCGCTTGCCTGATGTTCTCCATGATCTTAAGTGTAAAATATAAATTATGATATGTCAACAAGCGGGCAGCCAAAATTTCATTACATTTGATTAAGTGTCGAATATAGGCCTTGGTGTGATTTTGGCAGACAAAGCAGTCGCAATTTTCATCTAATGGCGAGAAATCATCTTTGTATGTTGCGTTCCGTATTGTTTTTTGCCCGGTACTGGTCAATGCACTACCGTTACGCGCTATTCTTGTCTGCAACACGCAATCGAACATGTCGATACCTCGGGCGACACCTTCAAACAAAGCGTCTAAGGAGCCGACTCCCATCAGATAACGCGGTTTGTTTTTGGGCAAAAAAGGTACGGTATGGTCCAGCATGCGATACATAAGGGGTTTCGGCTCTCCCACCGACAAACCTCCGATGGAGTAGCCGGGAAAGTCCATCTCTACAAGACTTTTGGCGCAAGTTTGTCTCAAATCTTCATACATACCGCCCTGTACAATACCGAATAAAGCTTGGGTGTCGGGTTTTTGATGGGCCTTTTTGCAACGCTCCGCCCAACGCAAGGTCATTTCCATGGATTTTTTTGCATACTCATAATCCACTTGGCCCGGCGTGCATTCGTCAAAACTCATAATGATATCCGCCCCGATGATGTTTTGTATTTCTATAGATTTCTCCGGACTTAAAAAGTGTTTGGAGCCATCGAGGTGGGAGCTGAAGGCGACACCTTCTTCTGTGATTTTTCTTAAAGGTCCTAGGGAAAACACCTGAAAACCGCCACTATCCGTTAAGATTGGATGTTTCCAATTCATGAATTTGTGTAGCCCACCGGCTTGAGCGATGATATCCATACCCGGACGCAAATATAAATGGTAGGTATTGCCCAGAATAATCTGTGCTTTCATTTTTTCCAGATCTTGGTTGGTCATACTTTTAACCGTACCCAAGGTGCCCACAGGCATAAATATCGGTGTATCGATTTCTCCGCGAAGGGTGGTTATTTTTCCCAGTCTCGCGGAAGTCTTTTGGTCTTCTTTTAGTAGTTGATAATTTAGCATTTACTCCTCATTGAATGAACATCCCATCGCCAAAACTAAAAAAGCGGTATCTTTTTTCCACGGCATGTCGATACGCTTTTAACACTTCTTCTCTATCATAAAAAGCGGCCACCAACATTAAGAGTGTGGATTTTGGTAAGTGAAAATTGGTAACCAAAGCATCGACTACCTGCCAGCGATAGCCGGGCGTAATAAAAATGTCCGTCTCGCCGCTGTCCGCCACAATTCGGCCATTGTTTTTGGAGGCAATGCTTTCTAATGTACGAACAGAGGTGGTACCGACCGCAACGATACGCCCGCCTCTCTGCCTTTGTTCTTCAATTTTTTTTGCGGTTTGTGCATCGATCCGGTAACTTTCGCTGTGCATCTGGTGTTTTGAGATGTACTCCTCTTTCACCGGACGAAAAGTGCCAATGCCGACGTGAAGTGTAATTTCGGCGCGGTCGATGTTCTTTTCCTGAAGTTTTTTAAAAATATCCTCAGTAAAATGCAAACCGGCCGTAGGGGCTGCAACAGAACCGTTATACTTAGCGTATACGGTTTGGTAGCGTTGCTGCTCCACGAGGGTTTCCTGAATGTAAGGGGGCAAGGGCATGGTCCCTATTTCTTCTAAAATTTCTTCAAAAATACCGGAATAGTCGAAACGCATTTCGCGCAGACCGTCGGGTCGAAGCGCCAGCACCTTTCCTTCCAGTTTTTCTGAAAACTGAATCCGTGTGCCGACTTTTGCCCGTCTTCCGGGTTTGACCATCACTTCCCATGTATTTTCCGTCAATTTCTTGTGAAGAAGAATTTCAATCTTCCCGCCGGTATCTCTTTTTTTTCCATAAATTCTGGCCGGCAATACCTTGGTGTTGTTGAGAACCAGCAAGTCCCCCGGCTTTAAAAGGTCGGGTAAATCGGAAAACAGCCGATCTTGAATGGTTTTTTCTTTTCTGTTTAAAACCATTAAACGGGAGGTATCTCTCTTTTCGATGGGTCGTTGAGCGATGAGCTCTTCGGGCAAATTGTAATTAAAATCATCGGTTTTTAGCGGTTTCAATGGTGTCTTCTAACTCCTCTAAGCTCATTTGTTCTTCCTTTTGATTGAGTGGCGAAACCCCGATATGGCTACAGCCCTTGGAGGTGATGATACGGCCTCTGGGCGTCCTCGCCAGGTAACCCCTTTGAATTAAATAGGGTTCGTACACTTCTTCGATGGTATCCCGCTCTTCTCCTAAGGCGGCTGCGAGGGTATCCAACCCCACAGGGCCTCCGTCAAAATGGTCATAAATCATGTAGAGCATGGCGCGGTCGGTTTCATCCAAGCCGTATTCATCAATTTCAAAAAGACACAGGGCTTTGTTGGCCGTGTCTAAATCAATGCGGCCTTGGGTCTTAACCTCTGCGTAATCCCGAACTCTTTTCAGCAATCTATTGGATATTCTGGGTGTCCCTCTGGAGCGCTTAGCCAGTTCCATGGTTCCGGCGTCATCGATCTTTACTTTTAATATATCCGCAGAGCGTTTGACAATTTCGCATAGGCTCTCTTCATTGTAGAGATCTAAACGCAAAACGACTCCAAAACGATCCCGCAAGGGAGCTGTCAACAGCCCGATGCGTGTGGTCGCCCCTACCAAGGTGAAATGTGCCAAATCTATGCGAATGGCTTTTGCACCCGGTCCCTTTCCAATCACAATATCCAGGCGGTGGTCCTCCATGGCCGGGTATAACACCTCCTCGATGGTTCTTTGCAGGCGATGTATTTCGTCGATAAATAAAACATCACCCTCTTTTAGACCGGTTAAAATGGCGGCTAAATCTCCGGGTTTTTCGATGGCCGGTCCCGAAGTGGTTTTGATATTGGTTCCCATCTCATTGGCTATAATGGCAGCCAGGGTTGTTTTTCCGAGGCCCGGTGGCCCGTACAATAATACGTGGTCTAAGGGTTCTTCCCTCTTTAAAGCAGCTTGAATAAAAATATTCAATTGGTTTTTTACTTTATCCTGTCCAATGTATTCAGCCATATACTGTGGACGGAGCCCCTTTTCGATTTCGATATCCGCTTCGGTAAATTCAGTTGTGATAAATCTTTTTTTCATATTCTTTTATTGTGCTAAACGAATCAAACATTCCTTGATCATCTCTTCCAATGCAATGTCTTCTCGGTAAACTTTTTTTGCCACTGCATTGGCTTCAGAGTAAGCATAACCCAAAGAGGTCAATGCTTCAACTGCTTCGTCGACGATACCCTTGGTGACGATTTGAGTTTCCACAGGTCCCATGGTTTTCTCATCCAGGGCCTTTTGGAACTGATCCTTTAATTCGAAGACCAAGCGTTCCGCCGTTTTCTTGCCGATGCCGGGGGCTTTGCTCAAAGCTTTAATATCTTCGTTGACGATATTGAGTATCAGAGTGTCGATCGAAAAGAAAGATAAAATCGCTAGACCAACCTTGGTACCGATGCCGGATACTGTGGTTAGAGTTTTTAACATCTCTCTTTCTTCCAAATGAAGGAAGCCGTATAGGGCAACATTGTCATCCCTGAAGACAGGGTATAGGTAGAGGGTCACTTCCCGGTGATTTTCGGGTATTTCCGAAGCTGTTTTCATATTGATATTGATCAAATAACCCAAGCCGTTGATGTCGACGACGACAGCATCCTCTCGTTGATGGGCTATTTTACCTTTGATATAGTCAAACATATGTTCCTTTCCAGTAGGCAATATTGTTTTCCGGTAACTCTTGTTTATGATAAACGCCGTGCTATCGAGGATTTGCTTGCCAAATCCTCGATAGCACGGCGTATGTGCTCAATACCAAGGTGCCGTCTCTCATTTTTGACGCCCTAGCGGTTGACTAGGTGAGTACCCTATTGCTTTCTTCTGCCGTCCACTTATAGAGGCATGACATCCAAAAACAAACGCGGGTTCTCGTATTAATGTTGTAGGTTCAAAAATAGTCGATAACGCACACCCCAGTACATGCATTATAGCATAGGCTTGCTTTTATGTATAGTTTTTGTAAAATAGGGATTAATTCTTTAAGCCTCACTCATGATGACCTCTAAAGCTTCGGCCAGTGTTGAAACCGGAAACAGCGTGAGCGCCTCTTCTTGTACTTCTTTGACATTCTGTTTTGGCAAAATACACCGTTTCATACCGAACTTCAATCCTTCTTTGAGCTTTTGGCGAGCATATTGGATAGACCGTACCTCTCCGGTTAACCCCACTTCTCCAACGATCATTAAATCCGTCGGGATCGGTCGATCTCTCAAGCTGGAATACAAAACAGCTATGACGGCAAGATCTACCGAGGGTTCGTCAATTTTAAAACCGCCCACCACATTGATATAGGCATCGAAATTTTGCATGTCAATGTCCATGCGTTTTTCCATCACCGCGATCAACAATACCAATCGGTTGTAGTCAAACCCTGTGGACATTCGGCGCGGGGTCCCAAAGCCGGTTGCAGTCATTAAGCCTTGTATCTCGATCAACAACGGCCGCGATCCCTCCATGGTCGGTACAATCGCCGTTCCGCTGCTGCCTTCCGGACGACTGTTTAACACCCATTCTGAAGGGTTTTCCACAGTAATCAACCCCTTTTGGGTCATATCAAAGATACCAATTTCGTTGGTTGAGCCAAAGCGGTTTTTTGTTCCTCTTAAAATTCTGAAACTGTGGTTCTTTTCACCTTCAAAGTACAAAACCGTGTCCACCATATGTTCTAAAACCCGAGGCCCCGCAATGGCCCCATCCTTCGTTACATGTCCCACTAAAATCGTAGCGATATTATTTTTCTTGGCTACTTGCATCAGAATGGACGTGTTGTCCCGTATTTGACTGACGGAACCGGGTGGTGAATCCAATTGGGGGTTTTGCACCGTCTGTATGGAATCTATCACCAAAATTCTCGGCTTTATTTTTCCAATCCAATGGAGCATTTGAAGAATATCGGTCTCACCCAAAAAAAAGACATTTTCGGACTGAATATTCAAACGCATGGCGCGCATTTTAAGTTGTTGCTCCGATTCTTCACCGGATATATACAGCAGCCCGATTTCTTTCTGCCCTAATGCTTGCACCGTTTGCATCAATAAGGTGGATTTTCCGATGCCCGGATTGCCGCTTAGCAAGAGCATGGAACCGGGTACGATGCCACCACCGAGTACTCTATCCAATTCCCGAATACCGGTTCGAATTCTATATTCCTTTTCTAGTTGAATGTCTTTGAGTTTTTTAGGTTGTGCATCCTTTTTTTGAATTTCCGACACCACAGGCGTTCTTTTATTGACCGGTGTTTCGATTTCCTCCACAAAGGTGTTCCACTCACTGCAAGAGGTGCAACGACCCAACCATTTCGTAGATTCAAAGCCACAATTTTGACAGACATATTTCTTCTTGATTTTTGCCATAACACACCTATCGAATCCAACGGTAGAGGCCATAACCGATTAAACCACCGACGGTATTCAGCAAAATATCGTCGATATCCGCTGAACGACCGGCGATGAACAAGTATTGCACCACTTCTATCAAACCTGTTGTCAGGATAATTTTAAGCATCGCTGACATAAAATGGTCTCTTTTAGAAGTTAAAGGATAGAGCAGACCTAAGGGTACAAACAATGCGATGTTGCCAAATAAATTCCTAAAGGAATAACGGGTTGCTTCGTAAAAGAAACCGGAAGGTCCAACCTCAGGTGAGCGCAAATAATCCCAATGAATGACGCCGTTATGCACAATATCGTAAACATAATCGTCAATATTGGTCATTGGGATTAAGTTATTATGAATTTGATTATCCATCTCCACTGCCGGTACCAAGGTAATCGAAGCGACGATTGCAAGGTATATGATTAAAAGAGCTTTTAATAACACCGCTCTTCGTGTCTGTTTAGTCATGGCATACTCCTAAGTTTAAATGAGTACTCATTATAAAGTTCTAAACTTAAGACTAGCAAAATGAGTTTTAGGTATTCTCTAAAGACATATCGCCATCCGCAATCCAACCCATGCGATACACGATTAAGTAGATAAGATACGTAACAACAGCCGGTAAAAGAATCTGCAAAATCCCAATACTGGCTGCGATCTGCAAGGTGCTTTTACCTTCGCCGGACATGGATATGACCGTTCCGACTTGACCGACAAAACCGCAGGTGCCCATTCCGGCGGAAACAGGTGTATTCGTCATCTGAAAAACGGTGGTCGCTAAAGGTCCGAGAAGAGCGGAAGCCAATGTTGGCGGAATCCAAATACGCCAGTTTTTGACAATATTGGGAATTTGAATCATGGACGTTCCCAAAAACTGTGCTACAAATCCACCGATATCGTTGTCTTTATGACTTTGTACCGCAAAGCCTACCATTTGACAACAACAGCCGACGGTTGCCGCACCGGCAGCAATTCCGGATAAATTGAGCATAATGCATAGGGCCGCAGAGGATATCGGTAAAGTCAAGACCATACCGACTATAACAGAGATGACAATACCCATGATGACAGGACGTTGCACCGTTGCCCACATGATGACTTCGCCCAAGCCGGTCATCAACAAACCGATGGGTTTACCCACAACCATAGCGACAAGAGTACTGGCTAACATGGTGACAAAGGGCGTCACCAATAAATCGACCTTTGTTTCGCCTGCCACCGCTTTACCCAATTCTGCACCGATTAAGGCTGCTACAAAAGAACCGGCCGGACCACCCAGCGAATTACCGATAAAACCGCCTACCGTACAGGAAAGTATGACCAAGGGCGGCGCATGTAAACTATAGGCTACAGCCACCGCAATGGCGGGCCCGGTCATTTGTTGTGCTGCAGGCCACATCACATCTGTTAAAAATGTAATACCGAAAATAAATCCGATTTGATTTAAAATACTTCCCATCAACAGGGTGGAAAACAAACCAAAAGACATAAATTTCATCGCATCGATAATATATCGTTGCACCGAAATTTCAATATCCTTTCTTTTTAAAAATGCTGAAAACCGATTTTCCTTTTTCATATTCCTTTCGATCCCTCCTTGAATTCGATCAGTGTACAAAAAACAATAAAAAAATACAATATTGTATGCTGTACACCGCTGCCACGGATATAAGACCCCATTATAGGAGCAAGTGTGTCATACATTATTGTATTCTTGTTTCTATTATATGATATGTTTATTCTCGTATAGTATACGCTTTTCATTCTTAGAATGCAAGCTGCAAATTTAAACTTCTTTGGCTTCTATATTGGAATTGAAGTAAACCAAACCCAATACCTCCAAACATCCCGGTAAACTCATGTTGGCTGCCGTTTGTAGCCAATCCATCAGCGTCTCTATATGAACCGGCAACCATTTCTGATCCGAATCCAAGCCTTTTTCTGCTTCAAACAAGCAATAGGGTTCGCCGAGCTCTATACCCTTCTCCAGCCACCTTTTCGCCTTGATTTTGACAGCTTTGCCAACTGTAAATTGGTCGTAATAGCGAAATAAATAATAAGTGGCGGTTGTTTCGCCCATAGCATAGGCGCGGGCATAGACTTTTTCGACGTCTTCACAGGCTCTGAGACCAAATTGTCGATAAGCCATAGACTCCATAGCCATACCCAAAGCCATTAGGGCTTTGCTGTCGTTGGACTGAGAAGCTTTTCTAAACCATGAATAGCCCTCTTTGGCCGACACATTGGTCCCCCAACCTAAAAAGTAGTACTTGCCCAGATCAATCTGTGCTTTAATATCTCCTTCAATCGCTCTATTCAGGTTTTCTTTAAAAACAACTTCCCCATAGGTGTTTAAGCACGCTTGGATACGCTTGTTGACGTAGTCGTCCCAAATGTTGATATTTCCTTTAAAATCACCATTCAATTGGTTTTCATGAAAAAGTCTGAGGGCCTTTTTATATCGTTTTTTATAGGATATGGACAATTGCATATACTGCTTTTTCAGCCATTGTGCTGATCTTTTGCGCCCTTGAGGATACTCTGCCATCAGTTGCAGTTCACTCTGATTCTTTAGCAGATATGTATGGTTGACGATTTGTTTCTGCTGTGTCAATGAATCGGCATTGACACGAAAAGGGATAGCCGTGTATGCAATCATGCGTAAATACATCTGTTTTAACGCTTCTTCGTACAGTTCTACCTCTTTGTATTTTGATGTTTCAATAAAGTTCATCCATTTTCTCCAATTCAATCCGAGGAACGGCTTTTAAAGATTTCCGAATGTGACAATAAGAAGTTTTTGTAGATGCCGACTTTTATTCTACGAGCAGACTGATAAATACTTGGGATAAAACCGTCCTTTTCAAAATGATAAACCATGACGATTCTCTTTTTCGGCTCAATGATCCACAACTCCCGCACACCTTGTTGTGCGTACAGCAAGGGTTTTACAAAATAGGTTAGATGAGGGTTGTCCTCGTCAACCAATTCTACGACCCATATAACCTGCTCTTCTCGGCCTTCGGTAATGGATAATTGAGGTAACAAAACCGTTTCTTTATCAGTATCTGTACCTTCTGTATCTATAGGAAAAGGTGTGTAGGGCTGTCTTATTTTATTTAAGGGTTTTCTAGTTAAATGGTATTTATCGATTTGGCCGTACAAATAAGTCAATATATCCATGTTTAGACCGGTAATTTCCTGCCTTTCATAGACTTTACCCGCTACAACCTCTTTGTAAGTTTTCTTTTTTTCCGGCTCATTGCTTGTTATAATCTGCATTTTTTCTTCCATCTTCATTCTCCTCGTACTTCGTATAATACTGTCCTTGAAAGTTACCTTGTCTCATCATCTGTGCTTCTAAGTTATCCCGTACTTTCCACCAGCTTTTGTGCCAATTGGCAACGACCGAAAATTCTTCCGGAACTCTCCCAACAAGTCTTTGTATCGCGGTATCGGGGTTGAGATGCGTCAAAAACAAGATGCAGCGATGGATAAACTCCGATTCGTCCAACAAGGGTACCTCTTGATTGGCGTACATTTCATGAAGACGCGACTCCTTTACAATATATAAGGAGTGACATTTTGCAAAATCGCTTTGCACCTTGTTTAAAACTTGCGCTGTTTTCAGAACATCTTCTCGATTGTCCCAGGGCAAGTCCAAGATGACGTGGGTACACAACCGCAGCCCCGCCTCTTTGACCCTTCTTGCGCTTAAACAAAAATCCGCACACTGATGACCCCTGTTTAAGATTTTTAAAGTATCGTCGTTAGCAGTTTGCAAACCTAATTCTATCGTAATGTCTTTGTGTCTTTGAGTTTGCACTTCTTCTAGATAACGGAGTTGTTCGTCGGTGATGGTATCCGGTCTGGTGGCGATAGAAAGTCCGACAATGTCCGGACCAACCAAACTTTCGTCCACAGCTTTTATGAAATCTGCCAGGGGCAGGTATGTATTGGTATGACTTTGAAAGTATGGAATAAACTTTTTTGCATTATAGCGTTTGCCGATATACCTTTTGTTTGTGTCGATTTGTTCTCTGATCGAAGTTTTTGAAGATAAAGTCTCGTGACCGCCGCCTTGTTCGCCACAGAAAATACAGCCACCAAAACCAAGGGTGCCGTCTCTGTTGGGACAAGTCACCGGCAGATTAACCGGCAGTTTATATACTTTTTCTCCATAATGCCTTTTCAGCCATAATGAATAAGGGTAATAATTCAAATCCATGTCCTTTTGTCGATACGCTCTATTAAATAAAGCCGATTGCAGCGCAATCGGCAGTCATAGATTGAATGAGCTTACATATATTTCTTTAGGTTCTCAGGTAAATTGTCCTCTTCGCAACTAACACTGAGAACGAATTTAACATCTTGTTGTTTATTCAGCTTATCAAGTCTCTCTAACGTTCCCTCTAACTGTTCAGGGCCGTCTGCATTTAATATTCTTAGTAAATTGTCCAGATAAACCGTACTGACATCATAATTGCTGGCCAAAACGCCGCTAATAAATCCGTATAGTTGATCCTCTCCTTTTATGCCAAATTCTTCCGTATTGATAAAGCGTATTTTTGTGTCCACTGTTACTCTGTATCTATCTCTATCGTTAATAAATAAAATATCGCCTTTCGTGGTTATCAATTCGTCATTTGCCATGTCGATCATTTTCTTCGTTTTACCGCTACCTTTGGCACCAACAACAAATTCAATCATTTGAGACACCTCTTTCTACGTTGTTAAATCTATTATACAGACCAAGACCTCAATTATCAATTATTTTTATTTTCATCCATCGTGCAACAACGCTTTCACTTGTAACGATGGGTCCTAAACCAACTGTTTCTTACATACATTATACGAAGAAAGTAAACTGATCTTTAAGTCTTTTCAATACTATATCAAATTCAAGCTAAGATTCACTTAAAATAGATTAAAATAGCCGATACACGATTGAATTTTTTATAACATTCCTCACAATTCTTTTTTCAAATAGAAAAAAATCGAACTGCGAATAGAAACGACTAAAACAATCAGATAGACGACTCCTACAAAGCTGATGATGGAAATGGGATCAATGGCTTCTAGATTCATTTTCTTGAGATAATCTCCAAAGTATCCCATCACAATTGCTGTTAGAATCACTACCAACATCATGGGCATGATGGTCAATATTTTTCCCTTTGCATAGCCGAATTTAAAAAATAAAGGGAATTGTAACAAAGATATGCCGGTGGACACCAAAAATATTGAGAGAAAACCGGCCGACAATGATATCCAACCCTCCAATTGTACGGGTTGCTTCAATGCCAGATTTATCATTAAAAACATGATAATACCCATGAGGATCGCGCATAAGTTCATCAGATACATAAAGATGTATCGACCAAAGACGACGGATTTTGCCTGGATTCCAAAAATTTTGTATAGAGCATCAATTCCGGATTCATCCCCAACGAAATACGGATAGGATGAATACAGTACAGCTGCAAAACTCAAGGTATAAAGTACCGTAATCGGTGTTTTGCTGATCAAGCCGTAGAGCATCGCGAAAACAAAATAAATTGCAAAATTTTTAAATGTCAAATAGGATTGGATCGCTAAAAAATCCAAGATAATGATTTTCTTGATGTTTTTCAATTGTTTCCCCTTTTGTGAAAGACCATGATTTGATCGATGGTCGGCTTTTCTACAATCCAATGATCCGAAATTTTCGGCAAGTCTTCTCTCAGAATCATAGCCTCGAAACGGGTGTGATATTGGCGAGAACCGATAATGGCAGATGCTTCGATGGTATCGGCCTCGTCTAAGCCGGCTTTTACAATCACATACCTGTTTAAAAAATCATCCACAGATCCCGTAAAATAAATCTTTCCACCTTGTATAAAAACAATATAGTCGGCAATGGCTTCTAAATCTTGGGTAATATGCGTCGAAAATAAAACCGTATGTTCCTCATCTTCCACGTATGCTTGTAAAATCTCTCTGAATTCATCTCGAATGATGGGATCCAAGCCGGAGGTGGGTTCGTCCAGAATTAATGTTTTTGCCTGATGTGAAAAAGCAATGGCCAACATCAACTTGGTGTTCATCCCCCTAGAGAGTTCCTTCACCTTGAGTGTCTGATCAATTTCAAAAACTTTTAAATAGTCTTCAAATTGGTGTTGATCCCAATTGGAATAACCGACGGACATGGCACGTTCAACATTTTTGATTGTCCAGTCCTTCGCTAAGAAAGTGGAATCCATCACAATGCCGATATCTTCCACATAACTTTTGTTCTCCCCACAGATATCTTGGCCGTTGTAGAGAATGGTACCCTTATATTGATGAATCAGAGATAAAATACTTTTGATGGTTGTGGTTTTACCGGAACCGTTGGGCCCGATAAAACCGGTAATGTAACCCTTGGGTACCTTGAAAGATACATCATCTAAAAAAAAGGTTTCGTAGTGTTTGGTCAATTTTTTTATTTCAATCCTATTGTTCATTGTTCTCACTCTCGTAGATATAATCCAACAATTCAAACATTTCCGTTTTAGAAACATCAAATTGCCGGGCAATTGAAACTGCTTTGATGAGATGCGCTTCCAATTCTTTTTGTCGCTCTTCCCGTTCCAATTCTAAGTTTTTAGGGGCAACAAAGGAGCCCAGCCCCTGACGGCTGACGAGGTATCCCTCAGCTTCCAATGCATCGTAGGCTTTTTTAACCGTTAGGATTGCAACTTTTAATTCCTTAGCCATGGCACGGATAGAAGGTAACTTTTCGTCTTCTTTTAAATCTCCGGATAGTATTGCCTCTCTCATCGCGTTTTTGATCTGTTCATATAAAGGGATGCTGCTATGATTGCTGATCAAAATCTTCATAAGAACTCCTTATTGAATCATGTATCATACATTATGCATAACAGTATAGTACAGTTGATAACAGTTGTCAATTGAAATAAAAAAACCCGATTGCTCGGGTTTTTTTGTAGGATTGTGAACTTTACTCGATATCTTCTTTTATGGCCAATTCTTTTTCCATTAATTCTGTCAATTTGGGAACGATCTCATTTAAATCACCGACGATGCCAAGATCTGCAACATCGAAAATTGGTGCTTTTTCGTCTTTGTTTACAGCTATGATTAAATCAGATTCTTCCATACCGGCTAAATGCTGAACGGCTCCTGAAATACCGATAGCAAAATACACTTCCGGTCTAACCGTTTTACCTGTTTGACCGACCTGTCTATCTTTCGCAATCCAATCGGAGTCAACAACAGCTCTGGATGAGGATACTTCTGCATCTATCACTTGTGCAAAACTTTCTAGAGGTTTTAAACCTTCGGGACCGCCGATACCACGACCGGCAGATACGAGAATACGAGCTTCCGTTATGTCTTTTTTCTTGCTTTCTGTCTTAATGACTTCTTCGATCTCTACATTCACGTCTTCTTGGGAAAAGGTCATTTCTTCAATGAAAATCTCGCCGGTTCTCTTCTCGTCTTTTGCCATAGATTCCATAACACCTGGGCGTACCGTTGCCATCTGAGGTCTATGATTTTCGCAAAGGATTGTTGCCATCAAGTTACCACCAAAGGCCGGTCTGGTCATCATTAGAAGACCGGTTTCAGGGTCTATTTCTAATTTAGTACAATCAGCTGTCAAGCCGGTATGGACACGAGCCGCCAACCTCGGTGCTAAGTCTCTCCCGATGGAGGTGGCACCGAAGAGCATAATTTCCGGTTTGTAGGTTTCAATAATATGATAAACTGCTTTTGTATAGGGTTCAGTCATATATTCTTTTAAAATAGGATCTTCTACAACCACCACTTTATCCGCACCATGTTTGATCAGCGTGTCGCAGTAGTTCTGAACCTTCTCTCCTACCAGTACGGCCACAACGTATTGTTTTCGTTCATCAGCCAGTTCTCTTGCTTTTCCAAGCAATTCGATACCTACTTTGCTAAGTAGATTATCTCTTTGTTCTATGAATACAAATACATCTTTGTACATTTCTGTGTCACCTCCTTATATGATATATTTTTCTTTTAATTTTTCGATGATTTTTTGTGCCGCTTCATCGGATGTCAGATCATCGTATTTTTCTCCGACACCCTTTCCGCTTTTGGGGAAAGATTTTTTAACTCTGGTGGGTGAGCCTTTTAATCCTAGATTGGCTTTATCGAGTTTGTCTTCGATATCTGCTAATCCCCAAATGGTAATTTCTTTTTCATAAGCGTCTCTAATTTTACCAATCGACATGTATCTTGGTTCTGACAATTCGGTAAGCGTCGTGATTAAGCAAGGTAATTGTACTTTTAAGATGTGATATCTATCCTCAAATTGTCTTCTAACTCGAATGTAATCCTCTCCCGGTTCCACATTTTCTACATAGGAAACCTGTGGCAGTTTAAGATGTTCGGCTATTTGTGGTCCAACTTGAGCCGTATCGCCGTCGATAGCTTGTCTACCAGTAATAATTAAGTCATAATTTAAATTTCTTAAAGCACCTGCAATGGTATTAGAGGTGGCCCATGTGTCGGCACCACCAAAAGCTCTATCGGTGAGTAAGATCGCATGATCCGCGCCCATAGCCAAAGCTTCTCTCAAAGCTTCCTCAGCTTGAGGTGGCCCCATGGTCAATACTGTGACTTCAATTTCTTCAGGATTAGTATCTTTGATTTGAAGAGCCGCTTCTAAACCCGCTTTATCATCCGGGTTAATGATGCTCGGCACACCCTCTCTGATAAGCGTGTTTGTAACAGGATCTAATCTTACAACATTTGTATCTGGTACTTGTTTAATACATACTACTATTTTCATCGGTTGCCTCCTATTTCAATAGCTGTCCAGCGATAACTATTTGTTGAATTTGAGAGGTACCTTCGTAAATGGTCAATACTCTAGCATCTCTATACAGCCTTTCAACTTTATAATCTTTGATAAATCCATAGCCGCCATGGATTTGTACCGCTTTTCCACAGATGTCATTGCATACTTCCGAGGCATAATATTTTGCCATCGAGGCTATTTTTGATGTGTCCATGCCTGCATCTTTTTGTCTTGCCGCTTCATAAGTTAGTAGTCTTGCCGCTTCTAATTTTGTCGCCATTTCAGCAAGCATGAATTTAATACCTTGGAATGAAGCGATTGAAGTACCAAATTGTTTTCTGTCCTTTGCGTAGTCGATGCTTTCTTCTAAGGCAGCCGCTGCAATACCGATGGATTGTGCCGCAATACCAATGCGACCTGTATCCAAGGCTTTCATAGCGTTGGTAAAACCTCTGCCTTCTCTGCCCAATAAGTTTTCCTTCGGTACTTTGACATTTTCAAAAATAATATCCGAAGTCGCACAACCGATTAAACCCATTTTATCTTCTGGTTTTCCAAAGCTGACCCCTTCTGAGTGAAGATCCACAATAAATGCGGAAATACCTCTAGAACCTAAGGAGCGATCGGTTTTGGCATATATAACACCATAATCAGACAATGGAGCGGCGGTGATAAAGGTTTTACGTCCATTAATAATATAGTGGTCTCCGTCTAACACTGCAAAAGACGTCATGCTCCCTGCATCTGATCCTGCACCGGGTTCTGTTAAACCAAAACACATCAAGGATTCTCCCTTTGCCAATATTCTCAAATATTTTTGTTTTTGTTCTTCTGTTCCGGACATCAAAATAGGTGTCCCTACTAGAGAGTTCGGACCAGAAACATAAATACTGGCTACACCGCTTGCTTTGGCAATTTCCTCCATAACAATAACGTAGGCCACATGATCGGAACCAGATCCACCGTATTTTTTAGGTGTCTTAATACCGAAAAATCCACAATCTGCCATTTTTTTGATAACATCTTCAGAAAATTCTCCAGTCTCTTCAACTTCTTCCAGAAATTCTTTTGTCAATTCTTTCTCTGCGAACTCTCTGGCAAGATTTCTGATCATATCATGTTCTTTAGAAAAATTCATCTAAACCTCCTGACTATTTTGCTTTCATCATAATTGTCCAAGGCGCTTCCGTTACTAATACTCCATCTTGATTGACCAATTTTGTAAGGAATTTGACAATGCCTCTACCGGGTTTTGAACTGGGGATGTATTCTTCCGGAACAATTTCTAAATGAATCGTATCTCCGATTTTTAAAGGACTTTTATAGCGTATAGTCAATTCAAGAAAAGCGATAGTGGTGCCATCAAAAAGACCCATTTGGTTGGATAAACCGGTCATTATGGATGCACCCAACATGCCGTGGGCAATACGCCCTTTAAACACACCTTTTTTTGCTACTTCTTCATTAGTGTGCAAAACATTAAAATCTCCGGACAATCCCGCAAAATTAACCACATCTGTTTCTGTAATTGTTCTTCCTTGGCTTGTATAAGTTTTTCCAATTTCAAATTCTTCGGCGTACAAGCCTTTAGCTTCCGTTGACATATTTCACCTCATTATATTATTCAAAATTTGGCTTTCTTTTTTCTCTGAAAGCCGCCATGCCTTCGATTTGATCTTTGGTTCCGAAGGCGTTTGCCATTAAACCCGTTTCAATTTCTAAGGCAGAGTCGATTGGTGCTTCCATTCCTAAGTTTACAGCGGTTAAGATTTTTTCCACCGCTTGCTTAGAACTTTTTGCAATACGTTTTGCCAAAAGTATGGTCGCATCCATTAACTCCTCCGATGTATGTATCTCAGTAACAAGATTGTGATCTAAAGCTGCTTGGGCATCGATAGTCGCTCCGGTTAACATTAAGTACAGTGCATAGGATTTGCCGACTACTCTCGGCAATCTTTGTGTTCCGGAAAAACCGGGAATAATGCCTAAAGTCGCTTCCGGCAGTCCGAATTTTGCTTTTTCCGAAGCAATTCTGAGGGTGCAGCTCAATGCGAATTCGACACCGCCACCAAAGGCATAACCGTTAATCGCCGCAATGGTAGGAATCGTTAACATTTCTATTTTTCTAAAAAGATCTCTACCTTTCTTTGAAAAATTCCTAATTTCATCCCCTCGTAAACATTCCATCTCTTTGATATCCGCACCTGCGATAAAAGCTTTACCTGCGCCTGTAAAGACTACGACTTTCACAGAATTGTCGCTTTCGATGGTTTCAATTGCTTTCGACAACGCATCAATAACTTCTGAGTTTAAAGCATTCATGGCATCGGGGCGGTCGAAAACAACCGTCGCAATACCTTCATTGATTGTAAGTTTAATCATGCATATTTCCTTTGCAAAACTTTACACGACACCCATGGTGGCGAGTATCGTGGCTAAGGTTACCGTTATAAGCGGAATCACGCAAGTTATTACAAAGACCGGATAATAACCTTCAGCATAGGTTAGTTTTGTAACATTTAAAATGGTAATATTGGGACCTGCATGGGGTAGCGAATCCAAGCAACCAGCTGCTATGGAAGAGATTCTGTGGAATACTTGTATGTTGATGTTTTCCGCCATGAATTTTTCTGCCATCGTGTTATAGAAAATTGTTAAACCACCACTAGAAGAACCGGTGATACCAGCAACGATATTTACACCTAAGATCATGGATACAATCGGTGAAAAAGGCAAGCCCGCTGCCATGTTAACAAAGCTTTCGAAAGCCGGCGCAACCTTAACGATACCGCCAAACCCAACAATAGCTGCCGTGTTGACTAAAGCCATAATAGCACCTTGGGAACCCTTGGTAACCATGCCTTTAACATCTGTGTATCTGTTTCTAAAAACAAGATAACAGTAAAAAACTGCTAAAAGCAATCCTAAAGAGACTGAAAAGTTTGCATTTAAACCTAAGAATATCGGACCGCTGACATTGGTAATAAAAATAATCAAGATCGGTAACACTGACAATGCAAAACTCGGCAATGTTTTTCTTTCTTCCTCAGAAACGGATCCAACGACTTCGCCTTCTCCGGGTACAAAGCCCAATCCTCTGCCCTTTAACCTTCTCGCTTCCCAAGTTAAATAAAACATACCCAAAGTAAACATAGTAATACCGCAAATGATGCCCAGAACTGGAGCGGCCGTAGTCGTCGTTCCTAAGTATTGGGTAGGGATCACGTTGGTCAATGCCGGTGTTCCAGGTAAGCACGTCATGGTAAAGGTACCACCACCGAGGTTTACACAACCGGGAATCAGTCGCTTCGGAATTTCCGCTTCTTTAAATAGATAAAGAGCAATGGGGTAAACGGAGAAAATGACGACAAAAACGGAAACACCACCGTAAGTTAAAACTGCTGTCACTAGAACTAAGATGAGTATAGCTCTAGATTTACCAAAAATGTCGATAACTTTGTAAGCAATGGCTTTTGCCGCACCGCTTTCCGACATAAATTGACCTAAAATTGCTCCGAAAAGGAACATGAATAAAAATGACTGAACAAAACCGGCCATACTGGTCAAGTAACCTTCTGTTAACGCCATAACGGCATTGATTCTATTTGTCAAAATGACAATGGCGCCCCCGGTTAAGGAACCCACAAAAATATGGTGTCCCCTAAAGGTTAAGACGATCATGACCGCAATACCAATAATTAATCCAATTGCTGCTACAAATTCCATGTTTTTTCCTCTGTTCTTTATTTGTTATTTGCTAAGCCCATCAAAGCATTTTTAAATAGTCTTTCGTCCATCGTCTCTACATTGTCCGCTATAATGGGTTTGAAGTCCATTTGATCGATAATATCTTTTTGAATATCGATACCCGGTGCTACTTCCACCAATACCAAACCTTTTTCGCTAGGTTTAAACACACATCTTTCAGTTATAAATAGTACATTTTGTCCGTTTTCTAAGCCGAATTCCGCACTATAGGTTACTTGCTCGATGGTCGGCAAGAATTTTTTTCTACGTCCTTCTTGGATAATTTTCAGTTTTCCGTCTTCAACAGCGACTTCCAATCCACCCGCAGTTAAAGTTCCACAAAACACAATATTTTTTGTGCTTTGAGTGATATCGATAAAACCGCCACAACCGGCAATTCTCGATCCAAAACGGCTGACATTGATATCCCCCATGGGGTTAACTTCCGCAAAACCTAAGAAGGTAATATCCAATCCACCATGGTTATAATAGTCAAATTGAGAGGTCATCGGCAAACCAGCCCATGAATTGACTGCTGAACCGAAGTCAAACCCACCTAATGGAAAACCGCCAATTAACCCACTCTCAATGGTTAATACCATACCGCTGAGACCTTCCTCATTGGCTACCGATGCCACACCTTCGGGAATACCAATACCTAAATTGACCACGATATCTTCTTTACACTCCATAGCAGCACGTCGTGCAATGACTTTTCTAGCATCCAAATTCATATCTTTAAAAGAAAATAAATCGGACTTATAATGACCCGCTATTAAAGGATCGTAAAAAGAACCCGGCGTTTGTCTGTGGTATTCTTCAGGATTCGTAGTTTGTACAACTGCATCTACAAAAACACCTGGAACAACTACTTGTTGACGATCGATGGAAGACGAGGACACAATATTTTTTACTTGAGCGATGACTTTACCACCACTGGCTTTCGCTGCCATTGCGATGTCTAAAGCATCGATATAGGCAGATTCTTCTTCCATTGTAATGTTTCCAAATTCATCGCTGGTGGTCCCTCTGATAATACCGACATCGATCATAGGCGCTTTATATTTCAAATACTCTTTACCGTCTATCTCGATCAATTCAACCAAATCTTCGGTGGTTTTTTCATTCATCTTTCCACCGGATAATCTAGGATCACAATATGTTTTTAAACCAATTTGAGTAATTTCAAAGTCCTTCCCTCCGGCTCTTTGACGATATAAATGGGAAATAACACCTTGAGGAAAGTTATAACTTTCGACTTCGTTATTATTGACCATTTCAATCATTCGCTGATTATTTGCATAATGACCAGTAACATATCGCTTGATAGCCCCTTTAAAAGAGTATTCATAGGTTCCTTGGTCTTTATTATTGCCAATACCAGCACCTTGATAAACCGTTAAATCCTTCGGATGGCCGGTTTCTTGGAAAGATTCGCCAATATTTACCATCATCTCTCTTGCAACTGTTGCCAGCATAAATCCAGAGGCCGCTATGGTATCTCCGTCTTTAATTAAACCGACTGCTTCTTCAAATGTAATTAATTTTTTCATAATTTTACCTCCGTCAAATATACTAGCAACTTTTATGCCAAGTTTTCATCATCTCAATCTTAAGTAAAATTGTGATTTCTTTAACAGTTTGAGTTTTAATTCTTCTTTTTAAGATTAAATTGTATTTATTATGAGACAATGTCTTTATCTTGCAACAGAAAGGGACCATGATGATACAGTACTTTGACATTGACAATGAATTATTTAGAATCGCCATTACCCAGTCACCGATATTAATTTTTATTACGGATCATGTCGGTAAGGCGATCTATGCTAATCAACCCTCTTTGGCTATGATGGGTGGAACAGAATCCGAAGTTATCGGAAAGAATATTGCCGATATTATGGTTGAAAGGAATTACAGTACTTCAACTATTCTAAAAGCAATCGAAACAAAGCAAGTAGTACAAGATATCGTTATTTTTAAGGGACTGCGCACCTGTCTATCAACGACGATACCTTATTTTGATGATCAAGATAATCTAAAATATACGATGACCTACACGTATAGTGCCGAGCAAATCGAGTTCTTTAATGACATGTTGATGACCACACTAAGGAAAAAAGAATTATCAGAAGAAGTTACCAAGTATCTATTACATAGAAGCCAACCTTTGTATTACGAATGTCAATCCATGAATGAATTAATTCTGTCTTGCAACCATGTTGCCATGACAGACACCACCGTTTTACTTCTTGGTGAAACCGGCACCGGAAAGGAAGCCATTGCCCACCACATTCATTTTTCCAGTCGTAGAAAGGACGGTCCATTTATTCCGATTAATTGCACTGCTATTCCGAAGGAACTTTTTGAATCGGAATTATTCGGATATGAAAAAGGCTCCTTTACCGGCGCAAATACCAAAGGTAAAAGAGGTATTATTGAACTTTCTAATCATGGCACCTTATTTTTAGACGAAATTGGCGAGTTGTCTTTGTCGATGCAAACAAAATTGTTGCGTGTCATTGAAACAAAAAAATACAGCCTATCGGTGGGGCTGAGGAAAAACCTGTAGACATGCGCATTATTGCTGCTACCAATAAAGATCTTAAAAAAATGGTTCTTGAAGGTAATTTTAGAGAGGATCTGTATTATCGCCTCAACATTATACCTCTAACCATTCCACCCTTGAGAGAAAGAGGAGATGATTTACGTCTGATCGCTCAAAAATATGTGGATTCCTATAACGATAAGTATGCATATCAACGTAGACTTTCCAAACGTGCGTTTAAAGTATTAGAACGCTACCCATGGCCGGGCAATGTGCGAGAATTGCGGAATATTATTGAAAGAGGGGTGTTAATGGCTAAATCCGATTTGTTGACCCACGAATTTGACTTTTTAATACAAGAAGAGCCCAAAACATTTTTCCCCGAAGATGCAACATCAAAAGAAATTGTACCGCTGAAGGAATGGCTATCCGAAAAAGAAAAAGACTATCTTAAACAGGCATTGGCTCAATGCTCAGGTAATGTAGCCCAACTAGCAAAAAAATTAAATATCCATCGAAGTACTTGTTATCGAAAACTTGTAGAGTATTCTCTCTTGGTTGAAAAAGAATGAAGGATTGTCTTTAATAAAAATAAAGAGCCCTCGGCTGAATAAATTTTCAGCTGTGGGCTCTTGTTGAATAAACGATTGTTTGAATCTCTTAACGTTATTATCTTTTGTTTAAAGGTTTGTAATCGTTACGTTGAGAAACATTTAAATAAGCCGGACGAATAATTTTACCAACATTGATTAATTCTTCCAAACGGTGGGCGCTCCACCCCGGTATACGTGCAATGGCAAAGATCGGCGTATACAATTCCTTTGGTAAACCCAGCATATGATAAACAAAACCACTGTAAAAGTCCACATTGGCGGAAACACCTTTGTAGATTCTTCGTTTTTTGGTGATAACCTCAGGTGCTAATCGCTCAATTTTTTCGTAGAGCTGATATTCTTTGTACATATTCTTTTCCTTTGCCAATTGCTCAACAAAGCCTTTTAGGACGTGTGCTCTTGGATCGGATACGGAATAGATGGCATGCCCCATTCCATAAATTAACTTTTGCTTATCAAAAACCTCTCCTGCCAATAATCTGTTCAAGTAATCGACGATTTCGTCTTCATCTTGCCAATCGTTAATATGGGTTTTTATATCCTCGAACATTTCAACAACTTTGATATTGGCGCCGCCGTGTTTAGGCCCCTTTAATGAACCCAATGCTGCGGCAATGGAGGAATAGGTATCGGTCCCGGAGGTGGTCACCACACGGCAGGTAAAGGTTGAGTTGTTGCCCCCACCATGTTCTGCATGAACAATCAGCGCCAGGTCCAAGATCAGAGCTTCCAATTCCGAATATTTTTTGTCCGGTCGCAAGGTCATGAGAATGTTTTCCGCTGTCGACAAATTGCTATCCGGTTGGTGAATAAATAAAGAATCGCCATGTTCGTAGTGACGGTAAGCCTGATACCCGTAAACTGCAAGCAAGGGAAATAAAGCGATCAACTGTAAGCATTGTCGCAATACGTTGGATATGGAGGTGTTGCTGGCACAATCGTCATATGAAAATAAGGTCAAGACACTCCTTGCCAAGGTATTCATCATATCTTTACTGGGTGCTTTTAATATAATATCCCGAACAAAAGAAGTCGGTAAATTTCTGTAAACGGATAATAAATTTTCAAATTCCTGTAGTTGGTCTTTTGTGGGCAATTTCCCGAACAATAACAAGTAAACCGTCTCCTCGAAACCGAAGCGATTGTCGTTGATCGTACCTTGAACAATATCTTTAACGTTGATACCTCTGTAGTAAAGCTGACCGTCACAATGAATTTTTTGATCGCCGTCTTGCACATAGGATACAATTTCCGATATTTCCGTTAACCCTGTCAAAACCCCGTTGCCGTGTATATCCCTTAAACCAATATTGACATGGTGAGATTCGTATAATTCCTTATCGATAACAAAATCTTTTTTTATTTGTTCTGCGTAGTTAAATATTAATGGAGCCGTTTCTGAAAAAACACTTGTCATGATTACTTTCTCCCTTCTATACTGAGTATGTTCAAATTGAATTCCTAATTTTGCATCTTTACATACTACCATAGTTTCGCCAAGATTTAAATTAAATCTTAATTTTCTGAATTTCTTTAATGCATCTGCATCATTTTCTATGGAATCACTTCTTAATACCATACTTTTTCTCTTCTTATCGGCTCTATGGTTTACGAAACACGATTGGTTTGTTATAATTTCTATCAAAACATTAAAGGAACAAACCATGAGTCATATAAAAACCAAAACCGTTGTCTTAGGCATTACCGGGTCCATCGCTGCTTACAAAATGGCCAATGTTGCCAGCGATTTGACTAAAAACGGAGTGGATACCCACGTCATCATGACGCCGAATGCAACGGAAATCATCAGTCCATTAACTTTTTCTACCCTTACGGGGAATACTTGTATTGTCGATACCTTCGACAAGCATATCAACTACAACGTCGCCCATGTCTCCTTGGCTAAACGGGCAGATGTGTTTATGATCGCTCCCGCCACGGCCAATGTCATCGGAAAACTTGCCCATGGTATTGCCGACGATATGCTAACCACCACCGCCATGGCCATGCATTGTAAGAAATTTATCGCACCGGCTATGAATACCCACATGTATGAAAACCCTGCCTTGCAACGCAATTTAGAAATACTGAAAAGAGATTCTTACGAAATCATCGAGCCGGATTTCGGTATCTTAGCCTGCAAAGATGAAGGCAAAGGCAAGCTGGTTAAGGAAAATGTTCTGTTAGATTATCTGTACCGGGAAGTGGCCTTTGATCAGGATTATGCCGGAAAAAAAGTATTGATTACCGCCGGTCCGACCCAAGAAGTCATCGACCCTGTGCGCTTTATCTCCAATCATTCTTCCGGAAAAATGGGCTATGCCTTGGCTAAAATTGCCATGCAAAGAGGGGCCGATGTCACCTTGGTTTCCGGTCCGACCACTTTGCCCCTACCCGCCTTTGTCCGCCATATCCCTATACGCTCATCTAAAGACATGTTCAACGCTGTTAAAGAGGTGTTTTCTGAGCAAGACATCGTGATTAAAGCGGCAGCAGTTGCCGACTACACCCCTAAAACTTACCATGAAAATAAAATAAAAAAAGATAAAAGTGAAAGTGTTCTAGCCTTGGAACTTAAAAGAACGGACGATATTTTGTCTTATTTATCGGCTCATAAAAAACCTTCCCAATTTATTTGCGGATTTTCTATGGAGACGGAAAACTTGGTGAAAAACTCCAGAAAGAAATTGATCAAAAAAAATTTAGACATGATTATTGCCAATAATTTATTTGTTAAAGGCTCCGGGTTTCAAACGGATACCAACGTCGTAACCGTGATTACCCCTCAGGACACGGTTCCCTTGCCCATTATGTCTAAAGAAGAAGTCGCTAAAGCTATTTTAGATACCATTCTCGCTCAGGTGGAACCATAGAATGACCATAATCGATATTTTAAATTTGGGGATGTCCATCGGCTTTTTGCTATTAGAAAACGGTGCCGAAGTTTACCGTGTGGAAGAATCCGTTCGGCGCGTATGTCAAGCCTACGGGTACGAGGATGCGGTTTTATTTGTGGTACCAACCATCATCACCATAACCGTTACAGGTCACGATGGCACACCTTATTCCAAAACAAAAAGAGTTTATTATCGTAAAACGGATTTACACAAAGTCAAGTTGGTGAACACCCTCTGTCGAAATATAACCGACAAGGGGGTTTCTTACGAGGAAGCGATCAGGGAAATCGACCGCATTCATCATGCTGCCCACTACTCCTTCTTGTTTCAAATGGTGAGTTTGGGTGTCGGTGCCTTCTTCTTTTCCTTGTTTTTTAATGCAACCTTGGGCGATGCGATATTTTCTTTTTTTATTGGTTGTTTACTCAGATGGGTCATATCATTTACAGGGTTAACCAAGACCAACGTCTTTTTTGAGAGCATTATTGGCGGAATGACCGTTTCCATTCTCGTCACCATCCTGTCAAAATTTGGTTTCATAATGCACCCTGACCGTATTCTGATGGGTTCTATTATGACATTGACCCCGGGGCTTGCCATGACAAACGCCATGCGGGATATCATGGCAGGGGATCTGCTGGCAGGCTTGACGAAGTCCACTGAGACCATTTTGATTGCTGCAGGCATTGCTCTGGGCGTTGCTTTACCCATTATCTTGATCAAACCCTTAGGAGGCATTTTATGACAAATTACTTGCTCCCATGTTTTTTTGCTTTTGCCTCCACCATTGCCTTTGCTTTTGTCTTTAATATTCACGGATTTAAATTGATCCTATTATGTGGCATCGGCGGGGCTTTGGGTTGGTGTGTCTTTCTTTCTTTGAACGGTGTTTTTATCAGCAACGTGCTGCAGTATTTTTTAGCAGCCATCATCGTTTCAATTTATTGCGAAATCATGTCTCGATGGAACAAAGTACCCGCCACCCTTTTTTTTAGTGCTTCTATGATACCTCTTTTTCCCGGAAGAGCTCTGTATGAAATGATGAATTATCTTGTCAACGGGCAAACAGATTTGGGGTTATCCAAAGGGCTTTACGGTTTGGCAGTGGCAGGCGCGTTAGCCATGGGCATCGTGATCGTTTCCTCAACTTTCCGATTCGGTCAAAATATTTCTTCAGCTTACCAAAGAATATTGATAGGAATCAAAAAATCGAAAAAAAAAGAAAAATCATAACAAGGGTTAGTTTTCATCAAATCGAAGGATCTAGAACTTCAAACTAAAACTACAAAAGCCTTTTTTATCATCTCATCGCAAGCAATTGCTTTCCGCCGATAAAAAAGGCTTTTGATTTTGTTAGAATATTTTAAGACCGCCATATGCTTATATTTTTTTTAGAAGTCTTCCACGATCAATCTCTTGGACATCGTGGCGAATCTGGGCAAACAAATCCTCAATATGTTCGAATTTCATTTCCCCTCTAATTTTTTCTTTAAAAACCAATTTGACTTTTTTTCCGTAAATGTTGCGGTTAAAATCGTAGATATAGGTTTCAATGCTATAAGGATGGTTTTTAAAGGTTGGGTTGATGCCTAAATTGGTTGCACCATCATACCATTTGCCATCAACTTCTATTTGCGTATAATAAACACCGGAGCTTGGTAAAACCAGGTTGGTGGTCATTTTTAAATTAGCTGTCGGCAATTGAAAGCGGCTACCCAATTGTTTGCCCACGACGACAACCCCGCGGATAAAATGATCTCCGCCTAGGTATTTTGAAACAGCCCGAACCTTACCCACGCCTATCAATTGTCGGATCAGCGAAGAGCTGACCGAGGCGCCACCTATTTTAAGCTCATCCACTACGGTTACACCGAATCCATAATAGCGACCCATTTTTTTGAGTAAACTGGTGTCTCCGGATGCTTTGTAACCAAAGGTATAATCAAAACCCACAACCAAATGTGCTAAGTTGAATTTTTTGAGCAGGTAGTCGACCACAAATTCCTTTGGGGACAAACTCATTACTTTCTGATCAAAATTTTCCAGGTGTACTTCATCGATACCATAGGTTTTGCATTTTTCAATTTTATCTTCGTTGGACATGATCAATGTCGGTGCATAAGTAGGAAAAATGTAAGTCAACGGATGATCTTTAAAAGTTAAAACTCCACTGATGCATTGCTCTAATTGTGCTTGATGGATTGCTTTTTTGATCAGCTCTTGATGACCGAGATGGACACCGTCAAAAAAGCCCAAAGCGAGTACGATTTTTTTCATTCCCATTTTTTATAAAATCCTTTTTGGTTGTATATAGGTTTTTTCTGCATTCTCCTTGATTTCTCCGATGCCGATCAATCGATCGGATGTACAGAGCAAAAGAATGTCGCCCTTTTGATAGTCTTTGATATTTTCGACAATATTGTGCCCCAGCAAAGGGTTTCCGGACAGCAAGTAACGGTCCGCTTCCGGTTTCGTGTGAACAGACGGATACCCCTTCATGGCCTCTTCCATCGAGGTCACGTATTTTTCTAGGAAAGAAGGCGTATCCCATTGTTTTTCCAGCTCTTCCAAAGTGATGGCATGGGACAAGTCAAAGTTACCGACTTTTGTGCGCTTTAAATCTCCCATGGCTGCATAGGTCTGTAATGAACGTCCGATATCGCGGCATAGTGCACGTACATAGGTTCCCTTCGAACATTCTACCAAAAAGCGCGCCTTGTGGGGTAAATCCTTCATATCCAAGGCTTCGATGCGGTAAATATGGATCGGCCTTGCAGGTAAGGTGTGAAAAATACCTTTTCTGGCCTCTTCATACATCTTTTTACCTTTAACTTTTAAAGCTGAATATGCCGGAGGCACTTGGGTTCCGGAACCGAGAAAACTTTCTAAGGTTTGTGTCAAGCTTTTTGCGTCTACCGATGGGGCATCGTCTGTGCGAAGCACCTTTCCCGTAATATCGTCCGTATCCCTTTCTTCGCCGAAATGAATGTCCGCTTCATAGGTTTTATCATTTAAGGTCAAGTAATTGGAAAGTTTGGTGGCATTGCCCACACAAAGCACTAAAACTCCTGTTGCGTTGGGGTCCAGCGTTCCGGTATGACCTATTTTTTTATTGCGTAAAATGCGACGTGCCCGATAAACCACATCGTGGGAAGTCATCCCCTTTTCTTTATAAATGTTCACAAAGCCGTGTATTTCATTTTTCATTCAAGGACCTCGTCTGATAAAAAGCATACACTTGCTTTTTTAAGTCCTCAATAGAGTCTCGATAATCAAAACCCGCTGCTTGAAGATGTCCACCGCCACCGTGTTTTTTAGCAAATTCTGCGACATTCAAGCCGCTTTTGCTGCCGGTTCTTAAGGAGACTTTGTACCAACCCGGTTCTTTTTCTTTGAGTGTCACTGCTAACACGCAGTCCCTCACATTGGAACCGATGTTGGCAATATCATCGGTGATATTGACATAGCCGCCAAAGGTTTCGATCGTTTCGTAATCCAACACGACATAAGCAATGAGGCCCTCTTCTTCTAATCTGAGACTGTGAATTGCCTCACCTAAAAGCTTCATTTGGTTGTAGCTCTTTACTAGATGAAGTCTTTTAGCTAAGTGGGAGAAATCCGACTTTTTTTCATAAAGATGGGCAACCGAATAATGGGTGTTGGCCCCGACATTGCTGAATTGAAAGCTGCCCGTATCTGTAGAGATCGCCGTGTAGAGTGCATCTAAAATTTCTTCGTCGGGTTCCACCCCCAACTTGGATAAATAGCCTTCGATCAACTCTCCTGTGGCGGACAGGTGTCGAATATCATTGGCATCTCCGTAACCACTGTTGCTGATGTGGTGATCAATGACTAGAATAGGTATCTTTTCATCAAAATTTGGAGGTTTGTGGGCGTAATCCAAAGTCGAACAATCTAAAGATACGTAAACGTCCGGCGCCTTCCCGGAAAGTTTGTTAAAAAAGTTCGATTCTTCAAAAAAATCCAACCGTTCTTCTAAGGGTAAGTCCAAATAGTATTCGACCTCTTTGCCACATTGCTTTAGTATTTTACCCAAAGCAATGGTTGAACCCACTGCATCGCCATCGGGCTTGCGGTGGGAGATCAACAAAAACCGTTGGTTTTTGTCGATCATCTCCAACACATCACTGGGAATCACTCTCTTCATCTTTCTTCAATTTTTCCTTTTTTAAATCGTCCAATATTTTTTCTATATGAAGGCTATATTCTACGGAATCGTCCAGTACAAAGCTTAAGGCAGGGACAGAGTGATAGGTTAACACCTTGCCAAGAGCTGAGCGAAGAAAACCCTTCGCTTTTTCGAGAATTTCCACAGCTTGTGACCCTTCTTCTTTGGTACCGATTTGACTGATATACACCGTCGCCATTTTTAAATCCGGTGTGGTCTTGACTTTGGTCACGGACAACCCTTCTTTTTTAAGGCGATTGTCCTTCATTTTACTTTGAATAATCAAACTCAATTCTCTTTGAATTTGTTCATTAATTCTTTCAATACGATAGGATGCCATAATCAAACACCCCTTTCTATCTATATTTTAAAGCAGGCGATCGATTGCTTCCATTTTAAAGGATTCAATGACGTCTCCAACTTTAATATCGTTAAATTTCTCTACACCGATACCGCACTCATAACCCGATGCCACTTCTCGGACATCGTCTTTAAAGCGTCTTAAAGAGGCAATTTGCCCTTCGTAGACAACGATACCGTCTCGAATAATACGTACTTCTTCGGATCTTCCGATTTTTCCGTCGGTCACATAGCAGCCGGCAACCGTCGCTCCGGATGGCAATCTAAAGGTATCTCGAACATCCGCATTGCCTGTCACGACTTCTTTGTATTCCGGTTCCAATAAGCCTTCCATGGCCTTGGTCACGTCATTAATTGCATCGTAAATAACGCGGTACAAGCGAATATCGATATCTTCCTCTTCTGCTGCGGTTACGGCGTTTTTATCCGGTCGGACGTTGAAGCCAATGATAATCGCATTGGAGGTGGAGGCCAACATAACATCGGTTTCGTTGACAGCGCCAACAGCTGTATGGATGATATTAACTCGGACTTCGTCCGTGCTGAGCTGTTGTAAGGACTGACTGATGGCTTCGATGGAACCTTGAACGTCTGCTTTGATGATGATGTTGACATCGGCCACTTCGCCTTCTTGAATCTGACTGAATAAATCGTCTAGGGATACTCTGGCTTTCGCCTGTCGTGCGTCCTTTTCCATTTCTCGACGTTGCATCGCCAATTGACGGGCTTCTTTTTCGTCTTTGATCACAATAAAGTCGTCCCCGGCTACCGGTATTTCCGATAATCCCGATACTTCTACAGGCATCGAGGGACCGGCTCTTCGAATGCGTTTGCCCTTATCGTCAATCATCAAACGGATTTTACCATAGGTGGTACCGGTTAAAATGGTGTCACCTAAGTAAATGCTTCCCTGTTGTACCAATAATGATGCCGTGGCACCTTTACCTTTTTTTACTTCCGCTTCGATGACGGTTCCTCTGGCTTCGCGATTGGGGTCTGCCTTTAACTCCTGCATTTCCGCCACTAAGAGGATCATCTCCAATAAGGTATCGATGTTGGTTCCTTGTTTTGCGGAGACCGGCACGGCGATCACATCGCCACCCCACTCTTCCACCACCAAGCCGTATTCCGTTAGCTCTTGTTTGACTCTTTCGGGGTTGGCCGTTTCTTTATCGATTTTATTAATCGCTACGATAATGGGTACCTCAGCTGCCTTGGCATGGTTGATCGCTTCAACGGTTTGGGGCATCACGCCGTCATCTGCAGCGACGACCAAAATAGCCACGTCGGTAATTTGCGCTCCTCTGGATCGCATAGCCGTAAAAGCCTCGTGCCCGGGTGTGTCTATAAAGGTAATGGTTTGGTCATTAACTTTAACGGTATACGCACCGATGTGCTGAGTAATACCCCCGGCTTCACCGGCAGTAACATGGGCAGAACGTATTTTATCCAATAAAGATGTTTTACCATGGTCGACATGTCCCATAACGGTAACAACCGGCGGTCTGGTAATTTCTTCTCCGGTTTCCTGATCATCATACTCTTCAAAGATTTGGCTTACTAAATCTTCTACTTCTATTTTTTCGACTTCAAAACCCAGTTCGTCGGCAACAATTTCTGCGGTTTCGTAATCGATGCTTTCGTTGATGGTGGCCATGGTACCTGCCATCATTAATATTTTGATGATTTCCGTTGCAGCGACATCCAAAGTTTCTGCTAATTCACCAACAGTTATATTTTCCGGTATTTCGTAGACTTGACTCTTCAATCTTTCGGATTTAATTTCCGCTTTTTGTTTCTTATAAACCGAGCGAGATACTCTTTCCTTCTTTGAATAATCTCGAACTTTTAAATTTTGCGGTCGCTGTTGTGTTCGGGTGTCTTTTTTGCGACGTGTTTTTTTGTTCTTGCCTTGTTCTTGTCGATTTTTTCCTGTCTCTTCGCGAGGTTTTTTAGACTTGATCGTTTCTTTTTTTACAGTATCTTCTTCATCTCGAATAGGTTTGGACCTTTTCGGTTTTTTAGGTTTACTTTGAGCGTCTTTTCTCTGGGGTTGACCGGTCTCTTCTCTCTGTTTTTGAGATTGTTGCTTTGCTTTTGGTTTTTGTTTCTGTTGGCTTGAAGCTCGCGGTTCCGATTTTTTTCGAGGTTTTTCTTCCGCCGGTTTTTGCGGTGCCTCCCCGGGTTTATAAACAGCTTTAAATTCTGCAATTTGTTCGCCGGTTAAAGCGCTCATATGGTTTTTTACAGGAATATTATATTGATTTAAGATTTTCACAAAATCTTTACTTGCCATTTCGTATTCTCTAGCCAATTGGTAGACTCTTTTTTTTGACATAGGATTCCTCCTTAAAATTCTATTGATTCATATTCTTCTCCAAAACATTATTTGTTGTTAGTGTTTCCACAATGCTTTGTTTCACAGCTTTTGTTTTTTCCGGATCGATGCTTTTTTTGAAAGTTCTCTCTAATAGATTTTTTTCTAAAAAAGTATCGATGCAGGTTTTTTTCTTACATATATAAGCACCGCGTCCGTTTTTCTTTCCAGTCGGATCGTAAAAAAGATCGCCGTCTTTTGTGCTGACAATTCTCAATAAGTCGCGTTTGTCGAATTTTTCATGACAAACGACACAGGTTCTTAAAGGTTGTTTTTTCATTTTTCTAAATCGTCATCATCGGTGTCTGTCACCAATAAATCATCCAGCACTTCGTCTAAGAAGTCGTCTTCTTTGATCGATAGGTCTTCCTGATCATCGCTGATGTCGATGTTTAAGACGTCGTCAAGACTCATGCCTTCAGGCGTTAGCCCGGAATCGAAGGATTCGTCCAATCCTTGATACTCTTCATCAAAATTCGGATTTTCAGCAATCAAGCGATCGTAATCGCTTTTGCTTTTGATATCTATTTTCCAACCGGTGAGTTTCGCAGCCAATCGCACATTTTGTCCCTCTTTACCGATTGCCAAGGACAATTGCATGTCGTCCGCCACGGCAATAGCCGTCTTTTCGTTATTGTTGGGAATGATCTTGATGACTTTTGCAGGACTCAGTGCATTGGCCAAATATTCTTCGATATCTTCGGAATATTTGATGATGTCGATCTTCTCTCCGTTTAATTCGGAAATAACATTCTGTACACGAATGCCTCTGGGACCGACACAAGCTCCGACAGCATCGATATTTGGGTCGTTTTCCTTGACAGACATTTTGGTTCTGGATCCCGCTTCCCTTGCTATGGATACGATATCTGCCAAGCCTTCGTAAATTTCCGGTACTTCCGACTCAAAGAGCCGTTTGACCATTCCGGGATGCGTTCGTGATACATTGATGTGAGGACCTTTGGTGGTTTTCTTAACCATGAGCAAGTAAACCTTGAGGCGTTGCCCCGGTTCATAGACCTCTCCCGGTGATTGTTCGGAGGGCATCAAGACGGCTTCACTGTTGCCCACATCGATGTACACCAACCCCTTGTTCACCCGTGTCACAATACCGTTTAGAATTTCATCTTGGCTTTCTAGAAATTCTTTATAAATAATGTTTCTTTCTGCTTCTTTGATACGCTGGACGATGAGTTGTTTCGCATTTTGTGCCGCGATGCGTCCAAAATCTTTAGGGGTTACTTTTTCTTGTAAGTAATCTCCTACATTGATGGTGGGGTTGATTTCCCGTGCCTTGTCCAGCAAAATTTCTTCCAAAGGATCTTCCACTTCTTCAACAACTATTTTAGAAGAGTAGACCGATATTTCTCCGTCTTCTCTATCTATTTCCACCAATACGTTTTGTTGGTTGCCGTAATTCTTTTTATACGCCGATTCTATCGAAATTTCTATAGCTTCGATGAGTTCTTCCTTATCTATGTTTTTTTCTTTCTCCAACACATTTAAGGCTGTAATAAACTCATTCATCACACATGCCTCCTTAAAATTCTATTTCCGGGATTACCGAAGCGATTTCCTCTACGGTTAAGCGTATTTCTTCCCCGTCCTCCAATGTAAAGGTCGCAACCCCATCTTGATAATCGCTGAGTGTTGAGGAAAACTCTTTTCTGTTTTCCTTTGCCGCATAGAGTTTCACAAATACCTTACGGTCAATGTTTCTTACAAAATCCGTCTCCGTTTTAAAGGGTCTATCCAATCCCGGAGAGGAGACTTCCAATATATAACTTTGCTCAATAGGATCCTTCTCATCCAAAAATTCTGAAAGTTTCCGACTGACCTTCTCGCAATCTTCTAGATTCACGCCACCTTTTTTATCGATATAGGCTGTTAATATCCAGTTTTTACCTTTTTTTTCGAAGGTCACATCGACACATTGATAGCCGGCTTTCGAAATTTCAGGTTCCAACATCACCTCGTAGGGTGATTTTCTTGTTTTTAATTTCATAATATCCTTTCTCATAAATACACAAGAGTGGGTTTCCCCACTCTTGTGAAAAAAAGACTATTCACATTCTAGACTTCTAAAATCTCCGCTTCCTTTTCCTTCAATAAAAGATCCACACTGTCTGTTCCGTCATCTGTCAACTTTTGGATATCCTTCTCGTAGCTGTGTAATTGATCTTCGGAAATTTCCGAATTCTTTTCCAACTCTTTGAGGTCGGATACAGCTTTTCGTCGAATGTTGCGAATGGATATCTTGCCTTCTTCTCCGTACTTTCTAGCTACTTTAACCAGCTCTTTTCTTCGCTCTTCCGTCAATGGCGGAACTTGTAATCGTACAATTTTGCCATCGTTTGATGGGTTAAAGCCCAAATCCGATGTCATGATTGCCTTTTCGATCGCCTTGATCGTCGATGGATCGAAGGGTTGAATCGTAATCAATCGGGCTTCCGGTACATTGACGGTAGCCATTTGATTGAGTGGCGTTTCGACACCATAGTACTCTACAAGGATCTTATCTAGCAAGTGAGGATTGGCGCGTCCTGCTCTCATGCCCTGTAGTGTATCTTTTAAACTATTGAGAGATTTTTCAATCCTCTCTTCTGTATCCTTAATAATCGCTTCACTCATGTTACTTTTCCTCTCCTTTATCGATAATCGTCCCTATTTTTTCGCCTTGTACAGCTCTTAAGATATTTCTGGGATCCTCTAACCCAAACACCCAAATCGGAATTTGATTGTCCATACACAATGTAATAGCCGTGGTATCCATAACCTTTAATCCTTGGTTGATGACTTCTATATAGGTTAGATTTGAATAGCATACGGCTTCAGGATTAATTTTAGGGTCAGAATCATAAACAGCGTCGATATTTTTTGCCAATAAAATGACTTCGGCTTCTATTTCAGCTGCTCTTAAAGCGGCGGTGGTATCGGTTGTGAAAAATGGATTGCCGGTACCTGCTGCAAAGATCACAATGCGATCTTTCTCCAAATGGCGTATGGCTTTTCGACGGATATAGGGCTCGGCAACTTCTTTCATTTCGATTGCTGTTTGTACCCTGACCGGTACGTCCATATCTTCAAGCATATCCTGTAATGCCAATGCATTTAATACGGTGGATAACATCCCCATATAATCCGCAGTGGCTTTATCCATCCCTTCGCCGTAACGACCTCTCCAAAAGTTGCCGCCACCTACAACGATGGCAATTTCCGTTTCTGTTTGATAAACTTCCTTAATCGCTTCGCAGATGCGATGTACTGTTGGAGGATCAATGCCAAAACCGATTGGACCTGCTAAGGCTTCTCCACTTAACTTGATGACGATGCGTTTGAATTTTATATCCATTTTCACCTCCCACATCTTTAAAATTATACCTCAAAACGGGTAGTTTTTCAAGTATTGCCCATTTCAAGCATAAAACATTCAGAACTAAAGGAATTTTTAATGCATGTAAAAAACCGACCTAGGATCACTTGTCATAGGCCGGTCTATTCTCTTTTATTTAAAATCTAATTAGTTGCCCATTTGTGCAGCTACTTCAGCGGCAAAGTCTTCGGTTCTTTTTTCCAGACCTTCTCCAACTTCGTAGCGAACAAAGGCTTCTAAAACGATGTCTTTTCCAAGTGCTTTTGCAGCATTGGCAATAACTTGTGCTACGGTCAAGTCGCCATCTTTGACAAAGGGTTGTTCCAACAAAACAACTTCTTTGAGTTCTTTTTGCAAACGACCTTCTACCATTTTTTCGATAATGTGTTCCGGTTTGCCTTTTTTGCCTGCTTTGATCTCTTCTTCGTTTTCGTTTTGAGCTTGGCTTAAAAGGATTTCTTTTTCATGGTCGATGTAGCTTTGTTCCACATCGTCTTTAGAAATGTATTTCGGATTCATTGAAGCGACTTGCATAGCAAGGTCTTTACCTAATACTTCTAAGTCCTCAGCGCTGGCATCGGATTTTAAACTGACCACTACGGCGATTCTACCGCCACCGTGAACATAACCGACTAAAGCACCTTCCGGTTGTTCCATGTAAGCTGCCCTTCTAAAAGAGATGTTTTCGCCAATGGTACTAACTTTTTCTTTGACGGCTTCTTCGACTGTAGCACTGCCGAAGGGTGCAGCGTTAATAGCTGCCATATCGCCGGTTTTTTGCTCCAGTACAACCTGAGCCATCTCTTGAACAAAGTCTTGGAAATCTTTGTTCTTGGCAACAAAGTCGGTCTCGGAATTAACCTCTACCATCGAAGCGCTTTTAGCGTCTTCTGTAATGATTAAATTGACAAGACCTTCCGCTGTGACGCGATCTGCCTTTTTAATGGCTTTTGCTTCGCCCTTTTCTCTTAAAATATCGACGGCTTTATCGATATCGCCATCGGCTTCTACAAGCGCCTTTTTGCAATCCATCATACCGGCGCCGGTCATATCTCTTAATTTTTTGACTAATTTTGCATCCATATTATGCTCTCCTCGTAGGAATTAATTTTCGACTTCTGTCGAATCGGCTTCTGTGGGGATTATTTCTTCCTCAGCTTCATCTTGCATAGCAACATTGCCTTGTTTACCTTCAATGATAGCGTCGGACAATAAGTTTAAGATCAATGCAACTGCTCTGATCGCATCGTCATTCCCGGGGATGACGTAATCGACTTCGTCGGGATCACAGTTGGTGTCCACGATCGAAATAATTGGAATACCCAGTTTGCGGGCTTCCGCTAGAGCAATGCGTTCTTTTTTAGTATCGATGATGATCATCGCTGCGGGCATTTCGTGCATTTCTTCGATGCCGCCTAAGAATTTTTGTAGTTTTTCTCTTTCTCTTTGTAGATCAAGAACTTCTTTTTTCGGCAACAAATCAAACGTACCGTCGGTTTCCATCGCTTTCAGTTCTTTTAAACGCTGAATTCTTTTTGAGATGGTAATGAAGTTTGTTAAGGTACCACCCAACCAGCGTTGGTTCACATAAAAACTGCCACTTCTCTTTGCTTCTCTTTCAAGACTTGCTTGGGCTTGTTTTTTAGTACCTACGAATAAAATTTCACGGCCGTCTGCTGCTAAATCTCTAACAAATTCACAGGCAGTATCGATCATTTTTACCGTTTGTTGCAAGTCGATGATGTAAATGCCATTTCTTTCGGTAAAAATATAGGGTGCCATTTTAGGGTTCCATCTTCTGGTTTGGTGACCGAAGTGTACACCCGCTTCCAATAATTGCTTCATTGTTACACGTGCCATATTATGCCTCCTTGGTTTTTTCCTCCACCCTTATCATTGGTTTTTCCGAGCCGTAGCCACCAAGAAACCCTCAAAGGATGTGTGTAATAATTTGCGTACTTTATAAGAATATCATAAATAGCAAAAGGAATCAAGAATCTTTTTTTCTCTTCCCTCATAGTTATCCATCAATTTATTATAACCTGTGTTTTGGAATGAAACAAGACGGTTATTTAAATAAACTTTATACCTTATTTGTACAGTACCATTGTTACTGGTAGCTGTTGGTGACTTGCTATCATTGGCAATTCAAGCAATGTATCCTCAATATTGCTGACCTTGAACGGAAGCTTTTTTCATTTTTTATGCATATTGAATGATCGGTATGATTCCGATTAGCATGACTATCGTGTACAAATTGTGCGTAAATCCAATAAAAAAAGAGCAGGCACTTGATGTACACTGCTCTTTTTCTCAGCAACAAAGCATTGCCTATTAGGCGAACCGATTTTAATTCAGATCGCTATATTTTAGTTCCTTTAATTGCTGGGTGCCATTTTTTCCGTCTTAGCTGCCAACATGGCATCCGGACGTTGCATATTTAAGTCATCCACAATTTTTTCTTTTAAAAGTTCTGCAATATCTAAATGTTGGGGGCACACTTCCTCACACAGGCCGCATTCAATGCATTCATCCGCCGGTGTTCGATGCTCTATCAAACTACCGTACGTTAACGCTTGGGTGTTCACATCGTTAGGGGAAGTACTCTCCGGTGTGCGGAAATATTCGTTATACAGCATAAAGTAATCACCTGCCGGAATATCTTTAGGACAAGCTTCTTCACAGTATTTGCAATTGGTACAGGCGATAGCTGTTTTCGCATTGATAATTTCTACCACTTTACTGATAATGGCCTGTTCTTCCTCATTTAAGGGTTTGAAATCATCGAATGTTTTCATATTGTCTTCCAAAAATTCCATTTTAGGCATCCCTGCAGCAACAACACGAACTCCGGGAAGAGACCCGACCCAACGATAGGCCCAAGAAGCAAAGGACGCTTCCGGATTATAATCTCGCATCAATTTTGCTGCTTCTTCCGGTGGGTTTGCTAAGGTCCCCCCTTTGCAGGGTTCCATAACCACAATTGGCTTTTCGTATTTCATGGCAACTTCATACAGTTCTCTCGAACGAATTGCGGGAGAATCCCAGTCCAGATAGTTGATTTGGAGCATGACAAAATCTATTTCCGGATGTTTGCTTAAAACCTTTTCTAAAAATTCCGGTGTCTCGTGAATGGAAATACCAAACTCTCTAAATTTTCCTTCTTCTCTCTTTTTCTGCAAAAATTCAAACATGCCGAGCTTGCTCCATTTTTCATAAGTTTCATGGGAAAGGGCATGTATTAAATAAAAATCAAAATAATCGACTTGACATTTTTTAAGCTGTTCATTGAAGATGGTCTCCATTTCAGAGGCCTTCTTCATGAACTTGACAGGCATTTTATCTGAAATGATAAAAGAGTCTCTTGGGTATTTAGCAGCTACACATTGACCAATGGCTCTCTCAGAGTTTCCATTATGATAGAACCACGATGTATCAAAGTAATTATACCCATTAGCCATACCTTTATCTACGATTGTTTGCCAATAGGCTATATCAACTTCAGAATCATCTCTAAATCCGGGAGCAATTTCCCCTTTATCTATAATAGGCAACCTTAAACAGCCGTAAGCTAATCTTTTACCAAAATCTATTTCTTTTTTCATATCATGGGTATCCTTCCTATACATTATATCACTGCGAATCCGGGATAAAATTCAGAAGGTTTCGTACTGGCAGGCTCTACGACCGCAACGAAAGCCGCCATCGCAGCAGCTCCTTCTCCCTCCGGTGAGATATGTTCTTGAAAATCTTCTGCTGTTTCCCACATCTCAACGATGACGAGCAGATCATCTCTTTCATCCGGCTTGACAACGTTATATGCAAGGTTCCCACGCTGCATACGAGTTTCCTTTGCCAGTTTCCGTGCAGCTTCTAGAACTTCATCAATTTTTTTAGGGTCTAGGTGTGCCAAAGTAATACATTGATACATCATATGCCTCCTCTATTCAATTCTATTTCTAATAATACCGAAAAGTACCCTTATTTCTCAGTTGCTGATATGAACACCACCATCAATCACTAAATTGGTGCCCGTCACGAAGGAGGACTCATCGGATCCCAGATAGACTGCACCGTAGGCAATATCTTCCGGTTCACCTAGTCTACCCAGCATGCATACGGTATCGATCATTTGTTGTTGTGCTTCTTTGCTGTTTTTGATTGCATCCGGTGTCATACCGGTGTTGATGGGTCCCGGAAGTATACAATTAATGCGAATACCTTTTCTTGCAAATTCCTTTGCTACATTCATCGATAGATTGGTGACAGCTGCCTTCATAGCTCCGTAAAAATAGGAATTTAATTCCGGCCAAAAAGAGGATATGGAAGCCACATTGATGATATTTCCTTTACCGGCTTTTTCCATTTCCGGTAAAAAAGCTTGCATCGTCCACACATATGCACGATAGTTAGTTTCCATAATCAGATTGAAATCCTCATCATTTTGCTCTAAAAATGGTTTATGCACCAAGACACCCGCTGAATTAAAGAGGATATCCACTTTGTGAAATGCTTGATAAGCGGCATTTTTTAATTGTTCAATGGATTCTTTGTTTCGCAAATCAGCCCGAACAAAAATTCCCTCGCCGCCCATGGCTTGTATTTTTTCTAACAGTGCATTCCCCCTCTCTTCATTTCTACCTGTGGTTACAACTTTTGCCCCTTCTTTAACGTACATCAAAGCAACCGCCTCGCCAATTCCGGAGGTTGCCCCTGTAATAACCGCTACTTTGTTGTTTAAACGTCCCATACGTTGCCTCCCTTTAGATTGAAAACATTTACATGATTATATAATATTATGGTAGCAAAGAATGTACCTTCCAGCATCATGCTTGGAGTACAGTTTATTGGTCATCTTTTCATACTATGAGTCGGACTATTTAAATGTATGAAAACAATGGAAAAGTGAGGGTGATTGAGTCACCAAAAATCACCGGTGGGTTAGATAAGACAATGTTAGGGAGATTCTAAAACACCTCTGTCAATTTAAAAAAACGCCTAGATTTCATGACTCAGGCGTTCATTTTATTGTAATTTTGTCGAAAAATATTTGTTAACAATATTTACCATAACAGAGAATACAAGGATCTTTTCGCTTTTTCTCATTATCGCTTAAATCTTAGATGGGAACTTTTTAATATGTTTGGTGTATAGAATAATTTCACATGATAGAATGACTAGCTGTCGAAGATTGCCGTTATCCAAATCGACAAAAGCGATATCTTGAGCTTTTTTTAGCCGATAGCCTAGGGTTGATTTATGAATGTTCAGCTTTTTAGAAGCTTGTTCTAAACTTTTCCCATAAATCAAGTAGTAATAGACGCTCTCTGCCAATTCATTTTGAGTCTGAACATCATAGCGATAGAGTGCCCATATTTGTGGTAAGCATAAGTGACGAATTTCTATCTGCTCGTCTAATATGGAAACCCGGTGATACAACGCATAATTTTCATACAAATAAACGAATTGATTGGGATCTTTTTGTCTTCCCAATTTCACAGCAGCTATTGCAAATAAGTACTGTTGATACAAATCTTCCCAAGCATAGAACTTCATGCTGCATCCGCATCGGATTGTTTGAAATTTTTTATTTTTTGTGAGTAAATTCAATTGTTCGCGTTCGTTATGACCGCATGGATGTATGAGGACGGTTCCCTTTTCAGTAGAAATGCTGAATTGTCTTTCTATCATTAACTCTTGACAAAGCGCTTGCTCAATTTCTTGCTCAATTTCAATGATCTCTTCATATCTAAAATCTTGAAGTAATAAGACTACCGCACCCTCTTCGATGTCGTATGGAAAACCCTGCATCGCTCTGTTCATTGTCTCTTTACTGAACCACTTTCCTTTTAACAAATCAGAAATGATCATTTGTTTTCTGGTATAGTCCTTATTGTGTTCGAATTCCTTTTCCTCAACACGAAAAGCTAAAATTTTAGCAACCTGACACAACAGATCGCCATCTGCCTGAGAAATATCCTTGTAAACCGGAAATAAAGAGACACTACCCACCTTGGTTTCCTTCACAAACAGATTGCACGTCATGTAAGGCTTTGTCCCATCTTCCAAATCGATCAATAATGACGTCTTTGCGTCTTTCAATGTTTCAATAATTCTTTTTTCTTTTAGGTGCGTTATCAGCTCTTCACTCACAAATTGTAAGGTGTTCGCTTCCCTCCAAAAACGGTTGGGCGATATTCCGGAATCCAGCCCGCTGCTCTTACCCAGTAAACGAAGGTTTTCGTTGAATAAGCCCAAGGGATTTTCAATCATCTCCTCACAAATATCTAAGATATCTTCCAAAGGCTGCTTGTTCATAAATGCGTCAATCAGTTTCTCTTCTTTTTTCTCATAATCATTGAGAATATCTGATAGGATATTAAACCAAACTTGATCTGAATAAATATTTTCAAGAAACAACACACTCACATCGTCACTGATTTTTTGTATATTTTTATGTATTGTAGATTCTTTTACCCTTGGGAAAATGCAGACAATCTGTAACGGCAACACCTTTTCTTCTTGTATTGCTTTGTAAAACAATGATGAGGTTAATATATAAATCTGATCATTGTCAATTTTTTCGGCTCCATGTTCCCAAATGCGCAATCCTCGACATAGTTTCATGGAAGGACAATACCGCCCATGTAAAATATTTTGATTTGCTATCTTATTCTCGATCATTCTCAAATTATATTTCATGAAAACACCTGATAGATTTATTTTAATATTTTATCAAAATACTTCTTTAGAAAAATTATCCGCCACATGACATCCTCATTTAGAAAACCTGTTTGGGCTGGGTTTGAGCCTACACAGGATGATGATTCCTAAAGCCCCTTAAAAAATTTAAGGGGCTTTAGCTTAGGAACTCAACCACGCCATAACGAGTAAGTCTTTTGGGTGATAGACTTTTTAAAGAAACAGGAATGGGTGTCAGGAATTCTGTATTACAAATAGTGCTGGCTTAAAGGATCTTCTGATCTCTGCACAAAAGTGTAGAAAAGGGTCACGAGCTTTTACAAGTATTTTAATGGACTTCCTATTCTCAATCATAACAACTTTCTAAGCGCGATCGTTCAATTCTTTTGGGTGCACAATGGTTATTTTGCAACATTACCAACGATTTGTACAATATCCCAAACCTGAGTGTGGGATGGCAAATAAGCTAAATCTAAAAAGCCCAGCTCTTCCGTTGTCATCTTTCTATCGATGGCGCATGCAAAGATGTTGATGCGCATGGCAGCTTCGCGTTCACCCATTATCTGCGCACCTAAAATAACTTTTGTTTTGTTATCGTAGACAATTTTTGCTGTTAATTTGTAGGGTGAAGGTTCTTTGTAGTAAGACGCGTGGCTCAATGCCTGAACCGTGGCGGTCCCATAATCTAAATTCAGTTCTTGGGCTTGTTTTTCTGAGAGGCCTGTCTTTCCAAGTTCTAAGTCTAAAACTCGAAGCATGCTGGTACCTAAGCTTCTGTTCAACTTGACATCTTTACCTAAAATCCCATCTGCCACCAAACGCCCTTGTTTATTGGCATTGGTTGCCAAGGCTATGTATTCCACCTCTTTGGTAATGGCATTGACGACGGTGGCGCAATCACCGGCCGCATAGACGTCGGGTACGCTGGTTTCCATCGATTCATTGACCACAAGCGCACCGTTTCGTAACTTTTTAAAGACGTATTCAGAAAATATTTTGGTATTGGGACGCACGCCAATGGCAAAGAGAACGATGTCCACATCGTAGGTGCCCTTATCTGTGACAATGCGTTGAGCCTTGCCCGATTCTCCTTCTATTTTCGACACTTGTTCGCTCAAATGCAAATCGACATCGTTGTTGCGCAGGGTTTCTTCCAATGCCAATTGAAAGGGTTCGTCGTAGACATTCATAACGTGGGGCAGCGCTTCAAACAATAGTACTTTTTTACCTTGTCGTACAACGGCATCGGTTACTTCCATGCCGATGAAACCGCCACCAATCACGGCAACGCGTCGGGTTGTATCTTTCAGCAAAGCTTTTTTGATGGCATCTGCATCGGAAAGCGTTTTCAAAGAAAAGACGTTTTCGAAATCCGCACCCTCTATCGGCGGAACAATGGCTTGGCTGCCACAGCCAATGATCAATTTATCGTAGGGTTGTTCGTAGTTCGTATTTTTTTCAATATCATGGATAAGGACATTTTTCTTTTTAATGTCGACATCCAACACTTCGTTCTTTAGCCTTAGATCGATTCCACTTTTTCTAAATTGTTCCGGAGAACGTATTTTTAAAAGTTCCAAATCGTCGTTGATGCCGCTGATGTAATAGGGCATGCCACATGAACCGTAGGATACGAGATCCGTTTTTTCCAGTACGATGACTTCCAAGTCTTTATTCTTTCTGGCTAACCTAGAGGCGGCGCTCATACCTGCAGCATTACCACCTATGACTACTATTTTCATGGGTTCCTCCTTGAATCCTGATATGACACTTGCTTTGTTTTTTAATATACCATAGTAATCTTATAATAATAGTTATTGATGATCTGTACTTAAGATAATTCCAAATGATTTAAGAATGGCTGACATGCCCTACCCCATTTTGCTCATTAAAAAAACCTTAGGATCATCTTCAAAATGGATGACCATAAGGTTTTGGCTTTTGTTTTTTTATAATAAGAACCGCATATAACTTTTTTCTTTTTCTTCTCTATTAAAGACAGAGTCCACGTAGGCTTTGTTGATATGAAACTCTCCGGCATCGTAATCCGAAGCATAAAAGGAAATCTCTTCCAAGAGTTCTTCCAAAACCGTATGCAAACGTCTGGCGCCGATGTTTTCATCTTCCTCGTTGATCGAAAAAGCAATGGCCGCCAGTTCGTCGATGGCTTCGTCATCAAAGATCAGTTCGACACCTTCTGTTTTCAACAATGCGGTGTATTGGCGTATGGCAGAGTTTTCCGATGTTTTTAAGATTTGAGTAAAGTTTTCTTGAGATAGGCTTTCCAATTGTACGTGAATTGGAAAACGTCCTTGCAACTCCGGAATCATATCTTCTATCTTGGATATATGAAAGGCACCGGCTCCAATAAATAGGATATAATCGGTTTTGACAGGTCCATATTTGGTATTAACGGTAGAACCTTCTACGATGGGCAGAATATCTCTTTGAACGCCTTCTCTGGATACATCCGGACCCGAACCGCCGCCACCTCCGATGATCTTGTCGATTTCGTCTATAAAGATGATGCCGTTTTGTTCCGCCTCTTTACGTCCCAATTCTTCGACTTCATCCATGTCGATGAGCTTTTGAGCTTCTTGATTGGCTAGAATTCTTCGAGCATCTTTTATTTTAACGCGCTTCACCTTGGTTTTTTGGGGCAACAAATCGCCGAAAATATCCTGCATATTGATGTTCATGTCATCCCCCATGGCGCCCATAAAGCCGATGGGTTTCTTATTATCTTCTACGACTTCAATTTCAACTTCTCGATCTTCCAGTTTGCCTTCCGCCAGTTGCTTTTCCACCGCTGCCTTATTTTTTTGGATTTGGCTTTGCTCTTCCGCAGAAGGCGGTGGGCTTTGTGGCGCACTCTGACCGGTGACGTTCATCAACATATCGAAGGGATTTTGAACCGCATTTTTTACTTTCTTTTTGATGCCGGGTACCAAGGCTTCCACAATCAAAGCATTGGCTCTTTTTTCAGCTTCTACTGAAACCTCATCGAGTTTTTGCTGCTGTACCATGCGGATAGAGGTGGTCACCAAATCGCGGATCATGGATTCTACATCTCGTCCCACGTAACCGACTTCCGTAAACTTGGTCGCCTCGACTTTGATAAAAGGCGCGGTGACCAGTTTTGAAATGCGTCTGGCGATTTCTGTTTTCCCTACACCGGTGGGGCCAATCATGATGATGTTTTTAGGGGTGAATTCTTCTCTTTCCGCATCGCTTAACAAAGTTCGCCGATAGCGATTGCGCAAGGCGACGGCCACAGCTCTTTTTGCTTTGTCTTGGCCGATGATATAACGGTCCAATTCTTCAACGATTTTTTTGGGTGTAAATTTTTTTGCATCCATTTTATTCTAATTCCTCTACAACGATATGGTCATTGGTATACACACAAATCTCTGCGGCTATTTTTAAACCCTGGCGTGCGATGTCTTTCGCTGTTAGGCTATTGTCTCCATGGCGTTTTAACGCCCTCGCTGCGGACAGAGCGTAATTACCACCGGAACCCACAGCCAATAATTCGTCGTCGGGTTCAATCACTTCGCCGTTGCCGGAAATCAAGAGCATATCCTCCCGATCCATGACAATTAAAAGCGCTTCTAATTTTCTTAGAATTTTATCCGATCGCCAATCCTTTGCCAATTCTACAGCGGCTCTTTTTAAGTTTCCGTTGTACTGCTCTATTTTGTGTTCAAAACGCTCGCACAGGGTAAAGGCATCGGCAACGGATCCGGCAAATCCGATCAGAACTTGATCGTTGTAAATTTTTCGGATCTTTTTTGCTGTGCCCTTCATGATGACACCTTCGCCCATGGTTACCTGTCCGTCGCCGGCAATGGCTACTTGACCCTTATGGCGTACACCCAGTATTGTTGTTGCATGAAACATGCTTCACCTCATTTTTTTTCAGAATAATCGCAGCTCGCGCAGTATTTTCTCTTTCTCTTGCCCAAGCCTTTTTGAAACAATGTGTGTTCACATTCGGGGCATTTTTCCGCAAGGGGTAAATCCCAAGTTGTAAATTCACACTTCGGATAGTTTTCGCATCCGTAAAAAGTTCGTCCTCGTTTTGTTTTTTTGACGATAAGGTCGCCACCGCATTCGGGGCAAATGCCGCCGGTTCTTTCCACGATGGCTTTGGTGTTTTTGCATTCCGGAAATCCGGGACATGCCAAAAATTTACCGTAGCGCCCATTTTTTATGACCATTTGCTTGCCGCACAATTCGCAAAATTCATCGGAAAGCGGGTCTTCTATGGTTACCTTCTCCGCATTTTCTTGAGCGTGATCCAGTTGATGCTTAAAGGTTTTATAAAATTCTCCTATCAATGCTTTCCAAGGTGTGTTGCCTTCGGAAATCTTGTCCAGTTTTTCCTCCATTTCCGCCGTAAACTTGATGTTGACGATGTCGGAGAAATAAGCCTTCATCAATTCGTTGACAACCATCCCCAATTCCGTTGGGTGAAAGCGCTTTTCCTTGATCTCTACATAGTTTCTGGTTTTAATCGTGGAGATGGTCGGCGCATAGGTGGATGGTCGGCCAATACCGTTTTCCTCCAATACTTTTACCAAGGTACCCTCGGTGTAGCGTGCCGGCGGGTTGGTGAATTTTTGTTCTTTGTCAATTTTTTTGGGAATCACTTCTTCCCCAACTTCCAATTCCGGCAAGGGGTTGTCCATGGTTTTTTTAGCGCCGCCACTGGCTTTTAGAAAACCGTCAAATTTAATCATTTCTCCCTTTGCTTTAAAGAGCAGCTCTTCACAGACGATATCGACATCCGTCACATAATAGGAGGCTCGCGCCATTTGACTGGCGATTAGGCGTTCCCAGATCAGTTTATACAATTTAAATTGATCGCCGGATAGGGATTCTCTGATGGCAACGGGCAACAAGTTGATGTCCGTCGGGCGGATAGCCTCGTGGGCATCTTGAACATTCCTACCACCGGCACTGCGTTTAGCCGTTCCCAAATATTCCTTACCGAAATATTTTTCGATGTAGTGACGGGCTTCGTTTTTTGCTTCCTCGGCTATCCGGGTGGAGTCTGTACGAATGTAAGTCACCAAACCCACCAATCCTCTGCCGGCTATCGAAACCCCTTCATATAATTGCTGAGCAGCACGCATGGTACGTTGAGTCGTAAACCCGTAGGTCCGATAGGCATCTTGCTGCAAGGTGGAGGTTGTATAGGGCAAACGGGGATTTTGATATCGAATCCTTTTTTTAACATCTTGAATAAAAAGAGGATGATTCTTGACAATGTTATACAAACGAAGGGCTTCATCCTCATTGGGGATGGTTACTTTTTTACCCTTTTCTCCATGAAATTTAGCGAGAAAGGTCATTTTATCTTCTTTTTTATGCAGATGAAGGTCTAAGTTCCAATATTCTTCCGGAACAAAGGCTTTGATCTCCTCCTCCCGGTCAGCGATAATGCGCATCACCACCGATTGGACACGGCCGCCGGATAAACCGGTTTTTACCTTTTTCCATAAAAAAGGGCTCAAGGAATAACCCACCAAACGATCTAAAACTCTTCTCGCTTGTTGAGAGTTGACCAGATTCATGTCTACGGCTCTTTTTTGATCGATAGCGGAGGATACTGCTTTTTTTGTAACTTCGTGGAATTCGATACGGCACTTATCTTCCAGATCGATCTCTAAAAAATTAGCAACATGCCACGAAATGGCCTCGCCTTCTCTATCGGGGTCCGTTGCCAACAATACATCGTCGGCTTTGTTGGCTTTCTTTTTAATTTCATTTAATAATTTGCCTTTGCCCCTAATTTTAATATATTCAGGTTCAAAGTCATTATCTATCTCAATGCCTAAACGACTTTTGGGCAAGTCAATGACATGACCCATGGTCGCAATGACGGAATAGTCTTTAGGCAGATATTTCGTAATGGTTTTTGCCTTTGCAGGCGACTCTACAATGACCAAAGTTTCAGACAATAGGGCTCCTCCTTTTATTTTATTGTCGGCTTTATAGATGAATGATGGTTTCGACGTAGCGAAATCTTTCTATACCACCCATATGCAATCTGTCAAATTGTGACACAACTACCCTTTAATTGACTTAAAGGTATCCGCAAAATGTATGGATCGTTGAAGTATTCTGCATAGGACGGGTGTTGTCATTCTATTTCCTTCTAAATTCATCAACTAGATTATCTCGAATATTTGTTCTTGTCAATTCTATTTCTTTAAAATCAAGGTACCGTTGTGGTTGATCACCAAATCTTTAATTTCCAATAATGAGAGGGTCGTGTTGATATCCCGAATGGATTCCCCCGTTATAAAAACCAAATCGTCGGCACTTTGGTAGCCTTCCAAAATAAATTTAAGACACTTTTTTTCTAACTCCGAGTCGACCATGTCCAGCAAGGCTGTATTTGAAGTAGTCTCTGTATGCTGTTTTGTTTCCGGGGTGTAGACATAATCTTCTAATATATCCTTGATCGAAGTGACCAGTTTTGCACCGTCTTTGATGAGTTGGTTGCTGCCCTCGCTTTGAAAGCGCCGAACATCCCCCGGGAGGGCGTAAACCGTTTTACCTTGTTCCAAGGCCATACCCGCCGTAATCAAAGCACCGCTTTTTTGTCTGGCTTCCACCACCAACAAACCATCGGACAAACCGCTGATGATGCGATTTCTTTGGGGGAAATGGTAGGGTAAGGGCTTTTGCCCTAAGAAAAATTCCGAAACCACCAAGCCTTTCTCCACAATCTCTAAAAAAAGCTTCTTATTTTTGTTCGGATAACATCGATCGATACCCGTGCCGATCACCGCAATGGTGGAACCGATGCTGTCCACACTGCCCCAATGGCTTTGACCGTCGATGCCGTCTGCCAAACCGGATACAATGGTCATACCATGGGAGGACAGTTCTTTTGCAAAACGGTAGGCGGAGGCCATCCCCTGTGGGGATGCTTTTCTGGAACCCACCATTCCCAATTTGATGGGACGTTGCAACAATTCGCTATCTCCCCTTAAAAACAAACCGATGGGTGGATCGAAAATATCCAACAACATGCTTGGAAAAGCTTTGTCTTCTCGGTTGATGAAACCGATATTTTTTTCTTCCATATAAGCCATGGCTTGATGGGTTAAATCCATATTTTTATTTTGACACAAAGTGCGAATCTGCTTATCGGTTAATAGATTTAAACTGCGATAATCTTGCTCCGAGGCTTCATAAACCTCTTTAGGAGATTCAAAACAATTTAATAATAAGTTTTTGTATTTAACGGAAATGCCGATTGGGGACATCATCCAAATCCAATATTCCATATCGTGCCTCTTATTCTCTTCTTGATTGGATACTTCTCAGAAGATCAATCGATCTCGGTTCTGTATTGTACCGCCTCTAACAAATGCTTGGTTTCAATTTTTTCGGATCCATCCAAATCCGCAATGGTTCGAGACAGTTTTAAAATTCGGTGATAGCCTCTGGCGGACAGCTTCATTTTGTTGTAATACGTTTCCATCATGGTTTTTTCGTTCTTCCCCAAAACGCAATATTTTTTTAAGTGTTTGGGTGTGAGTTGAGAATTGAAATACAAACCTTTTTCCTTGGCAAAACGTCGGTTTTGGATTTGACGGGCTTGATTGACGCGTTTTTTAACGCGCTCTGAGCTTTCCCCTTCTCCTGATCTTTCCAATTCGTGATAGGTTGTTGCCGGCACCCCCACCCTGATATCGATACGGTCCATCAGGGGTCCGGAAATTTTTGATTGGTAGCGTTGAATATCCTTTTGTGTGCAGGTACATTCGTGATGAGGATCTTGGTGATAGCCACAGGGACAAGGGTTCATACTGGCAATTAAAGAAAATGAAGCGGGGAAGGTAACCGTTGCGTGCACCCTCGAAATGGTAACACTGCCGTCTTCCATGGGTTGTCGCAACACCTCTAAGGCAGAGCGTTGAAACTCAGGGAGTTCGTCCAAATACAGCACCCCCAAGTGAGCGAGGGAAACTTCGCCGGGTTTAGGATATTGTCCGCCGCCGATGAGAGATACGTTGGAAATCGTATGGTGGGGAGAGCGAAATGGGCGCCCACTCATAATGTGACCGTCCGGTAACAATCCGCTGATGGAATAAATTTTTGAAACTTCTAAAACTTCGTCTAAAGTCATATCCGGTAAAATCGAAGCAAAAGCTTTGGCGAGCATGGTTTTACCGGACCCGGGCGGGCCGTGCATTAAAAGATTGTGAGACCCTGCTGCGGCAATTTCCAATGCGCGTTTGGCATTGTCTTGCCCTTTAATTTCTGAAAAATCCACCCTCGAGGTATCCTTTTGAGCATTCATCTGCTCCTGTGGATCGAGGGTATAGGTTTCGTAGGGATTGCCTTGCAGCAATTCCACCACTTCCACCAAATTGGCAACGGGGATCACCTCAATCCCCGATACGACGCCGCCCTCTTTTTTGTTGGCATCCGGAATGAGTATCCGATCAAACCCTTGATCTTTGGCTGCCAACACCATGGGCAAGATGCCGTTGATACCTTTCACATCGCCATTTAAGGACAACTCCCCCACCATCATTGTTTTTTCTAAATTGGTGGGGTACATATTCTCTGAAGCGATCAGAATACCCACCGCGATGGGCAAATCGTAGGCTGTTCCTTCCTTTTTTAAATTGGCCGGCGCCAAGTTGACGGTAATTCTCTTCATGGGGTATGGAAAGGATGCGTTGTTGATGGCGGAGTACACCCTTTCTTTAGACTCTTTGACGCCCATATCCGGCAAACCGACTAAAAAGAAATTCGGATTGCCGGAAGTGACATCAATTTCGACGGTTACAACCACTCCGTCGACACCGTTTAAACCGCAACTGTAGATCTGAGCCAACATGTTTATTCCTTCCCGTTCATGCAATAGGTGCACAATTGACAGGGGTTCAGTCCGATGGCATCCACCATATCTTCCACCGTATTGTATTTTAACGAGGTAAAGGAAGAAATTTCCGCGATGCGATCGACCATGGCGCGGTACTCTTCTGTTTGGCTGTCGGTGTACAGATCCAGTTTTTCTTCGCCTTTTTCGCCTTCCAATTCCTGAATTGTCCGTCGGGTAATTAATTCCGATGCGACATTGCTTCTGAAAAAATTTAAATACTTACAGGGAAAAACAATCGGCGGACAGGCTGAACGTAGGTGCACTTCCTTTGCACCCTCCTCAAACAAACTCTTAGCCATTTTATAGGTTTGCGTCCCCCTGACAATGGAGTCATCGATCAATAACAATTTTTTGTCTTTGATCAAGGAACCCACCGACACCAACTTCATACCGGCAATCGTCATGCGCATGCTTCTTTTGGAAGGTGTAAAACTTCTGGGCCATGTCGGTGTATATTTGATCAGCGGTCTGGAATAGGGTAAGTGCGATTGGTGGCTGTAGCCCAAGGCATGGGCTATACCCGAATCCGGCACGCCGGCAACATAGTCCAAATCGAGGCTACCGTCTCGTTTTGCCAAGTTTGCACCGCAACGGTAACGCATCTCCTCCACGTTAATCCCCTCGTAGGAAGAGGTTGGATATCCGTAATAAATCCATAAAAAAGAGCATACACGCATGGCTTTTTGTCTGGGTAAGACATAGTCCAGGCCTTCACTGGTCATAAAGACGACCTCTCCGGGGCCGAGTTCGTAGTAGTCTCGATAGTCCAAATTATGATAAGCAAAAGACTCGAAGGATACGGCGTAACCGTGGTCGTTCTTGCCGATGATTAATGGGGTTCTGCCCATCAAATCTCTAACGGCGTAGATTCCTTTTTCTGTCATGACCAACAGGGATAAAGATCCGTCGATCAGTTCTTGAGCTTTTTGTATACCCGCTACAATAGAATCCTCAGAAGAAATGATAGATGCCACCACTTCCGTCGCGTTGATGCGACCCATACTGAGCTCCATAAATTGCATTCTATCCCTTTGCAAGCTCTGATTGGCGATTTCTTCCAAATTATTGATACGCCCCACTGTCGTTAAAACATAATTTCCGAAATGCGCACGTACAATTAAGGGTTGCGGTTCATTGTCAGAAATACAACCTATACCCATGGTGCCATACATTTCTAGCACATCTTGCTCAAACTTTGTTCGAAAGGGGGTGTTTTCGATATTATGGATAGACTTCGAAAAACCGTCTTTATTGTAAACGGCCATGCCACCCCGTCGGGTTCCCAAATGCGAATGGTAGTCGACACCGTAAAATAAGTCCGATACACAATCTGTTTTTTTTGCGACTCCAAAAATTCCGCCCACGTGTTTCTCCTTAAATTATTTCATTCATTGTCGAATGTTTTATTTTTGAATAACTTAAAAAGACCTCACAGAGGAGGTCTTTGAAATTTAATTATTCTTCGTCTTCGTCATCGAAGGACAAGGAACCTAAAATGCTACCAAAAGCATCACCTATGGTGTTATCTGCAGACTCCTCGTAAACCGTTTTGTTTCTACTTTGAGGTTGTCTTCTTCTCGGAGCATCAGAACGTTGGTAAGATGATCCGCTGCCTCTATTAAAACTCTTTTCGGATCTTCTGGGGCGCGACTGTCTTTCCGGCGCCTCTTTGGTTGCTTTGATACTCAGGCTGATTCTTTCTCTTTCTTTATCGATTCCGATAATCTTAACGGAAACGGTCTCTCCGGTTGATAAAACCGTAGCGACGGATTCTATATGCTCGTAAGCAATTTCCGAGATGTGAATCAATCCTTCTACGCCCGGAATGATTTCAGCAAAAGCACCGAAGTCCAAGATGTTTGTAATGCGTACATCGACAGTTTGACCTTCTTTGTAGTCCATCACAAATTGATCCATGGGTTTTTCTTGAAGGGCTTTTACGCTGAGTTTGATTTTTTTGTCTTCTTCGTTTCTATTGATGACCTTCGCTTGGATATCCTGTCCTTTTTCTACCAAGGTTTTGGGATCGTTCGCTCTGAGCCATGTTAAATCCGAACGGTGAACAAATCCGTCAATGCCGTCTAAGTCCACAAAGATTCCAAAGTTGGTGATGGTTTTTACTTTTCCATCAACGATTTGGTCTAATTCCAATTCAGCAAAGCGCTTTTCTTTAGCTTCTCGCATTTCTTCTTGTCTTTGCTTTATTTCTTTTTCAATCAACACTTTTTGAGATAAAATCGCACGACGACGTCTTGCGTTGTAGTCGATGATGACACCCTTTACCTCTTTACCGATTAGTGTAGTCAGATCTTTGATATAGCGTACATGATACTGAGAAGCAGGCATAAATATATCTGTGAAGCCGATATCCACAATTAAGCCGCCACCGGAAACCGCTTTGACTGTTCCTTCAAGGATGGTTCTATTTTCAAAAGCTTCCGCCAATTGAATTTGAACCTTTTTGTTATCGTAACGAATTTTAGATAGTTTGACACGTCCGGCACCGTCGTTTAAGTCTACGACGATAGCAGTTACTTTATCCCCTACTTTAACTAAATCTTCCAACTCATCATCTTGTTTCCATGTATAGTCGTTTTTCTTAATAACGCCATCTGCTTTATATGCGATGTTTAAGATGACTTCGTCGTGATCAACCAAGATGACTTCACCTTCTAGGGTTGTGCCTTTTCTTATCGGTTTGAGGGATTCTTCGATTTCTGCTTCAAAGTCGAATTCAGCATCGCTTACATCTGCACTGTCCGTTGCTTCTTCTTCTTCAGCTTCTGCTGTTTCCTCAGCTTCTTCTGATGCTTCAGCTTCTTCCGCTACCTCCTCAACAGCTACTTCTTCGGCTGCTTCGGGTTCTTCAGATTCTGTCGCTTCTTCTGCAACTTCCTCAGTTTCTACAACTTCTTCGGCTGCTTCAACCTCTTCTTCAGGGGCATCCACCGATTCTGTTGCTTCAACTTCCTCTGCTTCTGTAGGCATTACTTCTTCCGTCACTATATCCTCTTCCTCTCTTTCTACAACTTCTTCTTGTTGTTCCAATTCTTTTTTAACTTCTTCCATTCTATCCGTTACCTCCTTGATAATCCAATCCGGTGTTGACGCACCCGCTGTGATTCCGATGAACTTATATTTCTTAATCTCATTAGGGTTTAATGCTCCGGCTGTTTCTATGTGACAAGTATTTTTGCAATAAGTGCGACATATTTCCGCTAGTTTTTTTGTATTGGAACTATGGTAGCCACCTATTACTATCATATAATCCGAACCCTTTGCCACTTCTGCCGCCGCTGCTTGTCTTTCAGCAGTTGCAGAGCAAATGGTGTTCAATATGATCGTTTCCTTTGCCTTCAGCTCAATGGCTTCGGCAATTTGGTAGAACATGTCTTCGATTAATGTGGTTTGTGCCACAACGCAAACACGTTCTTCGAAATTTTGAGCGTGCACCTCGGCAAGAGAGCCGATAACGACACCCTCATGGTTACACCAGCCCATTGCCCCGACAACTTCGGGATGAAGGGCATCGCCAACAATGACGATTTGGTAACCTTTGTTGTGAAATTTTTCAATTTTGTTATGCAATGCAGTAACAAAAGGGCACGTAGCATCTATGACTTTTAAACCTTTGTTATGAGCTTCTTCCAGTTCATCTTTGCCCACACCATGGGACCGAATAATCAAGGAACAAGGTTGTTGCACATCTTCTATATGTTGATGGGTGATCAAACCCTTGTTATGAAGCCGTTCTATTTCCTGAGCGTTGTGAGATAAATCGCCCAGTGCACATACAGGTAAATCATCGCGTTGGCTTAAGACATTTTCTGCCAATTTCATAGCATTTTTAATGCCAAAACAATAACCTGCCCACTTTGCCATTGTAATACGCATCATGGTACTACTCTCATCATTTTAGTGTAAATCATATATATTGTCCATAATTTTTTGACTTATTTCAGAAATTTCTTCAATTTTTAGTCTTTTACTCGTATAATTTGTCAAATAAACCGGTTTTCCGACGATAACCTTAATTTTTGCTCTAAATTTAAAACTATCGTAATGCACCAGCACCGGTACAATGGGTGCCTTGGCTTTATGTGCAAAGACCACGTACCCACCCTGAGGTTTGAGTTTCCTGCCTTTTGCCCGGGTTCCCTCCGGGAAGATGCCCAAGATACCTTTGTTTTGTAAAACCGACATAGCGTGGCGCATGGTCGCTAAAGAAGCGTTTTCTCTATCTACGGGAAAAGCATTGAGTTTTTTAAAAAACCATCCCAACAATGGGTTTTGAAACAATTCTTTTTTTGCAATAAAGTGTACCGGCTCTTTTTTTGCAAGAAATGCAAGCATGACCGGATCGGCATAGGAGACATGGTTGGAGCATAAAACATAAGGCCCGCTTTCCGGTAGGTTTTCCCATCCTTCAATCTCCACTTGATACCATATGGATGCAAAGATCCAAAGAATTCCTTTTGCAATTTTATAGATCATGGCCGTCACCTACCGCTTCAATCATTTTTTGGACTACTTCGTCGATTGTCAAATGGTCCGTGCAAATTTTAATCGCATCCTCTGTGCAAACCAAGGGGCTTTCTTGACGGTTCATGTCAGAAAAATCTCTTTGCACCATATCCTCCTTCACAGATTCGAAGGTTTGGCTGATGCCCTTTTCTTCCAATTCGTTTTCCCGTCTTCTGGCCCTTTCTTCTAGGTTGGCATCCAAGTAAAACTTGTAATCCGCATCGGGTAAGACCACAGAGCCGATATCGCGACCGTCCATGACCACAGAGCTGCCTTTGGCGATTTGCCTTTGCTTGTCCACCATCATGTTTCGCACTTCTTTAATCACCGACACGACAGAAGTCATTTGAGAGACTTCGGGTTCTCGGATTTGAGACGTAACATCTAAATCATTTAAATAAACCCGATTATTGCGCAGGCTGATCTCTGCTTCTCGCACAAAATCAACAATAGCGTTGGAATCCGTCTCAGATATATCGTAATGAATCAAACCATAGGCAATGGCCCGATACATGGCACCGGTATCAATGTAAGTGAGATCTAATCGGTCTGCGATAATTTTTGCAACTGTACTCTTTCCCGCTCCGGCAGGTCCATCTATGGCTATTTTCATTTTGCTGATACCAATCCCTTTCCCGCCAGCCAACCCGTACTTGCTGCAATTTGAATATTAAAACCGCCTGTTAAGCCATCGATATCCAAAATTTCTCCTGCAAAATACAATCCCTTTACCAACCGAGATGCCATTGTAGCGGGGTCGATCTCCTTGAGATGGACACCCCCCGCAGTGACAATTCCCGTGTTGGGATTGTCGTAATCCGCAATTGTCAAAGGCAAACATTTTAGCAATTTTCCGAATTGAAGGCGTTCACCTTTGGTCAATTGATTGACTTTCTTTTCTCCGTCTAAGCCGGCTAAATCCACCATTAATGATATCATACTTTTAGGCAAAAGGTCATCCAAAGAGTTTTTAATTATTTTATTGCTGTTTTTTAAAAAATCCCTTTGTAGACGGCGATCCAATTGTTCCGCCGTCAAGGCGGATTTTAAATCGATCCTCAAATGATAGCGATCGGGGTTCTTTTTGATTTTCGCGGAATGTGTCAGAATGATCGGACCGGAGACACCGAAATGCGTGAAGAGCATTTCTCCTTGAATTTTTGATATTTGCTTTCGACCTTCCAAAAGCGCAACGGCAACATTTTTTAACGTTAAACCTTGAAGTGTTTGAGGCCATTGCTCTACCGTTTTTAAACCGATTAAGGATGGCCTGAGTGGGGTTATCTTGTGACCTAAGTTTTTTGCCAGGGTGTAACCGGATCCATCGGAGCCGGTAGACCGATAGGTGTTGCCCCCCGTGGCGATGACAACCTTTTTACAAGCAAAAAAACAATCGTTGGCCTCCACGCCCTTCACCCTCTTGTCTTCATCTAAAACCACTTGGGATACTTGATGGTGCAAACGCACCGTCACTTTCTTTTCAGCCAGCAATTTTTCCAAAGCTTGAATGACATCACTGGATTTGTCGGATACAGGAAAAACCCGGTCTCCTCTTTCCGTTTTGAGAGGACAACCGGCGTTTTCCACCAAGCGACATAAATCTCCTTGATTAAAATGGCTATAGGCGGAGTATAAGAAACGAGGATTGGTGACCAAGTTTTTAAAAAACTCGTTTTGATCGCAGGCATTGGTTAGATTACACCTTCCTTTGCCGGTGATAAACATTTTTTTGCCCAATTTCTCATTTTGTTCTAAAATTAAAACCGGTTTTCCTTCAGATGCCGCAGATATTGCTGCCAACATACCGGCCGGGCCACCACCTATCACGATGGTATCCCAAATCAGTTCTTTCATTCTTCTCCTTTATCCATCAATTCTATTCTTCTAAAATTATTCCAATCGATTCAACGTGTTGTTGGTTTATTTTAAATTAAAAAAGCCACAGCAACCGTCAAAGCGTTGACCATACTCAAGGTGCCGCCAGCGCAACCACAAAAAGGGCATCGGTGGTCTTGGTGTAGAATTGAATATCTGTAAATTCATTGGTGGGTGCTATGCCCCACCGCAATGGTTATGGTGCTCAGCGACTGCTTTGCAATGGTCTTTAATCATTGATGGGTTTGTTTTGCATATCGAGAAAGTTCAATCCGATTTTTTAGAAATCCGACACTTTGGTACAAAGTGTCCACTTCTTCCCAGAATTCCATCTCAACTCCCTGTTGTTTTAGTGTTTTTGATGACTAATAGCTCCGGAGGGTTGTTACGTTTTAAAGGCGACAAGCGAAGAACCTGAAAATATTTCGGCAAACCTTCAACCCATTTGAAAATGGCTTCTTTTTCCTTTAAACCCTCGCGGTGACTGTAAAGACACAGGGTTATCAGCCCGCCGTCATCCAATACCTCAATGCTCTTCTCCAATGCAAGAAGCGTGGTCTCCGTTTTTGTATGGATTGCAGAAGACCCACCGGGAAGGTACCCCAAGTTGAACATGACCACTCTGGGACTATCGGTGACGTAGTCCAGCATCTTTTCATGACCTGAGCATACCAGTTTAACCCGTTGGTGAAGATTATTTTCGGTCAACAAAGCTATTGTCTTCTCCAAGCATGTTTCTTGGATATCAAATCCCAAGACAAAACCCTCTTCTCCAACACATCGGGCTAAGTGAAGAGTATCCTCGCCATTACCGACGGTGGCGTCGATCACAACATCACCTGATCGGATATGGCTAGAAACAATGTGTTGAGCCAACGCTGTCAACTTAAGGGGAAATTCAGTCATTTTGTTCACCCTCAAGGCCTGTATACGACATGCAATGGGATAGGCACGTGCAAATCATTCTGAAAAAATCTCCTTGAAATCCCTTTCTCTTAGAGCTCGCCATTGCCCTTCAGACAAGTTGCCAAGATGTAAGTTGCCGATAGCCACTCGCTTTAAGGCCAATACTCTACAATCAATGGCTTCGCACATATGGCGCACTTGTCTCTTTTTGCCTTCCGTGATGACGATTTCCAAACGGGTTTGTTGCCCCTTTTTGCCCAAAATTCGGGCTTGGGCCGGCGCCGTCACGTAAGTACCCTCTTCGTTGGTAATGGTCAAGCCTTTTTTTAAGGCTTCTAATTTTTGTCTGTCGGGTTGTCCATGAACCAATACATGGTACACCTTTTTTATCTCTTTGGCGGGATGGGTGATTTTTTGTGTCAATTGGCCGTCATTGGTTAAAAGCAACAATCCGGTGGTGTTTTTATCCAACCGCCCCACAGAATGCCATTGCGTATCCTCCGGAACTAGGAGAGCAATGGATTTTTCGCCGGGAAATTTTCTAAAAGTACAGACATAGCCCTTGGGTTTGTTGAGCATGATGGTTTTTTTCTTCTCAAAGGCAATAGCCTTTCCTTGGACCTTGACTTCATCCTGTGCCGGATCGATCAACACTCCCATTTGGGTGACCACCACGTCGTTGACTTGAACCCAACCCCTTCGGATCATCTCTTCAGATTTTCTTCTGGAAGCGACACCGCAATCCGCCATATATTTTTGTAATCTAACAGGTTTCATCTTGATCGGTGGCCTCCTCCTTAACACTTTGCTCCGTTGAACTCGTATTCTCTTCTTGATTTTTCTCTTCGTCGTCTTTAAATGATTCAAATTCCGGTAATTGAGAGAGGCTCTCCAAGCCCACCAATCTCAAAAAATCCCGGGTGGTTCGGTATAGGATCGGTCTTCCCGGTGCTTCTAAACGCCCGGCTTCTTCAATCAAGTCGTTTTCCAACAACCAATAAATAGTGGAAGAGGAACGAATGCCTCGAATCTCATCTACCACGACTCGTGTAACCGGTTGCCGATAGGCAATGATGGCTAAAGTTTCCAAGGCTGCTTTGGATATTTGATTCTTTTTGACCACTTGGGTATACTCGGTGATCATATCGTGGTGTTCCCCTTTAGAGGCTAAACGCCACGTGTTTTCGGCTTTCAATAGACAAATTCCTCGATCGGAAAGCTGATAGTTCTCCTGCATTTCCCTGAGCAGGTTTCTGGTTTGTTCTAAATCCAAGGACAATATTAAAGCCATATCCTCTTCCAACACTTCTTCTCCTGTCGAAAAGAGTAGCGCTTCTATTTGACTGAAACACTGCGCCTTATTTTCTATAAATTTAATTTGCATCGTCATTTTTTATTTGAATTTCAATATCTGTAAAAATACTCTCTTGGTACACTTCTATTATATTGGTTTTGATCAGCTCCAACAGCGCTAAAAAACCTGCCAAAACCTCTCGATAATCGCGGTAGTTCCGGATTATATCTGAAAACAAAACCTTGTCTCGATCGGATTTTTCTAATAGCGTCTGTATTTCCCATACTTTGTCTCTAACAGAGTAAAAGCTTTTAAAAATTTTTTTATGAACGACCAATTCGTCGTGGCTTTCTTTGTGCTCCTCTAAGCGCTTATAAGCTTTGTGCAACCATATGGGATCGATGGGATCCAATTCTTTCTTTTTAATTCGCGGTAAATATTCCGGATCTTTGTAAAGCAGCTTGCCTGTATGCTCCAACTTTTGCCTTAACAGCTCTGCCACTTTTCTAAACTGGCCATACAATGCCAGTTGTTGTAAGAGCAGCGCTTCGTCGTCCTCTTCTTCTGTGAAGATGAGTTTCGGCAGTAGTTTTCTAGATTTGATTTCGATCAGGCGGGATGCCATGAGAATAAATTCACTCTCTACGGTCATATCCGCTTCTTCCCACGCGCGAATCTGATCCAAGTATTGGTCGATCACTTCAGAAATTTGCACTTCATATATGTTGATTTTGTTTTTTTCCACCAATTGGAGCAACATGTCCATGGGGCCTTCAAAGGGATCGATTTGAATGGAATAGGTGTTCATCAAAACCAACCCGTTAAAGGGGCCAACAAAAACTTATAAAAGCGATCGGCTATGTTGATAGCCGGCCAGATGATTCCGCCAATCATGCCCGTCCAAAGCATTAAGATTAACAGAAACATACCGTAACGGGCGTACTGGTTGTAAACCATTCTGGCTCGCGGTGGCAAGAATTGTTCCAACACGTGGGAGCCGTCTAAAGGCGGTATGGGCAGTAGGTTGAAGATGCCAAAAATCAAATTGTAAATGTAAAAGCTGTACAGAATTTGATTTAATAAGGGGGTTGCAAACCCCTGCACGACGGTGATCACAGCTAAGGAGATAAAAGCCAAGATGAGGTTGGTTCCGCAGCCGGCCAAGGACACTAAAAGCACGCCTTTTCTGCGATCTTTAAAATTATTCGGATTGATGGGAACGGGTTTTGCCCATCCAAACCGAAATAAGATCATCGATAACAGACCTAAGGGATCGATATGTTTGAGAGGGTTTAAGCTCAAACGCCCTGCCCTTGCGGCTGTATCGTCCCCCATGGCTTCCGCTGCATAGCCATGGGCGACTTCGTGAAATGTAATGGCAACGATGATCGCCGGTAAACTGGCGATCATATTGGTCAAATTATTTGCTAAGGATCCCATATTATCAGTCCTCCAACCACGACGGGATTTCATCTAAACGCACGATATCCTCGTAGGTTTCCCGTCTGGATATGATATCGCTTTGGTCATCCATCAATAGGACGACAGCCGGCTTGGGCAAGCGGTTGTAATTGCTGGCCATGGCATAGTTGTAGGCACCGGTTGCGTGGACCATTAAAATATCCCCGACTTGGGGGTCGTTTAAAAGGATTTGATCAATCAGCGTATCGGTTTCACAGGCTTTGCCCGAAATTCGAACCGTAACGGGTTTGTCTTCATCTTTACCATTGCAAATTTCTGCATGATAAGCAGCGCCATAAAGGGCGGGGCGCGGATTATCCATCATGCCACCATCGACGCTGACATAGGTTTTTTGTCCCGGTATTTCTTTGATGGTGCCGACGGTATAAAGGGTTACCCCTGCCGTGGCGGCTAAATAACGCCCGGGTTCAAACATAAGTTGCGGTATTTTCAGATCGTACTCTGTGCACAGGTCTCGGACTTTTTCGCCAAGATCTGTAAAGAGAGCATTCAAATCGATGCAAGGGTCTTGTGGTAAATACGGAATTCCAAAACCGCCTCCTAAATTTAAATAGTCAAAGCTTTGTCCGTAATTTTTCTGGATCCATGCGTAGATTTCCAGCATTTTTTCTGCGGCTTTTATAAAGCCTTCCGTCTCCGTAATTTGAGAGCCAATGTGACAGTGGAGACCCTTTAACTGAAATCTGGGCAATTCTTGGAGCGTTTCCATCAATTGCGGCACCATAGACGCAGGAACGCCAAATTTTGAATCGACTTTTCCGGTCTGTATTAATTCGTGGGTATGCGCTTCTATGCCCGGTGCAATGCGAACCAATATATCAACCCGATCCTCGGGGGTGGTTAAGTTGGTCAGTCGGTCAATTTCATCAAATGAGTCGATGACTATTAAGCCGATGCGGTGATCCAAGGCCATTTGGAGTTCCTCATTGGATTTGTTGCTGCCATGAAAGCAAATATCCTCTGCCGGAAAACCTGCCTGCAAAGCGGTAAACAACTCCCCACCGGATGCAACATCCAAATGCAGGCCTTCTTGAGCGACCAGTTTGCACATGGCTTTGGTTAAAAAAGCTTTGCCGGCATAATGAATGGTGACGTCCAATTTCGTTTTTTGAAATGCTCGCCGTATTGCTTCAACAGATGCGTGAAAACAATTAGCCGAAAATACGTATAAAGGTGTCCCGTAGCGCTTGGCCAAAGCCACCGTATCGTGTCCATAAAATTTTAAATTTTCTTTCATATCACTCCTATAAAAAAAGTGATCATTCCTACAAGGAAAAGATCACTGCTCTATGACTCGTTGTAAAGTGAGAAGAAAAACCCTAAGGCTGCATGGGTCTTGGCATCCCTGATTTTTCCTGTCCGATACAGCATTTTTACCGTAGGGATTGGTATTCTGACTATTTCTAAAAATTCGTCTTCGTCTTGAGGTAATTTGCTTTCCTCAAACTCGGTGGCTATAAACAAACAGGTTTTTTCATCGGAAAAGCCGGCCGATGGCCAAATTTCTCCAATTTTAATCAAATCGAGGGGTTTGAGTCCTATTTCTTCTTGAAGTTCGCGGCTTGCCGCTTCGAAGGGGTCTTCTCCTTCTTCCAGCAAGCCCGCCGGTATCTCCAATAAGACAATATCCAAAGCTTTTCGGTATTGTTTAACGAAGACCATGTGGCCTTCTTCCGTAATGGGTAACACTGCCACCGCATCTTTATGTTCGACAAGTTCTCTCGTCGCTTCTTGACCGTTGGGCAAGGCCACGGTTTCTACTCTTAAATTTAGAATGCGTCCACTAAAAATTTCAGTGGACGCAATGGTTTTTTCATAAAACTCTTTCATTGATCGGATACCATTTGGGCAATTTCGCTTAGAAATGAATCAACATCTGCAAATTTACGATACACTGATGCGAAACGTACGTATGCAACCTGATCCATCTTCAACAAAATAGCCATGACTCTTTCTCCAATTTCTTGGGATGTCACTTCTTTCCCTTCGACCTGATAGAGTTCTTTTTCGAGTTTTCTCACTTCGTGTTCGATACTCTCCTTCGAAACCGGTCTTTTTTCGCAGGCTCTCAACATACCGTTTAATACGTTTTGACGATTAAAAAGTTCCTTTTGACCTGAGCGTTTAATGACCATTAGAGGTATGACTTCTATTCTTTCATAGGTTGTAAAGCGCTTTTCGCAATTAAAACAGGACCGACGTCGTCGAATCATTTCGCCATCTTTGACCGGCCGAGAGTCAATGACTTTGCTCTCTTCGTGGTCGCAATAGGGGCACTTCATCTCATGCCCTATTCTTCAGTATTTAAGAAATCCGGAATTTTGAACTCATCCACATCGGATCCGGTACTTTCTTCAGTTATTTCTTCTTCCTGTCTGGGCAATCCACTTGCATCGTCTTGGCCGTAAATGCCTGTGGCGATGATGGTAATTTCAAATTCGTCACCCAATTGTTCTTCAATGGCAGCACCGAAAATAACGTTGGCATCTTCAGCGCAGGCATCTCTGGCAATTTCTGCAGCAGCGTCGACTTCAAATAAGGACAAGCTTTCACCGGCTTTAATATTTAACAATACGCCGGTTGCACCGTCGATAGCTGTTTCCAGTAAAGGACTCTTGATAGCCATTTGTGCAGCTTCCACAGCTCTATTTTCTCCGGCAGCACGTCCAACACCCATGTGCGCCAAACCGGCATCTTTCATGATGGTTTGAACGTCGGCAAAGTCTAAGCTGACCAAGCCGGGTATGGAGATCAAGTCGGAAATACTTCTGACACCTTGTAGTAAGACGTCATCTGCCATTCTAAAGGCTTCTTTCAGAGAGGTATCTTTCGAGGCAATTTTTAATAGACGGTCGTTGGGAATCATGACCAATGCATCGACACTTTCTCTTAGAAATTCGCAAGCGATATCGGCATTTCTTTTTCTGACTTTTCCTTCAAAGCTAAAGGGCTTCGTAACCACACCAATGGTTAAGATACCCATTTCCCTAGCAATTTTTGCTACGATGGGCGCAGCGCCGGAACCCGTTCCACCGCCCATACCGGCTGTGATGAATAACAAGTCCGTATCTTCAATCAGCTCGACAATTTCGTCTCTGCTTTCCTCGGCTGCTTTTTGGCCCATTTCCGGGTTACCGCCACAACCTAAACCACCGGTGGTTTTATCACCGATTTGCAAACGGGTTTCAGCAATGCTCAAACCTAAGGCTTGATTGTCTGAGTTCACGGCGATAAAGTCTACGCCTGTCAATCCCGCTTCAATCATGCGGTTAATAGCATTGTTGCCTCCGCCACCAACGCCGATAACACGAATTTTTGCTAAGTTACCTGTGTTGTTATCTAATTCGATCACTTTTTCCTCCTACACATCTAAACATCTTTATTTACTGAAGCCGTCTATATCATGATCTGTTTTATAGGGCATCAACTGATGAGCTTCTAGATTTTCTTCCACGTATTCATTATTTACGTCTTCGTTTTTTTCCAATTGTTTTTTATTTTTTAAGACGCCTGATACTATTCTAGCACTTTTAGGCCGAAAATAGTAGCGTCTAATTTTTGCAAAGTTTGAAAACAAGCTGGTGCCGAAATAAAATATGGCAGCGTAGTAGATGGGCAACCCGATTTTATCACCTAAAAATGTCAAGACGATCGCCAGCAAGATGTTGCCGAAAAAACCGGTTACAAAAAGTTTTTGATCAAATATTTTTTGCAACTCAGCGTTTACACCGCCAAAAACAGAGTTGATTGCTGCCAAAACACCAATTGACAAATAAGGCGCAAACTCCAAGGGTACATCGATATTAACGACCGACCCTAAGACAATGCCCAGGATTAAGCCCAACAGTGGTAACAACATTCTATCCTCTTTCTCGAAAACTACTTTTTTCTTTGATAAAAATAATTTCTGATTTATCTATATTAACCTTTATCCCTCGCGATTTCAATATGCGTATGACACTTTCATCGGAATTTAAATAAAAATTAAGGGCTTCTGCGTCTCCCACAGCCTCAATGACAATGGGCGGCGTAGTTCGATGACCATCGATGGTAATGATGGGCCCCGCACAATTCACATCGCTGGAAGCTGCAATCGGGTGGCCGTTGACCGCTATGGATTCGGCTTCGGAAAATCGCAAATCGTTTAAGACTTCCAATAAGTCGGAGTTGTGAATCAACGCGGATGCCTTGTCGCCATCCCGCATGGTGATGACAACCCCTTCACCTTGAACCGCTACGTTGCCGTTGAGGTTGCGATAGGAAAATAAATGATCCGTTAAAGTCGTTTCGATATCACCTCTCGAGCTTTCATCACCGGTAAAGCTCTGTATTTGATCGAAATAACGGATTCTTTGTTGAATCAAATTGTTTTTATCGATTAATTGTGCGTTTTGCTTTTTTAAGTTGCGCACTCTGTTTTTTTCTTTTTCCACATTTTCCGGTGTTACGATACGGCGGCGGATGGAAAGGTTTTGATCTACAGCTGTATTATACACAAAAGTGGTGCCGAAGCCAATGCACACCATCGTCAATGTTAAGAGAACAACATAGGGAGTAATTTTTGCTTTCCCGATAGACCTCAGGCGTTTTTCAAAGATTTTAAGTGCCATTTTAATAGGCCTCTTCTTCATAGTCTATATTCTCGACGGGCATGGCGTATTGTACTTCGACATTGCCCTTGTAGCCTTCTATTTTGATGTCGTCTTTTTTTTCTATCCGTACTTTAAAGGTGTTGACCTTCAGCAAATCGACGACACCGGAAGGCATGGTAATGGCGTTGTATAGCGTGTCCGGATCTCCGATAACGCGAATTTCGAAAGGGTAGTTGTATTTTTTTCCGTTAATTTGGACATAAGACCCTACTTGGCGAATCTCTGTTCGATTGATGATCCGTTCTCCATTAATCGAGATGGCTTCTGCGCCCGCCGCATTGAGTTCGTTGTTGAGCGTCAGCAGCAAGACCGCCGACTGTATTTGACTTCTCTCATTGAGAGCCATTTCGCTGGGGTTCATATTAATGACCAAGCCCCTGCCTTCCAAGTCCGTCATGCCGGCAATGGTTCTCTCTTTGTCGATCATCTGCTTAATTTCTTTTAAATAGGCATTATCACCGATGACGGCTTGTTCGATCTTTTCATATTGTTCCTGAAGTGCGCTGTTCTCTTCCCTCAGCTTTTCATTTTCTTCCTCTAAGACGACCATTTGTTCCAACACGTCGGGATCCTGTTCTACAGTCAGCCGATTGTTGACGTTGTCGATTGCCTTGACTTGAAGAGCAATCATAATGCCGAAAATAATGCAAACCAACGTGATGCTCCACTTGCCTTTATTCATAACACACCTCACCGTTCTTTGATTACCGGATTGCTTCCCGCAGTCAGGTTAATGGTCAAATCTCTTTTCTTGGTCTCGATAACATGTTGTATATAATCGTTATGTTCTTTGTAATTATCCAGATCCCTGATCTGAATGAGAATATTATTTTTTGTAACGATATGTACCGTCTCCTGATCCGCTATGGCAAATTCGGAGATGTGGTTCAGCATTTTTTCGCCTTGAAAGTAATCAATCAAGTCGCGTATTTTATTAAACTGCCCCTTGGTCGAAATTTCTGCTGTTCGTCCGACACCTCGAAACTGTACTTCCTTAAATCCGCTGACAACGGGCACTTCCGCATTGCGTAATTGCGAAGATGTGGCGATGAGTCGATCGTCCTTATCCATGTAATGAATGGTGTTGTCTGAATAAATCACATAAAGACAAGGGACTTCCTGGACGGTCATGTGGATGGTATCCGGCAAAATCCTTCTAATTTGAACGTGATTGGATAAAACCAACTCGCTGATTTTATAGCGTACCTGATTGACGTTGATAGAAAAAATACTTTGTCCCATAGCCAAACCGCTTTTTTCCAATATTTCCGGTTCGGTCACCAGTTGATTGCCGCTGATCTCCACTTTTTTTATGCTGAACACCCCACTGTTGTGGGCAGTATAGATGACATAGCCCATTACAAACAGAATGGCGATCACGGTTAAAAATAAAGTCAAACGGCGCATCAATCTTCGATATTTTATTCTGTTCAGTTTTTTTTTGATTTCTGACCGTTTGTCCATAATTCCTCTATATTAATAGTTTTAAAGCTTCCTTTGCAATGAGTTCGTCGGCATCTGTCTTTCTTAACCTCAGGGTCTTTAACCGCATAATAGAGAGGGTTTCCTCCTTTTCGAATAGACGGTCAAAGGTTTTTAACAAAGTTTCGCCGTTTAATTGCTGATCGTAGAGCAAAATGCCGGCACCCTTGTCGGTTAAAACCCGTGCATTGAACTCCTGATGGTTACCGGCTGCCAAGGGAAAGGGAATCAGTACGGAGGGTACGCCCACCGCTGCGATTTCCGAAATGGTACCTGCACCGGATCTGGTAATCATTAAATCCGCTGCTCCCATCAAAGTCTCCATCTGATTCGAAAAATTGTATATCTCTATATTATCATAAGATTCCTTAGTGATACCTTGTTCTGCCATGGCTTGTAACACATCCTCGTAAGGCCCCTCTCCGGTTAATTGAATAAAACGATAGGTCGGATGCCCTTTGTAGCGCTCGTACAAGCTGAGCACTGCACGGTTGATGGACTCGGCACCTTGTGAGCCTCCCGAAATTAAAATCAGTTTTTGATTCGGATTTAAATGAAGGCTGTGTCTGGCAGCATGACGATCGATATTTTTAAAGGCATCCCGCACCGGATTGCCGGATAAAAAAGTTTTTTCGTCCGGGAAATACCTCGCTGCTTCGTAGAAAGAAATGGCGACGCGGTCCACGTATTTCGCTAAAATGCGGTTGGCTTGGCCGGGATAAGCATTTTGTTCGTGAATGAGGGTGGGTATTCCCATTTGCGATGCTTTTAAGAGCAGTTGGCCGCTGGTAAAGCCCCCCGTACCGATGACCAAATCCGGTTGATGCCTTTTAAGAACTCTCCGTACATCGATGGCACCGTCCAGCAATCCCTTCAGGGCCGCAAAAATTTGCAAGCTGAACTGACGCTCAAAACCGCGTACCCGCATCATCTCTAAGGGATAACCGTATTGGGGCACAATGTTTTTTTCCATCCCAACCTGAGAACCTATAAAAACGATTTCGCAGTCCTCACGCTTTTTTTTAAGGGCATCCGCTATGGCAAGACCGGGGAAAATATGACCACCGGTTCCTCCGGCAGCAATCAGTATTTTCATTTTCTTTTCCTTCTTCTTTCACTTCTCTCGTTAATTTCTCGAGACATACCCAAAATCGGTCCGATCATGATAAACATCACCAAGGAGGAAGAACCACCGGAGCTGATAAAGGGTAACGTGACGCCCGTTACGGGCATGCCACCGGTAGCAACCAACATGTTGATGAGGGTTTGCGTCGTAATTAATGAAGCAACCGTTGCCGAATAAATCTTATCGAAGGGGTCGGTGACCCGAGTGCTGATTCGAAAACAACTTCTCATAAACCAGACGTATAAAAAAACTAAAAGCAAACATCCCCAAAGGCCGAGCTCTTCTCCCACATTGGCAAAGATAAAGTCATTCTCTACTTCCGATAAGAATAGCAGTTTTTGTACACCGCGTCCAATACCTTTTCCCCAAATACCACCGGAACCGAAGGCAATCATCGATTGCGTAATTTGGTGGTTTTGAAAGCCCTGTCCCGTCCATGCCAGAATACGGTCCAAGCGCCAACTTTCAAAGATTAAAAAAAAGATCAACATGACCATCCCCGTCAAAACGTAGGGTGACAAAACTCTAAAGTCGATGCCGCTGTACAATAGCGCATAAAAAACGATCAATAGAAAGACTAAGGAGATGGTAAAGGACGGCTCTATCAAAATCAGTCCCCACATCAAACCCATGGGGATGACAATGGTTTTGGCAAAATCCGGGTTTAAGAAAAAGAACATGGTGTTTCGTTTAGAAAGGATGTTCTTTCTGGTGGTAGAAAAATAGGCTGTAAAGACCACTGCCGTCCATTTTGCAAATTCCGAGGGTTGAAAAGTCATCGGCCCCAGCAAAATCCAACGCTTGGCACCTTTTACCGCCGGAAAAGCAAACACCGCAACCAAGAGGACTAAGGTAAATAGGTATAGACTCCAAACATTTCTGTCGTTGAGGTATTTTTTATAATCCATCTTACTGATGAAAAAGCTGATGCCCAATCCCCCGATGACCAACACCGTTTGCGTAATAAAAGCACGGAAATTGCCGCCTTCGTCCGTGGTGGTCATATACATTTTAGCTGAATAGACCAGCAAAACACCGATGAAGATAATGGTTAAAAAAGGTAACAACAAATCTAAGGATATGGCACCGGTGCGTACAAAGTATTTTCTTCCGACGGTTTTATTGACTTTCTTTATCATTTTCTTGACCTTTCATTTCACAAACCAGTTGTCTGAAAAGATCGCCTCGTTGTTCGAAATCGACAAACATACCCCAAGATGCACAAGCCGGGGATAACAACACCACATCTCCCGCTTCCGCTAAAGCAGCGCTGCGGGCAACCGCCTCTTCCAAGTTTTGGACGGTATAAATCGACGTGTACCCTTGTCTTTGCGCCTCTTCTTCAATGGCTTGTGCCGTTTCTCCCAACAAGACCAGTGCCTTGACATTTGGGTTGAAGGCCTTTATAAAATCGGCGTAATCTTCGCTTTTATCGTAACCGCCTGCAATCAAGACCACCGGTTGGTGCATGGCTTTTAGTGCGACGATGGCGGCGTTGGTATTCGTCGCTTTCGAATCGTTGATATACATCACACCACCTACCGTGGCGATGGTTTCCTGTCGATGAGGAGCGCCCTGAAACGCCTTTAAAGTATCGACGATGCATTGCCTGTCGACCCCCATAAAATAAGTCATGCAGATGGCTGCTAAGGCATTTTCGACGTTGTGAGGTCCTTTAATCATCAATTCCTCTAAACCCATTAAAGGCGTCGCTGTGCCCTTTTCTGCAATGTACAGCGTCCCCTCTTTCAGATAAGCGCCGTCTGCAACAGGTTTGTTTTGGCTGATGTATAAAATCTGACCCTTAACTTTTGGGCCGAGTGTCATCACCGTCGGATCATCGGCATTGAGAACTGCAAAGTCGCCGGGTTGTTGATTTTCAAAAATCCGAGCCTTGGCGGCGATGTAGTTGTCCATGGTGTGATGGCGATCCATGTGGTCCGGTGATAGGTTTAAAAAACTGCACATGTGGGGTCTAAAGTCGCGAATGCATTCCAATTGATAGGATGAGGTTTCGCAAACAAAAACATCCTCGGGCTGTGCCGCTTCAATGTAATCTGAAATCGGCGTACCGACATTACCCACCACGTAGGTTTTTCTGCCGCTATTTTTAAAGATTTCTCCCGTTAGCAAAGTGGTCGTGGTTTTACCGTTGGTGCCGGTAATGGCCACCACTTCGGCATGTGTCATCGTGGTTAAAAACTCGATGTCGCTCAGTACCGGAATACCCTCTGCGCGGCATGCCGCTACAACGGGAATGGTTAAAGGCACCCCGGGGCTTTTTAACACCCAGGAGATGGGGGCAATGTCATCGTAAGAAATTTGTTGACCGAAGACGATTTGAACACCGATGCCTTCCAATTCTCTCAGCTCTTGTTTTTCTTTTTCTCCCAAGTTCTCTTCCGATTTTGTGTCGGTTAAAATAACTTGATAACCTTTATGTATTAATAATTTTGCAGCGGAGAGCCCGCTTCGGGCAGCGCCGATAATCAATATTTTCTTCATGGCAACTCGCGTCTATAAAAATAAAAATGCAGCGGCAACAGAAAAGGCCGATGCCATCCAAAAAACGGTCACGACTCTGGTTTCACTCCAACCTTTCAGTTCGAAGTGATGGTGAATCGGGGTCATGGCAAAAATACGTTTGCCACCGGTTATTTTAAAATACGAAACTTGTAAAACCACGGATAAGGCTTCCACCACATAAATACTCCCTGCAATTAAAAGAAAGAGTTGTAATCTGGTTAGTATCGCAATGGCTGTCACGGCACCACCCAACCCCATGGACCCTGTGTCGCCCATAAAAATATTTGCCGGGTTGGAATTGTAGCGTAAAAATCCAAAGCACACACCCATCACCGCTCCGCCAAAAGTCGCAACGGCCGAGGCATCCATGAATAAGGAAGCTATCGTAAAAAACAACACGACGATGCCGGTAACACCGGCACATAAGCCGTCTAAACCGTCGGTTAAATTAACGGCATTGACCATCGCCACGATCGCAAAGATCGTAAAAGGTAAATACCAAAAACCGAAGTCGACATTTTGTCCCAAAAAGGGCACGAACATGCGGGTCCCGATGTCCGGCGAAAAACTTGCCCAAAGGGCAAATAAGATTGCAAAACCGATTTGCAAAACCATTTTTTGCCAAGCTCTCAAACCTAAGTTTTCTTTGTGTATGATTTTCATCAAATCGTCATAAAAACCGATGCCACCAAAGGCCAAGGCCATGAGGATCGGATAGGCTTTGACATCCCGAAGAATGATACCGCAGAGCAAGACCGTTAAAACTAAAATAACCAAAAGCACCACACCACCCATGGTGGGGGTACCCGCCTTTTTCATGTGGCTTTTCGGACCTTCTTCCCTTATTTCTTGGCCAAGCTTCATTTTTCTAAGAAAAGGAATGTAAAAGGGCATAACAAAATACACACCAATAAAGGCTATGATCATACTCAGGGCTGCATACTTGTAATTATCCATTGAATCCTTCCTTTAATTTTTCGATTACAGTTTCCAAATAAACACCCCGGGACCCTTTAACCAACACCAAATCTCCGGGGCGAATGAACTTCATGAGTAGTTCTGCTGCTTCGGGGGCGTCGCTGCAAAGATGGCTATGGGCATCGTCTTCAAAGCCCGCTTGGTAATGAGAGCGATTTGCTCCGACAGCAATTAAAATATCTAATACTTTTTTTGCCTGTTGGCCGATTTCCCGATGGGCCGTTTCGGATAGATCCCCCATCTCCAGCATATCTCCCAAAACCCCGATCGTTCGCTTGTATTTGGGTTGATACACCGCCGTTGTTTCCAGGGCTGCTCGCATGGCGTCGGGGTTGGCATTGTACACATCGTTGATCAGCGTGATGCCGTTATCGAATTCTATGATTTCCATGCGGTTTTCCGAGGGTTTAAATGCATCTAAACCTTTTTGAATCTCCCCATGGGATAAACCGAAATGTTGTCCCAACCAAATCGCGGGCAACGCATCGTATACGTTGTGTGTACCGGGAATGGGTACGCGATAACGCACACCGGACAGCTCAAAAACACTGCCAGTTTCTGAAACTTCTAAGATGTTGGCATAAAAATCCGCGGAGCTGTCTTTGATCGAAAAAGTTACAACTCGGTAGCTGGGGTCTTCCCCCTTCAATTTCTGTAAAAACGGGTCATCTCCATTGATGAGGGCAATGCCCTTCTCGGTAAGACGGGAGAAGATTTCCTTTTTTGAGATGTAAATATTTTCTTGGGTTTTGAGGTGTTCGATATGGCTGGTGCCAATGTTCGTAATGACAGCGATATCCGGTAACACCGCATCGATGGATTCCTCAATATCCCCCATGCGATCCATTCCCATTTCAATGACCATTTTTTCTATGTCGGCATTTAAATTGAAAAGGGTTAAGGGAATACCGTACTGGTTGTTGAGATTGCCTTGGGTTTTCAAGGTTTTAAAACCCTGTTGTAGCACCGAAGCGATCATGTCCTTCGTGGTGGTTTTACCACTGCTGCCCGTTAAGGCAATGGTATCCACAGTGTAGCGACTGCGTTGATAACGGGCCAAAGCCTTTAAGGCTTCGTAGGTTGAGCCCACCTCTAAAATGGCCACCGTTTCCGGACATTGTATGTTTTTTTGCTCTGTTAACACACAGCTCGCCCCGTTGGACACCGCATCGGGTATAAAACGATGGCCGTCATTATTTTCACCGATGATGGGTATATACAAGTCCCCCGGGGTTACCTGTCGGCTATCTATGCGTATACCGGTAATAGAACCGGCTGTACTGCTTGTTTGTTGGATTGTTGCGGATAAAATATCCTGCAAAATTTCTATTGATATGGCTTCCATTGTTAATATGAGAATTTTACGCTGACTTCCGTCCCTTTCTTCACTATTTCGCCGCTATTCGGGCTTTGTTCTACGGCAAATCCCGTACCTTCCAAGCGCAACCTCAAATCTAAATTCTGAAGCAGCTCGTTGGCACCTTGAATGGACATGCCTTTTAAATCCGGAACGATGACTTCATCCTGATGTTCGTCGCCTTCCGTTCCCAATTGTAGCACCACTTCAACGTCGGATTCCACAATGGTTTTCGGCTCGATGCTTTGTTTTAAGACGACGTGCTCATCACCTTCATTGATGAGTTTGTAATCAATGCCGTATTCCTTTAAAATATTCACCGCCATGTCTGCGCTTTGTCCCACCAAATCCGGCATGACAACTTTGTCCGAAGTATCATCTTCATGGAGGTTTATTTTATCCCCGGAGTAGTCCAGGGCTTGTTTCATTAAACTAATGGCCACCGGCGCCGCAGAGGTGCCACCGTAGGCATCGGATGAGGGTTCATCCAATAAAACGATGATGGCGTATTTTGGATCGTCCACCGGAGCATAACAGAAGAAGGAGGTGACATGCAATTGACTGGAGTAGGCACCGTCTATATATTTTTCTGCAGTACCCGTCTTTCCGCCAATGCGATACCCTTGGGACTGATTCTTCAATTGCGGATTTTTCTGTACCACCTGTTCCATGATGTTTCTCATTTCCCGAGAGGTATCCGCCGAAATCAATTGTTTGGGCGAATCCGCTTTTTTGCCCAGTAAATCCTGACGGTCTTCCTTCGCCACGATGGAGGGTTTCATATAATAACCGTCGTTGATGACGCAGTTTAACGCCGCCAACATTTGAACCGGCGTGGTCGCCAACCCTTGCCCGAAGGAAAAGGTGGAGTAATCCAAGTCGTTGATTTCACCGACGTTGTTAAAGGCGCGGTTAACGATCCCGGATTCTTCTCCGGGCAGTTCGATTTCCGTGCGCTTGCCGTAACCAAAGTTGTAAGCATACTGATAAAAGGTATCGGGATCCAAATGCTGAATGATTTGAACCATACCGGGGTTACAGGAGTTGGCCACCGCTTCGGAAACGGTTTGGGTACCGTGGTTGCCGGTACATTTAATGGTGATGCCACTGACAACGATATAACCGTTGCAATGGACCTTGGTATCGGGGTTGACAACCCCTTCTTCCAATGCCGATGCTGCGGTAATGGCTTTAAATGTGGACCCGGGTTCATAGACAAAGGATACCGCCGGGTTTTTCCACATTGCGTTGAGTTGGTCGGTCTCCGACATCTCTTTGTATTGATCGTCCTGTTTTCCTAAAAATTCTTTATCGATATGAAAGGGCTGATTTAAATCGTAATCGGGAATGGTGGCCATGGCCATGATCCCTCCGGTTTTGGAGTCCATGACGATAGCAGTTCCGCTTTTAGCCTTCCATTCCGTCACCGCGTGTTTGAGTTCCTTCTCCGTCAGGGCTTGTAAGGAACTGTCCAAAGTGAGGTTTAAATCCTTTCCTTTATGGGGTTCTTTGATAATTCTGGATTCCGAGGGCAATACCGTCCCCGATGCGTCCTTGGCATAATAGGCGACGCCGTCTTCACCTTTTAGCCACGAATTGTAGTTTTGTTCGATACCCGACATGCCGTTATGTTCATAATCTGTGAAACCCAACACATGGGAGGAAAAATGGCCGTTGGTGTAGTAACGCTTTTTATCCTCGGATAGGTAGATACCATTTTTGGAATAGGTTTCGGTCCACTCTTCGCTTTCAAGATCCGCACCTTCCGGTATGGGCTCGTTGTTCAAGGCGAAATACTCTTGTTTGTTTATTTTTTGTGACTCCACAAGATCCGTCGCCACATCGTAATCAACCTTGTTTTTGATTTTAACATAGGAATTTTCCTTTTGAGTCAATTTTTCGTAAACATATTTTTCGCTGACATCGTCGAGGATGCTGGCGATAATTTTTGCATCCTCCTCGGGGTTCACCACTTGATCGGGGATCACCTGTAAGCTTCTATTTTCGTATATGTATGCCTTGGGATTCAGTTCTTGGATGCTGATACCCTGTTCATCTTTATAGACGTTGGTTACATCCACAGGGCTATCTTCAATTTGATGGATTTTCTTTCGAACTTCTTCGGGGTCCATTCCCAATTTTTCCACGATGGCGGCCTCTAAACGATCGGGATCGTCCACATAGTAAGGCACCACGCTGACAATGGAGGCGGTGGAATCCCCAACCAATTGCCGATGGTTGGCATCATAAATATTGCCCCTAGGGGCGGTAATTTTGACTTCATCGATAAATTGGTCCACTTGGCCGGCATATTTTCCCTGTGCTTGGATGACTTGCAGCAATATCAAACGATACACCACTAATAAAAAAGCCAGAGTAAAAAAAACTCTGGCAAATTTCCTTCTTTTCTGCATCACTTGTCTGCGCCCAAGCTCTTTTTTCTTTTTCACCATGAAACACCTTTATTTGTTTTGCGATAAACTTTTGCTCGCGTCGCCCTCGTAATGGCCACTTTCTATTCTCTCGTAAATGTATTGTTCAGGTTCTAATTCCTTCATACCGTAGGAGCGTGCAAGATTTTCGATGGCAACTAAATCATCTACCATTAATAGCTCTCTTTTTTTATTGTCCACGACCTGAGTCATATGTTCTAACTCCGATTCGCATTTTGTTACTTGCTTGTTGAGTTTATAAATATAACCTACTTGAAACAATAATAACAAAAAAATCGAAAAAACAACAGAATAAATAATCGCCAACATATATTTACCGGAAAAAGTAATGGGTTGACTGCTTCTTCTTTTTGTTTTTCCTAAAGTCGTAGACGTTCTCTGACTTTGTGTGTAATGATAGTTTGCCATTTTGACTCTTGCTCCTTTATATTTTTTCGGCAATGCGCAGTTTTGCACTTCTTGCCCTGGGGTTAGCATTCAGCTCCTCCTCTGAGGGAGAAACGGGTTTTCTCGTTATAATTTTTACAGTCGGTTTGCGATTGCAAGCACAAACCGGGAAATCCGGTGGGCAGATACAGGGGTCTTCCATTTTTTTGAAAAAATGTTTAATAATTCTATCTTCTAAGGAATGAAAGGTAATTACCGCCAAACGCCCGCCGACAATCAGTTTGTCCAAAGCATCTGACATGGCCTTTTCCAATATCGCCAACTCTTGGTTGACTTCAATCCGTATGGCCTGAAAGGTTTTTCTGGCGGGATGTTTCTCTTTGTATCGCGCCTTCATGGGGTAGGCTTTTTCGATAACATCTCGCAATTCTAAGGTCGTTGTAAATGGTTTTTCCATGCGTTTTCTTACAATGGCTTCCACAATTCTTTTTGCAAAACGTTCTTCTCCAAAATTTCTTAAAATTTCGATCAACGCTTTCTTAGAATACCGGTTGACGACATCCGCCGCTGTCAAAGAACTTTCCTCATTCATGCGCATATCCAAGGGGCCGTCGGCTCGGTAAGAAAACCCCCGCTGTGCATCGTCCAACTGAAAGGACGAAACACCCAAATCGAATAAAAAGCCGTTTACTTCTGTCACTTCCAAAACATCCAAGTGCTTTTTTAAATGAACAAAATTGTCTTTGATCATCGTCTTTTGGCACGTCGTTTCTTCTAAACGTTTTCCCGCTTGTTCCAAAGCAAAACTGTCCTGATCAAAGCCGATCAATCTGCCTTGCTCCGACAGCTTTTTACAAATCCCCAGAGCGTGTCCCCCACCGCCAAGGGTGGCGTCCACGTAGGTACCCTGTGGCGTGATGTGTAAACCGTCGATGACTTCGTCGTACAAAACGCTTAAATGTTTCAATCGTACCTCCTAAATACCCAACTCCGACATACGTTCCGCTAAAATTGTCGCATCGATGTTGCTGGTTTCTTCCCATAGGCCTGCTTCCCAAATTTCCAGACGTGTGGACACGCCGATAATTCTGGTTTCTTTTGTCAAGTTTGCATAATCTCTTAAAATAGGTGGTATGGTGATGCGACCTTGTTTGTCTAAGGTGCAATCCGAAGCACCTGCAAAGAAAAAACGTGTAAAATTACGGGCATCTTTATCGTAAAAAGAAAGCTCGCGAATTCTTCTTTCGAAGTTTTGCCATTCCTCTTCGGAAAAAACAAAAAGACATCGATCCAATCCCTTCGTCACGATAAAGTGTTCTCCCAAGGCGTCACGAAATTTAGACGGTATGATCAACCGCCCTTTATCGTCGATATTATGTGAAAAATCTCCGTATAAATTCGCCATTCTACCACCCCGGGGCCTTTTTAATGGGAAATCTCCCACTTTCTGCTACATTCTCCCCCCATTTGCCCCATATTATACCACACTCCCCCACTTTACTACAACTTAAATCCCTATTTAATTTCTTTTGATAGTGCGTATTAAGATGTAGCAGAAAAGCAGAATGTAAGAAATTATTTCTGAGCACTTGAGATAATCTTTTTTTTAGTTTAAGATAAACAGACAATGCGCTAGGAGGTTCACATGAGAGCAGTTGTCACAGTTATCGGCAAAGACCGAACGGGCATTATATATTCTATTTCTAAGGTGTTGGCGGAATCCAACGTCAACATCGAAGACATCAGTCAAACGATTATGCAAGGATTTTTCACCATGATTATGTTGGTCGACTTGACCAATATGACGGGAGATTTTAAACAATTAAAATCGGACTTGGAAAATGCCAGTGCCGCATTGGGTATGTCCATCCATTTGCAGCACGAAGAAATTTTCGATGCAATGCACACAATATAGGTGAACAATGGCACTTTTTAAAAATGTAATTGAAACCATTCAAATGATAGAAAAGGAGAAGTTGGATATCCGCACCATTACCATGGGTATCTCTCTCCTGGATTGTGTTGACAGCGACGGTGCCAAGGCGCGACAAAAAATTTACGACAAAATTACGACTTGCGCCCAAAATCTAGTTAAAGAAGGCGAGAGAATCGAAACCGAATTGGGCATTCCCATTGTCAACAAACGGATTTCCGTCACGCCGATTTCTCTGATTGCCGGCGCTTCCAACGATTCGGATTATATCGAATTTGCAAAAACCCTAGACAAAGCTGCGTCTCAAGTCGGCGTCAACTTTATCGGTGGCTACTCGGCTCTTTGCCCCAAGGGGTTTACCAACGGCGATCTGCGAACGATTCAGTCCATACCGGAAGCCTTGGCTACAACCGAGAAGGTCTGTGCTTCTGTCAACTTGGGTTCCAGCCAAACCGGCATCAATATGGATGCCGTACGTTTGATGGGAGAAATCATTAAAAAAACCGCTTACAACACCCGCCAGGACGATTCCATCGGTTGTGCTAAGCTGGTAGTCTTTTGCAACGCCGTGGAGGACAATCCCTTTATGGCCGGTGCTTTTCACGGTGTCGGAGAGCCGGATAAAGTCATCCACGTCGGTGTATCCGGTCCCGGTGTTGTTAAAACCGCTTTGGAGAAATGCCACAACGCCTCCTTCGACGAAATGGCGGAAATCATTAAAAAAACCGCCTTTAAAATTACACGAGCCGGTCAATTAGTGGGCACCACCGTCTCCAAACGTTTGGGGGTTCCCTTTGGTATCCTGGATCTTTCCTTAGCACCTACCCCATCGGTTGGGGATTCCGTCGCCCGTATTTTGGAAGAAATGGGTTTGGAGCATGCCGGTGCACCGGGAACCACCGCCGCCCTAGCCATGCTCAACGATGCTGTTAAAAAAGGAGGCATCATGGCCTCCACCTCCGTGGGTGGCTTAAGTGGCGCTTTTATTCCTGTTTCCGAAGACGAAGGTATGATCGAATCCGCAGAAATTGGCGCCATCACCTTAGAAAAATTGGAAGCCATGACCTGTGTTTGTTCTGTCGGCTTGGACATGATTGCCATCCCCGGCGATACGCCGGCCACTACCATATCCGGTATCATTGCGGACGAAGCGGCCATCGGTATGGTCAACCACAAAACCACTGCTGTCCGTTTAATCCCCGTTTACGGAAAAACCGTTGGAGACCGTGCAGAATTCGGTGGCCTTTTGGGTTACGCCCCGATTATGAAGGTCAACCCCTATAGCTGCGACCATTTTATTAACCGCAGCGGCAAAATACCACCACCGGTCCATTCCTTTAAAAATTAATATCGTTTATACAAATACAAAAACACCACACTCTGTGGTCTGAGTGTATTCTAAAACCGTAGGGTGTGGTGCTTGCCATTTCTTTTATCTCTGAAGCATGGTCTCCCATTAAGAGAGCAGGTGTTGCCTATCTATTTTTGATAGGTAAGCCATATAAAAAAACCCCTAGAACACAGGGGTTCTAGGGGGCGTATACTTGCTGTTTAATTTAAAATTTCAATCACACTGCAAGAATGATAAACTTCATAAAGGCCATAAAGCCTTCTCTGACATCTTCATCCTCAGGTAAAAAGTCCAGTTCTTCCTCTTCCATCTTTTTTATCAAATCTAAAATAGTTGTATTTTCGT
>LSQX01171181.1_pt1 | contig 129545 bp, 115 predicted proteins | sample 654561 | NCBI WGS metagenome assembly LSQX01 (sample SAMN04489861, study PRJNA283612) | anaerobic digester metagenome | isolation source: 4 biogas reactors fed with cattle manure at either 37C or 55C with and... | place: Denmark: Kongens Lyngby | collected 2014
AACCCACCAGGTTATCCAGCTATCGGGCTTTCCCATATCTCGCAGGGTTACCCACCTGACGGGCCAACCTCGGTTCGCTTTCGCTAAGTCCCATGCTCCCCCTTCGGCTTCCTCCAGACGGTCTGTTGCCAGGCCCGCCCTTGCCTACGGGTTCCCTTCCCGCTGGTTGAGTGGTGAGGGCTTCTTTCAGCCCTCCGGCTCGGCAGACATGCCGGGCGCACAAAAACCAACGGACCTAGCGAGCTAGGTCCGTTGGCCCATCCCTCAAGCCCAATGCTTGTGGGTGAATCACTGCCTAATCCCCGATTAGAACTTCAGTCTGAACTCAGCGCTGATGGTGTTGGTCGGCTTGTCAGCATTGGAGGCCTTCGCGGAGGTGAAGCCGTTGACAATGCGGACCTTGCCGGACTCGTACCAGAGCTCTCCGGTCAGGCTGCGGGTTGAACCGGTCTCATCACCGTCGCTGGTGGACGAATAATCGAATTTACCCACCAAGAACCAGTTATTCCAACCAACGTCATTGAGGTTGTAGCGGGCGACACCGCGCAGCTGGTAGCGGGTATCCTTACCGGCGACACCGGCAATGGAACCTACGCCGTCCTCATCCTTCCACATGTTCAGCTCACCGACTGCCCAGAGATTGTTCTCCAGGAAGCGAGTGCCGGCACGAGCCACGAGCTTCAGCTCAGGCTCCTCGCTCACATCCTTGGTGCGCTGGACGATAGCCTGGAAGGCAGGTCCCTTCAAGTTGGTCAAGACCGCATAGTCCGTGGCATGCAATACATTGTGCAAGGGCCGAGTCTTATTGGCCTCGCCAAGCCACGTACCAGTGAAGCGGATGAGGTTCGCCTCGCCCTTACCATCGGCGGCGCTGCTGTACGCGTTCCTGAAGCGCTCGGTACCGTTCTGATAGCCCGCGTCATGCGCCAGGTCGTCGTAGAAGTTCTTCTGACGATTCACGTACTCGCCCTGCAGGACCAGCGCCCCATCCTGAAGCTTGGTGTCCGCAACAATACCGAAAGCGACGTTGTCTCCGTCAATGGAGTCGCCGAAACGTGCACCGGCGGAACCACCGATATTGACACCGCCAACTTCGGTCTTCACAAAGCCAACCACGGCGGTTGTATTGAGATCCTCGTCAGCATCGATTCCGGCGCGGACTATGCCACCGATGGTAGCCGCATCCAGATTGTAGTCGCCGTAGGCTTCCAGATAAGTGCGCTGGTTGTTGCGGTAGTGCACGACAGCCGCGATGTTGGCATCGGCTACCTTGAAGGTCGAGCGAACTTTCGCCTGACCAGCGGCTACGTTGTTCGTCATGCCGCCAAAGGCGAAGGGCCGCATAGCTGCGCTACCCATAACGATCAACGCGGCCGGGTCTGTATTTACCGAAGCAGCGCCCAGGTCGTAACCGCCGCCCCAGACGTCAAAGGTCACCGGCGTAGCTATCAACTGAGCCCGGAACTTGGGAGCGTTCCACTGGAAGTTGGCACCGGAAGCGGCCGTATCCAGATGCAAAGTCCACTTTCCGGAGTCAGACGCACGGAAACGGAACTCATGGGTGTTCGAGAACGACGTGAACGGGAGTACGCCCTCTTGTGACGATCTCGAGAACTTGAAGATGCTCTGTACCTCTACCGATATCGGGACAGCAAACGCGGCCATAGATGCTACCATGGCCAAAACCATGGCCAGCACTACGGACTTGACCATCAGTGACGACTTCATTAAGCACTCCTCCTGTCCTTTTCTCGTTGGTGATGTCTTAACCATTGATCCCCAACAGTCCTGCTTTAAATTTCGGAAGGTTTGCTTTTAGCATTCTGCTTCCGGCGCTTGGACACAGGAGAAGTCCTCCTAGTTACCTTCACCTTGCCTCAAGAACCGTAGACAGTTGTGTTTCGCTTGCCTTCCGTACGCAAACTCGGTGCTTGGTGAACTGACGTCTGACTGCGGGTGTCACCTCCTTTTCCCGACGTAGATCGCACCGAGGTTATGCCACCGTTTTGTTGCGCTTCCGCACAATCTCTGCGCACGCAGAGGTGCGGACCCAATTCATATATTACTCTCACTCATGCCAATACCTTCTTTAACAAAGCGCAAATCACCTTCGCCGTAAGGGCCTTGAACTCCTCCCATATAGGGGTGAAGTCATATTCACCGTCACATATACGGAATCCTTCCCCCGCGTTGGAAAAAGTCGTGGGTAAAAATGCCCGTACTAAAGCGAACCCTGCTGTCGGCAATCTAACGTGACCCATCCACGTAGTTGCTCTCTCCGCCTGCTTCCGACAACCGGAGCGAGCATACTTATCACATTCGTCAAGACTCCATCTCACTTACTTGTAAGACTTCTCCCGGCTCTTTCGTGTTCCTCCTCTTTCCTGTTCTCCTTCGTCTGCCATCTTCGCCGTCGGATCGGAATCATCTTTTTGCCCGCGTTGATGGCCACTGCTGTTGCTGTGCCTCCGCCCCCATTTGTCCTTCCGGCGCATCTCAGCTGGCCCTACCTTCCGACGAGACGGTGACAAGCCATTCAGAGGGATTCTGTCTGCCTCAGTCCGGCCCATATCGGCCTAATCCGTCAGGTCCTCCAACTGATGGACTTCTCCGTCATAGGCAAAAGCCACTCACCGAAAACGTCGGTCACTGCTACCAAAGGGACACCCTGACATGTCATCAGCTGTTGCCTCGGCCACAGGCGTCCGATAGCCGCTCTTCTCAAGGAACGTTACCCAAGACCCAATAACAAGCGGGCTCAAAAGACCGTATATCCCTCCGTGTTTGATCCTACGGCGTCATCCGCGGCATTCTGCGGCTGCGAAGAACAACGGAACAGAGCGACGTCTATAATCCTCCAGCTCAGATTGTTGCCGTCATTGTGATTCGCACCAACCGTTCGCAGACTTCTTACGCAAAACAGCCCCCGCTTAGCACACTTCCCGGTGCTAAACAGGGGCTGTTTGCTCCCTAAGGGAGCTGTCCCGATTCGGGACGGCCCCCTTTTATCCCTATGCGACTAGAACCCCAGCTCGAAGCCCAATGCTACTTTGCTGTCATTGGCGTTTTTCTGCAGATAGTCCTGCGCGTATTCTGCCGTCAACTTACCCGACGGAGCCACCTGATAACCCGCCTTAGCGCTGAGCTTGAGGTAATCTCCTGCCTCTCCGGCGTGCAGGTAGAACACGCCCGGCTCCACACTGAGCTTGTCCGTGGCCTGCACATAACCCTCGGCAAGAAGTGTCGTGTAGCGTTCGGCTCCAGCGAAGACCACTGTGCCTGTGTTGGCCAGATTGTCTACCTCGACGTCCAGATCTGCATCCTTGTCAGCGACATGGGTCACGCGGCCGTTCATCCACAGGAGATCCTCTATGACCGGCATCATGCCCTTGACAGTCAGCTCGTTGGTAGGCTCACTGTTGTCACGTGTCTGCTTAGCCCGCACCTGAACGGCTGGAGCCAGATTCTCGAAGTACCGATCGCTCTCAAACTGATCGTCCCAGTCCAGATTGCCTTCGGCCGCTCGCCAATCGGCTGTGGCTTCGATGATCTGGTCGGCGTACTTCCGATCACTGGTCTGCACTGCTCTGGCATAAGAACCGTTCACTCGCAGCAGAGCGCTCTCATGCTCAGCCTCAAGTTTCAGCTGATCACGGTTCTTGCCGTTGATGAAGTTCATCGGCTCACTGGTAAAGGTGACTGCACCCGTGATACCCGGGATGACAGGAGCTTCAGCTCTCACACCGTAACCGATGTGCTCATCCGTCACGTCCTCTTTTAGAGTCATGCCCACGGCACCGGTGATGGACAGTCCGGCTGCCTGCGTCTTGGCATAACCAACTGCGGTGACGCCATTCGACAACGGCATCTGATTCTGGGCCGCCAGACCTATGGTGTGTTCGCCAATAGCCTGTTCGGCGTAGAGTCGCAAGTTACTCGCATCATCCAAGTCGAGAGTCACAGGACCGACCTCTGCTCTCACCTTGAAGTCGCCGTCATGCTTTTTGTGAGACTTGATAAACTCGAACGGATCGGCCATGTCGGTCATCTCTTGACCTCTGCCCCACACCTTGACACCAAACAGCGGGTCGTGAAACTCAACCCTGTACTCGCCCAAGGTAGGCGTGGTCAAAAGGTTCTCCAACTTGGCTTCTGCCGACCAACCGCCCTCTTCGCCTCCGACTAAGCGAAGCTCGGCATCTGACTCTTTCTCCAGTGTACCGGTATCGCCGTTGAGCACTGCAAATCCGGCGGATACTTTACCGTCTTGAATGCTTACTTCCGCTAGTGCCGGAACCGCTACTGCAACGGTCAGCAAGGCTACTAGTACGATTGAAGTTCTTTTCATGGTGTGTCGTGTTCCCCCTCTGATACTGCTGTGACAAAGCTACGTTGACTTGAAGTCATCCTGCTGCATCTATAGAGTCTGGCCGCGATGAATGCTGTGTTGTCTGCCTCGATAGGGGTGCAACCCACCGATGAGTCTCCTTGTTTCCTCATCAAAAGGTCAGCGCCCCAGCCTTATCGTCTGCTGTGATCCCTAATCGCTCTCCGGCTCCGACCGTTCATCTGGCCTTGGGGGATGGAGCACCTCCTTTCTTCGCCATGAACTGATCACACGGAGCTGACAGAGCAGACTTGAGCATTGAGTGTGTGTTGCCGGTTGACATGGATCAGTCATCCGCCGTGGCCACATAACGGGGCAATCGCCCTGGCCATCGCCAGTTCCAATGCTCGTTTGCTAATTTCCCGTTCTTTCACCGACTTCCTGCCGTTATTGGACTTTTACATTCTTCCAGAATTGCCAGCCTTTGCCTGGCCCGGGAATTCGCATGTTCAGTGTCGCGATTGGGTCATACTACGAGGAGGAAGCCAGATTGAGGAGGTGCACGTGATGATCTTGGCTCAAGTCGCCCTCTACCCGATTGAGGCGGAAGACGCCGATCAAGTGATCAACGCGTCCTTGGAAGAACTAAACCAAAGCGACACGATGCATTTCAGTGTGGGACCGGTGAATACCGAGATACAGGGAGAAGCGGATGAGGTATTCCGCGCTTTGCAGCGCTTGTTTGAAAGGGCATGTCGTGACGGAGGCGGCGAGGTGTCCATGGTAGCTACTATCACCAACGCCAGATGTTGACATCACCTTGTGGGGGTGAGAATAAACCGCGATATCGCCTCAGCCACACCCCCTTCGAGACTACTGGCCACCACGTAATCAGCTTGCGCTTGAACCGCGGGATCGGCGTTTCCGACGGCCACGCTGATTCCCGCGAAGGCGAACATGGGCAAGTCGTTAAAACTGTCTCCAATGACCATCACATGGGCGGCTTCTATACCCAGCGACTTAGCCAGCTTCGACAGCGCCACACCCTTTGAGACTCCCGGCGACATGATCTCCAAAAACCGCGGTTTTGATATAGTGATGGACAAGCGCTCTCCAAAGCGGGCAGTCAAGCGAGTCCGCCATTCTTGTACATACTGCGGATCGTCCACGATTAGAGCTTTTGTAGGGCCGGTCGTGAGGATTCGGGACAGATCGGGTTCCACGTGAGCAGAGACGTCCGAGATCCTCAGGTAGTAATCCGTCCGCTCATCCATACAGGAGACGTACAATTCATCATCTATATAGAAGTTCAGACACAGCCCATGCTCCACAGCCAAATCCGCTAACTCAAGTGCTTCAGCTATAGCTATCGGTTGATGGGACAGCGTTCTTCCGTCAAGCGTACGCACGAGAGCACCGTTGTAGGTTATCAAAGGCCCATCTACATTAGCGGCACGAGCATGAGGCAACGCTGATTGAAACATGCGTCCGGTAGCCACAACCACTCGCACACCCTTTTTCCGGGCGGCGGCAATGGCCGATAACGCCGACGGGGGAATTGTCAAGTCATCGGTAAGCAGGGTGTCGTCAAGATCTATAGCCAATAAACGGATCGGAACGGAAGCACACACTAGCGATCTGTCACCACCATACTGATAAAGCCGCTGATTAGGCTGAGCAACAAACTACCCACTACCGCGGCCCAAAAGCCGTGCACGACGAAGCCGTCCACAACCTTCGCTACAAGCAACATCATAAGACCGTTGATAGCAAATGTCAGCAGGCCCAGAGTCAATACGTTAAAGGGCAAAGTCAGCAAGATCAAGACCGGCCGGATAAAAGCGTTCACAATGCCCAACACCCCGGCGGCCACCAAGGCGCCCCATACGCCTTTGACCTCGATCCCCTTGATGATACTGGCTGTCGCGAGAAGGGCTACGGTGTTGATCAGCCAACGCACCAGAATCCCCCGCATCGTCGGCTACCCCCTATACCTTCAGATCAACCGGACGATGATCTTCGCATCGGCGACTTCAGCGCAGACTAAACAAAAAGGCCCCAGGCCACGAAGATCTTCAACTGCAGCATCTACTAGCTTTAGCCAACGCCTCAGGCCCGTAGAGAATCGCCTTATCAAACCGCGCCGGCCACTGCTTTTCTTGTCAGGCAGTGAGTTCAATGCCGAATCACACGATTCCTTCCGCCACCACAGCAGACGGCGCCTTATGTCTTCAACGCCAGGACATGCGTGCCGAGACCTGTCATCCAAGCCGCCGCCCATAAGCCAAAGAATGATTCTTAACCCCTGGAGCAATTCCTGCAACAGCGGCAGCGGTATGAGGACCAACAGGGGGAAGCGCCACTGCGTTCTTCTCACATAGACGATCAGACAACTGCTCTTGAGTCTCAGACGCAATGACCTTCACCCCCGCCATAGCCGCTATCGTGATACATCCAGGGGGATCCCGGTCTTCAGAAGGCCCCCGCACAACTACACCCTTGATCACCAACGAACACTAGCCGACGAGGATCTCCACACTGGTATCACCGTCATTGACTTCCACCAGCTTGCCTTCGGCTCCGGCCTCAATCTCCTGCACCAAGGCATCAAAGTCGAGTTCCGGATACTGATCGAGAACCTTGGCGGGAAGAAAGCGAAAGGCCAGTTTCGCCAGAGAGATCGGGATATTGACATTCACCTTAGTGTCGTCTCCATCAACAACGCGGACACGGATAAACTTCCTGTGCGACGACGGGCTCGGTAGCTGACTTCGCTCAACAGTAGACAGCAGCTGTTCTGCCTCTTCCACACTGATCTTGCCCTCTGCCAACATCCGAAGAATCTGCATGCGCTCTTCGCTCATACTAAACCACCCTTTTTCGGCGCCAGGCCGCTAATCACGTTCGTCGCTATCCGCCGTTTCCTTCTCATGCTTGATGTGCTTCATGCGCTTTATAGCTTCCTGTGGGGACAACTCCCCTTTGTCAAGAGCCTCGAGAATCTGCCGTCTCCTTAGCGCTTCGATCTCGCTATTTCGATCTTCCTGCACCTGAGCCTCAAGCCCCAAGGCGGTAATCACTCCGTCTAGACGACTGCGCACTGTGGGATACGAGATCCCCAGGATTCGTTCCACTTCGCGAATGTTTCCTCGGTTGACCAGGAAGACCTCAATGAACCGCTGTTGTTCAGGAGAGAGCCGGCAGAATCGACACGCAGAAAACGTTCCTTCCAAGGTGCTGCCGCACGTATCACAAGCCAACCGGGTGACATGCATCGGCCCGTCACACACGGGACATGTGCCCGGTGCTTGCCGCTGTCGCACTCGCGCACCTCCTCCCCACATCGACATGGGTACCAATCGGACACCGCATCAATATTATCGTCCCCTTGGATAACAATGTCAATGCCGGTATTAATTTTTCTAAAGCGATGCATTAACTTTTTTAAGGCCGGATCGAGGGAAAGGGTTGCGTCCCGATAGCCCGCCGACTTGATCCTACGAATACCCCCCTTCAACTTGGATGTCGGCCTGTCGCCAAGGTTCCGGTCCGGATTCTGGTATAGCTGTCGAACCTTTCAGCGCCGGAGCCCTCTGTCCGAGGAAGGGACACAAGTCTCATTGCGCATGGGACATAAAAACACCCCCACCCGCCTTGGTGCCAGGTGAGGGCCGATTGGCGCCCGAAAAGGCTGTCCCCGTCCCTACAATGCTTCTTCATCATGATCATCCTGATCCTCTTAGTGAAAGCAGCGTCGATCACCGTCCCGGGAGATGGATCTGCGTCCTCCAAGACTATTGGCATTTGGCCGACCCGCCAACTCCCATAACCCGCCCATGTCTTTTAAATGTCGACGGTATCAGTCTCACTACTCGGAACGTTCAGCCCGTCCGAGCTGTTCGTAGATGCGCCGGGCGACCGCCTCCGGAAGCCCCGGAACCTCCAGCAACTCGTCCAAGGTTGCCTCCCGTACACCCCTGACCGAACCGAAATGCTTAATCAATGCCCGCTTGCGCGCCGGGCCGACACCTTCTATGGCGTCCAACGAAGAAGCTTGTGTCCGTTTGCCGCGCAACTGCCGGTGATATCCCAAGGCAATGCGGTGCGCTTCATCTCGAGCCCGCTGCAAAAGGTGAATCCCGGGAGAGTCAGCAGGCAGACGAAGTGGGTCAGGTTGCTCCAGAGTATAGACCTCTTCCAGGCGTTCCGCCAACCCTACTACCGGCAAATCATCCAAACCCAGCTCGCGCAGGACTCCAGCCGCCGCGTTCAACTGTCCGCGCCCTCCGTCAATCAATACCAAGTCAGGCATACGTGCAAATTTGGCTTTGGTCCGGGCTTCTTCCCGTGTATCCGCATCCAGCTCGGCCAGTTCCTCCCGCTCGCGCAGACCGCGCTGAAAGCGGCGTTGCACAACCTCACGCATGGCAGCGTAATCATCCGAACCCTCTACACTTCGAATGCGGAATCGTCGGTAGTCCGACGGAAGGGGTTCCCCGTCTTGCAAGACGACCATCGACGCCACTGTGTCAGTGCCCTGCAGATTGGAAACATCAAAGGCCTCGATACGCTGAGGCAGGTCTGCCAATCCCAAGACTCCTTGCAACTGCTTCAGGCCTGCCTCGTTATGGTGTTGACGAGCATTCATCCTTTCCTGGCGTGCTGCCAGCACCAAGCGGGCATTTTCGCTGACCATCTCCACCAGGCGCCTTTTTTCTCCTCGCTGGGGTCGGCGCAAATAAACACGCTGGCCCTTCTTCTCGCTTAACCAAGCCTCGACCGCCGACTTCGATTCTATGGCCAGCGGCAACAGTATCTCCCTCGGCACAAATCTGGTCTGGTTATAGTACTGCTCAACAAAAGAACGCAGAATCTCGCTTTCATCATCTTCTTCGCCTATATCGAGGAAGAAATGTTCGCTTCCCACGACCTTTCCGCCGCGCACAAAAAAGATCTGCGCACAAGCCAGACCGTCAGCCACAGCCAGACCCAAAACGTCTTGGTCCACATCGGCGTTCATGACCACTTTCTGCCGCTCAACCATTTTTTCCATGGCTTGAATCTGATCACGCAATCGAGCGGCCCGCTCAAATTCCAGACGCTCCGCGGCTTCCTCCATTTTTCTCTGCAGAGCGGGAAGGAGCCGATCGTGACGCCCTTCCAAGAAGAGCTCGACCTCTTGGATCAGCTCGGCATACTCTTCCTCGGATTGCAGACCGGCACAGGGGGCTCCGCACCGCCCGATATGGTACAACAGACAAGGCCGGTGGTTACGCGGCCCTGAAAGGTCTAGATTGCAGGTGCGCAAAGGAAACAGCTTGCGCAAGAACTGCACCGTCTGCCGCACCGCTCGTGCATCGGTATACGGCCCGAACACTCGGTCTTGGCGGTCCGGTCTCCGGACCACCAAGACCCGCGGAAAAGGTTCGTCGGAGATTTTTAAATAGGGATAGCTCCTATCATCCTTGAGACGGATGTTGTACCAGGGCTCCTCTTCTTTGATCAGATTGGCCTCGAGGATGAGCGCCTCGACCTCGGAGTCCGTAACGATATAGCTGAAATCGGCCACATGCTTCAGCATGGCCTCCACTTTCGGTCCGGCATTCCGACTGTCTTGAAAATAGGATCGCACACGGTTGCGCAATGACACGGCCTTGCCGACGTAGATAACCTCGCCTTTGTCATCGCGCATGAGATAGACGCCCGGCCGGTTAGGAACATATTTCAGTTTTTCCGCGATATGAGGGGAACGAAGGCTCTCCTCAGACATCGTATATCACCCGTTGACGTGCTCCCACGACTGAAGCCGGGGGGACTCTTTCTCGTTCATCGAGCTTTAGTTCTTCACGACCTGCATAGACGCTCGCCGAACGCCGGGGTGGCTTGCGGATATCGGATCATCTCATCAGACCCCTCGTGCAAAACCTCAGGCCCGTACCAGCCCCAAGATTGGAGCCAGAAACTGCCCGGTATATGAAGCGCTGCAGGCAGCCACTTCTTCGGGGGTTCCCGTCGCCACTACCCAACCGCCCTCATCTCCGCCTTCAGGACCCAGATCAATGATGTAGTCAGCAGTCTTTATCACATCGAGATTGTGTTCAATTACCAACACCGTGTCACCGGCGTCGACCAGACGGTTGAGCACATCGAGCAACTTATCGACATCCGCCATATGAAGACCCGTTGTCGGCTCATCCAAGATGTATAGCGTCTTGCCGTTACTCCGGCGTGAAAGCTCCGTAGCCAACTTGACCCGTTGAGCCTCTCCGCCCGACAGAGTCGTGGCCGGCTGGCCCAAGTCTATATACCCTAAACCTACGTCCACCAGTGTCTGCAGCTTTCGGGCCAGACGCGGGATATTGCGGAAGAAATCACAGGCTTCCTCTACCGTCATCGCCAACACATCGGCGATCGACTTACCCCTATAGCGCACGGAAAGAGTCTCCCTATTGTAGCGTTTGCCCCCACATACCTCACAAGGCACGTATACGTCAGGGAGAAAATGCATCTCGATTTTGATGATCCCATCACCCCGACAGGCCTCGCAGCGCCCGCCCTTGACGTTGAAGCTAAACCGCCCCGGTGCATAACCGCGCATCCTGGCATCCGGAGTGCTGGCAAAAAGCTCACGTACCAAATCAAAGGCACCGGTGTAGGTTGCCGGATTGGAGCGAGGAGTCCGACCAATCGGAGATTGGTCGATATTAATCACCTTCTGCAGGTGCTCCAAACCCTCAATGTCCCGATGGGCTCCGGGCTTAAGGCGCGCACCGTTCAAATCGCGGGCCAGGCGCTTATAGATGATCTCATTAACCAGGGTACTTTTGCCCGATCCCGAAACTCCGGTCACGCAGACGAATGTTCCCAGCGGAATCTCCACATCGATGTTCTTCAAGTTGTTTTCTTGCGCCCCCAGCACGCGCAGCCATTTGTCGTTCGGAGGTCGTCTTGTCTGAGGAACTCGGATGGCTCGCTTTCCGCTCAGGTATTGACCTGTGACCGACCGCGGATTGGCCATGACCTCCTCAATACTGCCCGCTTGAACCAGCTCGCCGCCGTGCACGCCCGCTCCAGGACCGATGTCTATGATGTAATCCGCTTCACGAATGGTCTCCTCGTCATGCTCCACCACGATGACTGTGTTTCCCAGATCTCGTAGAGCTTTCAGTGTGTCCAGCAAGCGTCGATTGTCGCGCTGATGCAAACCGATACTCGGTTCATCCAGGATGTAGAGCACACCCATTAGACTGGATCCGATCTGCGTCGCCAGCCGAATCCGCTGGGCTTCGCCTCCCGACAGAGTCGCCGTGGTCCGATCCAGGGTGAGATATCCCAGCCCTACGTTCTTGAGAAACGAGAGCCGAGCCCGCACTTCTTTGAGAATCTGATGAGCGATGAATCTTTCTTTTTCACTGAGGCTGAGCCCCGATATGAACTCATCGAGGCGATCCACGGACATGGCGGTGAGCTCCATGATGTTAAGATCTCCCACCCGCACCGCCAAGCTTTCAGGCCGCAGCCGCTTGCCGTGACAATCCGGGCACGATCTCGAGCTCATGAACTGCTCAATCTCGCGCTTGACATACTCACTGTGCGTTTCTCGGTAGCGCCGCTCCAGATGCGGAATTATCCCTTCATATTCGGTGCTGAAGCGTCGTTGACGACCCTGTCGATTTACATAGTCAAATGTAACCGGTTCCCCTCCCGTTCCCTCCAGAAGCACCTGGATCTGTTCCGGTGCAAGTGAAGACAAAGGAGCATTCTCATCTATCCCATACTTCTCACAGACACCTGAGAGCACACCGGCCAGCCACTTGCTTTTGCTCTGTCGCCAAGGGATGATCGCCCCTTCGGCTAAGGACAGTTTAGTATCCACCACGAGTTCCGGATCGATCTCCATCTTTTCGCCTAGACCATCGCATGTCGGGCAGGCCCCATAGGGACTGTTAAAGGAAAACATGCGCGGAGTGAGCTCTTCAACACTGACTCCGCAGTCCACGCAAGCGAATTTCTCCGAAAAAGTCAACTCAGGGCCGTCAATGACATCAATGACGACGATGCCGTCTCCGCGTCGCAGAGCCGTCTCAATGGAGTCCGTGAGGCGTGTGCGCACGTCATCGCGCACCACGATGCGATCAACGACCACGGAGATGTTATGAGTCTTATTTCTGTCCAATTCCGGAGCTTCATCGATCTCGTACATCTCGCCGTCTATACGCACCCGGACAAAACCGTCTTTTCGGATCTCTTCCAGCAGTTTTTTGTGCTCACCTTTGCGTCCGCGCACTACCGGAGCCAGCACCTGCAATCGCGTCCGCTCACCCAGACTCATCACCTGATCCACAATTTGTTCGACGCTTTGTTGTTCGATAGGTCGGCCGCATTTCGTGCAATGTGGCTTACCGATACGCGCGTACAACAACCGAAGGTAATCATAGATCTCGGTCGCCGTAGCGACAGTTGAGCGCGGATTGCGGCTCGACGATCTTTGATCGATGGAGATGGCTGGAGACAAACCTTCGATGAAATCAACATCGGGCTTATCCATCTGCCCTAAAAACTGGCGAGCGTATGCCGACAGCGACTCCACGTATCGACGCTGACCCTCGGCGTATATGGTGTCGAAGGCCAGTGAAGACTTCCCTGACCCAGACAGTCCAGTGATGACGACAAGTCTGTCCCGGGGGATATCGACATCGATGTTCTTTAGATTGTGTTGGCGCGCTCCTCGAATGCGAATAAGGTCTGTGCTCATAGACTCAATCCCATCTAACCGGTAGACTCCAGAAGGATCTCCCGCATTTCTGCGATCTCATCCCGCAGTTCAGCAGCCCGTTCGAACTCCAGTTTCCTGGCGGCCTCCATCATCTCTGCCTCAAGCTTCTTTATATAACTTGCCAGTTCCCGACTGTCCATGGCGAACAGGTCCTGTCGAACGGGGGTCTTTGCTTCGGAAGCCTCTTGCTTTTCAGGAAGCTCCGCCCTGATCGCCTCATGAATAGCCTTGCGCACGGTCTCGGGTGTGATGCCGTGTGCCTCATTGTAGGCCATTTGCACCGCCCGGCGGCGATTCGTCTCATCTATTGCCCGCCGCATGGACTCAGTGATCGTATCGGCGTACATGATGACGCGACCGTTTACGTTCCGTGCCGCACGTCCGATGGTCTGGATGAGAGAGGTCTCCGAACGCAAGAAGCCCTCCCGATCGGCGTCCAAAATAGCGACCAAAGAGACTTCCGGCAGATCAAGACCTTCGCGCAGTAGGTTGATACCCACCAGTACGTCAAACTCACCCAAACGCAGATCGCGCAGTATCTCCACACGTTCGAGGCTTTCGATTTCTGAGTGCAGATAGCGCACCTTGATCCCGTTGTCAGCCAGGTAATCGGTAAGATCCTCTGCCATTTTTTTGGTCAACGTCGTAATCAACACTCGCTCGCCGCGGGTCGTTACCTGCTCAATCTCATCAATGAGATCATCGATCTGTCCCTCCACCGGACGGACTTCCACTTCCGGATCCACAAGTCCGGTAGGACGAATGATCTGTTCGACCACCACCTGACTCTTCTCGCGCTCGTATGGGCCCGGTGTAGCTGAAGTAAAGACAACCTGGACTACATGCCGCTCGAACTCCTCCCATGTCAAGGGACGGTTATCCAGTGCCGAAGGTAGGCGGAAACCATACTCTACCAGAGTCTCCTTGCGTGATCTGTCCCCGAAATACATGCCGCGTATCTGCGGCAAAGTCTGGTGTGACTCATCGACAATCATCAAGTAATCACCGGGGAAGTAATCAAGCAGGGTTGGAGGCGGCTCGCCGGGCTGCCGTCCGTCGAGATGCCGCGAGTAATTCTCAACGCCCGGGCAATAGCCGACCTCTTGCAACATCTCCAAATCGTAGCGTGTCCGCTGCTCCAGCCTTTGCGCTTCCAGCAGTTTGCCTTCCCGTTTCAGGAAAGCCACGCGCTCCTCCAGCTCCTGCTCAATGGAGGCCAACGCTATTTTGAGTTTCTCCTCCGGGGTGACGTAGTGTGTCGCCGGATAAATGCTGATCTTATCCAGCTGAGCCAAGACCTCACCCGTGAGAGGATCCAGCTCTAGAATACGCTCCACTTCGTCACCGAACAACTCAATGCGAATAACGTTTTCGTTATAGACAGGGACGATCTCAATTACGTCTCCCCGCACTCTGAACGTGCCCCGCTTAAAGCCGATGTCATTGCGGGTATACTGGATACCCACCAGCTTGCGCAGGATCTTGTCACGGTCACGGAAATCCCCGTTTTGCAGCGACAGGGTCATCGCTACATAATCGTCCGGGGAACCTAAACCGTAGATGCAGGAGACACTGGCTACAATCAACACATCTCGTCGCTCGAACAGGGCGCTTGTCGCCGCGTGGCGCAAGCGGTCGATCTCGTCGTTGATCGAAGAGTCTTTCTCGATATAGGTATCCGTCTGCGGCACATAGGCCTCAGGCTGGTAATAGTCATAGTAGCTGATAAAATAATGGACGGCGTTATCAGGGAAGAAAGCGCGGAACTCACTGCACAGCTGAGCGGCCAAAGTCTTGTTATGAGCGATCACCAAGGTCGGCTTTTGCACCCGTTCGATAACTTCGGCCATGGTATAGGTTTTGCCCGTGCCCGTAGCCCCCAGCAAAGTTATATACCGCTGTCCGGCCTCGATTGCCTCGACCAACTTCTCGATCGCCTGAGGTTGATCTCCAGCAGGTGTGTAATCCGAGACAACCCTAAAGGGCCGGCTGATCGGCGTCTCCCGAGCCTGCATCACGTCGCCTCCTCCGTTGCCGAACAGCTGCTCTGTTGATCATCATCTCCATTTCGTTCACGAGCCACGCTTTCCTGCGGCTCTTCGGTGCTCTGTTCCTCAATCTTTTCAACCGGCTCCGACTCCGATAACGAGGAGACATATGGCCAAACGTCAGACGCCTCGTGAGCAAGGCGCTGATCGTTTTCGTCCTCTGATTCCGATGCCACAACCTGAACACTGCGTGAAACCCAAGGGTAGGCCCCAGCTACTTCGATGCGCTCAAAAAACTCCGACACACGCACCAAACGAACACCCATCTCTTCAATGGCCGGCAACAGCCCAATGATCGCTTCAGCCGTCGCGGGGCGTACATGTCCGATGGCGACTGCAAAACCTTCCTTTTGCGCCGTCCGCGCCGCCGTGAGCAACCGTTCCTTGACAACCGTTACATCATCAACATCATCGATAAAGATCCTGTTACGCAAAGCGGCCAGTCCCATATCACTTGCGATCTCATATCCTCGGCTGTCGGGCGTCGTCCGACTGTCCAGAAAAATCAAGCCGGCGTCCCACACAGCCCCGAGTACAGTCTGCATAACCCTGGAATCCGCCGTCGCTTTCGATCCCATGTGATTGTTGACCCCTATCGCCCCGGGAACAGCAGCAATGGCCGCCTCAACTTCAGAGCGGATCTCATTGTCACTCATCGTCGTGGTAATCATACCCGCCTCATCCACCCGATAGCCGCCCAGCGGCTCCAAAGGAAGATGTACCAAGACATCGAAACCGGCTTCCCTCGCTCGCTCGGCATACTCCGCCGATCCGCGCAAATGAGGCAAGATGGCCACGGTCAACGGGGCAGGAATCTGCAGAAAAGCCTCGGCAGCCTCCCAATCGTAACCCCAATCATCAATCACCAACGCCAGGCTGGGTTCAGATGCGTATGGTACGACGGCCGCTCTTTGAGGATCAGGAACGGATGGTGAATCAAGATCCTCCTCGCACTCGACTTCACCAGTCATCTCTTGTCGCGCTGGTTCCGGCGACAGTGACGTTCGTTCTCTCGCAATATGATTCCGTGCTCTAAGTTGAAGCAGCAACTTGGTCCCAGCGAATAGCAATATGAGACAAACAACACCGACGGCAACTGCCCATACTGCTCGTCGCGGGCGAGGAGAAGGCGCGCCCATACTCAAGATCCGCAACCCCCGCCCAGGATCTGCCGATTATTGCTCACCCGCACAACACACGTCTCCCTCCGCATCCGACAAACCATGATGCCAACTCCGAAAACCGAGTTCTTGTTGTCCGAGAATACATGAGAAACTGAAAAACGCAAAGCGAGGACCTCCGAAATCACCTGTTGAGGTGTCTCGTTGCCCGCCAAAACAGACAAAAAGATACCAAGGAGACGGCCATAGCGCCGCCTCGGTTACAAAAGGAAGATCCGATCTTTGAAAACCCGAACCGGAATCGAGCAAAAACTCATCCGGCCTTCTTTAGTTTATAGCCTGCGCTGTTGGCTTCCAGTATCTCAAGGGCCTTAAGCAATTGCGGATCCTCAAGACTGGGGGTCGACAGATCGATCCCTGCCAACAGATCTTCATCGAGTTTAACCTCGACGTCCGGTTCGATACCGGTCTTGTCGATGAAACGTCCGCCCGCCGTCTGATAGCGCGCCGAGGTCAGCGAGAGAGCTGAACCGTCACGCATGGGTATCACGACCTGCACCAACCCTTTGCCGAACGTGCGCTCTCCGACCACCGTAGCTACGCCCCTGTCTTGCAAGGCACCGGCGACGATCTCCGAAGCGCTGGCACTGAAGCCATTAACCAGGACGACCATTTCAAAATCGTCTTGACTCGCCCTCGGTAAGGCGGTGTACGTCTTTTTCGCGTTATTTCTGCCCACGACGTGAACCACCGGACCGCCGTCGAGGAATTTGCTGGAAACCTCCACGGCTGCCGAAAGCAGACCCCCCGGATTATTGCGCAAGTCTAACACCAGTTTTTTCACCCGGTTGGAGGCCATCAGTTGCAGAGCCTCTTCCAGCTCCTGGCTGCTACGCTCACTGAACTGGCTGAGACGGATGTAGCCCACCGGCTCCGTAACAGGCCAGGGATCGTCCTGGATGATAACGACGTCCGTCACGCTCGGCACCTCGATGATGTCGCGAACGATCATCACATCGAAGACCTCGAACGGAGGAGCGGTACCCCGTTCAATAGTCAGCGTGACCTGCGTTCCCTCTTTGCCTCTCATGAGACTGACCGCCTCATCAAGAGACATGAATTCTGAGGAGCGCGAGTCAATGGCGATGATCCGATCGCCACCCCGCAGGCCGGCTCTGTGGGCCGGAGTGTTCTCAATCGGAGCGATCACGGTGAGCCTGTCGTCTTTGAGACCCACCATGATGCCGATACCGGCAAAGTGTCCGGTCGTGTCAATCTGCATCTGACTGAAAGCCTGTGCGTCCATGTGCCGTGTGTACGGATCTTTCAGCACAGCAGCCAACATTCCGTTGATTGAGCCACTGTCGACGTACGCTCGCAGCAAGTCAATGGCCTCAACGGGATCGACATACTGCGTCTTGACGAGCGCAACAACCTCAAGCACCGTACGCAGTTCCTCGCGCGGCCTTTCTTTGTCATCGACAATCTGACGGGCGATTGCCAATGACCCGCACACTGCGAGGGTTACCAACAGTATGGCGACAACAACCCTGCGCCGTCCTGTCATAAATCCCACCCGGCCTCTCATTGCTTTACGTAGCGATACTATTCACGCCGACCACCGTTATGCTCACACAATGTCGTCCATTCATTATAGCCGAAAAACGAAAGCCCTTCAAATCGCTTGGATCATACTTGCTGACAAAATCCCCGTGACCATAGATGCACGCAGGACAACGCAAGATATACAACGAAGCAAAATAGGCCGTTTTCTACCACTCATCAGATGACAGGAGTTGCAGCCAATGGTTCGACATGTAATTTGCGACATCGACGGATGCCTCGTACCACCTCGAGGCGCCATGTGGGACTTCTCCAATTTGCAGAAGGTGGCTGAGTTTAACCGGGACGGAATGTTACGGATCGCCTTCTGTTCCGGTCGACCGCCCGCCTTTCAAGAGGCACTGGCCCGTCAATTGCTTGTCGCATCTTACTGCATCTGCGAAAACGGGGCCTTACTGATGCACCCGCTCACCAAAGATCTTATCCTTCACCCGGACGTCCCGAAAGAGTTTCTTCGCAAACGTCCCGAGATCTTGGCCACCTTGCACGAGATGGTCGAGGGGACTGACATAGTTGTGGAATTTGGCAAAGAGGTACTGATCAGCGTCAATCCTCCTGACAAGAAGGACCTGCCGGATCTCGTTGAAGCCGTGGGCAAAACACTGGAAGGGCTGCCCATCCAAATTTTCAACTCCGGTCGCTCGGTTGAGGTCGTACCTCACGGGGTGACAAAAGACGCCGGGTTGGCTCTGTGGGCCGAGATCGAAAAGGTACCGGTCGAGGAAGTCACTTCTATAGGAGACGCAGACAATGATCTTGATATCCTCAAAGCTGCCGGAAAAGCCGCGGCTCCGGCCAACTGCACTCCTGCAGTGCGGAGCATCGTAGGTTACGTGTCGGAATACCCAATGGTCGCCGGTGTAGTGGATATCCTCTCCAAGATCCATCAAGGCGCTCTGTAAACAAAACAACCGGGTTCCCTGAGACAAACGAAACCGGGGCGCCCGGCTCACCCATGCGGGGACAAATTCTGACGAGGGGGAGTTATGTGTGCGAGTCTCGGATATCGACACTCCCGCCATCATCGTTGATCTGGACATCGTAGAGCGCAATCTGCGAAAGTGGCAAGAATACTGCGATCAGTACGGCATCGCCAACCGACCGCATATCAAGACACACAAGTTGGTAGAGCTGACGCGACGTCAACTGGAACTCGGAGCCGTCGGCATTACCTGTCAAAAAATCGGCGAAGCCGAAGTCATGGCTGAGGTGGCCGACGATATCCTGATTACCTACAATATAGTCGGCCGAGCCAAACTGCAGCGACTGGTGAATCTAGCCCGAAAGGTGCGCTTGTCAGTCACTGCCGATCACCCGTCAGTAGTGAAAGGGCTTTCCGAGGCCATGCGCAACGAGACCCAACCGCTTTCCGTTCTGGTGGAATGTGACACCGGCTTCGGCCGTTGCGGCGTGCAGGCTCCAACGCAGGCTCTGGATCTGGCCAGGCAGATCGCCGACTCCCCGGGGCTGCAATTCGGCGGCCTAATGACCTATCCGACCTCCATTCCCCAAGGCACCGATTTCATGAGCGAGGCCGTCCGCCTCATCCAACAGGCCGGCCTTCCGGTGCCGGTGGTGAGTGGCGGAGGTACCCCGCAGATGTGGGAGGCTCACAAGGCGAAGATCTTCAACGAGCACCGCGCGGGCACCTATGTCTATAATGACCGTCATACGGTGGAGACAAAAGCGGCTCGCCCGGACGATTGCGCACTGCGGGTCTTGGCCACGGTGGCCAGTCGTCCCACACCGCATCGGGCGATTCTCGACGCCGGAAGCAAAGCCCTTTCGTCCGATCTGTTCGGCCTCAGCGGCTACGGTATGGTGCTCGGATACCCACAGGTAAACATTGTGCGCCTGTCTGAGGAACACGGCGTGGCGGAATCAGCGGATGGTCCCCTAAACTGGGAGATCGGTCAGAGAGTGGAGATAATACCCAATCACGTGTGTCCAGTGAGCAACCTTTTCGATCAGGTGCACGTCATTCGTCAAGACCGGGTAGAGACGATCTGGAACGTCGCCGCTCGCGGCCGACTCCAATGACTACCGTCGACCGCGAAAAAACCTGTGCGACAGGACGGTTAAAGCAAAGCGCGGCAAGGCCGCCATGCGCAGGATGCGACGCGGCTGACGGAGCAGTCGATACGCCCACTCCAACCCGACCTCTCTCATCCATCGAGGAGCCCGGGTTACATGTCCGGCCCATACGTCAAGACTTCCGCCGACGCCCACCGCCAGGGCCACGGGCAATCTGTGGCGGTGACGGGCGATCCAATACTCCTGGCGAGGTGCTCCCATGGCCACCAACAGCAGATCAGGCGAGGTACTCTCGATCTGCTCCAGTACGGTCGCTTCTTCATCGTGATTGAAATACCCGTGGTGAACGCCCGCGATCTCCAGTCCGGCATGCCGTCGCTGTAACGCCGCGGCGGCCTGTTCGGCAACTCCCGGAGCGGCTCCGAGCAAGAAGGGGCGCCATCCTCGCTTTGCACATGCGGCCAGCACTTGATCCATCAGATCGATACCGGCCACGCGTTCCGGGAGATAATCCCCCAAAAGCCGAGCTCCCCAGACCACGCCGATCCCGTCGGGCACCACAAGAGAGGCTTGAGCCAAGATCTGCGCGAAATCAGGCCGTTCTCTGGCCATCATGACCATCTCACTGTTGACAGTCACCACATGATGCATCTCGGATCCCGACTGTCTGCAGACGGATGAGGCCATCATGGACTCGACCCTCTCCACCGCCTCAAGCATTGTCACGCGATCGACCGCGACCCCCAAGACGTCTACCGTGTCTCGCCCGGATGCGGATCCCATACCGTCCCGCCCTTTCTTCAATGGCTATGAAGTCATGCCAACAGCTCGCAAGGCTGCCTCCAATCCTTCTTTGGCAGCTTCTTGCCGAAGCTTGGCGTGTTGTCGCAACCTGGAACGAATATCAGATCTTGCTTGCCAAGCGGCGATGATCATTTGATACAAGCGCTCAGCTCCCGATGCAGTGTGCAAAGGCTGCAAAGAAATCCACGGCAATCCTGCTTCTGAAGCGAAGGCTTCCACCTTCGGATCATAGCTGATCGCCACACCCGGTGTTCCCTCAGCCGCTCCCATAATAAGGGCGTGCAAGCGCATGCCGATCACTAGGTGAGCGTCGGACAGTAATCGACGTGCCTGGTGTACCGAGACGATCTCTGACAATTCGGCGGACAGGCCGAAATCCTTCCTCAGCCGTCGTGCCGTCCGACTCGACAGTTCGCTATCGAACCCCCGGTGCATAGGCAAAAAAAGAAGCGAAGCGCCGGTCTTCACAGCCGCCCGGCCCAAAGCCTCAACCAGATTGGGCCACCACACTGATTCAGCCTGCCAGGAACGCACGGCGATCACCCACCGGGGACTGCCGGAAACCGTATGCTCCTCTTCCCCCACCAAGGGCGGCAGCAGAAATGCCGGATCCCCTGCCAACGACAGGACCGCGGGTCGAGCGCAAAGTTCGGTGACCAACCGCAGCGACGCCTCATCGCGCACCCAGACCCCGCAACTGCCATCCAAGATGAAACGGGTCATGCGCCGAGCCCAATTCCTCTGAATGGGACCTATTCCTTGGCCATAAAGGCAATACGGCCGGCGACAGATCCGGGCCACAGCCATGACGGACAGATAGTAGTAAATGCTGCGACGACTGGTCACATCTTGAAGAAGACTTCCGCCACCGCTCAGCAAGCCATCTGCCTCACGTAAGGCATGCCAGATCTGCGGCAGGCTGCCGCGATCCACCGCCTCCACATCGTAAACAGCCGAGGTTGCTGACGGATCCGCACTCAAGACTACTACTGACACACCCGGTGTTAGGGTGCGAATGCCGGTCAGCAACCCGGCCAAAACTGCCTCATCGCCCAGATTACCGAATCCGTAGTAGCCAGAGATAACAAGCCGTAACTGCCTTGACTGTTCAGACACCGGCCTCTCCCCGTTTTCTCCCAACGATCCGTGGCACAAACCAGGCCACAACGGGTTTGGCGACAACCCAACCCAAGACATAGCCGAGCAGCAGACCGAGCAGCGTACGCCACAGGCTCACGATCAAGGAGGTATGGATATGGGAAAAGGTGTTCAAAACGGAAAGCTGACCGATGACCGCTCCCACCGACAACCACGCTCCTACGCGACGCCGACCCAGGCTCTGCTGGTGCAGGGCAGCCACCAACAGCGGATGACCAAAGAAGATCTCTTTGGTCCGCGGCCGCACGACAAACAGCGCCTCGAGCGACCGTCGCACGGTGTTCTCCAGCGCAAAAACAGGCAAATACTCGTGGCCCGTGCGCAGAAGATACACCAAAGCTAAAGATCCGATCGCCGCCGCGCCGATCAGCGCCTTGACGGAGACCTGTGCGGCGAGCAGATTCTGTATCCTTTGCCAACCGGTGCCTCCACGCTTGAACACTACAGGCAAGGGACCTAATAGAATGCCCAGAACAATCAGGGCCGGCGGCACCGCATGGGCCAGTTTCACCCCGACAAACTGGTCGGTCTTGATCATATAGCGCACATCTGCGAGCATAGCCACGACATGCAGGGCACCGAACATGGAGACAGCGGCAGCCGACCAGTAGCCCTTCGGTAGCCCGAAGCGGGTACGGGCCACACTCTGAGCCCTGACCACGGCGAGAGTGGGAAAGATCACGGCCGCCATCCAGGCGAATACCTTTTGCAACACCGCTCCGTACCCCAGAAGATAGCCGATGGCAAAAATCGCAGCCGCGGCCAAAGCCAACCATGGACCGTGACGTTGCTCGACGTGGACCGCTCGGCTCAAAAGTAGCCATCCGCCAAGGGCTATACCTGCCGCCGAGAAACACAAAAGCACCCACGGATAGACCAAAGGTCTGAAGGGTGCAGGTCGACCGATATAGAAACCGTCAAGGCGAACCGCCTCGGCAATCCGCCACACATAGTCTACGTTTTTTTGGAACAGCATCACTTCAGGAGATATACGCTCGTTGTCTGCAGGTTGCACATAGGGGTTTTCCGTCGGCAACGGGCGTACGTAAAGCATTCTCACATTGCGTTCTCGGACTGCCCTTCGCCACCTTTCAACCGCCACCTGCGGATCGATCCCGAGCAACTCCTGGGGATTTATCGAATGTACTCTGATCCCCCGATTACCCAGGGCTTGCGCCAATTCCCGATCTCCGGGTTGCGGTGAAAACTCAATGACACCCATGGGCAGTCCTCTTCTTTGCAGACCTGAGATCCACTCGGCTAACAGATCCGGCGCACCGGGAATACGCTGGCCCGCAAAAACCACCGGCACTGCATCGTAAAAGGCCGCATCCAGGGTGCGCAATCTCCATCGCACCTGTTGATCATTCAGCGTCGAAGCATGCCGAAAACGAGGCACCACCTGCAGCCCGGCTTGGCGAATGTATCGTATTGCCGTCTCGGATAATCCCAGCCCGACATTGCCTACATTAGCCGCCACCACCGCTCGGTTGGCATGACCTTGACCGGAGTCTCCTGCAGGAATCTCCCAGACGAGCAACCCCTGATCATAGGCAACCTCCCGGGCCCATGGCCAAACATGCATCCGCAGGGCGTGCGCGAACCACTGCGGTGTCGTCGCCGGCCACCACACGACATAGACACTGGATTCCCGTATCGGTAACACACCCAAGCCCATGGCCTGCAACGCGGGCCCGGCCTCCAGACCGTTAAACAACATCAGCAAACCTTCGCTGGCGGCACGACTCACCGTCAACTCCTCGAGCCCTATCCCCCAGACCCCTGAGGCCTTCAGTGCTTCCAACGTCTCGGAAAGGGACCTGTTGGCCTGCAGGCTCAGGTCCCTCATGGCATAGAAATCCACGATGATCCCGACCGTGTTGTTCTCCTGTTCAGCCGCAAGTCGACAATAGGCTATCCAGGCCGCAGACAGAACCGAGGCTAAGAGAATCACTGCATAGACGCGTTTCAAAGAATCAGTCATGACCGCTCATCTCCTCATGCTCACGGCATCTGTCTGCCGCCCGCCCGCAAGAGGAAGATCGGGAGGACGTCGCCCGTAGATAAACAAGCGATCTTGGGCGACTCGGACGTCACTGATCTCTAAGGGGACGACCGCTGTCGCCAAGTCAATATGGATCGTCCAACGCTTGGCCAGACTGTCCATGATCAGCCGCGGCAAGCTCACCTTTTCCACCTTTACCTCGTCCACTATGAAGCTGACCTGCGTCGGCTGAACCACCTCAAAATGGCCGTTTACAGTGATCCCGATGCTGTGGCCCAAAAAGCTCACGCTCCCCCGCAGCTGCGCAACATCAGGTTCCAGCACAATGGAAAAATTGCGCGACGGATCAACCTTCTCCCAAAAAAAGGCGTTTAGATCCTCCTCGGCGATGACAGCACTCACACGCAGAGAATCGGCCGCCTTCACTTCCACACCTTCCCCGCGTCGAAGCTTTTGAGGATCGATAACAAGATTCTGGGCGTCGATGATGAAGGCCTCCACTCGCAGTCCGTCGAGCTCCACCTGACGCACATCCACTGACAGGCGCTGCAGCTGTCCCATCAAAAGCCGGAGGGCGGGGAAGGACGTCACTTGCACGCTGACGCGCTCGGCAGGGCCGATGGACTCGTCGATGCCCATGGCCAAGCGTTGCTCTACCACGCGGGGCAACAAGGCTTGGCTGCCTGCAAAGGCCACCAGCAATGTTACCAGCAAACCGATTGCGGCGCGCATCGACCAGCCCCCCAACAATGATCTCACGACAATGCGCCCTGTCCCTGCGCCCGCGCCTTCCAGTGCAGATAGGCTTCGATCAAGGGATCGATCTCCCCGTCCATCACCGCCTCAACGTTGCCGATCTCCATCTCCGTTCGATGATCCTTCACCATGGTATAGGGACAAAACACATACGACCGGATTTGGCTGCCCCAGGCGATCTCCCGTTGTTCACCCCGGATCTCCGCCAACTTGGCCTCCTGTTCCTCCATCTTGCGCTCCAGCAGTTTGGCACGCAAAACACGCATGGCTGCTTCGCGATTGGCATGCTGAGAACGCTCACTCTGACATGAGACCACGATCCCGGTGGGAATGTGTGTCACTCTGACCGCCGACTCGGTCTTGTTGACATGCTGGCCGCCGGCTCCGCTGGATCGGAAGGTATCAATCCGAAGATCGGAAGGATCAATCTCGATTGCACCCTGATCATCAATCTCAGGCATGACATCCACCGATGCGAAAGAAGTATGTCTACGACCGGAGGCGTCAAATGGGGATATACGTACCAGACGATGTACCCCCTTTTCCGACTGCAGATACCCGTAGGCATTCGGCCCTTTAATATGAACGGTCGCACTTTTGATCCCGGCCTCTTCTCCGGGAAGAAAATCCAGCGTCTCTACCCCGTATCCCTGTTTTTCCGCCCAGCGCGTATACATGCGCAAGAGCATCTGTGCCCAATCCTGCGACTCCGTCCCGCCCGCTCCGGGATGAATGGAAAGCAAAGCATTGGCACTGTCATACTGCCCGTTGAGCAGACTCGCCAGTTCCAGACGATCAACGCCGGCCTTCAACTTGTGGAGAGCTTCTGAGACCTCTTGCCAGGCCTGGAAATCGTCTTCTTCTTCCGCTAATTCAAAAAGAACCTCGACATCCTCCAATTCCGCGCGGACGGCGTTCCAGTTCTCAATGCGTTGCTTCAATAAGCTGGCCTCACGGACTGTCTTCTGGGCCTCCTGCTGATCATTCCAAAAAGCAGGAGATCCCATGGCCTCCTCGAGTCTTTCCAGCCGTTGTTGCATGCCCGGGATGTCAAAGATACACCCTCATTTCAGCCAAGCGCTCTCGCTGGCTCTGCAAAATCTCTTTTAACTCAATCGTATCATACACCGCTTGTACCATCCCTTCTGATCTCTAAGCTCCGCAACAGCGCTTATATTTCTTCCCGGAACCGCATGGGCACGGATCGTTGCGTCCTACCTTCACTCCGGCTCGTCTCGGTTGTGGCGTTGCCACAGTCTCTCGATTGCTACGCGCCGCGAGAAGTCTTTGTTGCGCCGCCCTCTGGCGTTGAGCCTGTTCGGCCTCAGCATCTCGGGTTCTAACCTGGACGCGATACAGATAGCGCAACGTATCCTCCCGGATCGAGTGCATCATCTCCTGAAACATCTCGAAGCTTTCCAGTTGGTATTCCAGCAAAGGATCTTGTTGAGCATAGGCCCGCAAGCCTATTCCCTGTCGCAGATCCTCCATGTTGCGCAGATGATCCATCCATTTGCTGTCGACCACATGCAACAAGATCATACGCTCGAGTTCACGGAATTGCTCGGCGCCGATGGTCGCCTCCCGGGCCGCATAGGCCGCTTCAGCCTTCTCAAACAAGACTTGCTCGATCTCATCACGGTTGGAAGACTGCAGATCGTCCGCAGTCAGACCGGTATCCGCGGCCACGAGGTCTTTGAGACGATCTACGAGTGCGGGGCGATCCCACTCTCCGGGATGGAGCTTCTCACTGCATATATCCTCGACTATCCCGCTAACGGCTTGCTTCAGCATTTCGCGAATGCGCTCGCGCATGTTTTCTCCGTTCAGCACGTGGCGACGCATCTCATAGATCACTTCGCGCTGCTTGTTGAGCACGTCGTCGTACTTCAACACCTGTTCACGGATCTCAAAGTGGAAAGCTTCCACCTTGCGCTGCGCGTTTTCGATAGCCCGCGTGATCTGCCCGTGCTCGATGGGCTGATCATCTTCCCATCCCAGACGTTCCATGATGGCAGAGACCCGCTCAGAGCCGAACATGCGCATCAAGTCATCTTCCAATGAGACGTAAAAGCGAGATGAACCCGGATCGCCCTGTCGTCCCGCACGGCCCCGAAGCTGGTTGTCTATCCGGCGGCTTTCATGGCGCTCAGAACCGATGACATGAAGGCCCCCCAGCTTGATCACCTGCTCCTTTTCGCCATCGGTCTCTTCCTTACACTGCTTGAGAAACTCCTGATACATCTCGCGTGCAGCAAGCACTTCCGGATCGTCCGTCTCGAAGCCCGAAACGGCCTGCATCTCAACCTCCGGTGGAATACCCTTTTGCCGCAAAAGCTGCCTCGCCAAAAACTCGGGGTTGCCGCCCAACAGAATGTCTGTACCTCGGCCCGCCATATTCGTGGCGATGGTCACCGCCCCGAGCCTTCCCGCCTGGGCGATGATTTCGGCCTCCTTTTCATGGTACTTGGCATTGAGTACCTGGTGCTTGATGCCCCTGCGTGACAACATGGCGCTCAAGCGCTCAGACTTCTCAATGGATATGGTCCCGACCAAGACCGGCCTACCCTGTTCGTGTAACCGCTCGATCTCCTCAACGATGGCCTCAAATTTGGCCTTCTCGGTCTTGTAGACTAGATCGGGGTGATCCTCCCTGATCATCGGCATGTTGGTGGGAATGACCACCACATCCATCCCGTAAATCTTACGGAACTCAGCTTCTTCCGTCTCTGCGGTACCTGTCATGCCGGCCAGTTTTTCATACATCCGGAAGTAGTTCTGGAAGGTGATCGAGGCCAGTGTCTGTGACTCTCGCTCGATACGCACTCCTTCCTTGGCCTCAATGGCTTGGTGGAGCCCGTCACTGTAGCGACGGCCTATCATCAGACGACCGGTGAATTCATCAACGATGATCACTTTGCCGTCTTTAACGACATAGTCTCTATCTTTCTGATAAAGAGCGTGGGCCCGCAACGCCTGTTGCATATAGTGGGTGAGCTCGAAGTGCGCTTCATCAAACATGTTCACGCCCAGCCATTGCTCGAGCTTCTCCACACCTTCCTCGGTGATGGCAACCTGACGCGCCTTTTCGTCGACCGTATAGTCGACATCACGCTTCAGACGAGGCACGAGCTGTGCAAAACGGTAATAGTGCTCGGTGGACTCCTCCGCCTGTCCTGAGATAATCAGCGGCGTACGGGCTTCATCGATCAAGATGTTGTCCACTTCGTCGATGATCGCGTAGTGGAGAGCCCTTTGCACTCTTTGGCTGGGATGCATGACCATATTGTCACGCAGATAGTCAAACCCGAACTCGTTGTTTGTGCCATAGGTGACATCGCAGTTATATGCGTGCTGCCTCTCGGCGAAATCAAGGCCGGGCACGATGCAACCTACCGACAGTCCCAAGAAGCGGTAGATACGGCCCATCCATTCCGCGTCCCGGCGGGCCAAATAGTCGTTGACCGTCACCACATGGACGCCGCGGCCGATAAGAGCATTGAGATAGACGGGCAAGGTGGCCACGAGGGTCTTACCTTCACCGGTCTTCATCTCCGCAATGCGACCCTCATGGAGCACTATACCGCCCATGAGCTGAACATCGTAATGGCGCTGTCCGATGGTGCGCCACGCCGCTTCTCTGACTACAGCGAAAGCTTCAGGTAAGATATCGTCCAAGGTGGCGCCGTTATCCAAACGCATGCGGAACTCATCTTTTTTCGCCCGCAGATCATCATCGGACAATGCCTTGATCTCAGGTTCCAAAGCATTGATGGCCTGAGCCCGCTCCTGCAGTCTGCGCACCTCTTTGGCATTTGTATCGAAGATCTTTCGAATCAGTCCGAGCATATACTACCCCTTTGCGGATCGCCGCCGACGGCGATCGCCAGCCTGTTGCTTATATAATAGACAAACGACTGAGACACTTGCGTGCCCAGCGTGCTCCTCGGATCGAACATCTGTACGCATGGCGGCTATTTGTCGTCAATAGTATAGCACGGGCCCGCCTCCCCGAACAAGGAACGCCCTGACCAGATGATGGTCACTGACTGCGCCAAGTATCATCAATTATTTAGAAACATTAAAGAAGGCATGGGCATTACTGCGTCGTATATGTACTCTGTATCGCTATATGTTACGAGCGTTCATACCATCGTATCAAAGGAGGTCCTTTTGGAATGACTAAGAAGCTGCGACGAGTACTAATACCCTTTATTACCCTGTTGACGGTGGCTGTCCTCCAAAGCGTCGTTTTTGCTTCCGGTTTCAGTTTGCTTATTGAAGCCGAAGACATGACGCTGGCTCCTGAAATGGTGATCGGCACGGATGAGAAGGCTTTTGGCGGCAAGTATATCCACGTACCGGTCGGACAAGATACTCGCTCGCCGATCGCCTTGGCGGAAATCAAAGTGTCTGTCCCCGCCGACAAGACCTATCATCTGTGGGCCCGGCTTTATGGTCCCGACGGCAACTCCGACGCCGTCTATGTCACTGTCGATAACGCTGCTTGGAACAGAAAATGGCCTTCTGTGACAGGTGTCTATGAATGGGTGAAGATTGACTCCTATGATCTGAAAAAGGGCGAGCACACCATAAAGGCTTCCCACGGCGAGATAAGGGCTCGTTTTGACGCGTTTTATCTGACTGACGATGTCGATGACCTCCCGCCGCAAAGCAAGCCATAATCCCCACGAGTAAAGCTTACCTCCCACCAAAATAGATCCGGCCCTGCAATCTCTGCAGGGCCGGATCTAATCAGAGCTAGATTATTCAGGCTCGATCAACCCGTAGTTGCCGTCACGCCGCCGATAGACTACGTTGATGGTCTCACTGTCGCTGTGGACAAAGACGAAAAAGTCATGCCCGAGCAGCTCCATTTGCATAATCGCTTCTTCAACGCTCATTGGCTTCATGGCAAAGCGCTTGGTTCGCACCACTGCCGGCGTGAACTCCTCAGCTTCCTCGGCTTCCGCCATCTGAATGACCGGTACGGCATCCTTGCGTACACTCTCCTGCAAACGCCGTTGGATGCGCGTCTTATGTTTGCGCAACTGCTGCTCCACTCGGTCTACAGCTTCGTCAATACTGGCGTACATGTCTGATGTGCGGCTTTCTGAACGCAACAGGATCCCGTTCAGATATACGGTGAGTTCGGCTATGTGCATGTCACGCTGTACACTCAGCAGCACTTCAGCTCTCACCTCACCGCCGCGGAAGAATTTGAAGAGTTTGCGCACCTTCTTCTCAGAATACTCACGCAGTGCCGGTGTGACCTCAAGGTTCTTACCGGTGACTTTGATGCGCGCATTTCCGGTTTCTGCCATGGCCGTCATCCCCTTCACTTTACACTCGCGTTATGCACGGCGGCATTAGTATATTTCTGGACGCATGAGCTAACTCCTGGAAGCCGCCCAAAAAAAGCCCGCCCAGCCTTCTTCTTGATGGACAACCAGCGTCCGTTGTCAGCATCAGCCTAAGATGCAATAGCCCTTCCCGTGGACCGGAAGGGCACGCCTTTGTCTGCTGGCCGGCGACAAAAACGCCATATCTGTCCGCAGCACCGAAGCCTTTAGGGCTACCAACCACGCCTGGATGTAATACGGCCGTCACGACAGCACAGCGACTCATCCTGGAAAAATACGCCGCCCTCCCACAGCTGACCTGGTCTTTGCCCCCACATTTGCCTAGCACCGACGGAGCCTTGGACAAGGACCGCGGCCCATAGGACTTACTCTAAGCCGTACCATGCTCAGCAACCAAGAAGTTTTTGGAGTTGCCTTACGTGGGTCGTTTCGCCTACGGCTGGCATCGACTTTCAACCACAGACCTGTGTGAGGACGGCAATTTGTTATACTTCGCTCATTAGAACACCGCAAGCCAAACGAGAAGAAACAGCGCCCTTTAACAGACAAATCAAACGGCTCGCGGTCGCTTTAACAACCGCAAGCCGACTGTTTGACGCCCAGTTTGGCTACTCCCCTAGTACCGGACGACGCTTTCTTCAGTATCGGTCCCTGCGTCCGCCTGTCGGGCTTCCTCTTGAATCTCTTTGTATACCTCTTCCCGATGGACGGGTACATGTCTAGGGGCGTCTATGCCGATCTTTACCTGATCACCGCGGACATCAACAACCGTTATTCTAATGTCGTCACCGATGAAGATGCTCTCATCGCGCTTGCGCGTGAGCACCAGCATGTGAGTCCCTCCTTGGGCGAGACTGCAACAGCCCTCGGGCTGAAGCGATCCGTTATTTGCCGGATCCTTTTCGATGCTTTTCGCCGTTTTCCTCTTGTCCACTACCGGGTAAGTCTAGCATATCCTTCAAGGCCACTGCAACCCCCACCGTGACAAAGCGCACCTCGGCAGCCCCGGCTCGCATCAATGCCGCTGCCGCTTCCGAGAGCGTAGCGCCTGTAGTATGCACATCATCGATCAGAAGAAAGCGCCCGTTCGCCACCCGATCCGGCCTGGTCACGGCAAAAGCGCCTGCCATGTTTATCCGGCGCTCAGATACCGACAATCTGTTCTGAGGTGATGTAGCCTTTTTTCGCTCCAAGACGTCCCCCCACACGGGACGCCTGAGCACGCGCGCCGCTGATGCGGCCAACAAATCGGCTTGGTTAAATCCCCTTTCGACCAGACGCTCGCTGTGGAGAGGAACGGGTACAATGACAAATGAGCCCCAGTCTCTCACCAACTCCTCTGCAACGACCCCGATGAGATATCCCAACGGGTCCGCCAACTCACGCACGCCCTTGACGCTGACATCGTCCAAGAGTCGCTTGATGACTCCGTCGTAAACAGCCAGACTTCGCCCCTTAAGCGTTTCCGCTCCCGAATGACAGATCGGGCACAGTGCTTCGTCGCCTGCGACGGGACGACCGCAGCGTTCACAAAAAGGCGGCACCACCCAAGGAATCCGGCGCAGACATGTCGGACAAAAACTCATGAGTACTTCATCAATGAGAGACGGCCAGGGCAAAACAGGCGGCCGTAGAGGGCGCTCGCACAGATAACAAGTCTTCGCCGGAGCAAAAAGCATCTGCTCCGCCTCGGCAATAAGGGTTCGCAAGAAGCGCATCTGACACCTCCATGAGGATCACGCTTTCAGCAATCCGCGTTCTTTAGCCATCCTGTTAAGGGTCTCGATGGCGGCGCACGCCTCCCGTATTTGCCGACCGGGCCGTGAACAGATGAACCAGACGCGACCGGTAGGTCTCTGCGGCGTCCGACCGACCCGACCGGCCATCTGTATCAAAGCCGCGGCGTCGAATACTCGCTCGGCGTCAGCGAACAACACGGCTACATTGACCATAGGAAAAGTCAGACCGCGCTCAAAGACAGTCGTCGAAACCACAACCTCCACAGCGCCCGTCCTTAAGGCCTCGCGTACTGCATCGCGTTCTTGAGAGCCTGAATATACACCCATGACCCTCCGGTACCCCTCCCGCCGCAAGGCGGCCACCACAGGCTCAACTAAAGCCCGACGGGGTACGAAGATTAGAAGCTGTGCCCCCTCATCCATGGTCTGGACAAGAGCCTCTCTGAGAGCTCGGGGGATCCGGTGCAAAGACTCCTTTGTCAGGCTTGAGTCGACATGCACGACGGGCACGGGTAAGGGATGGCCGTGGTGACGAGCAGGGATATAGACCAACCGCGAGTCGGCTTGCTGAGCCCGCTGCAGCTGGGGTTTCGTCGGCGTGGCTGTCATCTGTACAAAACAGCCCGCCAAGTCGGCCAGTCGGGCGACCGCTCTTTGTAACACCGGACTGTCAGTGTAGGGAAAGGCATCGCATTCATCAAACACCACAAGATCAAACTGTCCCCCCAAACGCACCGCTTGATGGGTAGTGGCCACAAAAACCTCCGCCTCGGGATACTTTTGTGGTGCGCCTCCGTAAAGACCGGCGATCGACTCCGAAGAAAAGACGGACTTCAGTCTCTCACAAAGATCGGCAGTCACATCCCGCCGAGGAGTCATAATCAAGACTCGGCCTCCGCGTCTTAGGGTCTGAGCCATGGGCTCATAGACCACTTCGGTCTTGCCCGCTCCGCAAACGGCCCAAACCAAGACGCGGCGCTTGCCCTGGTCGATCGCCTCTTGGATCTCAGTGGCGGCAGTAGCCTGCGCCGAGGAAAGAGCAAAAGGAAGGTGGTAGGAAACGGGTCGAAGGCCGCTCCGCTGCCGACAGACGGGTTCAACGGAAGTCGCTGACAACAGCGCCGAGCATCCTCGGGCCACTCCCCAGGAGAGACACTCCCGACACTCCGGACACTCGCCGCCACAGACCGCACATTCAACGACGACGACCGATGTCTGACCTCCGCAGCGGCGACATTCAAGGCGCCCGAAGCTGCCCATGCCGACGGCCGCCCGGCGCTCAATCAGACCCGCCAGAAACATCTGCTGGAGTTCCGTACCTGAGGGAGGATTGGAACCCAAAGCTCTCTCCCGGCAGGCATGAGTCAGCTCGTCGTCGAGAAGCCAGCGGTTCCTTAAAATGCTCAGAATATCTTTCAGTCTCTGTTCAGATAGGGGGTCGCCACGGTTGAAAGCTGAAGAAGGGCTATAGGGGAACGGATCAAACCGCCGCCATGTGCTTTGCCGGCCCCACATGGCCAACAGGCGGCGCACCCTCAGTCTGGTCAGCCACACGTGTCGAAGCGCTGCTCCGCGCACATAGCGCGCGGCGGCTTCAGCCAGCCACAAGGGAAGAAAAGGCGTCACAAGATGCATTGTGGCGCCCGAAGGCAACAGAGCTCTCTCCACATCGGGATCACATGAGACTCCCCAAAGGGTGTTATATGAACGAAGGGAGGAAGGTATGGGTGACGGCTCCAAGGCTTTTGTCGACACCCATACACAATAGCGAATCGGCCTTCCCCCCTACAATGCTGTGTCATGCCGATCTGGTGAGCATGTTTTCATCTTTGGAAAGGCATCCACCCGCACGATCTTTCCCTCAGGCGGACGATCGAAGAAGATGTGAATGAGGTAGCGTCGATGATCATCATACACAAACGGCAGCAATTGAACATCGATAGCCGCCATATCGAGTTTAGGTAACTCGGCGAGAGGCACCCAGCGCACAGGCCCCTCCTGGCTCTCAGTCAATCGGTCTGTGTCCACTGCACCGCGAAAGACGAACAACAACCAGTTGTACGACAGATCCGGAGACAGTTCGGACACAACAAGCTGCAATCTCGCGGAACGCAGACAAAGGCCGGTTTCTTCGCCTATTTCGCGCCCGATGGCTTGTCTGGGATCCTCATGCCGCTCCAGCTTGCCGCCCGGGGCGGTCCAATATCCGAACAAAGGCTCTTTGCGTCTTTGCAACATCAAAACCCGGCCCTGGTGCTCAACAAAGCACAAAGCGCCCAGTCTTTGGCGGTCAGGCTTCACCCAAGCCTCATGCAAGGGTATATCAAGCCCCTCCTGTTGCAGGAATCGCCGCAGAATCTCACGGGTCCCGAGTCTACCGTCTGGGGACAACCTCTTGCACCTGCCGCAATTTAACGATACTCCTCGGAGGAATGATCCCTCGGACCACCACATTTGCATAGACCAAACACTCAGGACCGATGAGACTGCCCGGGCTGGTGACGCAATTGCAGCCCAGCGCCGACCGATCTCCGATGACAGCCCCGAATTTATGTAGGCCCGTAGACCACTCCTGCTCGCCGAGGACGACGCGAATGACTCCGCCGGCGTTTTTCACGTTGGAAAGCTTCACTCCGGCACCCAAATTGACTTGGCGACCGACTATGCTGTCACCCACGTAGTTGAAATGGGGCGCCTGACTGCCGTCCAACATAATACTCGCTTTGACTTCGCTGGCGTGCCCGATTACGCAGTTGTCTCCGATCAAACAGTTCTCCCTCAGATAGGCCCCCTGCCTGATGACCGTGTTGGAGCCGATGATCGCCGGCCCTTTGATCATCGCTCCCGGCTCAACCACGGACCCCGGTCCCAGATACACTCGCGGCCCTACCCAGGCGCCTTCCATCACCACACCATGCAGACCCGGCCTTAGATGTGCATCGATGTAGGTCGGAAGTTTGGGCAGAACCTCCCAGACATGCTCGCAGTCAGCAAACAGTTCCTTGTGGGCATAACCGTCCAGATCGAAATAGGTTTTCGCTCCAGTAGGTGCCTCCATGCGCCATCCCCCTACCGTCTTTCATCATCTCCCGGAAGCTCGTCCAGCACTTGCTTCGGGTCTTTGCCGAACTGATCCTCTGAATCTGAGTATCCGCGTTCAAGCGCATACTGAAACTCGCGCGCCCGCCGCTCCACGTCACTCATGAACCACCCTTTGTGAAGTCGACGACCCGCACTGGGTCTGGGTTTTGTCACCTTTGAACACCTCGCTCAAAGTTCCCTTGCTAGACATGATACGTGCTCAACGCTCTGCTTCCCTGCTGGCCGGTGAAAAAGGGATACGCAGCGAACCGAGCGAAAGATTAACCGAAGATGAACGATCGCCTCACTCATATTCATCACATAGGAGCTGGTGGCAGAGTTGGTCGCCATTCGTATTTTCCCCCGATTACCCTGGGAGATAGACAAACATAACAGTTATCCGGAGTTATTGTACATGTGGGTGCGACGAATGGACGCCCTTTTGGCGATTTTGGCCGCCTCTGACATACCAACGCCGCTGCATATCGACGGTGCAGGCGATCTCACGGATATATGGCTTCAGATGTTTCCGGAAGTCAGATCGCGGATCAAAGCCTTGGTACGCTCCGGACAGATCTGTTTCGGTCCGTGGTACACTCCGCCTTTTTTGCCCTTCGTTTCAGATGAAAGCCTGGTGCGCAATCTGCTTTTGGGCACATCACGCTCGAGGGCTCTCGGAAGCGATTCCAAGGTATGCATTCTGCCGCCATCTCCGTTCTACAACAGCCAGATGCCTCAGATTCTTCGCGGCTTCGGTCTACGGGCGGCCTGCGTGCCCTCGTCTCGCTTTGAGGTGCGTCGCTGGCACAGCATGGACGGAAGCGCACTTCTTCTAGTTAACATGCCCTCCGTCACTCATCCCTCGCAGATCACGTCCTTTGTCGGTCAGGTGCCCGGCTTGTTTTTCGACGGTATGTTCACCGCCACTCCAAAGCCTGACGTGGTTCCCGCTGTCTTAAGTGAGGCGAGCTTACCGAGCGTCGAGAACGTCACTGCGACCTGGGGCGAAGTCAACACTGCTGAAGAGACTGAGGGACCTCCTCGAACGCCGGAGCCCTATACGCTCTGGCCGGATCTAAGTCTTGTTTGTTGGCAGGCTGCCTCGGCATTGGAACGCTGGGCCGAGCCGTGGGCCACGGCGGCTTGGCTGCTGGGCGCGGATTATCCCGATCGCTTTTTAGAGCGAGCTTGGATCGGCCTCTTGCAAAACCAAAGGGGCACCAACGGCCCTGAGAGCGCCCTCCATCGCCACATGTGGGTACAGGCCGAATCCGGCAAAGAGTTGGCGGAGCTCATCACCCGTACTCATTTGGCTTCGGTAGTGAAAGCTTCCGGTGCCGAATCGGCTCTCACCCGCAACCCCGACGATGATGAGTCGATATCGCTGTGGGTGGTCAATCCGCTCAATTGGGCTCGCAGCGAAGTGGTGACGGCCTGTATCGAATTGAGCACACACAGCCCCTATCTGCGTCTTCTTTCTGACAAGGGACAGAGCGTGCCTTATCAGCTCCACCGCGTGGAGACTACCCCCAGACAGAACGTCCGTCGGTTTACCATCTCTTTTCCGACCCCGGAAATACCGCCATTGGGCTTCAGGCGCCTTGAAGTCGTAGCCTCTGCAACCCGCCCCTACTTCATGGGTGAGTCTTTGGCTGCCGGTAACACGCTGGAGAACGAGTTCTTGCGCATCGGGATAAAAGCCAACGGAGCACTGCGCATAGAGGATAAACGCTCAGGCCTGAGTTTCGACAATTGCAATGTCTTCGAAGCCGGTGGCGATCCGGGAGCACTGCCGCCACACGAAGCATCGGCTCACGATCGCATTATCACTACCTATGCCGCTCCCGCACAGGTGTCTATCATCGAGAACGGTGTTTTTTCGGCCACCATTCAAGTCCAACACAGCTTCGATTTTTCCTCTGAACCGCGCTCTTTCTCCGACCAGGGCATCACGGGAGAGGTCATATCATTCGTCACCTTGCGGCGCGGTGTTCCGCGAGTTGACATCCATACCCGGATCACCTGTCCATCCTCGACCCACCGATTGCGGGTCTTGTTCTCGACGGACATCTCCGGTGGCCGGTGTCGGGTAGCCCAGCCCTTCGATGTGGTCGAGCGCGAACACGGAAGATGCCCGCGAACCGCAACGCATATGCTCACAGGAGGATTTATAGATATCAACGGCAGAAACCGCGGGCTTATGGTGGCCGGACGCGGTCTTTTTGAGTATGAGGTCAAGCCCACTCCCGCCGGTACCATAGCGCTGACTCTGATGAAGGCGACAGGGAACATCGATGACGAAAGCGCAGCCGTTCGAGATTTCGACTACGCGCTGATTCCCCATACAGGGGATTGGAAAGAAGCCTTTCGTACCGCCTGGGAGTTCTGCGCCGCATTTCGGACCTTTTCCTCACATGAACTCGGTGATTCGCGAGGCGGCCTTTCAAGCTTCAGCATCGCAGATCTGGAGCCAGCTCCGCTGCTTATCACCGCTGTCAAGCGCAGTGAAGACGGCGAAGCGGTGATCGTCCGGGCCTACAACCCCACGGACGAGACCATCGAAGGCAGACTGAAAACAGGTTGGCCAGTGGCAAATGCCTATCTGGCCAACCTCGATGAATCGATTGTGCAACCTTTAAGCTGTCATGACTCCAAGCAAATAGACGTGCTTTTTCGGCCTCACGTCATCATCACTTTGCGCCTTCAGCCGAAACCAAGGCATCAAACACATCGACCAGACCCGGATAGATCTTGGTAAAGGCCTCGTGCGCTTTGCTGTACACCTCGGCCAGTCCCGGGTTCGGAGTTACCACCCGCTCTTCGAGTTTGACAGCCTCAAGGGCGGCTTTTACGTCTTTATGAAGTCCTGCACCTACGGCGCCCAGGATAGCTGCTCCGAGTGTAGTGGCCTCATCAGTCAGCGGCACATGCATAGGACGTTGGGCCACGTCGGCCTTGGCCTGCATCCATAGATTGTTGCGCGTCCCGCCTCCGATCACCACTACGGAATCGCCCTTCATCCCGCTCAAGCTTTCCATGCGCGAGAGATTCAGGAAGGAATCGTGAGCCAGACCTTCAACTGCCGAGCGCAGCAGATGTGCCCGGCGATGATGGGGCCGCAAACCGATCCACGCTCCGCGAGCCGCCTCATTCGTCGGACAAACGGACCCGAGAAGATCGGGGAGGAAAAGCAAGCCGTCACTGCCGGCCGGAGCTTTGGCGGCTTCCTCCATCAAGAGGCTGTACAGTCTCCCCCTGTCCCCCGCCGCGAGTTGTGCCTCGGCCTCACCAAGGCTCTCACAGAGCCACTCCACCGTTCCACCGGCGGACTGCATAACAGCGATGAAATAATAGCGATCGGGGGCCGTATGGCATCCCAACGCAAAACCGGACTCCAGCAATTCGGGGCTCAATACGGGCCGATCCAAAGTGAGCAGGATCGCCTCTGCCGTACCCAATGAGTCGAGGCATTGTCCCGGTTCACACACTCCCACAGCCAGAGCTCCGCATATGTGATCATGGCCACCTGTAGCCACCACAGTGCGCCCTGTAAGACCTGTCTCCGCTTGGGCCTGTTCCTGAACCATTCCGATTTTTGTTCCCGATGGAGCCAATTCGGGCATCAGACTGACAGGGAGCTCAGCCAGAGAAAGCAAAGTGTCAGACCATTGACGCTTACGGATGTCAAAAGCCATGGTACGTGAAGCCAGTGAGTAGTCCATAACCGCTTTACCACACAGGCGGAAGGCTACATAATCCGCGATACACAGCCAACGCTTGGCCTTGGCATAAATCTCAGGCTCGAACTTCTTGATCCACATCATCTTATTGATGCTGGCTATGTACTGTGGCGGAAAACCTGTCACTTCATATACAGTTTGACTGCCCACCTGATCAGTCCAGAAGCGATTAATCTCTTGAGTGCGCGGATCAAACCAAGCGATAGCCGGCCCCAGTGCTTGCCCGGCTTCGTCGAGGAAGACCCCTGCTTCACCTACGCTGGTTACGGCCACTGAAGCAATAGCCTCGGGCGATTCATTACGCTCCGCCAATTGGGCGAGAACCTCGCGGATACCCGTGCATACCGCACTCCAGATGGCTTCAGGATCGTAGGTCGCCCAACCGCCGGGCAGTCGCTCTGTGCGCGCCGGGCACGACCAACGGGCCGCCGCTGCCCCGTTAGGGTCGTAGGCCACAACCTTCCAATTGGTCGTTCCAATATCAATGCCGAGCATATACATCAGGAATTCCTCCACCCCTTGTGTCCCTCATGGACCTGAAATCGCTCTACCTAGCAGGACCATGGATCGTACGACTCCACCGAATCGCCGCAGCGACTTGCGCGCCGTTGATCGGCGGCACGTATTTACTCAAACGATTGACGTTGTACGGCAACAGTCGTAAGCGATGCCGTCAAGACGCTGCTACAGTCTGAATCGCCTCCACCATGTCGTAATCCTTTTCCCCGCCTCATCAGAGTCGCCGCGTTGGCGAATAATTGCGCGGCCAGACTGCACGCGCAGGTATTTGCCCTTCTCAATTACAACAGAGACCATATCTCCAGTTTGAAAACCGTTGCCGCGATTATTCACCCTTCGGTTTACGGCGGGAGAAGCCATGTTTTGTCCACGCGGCACATTTGTCTGCAACCGCGCCTCAAAGCGTTGATTGTAAGAACCGGAGTCTTTGGGTTCAACACAACCTCGGCTCCGCTTTCACCGACACGAACAGCATCGATCCGGTGCACCTTGGGATATCTCTGCCGTGCGCGGTCGTGCTGGTCATGCCCCGGTGCCGCTCTCCAGCGGCAGACGCAGTCTGTCCAAACGCCGCCACAGCTCCTGGCGTGTCGCATTGACGGTCTCTACGTCACTCATCGGGAGTCTAGCCTGCTCTTGGATATACGGGAAATCAGAATCGGCGGCCGTCCGATCGTCTTTTTTTCCGTACACTCTTTGCCGGCGATCATCAGACCTGAAACCCGATCCGTGCCCCCACGGCTTTTCAGGCATGATGTGCTCAACTCCCGAAGGCACAGTGGTGGCCGGACCATAGGCGCACTTATAGCCCCACTTCCAAAGCAGGTATTGTCTGACTTCATATCCGAACAGCTCGCCCTTTTTGAGACTCCACGCCTGACATCTTTCGGACTCTGGAGCTTTTAAATATCGAACTTGACGTGTTCTACGGACAGAGCCGCGATCAGACCATACACCGCACCCGGATCTCTGTATTGCCCAGACGGCTCTATAGCGCCTGAGGAAGCCAGCCCTCTTTCCAACGCCTGTTGTCAAACCTGGTTTTACGATAACGCCTTTTTCTGTTTCGTCTTGATCTGTGAACGGCGCGCCCTTTGTCCGGGTTCTGCTTTGCGATATGCTCTTCTGCGGTTCAGCTTTGCCACAAAGACGGTGCTTTCGCCTTGTCGTTGACAACAAATTGGCTCGCAGTGCAGCTACCCGAGCAATTCCCAGACGCGGATGTGACTCAACAGGATCGTCGATGCGTACTTGAGAATATCGTGAATGGCTCCCTGCGATACACCGCGACTTCGGCTTGTATTCGAGTTCTCGCCGGATGTGTCGGTTGTAGAGCCTTCTTGCTAGGATCCAACCCGAAAACCCGGTTCACGGGCACCTTGCCTCATCAGTGGTAACGGTCTCCTCACCAACGCTATCGAAGGGATCTTGCAGGTGACGCTGCCCGCTGTCTTGCACCTGTGGCAGGGCGTGGAACCGGAGAAGCACTCCGCGATGCCTCTGTCATTCGCTCGTAACGTAGCTCGTCACGAGACGAACTGGGGCTGGTTGAGCTTAACGCTGATGCCGTACATGAGCGGATCTCACGGACCAGGGGACGGCCGAGAAGACCGGTCCAGTCGAGTGCTCAAGAATTGAGCAGATCACGCACCACACGGGCAAAGGCAGGCAGGGCAACCTCAGGCTCCGCAAGCTCGGGATGCCAACGCTTTTCCCACTCAAAGCTCAACCAACCCTGATACGACACCGATCGAAGCAGGTCAATTATCTCACCCAAGGGTACATCGCCTTCGCCGGGCAAGCAGTACTGAAACGAATCGTCCGTGGTAACAGAGTCCTTAATATGCACATGCACGACATACTTCCCGAGGGTGGCGAAGGTGTCGGCTACCGCCTCACCATAGAAGCGGTAGGGATGATGAACATCCCACAGAACGCCGACATAGGGATTATCAACCCGCTCCAAGACCTCAAGAAGATCTTCTGAACGCGCAAAATCCCCGTGAGTCTCAATGAGTATGCGCACCCCTTGGGGGGCGGCGTACTCAGCCAACTCGCGGAGTGCCGCAGCTATCTGCTCCAGCGTCTGCCTCTTATGAGCCACGTCGGGTATTCTGTCGCCGAATACTCGCACATAGCGAACGCGCAGAAGCGCCGCCAAATCGACATAATCCTTGGCTTCTGCTATGTTCTCATCCACATTGGGACCGTGGAAGAAACTGGAGGCACCCAAACAAGCGATGCTCAACCCTCGTTTGGCCAAATCAGCCTTGGTACAGGCGATGTTGTCAGGCAAGAAAGGCTCTGCCTTCGGCAAGTACATCACATCTTGAATGCCGCGGATCTCCAGACCGTCGTATCCCATGCGCGGCGCGGCTTCCACAATCCGTTTCCAAGACCAGTCAGGGCACCCAAGGGTCGAGAAACAGAGCTTCATGCATGAGTACCTCCCCCCCGGATGATTCTGTTGTTGCCGTCGACATGCACGATCCGCATGCGATGTGACCGGATCTCCTCCGGGGTCAACAACGCATATGACATGATGATCACCAAATCGCCGACTTGAACCAATCGAGCAGCGGCACCGTTCAGACAGATGTCACCCCGACCTGCAGGGCCGGGAATGACATAGGTCTCAAACCGCTCTCCGTTCGTGATGTTGACCACCTGTACCCATTCTTCGGGTAGGATGTCGGCCGCGGCCAGCAGTTCTTCATCAACGGTGATACTACCCATGTAGTTAAGGTTAGCATCGGTCACCGTAGCTCGATGAATCTTCGATTTACACATCAGACGTAGCACAGTCTGTTCACCTCACGGGCAACGAAAAGAGCATGTTATCGATCAGGCGGGCCTCTCCGAAGTAGGCGGCCACGACCAACAAAACGTCGCCCTCGATTTCCGTGACCGGTTGCATCGTCTCCGGATCGACGACATCGGCGTAGTCTAGTCTGGCCCGTGGCTCTGCCTCTATAGTAGACCGCAGATAGGAGCGAATGACATCAGGCCGCCGTTCGCCGTGTTCGAGCAACGACATGGCTCCTTGCAGACTCCGATACAAAACCAAAGCGGCCTGCCGGTCTTCTTTAGACAGATACCTGTTGCGAGAACTCATGGCCAGACCGTCCGGCTCGCGAAAGGTTGGCACCACGGCCACCGTAAGCGGGAAGTTGAGATCGCTCACCATGCGCTTAATCACTGCAGCCTGCTGCGCGTCTTTTTGCCCGAAGTAGGCCACATCAGGCAAGACGATATTGAACAACTTGCTCACCACGGTGGCCACACCGCGGAAATGGCCGGGGCGGGAAGCACCGCAGAGAGTGTCAGTGATCTTCTCCACCGATACGAAAGTCAATGACGGCGACGGATACATCTCCCGAACCTCGGGGGCGAAGACCAGATCAGCTCCCTTTTCCCCGCAGTAGGCGACGTCCCGCTCTAATGTGCGCGGATATCTGTCGTAGTCCTCGGTAGGCCCGAATTGGAGGGGGTTCACGAAGATGCTCACCACAACATAGCCACATTCACGCCGAGCGGCCTCGATCAGGCTGCCGTGTCCGTCGTGAAGAGCTCCCATCGTGGGAACCAAACCTGCCTTGAGCCCTCTCCTTCGGGCATCAGCTACTGCATCGCGAACAGCCTTTATCGTGTGTACGAGCTGCACCACTATTTTTCCTCCGTCTTCTCTAAAGGACCGTAGGAATGCTCCAGATCGGGAAACGTTCCCTCACGTACTCCTTTACAATACTCCGCCACGGCCCGTCTGATCTCCTCGCCCAGTTTCGCAAACCGTTTGACGAACTTAGGCTTAAAGTCTTCGAACATACCCAACGCATCATAGCAGACCAATACTTGGCCGTCACACGCCGGTCCCGCGCCAATCCCGATGGTGGGAATCCGCAGTTGACTCGTCACCTCGGCAGCGACATCACTCGGAACGCCTTCTAAGACTATGCTGAACGCCCCGGCGTCCTCCAAAGCCAACGCATCCTCCAGAAGGGCTTTTGCCGCCTCCCGACTTCGGGCTTGTACCCTGAAGCCTCCGAACTTGTGGACTGATTGAGGCGTCAATCCCAGATGCCCCATCACGGGGATGCCGATCTGAACCATATGCCGCACCGCCGGCAAGACGATCTGTCCGCCTTCGATCTTTACGGCATCAGCGCCCCCCTCTTTCAAGATGCGCCCAGCGTTGCGAACCGCCTCCAACGGATCCACCTGAAAAGAGAGAAAGGGCAGGTCAGCGACGACCAGCGCCCTGCGAACACCCCGACATACGGCTCGGGTGTGATGCAACATCTCTTCCATAGTCACCGGTAGCGTGGTGGAATAGCCCAGATGCACGTTACCTACCGAATCGCCGACCAAGATGGCATCTATCCCGGCGGCGTCGATCAGACGGGCCATCGTGTAATCATAAGCGGTCAACATCGTGATTCGCTCGCCGCGAGCCTTCATAGCCAGGAAATCAGGAACCCGAACTTTGCGTGTTGCTGCATCCACTTCCATCACCCGTCTTTTATTGATTTCGCTGTTGCAATAAGGCGGCTATAGCGGCCAGCTCACTGTCACTGGCACTCCCTTTTTTCTTGGCCAGATGAATCGTTCTCCTTCCTAACAGGGAGTAGATCTCCCTCAACTCAGGGTTTTCATCCAGTATCCGCATGTGGCTTGCCACTGTCGTCACGTCGCCGCGTTCGACAGGCCCGGTGAGGGCTGTCGGAATCCCCTGCTGTTCAATATTGGCCAAAGTACCCTTGGCCAACGGGAGCAAAGCGGCAACGGCGTCCTCTCTTGGCAAACCAGCTTGAACGAACAAATCAGAAGCTACATCCATCAACGCAACAAGATAATTGCTCACCATGACTGCAGCGGCATGGTATGCCGCCTTGCCTCCGGGAGCAATATGCAAAGCACGCCCGCTCAGCGCCTGAACGAGCTGCTCTCCAACGATCAGTCCCCGCCCGCACCCTTCCAGGCCGAAGTAGGATCCAATCATGCTTTCGGCACCCGAAAGAGTGTCTGCGACGCTTTGCATCGGATGCAACGAAAGGACTGCAGAGCCCCTATCGGCCGCAGCCCTTAATACCTGAAGGTTCAAAGCCCCGCTGCAGTGAACGACAGTATGTCTCGGCTGCCACAGATCCCGGGCAGCGACATCATTACATACCTGCTCTATGGCGCTGTCGGGAACCGTCAAAAAGACTATGTCCGCCTCCGTGGCTTCCGCCACATCTGCCGATGCCCGCCCCGCCCCCACTCTCGCGACGGTCTTCTCAGCGCGCGCCAACGATCGTCGGACAAGTACATTAACTTCATAGCCTCGCGTACTCAACGCGCGAGCCAAGCTGGAACCAACTCGTCCCGCTCCTATGAAACTGACGCTCGTGCCCACCTGAGCACCTCCAAGTAGACTGTGGGGAGACTCAGGCTGATTATACCATATGCTGAGTTTTCGCGACCCGTATGGCGAAAACGCCGACCCGCAGGTCGGCGTTTTCCCAGAGACTCAGTCGACCAAGCCAGTACGCTCGATGGACTCTACGAAGTGACGCTGGAAGAACAAGTACAAGATGAGCGGCGGTACAACTACTAACAGACACGCCGCCATAATAAGCGGTTCGTTAAAGAACTCGCCTGCTTGCCCGCCTGTCACTTCGTTCAACGACGACTGTAGAATCGACAAGCGCAAGGGCACGGTGAAGTTCTGCGGCTTCATCAAATACATCATGGGCTCATAGAAGTCATTCCAGTGCCAGACCAGTGAGAACAGGAAGGTTACCACCAACGCGGGCTTCGACAAAGGAAGCATGATCCTAAAGAAGGTGCGCAACGCACCGCAACCATCCACGCGAGCAGCATCCTCGAGCTCCCACGGCTGTCGCCGGAAGAACTGTCGGAAGATGATCACGAACAACGGACCTCGCAAACCGTGTGCAAAGAAGGTCGGTACCGTAAAGGGATAGTACGTATCGATCCAACCCAACTTACGATACAGAATAAACAGCGGAACAATGATAGTCTGCGGCGGTACGATGAACGTGAAAATCACTAGCAAGAACAAGAACTCACGACCCGGGAACCGGATCCGTCCAAAACCATACCCGGCCATCGCGCAGGAGACCAACTGCCCAACGGCTGCCACCAAAGCGATGATCAAGCTGTTTTTCAAGGCGATCTTGTAGTTCATACCCAAGAACGCCAGGTGGAAGTTGTCCCAGTTCAATGTCCTGGGAATCCAGTAAACGGCCGGATCTACAAAGTCCTCGATGGTCATAAACGCCGTCGAGACCATGTACAACACCGGATACAGGAACGTAAACGCGATGTTGAACAGGATCAGATACATCAGTACCTGAAAGAAGAGATTCTCTGTACGCCGACGGTAGATCAAAAACCATGGAGCATCAATGGTTCTAGCTCTCAGGTTATCAAGTACTTTCGCCATTACACGTGCCTCCTCAGTCGGACTACGGCACTACGCCATTCTCGAAGAACTAGTCACGCTCGCCAGCGTAGAACACCCAACGCCTCGAAGACAGAACAACCGCCAAGATGATCAGGAAGATGACTATGAAATACACCCACCCAGCCGCAGCGGCGTAGCCCAATCTGAACTGACCGGTGAAGGCGTAGTTCCGGATCAGGTCCAACATCGGGTTGAACCGGTCGGTAAAAGAGTCGACGATCGAGTAAATGACGTTAACCAACACAATCGGGGACAGCATGGGCAGAGTGATCTTCCAGAACAACTCCCAGTCTGTGGCTCCGTCACAACGCGCCGCCTCGTAAAGGCTGCTCGAGATGCCCTGCAAACCCGCAAGGTAGAGCAGGATCTGAATACCGGACGACCACAACACCAGTACAATTCGATTGAGCAGGTCGTTTACAATCTGAGCCGCGGGGCCCAAATACATGTAGATGAGCCCCGGGACGTCAATCAACTGCATCGTCTGCGACTGACTGGCGAGTCTTCCCGCTCCCTGAGAGAACAGCTGCTGAACGACCAGACCTGACGCAATTACCACCGGCAGGAAGAACACGCCGCGGAAGAAGGCTCGCCCGATCAGGTCCTGGTTTGTCAAGAACGCCGTAAACAACGCGAACACAAGTATAACCGGAACGTTAACGCACATGTCTCGCACCGCACGGATCAACGTAGGCACGAAACGCTCATCAATCGTAAACGCTTCGACGTAGTTCTGAAAACCCACCCACTTTAGTGAGAACCCGGCCATCATGTCAACCGTGTTGAAGCTGATCCAAAACGAGTCGATGAATGGCTTAGCCATGAAGAGCAGGAATCCGACGAACCACGGAGAGATGAACATAAAACCAGTTAACGCTCGACGCTGATTCAGAGTAAGCTTCACAGGCTGTGCTCCCCTTTCAGAATGACATAATCGAGCGCGGGAACCGTCACTGAATCTTCCTCATAGGGATAGTCATTGTAGTTCACAATGACTCTGGTGCCGTCCTCGTACCCGGTTTCAAACACGTTGGGGGCGATTTGGCCGTGACTCACGATGGCCACCCGCTGCAGCATACCCATTCCGACGTTGATGGCCTCGAACTCCTCCTTGACGGTCTCGAGCCAGGTGTCAAACTGCGAACTGAACAGCATGGCATACTCAGTGTCACGCAGCAGAGCCGAGTCCTCGTACGTCAACTCAAAAATGGGCAACATACCGTACTCCACCATGCGCAAGAACTCCTTGCGCGGATCATTGCGAAGGTTGCTCGGATACCCATATACGGGGACGAGACCGTGTATCACAATCTGGTAGAACGGAATCGAGTGATCGACAAACACGTGCGTGCTTTCATCGATCGGAGCGTTGGTCACCTTGTCTGCCACCGCCAGGAAGAAGGCGTTGCCTCCCTGAACAGCCACACGGCCCATCAGCTTCCTCGCCAGCGCGGCGATATTCAGCCAGGCTGCAGCAGTGTCTGCCCGTTCAGCCCGAGCAGTATCGTTGCGATCGTAGATGAGCATTTCCCCGACGTGCTTAAGGTCCAAACCGGCAACCCCAAGTTCCGCCAATCTCGGGATCGACTCACGGGCGAACTTGTTGTATGCCACGATCGGAGAGATCAAGAAGCGCCGACCGGAGTGCACCGGTGTCTTGGCAGCCGTACGAACGACATCGTTTCGGGCGGAGAAACCACCGTTGCTCTGGTTGGCATCAAGGTAGTTATCCTCCAAGAACACGTCTACACCGCGCTCTTTGGCCCACTGAGCAAACTCTTGCAGACCTTTGGCCCCTCCAAGCGCCCTCTCCGGGGGCCAGTGACGCGGGACAATACCGTCTACGCCTCTCTCGGTCCAGCCAACCAACGTGACATCCATGTTGCTGATCCCGATCTCTTGGAGTCTCTCGACAATCTCGCGCGCCTGCTCAAAAGTAGTCACCGTAATGAGCTCGTCGAGAATCAGACCGGGCTTCGTTACCGCTTGCGTGATGCGGACATGCAACGGGGCTACGTCATCTTTCAACCCAAGACGTCCGACGATGTTGTACTTCTCTCTCAGATAGTCTCTGTAGGTGTTGGCCATGCCTACGTAGTTGGCATCCTCACCCGTCAACAGGTACCAGCGAACCGCACGATCCGTAGCGATGCGCTGGCCTTCCATGGTCTGCACACGACGCGTACGAGACAGGAGGGCCGAGTACTCCTTCCGAATCTCGAACTCAGCGCCGGCTCGGTAAAGATCAACGATGTATCCGCTCGGAGCGGCGTTAATCTTCACATCGAAGTCGCCCTCAGTGACCAAACCCAGGAATGCCTGATCGCCGTTGACCAATCCGAAGTACGGCCCAAACACCTGGCGCCGCGCCTGGTTGTAGGCGATGAAGTAGTCTCGCATCCCATAGAAGCGTACCTCATCCGGGCCGTACGCGAACTCTTGGAACTGTCGCGCGTAGCGCGGGTGGTCCTTCTTGAAATAGGTCACAGCTCCCGAGCTGTCCGGGATAACCATGTAGCCAACGTCATCATCGGTCGCCGCCCCGAAGAACGGTACCAATTCAATCGTCACGAGAGCGTACGTTGATGTCTCCAAGAGCAGATCATCGGGAATCCGGGCTTCCAGGTAGTTCTCGCCCAGCCGGTACTCAACCGGAATCTGGAATCCTAAAGCCTGCATGTGGAAGATAGCACGAACCCCTCTGGGAATCGGCTCGTAGGTCACGATGGCCTGCTGGTCAATGTTGTTCGTAGTCTTCTTGTTGCGCTTCTTGTCATCGGTGTATTGAATGATCACCTGCGAGCGCATGTGCTTTTCCCACAATTGCCCCACGGACATTTGCATATTGTCGAGATCCGGATTCGTACGCCAAATGGCCTGGGTCTCTTTGTCTCGTACGAGCAACTGCGCCTGTTCAGCATCCAAGAACAACTCAAGATTGCGGTTCTCCGCTACCAAGCTGAAGCCGATAGGAATACCGTCGGGAGCCACTTTCGACTCTTCTTCTTCCTCCTCTTCTTCAAACCCGAAGAAACCGCCAAACAGGTTGCCAAACCCGAAGCCTTGCGCACCAACCACAGGTGCCAGGGCGAGAAATGCAATCATCACCAACCCACATACTATAAGCCACCTACTGTGTCTCATAAACACGGCCTCCTCAGCGCAAGTCGACAGCGATAGTCACGGCCTCCATGCCTACGCTCGGATGGCAATCTCAATCACCATCTCCTGGATGAACGTCACCAACTGATCGGTCAACACCCACATCAATCCGAGTACACCCACGATGATGAACATGCCGAAGATGGACAAGAGTGTCGTCGTGGCTGTAACTCGGAAATTGAAGTTGTGGATGTGTCGGACTGAGAGGACTACGAGGGCCAAGCTCCAATAGACGATGAGGTTGAAGAAGAAGTCGACGTAACTCTTCTCCGCCCGTGTCAGAACATGTGTGAACAGCGTCAGCGGCCAGGTAAACAGCAAGTAGGGTCCCATGCTATAGGCTGCGGACATCATCACATCACGGAAGAAGCCTTCACCCTCAAAAATGGCCCCAACGCCGTAGTTGGCCACTCCCCAGACAACCCAGACACCGAAGATGCGTGCGATCTCCAGGAACAGGCTCACGTCTTTCGGATCGACATTCGCTATCTGGTAGCTCTTGAACTGGATATCAAAGACGCGCACAGCAAAAACCAGGAGCATGAGGATGGCCCCAACTAACGGACTGCCCTTTCTCTCCACCTTCAGCTCCCAGAACCCTTCGGCGGGACGGAACATGATCTTGAGCATCAACTGAAGCGTACGTACCACGATGCCGCTTTGGTCCCATGGCCGACGATAGATCCACTGCAGCGCCTTGACAATACCGACGATGAGCAGGATGAAAGCAGCGATCAGCAGTACTGCCAATCCGAAGTTGGCGCGCACCCAGGCATGCCGCAACTCCCCGAACGCCTCAGAATAGCCGTCGCGATTCCGCGCGTAGTGGTAAGCCTGCAGCGCCTTGTCAAACTCCTCCAGCTTCATGTATGCCTTGCCGATACCGGACCAGGCCAGCGAGTAGTTCGTGTTGTACTTAATGACCTCACGCCACGGTCCCGCGGCCTCTTGGTAACGGCCGTCTACGTAGAGTTCACTCGCTGCATGTACCAGTTCCGCAAACTGCGTCGGACGGAATATCTGAACGTTGTTGCGGTCCTTATCGAGGATGTAGAGATACCCGTCAGCGTCCCCCACAATACTCGTCGGATAGCCGAAGTATCCCTTCTCTTCGCCCTTTCCGCCGAACATCAGCAAAAGGTTGCGGTCCTGGTCGTACTGATAGATCCAGCCGTTTTGAGAATCCAGAGCTGAGATGATCCCTTTCTCATTCACGGTCAGATCAACGAAGTTGGGCTGGACATACTGACTACCGCGCCGGAATGTATATCCATAGACGTAGTCACTGTTGTTCAAAACGTCGGTGCCCACACTGTTCAGCTTCTTGATCTGGTTCTTCCGATCATAGACCGTCGATGTGTAGATGTACCCGTACTGGTCAATGATCATATTCGAGTGCGGAGTCGGCAATGTCTTCGACAGTTTCTCCTTCTGTGCCTCAGTAGCGAACATGTTGATGATGATCCTACGAAGGCTGAAGGGGACGCGGTTCGGAGCGAAAAAGCCGCGGAACTGCCCGTTTGCGTCAAGCAAGATCAACCCACGGTAGTCATTCGAGTTGGCCACATACAGATACCCGCGCCGGTCCTGAATGACCTTCGTGGGCTGATAGTGGAAATCCTCACCCAACAGAACCGACTCCGGCTGCGGGATGATTCTCTTAACCGTCCCGTCCTGATTGTAGATGACGATACGCTTGTTGTCAGTGTCAGCCACAATCACTTCGTCGAACTCATTTACGAATACGCCTTGCGGCTTCTTTAGCCGATGCTCCATTGGGAGATCCCGGCTCTTGCCGAACTCGGCTAGCTTATTTCCGTACAGATCGACCTTCAGGACCCGGTCGTTACCGGTATCGACAATATACAGCGTATTGTCGTGAGCCAAAAACATGTCCTGTGGACCATCCATCTCCAGGTCCAGCCCGAAATCACGATGATACACGTACCCCAGTTGGGCAGGGAAGATTCCGATGCCTTGTTGGAAGTAAAGGCCGATGCGGCGGGCTTCAACCCCCGGCACTATACAGGTTACGGTAGCAACAGCCAACGCAAGCACTGTAGCCACCCACAGCCATCTCTTTACCACAGTTGACACACCCTTTCAGAAGCACATGAAAGCATGGCGTTTCACCCACTGATCCCTGATACTACTTGATGCCGGCGTGTGCCATCGTGGAGATAACACGCTTCTGCATTATCAGGAACAGGATGATCGTGGGAGCCGTCTGCAGCAGCCCGGCCGCGGCACTTGCTCCTGCGCGGGCAATGGCGTTCGATCCTGAGAACATGGTGTGGATCGCGAGCGGCAGGGTCTTCATGGCCTCCGTCCGCGTGAACACCAAAGGACCCCATTCATCGTTCCAGCTGCTGATCCAGGAAAAAATGATCAGTGTAGCCCAGGCCGGACGAGACATGGGCATGATCAGGCGCCAGAACATGGTCCATTCACTGGCACCGTCGATGCGGGCAGCTTCCATAAGCTCATTGGGCACCTGCTCAAGAAACTGCTTCATCAAGAACGTACCGAAGGACCCGGCGACGGCCGGCAGAATCAGCGCCCAATAGGTGTCAATAAGTCTCAAGCGGTTGATGATCAGATATCTCGGGATGTTGGTCACTGTGGGCGAGAACATGAGCGACGCCACAACCAGGTTGAACATCAACTTGACGCCCGGTGCCCTGGATTTGGCTAACGGGTATGCGCACATGCAAGCAACCAACACGTGCAAAGAAACAACAGTGATCGTAATAAACAGGCTGTTAAACAGATACCGTGAAAACGGCACCCACGCCGCACCTGTGGCAATCAACAAGTCCGTGAAGTTGTTCAACGTGGGATTCATCACGTAATAACGCGGCGGGAAGAGGAACAGTTCTTCCAACGGCTTAAAGGCGTTGATCACCATCAGATACATCGGCATGATCATGACAGCCGCCATTAGCGTTAGGAGCACGTAAATCCCGATCGGTTCTCTCTTTAGTTTCCGCCTTCGCAAACGTGGCAGAGCAATGGCCATCGGCGCAAACCTCCCTTAGTCAACTAGTACTCGCCCTTCGTGGACAGGACGCGCATGAAGAAGCGAGACAAACCGAACATCATTAAGAACAGGACCACGGAAATAGACGAAGCGTAGCCCATCTCAAAGCGGATGAACGCGTAGTCCTGCAGGTGGGTCATGATTGTATGCGTGGCATACAACGGACTGGGCAGACCTGTCAAAGCGACAGCCACGCCCGACACCTCAAGTGACCGGACAACCGCCATGACAGCACCAAACAGCAGCTGCGGCTTCATCATCGGCAGGGTTATATACCAGACTTCCTGGAATCTGTTGCGCACTCCGTCGACCTTGCCTGCCTCGTACAACTCCTCATTCATGTTCTGCAGTCCGGCCAAGAACGCCAGAAAGCCTGATCCCATACTCATCCACAGCGACACGATGATCACGATTGGCAGCATTGTATTGACGTTGCTCAGCCAGATATAAGGTTCATGCAGGATACCCAATCGGATTAAGATGTAGTTCAGGTATCCGTAGTAGTCACCCGAAAACAACACCTGCCAGATGGCACCCATAGCCAACCCGCTGGTAATCGAGGGCGCATAGAACGCGAGTGTATAGGCAATCCTGTACTTCAGCGAGTTGATGAGCCAGGCCAAGAAGAACTGCAAAAAGAAGCTGACTGGCCCGGTGATGATCGCAAAGAGCAGGGTGTTCTTCAGTGCGATGATAAAAATGTCATCCTCCAGGAACAGCAACTTGAAATTCGACCATCCGATCCAGCGCGGCGGCTCGAGCACGTTGAAGTACGTAAAGCTCAGATAGATCGACGATATGACCGGTATGATCGTGAAGATGGTGAACAGAATCATGAACGGTGCCATGAACAAATAGTGGATACGCCATCGACGCGCTTCACGTACGGCGCGTTTGAACCGAGCCTCCAAAGACGGCTTTTTTGGCAGACCCGCTCTCACTTCAGTGACCTGGGCCATCTACAGCTCACTCCTTTTGACACATAGGGCTCGGTTTCGAGCCCTCCCCTCGCCGCAACCGGGGGTGGAGAGGGCTCGAAACCTAAGCTCATTGCAACTACTCAAGGCCATACGTCTCTCTGTAAACCGAGAATCCCGGCTTCAGCTCACCGTACTTCTCGATATACTCACGCCGCGTGGGAATCACAGTGCCGAACTCTTCCTGCTTCTTCGCCAGCTCTCTGTCGATGTCTTTGACAGCGATCTCGAGAGCTTCACGCGGGTTCATACCCTGGAGCACGACCCGGTTCCAAGCGTTTTGGATGTGTCGGCCCGTGAAATAACCACCCAACACGACCGGCTGTTCCTTAAACCATTGCCACTGCTCACGGATGGCCATGATGTCCTTCTTAGGCCACGGCATGTTCATCAGAGCCTCGACGTTAGCCGTATTCCAACGAGCCTCTACCCCCAGAACAGCCTCTACTTCCTCACCGAAACGCGCCTGGATTTCCGTGCTGGTCCACCATTTCATCAGTTCCCACGCCTCCTCTTTGTAACGAGAGGCCGTGTAGATCACCGCCGTGGTGGATCCGCCCGCGGCCGTCCGGTCTATGACCCCGTCCGGTCTGCGCACGCCGGGCATCGGTACCATTTCCCACCAACCCGTGAGCTCGGGAGCAGCGGTGGACAAGAGCACGTAGGTCTGATAGTCAGCGACTCCGATGGGCATTTCACCGGTTCGCATACGGTTATAGAAGTTGGCCGAGACGGGTATCTTGTAGTTGGCATACAGCTCGGTCCATGCCTTGAACGCCGCAAGAGCTTCAGGGCTGTCCAGAGCCGAGTACCACCCGTCCGCATAGTAGTACTCTCCGCCGTACTGATATAGGAACGGTGTGAAACCGCCGGCGTAGTAGAAGTTCATGCCATACTGCTGCAGCGTGGGCAGAATCTTGATCACATCTTCCCACGTTTCCGGCACTTGGATATTGAACTGCTGCAGGATGTCCTTTCGATAGAACATCATCTGGAAGCTCTGCGTTTCGGGCAACGCGTAGTCCCCGCCCTTATACTTGAAGGGAATCAACGCACCCGGCCGGAAGCGCTTGATCACTTCGTTGTAGTCCGGGAATTGATTCAGGTTATACACACCGCCGCGTATCGCGAACTCAACGGGCGTACCTGCCGGCGTTCCGAACGACACGTCAGGCGCCTGACCAGCCGCCAGCGACAGGAGCAACACGCTCTGTCCCGTACCCAAAGCTCCGGACGGAATGACGTTCACGTTGACTTTGAGCCCAGTGTCAGGTGTGAAGTCTTCGTCAATCATCTCCTTAATGATCGCCGTCCACTCACGACCCCAACCGACCCAGAGCGTCAGAACCTTCTCACCTGTCTCGGTGACACCGTCGCGTACCTTGTAAACGTCACCAACCAGAGTGTAGTCCTTGGTAAAGGACAACAAGAAGCTTCTCAAACCTGCGACGAACCGTTGCCACATCGTGGGCTTGACGTTGGGGAACTTGTAGTCCGGCGGAGCCACGACGAAGTAGTCTATCTCGAGCGCTCCGTACTGCAGATCGAGCACCCACTGGCTCAAACGCAGCTCTTGGTCGGAAAACTCTCTCAATCTGTTGGTAATCGTATCCGGACGCCGGATCATTGAGGCCATGATGGCTTGGCTGAGGTCCAGAGAGTCCGCCAAACGCGTCTTGGGCGAGAACTCACGCAACCACCTGCCTTCTTCTCTGAAGGCCTCTTCCAGCTTCTCCATGCGAGGCAACAGTTCCGGGATCTTCCTATGAATCTCCCAGTCGAAGTTCGGGTCCGGATTCGGCCCTGTAATCATGACGATGGCTCTCGACAGCTTCGCAAATTCGAGGCTGGCCGCGTTGGCCATACGAATGGTACGGGCCACAGGTCCGACAACGCAGGTCATCCGCAGCACATGTTCGCCCTTGGTCAGATAGAAGTAGTAGGGTTCACCGTTAGGATCACCCAGAGTTACAATCTGTGGATCGCGATTGTAGGGGAAGAGGAATTCCTCAAGCTCCTTGAAGGGGACTTCCCCGTCGATCTCAATTTTTCTGGCTACGGGCAGACGTTCCCCGTGTTGCTGCAGAACCTTCATCCCGATCTTATACAGACCGTCCTCAGGAACACTGAATTTCCATTCGGCCCACTGTTGACCTTTACGCCAACGGCTACCGCCAAAGACGTTCAATATCATGTTTGACCCGGCCGGCGGAATGGCGGAGGGATCGTAGCTATACTCCGAACGGATAGTGGGATCCGACTTCAGATCCGGGAATTCCGTCTGAACGCGAATAGGTTCCCCCTGAGCCGGTTTGTAACCCTTCTCCTCATAGAGCTTTTTCACTTCCGCATAGGTAGGCAGCTTCTTCGGGGAGGTGATTTTGATGGCCCCCAACGCCATGGGCTCACGAATGGCGTTCATCGTCAGACGATGCTTACCCTTGGTGAAATAAAAGCGGAAAGGTTCACTGAACATACCCTGCGGATCTTCGAAGTAACGCTCTTGCCAAACCCTTACTTCCACCTGTCTGGGCCTGACATCGTTACCTTGGTTGTCTCTGCGAGGACGGTGAGCGTCTTTCCAGGAACGCGGGAAGATAAGACGCCGCGCCTCGTTAAAGGGATAGGCACCGTCGATCTTCAGGTCGCGCTGAATACTGGCGCGCTTACCATCGAGAGGAATGTACTCAAAAGAGATGTTGTAAAACCCACTGACCGGGATGTCGACTTCCCACTCGATGATCGTCTCTTCGTCAAGCCACAGCAATGCTGGCCCCGGACGACCCTCGAAGTCGTACACCGCCTGAACCCGCGCCTCACTCCCAATCTCGGAAGCGTACTTACGGACATAACGAGTAGGATCAATGGTGATCGAAATCCCCGTTGTGTCCTCGTAGCCCGCCTCCAGCCAACCCGCCAAGACATCAGCGTACAGAGGATCCAAGAACTCCGATTCGTCGAACACGTCGATATCGTCATCCAGCGTACGCTGTCGTGGAGCGGCCTCTTCCGCCTGGGTTTGGCCAGTCGCGGGCTCCTGCGCATGCAGCAGCTCTCCTCCTGACTGCACCATGAGAGCAGCCAAGACAAACAGTACCAGCCCATAGAACCATGGGCGGCGCCAATATGGCACCTTTGACTTGCGACAGGCAAGATCGGCCATAATCGAGACCTCCGGTTAATCAGTTTTGAACTGAACCTCGTTGAGCACCCACCTGTCTACTACCAGGGCGAGATCGCCGTATCGCACCTATCTCCTACGGCGTCTCCTTCCGCCTCTGAGCAGTCTATCAGGCGAGTCTGTTACCGCCGACTCGGTGAGCCTGGACTCCCAAGCCGGCTACGCAAGCGACAATCTCCGACCATTTCTGTAAGGCTCTTGCTTTTCCTGCCCTAATACCTCACTAACCTCTGAGAGAATGCAGACGGGCCTAGGTCAGATTCTCTGCCTCGACGGATGGTTCCTCTAAGGCTCCCCGAAAAACGCCTAAGGGGAATCCATCCATTGTCTACCCCTGTTCCATTATACAATGACTTGCTACCACGTTCGCCCACTGTATTTGACAGTAGAGAATTTTCGCACTCATCCCCATAACCTATGGTGTCGGGTACCTTGGTCCCCAAAGCATCCGACACCACAGTATATGCTTGCCAACAGTAAGTCTTCGCCGTTTAGGACATTAGTCCTTCCAGACTTCGGGATTCACTATCGTAGGCGGCTTGCGACCCTCTAAAGCGGCGATAACATTCTCCGCGGCGATGCGAGCCATCGCACCTCGCGTCTCTTTGGTAGCACTGGCAATGTGAGGAGCGATCACCACATTGTCCAATTCCGCCAAACCGGGGGCCAATGCGGGCTCATCCTCGAAGACATCAAGCCCGGCTCCGGCGATGCGATTCTCCCTCAAAGCCTTGACCAACGCGGCCTCATCAACCACCGGACCGCGGGCAGTGTTGATAAGATAGGCGTTAGGCTTCATGAGACCCAGGGCACGCTCGTCGATCAGGTGATGGGTGTGCTCATTGAGATCCACATGCAGGGTGACGAAGTCAGACTCCCGCAAGAGATCGTCAAGCTCACGATACTCGGCGTTATACTGACGAGCCACTTCAGGCATCTGGTTTACGTCATAGTAGAGGATCTTCATCTCAAAGCCCATGGCACGCTTAGCCACGGCCTGACCGATGCGACCAAAGCCAACGATACCGATCGTCTTATGGTGCACATCATGTCCCAACAGCAGCATCGGAGCCCAGCCTACAAAGCGCCCCTCGCGGGTGAACTTGTCACCTTCGACGACACGCCGGGCCGCAGCCATCAACAACGCCCACGCGAAATCGGCAGTGGTATCCGTCAGTACTCCGGGTGTGTTGGAAACCGGAATGCCGCGTTTTGTCGCTTCTGCGACATCAATGTTGTTGTAACCCACTGCATAGTTGGCCACGATCTTCAAGTTGGGGTTGGCCTCGAACACCTCGGCATCGATAGTCTCCGTGAGAAGACAGAGCAAGGCGTCCTTACCCTTTACATCTCGCAGCAGCTCTTCGCGTGTGACAACACGGTCATGTGGATTGACGTATACATCAAACTTCTCGTACAGCAGTTTCATTCCTTCATCAGGAATCTGCCTGGTTACATATACTTTCGGTTTCGACATCAGTGAGTGCCTCCCTAGAAAAACGTGTTATACAGTGTCGGCATGCTGACAGCCTTTCCGGCTTCGACTGCCCGTCGTCACACCTTACTCTAAGCCCGTTTATGACTTCTACGTCGGAACCGCTACAGCTCGAGTTTAGCCCAAGCCGCCTTCAAGGTTCGCTTCGCCCCTGCCAACACTGCCTCAGAGCTCTCGCCGGGCAAGGGTTGGACCTCAAAGCTGAATATGGGTCTTTCTTTGCGATCCTCGGCGAGATACCCGATGTTAAACAGCCAGCGCAGGTACTCGGCCAGCTCGTCCACGTCGTTTTCTCCGCCCTCTATGCCAAAACGAGGATGCAGATCTCCGTAGGCCGGATGTGATTTGTCACGTATCACGCAGTTGCCAGAATGGACGTGCCGGATGAACTCACGCGCAGCCGTCAATGACTCCTCCACCGACTCATACAACATGGGAATATGGCTCAAATCGACCATCAAACCGAAGTTGTCGCATTGCTTGCGGACATTCCGGGCGATCTCGGCGGCAAAAGCGTGCGGACCGACAAAGGCCTTCTTGTCGATATCGCGGTCGAAGACTTCCAGAACAACCGGCATGTCCTTTTCTGCGGCATAGTCGCACAGTTCGATAAGAAACTCCTCAAAGACCTCCTGCGCTTTTTGGCGATCAGCCTCCCCCGGATCGCGCCCGGACAAGAAGGCAAAGCCCTTGGCCCCCAACTCGACCGCTTCGTCGACAGCTTCCTTGAGGCGGACCAAAGCACGTGCGCGCTCGTCGGCATCGAGAGAGTTCGGATTAAGCTTCTCTCCCAGTACAATGGGTTGCGCCCCGTAGGTTGCCGTGAGATGCGCTGATTCGCACAACTCCCTGATCTTGGGACGCAATGCGGGATCTTTAACACCTCTGAGCTCAATAACCTCAAAATCAGCGTCTGCTGCTATAGCAGCAATGGTGGGCAACATACGACTCTCATCTTTAGCCACTTCCGGGTAGGCCATAAAATGGACTACGCCTAATCGGAAATATTTCGACCAAGGTGCCTGCACTGGATTCCCTCCTAAATGCTGTTAGGTCCTAGAAGTATCACTGTCACTGTATGGTACGATCCCGCCGGAACACTTCCGTGACAATCACAACACTGGACGCTAATCATCGGCGGCAGTATGTTTGTTTCGTAAAGCCTTGCATATTTGAACTCACGGCCGTTGTTGCACGCAATCCATCCCGTGGACAACAAACGGTCCGGAGGGACGATCGACTTAAGTGATCAGCCTATATGCTAACGTCCTACTGCTAATGTCCTAAAGGAAATACTTCTCTACCGTTCCGCTTTCCTCCTGCGTAACAATAGTCGGATATCGGTGCGTGATCACCGATGCTGTGCCGCCGTCTGCAAGCGCTCAACCAGCCGTCCGTAGCGATGCATGGCTTTGTCGTTTGCAATATACATGCCCACGATGCTTTTAAGCCCGACCAAAACCACGAAACGCTGGGCCCGAGTCACCGCGGTATAGAGGAGATTACGCGTCATAAGCTCCGGCATGACACGTGGCAAGGCCAACACGACGATCGGAAACTCACTGCCTTGACTCTTGTGAACCGACATCGCATAGGCCAGACTCAACTCCTCCAATTCGTCTTCTTCGTAGACAACGTCTGACCCTTCTTCTCTGTCGGAGAAGACAACAACTACAGAAGCGTTCTCCCGATCAACGGACTTCACCAGACCTATATCCCCATTGAAAACCAACTTGTCATAATTATTGCGCACCTGCATCACTCGATCGCCAGGATATAGACCTCTCAGTCTTTCATCGGGCCTCAAGCGCACCGCAGGATTCAGAGCGCTTTGCAACACATTGTTGAGGTGCTCAACGCCGGCTGCTCCCCGACGAATCGGCGACAGCACCTGAATGTCGCTGTGCGGATCACACTCCAAATAGCGCGGCAAACGCTCGACCACCAGCTCCCGGAGACGCTTGCTTATCGCTTCAGGTTCTTTCTCTTCTACCAGAAAGAAATCCCCGTCAGAACGGTTATATATAGGATGCTCACCGCGATTGATGCGATGCGCGTTAACAACGATCATGCTTTCTCTGGCTTGCCTGAAGACCCTGGTCAACCTCACTACGGGCACCCGAGCGGATTGAATGATATCCTGCAACACCGTCCCGGGCCCGACTGACGGCAGCTGATCAGCGTCACCTACCATGACCAGTGTCGTGCCGGGCTTGACGGCCGAAAGCAAATGGTAGGCCAAAGGCAAATCCAACATGGATACCTCATCAATGACCAGCATATCTGTGCGAAGCGGATTGTCCGCATTCTTCTGAAAACCGATCCGCCCGTCGCCGATGTTCGGGCCATACTCGAGAAGCCGATGGATGGTCATCGCCCGCATCCCCGTGGCTTCTTGCAACCTCTTTGCGGCGCGTCCCGTCGGAGCGGCAAGCAACACAGTGGCTCCCCGTGCCGTGGCACTTCTGATAATCTCACGGACAACGGTTGTCTTGCCAGTACCGGGACCACCGGTAATCACCACAACTCCGCCCCGAAGAGCTTCTTTGACCGCATGCCATTGCTCCGGGCTCAAATGAACACCCTGTTCGTCTTGTTCACAATCAGGTTCCACTAACGGCAGTTCACTCGCACGCGGAACCTGTGCCAAAGAGACAAGTAGTTCTGCAAGCCGCCTTTCAATCCAATGAAGACGCGCCGAATAGACCAGACGCTCAGGTGTGTCCGCTTCGACAACCAGTCTCCCTGTAGCGGCCAGGTTTTGGACCGCTTGCTGAAGCCGATCCGCAGATATGGATAGCTCTTTTTGCCCCTCCTCAAGCAGACTCGCAAAGGGGAGGCACACGTGCCCGCTTTCCTCGGCCTGCTCGAGCAGATACATGACAGCAGCTTGGGCGCGCTCTATGGAATCGGCTCCGATACCGACTGCCCTGGCGAGACGGTCCGCAATATGAAAACCGATCCCGTGAACCTCATTGGCCAGTCGATACGGATCGCGCTGGAGCACATCGGTCGCTTGACTGCCGTACTCCTTATATATCCTAGCCGCCAAGGTCGGCCCGACACCCAAACCTTGCAAGAAGACCATTATATCCTGCACCGCTTGATGAGCCGCCACGGCCTCTACCAGGTTCTTGCGCCTTTGTTCTCCCAGTCCCGGTATCTCGGCCAGTCGCTCGGGTGCCTCTTGGATCACCTTTAGAGTATCCAGACCGAACCTGGATACGAGACGCTTGGCAAATACGGGTCCGATGCCTTTAATCAAACCTGAGCTTAGGTAACGCTCCAGGCCCTCTAGAGTCACCGGTGCAAGCGGCCGGTGGCTTTCCACGTGAAACTGTATGCCATAGCGTGGGTGCACGCGCCATTCTCCCGTGAGCAAGAGTTCCTGCCCCGGGTTGACCGCAGGGAAAGTCCCGACAGCTGTCACTTGTCCTTCTGACGTGTCGAGCCTAAGCACGGTGTAATGGTTTTTCTCGTTGAAATACGTAATCCGACTGACTGTTCCTGTGATTTGCGCGCGCTTGTCCTCCAAGAACCTGTCCTCCGTGTGGGCACATCAAGACCCTGACGTGCTACCGAGGCGTTTAATTCGACAGATCACGCCTGACTCCTCCAATACAGCAGGCCCTGTGTGCAAACAGGGCCTGCTGTAGGTCGTTTCTTCACGCTTGATCGAGATGATCGAGAGACACCAGTCCCAGGCGCAATGCTACCAAAGCGACCTGAGTGCGATCATCGATTCCCAGTTTGCGGTAGATGTTGCTGACGTGGTTCTTTACGGTGTGAGGACTGATGAATAACTTCGCGGCGATCTCATCGTTTGCCAGACCAAGCGCTATTAACTTCAGGACGTCTCTTTCGCGCTGCGAAAGGTCCGCCAAACGCTCCCTGCCTTTCTGCAGTTTCTTGTCCATTGACAACCCCCGCAGCCAGAATGGAATAGCATCTCATCCTCATGCTATTCGCTGCGGGATTAGCCGTGCTAGGCCCGCGGAAGGATTCACCCGTCCGCCTGATCCAATCCTGAGTCAGTGGGTGAGACGAACGGCGTTTTTTGGATCCAAAGGACAGGCATGAACGGCAATGGTGGAAGCTGACTTACCGTTCACATTGCCTCTTACAGCACGACGAATGGCGCGAACCAGGTCCTCGGCATTGAATGGCTTAATGAGATAATCACGCGCTCCGGCGGCCGCAGCCTCACGCAGAACCTCTCGGTCATCGACAACAGACATCATAACGACAGCTACGTGTGGCGCTCGGCTAGAAAGCTCCGCAGCGGCAGCGATTCCTCCCATGACCGGCATGTTCACGTCCATCAGAACACAGTCAGGCTCCAACTGCAGTGTCCTCTCCAATGCGGCCCGTCCGTCAGAGACTTCGCCGACGATTTCAAAGCCACCCATGAGCTGCAATAAACGCCGCACATTGACCCGAGTCTCAGCCGCATCGTCGGCCACCAACACCCGAATAGTCTGCATAGGAACATCCCCCTACTGACCTGACCCACTGACCGCAGACGCAGACAACCTCCTGTTGATAAACAGACGGGATTCAAAAAAGGCGAAAGAGATCACAAAGAGCGGGGGCTGTTTACTGATCTCTTCCGCGCGACAACATGCATGACAAGTCTTTATACACGTAGCTTACTATCAACAAGCCCGTCAAGAAAATAAGTCGATGGGCTCATTTTTCTTGTGCCCCCAAGTCCCAAACTGGCACATACCGGACGCGGCGACTGTCACTCGGTACGTACCAGATTGTGACGCAAGGCATAGACAGCAGCCTGAGTCCTGTCAGAGAGTCCGAGCTTTCTCAGAATGTTGGTAACGTGATTCTTTACCGTCTTCTCACTGATGTACAATGAAGCCGCAATCTCCTTGTTGGTCTGTCCAAGAACGATGTGATGTAAGACCTCCAACTCACGAGCGGTAAGCCTGTCCTCCTGGCTTTCACTGCGGGTCGGATGTTCCTCCGAGACTTCCTTCCGGGCAGCAGACATGCGCTGGAACTCCCGAAATACCCGGACCATCAGATCGCTGGGAATAAATGACTCGCCTTCGTGAACTCTGTGAATGGCCTCTACAAGGGTGGCTGGCTCCACATTTTTGAGCACATATCCCTTAGCTCCGGCGTTGACCATCTCTACTACATACTCATCGCCATCATGAATAGTGAGGGCAATAATATCAGTTGACGGCACCTGCTCACGAATTGCACGAGTCGCCTCGAGCCCCCCCATACCGGGCATGCGGATATCCATCAAGATCACGTGGGGCATAAGCTCCTTAGCCTTTTGAAGAGCTTCTTCCCCATTGCTGGCCTCTCCGACTACTTCCAGGGTGGGTTCCAGCTCCAAAATGCGCCGCAAGCCCTCGCGCAACAGCGCGTGGTCATCAGCGATAAGCACACGAATCGGCGACACTCGCATTCCCCCCATTACTCAGTATTGTGGAGCGGTCACTCCTCCCTGGGCATCGGAAGATGGATCTTCACCGTGGTACCGACGTTGAGCTGACTCTCCACTGACACCTCACCACCGAGTAACGCCGCTCGCTCGCACATACCTACTAGGCCGAATGACTGGCTTTGTGCACGAGCCTCTTCTACCAGGTGCACGTCAAAACCTATCCCGTCGTCTTTGATCGACGCGCTAACATGATCATCGCCAAAACCCAGTTCAACTTGAATCTCACTTGCCTGTGCATGCTTGCGGGCATTGGTAACCGCTTCCTGGATCATCCGAAACAAAGCCACTGACATAGTTTGAGGCAACTCTTGCACGGTTCCCTTTACCCGGAAGCGGATTATATCCCCTTCTCGTTCTTGTACGTTTTCAAAATAACGCTGAAGTCCTGGTACGAGGCCCAAGGTATCAAGTGCAGTGAAGTGCAAATCGAAAATAATATGCCTTACTTCACGCAAAGATTCCTTGACCAGCATCTTAATCTGACGCAACTCTTGCATGACCTCAGGCCGGTTTGCTGCCAGTAATCGCTCACAGATCTCCATGCGCATCACTAGGTTAGCCATCGCCTGTGCGGGACCGTCATGGATATCCCGCGCCAGCTGATGCCGCTCATCTTCCTGAGCTTGGATAATACGATCTCTAATGTGACTGCGAGCCTTGTTGAAGAGCCGCTCAACCGAGACCAAGGATCTGTCGATACCCTCGCTCAGTTCCTCCGTCAACTCAAGGGCTTTGGCTAGACTATTTTGAACGTGCTGCGCCGTCTGTGGCTCCAATCGAACACCTTGCAATGTACTGTGCAGTTCATCCACCTGCTCAGCCATCGTCTTAATAGCTGTCAGGCTCTGGTTGAATGCATCTGCGACAACTTCTGCTGTGATAGGCCTACGGCATGCCAAACTACCACCTCCTTCACGATGCCGTTATGTTTGGCAAGCTTGTCGGAGGCGGGATTCAGACATCCCAAACCACCGACAAGCGACTTATCCCTGCTGGCATTGCAACCGTCTGTTTTCGCCTTCTCTGAATTGTCTCCTGCCACCCCACGCATCTCAGATAATCAGCCGGATGTCCACCCGGTCGAACAAGCGCCCAATGACACTTGGGCACTTCGACCTAGACCTGGGTACAAAGGCACTCTGAACGCTCCGCAGGGATCGAATCGATCAGAGTGAACAGCACGTTCCGTAGCTTTTCGATGTTCTGCGAGAAAACCCGCAACACCTCTTCGTGACTGACAGGTTTCACGGTGGGATCATCTTCAAGTCCGACGTCGTAGTCCGTGATCAAGGCGATACACACATAGCAAATCCCCAATTCACGCGCCAGATAGCCCTCCGGATATTGAGTCATATTGATGACTTCCCAGCCATGCCGTTGATACTCTCGGCTTTCAGCGCGGGTGGAGAAACGAGGACCTTGTATCACCACTACCGTGCCTTTTTCATGAACCGTTATTCCCTCGGCTCGGCAAGCGGCAATGGCCAGGCGGCGCAGTTCAGGACAGTATGGATCCGCAGCGCTGATGTGCTTGACAATTGGTCCTTCAAAGAACGTATCCTTTCGGCCCCAAGTGCGGTTCACAAACTGATCCACTACTACGAAATCTCCGGGTGCGATGTGCTTTTGCAGGCTTCCCGCAGCGCAGGGACCGATGATGCGCGTTACACCAAGCTCCTTCATGGCCCACAGATTAGCGCGGTAGTTGATTTTGCTCGGCGGATAGCGGTGATCCTTGCCATGACGCGGCAGGAACGCCACTCTGCGGCCAGAAATCGTGGCCAAAGCGATGCGATCGCTGGGAGCTCCGTAAGGCGTTTCTACCCATACCTCTTCCACATCCGTCCCGAACTCATAGAAACCGGAACCGCCAAAAACCCCTATCTCAGCCGTATGCTTCATAGCTATCCCCTCTCATGTAGCGACACGAATTGCCGCACAGATCTCCAGAGCGCGCAGACCATCATACCCGTCGACCTGGGGCACCGCACGTCTTCTTATACAGTCCACAAAATGACGCAGCTCGGCATCCAAAGGATACGCTTTTTCTACCTCAACAGGCTGTAGGCTGCCGCCTCCTTCTGACAGATGCAGTGTCTGGTGAAAGAAGTCCAACTCCACTCGCAGCCTCGGATGCTCTATGCGCAAGCCGCGTCGCCTGGCATCAGCTACCCGACTGGCCAGGATCTGTATGTTTACTTTCGGCCCCCTGCCGCTCTTGAACCCGGCTTCCAGCCCTGCCATGGCAATGTCGGTCTGGGGCGTAATGACTCGCATCCCCAAGGCGCTGCGTAAGGCAAGCCGAGCGCCGGGCAACAAACCTCTAATCGCATCAACATCATGGATCATGAGATCGTGCTCAACACCTACGTCCTGAATCCGACCGTCATAGGGCCCCATGCGAAAGGCTTGAACTGACACCTCATCACTGAGAGTCTGAAGACCCCCGCGCCGTTGCAACATCTCTTGTAAGCGCATATAAGCGGGATTGAAACGCTCAATGTGTCCGACCATCAGAATTGCGCCCGAGCGTCTCGCCGTCTCGATCAGCTCCATGGCTTCTTCGGGGGTTGTCGCGATGGGCTTCTCCACCAACACGTGCACGCCACGCTCAAGAAAGAAAGCCGCGACCTCAGCGTGTAGCACAGTGGGCACGCAGACCACCACAGCATCGACCAAATCTTCCAGTTGACGGTAATCCTCCACTGCAGTGACTCCGAATTCCGCACTGGCTTCGGCCCTTTTATCGGCACTACGAGTAGCGACTGCGGCGAGCCTCCCCAACTGAAGACGAGCAAGGGTTTCGAGATGACGACGTCCCATCGAACCCAGGCCAATGACTCCTAACCTGACATGCGACAAACCCATACCCCCTGATGATGGAAGAGCCGGTCAAGCGCCACTGTCTTCCGACTATCTACACGAACGGCAAAAGTATGTAGCCAACCGGGCTTCGCATCTGTGTCGATAACCGCATACATGCTCCGTGACGCACAAGCCGGCCGATCCATCATGTCTTTTCGATGATGTGGAATTCCCGAGTTCCTTCTCATCCCCTGCTAATCCTTCATCGGCGCTTGTATACATACCATAACTACGGACGGAAGGCGAAATGGATGACGGGGCTAAGCCGGCCAGCGTGCCAGCGCAGCTCCAGCCCACCCCACAAATCCTGAGAGCCCAAGCTCATCATCCTTCGCTCCATGGCCACCCAACAAGTCTGATTGCGCCTCACCCAATCATCACATATCAGCCACGGCCAGGTGCCTCCGAACGCAATCGATGTCTTTTCATTAAGCGGTCGACGAAGACTTCCTCCGACAACTACGTAGTCCGATCGCAAGGCCTCCTGACCTAAGACACTACATGTATACCTGAGTTGCCCACCGACCTGCCATGGTACCCCAAGAAGCATAGCCTCGCCATTCCAGACCAGATCCGTCTCCCATAGCAGGATGTCCTCAGGCTGTTCCGTCTTGTTTCGTATCGTCACATGGAACAAGCTTCTGTGCGCAAGGATCTTGGTATGATGGAGTCTAAGCTCCCGAGCCCGGCGAGCGGATGAGTAAACGCCGCGCCAAGCTGCTGACCAGCCATTTCCTTCGCCTGCCACATCTATCCGATATCCCGACTCAGAGGTCAAAGCTCGGACACCAACATCCACAAGCCCCCACTTGAGGCGGGCGCGAGGGACCACTCCGCCGCGATGCGCAGTACCGCCCAAGCCAGCCTCCGCAACCGTGCTCAGGCTCATCGCGTAATCAAATTCCGCCCACGCCTTTCCTTGTCTCGTATCCATATGCAGGCCAACCTGCGGACCCGATCTCGAGCTCGGCGCGTAGATCACAGCCAATGAAGCGTTTTCCGAGTCATAGTGTTGCGGCAAGTCCTCATGTTCAGTCGGAGCGGACCCGATCTGAAAAAGGGTCAAGCTATGTCTGAGCCGCCATTGCCAGGCACCCTTATGTTGCCCCAACTCCACCACAAGACTTGCCTGACCTCCGTCGGGTGCATCCGGACCGGCCCACCGTGTCAAGCGCAACCCCAGATCGGCCGTCGCGAATCCGGAAAACCGGCGACCTACGGTCAAACCTTGTTTTCGCAACAGATCGCGCCGTTCATGAACGACACTCATCCACCAGGCACCTTTTTGCAACCTCTGTTCCACTCGGGCATAGGGAGGCCACATGGCAGACGTCTCCGTTGACACAGCACCGCGTCGCGGTGAATCCATCAGACCGATGAAACTCTTTGCAGGATTCTCGCCCGGAGACTCGATGGTTCCGCCTTCCCAATAAAAACGGCTGTCGGGCAGCTTACGCTCCCAAGTCACCCGCCAGATGGGTCGACGTCTTTCAGCCGTCAGATCCGGAAGCCACCAGTTGATTCCGAACTCCTCCATCACTTCAGCTCCAGGACCCTCGCTGCGAGGCCGAGCCCGAACGGCAATCCCCACTGTCGGCACTCCTGGAGCATCGAGCGGAATGTATTCCGCTGCGATCAGCAACGGTGCCTCCAACCCGTGGTCCACCAAGAACTGAGCGGGTCGGACCAGCCAAATCTGTCCGGAAGGACTCCAGCTGTACTCAGCCTCGCTTAGTCTCACCCGACGAGTTCCGCTGCGGACGCTCACCTCGTGAATAGCCTGCACCGGCACACCTATGTCGTATGGCCCTGTACCTGCCGCCGGCCATTCTTTGTAGCGAACGGCGGTCTGTCTGCCTACAATGGCTGACAAAGAGATGGTGTCGCGACGTCCTTCATTGACAGGCCTTCCGTATAGATCGTGGCTCCATGACAGTGACGGTTGAGAACCAGATGCGTCGACCACCAACCGATGTTCCGACACACCTTGATCGCCGTGCCGAACTACTTCCACCTGGGCAGGCAATGACCATCTCCAGGACCAATCCTTGCCGGCGGCGGAAATATCGCCCGCTCCCTGCCATGAGAGCTTTCCCGACCAGATATTCCAACTGATCGCGGCCTGAGCGGCCCTCACGTCGTCTATCGCTCGCAGTGAACCGTCGCAGTTGAAAGCCAAGTAAAAGACAAGCACCTCACCCGCATGAATCGTTGTGGCTAAGACCGGACGTTCACAGCCGTCCCGCAGATGGTAGACACCCACGGATCCGGGAGTCACCCGTCGGAAGACCCACCCATCCTTATCTGTCGTCACGGCCGGCTCCGATCCTATCCGCAATCGCACTCCGACCGCCGGTGCTTCTTGAGATGAGAATCTACCGTCTTCGTCGCTGTCCCAAAAGACAAACAAGGCCAACAATCCGCCTGATGAGTGATCATCACGGCTCATGGTCACAGGCAAAAAGCGAGGCGGCGATTCGACCTTCTCAAAGACTCCGCTCTTCCGCTCAGCCCAAGCACGGGCCGTCAGGACGATGAAATCCGACGGATGATCGATGTCAGAAGCAAAACCGCACACGGCGACAAACGAGACACTGGCGCTTTGTCCGGGAGCCAATTCAGGAATACGAAGTTGGCTACCACGTCCATTGTGATCCGACAGTGGTTGCAATGCATCCGGCCACCGGACCTCAACAACGATGTCTCGCACGGGTCGCGTGCCGCTGTTATACACATGACCGCTAACACGCACCACATCGCCAGACTTAAGTGTAGAATCATGCGACGAAGCCGAGGCTAAGGAGCTGTTCACCGTTTGAACTGAGGCCACGATAAACAAAGCATTGTTGGACTGCAAAACGACCCTTTCCCAATGAGAGGATCTTTCTTCATCCAAGAAAAATCTCTTGCTACTCCAAACCAGATATCCGGGGCAACTCACCTGAAGGGAGTAGTTGCCCGAGTCAAGGTCTTCGAAGAGAAAAGATCCGTTGCCGTCGGTGATGGCGCTGTCGACAAGGCGTCCGCTTCCGGTCAGCAAATCGACGGTGGCACCCGGCAGCGGCCGACCTTCAGCCCACACCTCTCCCCCGACCTCTCCCCGCAGCCCCGAAGGTGCCGGATCAGCCACCTGGAACACTCCTTGGGCCAAAACCACGCCGTCTTCGTTGGCTATCGCAAATGAATAGCTTCCGGCGGACACGGGGCGTCCTTCTATCGTGTGACCAGACCACTCTACGGACGACCAGGTCCCTGCCGTGGCCCGGGATGCCACTTCGGCGATCAGGTCCCCTTGGGCATCCCGAATGGATAGATGCGTGGGGAAAGACGAACTTGAGCCCTCCGCTCCCGCCCAGTAAGTGACAGACAAAGGAGTATCCCCGACCACAAAGGGCTGAGGCCACACATATGCCGGCACCAGATCAATCCCGGCCACAAGGCTGAGCTGCAGTGTGGTTGAAAAGGGGCCTCCGACCGGATCATCCCATGAACCCAGGAATCGGTATCCCAGTACGAGCTGTCGCCCTTCACTTCCGGTCGGTAACTGATCGGCAGCCACCAGGCACTCCTGCAGCCGCACGGGATACCAGTTTCCCCAAGCACCCGCCTCATCCTTGAGCGCCCAGGATAAGCGTTCAGCCGGAATGATCCGTCCTTCAGCGTCGCTGAGATCCCCCTCGGCCCGCAACGAGACATGCCACGGCGTATCAGCAAAAACCCTGAATTGCGACACTCCCGGCCAAATCACAGGTTGACCCGGTATGAGGCGGCCGAAATCGAGTGTGACCAGACCGCCTTCCAGACCCAGGCCCGCAGCCTGCACGCCTACTACCTGACACAGAACAACGAGAATCGAGCAGACCAACAAGCCGAGGGTAACATCCCCGGCGCATCTTCTAGCCATCGGCAACGACCTGACCCGGATCAGAATGCACCGAACGGATCTCTTCAGCCACTTGATGGCCGTTGTGCCACAGCGAAGCCCTCACCAGGTATCCGTCCTGAGACGATCCGTTCAAAGGAATCTCCCCTGCCACCACTCGCGCCGTGCCAGGGTTGACTTCACTCAATTCCCAATCACGATGACCGATCACGTCACCGGCCCGGTCAAGCACGTTGATTTCCAGACGAGCCTGCTCGGTAATATTGCCACGATTGCTGATCAAGGCTTCTACACTCAGGGCGGAATCGACGTTTCGTCTCACATCAAATAGCTCAAGAATCGGCTTCGCCGATGCCAGCTCATATGGTCTCAAGACCCCGAAGGATACTGACGTTCCGGCCCCGGGGTTCTCGAAATCGGTATGAGAGCGAGTGGGAATCAAATGAGCTACGTAATCACCGGGAGGCATAGACTCCGGCCGCCATTCCCCGCGTACACGGCGAGCCAGACCGGGCAGCACGGTTACCGGATTCAACAGGATTTCATCTACTATACCCGGTCCCTCGATGGCGATGCGTGCTCCCGCCCGCACATGGACGCTGCCTTCGTTACGCAGGATCCCTTCGATAAGCACCGGACCCCCGGCACTCTCTTGGCTGACGATCAGTCCGGAAGCGGAAACCAGAGTCTGGGCCGGCGGACGTGTAAGCAACACCGGAACCGCCACTCGAGCCACGGTCTCCACACCGACGGACGAAGATCCGACAGGCCGAATCTCCGCCATGATTACCGGATAAAGGCCCTGGCCCTCCTCAAGCAGGGCACGAACTCTCACATCTGTGGACTCCTGCGGTCCCAAAAACAGCTCCGTTTTGTCCAGGAAGATCCTGTCGGCCCAGCGTTGTCGCCCGGTGATGCTTTCATCAAACAACGGCGCTCCGTCCAGGTCGTGCCCCCCGTCGGCCAAAGACAACTTAACAGTAACGGCATTTGATCCGGTATTGGCAATCCGCAGCCCCGGCGCGTTGCCGTCGGGACCCACCACTGCCTCCAAGCGCGCCGGAGCAACAACCACTCCGGCTTGAGCAATCGTGTTGAGAATGATAATCATCAACAACAAGGCGCGGAATCGACCTGTTTGCCTCATCATTGACCTCCTCCGATCGTTGAGGCGGCCGATCCGAACTCAGTACATCTGCGAATCGGCCACCGTGTCTCATGCTCAGTAGCCCACCGTCGCCGTGTAAGTCAACACGATACGATACACGTGGCCGTCGGTAAGACGGATGTCGTCAAAACCGGGACGATAGCGAAGGAAGAACTCCACTTGACGCCCGTCCTCTCCTGTTGCCGGTTGCCTGGTTACGATATTGCTTCCTGTACCGGTCAGCGGACTCCAAGGGTCGTCCATGCTAAGCGACCACTCAAGAGCCCGCTGGCTCGTTCTGCCGTCATTTACATAAGATCCGCTCGCCGGATCGAACTGACGCAGCTTGCCCGTGGGTTCATCCGATCTCACTTCTATATCCCACTCAGTGTTGCACTTCACAGTGAAACGCAAAGGTCCGGAAATCACAGCCTCGCCCGGAACGGCCGAGCCGCTCAGGTTGATTGAGGCCTCCGGCCAACTGACGACCTCGATCGCCTCACCGATGTTCAGCGTCAAGGACGTGGAGTTGGTCTGCGTTGTGGCGGCTTGCACCGCTCCGCAACCCCCAACGACGAAAAACACAGCCAAACCGATGACGATTACCGCTTTGAGTCTTTTTCCCAGTCTTGCCTGCCCTTTTAACATTGCGCTGATCCTCCGTTCCTCATCGATATGTAAAGTCACCCCTATGTATTCGTGTTGAGGGTTAGTTATTCTATCTCCCGTTCTTGTTTCCTTCTTGTCTTCTGTCCGAAAAAGAGGCGTCTTTTGCTCCGGTCGCTTTGTCTTTCGCGCCCCGCAGCCTGATGGTCGCCGTTGTAGATATATATACTAACCTCTAGGAGGAAATAAAAGAGCAGCCCGGAGGTTGGACTGCCCGTATGCCTTGCGGAATCCGTCAGCGTTTCCGTGTGTGGAAGCACGAAGCCGCTGCCCGCAGTTCATCGACCGCATCAAGTCGTTCCCAAGGCAGATCAAGGTCGGGACGCCCGAAGTGACCGTAGGCGGCGACTTGCTGATAGATGGGCCGGCGCAATTGAAAACGCTCGATAATAGCTCCGGGACGCATATCAAAGTGAGCTTCCACCAGCTTGGCAATCTCTTCGTCATCTATGACACCCGTACCGAAGGTATCCACCATGAGTGATACGGGACGTGAACTTCCTATAATATACGCAACCTGCAGTTCACAGCGTGAGGCAAGACCCGCCGCCACCACGTTCTTTGCCGCATGTCTGGCCGCATAGGCGCCGGACCGATCCACTTTTGTCGGATCTTTGCCCGACAGTGCACCCCCGCCATGACGACCGCTTCCGCCGTAGGTATCGACGATGATTTTGCGCCCGGTCAGACCGGCGTCCGCCATGGGCCCTCCGAACACAAAACGCCCCGTCGGATTGATCAAAAAACGAGTCTCCCTATCCAGCAGACGCCCCGGTATAACAGGCTCGATGACTTTCTCAATGACGTCTCGGGTGATAATCTCCTGATCCACGTCCGGATCGTGCTGGGTTGACACCACAACCGCCGTTACGCGAACCGGAGTGTGATCGACATACTCCACTGTAACCTGAGTCTTTCCGTCGGGGCGCAAATAGCTTACTTCTCCGCTCTTGCGCACATGAGCGAGCTGCCGGGCCAGGGCGTGGGCCAATGAAATGGGCAAGGGCATCAACTCCGGCGTCTCGCGAGTGGCATAGCCAAAGACCAGACCCTGGTCTCCCGCCCCGACGTGCTCATAGGGATCACTCGCCGCTCCTTCTCGAACCTCAAGAGCTCGATCCACACCCAAGGCGATATCAGGCGATTGCTCATTCAGAGCCACGATGACACCGCATGTCGCCGCATCAAAGCCATAGCTGGAATCGGTATAACCGATTTCAGCAATTCTTTGGCGTACCACCTTGGATACATCCACGTGGGCCGATGTAGTGATCTCACCCATCACCAAAACCAACCCCGTAGTGATCGCTGTCTCACACGCGACACGCGCCTGCGGATCTCGGGCTAGGATGCTGTCAAGAACGCTGTCCGAGATCTGATCACAGATCTTGTCGGGATGCCCCTCGGTCACTGACTCGGAAGTAAACAAGAATCGCCTCATCCCATGGGAGCTCCTCTCTTACTGATGGTGTACGCCAAAGGCTGCATCAAACAAAAAATCTCCTCCGCCGGAAGAGATTGAGATCTCATCTCTTATCTTCCAGGACGGCATTGCCACTCCTGAAGGAATTGGCACCTGGCCATAGGGCTGGTTGCCGGGCTTCATCGGGCCTGTCCCTCCGCCTCTCTTGATAAGAGCCATCGGTATGTCGTTGCTCTTGTCGGGGATCACACGACACCCCATTATAACCGTCTCCATCCTAACACCCTCACCTCACTGCTGTCAATCACAGCGATGAGTCCCCAGTGAGTCAAGAGTTGTGGGGTTGAAGCCTCCTGGCCACGTGTTCATGAGTGTTTTTAACCCGTCTTGACTGTTTTCTCACCGTTTACTCATATCCTGTAGCGGAGACCGATCTTAGGAACGCGGCACCTTTGATCTTCAGCCATATTTTGACGCCCGCCGGCGTACACATCATCTAGTATGGGCAGAGAGGAGCACAACCGTGTCGCCTATTCGCTTCATCGCCCTCAGAGCGGATCGATTGATCTTATCAATTGCTCTTTTCATTCTGTTCCTGGCGTTTCTTGGATACATCGTTCTCCTACGAACGGCAGTGTTCACCTCGACTCCGGTACCTCGCACTGTTTTGTGGCACAGTCTTCCCGTCTCGACGGAACCTGAGACTAACCGCACCCCCTTTGCCGTCGGGGCACCTGCCCCTGATTTCACATTGGCCGACACACAAGGAGAAAACCATAGGCTGTCATCGTATCGCGGCCAACCGCTGCTTCTGTATTTTTGGGCCAGCTGGTGTACATTCTGCCGCGATGATCTGCCGCAACTGGAGGAGCTCTATCAAACACATAGCGACGATCGATTGGTCATCTTGGCGGTCAATCTGCTTGAAAAACCCGAACTGGTCAAGATCATAGCTCAACAGCACGGTCTCAGCTTTCCCGTTCTTTTGGATCAAAACGGCGCAGTGAGCACCGCCTATCTCGTTAAGGCCACGCCCACCTATGTCTTCATCGATCGGGAAGGCATAGTGCAAGCGCACGTGGTCGGCCGCCCACGGTCGAACGTGCTTCAGCGCAATTTGAAAAGGATCACGACGACGGAGGAAAGCACCTCAGCTCCGCAACGGTGACGCAGGGTTGGCATCCCGAAGTGACGAAACGACAAGATGACTGCAAGCGGTCTTCTTCGATCGTCTTGAGTGTGCTCATAGGTGCAGATAGCTTGGCGCATTCGCTTTCTCGCATCCGCTATGATCATGATCCTGATGACCTGCACCGCTGTCGCAGCTGGATACACAGCTCGGGTCTAGGGTATAGGCGGAGCCTACAGCGCTCTGTCCATGGAGGCCACGGGTCTGGCCTGCAATCCCGCCGGCCATGGTCTCTTTGGGCTTTCCCGATCAGAAAATTTGGTGCCGGGGCGCTCAGCCCCGCAGAGCCCGGTTGATCTCGGCCAAAACCACAACGCTGCCACTCTAACCGCTATTTACTCTGGCCCCGTGACCGTCGTAGTTCTTGCGGACGGCACGTAAGAGATCAACCAAGAACCAGCATCTGAGCAATAGATGCCGTCAACGAATAACCTCGGGGACCGATCTCAATGTCGCTTCTTTTCCGCTCAACGTCGGACGCCGATGATTCAACCGTAACGGAAATGACCTGGGACGGCGCAGGCCGCTCGTTTGTGGTACGAACTTGGCTCAGCTCTCGGAGCTCATCACCGCATGGGACTCCTACGGAGGCAGCCACCCCATAGGCCGTTCTTTCACTGGAATCACCCTGGCTGTAGACGAGGATACGCCAGGTGCGGTGCGATATGGACGAAAATAACCTTCCCGTTCAATACGCTCAACCGCGGGGTTGGGAGTTGGTTTCCGACCGGCCAGCCGAGGAGTCGCCGTAGTGGCAAGAGGCGCCTTTGAGGGCCTCGATATGCTTCTCATCGCTGTCGCTCTCCGCTTTTGAGCCTCGTAACCGTCCCAGGCTCGACAAGTATACACAGCCCTGTAGGCGGACACTGGAGGGATTTGAGCAGGTAAATCGAATAGCACGGACAGTGATTGAGGAAAACATGAACTGGATAGACTAACCCGTCATAGCTATCCACGGAACGATTCTTCGGAGGGAAACGTCGCATGAAACTTTCCACGCGGGCGTTGAGTATGCAACCGTCAGCCACTTTGGCCATGGACGCACTCACGAACCAGATGATACGTCAGGGAATTGATGTCGTTAACCTGACAGTAGGACAACCTGATTTCGATACCCCGATCAACGTCAAAGAGGCGGCTATCGAGGCCATTCAATCCGGATTTACCAAGTATACGCCTGCGAGCGGTATTCCTGAATTGAAAGAGGCCATATGTCGCCGTTTTGCCGAGGACTGCGGATTGAAGTACACTCCCCAGGAAGTGGTCATCTGCGTGGGAGCCAAACACGCTCTCTACAACATTTTCCAGGTTCTTCTGGATGAAGGCGACGAAGTCATCGTACCTGCTCCCTATTGGGTCTCCTATCTTGAACAGATCCGTCTGGCGGGAGGGACTCCGGTTGTAATCGACGGCCCGGAGCAACAAGGGTTCAAAGTGACGGCCGATCAAATACGCCAGGCCATCAGCCCCCGTACTAAAGCGCTCATCCTCAACAGCCCGGCCAATCCGACCGGTGCCATATACACTCGCGCCGAACTGGAAGAGATCGCTGAGGTTGTCGTCGCCAGGCAGATTCCGGTCATATCCGACGAGATCTACGAACCCTTCAATTATACCGGGGAGTCCCACGTCAGCATTGCTCAAATCAATCAGGACATGAAGGCTCTGACCTTGATAGTCCACGGCGTCTCAAAAAGCTACTCCATGACCGGCTGGCGCATCGGGTATGTACTCGGCAATGCCGATGTCATCAAAGCCATCGGCAGTCTGCAAAGCCACAGCACGTCAAATCCCACCTCTATCGCTCAGAAGGCGGCTTTGGAAGCCCTGCAAGGGCCGCAAGATTCCGTGGACAAGATGGTCTCCGAGTTTGCTGCCAGACGCGAGCACTTGGTGAGCGGACTGAATTCGCTGCCGCATATTCACTGCTCGATGCCGCAAGGTGCCTTCTATGCCTTCCCGCGCATTGACTCTGTATTCGGCAAGCGGTACAAAGGACAGCTGATTGACAATTCCGCCAAGTTCAGCGAGTTGTTGCTCACCGAAGCGCGCGTGGCTTTGGTACCCGGCACGGCCTTCGGGGCCGAGGGGTATGTACGCATCTCCTATGCCACCTCCCTGGAACGTATCCAGACAGGTCTGGAACGTATCGGAGACTTCTTGCAGCAGATTGACTGATCCACACGGACAGCGGGCCTCAACGGCCCGCTGTATTCTTTGGAACACCCATATCTTATGAAGCAGACACTCAACTGCTTTCTGCCGTGGAACTGGTCTTTTCGCTCTTAGCCCGCTGCTTGTAGGATTCACTCCGGTAGTCGGTAATATGAAATCCGGAACCCTTAAACAAAAGGTTCACACTTCCGCTGATGAGCCTCTGTACCGGTCCACCGCAGGTAGGGCACTCGGAAAGCGGGTCTGCCTTGATTGACTGGTATACTTCAAATTTTCCGCATTGCTCACATCGATAATCATAGTGTGGCATGCATATGACCTCCCACAATGACGTTGCTACGGCGTCTGGCGATATGGGTCTTCCCAGCCAAACTATCCACAATGTTACCTATCGTCCCGTAAAAGTGTCAAGCCCCGCGGAGGGACCCCTCCCAGCTGCCTTCGTGTGATAGACTTGTTGCAAGACCTGGGCCGGGTTACACTAGAAGAGAACCAAGGTCATCCATTGCATTGAGCGACCGTACGTCCCGGGTCCGGGTGGTCTTTCATGGTCGAGCTTGTGCGACGACCGTCGCTGAAGTGGCCGGAAGCTGCGCTATTGGTGAAACGAGCCACTTTTCGGATTCTCACCCCGGGGCGAGCGTCAAAGACGTATGAACCGGGGTAACAGGCGGTGTCGCGCGCATATATCTTTACCGCCACAAGGGGTGCAGCACCTTGACAGGCACACCGGTGTGAGTAGGGGTGTGCGGGACGACTTTCGCTTCTTCAAGGAAGATTTGGCCGCTAATCATCCGGCACCGGAGCGCGCAAGCAGACGTTTGGTTGGATCGCACCGCCCTCGGTGTTTTTACGGCCTGCAACCGGAAAGGTGCTTGACCTCTTCAGAAGAAGCCATCAATCAGTCTGTTCCCGATTCGAGACTCTCGTTCGCCTCTTTGGTGTGCATGCGGCACATCAACTCAGGCTTCGCATTATAAGGAGGACATTACTGTGGTAAACAGTGAGAATTACACATTTGAGGAGATTCCATTAGTCGAAGCGCATGAATTGGTAATGGATTACCGTGTCAACCCTCAGGAGTATGTGCGGGCGCTGGACGGGCTATCTCTCAATATCTGGCGCGGAGAATTCGTCGCCATCCTGGGCCCTGAAGGATCCGGCAAGAGCACACTGATCCAGCTTCTTGGCTGCCTTGATCGTCCCACCTCCGGCACCATACGCATCGACAATGAGACGGTGACCGACCTGCCAACCAACCGTCTCGCAGGCGTGCGAAGAGACAAGATGGGTTTTTTGTTTCAGACCCATCATCTCGTTCCTACCCTGGTGACTATTGAAAACGTCATGCTACCGTTGCGCTATCGCAACATGTCTCACAGGGAGGCTGAACAGCTCGCCGGAGAATGGCTCGTGCGTGTAGGTCTGCACGACCGTATGTACCACAGACCCTCGGAACTCACGGGCAGCGAGCAGCAGCGCGCCGCGTTGGCTCGGGCCCTGGTAAACGATCCGCTGATCATCTTTTGTGATGAACCCACCGCTGAATTGAGCATGGATGCCGCTCAAGAACTGATAGAGCTGATGCGCGGACTGAACTACGAGTTTGGCCAAACTTACGTACTGGCCACCGAGTCCGAGGAGATAGCGGCCATGTGCGACCGGATCGTGAGAATCGACGCAGGGAAAGTGACGGCGGACACCGGCTTGCCTATCGCCTCTTCCAACGACGAGAATCCCGACCCACAGACAAGCGAAGAATCCTGAAGGTTTTCGCCGTATCTTGATGCTCTCTACGGTGTTACTCGCAAGAACTGCTTGGAAACGCTATTGCACAGACCGTTGCCGATGGCCTTTGTTATCTTGCAGGCGTGAGCAGGGGTGTTTCAGAACACTCCTGCTGACTCGCCTAGCAACATCCAAGATTTGAAGAAAGGAGTCCCGGTAGTTGATCCGGCTCAAGATCTACGGCAGACGCCAGTGAGCGAAATGGTACATCCGTGCCGTTTCTTGTTAGGGCTTAGGATCCGTGATTGGCTACGACAATCTCATGTCCCGTCTCGCCCCGGATGAATCCTTACACGATCATGGCACCGTTCGGACTGAGCACTTGTCCGGAGATATAGCCCGCCTCCGGAGAGACCAAGAACGCCGTGGCCGCCGCGATTTCCTCGGGCTGCGCCAAGCGCCCCATGGGTACGCTCTCAGCCAAGGCGTTGAGTTCCTCCGGACTATAGACGTCCAGCATCTCGGTAGCCACCGCGCCCGGCGCGACTACATTGACCGTAATACCCGCACTGGCCACTTCTTTGGCCAAAGCCTTGGCAAAGCCGATCTGCCCGGCCTTGACCGCAGAGTAAGCCGCTTCATTGGCCGCGCCGACCATGCCCCAGATCGAGGAAATGACGACAATGCGCCCCCAGCCTCGACGAATCATCGCCGGTAAAACCCCTTGACTCAACAAAAAGAGGGCCCGCAAGTGAACTTTCATGAGCGCGTCCCACTCATCCACCCGCGTGTCGAGCACCAGTCGCTCCAGCGAAAACCCGGCATTGTTGACGAAGATGTCGGGGGCACCGAGACTCATCGCGGTCTGCTCTAACAACCGTCTGCAATCATCGACGTTTGCCAGATCAGCGCCTATGGCCACCGCCCGACCGCCGGCCTTCACGATACGCGCCACCACCTCGTCGGCCTCGGCCTGACGCTGTCTGTAACCGACGACTACGGCCGCCCCCTGCTCGGCCAGCCGCAGTGCTATGGCTTTGCCGATGCCTCGACTCGCCCCTGTCACCAAAGCGACCTTACCCGCCAACGACTTCGGAACCATCACAACACCCCTGGAGAATTACAGCTGACGTAGATGAAAGCCCCCGTCGATGTTGATGACTTCACCGGTCGAATAAGGCAACGCATCTGAGGCAATGGCCACAACCGCTCGAGCGAAGTCTTCGGGAGTACCCCAACGCTTGATAGGGAGCAAACCACCCTCGATCAGGGCGTCATATCGGTCTTTCACCGTGGATGTCATGTCAGTGGCAATGATGCCTCCGCGGAGCTCATAGACAAGTATGCCGTACTGGGCCAAACGGGCGGCAAACAACTTAGTCACCATGCTTAAACCGGCTTTGCTGATACAATAATCTCCGCGATTGACAGATGCAGCGTATGCCGACACCGATCCGATGTTGATGATCTTCGGCCGGGCTTGAGGATCCCGCTGAGTCAGATCGATCATGTGCCGCGCCACCCGTTGAGTCAAAAAGAACGGGGCCTTGAGGTTGATGCCAACTAACCTGTCGAAGCTCTCTTCTGAGGCCGTCAGAATGTCCTCGCGCTTTAAGGGGGCCACTCCGGCGTTGTTGACGAGGATGTCGATACGCCCGAACCTCTCCAGCACCTCCTCAACAAAGGCCTCACGTTGCCGATCATCTCCGACATCCGCTCCGAAAGCGGCGGCCGGCACACCCTTTTCCTCCGCCAAGCGCACCACTTCTTGCGCGGCCTCGCTGTTGCGGGCGTATCCTACGGCCACTCCAAATCCTGCTTCAGCAAGGCCCAGAACGATTCCCCGTCCAATCCCTCGACTTCCTCCGGTGACTAAAGCAATCCGTTCTGACACTCTTGTAGCTACCACCTTTCATCGACCGGCGAACAACAGCCGCCCGATCCGTTTGTCAGCGCAGTCGCAGCAGCATGTGGGCTAGTTTATCGCCAAGAAAGATCCCCACGATGCCGAGAACTCCGGCCAGCTTGCCCGGAGCGGGAAGCGGCAGGCCCATGGCTGCAAAAACGACTCCAATCGCCATGCCTACGAGAAGCGAGATAATCAGCTCCCGCACGCGCCTTCACCTCTCAGTCTGCCGCATCCAGATGGCCGAGCTTCTTCAGAGCTTTGATCATGGCCTGAGTGCCTTCTTCACTACCTCCCTCGGCGGCCACGGCCCTAAACAGCTGTTGCACCAAGGCTGTGCCCGGCAAAGGCAGATCAAGATGAGCAGCCGCCTCCAAGGCCAACCGCAGGTCTTTCATTTGCCATTTTACCGAGAAACCGGGAGCATAGTCTCCGGCAATCATCTTGGGACCGAGGTTCTCAAGCATCCATGAACCCGCCGCGCCTCGGGTTATGATGTCGAGCACCAAAGACGGATCAACTCCGGCCTTCATAGCCAGACACAAACCCTCTGCCGCAGCCAGAATGTTGAGTCCACAAACCACCTGATTACACAGTTTCACGGTCTGACCCATGCCGTGAGAGCCCACATAGCGGATTGTCTTACCCAGGATTTCAAACAGAGGCCGGCAGCGATCGAACACTTCTTGCTCGCCACCAACCATGATCGACAGCGTTGCCTCCACGGCACCTTTTTCTCCCCCGCTTACGGGAGCATCCAGCATGTGTACGCCCTTCTCGGCGCATTTAGCCGCAATCCGTCGGGTCACTTCCGGCGAAATGGTAGTCATGTCGATGATGATCAATCCTGGCCGGGCCCCTTCCAACACGCCTCCCGGACCCAGGATAACCTGCTCCACATCCGGGGAGTCACCCACCATCGTAAACACCACGTCCGAATGGCGGGCAACACCCGCCGGCCCTGTCGCTCGTCGGGCACCCTGTTCAACGAGTTGATCGACAGCGCCGCTGCTGCGATTCCATACTGTAAGTGAGTATCCAGCCTTGAGCAGATGACTGGCCATCGGCCGCCCCATGATACCTAACCCTATGAAGCCTAGCCTTTCCCGCATGTTTCAACCTCCTAGGATATCCTGTATGATCTTGTTCATTGCTGATGCCATTTCCCCTTCTTGCGCCGAATGGCTCCACGTGTTATCCTGATTCCGACACCGCCGGGTCCGTGAGGAGAATTGGCGGTTTTTCCGCGTCCCGGGTGGTGTGAAATGAATATTCTTGAAAGAATGTCAACCCTGTCCACTTGGACGGTCTGCGCTGTCATAGCGCTGATCAGCTCTTTACCGATATGGGCGACATCGAATTCGCCCTTCTGGTTTAGCAGCTGGGAAGAGCTCCGATGGGAAGGTGTCGTTCGTCAAACCACTGTCCACAACTGCGGCCCAGCAGCATTATCCACCCTCTTGAACATAGCTTTTTCCGACTCCGTGCCTCCCGAGCAACTGGCTCCGGCCGATCAGCCCAGCTCAATGATGCTTCTGCGCGATGCGGCCAAAACCCGCGGCTACATGGCCGTAGGCATGCGTATGACCCTCGAGGACCTTTGTCGCTACATTCATGAGCAACAGCACCCCGCGCTCGTACGCATACTTGCGCCAACCCCTCACTTCACTACCGTGACCGGTATTATTCCCGGGCGGATCATAACCCGTGACCCGGCTTTGGCCCGTGTAGGCTGGGAGATCGACGAGTGGAAAAGCATCTGGAGCGGTCTCGCGCTCTTGGTGCAAGGTCCTGCTTCCTTCGAACCTGCATTCCTGGACGACGAGGCGCTCTACTTGGATATCTTGGCCCTGCTCATGCGGCAAAAGGACCGCGGAAGCGGTCTGTCGCTACTGATGCGCCGGAGGTGGCAACCATGCGGGTGATATCGCCGTGCACAGCCGCGCTGGCCGCCGCCATCATCTTCTTGCTGTGCGGAACCGGCGTGGCTGAGTCTCCTGCCTGGTTTTCATTGATCCGACCCCGACAAGCCTTTGTCACCTATACGGTCGGCTTCGGTACAGCCCATTGGGATGATTCCTATCCCGAACGGTGGAGCCGTGTTGAATCCCGATTGGTGGAATACATCTGCGGAATACGGGTGTTTTTTTACCCGCTGAACACGACGAATCATGCGCTTGTGCTCGACGCCGAAGTAAGCCAAGCCAGAGAACGGAGCACTTTGTTCACCTGGACACCCGACGGTCCAATGTCGGTCGCTCTCACCCGTGACACGGGGCTTGTCCCCCACCTGCGCCTGGCCTGGCAGCATGAAGCTCTCACCCCGCTGTTGAGATACGGACTCGAGGTGGGCTGCACTCTGAATTATGCCTCAGACCGTTTTTCCCGCCCCGAGGCTTCCATCTGGGTGGCACGAGTCTATGAACCTGCAGTTGTCTCGTTCACCGTTGCCCAGCGCGGCCAGGAAGCGGCCACGGTGAAAGCAGGTGTAGAGATGGTCCTGAATCGACGGCTGGCCTTGGGCACCGGCCTTGTTTGGGTGCAACCGGTCGACACAAACGGAGTCGCTCGAACGAGCATGGAGATGGCGGCGACAATTCGCCGTGATGATCATACCGGGTGGAGTCTGATCGTCACATGGGGAAGGCAAACGCAGGGGGTCATGCTGAGTCGGAATCTCCCGTTGCGCTGAAGCTATTTTCAGAAGCGTAACCCTGTACTGACGGAGATGGTGACCTCCTTGCCCTTGGCTAACAGTTCGAGCAGATTGCGGCTGCCGATATCCAGCGTCAGAGGACCCAGTCGAAGACCGAAACCTCCCGAAAAGCTCAGCCGCTCCTCATAGGTGGAGTACTTGACTCCCAGTCGGATGGGAAGTCGTTCCCAGGGGGTCAGCTCTGAGGCCAATACGATCTCGTGGTGGCCGGCCATGGGACCCAATAGCCTTTTGGCGTACTGCAATGACCAGCGTACACCTTCGGACGGCTCCAGGCTGACCCCTGTTCTCACGGTCAAAGGCAGATCCCAGTAAGGCCGCGCACTACTTTGTCGCGTTTCAGCCTGCTCATAGTGTCCCTCGCCACTCTCGGGATCGACCCGAAGCTCGAAGGTTGTCTCCGTGACATCCCGCCACCAGATGCGCCCCAGATCGACAACGCTGACATCAATGGCCAATTGAGGAGTCAAACGAAACCACAGACCGAAATTGGCGGAGAGACCATGACCTGATTCAGAATGCGCAATGACGATGCGTCCGTCTCCCAACTTGCGGTAGCTCTCACCATCCCACACAATGTCGACAGCAGGTCCTTTTACCTCGGCCCGTCCGTAGCCCAGGCCGTGAACATAGCCGAGCATGCCGCCCATGTGAAAACCGTCTATGTGCAGGATTTCCGCAAGCCAAGGGTCCGTGTAGACACTCCCGATGTATCCCTCGCCGAAGACGACTCCTTCGGCTCGGGTTCCTTCCAAAAAATACCCGTGTTCCGGCTCACCGCCCATCAGCAACAGTTGAGCCGCGCCAGCACTCATCTCTCCTTCGATGTGTCCGCGAACGGTTACACCAAAAGCCCTCGTGCCCCACGATCCGTGCGCTCCTCCACCCACGCCCAAAGTCCAGTGGGCGCCGCCTTCTTGCTGCACATCATTGAGTATGGCGGACAGTCTCTCGGAATCCGAAGCGCCGGACAACAGCGGTATCAAGTGTTCAGCCGACAGACAGTTTGAATGAACAGACAACGAGAAAGGGGTTATCCAAAACTGCATACGATGATCGGTTTCACCCAGAGCCGCCGGGTTCCACGTCATATCATCGGCCTGGCCGGCATGCGGACTTCCTATCCCACCGAGACCTGCCAGTGAGCCTGACGAAATCGAAGTTGCTAACGCGGGAGAGCAACAGCCGGCAACAACTTGCATAACGAGAAAAAACACTAAGAGTCTGACGGTCGGCACACCTGCTCACCCTTTCGCAAAGCGCGTGTTGCGTCCCATCCCTCGGGATATGCAAGCGCGGTGCCTCACATCCCCAACCACTCCATGGTCCCGTTATAGACCGCAAGGAGTGTCCGCACCAGACGCCTCGGTCCTGCTTTTCCTCGTCTGTCGGTCGACTCCCGGGGACTGGCCTCTAGGCGGTCTTCAGCGGCTATTTCGCAATACCGCGCCATGACGGAATCAGGGTCGAGACCCAGACCGCGAGCGTAGGTACGCAAGAAAGCGCGCTTATACCCCCCTTGCGGAAGCGCTTCGAAGTGCCCCTCTTCGATAGCTACTATATAGTTCAGGCTGATCTTGGTCAGCTCCTGCAACTCGGTGCGGCTGATGCCTTTTCCTTCACGTTGACGACGCAGCCATTCACCCAACTCCTTCAAGGCACGGCCCTCCCCTCTGTGGTGCAACTATGTGCCCATGGTGGTTTCTTGTTGCAAAGAGCCCTTCCTCCACCCAATCTCCGTTAGTCGACAAAATACGCCAAAGGTCCTAGACCGACACCCACTGTCGCGCTATGGCGATTTCCCCAGCATAGTCTCGTTCTTTCTCCACGGGAGTCTCGATGACCACCCCTACACCCGGGAAGATGTCGGATGTAAGAAAGAGTCGGAGATTGTCCGCACCGATCTCGCCCTGACCCAGAAGTTGATGTCTGTCCTTTTTGTCTCCGAAGGGCATCATGCTGTCATTGAGATGCACCAGCTCCACCTTGCTGCGGAATTCCTCCCTCATCAACTCGCTTTTTACTTCATCCCAGTGCTCGAAGTCCAAGACTCCGCCGGCAAAGGCATGACAAGTGTCAAAACAAAATCCGACGCGATTGGAGAAGGAGAGTCTCTCATGGATTGTCAGAAGCTCGTCGACCGTTCGACCGAGTTCACTTCCCTGCCCCGCCGTATTCTCCAACAGAATCCGTGTCGGTCCCTCATAGCGCTGCATGATCTCATCGATCGCCTCGATCATCAGCTCCAGTCCGCGCCTCTCACCTTGGCCCACATGCTTCCCGCAATGTATGACCAAACCTGACGAACCATAGGCATCCGCAATCTCCAGATCATTAACAATCGAAGCGATGGTAGTCTCTCGCAATTCGGGATCGCCCGTCGAAAGATTCGTCACATACGGTGAGTGAGCCACGGTAACAATGTCCAGCTCTCTCGTTTCCTCGTACTCTTTCCGCAGCTGAACGGGATCGAAGGCTTTCAGGCGGTAACTCCTTGGGTTTTTGGGGAAGTACTGGACTATCTCAGCTCCCAACTCCTGTCCGACACGAAGCATAGCCGCGAACCCTTTGCTTATACTCAAATGACAGCCAATGCGCACGGAGCACCTCTTTTCTACACATCTGTTTCCCCGGCACTCAAAGTCTCGCTGACTCACGCAGGTACGGCAGTCATACAGGCGAATACTCCCCTACAGATGGTGGCCTGAGGAGGTAGGCCTGTGGCTCTTTCCTTGATAGGCTTTGTGCTGACGCTCGTTGTCCTCTATAAGCTCATCTCTTTCGCCGTCCGTAGGCTTGTCTACACTTTCTACGAGATCGAAGCCAGTATGACGGGGCGACAATTCGTGCACCGCGTTGCTGATCCAGAGGTTAACCAAGTCATGGCCGATGGTCTTGCCGCTTTTTCACCGGGTTACTGGTATCTTGCGGCAGGCGCCTTGGCTGCCGGTGTCACCGTATTATCCGTTCCTTTTTTCCACTTGCTGTACGCGCTTTGGGTGCGCCTCATCATGGCCTTTACCGACCCGCCCCACTATGCCGCGCAGGTTCTCGGTACCAGTCTGCAACAAATACGCGGCTACATGCCGCGAGTGGTCATCAACTTCGTCGCCCTGATCTTCGTCGGCATATACTACGCCAAGAAAAGACGTCACTATCTCATTCAAGGGGTTACACGACGTATTCTTTGGTGGCAGATCTCAGCCGTAGAGGTTTTCGGAACCGTCTTAGGCTGGACGCTTTACTTCGTGGCGGCCATGCTGCCCCGGCGCATCGATGACGGATGGACCAATTTCGCCGGATTGCTCAGTCTAGCCGGCGGCTGGATGTGGGCCTTTTCGGGATTAGTGATCAGTATGTATCTGCGCGCCGCACAAAACGCCGTTCTTTGGGTCGTCTTCCGATATAGATGGTCAGAGGCGATTCCTCCCATCGTGCGCATGATGACAGTGCGCCGGCTCTCCATGCCGCAGACTGTGGTCAAAGAGATAGAACTTGACGAACCCAAGGGCCGTGCCCGGATTCAAGCCCAGCTGGATCCGATCGATGCGGGTCGCCTTCACGACTCTCTGTTGGCTATACCCGGATTGCGTGACCCTCAAATAACCGCCTTGGGAGCACCGCCGGACATGCCCGGCCGCATTCCGGTCGATCTTCCGCCGCGCATGCGACCACTCCCACCGCGGGTTTTCAGGCGCCCGGAGGGGCCTCCCAAAGGCTACGGTGCCGAGTTCGAACTGCTGCCCACAATTAACGATCCGGACGATACTCCCGACACAAAAAAGACCTCAAAGAACGCTAAGAACGACGCAACGTGAGACAGACGACTTCAGGAGGGCAAAACAGCCGCAATCTCAGTTTAGCATAGCCCACACCCGTGCTGACATGGATGTGTAACGATCCTTCGCGGATAAGGCCTGAGGCATAACGCCGACCCAACCGATCATTGGTATAGAGGGCTCCCCAATAGGGAAGACATACTTGTCCGCCGTGGGTATGTCCGCACAGCAACAGATCAACTCCGGCCGCCTTTGCCTCGGGAAATATCTCAGCGGAGTGGGAAAGCAGAATGCAGGGCGATGAGACCGTAGCCAAGGCGCCGGCCAGATCACTGGAGGCAAAATGAGGATCGTCGATGCCTGCCACGTGAAGTGTCTTGCCCTGACGATCCAAAGCGATGCTCTCGTTACGCAACACCGTAATACCGGTCTCTTCAAGCACACTCTGAATCCTCTCAGGCTCCTCCAGATCGTTATCTCCCAACACGGCGATCACCTGACGGCCGTCCGCCAGGGTCTCAGCGACCTGACGAAGAGAGTACAATCGTCTCGGATGATCGACGTAATCGCCTGTCAAAAGGATGAGATCCGCCTCGGCCAGCGCCACTGACGCCAGAAGTCTCTTTTCATATCTGGCATCTGAACGCAGGTGCAGGTCCGTGAGATGCAACAGGCGCAGGCCGTCAAACTCGGCAGGCAGATCGGCCACGGGAACCTGTCTGTGACGCAACAACAGATCATACGGCTCGATCATGGTTCCCCTGACAAAAAGATGCACCGCTAACAGCGCCAGACACAGGTAGATGACACTCACGAAAGGCCCTCCCGCTTACAGCTCATCCGGAAAGCCGCGCGTCGCACGATAGGCGATGGCATAGAGCCTTTCAGCGTATCGCGCCGATATATCCCGCCAACTCATCCTCCGGCCGTTCCAATGCTCCAACAGAGCGCGCTCCTCGTCAAGCCGTTTTTTAACGCGGGGGGCTATGGAGGCGTGGAAATGCAACACAGGTGCGACAACCGTCCTCATATCATCTAGAGGCACAACTCGCGCCAAGAGCAAGTCGCCTCTCCTCAGCGCACCGAAAGCCAACGGCCAAAACACGGTCACATCTTCTTGTGTTCCCAAGACGCGAAGGACGAGTTCATCCGTCAACTCAGAGTCTTCGGAGCTGACAAACGATGCGGCATCCACGACGTAGTACATGGGGTGGCAATTGCGCCAACCCTGCAACTGTTGCGCGTCAAACGGAGATAAATCTCCGCTGGCTAAGACCTCCTCCAGTACGGTCCGTCCGCCCCTCACCGGGATCTTCCAGTCGAAGTGGAACCAGTCAACAAAGCAACCGTACCAGAAAGGATCCTCGGCGGAACAACCTACCTGTCGCAGGAAATACTCGTGAGCCCTGTCCGAGAGTTGTTCCAGCTCTTGCGAAGAGGTGACCACCACATTTCGCAAGGCAAGTAGGCGTTCGGCGACCTCAGCTCTCAAAACGGAAAATCCCTCGACGATCAGCTCTTCCGCATCTGCCGACATATCTCGTTCAGTAACCGCTCGCAGACGGGTCAGCAACCCGTCCACGGGATGCTCAACGCAGTAGCGGTCATCAAACTGCTTCACATCGAGTTCATCGGTTATCATGGCAGCATTACGGTTAACGGACGCCGAGGTCACTCCGTACAACTCGGCCAAAGTCGAAGCGCGAAACCGCCATCCTTCTATCCGGCCCAGCACTACGTGCACTGCCGCTGCCCATACGGCAACCTTGCGAATACGCGGCGAGCGCACGCGACAAAAATCAGACCAAAGCCACATAGCGCTGTCAATGTGAGCCTCACTCGCTCCCGTCATCTTCAGCACGCTACAAAACAGATCGGCGACCTGAGCCTGACGCTCCGTTGGATACTCCGGTTTACTCAATGCCGCGGGAATCATCGGCACCGATGCCAACAGCTCGCGTTCTTCGCTGTCCGTTGAACCGTCATCACCTCCTATGCCATTCCATGCCGCGGCGGCTTCAAAACGCCGCTCCGGCCATGTCTCGCCGTGTCTGCCGACGAGGGCCGGTCGTAACCAAGACCCCGGCTCAATCCCGCTGTCTTCACAGCGCTCGATGACATCCAGGCGGTGACGCACCGCATGGCCCAATCGAGAGGCCACGATCCGTTTGGCCGCATCGATCTCTTCTGCCGAAAAACAGGTAATCGTCAAGCGATCCTTGTCAACCCGGAGACTACCGGGCATATCCGGCCAAGTACGCTCCTTCGAAACCCCTTCCAGATCCTTCAGCCATCGGCAGGCCAGTTCATTGCCGACCGCATCACGCATATTCTCGACACCGATGCTTTTGTCCGTCACGTCAAAGAAAGCCCGCCAGCGATACCGGATTTCACCTCCGGAGCGTATGTCATCGCCAATGCTTTCGATGAGATCGTTAAACACAAAGCCCTGCTCTTGCAGAAACTCGTTCCAGTCGCCGCCTCTGTTTTTTTTGTAACGCCTATACTCACCGCGCAAGATCTGCAACAGGCGTTCCCGATACGAAGAGGGCAACACTGTAACCCCATAGGGCATCTCCCACAGTTCGCCCACTCGCAGCAAACGCCCGACTAACAACCGCCCTACAGCGGGAATGCCCTGCACGTTCACGGGAGCGGGAGGGAGAATCACATACTCGCCGCCCAATAGCAGATCGCGCACCTTGATCGTTCCGCGATCAATGGCCTCAATCTGCAGCAATGTCATTCTCGACTCCTGCCAAGCCTCAAGAAGATGTCTTTTGCGGCATGACAGCGAAGTGGCATACTCCATGCCGAAAAGCTCAATCAGCCGATGCCCGTGACTCAGACGGTAGTCATGGACAAACCATTCCATAAATCGACCGAAGGCCTGTGGCTCCAGTACATCTTGCATCTCGTCGGGGCCCTCTCCAAAGAAGAAGACAAAGGCCTTCTCGAATTCACTGTTGAAACGAGGTTTGGCCGCATAGCGAGAGAGCTTTGTGCGCAGATCTTGGGCGGCTTCATGCCAAGATTGCCGCTCACCGCATTCCATTCGCACATCGCCTCCCGGAATCAGCATCGAATGAAAGACATACTTCGTCGCTTGTCTTTGGACATCCTTTTCCTCGAGACAACACAACACCCGTGGTGCCCGCTTTCCATGCCATCAGTTTGTGCAAACCGATCGCTATCGGTTACAATATCCGAGATAGATTTCCTATGGGAGCGTCGTCTTGGCAGAACAGCGCTATCGCACCAACAAGATAAAACGCAGGCACGGTGTTATCGATGGACTATCGCCCATTCTTGAGGCCATGGCCAAGTGCCCGGACATCGCCCAGATCAATCCGGGGAGGATCAGTGCCAGCCGCCGCTCCGGAAACCATGGCATCACTGTGCAATATTTCACTCCGAGCGGGTTGAAATTGCTGGCCCGCAATTCCTCCGGTATACAGGAGATTTTTGTCGTCACCTCCGAACCGGAGGTCGTAAAGCAATGGCTCATGGAAGCCGGACTGATTCAAGAGGCGAAGAACAAGCGGACCGGGCTGAAAAAAGACGCCGATCCACAGCGACCGCGCTCCAAATCGGCATCCTCCCGTAATAAGAAAAGACAAAGGACAAGCATACTGCCGCCGCAGGATTCTTCAGCAGACGTCTCCTTCACGAATGAAAAGCCCCCAATGACGGTCTCTGACCGTCTTCCTCGAGATACAGTGGACAAGCTGCGACAATTGCCGCGGCATAGGACCTCTGACATCTCAGGGGCGCGCTTGAACGGGGCGAAAAGAGCCCGCAATCCCGCTCCTGTCAGGCGAAAAAGCCAGACTGCGCCGGAGAAGAATCCGTTGGAAGTCTGGCTTGATCAGGTAAGTGACGATGATATCCGTCGCTTGGCCGACAAACTCAAAGGCACCGACATCTGAGAACGCTCTACATCCGCAGTCCGCTTTCCATGGCGGTCACCACCGGACCGTATTCGGCCGGCTCTGAAAGCTGCGCCGTGATCGACCCGTCCTCTGTCTCTTGGTCCACATGGTAGGCGATGAGTATGACATCCCGACCCGTTTTCTGGGTCAGTCGCAGCTCCAACTGCCGAATCTCCTCTACATCGGTCGGATCCAAATCAGCAAAAGGGTATCCTTCCATTAGTACGCCACTCCTTTCACTGGGCTTGTAGGCCCGACTTTATCTCACCTTTAGTCTGTCCCGACACATGCAGGAGAACACCTTCCGGTGTCAAAAGCTTCCGTGTAGCCGTCTAACTAGTCGGAATATGACCACTGAAGGGAGAGTCCTCACTTGTCAAGAGCCCGCCTTGGGGTAGCGCTAGTTGGTTGCGGCCGTGTCGCACCTAACCATGCCATGGCCATGGCCGATCATGTCCATGATCTCCGTCTCATTGCCACATGTGATCTAGTACAAGAAAAAGCCGAAGCCATACGCAGCCGCTATCTGCAGGAACTCTCGAAAAGATCGCCGGAGATAACCCCGGAGCCTGTCCATGTGGTGCAAGACTACCGTTCCGTGCTCGACAACCCGGCTGTCGACATAGTCGCTATCGCCACGGACAGCGGATCCCATGCCAGGATCGCTATAGACGCCCTTGAGGCCGGCAAGCATGTCTTGGTGGAAAAACCTATGGCTTTGGACACCAGGGATGCCCGGCGTATGAAAAAGATCGCCGAAGATCGGGATTTGAGGTTGGGCCTGTGTCACCAAAACCGCTTTAACCCGCCCGTGCAGCTGTTACGGCGCAAACTGGAAGCGGGTGAACTGGGCAAACTGTTGTACGGGACTATCAATGTGCGCTGGAGCCGTGACGACAGTTACTACGCCTCCGATGACTGGCGAGGCACCTACGCACACGACGGAGGCTGCCTTATGAATCAATCCATCCACGGCATTGATTTGTTGCTGTGGATGCTCGGCGAACCGACACGGGTGTATGCGGAGACTGACACCTTCCTGCGCTCCATAGAAGCCGAAGATACCGCTGTGGCGGTCGTCCGTTTCCGCAGTGGCGCCATGGGTATTATCGAAGGGACCACGTGTATCTATCCCACTAATCTTGAGGAGACACTCAATATCTTCGGCTCAACAGGCACTTGTTGCCTGGGCGGTATCGCCATAAACAAAGTGGAGACCCTGATTACCGCTCAGAGCAATTCCGACTCTAAAGCAGATGGAGTCTCTCAGAAGGTCGATTCCGTATACGGCAAGGGGCACTCTCCCCTTTACAAGGACTTCGCCGATGCCGTTCGCACAGGAAGACAACCCTATATTGACGCTGAAGCGGGACTCAAAGCCGTGGAGATGGTCCTGGCTATATATAAATCGGCGGCTTTGGGCGAGCCAGTCAGCTTTCCTTTGGGAGACTACTCCACTTTGGAGGCTAAAGAGGACTATCTGCGCCACCGACGATGAAGAGCCGGAACCGCAAACCAATCATTATATGAGATGCCTTTCGAATAAACGGCGGCGGAGAGGGTTTTGTCGGCCCTCTCCGCCTCTGTCGTTCGGGTACCTACGGGCATTTTGATTTTTGAACTATTTTTTAAAGAGGCGCAACACCAACGGATCCAGAGGTCTAACACAGTACTTGCCGATCAGCCAGGTGGTACAAAACCACCAGAGACTGACACGCAGCCGGTGAGTCAACCCGGTAAACGGGTTTGCTCTCAGGGTGACGATGTTGAACGTCACGGTCATCATCGTCGCCCACAGGTAGGGAAAGAAGGCTTCCGAAGTTACAAACTCCTTGACACTCACCGACTAATCATTCCAATGACGGATGATCTGAGAGACCGCCCCTTTGAGGGCACCCAAGTTGGCACCGACGAAACAAGAGATGGCAGTGTCAGCAGCTGTAGCGACCAGGCTGGCACCGGTGGCCACCGCCTGTACGGTGGCAAACGCACCGCCTACGGCCCCCCAGGCGGCTCCTTCGGCCACGGCCGTAGCCAGCCCCGATAGGCTGTGATCCTCAGCCCCGGTCGCATATGAGAAGGCCGCGGATACCGCTCCCGTGATGGCACCACTGACGATTAGACTCCACTCGCCGTCTGCCTCGGCCAACTCCTCATCGGTCAACGGGGTGCCATAGCTTTCCAGAAGACCGCTCACAGCATACGCGGGACTCATCGTCGCCAACGCCATCAACACCGACAACAGATACACCAAGCAAGAATTTCGCATCCGTAGCTCACTCCCTGCTCCCTCACGGCGGCTGACTGCACAGCATCACCATAGCAGCCGTTTACTGCGGAAGCAAAGTTCCCCGGAGGGGACTGGTGGGCCCTAGGGCGTAAACCGACAAATCCCGTCTGTGCCGAAGATCCATTTTTCCCCGGATTCCCAACTCTTACGACTCCACTCGCCCAGATGAGATTAAAATGACTTCCCCTACGCAGGAAAAACCTTACTCGTCAAGAAATTTTGGCTCACGACTACTTCATCAACCCGGAGGTAATAGCGTGCGCACATCCAAACTGACTGCGTTACTTATCGGCTTCATATCTCTTGTCGCCGTTCTCGCGGCTTCACTTATCGTCGGAGCGGAAGAACAGACGACAGTTGTTGCTGCAGCCGATTCAGGCGTCCCGCGTCTTTCTCTCGAACAGACTCTCGAACTGGCTCTACAGGCCAATCCGAACATTATCATCACGGATCTGGCGGTCAAGGAAGCGGAACTCAGACTGAAAGAGGCGCAAGTTAATCTACGTATCACAGTCACTCCCCAACAGCTCGAAGAAGCACAAGCGGCCTTGGAAGCGGCACGAGCTGAAGCCCTGCTTACCCGCCAAGCACAGATGCAAACGGCTCGCGAACGCTACATCAGTGTCCTGAAGGCTCAGCATACACTGCGCCTGGCGCACGCAGGCGTTGAGCAAGCGGAGCGTCAATTAGCTTTGGTACGGGAGAGGCTTTCCGCCGGATTGGCTACGGACACCGATCTGTACTTGGCCGAAGATAATCTGCGTCGGGCCCAGATCACTTTGCGGCAAAGTCAAGCGTCTCTCGAATCGGAGCGTATCCGGTTCAACCTTCTGCTTTCCCGGGACCTGCGCGCTGATTTCGAACTGATAGACGACATCCAAAGCGAGATTCCCTCCTGGGACTTGGAGGCCGACACGGATACCGCCTTGGCCAACCGACTTGATATCCAAGTTCTGGAACGGTCTCTTGAGTTGGCCAAACGCAACCTGGCCGCCGCCGATCCCAGCTATACACCGAAGGCGCAGATCGAGCGTTTGGAAATGGCCGTCGAGAAGGCCCAGATCGCTCTCGAGCAAGCCCGTGCCCGAGTCATACTTGAGACCCGCGATGCCATTTTGAACCTCGAAATGGCTCGGATCCAGGCGGACTTGGCCGCCGAAGCGTTCGAGCACCAGCAAAGACTTCTTCAGGTAGCCGTGTTGCGTCACGAAAACGGTCTTATAACCGCGGGCGAGCTGATGGATGCTCAGGCTGCGGCCAATGCGGCCGAGATTCGAGCGGTACAAGCACTATATGATCAAGCCTTGGCAGTTACGCGCTACCTAAATGCCATAGGAGCGGACATCCTGCCAGTGGCGAAGAAATAGAGGGCTCCCATGTTTTGCTTCATCCACAGACGCTTTAACCGACGCTTGTTCTTCACAAGTTGCGGATTGGCTCTTTTGCTGAGCCTATGTGTCGAAGCCCGGATTGACGGTCCGTTCCCGGGCATTGAACTCGGCGAGATAACGATTCCCGGAATCCAGCTTGAAGTGATAAACGAGGCTCTATCCGGGCCCATGCACGAAAAAGCCGTCATGGCCTACGCTAACGCCGCGTCAAGGTATCGGGTGGCTCTGGCGGCCTTGCGTCCTCAACTGCGGGCGTCTGTCCAAGCCGGAGCAGCCTCACCGTTCGGCGACAAAATCGATGCCGGGGTGGCAGCAGGGCCGAGTATCACATTGTCCGTTCCGACAGGACAAGGCCGCACTGAGATCAGTCTGGGTGCAGGCGTGCGTACCGGCTACGCACAACCGATCGGAGCGCAAGCCTCGTTTTCCGTCAAGATGCCTCTGTTATCGGGGCCGGATAACCGCCGCAAAACAGCGGAGCATGAACTCGCTGTGGCCCAAGAGACCTACCTGGCCGACCAACGACAACTGATCGTCCGCGCCATGCAGGCCTATGACGATTTTGTACAGGCAGAACAAGATTTCCGTCTCGCCGCCGAATTGCTGGAGTTAGCAAAACAAGAGTATGGCCTGGCCCTCGAACGCGAGGAACGAGGTTCCATTTCTGCCGCTGAGCTCTTCCGGCTACGCTCGTCACTGAATGCCAGCCTCGATGCCGAAGCCCAGGCACGCAGACGCTGGACCGAGAGCCGCGAAGCTCTGCGAGAGCTGACCACCCGGGACCTCCCGGAATTCACTGACTCCACGGAGCCGATTCGACTGCGCGTTGATCTGCCCGAGACTCCCTCGACTCCGGAAGGCTGGGTAGCCCTCGCCTTGTCACGAAGGACTGACTTGAAAAATGCACGGCAAGCGGTATCGTTGGCCGAAGAAGCGCTAATGACCGCCAGACTGCAAGCCAAAAGAGAAGTCTCTTTCACCGCGGGAGCTCAGTGGCCTCATGAGACAGAGGAAACCTCCACTGATTTTCGTACCCGCGTTCATGCCGGTGTCGAAGCCTCCTTCTTTCTGTGGGACGGCGCGCGCTCGGAAGAAGTCGTAGCCGCGGAGCTTCGACTGGCGGCAGCGAAAAAAGCCTTGGAAGATCTTGAACGAGCCATAGAGCGGTCAGTACATGCAGCCCTGTATGATATCGCTGAAAGCGAACGAGCCCTGCGCCAGGCACGCGAGCAATTGGAACAAGACAAACTGCTGTTGACCGTGGCACAGGAAAGGTTTGAAAGCGGCCTGGGCCTCCAACAGGACGTGATCGCCAGACGGCTCGCCATCGTGCAGCAATCAAACCGTATCCACGCCCTTGAGGCTCGCTTGGCCAGACAGTGCGTGTTACTGTGGCATGCCGTGGGGGCGGATATTCCCGAGATCCAGATCAACATTCCTTGGGACTCCGAAGATCATTGTCCCGGGTGTGAGAACACCGGGGCATAGAAGTTGGTGAATAACCTGATGAGAAAACTCATCTTGTTGTCTTTGGCGCTGCTTATTGCTTTGGGCGCTCCCAGTGTTTCTGCGGCCTTCTTGGAGACGCAATCGCTGGTCAGTGTCGGCTCCGGGTTTGTAATCTGTACAGCTGACACTGCAGTGATCTCCTTGGCCATTGAAAGCACCGCCAAGCAAAGCGGAGTGGCCCAAAACAGGAATCAGACGATCATAGATAGCATCACCCAAGCCCTTCTTGCCCAGGATTTTCCGGGGCTTGAGTTCGAAGTACGTCAAGCGACTTTTTGGGAGACCACTGATCTGACCAGCCGCGAGAAGAACTACAAGGTGAGCTCAGGGCTTGACGTTCGGATCAAAGACCTGGAGCGCGTGGGCGATGTGGTGGACATAGCTTTGAAACACGGAGCAACTTCAGTGCAAGGTGTGCGCTTTGAGCTTTCTGATCTTGAGACCGTGGCCCAAACGGCTCTGAAGATGGCCGTGGAAAATGCCATTGAAAAAGCAAACCTCATCAGTAAGGCCGCCGGTCTTCGCGTCACCATGGTGCGTGAGATGCGCGATGCAAATACCATCAGAGTGCACAACCCCAGTCTGCCGACAGGGGCCTCCATGAGCGAAGCCCCGCTTCCTCCGTTGGCCGGTCCGATATATCGGGGCCAGATTTTGGTTCACGCTGAGGTGACTGTCGTCTTCGATATCGCCTTAGACAAAAGCTTATAGGGACGAAGGCAATGCCTTCGCCAAGTGATAGCCGAAAATGACTCGCATTCCCTCCTCAATGAACGAAGCGCGCGACGATCTCGCGCGCTTCACATATTAGAAAGAAGATGATGCGTGTTCATCGGCCTGGCTATACCGGTCGCAAGCGCTCGGTGCGAGCGGCTGATTGCAGCCAGTGTAGCCAAAATTGGCGATGGTCCACCGCATATTCTCTTGAAAGAAAGGGTGCCGACCGTTTGGCGATCAACCGCTTGGGCATGGCAAGGCGCGGTCTAACCCTTTCGAAGAGGTGGGCGACCCCTTCGACAGATACACGGAATCGAGTCTCCATGAGTCTTAGTCGCTCACTACATCATGAGCAAGGAACCCAAGGCAGTGAACACGGCGAACAGGACGGCTGTTGCAGCCATCATAATCCGCCGCAATCTTCGCCTTTCCTCGATGGATAGATAGCGCATCGCCTTACGTCGGCGATTGATCAGCCATCCCACGTAAGAGAATAGGCCTACAGAGGCGGCAAACATGGTTGCCAAAGTGGCCTGCAATGCGTCCAAACTGTCATCGCTCCCATATGCCCCTAACCCCGCAACGAACTGCGGAGACGTTTTTCGACGTTTTCACCCGAGTATCCTCTAGGACCTTAGCCATGATAGGGGCCCAAAAATTGACAGTCTCTTATTGCTCGCCATGCGTTTGGCCAACTCCAGGGCCCGTCGGCGGCTTTTTCTGGAAAACGGAAGAACTGGCTGTGTCTGGACTGACTCGTTACGCACGATCCGTTCGGGAACGTCACGCACCAGCGAAAAGGCCCGCTCTTCGCCCACGAGAGGTATCAATCGTGAGACATAGGGAGTCAATATAGGGGGACGTCGCTTGGCCGAATGGGCGTCAGAAGCCACGATGTGGGCCATATTGTGAGTCAAAAAGAGCACGGCTGCAAAGCGATTGGCCAAAGCTACCCGCCTGGAAAAGCTGCTAGCCGTGAGCTGGACTAGCACCCCTGCCTCGATAAACGGAATGAGTTCTTCGGGCCGCTCCACAAAGATCGCGTTTCTCTCCGGATGAGCAATTATCGGTGTGATTCCGCGCACCTGCAAATCGAATATGATCTGACTGGTGTATCGAGGCACCTCACCGCTTGGAAACTCCAGTAGGAGATATCGTCCCTGATCACCCAGCGTGAGCGCCATACCTCGTTCAAGGCGCTCTGTCAGATCCGGAGTGGCCATCACCTCAGCTCCGGGCAGAATGTGCAATGACAAACCGGCTTCAAGGACTCGTCTCTGCAACTCACCGGTGAGTTCGATGAGCGTGGAATTGCGGTTGGCGTACCCTGCCCGATCCTCCTGATGTGAGGTAGCCACGATGATCCTAATACCATCCTCCTGGGCCATACTCAGCATCTGTAGGGACTCCTGCCAACTCTCCGGACCGTCGTCAATACCCGGCAACAGATGGGCGTGCATATCGATCATGTGCCCTCGGCCTCGCTTTCACCGGTTCGGGTCAGCACTGCGAGCCAAGTCAACAAGGCCCAGAAAGCACCGCCAACTTCAAGCCCGAAAATCGTATTGTCAACCATTTCACGCACTATCAGTGCAAAGAGCGTACAAGATAATGCCCATACCAACATTCTTGACACGGATCCTGTCTGAACTGTCTGCATCCATCTCCATACGGAATGAGCAACCGCGGCCAAAATGATCAGGAAGGCTGCGGTTCCAAGCACTCCAACCTCCGTCAGCAGTCCCAAGAAAAGATTGTGAGCAAAGGAGACGGGATATGTAAATCCCCCTTCAATGGCCTCGATCGGTCGATAGGTTTCAAACTCATGCATAAAAGTACCCGGCCCTATCCCCAGTAGCGGATGGTCCCTCCACATGGCCAAAGATCCTTGCCAAATCCATATGCGCACGGTGTAAGCGCTGGGAGCAAGGATGCTGAGAAAGCGTTGAACAAGCCTTGGATTTCCGCGAATGCCAAGCAGACAGAAAGCCGAGGTAGCCACGACAGCCACTACGCCGCGCAAGGACCGCAGGTTATAAAGAACAAAGCCCACAGCAAAGCCAACCCAGGCCCCGCGTCCTTGGGCCATAATGAAACTCCACAACATGATCAACCAATTTCCCAGGCGACACAATCTCAGCCAGATTGACTGCCTCACGTCCGGTACGGTCATACCCCACCAGCTAATCAGCAAGGTGAGCATGATCACACTGGCAAAACCGTTCGTACTGATAAACGCCCCACCCGGACGCCAGACATGCAGAACATAGGCACGGTACAAAGCTACGGAGGCGGAGATCAAACCGCCGAGACCCAGGCAGACTAAGCCTCTGCTCAAGATCCAGTCCGCCGTAGGTATGTTCCACAGCAAGCCTGCCAACAGGGGCAGCAGGATAACCAGACTGTAACCGAAGGCTCCTGCCAACGCCAAGGTTTTGTGAGAGGAAAAAGCTGCCGAAACGAATAAGATGCACACGAACAGCGTCATGGCCTGAGCGACCCTGTTGCCACGCAGGATCCTGGCCAGAGCCCTTCTGTTTTCGGGTTCTTTGAGCCCGATGCCCAGAGCCACTCCGAAAACAAGTACCGAGAGTGTGGTGTTGCCAAGCGGCATCATAAAACAGAACAAGTACCATCCCAAAGTCGCCAGACTCATTCCTCCGCTGTCTCTTTGAGACGCCTTCGTCTTCTCACGAGCACTGCCTCTGGGCATAGCATCAATCATGACAACTGTCCGGTCTCCTCTTTTGCAACACCAACCGGTCCTCCCCAAAAAGAGCTCCGGTAGCGGTCTTGAGATTCTGTCTCGAACAGACTGGATTGTAAAAATCGGTGCCTGACCGCCCAGACCATCATGGAACAGACTGCATTCGACACGGGACGACACACATGAATCGCCGCCAATGGTCCGGTCCGGCCGAAACGTCCCCGCAGAATCCGACATTCTCCGTCGGACGATAGGCACCAATGCCTTTTCCAAACCCTTGAGCCTGTCTGGCACACCCCAGAAGTGGGCTTGAGAATCTCTGCTCACCACCTGCACAGCTACTCATTTTACGGTGGCAGAGATTTCCTCGCAAGTCTCTTGAGCTATTTGTTACAAATGACACTCCTATCCGATTCGAGCGTTAACGCACAAGCCACCGAAACGCGGAGTCAACTCGTAACTCGGTTTCAAGACACACTAACAAGCGGCTGATCTGCCGGAAGTCCGCACAGAAGATCGACCTTCAAAGACCGTCGAGGTCTTTGAAGGTCGATCCGGTCAACCGCTTCATGCCTCGATCGTGATCAAACCTGATCCTTTCACCGGAGCGCTGACGGTCAAAGCAGGCTCCAAACCCTTCGGTTCGTAGAAACGTTCCGTGAGATGGCGGTTCAAATCGGCAACGCTGTCTTTGTGCACCAAAACCATTATACAACCACCGAGGCCCGCTCCGGAAAGCTGAGCACCGATCACTCCCGGGACCTGCAGGGAAAGATCGACCATCTCATCGATTTCGGGTGTCGAGCACGCATAGCCGCCCGGTTGAAGGTGAATCTGCGCCCGTCTGACCCGATCCACGTCCTCGCTGCGCAAATCCTCCACTAACGCTTTGAGGTAGGCCGTTTCGGCCATATAATTGTAGGGGCGTGCCCGCCATATCCCGTTTTCATCCGCATATCGGACCACACGATCACCGTCGTGACTGATCCTCATCAGTTCACCCAGACCTTGTATGTCTCCCTCTTCGAGGAGCTGACGGCACATCTCCGCCCGCAAACACTCGGCTATCCCATACAAAACGACGGAACGTATGAGATAATGCTCCGGAGCATTGTGGGTCTGCATGATGCGTTTCAAATCTTCAGCATAGGCATCACCAAGATGCTTCCAAACCTCCTCCGGAGTAAGCACTTCGGGCAAGGACATAACCATCTCGTAGATGACGCTGGGACGCACCTGCAACGTCTCGGGATTTACATCACGCAAACGCACCATCTTCGGCGCATGATGCGGATACAGCTGTCTCAGTAACATCAACCCGAACTCGTAGGCGGCCACACGCTGGTTAAACGTATCGCGAGCGTTTGTGGTCTTTTGGGCTTTGACATGGGAGTTGGCCACGATCAGCCGGCAATCGGCGGGGAACGAGACACTCCCCTTCACCTTGAAGGGGAAGAAGCCGATCTGAGTCAACTGCCCGCGCTTGCTGAACTTCATCGCCGCGTGATCACCGGCTCCGCCCCGCGTACCCACGTACCACTCTCCCTCGCCGCACAGGTCGACGAAATCCTGAGGAGCCAAATCCACATCGTTCAAGGCGGCGGCCGCCTCGGCTGAGGCCACGACCACAGCTGACGAGCTGGACAAGCCTGCCGCTACCGGGATGTTGCCACAGAACACCGCGTCCATGCCGGTGATGCGTCTGTCGCGGCACTGAAACTGCAGACGCAAGAAAGCCGCCTTTACGTAGTTGACCCAATGCCCGTGCGAGTCGCGAACCAGTCGCTGCACTCGCTCGTGACTCAAGTAACTGAGCCAATCATCCCACGGCAGATCCGCGATCTCAAGGCCGATGCGAAACTCCTCGGACGGAAAAGCACCCTCGGTATTGGCCACGCGTACCGTGTCGTCCGATCTCGGGGCGGCCACCAAGATGACCTCCTTGTTGATGGCCATTACATTCACGCTGCCTCCTCGATGCTCGATGTGGCGCCCCATCAAATTGACACGGCCCGGAGCACGAACCAAAATGACATGGCGATCAAAACCATGCAGTTTACCGAAGTGCTCCAAGACGGCGCAATAGGTCTTGATGCGCCCATCGATCAACGCACTGTCATCACCGTAGATATCGCCTAAGGTGGCATGCACGGCCTTTTCTCCGGCCTTGAACACACGTAGCCACTCTTCGACCGTGCGAAAAGTACTCGGAGTCAAGCGCTTAGACCCGGTCTGAACGTGTCGTCGCCTGAATTGCTCCTCGACCAAAAGCAATTCCTCGGGGTTGTTATAGGTCAGAACGTCTTCAGCGGGTAACACATGATAGCCCACTTGTGACGAGTCCGTAGCATTAGCCAGGTAGTTGATTGCATCCGTCAGATACTCTTCTTTCTGTGCGTTGTCGGAGCCGATCCAACGCAGACTCTCATAGAGAGCCGGTGCCTGGAAAAGATACAGCGCCGCGTTCTGGTACTTCGCCTCTGCAGCCTGGGCCGGAGCAAAGCGAGTGCGCCCCACGCTCACGAAACGCACATTGGGACCCAGTTCCTCCATGATCTTTCTTACTGCAGCCAGGTCTTTTTGCTCGAGAGCATCGGCCAAGGGCCCCAGAGCGAGTCTGCGCTTCGTCTCGTCAGGGATGGTTTCCGCCGCGCTCTGAGCCAACTCCTCTAAAGCGGCGGCCGTCTGTTCGGCCCCGCTGTGTATGAGCTGATAGATCTGTTCCAAAATCGCCGCTTTTTGAATGTCGCGTGTCTCCACAATACCCGCCAGTTGGTCTTCAGAATGCAAGAGGATCCGCCCGCCTTCACTGCCGGGCTGACGCGGTATAACACCGACCATGGCCTGCCTACCGGAATCACGGAAAGCCTCCAAGAATGCACGAACGGCACCCGCTTCCACGAGCTTATCTCCCATGGTCACGAAAATCGGACCTTCATAGCCCAAGTTATGTAGGGGAGCAACTCCGATGCGGGTTGCATGTCCGGTACCCCGCTGTTCAGATTGGTAGACAAAGGTGCTCTGGGGATACTCCTGTCCAACCACTTCGACGATCTGACCGGCCATGGCCCCTACAACAATGACAAAGCGAGTAATACCCGCGGCCTTGTAGGCATCCATAGCTCGTAGAATCGCCGGTCTCCCCGCAATAGGAAAGCAGACCTTGTGAGTATTTTTGGATCGCATACGGGTGCCTCTGCCGGCGGCCAGAATGACACAGACTGGTGTCATGTTGTCATTTAATTCCAGACTCATATGCAGACCTCCTGGCTTCACCTGATAAATCCCTGTGTGTGATGCTTACCATAGGTATTTCTCCACTCCCATGAAACTGCCTGCTAGGAATTGGACTGGAATTGAAGACACAACTCGACCGCCCGCAAATGTCAGATCAAAAAGGGCGGCCGAGGGTCACACTCATGCGAATCAGGCCCGCCGATGCTTCATCACGGCATGCTTACTCTTGTCTTGTTGAGTTCATCAAGCATCGGTTGAGCCACCGCCTTGGCTTGTTCAGCTCCGATTTTAGCCGGAATCTGTCCCGCCCAGACCGGAGCGAGCGCCCGGTCTATGGCACTGCTAATATCAGACCAACCCGGGAAAGAAGGCTCCGGAACCCCCATATTGATCGCCTCCACGTACACCATAGCGTTTGAGGGCGGACCGGCCTTCAAAAAGGACGCGCTTCCCGCCACCGGGAGACGAGCCGGACAAGACTGACCGTTTTTCGCCCAGATGTGCTGAGCTTCCGTACCGGTAAGATACTTCACCAGCTCCCAGGCCCCTTCGTGATTTTTGCTGTCAGCCAAGATGGCCAAACCGCCTACGTACAAAGGACTGACGGCGAGCTTCTGCCTCGGCAGGGGAGCTACATCCCATTGTAAGTCAGCGATCGCATTGTGATGGCCTCTGCGCCACGGTCCGTTGATCTGTGCCGCAGCCTGACCTCCGACAAAATCCGCACTCCAGCCAGCCACTCGGTGTTGATTCACCAAAGATTGAGCAAAATCGATCGCTTCAACGGACTCAGGCTGATCAATAAGAATCACGCGTCGGTCCGGAGTAAAGTGATCACCGCCGTTTTGTAACATAAAGGCGTAGATGTCGTGATGTATGGAACGGCCCAAACTCAAACCGTACTGCGTGATACGCCCATCGGCATCCTCGCGGGTCAGACGTCTGGATATCGTAACCAAGTCAACCCACGTCCAATCCGATTGGGGAGGGCTGACTCCGGCAGCGGAGAACATATCGGTGTTGTAGTTATACACCAGACCTGATACCACTTGTGGAATAGCATATCGCAAGCCGTCGAGGATGAAGGCATCCAGTACCTGTTTCGGGAACTCATGCAATCTGAGCGCCGCCCGATCACGCTCCACGTACGGCTCCAGATCCACAAACCATCCTTTTCCCGCATAGTCCGGCATCCAATTTGTCTCACCGCGCACCACATCCGGGGCCACTCCGGCAGCAATCATAGTGGTCAGCTTGGCCACGCCTCCGCTCGGCTCATTCATCACGTCGACCGCATATTGAGGGTTCAGTTCCATGAAGCGGTCGGCCATCTCCAGCCAATATGGCAGCTCAACCTCGGTGCGAATGACATACCACGTCAAGGCGATTTGCTGCTCGGCATACACAAAGGAGAATAAAGCAGTCAACATGCTCAGCACGCTGATCACCGACAGCGTGGCTTTTGTTCGCTCGATGATTCTTCTCCTTTCCATGTTAGGCACTCCTTGATTTGCATCTTATCAGTAGGAAAATAAGGTATCACAGATGGTATTTCCTCGCATTTTGGTTGCTTCCTTTTCTTGTTTCTGATTATTTCGCTCGGCGATACCGATAGACGACACTTGATCTTGGGTTCTGCCGCCTACGTATGCTCCGGCTCAGTCTCCCATACATATGGCATATAAGACCGGGAGGGACGCCATGATGTTGCTGGTCATCAGGCTGCGCAGCGTTCTCATCGGATTGGCGGTTTGCTTCACACTCGGGTTCACCTGGGGCTGTCTCGAACGGCCGCACACAATGATAACCACTTCGGTTTCAGACGCAACGCCTCCGCCTCTTTTTTCGAGCATCAACAACATGTTGCATCTTAGAGCGGCGGCCTTACTCAACCAACATACTGAAGGCCTGCAAAAAATGTATGATCTCAGCGCAGCTACCGGCAGATGGGCCTTGGAACATGAAATCCGTCGAGTTAAATACATGCAAGCCTGGTCCGAAAAACGCGGTCTGAGACTTGTCGAGGTGTCAACCGACACTCGCCTGCTGCGCACCGAAGAAAAAGGCGGTTCGGTATGGGCCTACATCATCCAAAGTGCGGGCTTCGGCTACGTCTACCTAGATGATCCGGAAGCTGAAGTACATCGCTTCGGCATCGGCACCCGACATGTGATGGAGCTGACTCTGTGCGATGGCCGATGGACAATCAAACGTGATTGGTACATCGATCCGTTAGACCAGGATCCCGATGTCCCTGTCATAGCCGCCACTGCGCAGACTGTGCTGGCCAGCGAAGTCGCCTTTGAACCGTTCCTTACAACGCAGCGGCCCGCATATCAACGTGCCGCGGCCGTGGAGTACGCCAATACCTATTGCGGCAGCGCCTGGGGATGCGGCAACGACAGACGCTACAACCAGGAGTACAGGGATTACACCGGACTGGGAGGGGATTGCACCAATTTCGCCTCACAGGTCTTGGGTGATCCCAACGCCGGAGGCCTGCCCAAAGACAGCATATGGCATTACAGCGGGAAAGGCTGGAAGGGAGCGGGCAGCCAGGCCTGGGTAAAGGCCGAGGCTTTCGCCCGCTACTTATCTTATTCCGGTATCGCCCGCCGAGTGGCGCGAGGGAAGTATCCTCATGTCGCTGAGATCGTATCACAGCTGGAACCCGGGGATCTGATCGCCTACGAGCAGAAAGGAAGGATCGTGCACTTCTCGGTGATCACCGCCTACGACAGCAAAGGTGTGGCCTTGGTAAACAGCCATACCGTAGACAGATACCAAGTACCCTGGGATCTCGGCTGGGACGCCAAGACAGTGTTCTGGCTGTTTCACATCCAGGATACCGCTCAGTTTTCCTAAAGCAGCGACAGACACCGGCTTGCAACGGAGAGACTACACCTTGACCTCTTTCCAGCGGCCTTGACGAAAGCGCCAGTACAACAGACTGCCGCGAATGACCAGGTCAACGGTCATGGCAATCCAAGCCCCGACAAGTCCCCAACCAAGGTAGACCAAAAGGAGCGTCAATGCCAATCGGATTCCGCAAATACCAATCAAACTGACCAGCATGACAGTGCGCGTGTCCCCTGCACCTCGCAGTCCTCCAGCCAAGACCATGTGAAGAGCCATAAACGGCTGCGAAACGGCAACTATACGAATGACCACCGCGCTTTGGGCGATGACGGCCTCATCCGTCGTGAAGACGCTGACCAAGGCCCGGGGAAAGATCAAAAAGATCACGCCCATCAGACCCATACCGATGGCGGCGATGCGCGCCGCTTCGAGCCCGACATACTCCGCTTCTTCCGGTTCTTCGGCTCCCAGGGCCTGTCCGACAAGAGAAGTGGCCGCCAAGGCAAATCCAAATCCCGGCATGAAAGAAAGCGATTCGGCTTGCAAAGCGATGCGGTGCGCAGCATAGGCCACAGTTCCAAGAGATGACAGAATCATGGTGTAAAGCAGCTGACCCACTCGCATGACGCCTTGTTCCATCCCTGCAGGTATGCCCACATTGAGAATGCGCATCAATACTTCGGTATTAGGCCTGAAATCATCACGCAAACTGAGAGCTACCGCCTTCTTGCCTCCGAAAAGGGCTCTGAGCGCAAGGATACCAGCGACAATATGAGCGACCGTGGTGGCGATTGCGGCTCCTGCCAACCCCAAACGGGGAAAGATGCCGACACCGAAGATAAGAAAATAGTTGCCGACGGCGTTAACGACATTGGCTATCGCGGTGATCTGCATAGGTGTTCTTGTATCACCGGCTCCTCGTAATATGCTATTGGTCACAATAAGCAGAAACTGAGGGATAAGCCCCATGCCCACAATCCGCACGTAGAGGGCCGCACCGTCCATGACGTCTTTTTCAGCCCGCGAGAAAAGGACTCCGACGATTTGATCGGCCAAGAGAACGAAAAAGAGACTGCTAGCAAAAGCAAGAAATCCCCCGAAGATCAGTGACTGACGCGCGGTCTTGCGGGCGTTTTCGGGCTCACACGCACCGGTGAACCGAGCTACCAAAGCCGTCGTTCCGGTCGTGACCGATGAAAAGACAGCCGTAGCCATCATCATCACTTGTGCGCCCAAACCCACGGCAGCAAGAGCCGCAGCGCCAAGGCGCCCCACCATTGCCGTGTCGACCATGTTCACGGCCATGGTCAGAAACTGATCAACGATCGCCGGCCAAGCGAGCGTCAGTACCCTAATACGAATCGATTTTCGCGATGCACGTGTAGCAATGTGTGGAACGCTCACAAGAAAATCCCCCTAAACCCCCACGAAGTCGCAACCCTCATGTCGTTAATGTTCCAGCTAAACTGTCCTTCTCCTTCAGAACACAGACGAGGGTCGGGATCTCTCCCAACCCTCATCACACGACCGCCTGTCATAGACATGCCATACAGACGATTAAACGGCAAAGGCATTGACCACCTTACGTATCGCTTCCACGACGTCACGGATTTCCTCTTCGCCCCAGCTTTCGCTGACGGGCAGCAGAAAATGCGATGCCACTGCTTGCATGGCATTGGGACACGGAAACTCACGGGGAGCTTGACCGCGGTAGAGAGGACTGCTCCAGGGCAACTCTGTTGTGCCGAACACCCGACGCTCGCGGAACCACTGAGTTCGATGCGGGAGAGCGGCATACTCAGGATTGTGGCTGATTCCCTCAGCGGCCAAAGCCGCGCAGAACTCACGCTTGGTACAACTTAAATGCTCTTCGTTAACCCTCAGACGCAAGTACCAATACGAAGGCTCTGCTCCGGGAAGCTGTTCCGGGGCCGAGACAGCCGCTATGTCTTCTATGCCGGCGATGATGGCCTTAGCCACTTCCTGACGCTTGCCGACGATCTGAGGCAGCTTCTTCAGCTGCACACGCCCGATGGCCGCTCCTAGGTCACCGAGATTGAAGTTCAGCGTGGCCATGGTATTGGTGCTTCCCGCGGGAAGACCGAACGGTTTACCCCGGTCCGAGGCCTGGCGGATCTTCACATATAGATCTTCGTCTTTGGTGAATACCAATCCGCCCTGGGAGCCCGTGGCGTGATGCTTACCGAACATGGTGGAAAACGCACTCACTTCCGAGAAAGTGCCCAGATACTGACCGTTGAGCTTGGCACCGTGGGCTTGAGCACAGTCTTCGACTACGGGTATGTTGTGACGGCGGGCAACGGCCATGATTCCTTCCATATCTGCCGGTTCACCCATGATGTGTGCCACTACGATGGCGCTGGTCAAAGGCGTGATAGCGGCCTCGATCTGTTCCGGCCCTACATTGAACGATCCGGGGGCCGTGTCCGCAACCACGGGAATACAATTGAGAAGCGGAACAGGCATCACGCCGCCTTGATCAGTGATGGGACTGACAATGATCTCAGTGTAAGGCTCCGGATTCAGCGCCCTCAAAGCGACGTAAACGGCATTGGTGCCGCTGTTGACGGCATCCACGTAACCGCCACCCAAAAACTCGGCGAACTCCTCGCAGTAGGCCCGCTCCGTGGGCCCCTCATAACCGAACGCCGTCCCGGAGGCAATCGCCTGGTCGAACAGGTCAATTACCGCTTGTTTTTCCTCTTCGCCGAACAATGCCCGCGGCGGCCATGGTTTCGTGCGTATAGGAGTACCACCGTGGATCGCCAACTGAGATTTGGGCATGAGCTTTCTACCTACCTTTCATCGCCCCACGGTATTCGGAACCGAGAACGCAGCACAAGGCAAGGACCTCCCGGTTCGCAAAACGCTAGCGAGAGGCCCGTTTGACTCAACCGTTCTTAGTCTCCGAAGACATCCCGGAACCGCGCCTCCATGACGATCTGCACGTCATTGAGAGCCTGCTGGGGTGTCTTTCTGCCCTCCACCACCTGGTTCATGTTCGGATTGAGCTGATTCACGTAGTACTCGATCCACAGCGGTGTCCGTGCCCGAGCCTCGGGGAACTGATCGAGCAATCCCTGGTACTCCTTCGGCAACCGACGGCCTACGGCAAGCAGTGCATCCCAGTTCGCCGGCAGTACGTCGGGAGCGTAGGAGAAGCGCTCAATCTGCACTCTCGCCTCACCGAAGAAGCGGACCAGCTTCAGCGACAGTTCCGGGTTCTTCACGTTAAAGGGCACCCCAATGGCCGTGCCGCCGCCCCAGGTACCGTTTTGACCGCCCGGCGGATGAGGCACGCGTCCGGTGGTGAAGGGTACATTGGCATCTATCAGCCGCCCCACGACACTCGTCGATTCAGCGCTCATCGCCACCGTGCCGTCACGAAGACCTCCCCAACCGGCTGCAACAGGGCTTCTGGTACCGAAGAACTGCCCCCACTCCGCCAACCACTCGAACGCCTCCACGTTCTTGTGATAGGTCGCCGTCGGGGTCACTTTCGTCCCTTGAATATCGATCAGTTTACCGCCGAAAGTCCAGATCCAGGCCGGAGCGCCCCAGTTGCCGACCCACGGCACCATTCCGGCCTGAGCGAACGTGCCGTCAGGATTGCGCTTAGTCAGCTTCTGGTTCCAAGCCCACAGAGTCTCGAGTGTCTCAGGGTCCACATAAGGATCGAGTCCCGCTTGTTCAAACAGGTCGATGCGCTTGAAAAGACCGCGCGCGGCGGTGTGGTACGGAACCGCCCACATGCGCCCGTCAAGAGTCATCTCCTGTTCATCAGCCGGGGCGAACCGAAGTCCGGCCACCGCACGAGTCACATCCATGAGCAGACCTTGGGCCGCAAACTCCAGCACCGCGGAACCCTCAAGCCAAGAGGCATCCGGCGGAGCACCGGCAGCAATGGCCAAAGCCAGCTTTTCCATCACTTGCCCCTGACCGCCTGCCTGACCCTGCGCCTCAACAGTGATACCCGGGTTCTCCTTTTCGAACATCTGGCAAACGAACTGATACTCATTGAGTCGCGGCTGACCGTCTCCGACCCAGACAACGAGTCGCTCAGCGGCAGCCACAGTTGCAAAACCGACAGCAAAAACCATACATAGGACGGTAAGTGCTGTAACGAAAACAGCGCCTCTTTTAACCATTTCCGATCCTCCTGTACAGGCAATTTTTTCTACTTGTTCCTACCTTCGCCTCGATTATAGGAACACCTTTCTGTATGGTCAATCCTGACGAAAATTGCCAGGTTAACCCATCAAATGTAACGCCGGAGTATAAGGCTCAAATAAAGTGTTGTACAGATCCATGGCATAACGATCAGTCATACCGGCGATATGATCGGCAATCACCCGCACTTTGTCGCCCGATGCGCTCAAACGCTCAGTCGTCGTCTGTGGCAGCAACTCCGGCTTCTTGTAGAAGACTTCAAAAAGACGCTCAATGATCATCTGCCCCTTGTAGGTCATGCGCAACGTACGAGGATCCTTGTAGACTCGCTCATCGAGATAATCCTTGAGGGCCTCTAAGTGCCGTTGAGTTTCCGCAGAGAAACACACGACGGGTTCGGATGCCCGCCGCACATCATCGGGATGCTGTGCCTTAAGGTCTGCCAAACGGTCTTGCGTGGTCGCCACGACATCACGGACCAGCAACTCGATCATATTTCTGATCGTAAAATGCACCCGAACGGCTGCAGCCAGACGCGAGCCGGAAGGCAGGCGCCGCACCTCACCGCATCGATACTCCCAGCCTCGTTGCCAAAGGATGACCTCATGCAGTTCTTCCTTTTGGATCAGGCCCATCTTCAAAGCGTCCTCAACGTCATGAGTGCAGTAGGCGATGACATCCGCTGCATTGACGATCTGGCATTCAAGCCCTCCGTGTGCATATTCGGAAAACGGTTCCGACAACTGCGGTGAGTCAAAAAAAGTGCTGTGCCGGGCGATACCCTCCCGCGTCTCCCAGGTCAGATTCAGACCGGGATGCTCAGGATAGCGCTCCTCCAACTCATCTACGATTCGTAGGGCTTGCGCGTTGTGCTCAAAGCTCAGGCCATAGCGGGCCAGGATGGCGCCTAACGCCTCTTCTCCTGCGTGTCCAAACGGAGGGTGACCCAGATCGTGAGCCAAAGCGATGGCCTCTGCGAGTTCTTCATTGGCACCGAGCATGGCGGCCAGCGTCTGAGAGATCTGAGCGACCTCAAGAGAGTGGGTCAGTCGTGTCTTGAAAAAATCGCCTTCGTGAAAGACAAAGACCTGAGTTTTATAGTGCAGACGGCGAAACGCCGTGGAGTGAAGAATGCGGTCTCGATCCCGGCGAAACGCCGAACGAGCGTCATCGCCCGGAAGAGTATCGTATCTGCGGCCACGAGTGCCTACGTTGGCTCCAGGATGCAATCGAAGGTACTTGCCGTACCCAACCGCCTCGGACATGCTCTTCCTCTTTTTTGCCATTGTGTAGTCATGAACAGAAACTGGAAATCAATCCCTGGCCTTCAGCAACGACTCTGGCGATTTATTCGACGTGAGGAATCGAAAATCCTCGGCACTCGAAAAAGTCCATTCGTTTCACGCCGGTCCGGTTCACACCGTGATCCCGAGCCGCGACGGCTCACACCGGGCGCATGGCGCTATGTGCCATGGTCTCCGACGCGAGCCGTCCCTGCATAGCCTCAAATACCTTCAGGAAAATGCCATTCAGCATTCAGGACCAAGCTCGTGGTTGAACAAGTTCTCTCACTCGATCTCCACCGTGCGATTCTCATGCGCGCTGGTATAGACTGCCTCGCCGATCTGAAGGGCCTTGTAGCTATCCCAAAGATCTGGGCCGCCTTCGACCAGTCCCAGGCACCGGCGTGCGAAATGCGCCACTTCCGTCTCATAGCCCAGCATTCTGCGACCGGCACTGGCCGTGCTGGCAGTCGGTCTGAAAGAATGTATGTAGCGACCCGTGTACGCAGCGGCATCCGTGAAATCCTCGCGATCCTGCCACTTCAAATAGAGCATATCTTCGCACATCACATGCGTCCCAAGACCCACCAACTGCAGGATCTCGATGATATCGCGGAAACCCTGGTGGCACTCCAGGCCGTTGAGATCGAGTTGGCCCACTGCGCCGGATGCAAATCTCAAGTTGACCAGGTAGGCAAACTGAGTGGGCGTCACACTGTGAAACATGGCTTGAACGGTCTTCACATCGCCCCCGAAAAACCGAACCAAATCAAAGACGTGACACAGCTGACCGACGAGCATCGAACGATGCGGCGAATCCATCCCCCAGATCTGAGGATACGGCCCTTGAGCGAATTTCATCTTGACCATGTGCAGAGGGCCGAAGCTTTCCCGGCTGATGATATCTTTCGCCATGAGATAAACGCCGGCAAAGCGCTTCATAAAACCGACTTGACCCCACACTCCGTGAGCGTCGGCCAACTCCGCCAGCTCCTTAGCCTCGGCGGCAGTGTTTGCCGAGGGCTTCTCTACATAGACGGGTATACCCCGACGAAGCACGTGAGGAGCCAACTTATACTGTTGCGGAGCGGGACCGATGACAAAGACTCCGTCGAGTTCTTCTTTGTCGAGCATCTCCTCCAAGTCCGTATACACCCGGCGCGCTCCGAAATTGCGCGCGTTGCGCTCTGCCTTAGTTCGATCGATATCACATACGGCGACCAAATCAATCTCAGGGATGCGATGGATATTAGGGAAAATGGATGCAGTAGCGAACGAACCACAACCGATAAACGCCAATTTCGCCTTCCGTTGCTCGGACATCATTGAGACCCCCAGGTTTGTTGATAGTACCCTCAGCTGATTGACTTCTCGGCTTCGACACGCTTCGGATCCGCTTCGGCCGCCGCGGCAAACATCGCCCGAGCCGCGGCGCCCAAGACGGCAAAGTCCTGAGCGTTTTCGGCATCAACGATCATCCGCCAGACACCGGCCTCAGTGCGCGATCCGCGTACGAAAACGAAAGCTTCCCGCTCTGCCGCCCGAAGATAAACACGCCAAGCACCGCTTTCATCACCGGTGCGTTGAGAGACCATGTTCAGACCCTCGAAATTCTGGAACTCATAGGTGTCGAAGTGCGATCTGAGTCGCGGCCAGATCAGTTCCGTGAAACAGCGCTCCAAGGCCCGCTTAAACTCTCCCTGCGGCATGGCAGGTGCAGTCAACTTGTGAGCCACATTGTGGATGCCCGGAATGGAGGCTAACAAGGCGGGCAGTACCAGACCGGGCTGGGTGGGGATGGTCCGCTCCTCGGCGATGATACTCCTTCGCGCCGCCAACCACTCCTCGACGATGGCAGGCGTAGATTCCGCCTGCGCCGCAGACAAAGCCACCTGCAAGCCGTCGCGGCATGTGGCGCTTTCGAAGATCGTGCCTCCGTTAGCGCCCTCAACACCCACGGGAACATCGTAGCCAGCTTCACGAAGGGCATGCATCTTGGAGACTACATTTATCTCGCCCGTCTCTACCACGAATACTTCTGCGCCGAAAGCAGTGGCCACCCGATGGGTAACCAGTGACGTCGCATCAGAGGCGACGATGGCCAAAGGTCCCCTGTCGCGGCCCGCTTTTTTCTCCAGAGCGCTTCTGGCCAGCACCAGCGCCACGTTGAATGCCGCCACTCGCTGGGGCTCGATGATGGCGCTTTCATCATAGCCGGGCAGCACCAAGTTACCTCGATCGGCATCGTAGTCAAAGGCCACTCCGAAATGACAACCGTGCCGAGCGGCCGCCCGACTGACTCTCAATAACATATGCCTCCCGCTGGCCGGATCAATGCCGTCAGTGTCAATACCGTGTTCCGGATAGCCCAGCTCGGCGTTGACTTCAATCGCCCGCACTCCGAAGTGCTCGAGCACACGGGCACCGATCCCGCAACTGGCTCCGCCGTTGGGATCGACAAGAACGGGACCTAAAGTCAACGGCTTGAGACAGTGAGGAACCAAGCCCCAGTCCGCGCCCATCATATCCAGATAGGCTCTTTCCGCCTTGACCCGTGCCCTTTCGCTGTCGATCTCGGCCAAGCAGGCATCTATGACGGCAGTCGTGGCCCGTTCCATATACTCCTGCCATTCACGACCGTCGCCGTCGGCAAGTTCTCGCACGGCCTCAATGACCCGGCTCATCCCCGAAGCCGACAACAGTGCTCCGGGCGGAGCGGAACCGTTGATGGAAGGCCCGCAGCCCGTCAAGAACTTGAAGCCGTTATCCTCAATGGGATTGTGGCTGGCTGTAATGATCACTCCTCCGTCGGCTTCCAGAGCCCTGACGGCCGTCTCGGCCAAAGGTGTTGTAATGATTCCCAGATCGATCAACGTCAACCGATACCCGGCTTTTTGGGCTCCGGCCGCAAAGCCGCGACTGAGGGCTTGAGCCACACACTTGCCCGTAGGACGCGGATCGCGCCCCAAAAGCAAAGTGACCTCTCCCTTGTGAGGCAACTGGACGGCATAGCAGTAGGCATAGGCTCCCGCCAGCGCCTGCAAGCTGGGAGAGATCTCAGGTCCTAAACCAAAGACGGTGCGCACTCCCGAAAAGGACTGCACCAGTTGACTATCTTCCAGTGCTTCTCTAAGGAAATGAATCATCAAAAACGAGGCCTCCCGTTCGGGTAGATGTGCGAGTGTATGACATTGATTTATTCCTCCCACCGTCAAATACCTTCTGCATCCGGCAGCAATACCTGTCATATTTGGTCAATCCTCGCGGCCTGAACGGCATGGATATCAGTGCCGGGGTTTCTTATAACTCACAGCAGGGGATTCCACTCACTAAACGAAAGGAGCCCACGGAAGCGAAAGAATGAAAGGCTTTGAAAAAACGATTGGAGGGGAGACGTTGAAGGTGAAACGGGAAGAGACTATCAAAGCCGCGGCCGTTCTGGGTATCTTGCTCGCTGTCGGCCTGCTCCTTGGCGGCATGCAGATGAAGCGGGCAGTCGTGGCGTGGAAACAAGCGGATCGCTTCGTCAGCGTAAAAGGGCTTGCTGAACGGGACGTAAAAGCTGACCTGGTCCTTTGGCCGCTCAGCTATAGCGTCAGCGCCAACAGCCTAGACCAGCTGCATGGCCTGATGCATGAAGCCGAGAGCAAGATACGAGCCTTTTTGGTGCGCCACGGCTTTGACGCAAAGGACATCACGAGCAATATTCCGCAAATCAGTGATTTGTGGACGTATGCCGGTGAGAACAAGCCACAAGAACGCTACCGCGCCGAAGCCGTTGTTCTGTTGCGTACCTCGCAAGTCGATCAAGTAAAAGACGTGATGACCAAGACTGATGAGCTGATCAAAGAAGGTATCTTGCTGTCACACAGCTGGGAACACCGCCCGCAGTTTATTTTCACAGGACTCAACGAGATAAAACCGGAGATGATCGCCGAAGCAACCCGAAGCGCCCGGGATGCGGCCACCCAGTTTGCCCAGGACTCCGGCAGTCGGGTGGGCAAGATCCGGTCGGCACAGCAGGGCTATTTCTCCATAGAAGATGTGGACAAATACACCCCCGATGTCAAGCGCGTCCGAGTGGTGACCACAATCGAGTTCTTGCTTCTGGACTAATCCTCCAAACGACCTGCCCACCTGAGACATCCGGCGATATGGGCGAGGAACCACTCTTCACGCCAAAGATCATCAGGATGACCAAAGCCCGTGTAGATCACCCTTCCTCGCCCGTAATTGTGACACCAGGCCAATGCGTAGTCGTGATCATCTCGTGTACCCTTGGACAGATCGACTGAGTTGTTATCCAGACTGAGCAAAACGTGCGTCTTGGAACGATCCCAATCGCGAAAGGTGTAGATCTCATCGTAGACCCGGAATTCAGACCCCAGCATACGGGTCGCCGGGTGATCGGTGTCCTCCACGATAACCCTGACCTCTTGCGTCCAGGGATGGCCGGCAAAATACCCTCCGAGCATCTGTCCGTACTCCGGCCACTCATAACCGCTGGCAGTGGCATTATGGATGCCGAAAAAGCCTCCGCCTTCACGGACATGACGGATGATGGCCTCCTGCTGTCCGGGGGCCCATGGCAGATCTCCCGCCGTGGCAAAGACCAGAACATCCAGTCTGGCCAGTCTTTCCGGCGTGACCGACTCCACGCGACATGTGGTCGTCACCCGCCATCCATGTTTTTTTCCAAGCTGCTTCAAAGCCACTTCGGCATCCGGCAAATAACTGTGCTCGTAGCCCGCAGAATGACGCAACATCAAAACGTTCATCAAGTCGCCTCCTATATAAAAACGTGCCCTATGACTCTTCCCGGCATCCGGATTGTCCTCCTTTGCCTACCAGGAGGTTACGACGGTTATAGCGAATAGACGGGATTGATGGTTACTTGGAGGTGCCGGTCATGTCACTACATCCGCAAGTGCAGAGTCTGCTACAAGAAATGGCATCATTGGGAGCTCCCCCTTTGACATCCCAAACTCCGGCCCAAGCGCGTCAACGACCCCGCCTGCCGGTCGTCGGTGAACCTGTCGACTACGTCGAAGACCGCCAGATACCGGGTCCGGGGGGCCCCTTAAACGTCCGCATTTATCGACCCAAACAGAATCTTCCGCTCCCCGTCTTGGTCTACGCCCACGGCGGAGGTTGGGTCCTAAATGACCTCGACAGCCATAACCATGTCTGTCGGTCATTGGCTAATGCCGCTGAATGCGCAGTGGTTTCCGTAGATTACCGTTTGGCACCTGAGCATAAGTTTCCTGCCGCCGCCGAAGACGTCTATGCGGCCACTTATTGGGTAGCGGAGCAGGCCGCTTCATTCGGCGGTGACGGCACCCGCATAGCCGTTGGCGGAGACAGCTCCGGGGGCAACCTGGCCGCCGTCACGGCGCTTATGAGCCGGGATCGGGGCAAACCGAAGATTTGTTATCAATTGCTGGTCTATCCCATCACGAACTACGCCTTTGACACTCCCTCATACGAGGAGTTTGCGAAAGGCTACTTTTTGACGAAAGAGAACATGATGTGGTTCTGGAAGCACTACCTGGATGATGAAGCTGACGGGATGCATCCCTACGCATCGCCCCTGCGCGCCGAGGATTTAAGCGGCCTGCCTCCCGCCTTCGTCATCACTGCCGAATACGATCCGCTGCGTGATGAGGGTGAAGCCTACGCCCGCAGGCTCAGCGAGGCAGGCGTTGAGACGGCGCTAAAGCGCTACGACGGCATGATTCATGCCTTCTTCGGCCATGCCCATAGGCTTGATGCAGGTAAAGAGGCGATCCGGGAAGCAGCTTCCCGGTTGAAAGAGGCTTTTGCCAAGGCTTAGACTTTGTTGACACCGTGATACCCGTCAGATATGATCACCGAAAAACACACGCATTCAATCTCTTAATTGGCAAGGAGGCACCATCGTGCTAATCGCCGTCTTCGGAGATATCCATGGCAACCTGCCGGCTCTTGAGGCCGTGATCGCCGATGCCGAAAACCTGGGCGTCGATGCCTGGGTGTGTCTCGGCGACGTCGCATTTCGGGGACCGCAACCGGTGGAGTGCATAGAGGCCGTTGCCAATCTGCCCGGTATAACCCAGATCGTCGGCAATACCGATCAATGGCTGTTTCAGGGCTTTCCAAGCGGTTTTTCTCTACCGGAAGAACGCATGCAAATGCTCGTCAGTTTCCGTGAATGGGCCTTGGCCCGTCTTCAACCCCGACATCTGGAAAGACTTCAGAACGCACGCTTCAGTCATTCGTTAACACTCGATAACCGGGAGGTCTTGTTCTTCCACTCATCGCCGTCCAGTACGGAATCCTGGCTGCCTTCTTCATTCTCCGAGGAGGAACTGTCTCCTTTGGTTACCAACCACACGGCTGATGTGGTCGTCGACGGACATATTCACACGCCGTTCATCCGCCAGGTCGGGGGCCGTACGGTGATCAATACAGGCAGTGTCGGACATCCAACAGATGGGGACAACCGGGCGTCTTACCTTCTCATAGAATCGAAGCTGGGTATTACCTCCTTACAACTGCGCCGCGTACCCTATCGTTGGCAGGATACGGTAGCTCGCGCCCGGGAGCTGGGCATGCCTGCCGCCGATGATTATGCACGTGCCTTGGAATATGCCAACGCGCTGTAACGTAAATCTGAACCGCCGTCCGCCATTGCCGTCCAGTCGCGTCCCGGCAGGTAACTTCTTGCATCCGAATCCCGGGGAGGAAATGCCCGGAGCAGTCGTGTATAGTACTTGGTAACTTATCTGACGAAGGGGGTGAGACTGCTTGGCGAAAAGACGGTGGTTACGACTTCGTTTCAGGCACGTCCTTATCATATCAGTGGTATTCGCCTATCTTTACGGCTACTACGCTGCTCCGCACACCACGTTTGCCTATACCCTGATGCTCACCCGTGCTTTGCTCAACCTGGTTTTTGTGATGATGATGGCCATCATGCAGTTTGTCGCCATCTTCTGGTTCATGGGGCGGGCACGAGTCTACTGGCTCAAAGCCGGTGAAACACAGGTCACCTTTGATGACTATAAAGGAAACGAACAGGTCCTGGAGGCCTCGAGGCGAATTGTAACCCTTCTCAAAGGCCAAAAGAAGTTCAAGGATATGGGCGGAGAAGTCTCCAAAGGTCTTCTTTTGGTCGGTCCCCCCGGCACGGGGAAGTCTTATCTGGCCATGGCCATCGCCACGGAGGCCGATCTGCCCTTTGCCTATGCCTCAGCGCCCTCTTTCCAGAATATGTTCTTCGGCGTCGGCAATCTGCGCATCATGATGCTCTACAGAAAAGCGCGCAAGCTGGCGCTGGAGCACGGTGCGGCTATCATCTTTATCGACGAACTGGATGCCATCGGGCTTCGTCGCAGCGGAACGATGGGCACCAGCACGATGAGCATGTTCGGAGCGGGCCTTGGCCTGCTCAACGAGCTCCTCCTTCAGATGGATCCGCCCAACATGGAGTATCGCCTGTGGGCGAAGATCCTTCGTCGTTTCGATCTGCGTCCCAAACCCGGTCCGCAGCCGGTGGTATTGACCATCGGAGCCACCAACCTGCCGGAGGCCCTAGACCCCGCTTTATTGCGTCCCGGCCGTTTCGATCGTCAGCTTGTGGTTGAGGTCCCTGACTACGACGGCCGCAAAGAGGTCATAGAGTACTACCTCGATAAAGTCCGTCACAGCCCGACTATCAGTATCGATCGTCTGGCCGGCGACATGATCGGCTACACGCCAGTCAAGATAAAGCACGTCATCAACGAGGCCGTGATCCGAGCGCATTTCGAGAACCGGGGGTTTATCACCTACGACGACATAACCTATGCCCGCGAAGTACACGAGTGGGGATTAAAGCAACCCATCCGTTCGATGACCGAAGAGGAACGACGTCGCCTTTCCTACCACGAAGCGGGCCATGCGGTAGCTCAACTCAGACTGAAGCCGAAAGATCGCGTTGTGAAGACCACTATCATTCGCCATGGACGGGCACTGGGGCTTTCGGCGACCAAGCCGATTGTGGAAACTCACACCAAGACGGCCGCTGAAATACTGGCCGACATCCAGGTAGCCCTAGCGGCGCGGGCAGCCGAGGAGATGTTTTTGAGTACAAAAACCAGCGGAGCCTCCATGGATCTCAAACAGGCGACCGAGCTGGCTTCCGCCTACATCGGTCTGTATGGCATGGGCGGCACTTTGTACTCTTACGCCGCGTTTCCTGACAGGAGTCCTACGCCGGATATGAGGCGGCGCATCAATCGCCTGCTGGAACATCAAAAGGAACAGGTCTCAAAGCTTTTGGCCGATCATGCCGATTTGGTTCATGCCGTGGCACAGAGACTGCTGGAAAAAGACGAGTTGACCGGTGAGGAGCTTGAGGAGCTCGCCGAGCAGTATCCGCCCCGTTCTGGCGTTGTTGATCCGCCAGCCATTGAAGAGAGCATCTATCCTGAGCCGGAAGTAGCGGTGTCGGCCGAAGAAGAATCGCAAGAGGAGCCAACGGACGAAGCGCTCTTGATCGCCGGCACAGATACCGATGCGGAGTCCACAGAGTAAAGAATACGAGAAGAAAAAGTGGAGATGGAATGCACCGTCTCCACTCATTCTTTGACCGAGCGGCCAAAGCTTCCGCTATTCCGTTCATCACCAACCCTGACCTGCGTCTCAGCCGCGGATGTAAACCACCTTCTCCACGTAGTCAGCAGCCAACGGCCAAGTATGCGGCAAGCCATATTTTACACAGACTGTCTCCCACCAGTTGGCTTTTCTCTCAGCCAGTTCCTTAGCCAGGGTCAGAGTGATGTGACTCATCCGAACCGCTTCATACAGGATAACGATCTCACGGAGCTCAGCCGCCTCGATATCATCGAGGGTGGCCACAACCGTTCCTCGTGCCGGTTTTTCCGCTTCCACATTGTCGCGAATACGCATCATAGCCATCAACACTCACCCCGTGTAGTCGTCACTTCATTATAGCACGAAAAGGGGATGCTCGTCGGCACGTACCCCATGAGATTTGCGGAGACGCTACTTGACCTCTTTGGGTCGTGTTATAATTGACGGAAAGAATCCCAAAGAGGTAGGTGCTAAGTGGATGGATGGGCCAACTAGGAACTTGGCACGACACATCGGAAAGCGAGTGCGTCGTGCCCGTATCGAAGCCGGCCTGACCGGAGTCGAGCTCGCCCGGGCGATAGGAAAGTCTCAAGCGTTCATCAGTGACGTGGAACGCGGTAGAAAACTTCCCTCGCTCATCACGCTCCTGAAATTGGGAAAGTTCTTGAATCGCTCTCCGGAATTCTTCATCCCGGCCTCATTCTTGGCGGGGTATTCAGAAGCCGGGGAGTCACATGAATCCGATGCCCAGCCACCCGCTCTGCGTGGGCCCGTGCCTCCCGTCGGAGCAACGTTTCTCGAGACGCTTCGCATGTATCTCGCCGAGGACAGGCATCCCTGGTCCTATCTCGAGGATCACGCGGGGCTTTCAGTCTCCACCATCGATCATATCATGCAGGGTTTTATTCCTCCCAGACCGATCGTATGCCGCATAGCGGAAGCGCTGGGTGTGGATCCTAAGTATCTGTTGATGTCAGCCGGTTTCGATGTCGCGACGCCTGAAAAGAAAACCACCTAGGAAAACGACGCTAGGCTAGCCGACTCTCCGCGTCTCTTGGTCTTCGACCATGTGCTTCAGCGTGCCTTTTATCAGTTCCTGTAACCTCTCCAGGCTGCTGATCAGACGTCGCCGCTCACTCGGAGCCAGATAGCGTGGCGAGATTCGCCCGAGTTCGATCAGAGTGCTTGTAGAGCGTTCCAGTGTGTACTTCCACTTCTCCAGATTGCGCTGCACCGCCATCCGTCCATCCTCTTCTTCCGCTCTCAGAGGCGTGATTTCGGAGGGTCGTCTGACCAGTAACACGGCCTCATCGATGCTCAAATCGACATTATGCCGCACCAAAGCGCAAACCTCACGCGTCTCCGCCTTACTCAGACGGTACTCAAGCACGGCATCGAGCACCACGGTGACAAATTCGGGGCTACGCAGACGACTCGCTAATGCCTTCGCTTCCGAAACGTGCGAAACCGTAAGAGGTGAATCTCCGCCGTGGAAATTGTCAATCAGCGCCTTTTGATAGCGCTCGGGGATATCAAGGACATTGAGCCATTCGGTGAGCGTTGTCCGTGGAATTCCAAGCCGTTCCGCTGCGGCCACCTTTGTCAGTTTCTCGGCGGTCATAAACTCGTTGACGGCCATGGCGCGCTCAACGGGATCAAGATCCTCGCGCTGTAGATTCTCCACGAGTTGAACCTGCCGACCCGGCACACCGGGTTCGAGCACGATAGCCGGTACGGTTTCACGCCCCAGTCTAGCAGCGGCTTGGACGCGCCTGCAACCTGCCACCAGCAGATAGCCTCGTTCAACCTTCTTGACCAATACTGGGTGAAGCAGGCCCACGTCGTTCATAGATTTGGCCAAGTTGTCGATACCCTTAGGATCAGACTCACGCCTAATGTGTCGTGGGTCGTGCAGCACAAGACTGAGGGGTACCTCTATGATCTGCATGAACATCCACTCCCACCGAGACTCGTCTCGAGTATAAAAACACGCTAATGACCGGACACACGATCGACTGCCGAAACACTCCTTCAGCAAAAAACCGGGACCGCAGCCGCGATCCCGGCTGATCATATAGAGACTAACGCCTACTGCACGGGAAGCAGTGATAAGGCCCTAACCGTCACCGCATCCTTGACTTCAATGGTCAACTCGGTACCTGCAGGAATGGTTTGGGCTTTACCCTGCACGAGATACCCAGCGGCAAGCCCCAAAGGACCGAGCAAGACCATACCGCCCAGGCTGGCTCCGGCCGCCAACTCACCCGATCCGATGCCACCGCTGCCTGTCGCCTTGGGCTGATAGGTCACCGGAACGCGTGATCCGTCGATGGCTCGGACATAACCGAAATCGATACCGATCTGACCCTCCTGCCCGAACGGACCGGCCTTCTTCACCTTCTGTACTTGCCCAGTGCCCAAAGCACCCGCAGGAATGATCAGTCTATTGTCTTGCTTGACATCCTTCACGACCTCGTAGCTGACAATGTCACCCTCTTTGCTCGTCGAGGAATCCAAGTCCGACAGCAGCCTGATCGTGACCTGCGTACCGGGCAGCAGACGCTCGTCCTCTACATTAAGCTCACCGCCGGGCCACACGAGGGCCACAAGATCGTTGATTCTCTCTTCTACCCCCACGCCCTGATTGGGCTCACCGTAGACGTTTTTTTCGATATTCTCAAGCCGGTCAAACAAGGGAAGATCCATGCTTTGATCATTGAAGATCATCCACTCCGCGGCATTGAGCTTCATGATGAGAGAAGCCCCTGCAGCTCCGCTTCCCGTTACCAACTTGGACAAATACTCCACTCGGACCATAATCGGGTCCTTGGTACCGACGGGCTTGCCAAACAGAGTAGCCTCCGCGTTGTTAAGGCGCTGCAACAGCGCACCGCCTTTCGGAGATCCGAACAAGCTCACCTCAACCTCTTCCAGTTTCTGAAGAGGCGTAGCCGCCCAGACCTGCGGTGACCCTGACAGTACCAGCGATATCAACAAGACTGCGACCGTGACCTTACGTAACATTTAACACCCCTCCGAAGATCTTGCTGATGAGATTCATCCTTGCCGTCCAAGCACTCCCTTAACGCTATCGCCATAGACAACTCTTTTTCATGCGCAACACGTCAGAAGCGGATGGTAAACTCGGCTGTGGCAATGTTGTCACGGGTATCTGAAGATGACTCTTCGTTCGGCCCTGCATAATCCACCAAACGATACCCCAAGTGCACTGAAGCGCCTTGCTGAGTGAACCGCAATCCGAAGTCGGTGGTGGTAATGCCTTCGGCGTCGGCCGAATAGCGCACATCAGCACTGGCTCGGCTATCGGGTGTTACTACGTACTCCAATCCTGCCGTAGCGGTATGTCTGCCCACCGTAGCGGGACTAAGTATGGGTATAGCACCCTGAGCGCTGTACCCCAACTTGATCTGTACATTCTGCATCCGTAGATTAAGACCCAATTCCGTCGTACTGTCATGTTGACCTTCATGCGTGCTCGCTGACTGACCGACTTCAAACAAAATGTCACCTAGATCAAGCGCCAGACCTAAACCTACCTGTGGATACGAACCGTTGTCTCCCCGCGGCTGCAGACGCAGCACTCCGACATTGGGCAATCCCAGTTCCAACAACTGCCGTTCCTGGTCATCGGTCGGACTCAGCGTGATGGCCATCAGCTGAGGTGAACCCAGTATATACCCCATACTCCGAAGTTCGGGGCGCAAGAAAGAAAGCAAATCCTTGAGGGCCTGTACGTCATCAGGTGTGAGCGCCTGAGCGGGATGCTTCGCATTATACTTAGCGATCTGGCTCGACACATCCCCCACTTCTCGCTCGCCACCGTACAGCACGTCAAGTGCCTGGGACAGCCAAAGAGCCATCTCATAACGAGACAAAAGATAGTCTTGTTCTTTGAAAAAATCAATCTCCACGTCCAACAGACCGCTGCCCGACAGGCGAGACATTGCTGCATAGCTCCAATGGCCCGACGGTAACGGAGCAAAGGGACTGCTCGTAGCGCCGGCTGACGTTATCGAGCATAGCAGTATTATCAACCCGACCCAGAAAACGGACCCACGCATGGAATTTCTCGCCGTGTGAAGCGCTCTCATGGACTCAACCCTTTCAACTATCGCTGCCCATAGCCTCGTTCCCCGACGACCTGTGCGCCTCATAGCATATAAAAGATTCACCATTCTGTTTGGCAATACCTGCTGTTTTTGTATGTCTACTACATATCTTCCGATGCTGTATCCTCCTGCAAGTAGCGAAGCACCAAAACCTCGGCCACGTAATCATCGTACGGCTCCTTGGGCCATTGCAGTCCTAACGGGACCAAACGCCGCCAACCCTTTCTGTGCTCAATCAGATAACGTCGTCGCCCCTCTTCGCTCGAGCGATGCTCAGACACTGTCTCAATTTGAACAGGATAATCAACAACACGTATGAGATTTTGCAGCTGCTCCAGGCACTGCTCTGCGGACGTGCGATCACCCACCACCACAACCTGCGGGCGATATTCCCTTAACAGATGCGAAAAGACCGAATCGAACGACTCTACGGGGACAACTCTTCGCAACACCGGTCTTCCGGTCGCGGTCATCACTGCAATACCGTACTTGCGACGTCCCGGATCAATCCCGATGACATGGGCTTTCTCCATTACCATTACCTGCCCCTTCCGGCATGAATATTCCAAGCACGAACAATACCATCCTCTATGCCTACAAGGGTTTTGCCCTGGCACGCAGAATGAAATACGGGCAGACACCACCACGGACGGCGCTTAGGCATCCGGCGTCCCGAAAGGAGTTCGCACATGGCTCGCTTCCCCGTTTCCTGGAACCCGACGGGCATCAAAAAACTCGGGTTTCGAGGTTTTCGTTGGTTTCCGATTTCACCCCGCCGACAATTGCTCGCTGGCCTGTTGTGCACATTTTTGGCCATCGTCGGGTCTTTGGGAGCGTCATTGTTGCCCATCCCAAACCTCAATCTCGTAGTCTTTCTCCTGATCGGATACTTCGGAGCGGCCCGCATCCATCCTCATCCTCTGATCGGGCCGGCTTTTGTCTCTGTATGTGTCATCGGCCTGATTTGGTCGTTGTTCATGCTGATTCCCGATCCGGTCTATGACATCCCCGCTCTGCTTTTTCTCAGCCTGACGGCAAATTTGTTTGTGTCCATGACCGTTGGGGCCATTCTGGCCTTGGTTCTGCCTATAAGAACGTAATCTGAAACGAGGTAATCAATAAGTGCGTCTGTCTGCGCGTCAGTTTTTACGTCTTCTTTTCACCACAAGTGTCTGGGGAGCCAACACCGTACTCATTAAAGCCCTGTTTGCCTATTTTCCCGCTCTTGAGCTTCAAGCTCTTCGGATCTCGATGGCTGCTTTGACCTTTGTTCCGGTTGTTGTCATGCACAGTCGAAAAGAGAAGTTCAGCTCCGAAGCCAAGCGGTTGGCCTTTGCCGCGGCCTTTTGCATGGTCTTTTTGCATCAGGTCTTTTTGGCGACCGGCATGACCACGGCCAAGGCGGGTCTAACCTCCCTCATACTCAGCCTCAATCCTTTGGCCACCTCGGTAATCGCTCATTTCGTGCTCGGGGAGACTCTGACCAAACGGCGCCTGGCAGGTGTCTTGATCGGTTTTGTCGGCGTGAGTGCTGCAGTTGTACAGGAATGGCACCTGTTGGATATGGGCATCGGTGTGGCAGAGCTTTTGATATTTGTGGCCATGCTGACCTATGTCATGGGAGGTATCTTCGTCAGAAAAGCCCGGGAACACATCGCCCCCTTGCCACTGACGGCCTTGATCCACGTTTACGGAGCGGCTATGCTCATTGTCCCGGCCACGGCGAGTGCACTGATCAACGGCCTACCCGAAGCGTTACCCGGCCCCTTGTTTTGGGTAGGGGCCATCTCGTCTGCGGTCATAGCCACCTCATATTGCAACTTCTTGTGGAATCGCTCCATTCAAGAGATCGGTGCCAGCACCACCAGCATATTCGCCAATGTCATGCCCTTTGTGTCGTTGATCACGGCTTCCGCCTTTTTGCATGAGCGCATCACGCTTTTTCAGATCGCCGGTCTGGGAGCCGTCATCTTGGGGATTTATCTGGCCACCACGTCAGAAGCCCGTTCAAAGCAGACGCAGACCAGCACTGTGTCTCCGTAAAGTAGACGATTGAGTGCCGTGCCGCCAGTCCTCGATCAAGCGCATCTGATCCTCGGAGAGCCTAAACAGTCGGGCCGCCGCTCGATTTATGGCTCGCTCCGCCGCCGGATCTTCACCCTTTGAAAGCAGACGCGCCCCTGTCCCCAGAGTCTGCAACGCTTCAGAGCAGACGCCGTCATTCGGCACGGGCAAAGCCAACAGATTGGCTAATGTTACATTGGTGGTCAAGACGGCCCCGTCATTAAAGCGATACTCATAGTAGAAGCTCAAGACCGCGCTGTTGATCAACCCGGTTAGAGAAAACAAGTCCCAAGGTTGTGCACGAGGGCGCAGAATATACACACCCTGGGTCACATAGGCGTCACTAAAATCCACCGCCGCTGCCAGCCAAGGCGATATCTTGGGAAGCAAGATCTTCGGCGCCCTAAAAAGAGAGGGCCTCTTGTAGGACACTCCCGGCACCGCCGGGTCCAACCAGAAGGGGGCCTCCAAGCGATAGCGCCGCACATGGCGTCCCACATAGACGGGCACCGTGTGCTTGTCGTCACGGACGGCACTGATGAGACGGTACCGCATTCCTTCACCGGTCACTTCCGACCCGCACGAAACGCAAGGCTTTACTCTTCGTTTCTTCCTCGGAAGTGAATTGTAGACCCCGCAACCGGAACATTGAACCAAAGTCCCGTCCTGCCCGTACTCCAAGCCGCGCCCCCAACTCACCCAATCCCGCAGACAAGATGCACCGGCCGCTTCTTCCATAGCCTCCAGCACTTCCAGTATCGACGGCTCAGCTGTCAAAGAGATGACCGCGCCCGGCGCTTTCTCCGTCAGCTTTTGGTCCAAGACCCGCAAAAGCCGCACCCCGGACTCGTCCACCGAAACAATGTGCATCCTATTCTGCCTCGCCCTCTCGCCCATGCCCAGTTTTCTGGCCACCAGGACCACGGCCTCCTGGGTGACTCCCTCAAAGGCTTGACCGGCATCGCCTACCCACTCTACGCCGGCGCAGCTCAGAAGCTCGCGTCGGATAGGCTCGTAGTCATTGCCCTTGCAAAAATTGCGCGGCAAGACAAATCCAAGTCGTCCTCCCGGGGCCAAAGCGTCCAAGCAGCGCAGAAGGAAGACACTGAAGATGTTGGCATTGGCAACCGGCATGCCCAAGACCTGAGCCGCCCGCCGTCCGCCGAGCGCCCCCCACGGAGGGTTTCCCAGGCAGACATCCACATTTTCGAAAAAACCTTCGTTTCCGAGCGTGGCATCGCCTGCCAAAAGATGCGGTTGCGCACTGTTTGCTTCACCCGCTGCACAGAGCAGAACCGCTCGCGCGGCAGCCACGGCCTCCTCGCTGATATCGATGCCGTACAGACAATTGAGCGCCCGTTCGCAGGCCTGCGCTTCTACGGAGGAAAAGGATCTCTTGCCACCCTCAAGTCGCGCCATACAGAGGGCCAACCACAGATGCAGACAACGCAGAGCACGGAAGGCCACCAAGAGAAATCGCCCGCACCCGCAAGCCGGATCGAGCACCCTCAGGCGAGTCGCTTCGTCAATGATCTGCCGCAGATCCTCCCGCCGCCCCTCCAGGACAGTCCGATCGGCCCGCCGATAGATGCTCAGGAGTGTGGGCCGAAGAGTATAACGCACGAGAAAGTGCACTAGATGATGCGGTGTGTAAAAGGCACCGGTCGGATTTCTCCGCCTTTGACTCCAATGTAGGCCCTCTTCGGTCACAGAACCGAGCAGGGCCAGCTCCGCCTGTCGCTCCAAGTGCAATGCCTGCCGGTAGCGCCAACTCCATCTCGACAAGGATCTCTCACTTCTCCCGTCCATGATCCTCACCCAAAAAGGATACTGGGTCGGGGTGAGATCTCCCTGCCGTCTCGTGCCTCCTTGCGGCGGACAGGGGAAAAGACCGCAAGGAGGCAGCGAAAAGCCGCTGCCTCCCTGCCGATCCCAGATATGTCCATCCTTGGCCCTTCCGTGATGCAACCGAGTTCTCTCCGTGAACCGCCTATCTGTTGCATCATGAGACTGGGATCACGCCACACCCGCAGTCTAAGTCTACCATCAACGGAATCTTTTGGCCAAGACTCCCATGCCGGAAATGTGTCTTCTAGGAGCTTCCTATTCCCTATTCACTTGAACAGCTATTATAGATCATTTGTTTCCAGCCAATCTCTTCGCCGTGACCCAAGCCACCTCTCCTGTGGAACACGGCTCTACGGATATCGATGAAATCCTACTGTTCACATCCATCAAATAAGGACTACAGCGGCAACCGCTGTGTCCTGACCTCGCCGCCTTCAGTTTGGGTTGTCACCCTGTTGAAGACGTTGTTCGGAACTGAACCTGTAGAAAGTAAAGGCATACAAGCCCGCTAGACCGACTAACACGTACACAACCCGCGAAGCGGCGCTAGGCGAGTAGGTGGTCGTCCCTCCGAAAATCGACTGCACGAGATCAAAATCAAACAGACCGATCAGACCCCAATTCAGAGCCCCGACAATGATGAGAGTAAGTGCGATGGTCCGCAACGTGTCCACGAAAACATCTCCCTTCTTTCTTTCCGAGTCTGAGGGGTATTCTTCTCCTTTTTACAGTTTCTATACATAGCTGCACATAGACCGTTTCCGTTCCGGACAAAATCCTTGTAGGAGGGATGCACATGACCGATCTTGTACGTTGGAACCCCTACAGTGAGCTGTCGAGGATGCGAGAGAGTATCGACCGCATTTTCACACCGTATTGGGGTCCTTCGGTCGATGTGACAGAGACCAACGGACAGATCTCAGTCTCAGCGGAGGTTCCGGGAATAGATCCCAAAGACATCAATCTTACTATTAGCGAAGACGGTCTCACGATCAGCGGGGAGATAAAGCAGGACATCGATGTAGATCACCAAGGATACCGGCACATTGAAAGACGCTATGGAAGCTTCCACAGGAGTATTCCCTTCCCCGTAGCGGTGAAGTACGACGAAGCAGTAGCCGAGTACCACAACGGCATTCTTAAGGTCCGGGTTCCAAAAGCGGCTACCGCCAAGAGCAAGACTCTCAGGTTGCAAGTGAACCCAACGACCCCGGCGAATGAATAAAGCACCGGTGTCGCTCAGGCCATCCGCCTCGTCCCCGGATGGCCCGCCGCCTACGGGCAGGAGTTGCCAACGCCAAGGCGAACTACGCCCGTGAAAAGGGCAGTCGCTTGCGAGGAGGCAACGGTAATGCGATTTGGCGTCATTGGCTGTGGGACGGTATCCGGCTATGGGCATATACCCGCTTTGGCTGAGCATCCGAATATCAGCTTGGTGGCTCTGTCGGATCTGAATGAAGATCGGCTGCGGGAGTTGGGGGCTAAACACGGCGTCACCCGCTTGTACACGGATTACCGGGAGTTGTTGAACCAAGAGGATATCGATGCGGTGACCATAGCCACCCCGGTTTCAAGTCATTTCGAGATAGCTATGGCGGCTTTGGCGGCAGGCAAACACGTCTTTTGCGAAAAACCGATCACCAATACCGTAGAGAGCGGTTGGGAACTGGTCAAAGCCGCGGAAGAAGCAAAACTCCTTTTGGCGGTCAACTTCGAGCTGCGCGCCGATACAGCGCATCGGATGCTGAAACAGGCGCTTGAGGCCGGAGAGATCGGAAAAGTGCATTTCTTACGCTTGGTCTACAACTGGTCAGGTCCCCGTTGGGCCGGTATGGAAAGACACCGTCTGCTCATGACCGAAGGCAAGGGCCCCATCTTCGACTGCGGGGTTCACTTCTTTGATCTTGCTCGCTGGTTCTCTCAAAGCGAATACAGCCAGATCATGGCCAGCGGTGTTTTCGTAGAGGGCTATCCTTATCCGGATCACGTGGTGGCAACCTGCATGTTGGAAAACGGTGCCTTGGCGGTGATCGATGAAAGCTGGGTCTTCGGACACACGGTTTCATCACGGGAGCGTTATCATATTAATCGCATCGACATCGAGGGAGACAACGGCACCGCCCTTCTTGAACACCTTCCCGGAGGCAAGCTACGATTGGTGGTTCAATCATCCAAAGGCGTCCGTCAAGAAGAGGTCGGCTATCAGAAGGCCTTTGCTGAGATGTACAGTCTGTTTGTGGCCTCGGTCGCTCAGGGCCGCCTGATCGATCTTGCCGGCGGCATCGACGGAGTGCGGGCCATTGAAGCCGCAGGTGCCGCTCTGAATTCCGTAGCTGAAGGCGGCGCCCGTCAAAGAATCGACAGTCGGTAAGTAAAGAGGATCGAGTAGGGTGACGCTCGCTG